>TARA_R110000851_G_scaffold333555_1_pt1 | contig 220937 bp, 192 predicted proteins | sample TARA_R110000851 | Tara Oceans TARA_R110000851 (sample SAMEA4397627) | marine metagenome | biome: Polar Biome; feature: [DCM] deep chlorophyll maximum layer (ENVO:01000326); material: water (ENVO:00002006), including particulate matter (ENVO:01000060) such as... | depth 17 m
TTTGTATCTTAAATTTGGTGAAATACCAGTCATAGGGCGATCATTTACCCCATCCATGGGGATTGTAGACTTCCTAAAAACACAACGCGGTAGAAGTGACATGGGTTCACTCTCAACTCATTCTGCGCAAAACAGTCTCGTGTTAATAGTCTTGTGCTAATAGTCCCGTCGGCACCCATGCTTCTCGTCCTTTATCTTATTGCTGCCGCAATATTCGCCCGCAAACTTACGAAAAAGGCCTTTGCATTACTGCAAAGGCCTTTTTCGTTCATGTGATTTAGTGAAGTAAAACGTACCCGGATTACTTTTACCACTGGTTAAGCTAATTCGTTTCGATAAGGAATGCTGCTTTGCGCTCCGTGGCGAGTGACTGCGAGAGAAGATGCTTTATTGGCAAATTTGACCGCCTCGTTTAAGGTTTTTCCTTCATCTAATGCTACCATCAGTGCGCCATTAAATGTGTCTCCGGCTGCTACGGTATCTATTGCGCTGACTGTGGGCGCTGGAATTATTCGCCCTTGGCCTTTTTCACTGACATAAGCACCTTTACTGCCTAGAGTAATAATGACGATATTAATCCCTTGCCTGTGAAGACTTTCTGCAGCTTTTGCTGCACTTTGTTGATCGATAACATCAATTCCCGTTAATGCGAAAGCCTCAGTCTCATTGGGGGTAATGATATCTATTAAACACAATAAATCGTTACTCAGTTTTGCCGCTGGTGCTGGGTTAAGGATAGTTGTGCAGTGATGCTGTTTGGCTAATGTTAATGCGTGATGAACACTGTCTAACGAAGTTTCTAGTTGAACCAGCAAGAAATTAGCTTGGGTAAATAATACCTGTTGTTGCTGAAGATGTTGTGCAGACAAATAGGCATTGGCGCCAGGCACAACTCCAATACAGTTCTCGCCCTGCTGGTTAACAAAAATCACCGCAGTGCCAGTACTCTCATTGGCTATTTCATAACAACCAATTAGGTCAATCCCATCGGCGGTCCAGTTTTTCCGCATTGTTGCTGCGTTGCTATCGTCACCCAGAGCACTGATAAAACATACGTTCTGGCCAGTATTACTTAATCGTGCAGCCGCAACAGCTTGGTTTGCCCCTTTTCCACCTAGTTCAAGTCGATATTGCTGACTAATTAAGGTCTGTCCTGCTTGGGGTAATTCGTTGAATGTTAGGACATGATCGGCGTTGGCACTGCCGACAACCAGTAAAGTGCTCATGTATTTCCTTATAACCCATGCAGAATTAAGTGATTCTGCATGGCATTGATTTGCTAGTAATCGTTTAAACGTTCAACAATGAAGTCGACAAAACCGGTTCGGTTAATATCGAACAATACTTTAGCATTGTGAGGTTTAGCGGTTAATTGATAACGATCAACCACGGTCATACCCTGTGTATACTCCCCTTTCGTCTCAACGCCAACCCAGCAATCTACAGCCGTAAATAGTGATGGATTGAGTAACCACGCGATAGTGCAAGGGTCGTGTAGTGGTGCACCGGTGAAGCCCCACTTTGGATCTCGATGATAAATCATAAAGAAGTCGAGTAATTCTGCGACACATAGAGCGATAGGGTTATTAATTGCTCTAATACGCTCAATATCTTCATCCATGATTTGTGCTTTATGAGTCACATCTAAGCCGCACATCACAATAGGTATGCCTGATTTGAATACCATGTCAGCCGCTTCTGGGTCGACAAAAATATTGAATTCAGCCGCTGGAGTCCAATTGCCTTCACCTGCTGCGCCCCCCATGAGCACTATGCTGTCGATGTTGTGATGCAGTTCTGGGTGAGCAGCCAAAAATAAAGCAATATTAGTCAGTGGCCCTGTAGGGACAAGAGTGACAGGTTGTTTGCTGTTGCCAACTTTATCGGCCATAAGTTCAATGGCTGTTTGTTCTACAGTCGCAAAGGCTGGATCTGGCAATTTGGGCCCATCAAGGCCGCTTTCTCCATGTACATTATCAGCAATGATCAGTTCTCTTGCTAATGGCTTCGGTGCGCCACCGGCTACCGGAATATCGTGACGCCCGAGCAATGTTAATACTCGTAATGCATTATTTAGGGTTTTATCTGGTGTTTGATTACCTGCACTGGTTGTTACCGCTAAGACATCAAGCTCAGAAGAACTGAGTGCTAAGATAAGTGAAATGGCATCATCATGACCTGGGTCGCAATCAATTATAACGGGACGTTTCATGGGTGATTTCCTTATTTGAATGTGTGGTTACTGTATCATCATGGCTGATTGTATTAATGCTTAAACGATGTAAATGTGATCTAATATAGAGATTAAACCCACTGCTAGTCGCTATTGAATACCGTTATGATAACCTCGTTGTAGACTATCGAAGCGTGATGAGTGATCCAAATGTTATAATGGCCAATAAGCGAGTGAAAAGGCCTGCTATTGGCGATATAACATCTGCAGCATTGCTGCAAATTAAGCTTGTTTTTCCATATGGCTGTTTAACGTGTTTAAGTGAAGGTATAACTGTTTTGAAATCGTGGAGAGTAGTGTGAATTGTCGTCTAGGTTGCGGTGCTTGCTGTATTGCGCCTTCGATTACTAGTGCAATACCGGGTATGCCAAATGGTAAACCTGCTGGGGTGCGTTGTATTCAATTAAATGATGATAATCTGTGTATGATCTTCGGTCAGCCACATCGTCCAGTTGTATGTGCCGAGTTTAGTGCAAGTATTGATGTGTGTGGCACCAAAAATGAACAAGCTTTATGGTTGATCACTGATTTAGAGTCTTCAACATGCTAATCTGCCCGTTTTATTTACCTTGGATATTTTAGATCATGCAACTAACTCGATATACAGATTTTGGTATTCGCATTTTAATGTATCTTGCGGTACAACCTGAACGCGAAAGTTTATTTCGAATTGCAGAAGTGACCAGTGTGTTTGATCTTTCTTCAAACCATGTCGCTAAGATTATCCATCAATTGGGAAAGCTGGGATATTTACAAACTGTCAGAGGTAAAAGCGGTGGCTTTAGATTGGCAAAAACCGCGGATGAGGTACTAATTGGTCAATTGGTTCGCGATTTAGAACATTCATTATCGCCCATCAATTGTGAATCACCATATTGCCGATTTACGCCAATATGTCGATTAAAAGGAGTCTTAGGCCAAGCGGTTACCGCCTATTTGGCTGTACTTGATCAATATACTTTAGCCGATATTATATCGAACAAAGCAGAGATTTTGTCTACATTACCGGACTTATCTATTTCAGTGTTGCAGATGGATTAGGCTGGCTTGTTGTCGCAACATTCACGTCATCAAATAATTGAGATGTGGGCACTAATGTGATGCCATTGTCTTTTAAACGAGCCAAATTAGCGTTTAAAAATCGAATGGTTTCAGGGTAAGGATGTGCAATAGCGACGAGCTGACCCTGTTGCTTTGATCGCTTAATTATCTGTTGGAACTGCTTTTCAAGAGCTCGATCATCAATATTGTTGTCTAAAAAAACATGCCTTCTTAGTACTGGTACGCCAAGCTGTAAGGCTTTGCTACCCGCTTTGGTGTATTTAGTAGTAAAGCTATCGACAAAAAACAATTGTTGCTGTTTGAGGCTTTGCATTACCCATAGCATCGGCTCATCCATCTGAGTGAGTAAACTACCCATATGATTATTCGCCCCTTTAGCAAACGGGATGTTAGCGAATGCTCTTTGTAATTTCTGTTTAATTTGCACCTCAGTCATGTCATTTGTTAACCCTCCAGGTCCAAGTGCTTTACCATTTAAGGCTTGCATGGGGAGGTGCAGCATAATCTCATGACCTTTATCGAAACCATCTTGTGCGAGTTTTTGCCCTAAAGGAGTGTGGGGTAATACCGATAAAGTGATGGCATTAGGTAATGACAATATGGCTTCGTCAGTTAGGCGATAACCAATATCATCAATGATGATGGCTAATTTAGCGGCGGTAGCAGGCATGATGCTGCATAGGCAGAATAGGATTAGGAGTCGATTGCGCACAAGTTTAGCTTATCTAGTTGTGAGTTATTATTCATATCAGTATAGCAGCATAACAGATTGATAATAGTCATGAATATCTCTATTGATGCCGTACTAATTGCAAGGGCTGTTTATCGCCATATTGGGGACAGTATTCGCCGATGTTCAATAATGCGCGAAGCCAAGGCATTACATCATGGAATATCAATGCCGGGTGTTTGAGCGACTAACGACAATAATAGGCAGGATCGACGGCCTTACCTTTATTACGGATTTCGAAATATAATCCTGGCTCACTTTGCCCCCCAGATCGACCCACGAGCGCAATAGACTCGCCGCTTTTTACCATATCACCAGGTTGTCTTAATAGTGTTTGGGCGTGACCGTAGAGGCTCATATAGCCCTTACCGTGATCAATGACGAGCACCATACCAAAACCACGTAACCAGTCGGCATAAATCACTTTCCCTGACGCCACAGCATGAATATCTTGTCCTTCTGGTGCAGCAAGTACTGCACCTTTCCACACAATTTGTCCTGAGCGGCTGCTACCAAAGCGTTTACTTAATCGGCCTTTGGTTGGCCATTTTAATTTAGCTTTTTGACTGACTAATCCATCCATCGTTGGATTGGCTTTTGCGGCAATCATAGCTTGTTGTACGATGCGTTTTAAACTCGCCTCTTCTATTTGCAGTTGTTCTAATTTTGCGCCTTTAGTGGATAAGGTTCGTTGCAATTGAGTCAGAGTTTGTTGACGTTGGCTTTGCTCTTTGGTTAATTGCTGTGCCTGTTGTTTTTGATCTATCACTAAAGCATTGAGTTTTTGTTGCGTTGTGACTTGCTGTTGTTTGATTTTATTAAGATCAATGCTGGTTTGCTTTAGTTGCTGAATGGCTTTTATACGGGCATTGTTGAGGTATTGATAATACGCCAGCATGCGTTCAACCGTAGCCGGATTTTGCTGGTTAAGCATCATTTTAGTGTAATCATGATTACCAGCCAAATAAGCACTAGAAAGCTGTTTTGATAAGGTATTTTGCTGACTCAGTTTCAGTTCGGCTAAATTAACTTGTTGTTTATCTAATTCTTTAACTTTTAGGTTAACCGCAGATAATTGGTTTTGTGATTGATTAACTTTTTGAGCTGCTTTTGCAATGGCTTGTTCATCACTTTTAAGTAACGAATTAAGCTTTTCGCGTTGCTTGGCTGTATCTTTGAGCGAATTTTGTTGTTGGTTTATTTGTGCTTGAATAGACTTCAAAGCCGATTGGCGTGAAGACAAATCAGCACTAGTTGCCACAAATGAAAAGATTAGAAAGCCAGCAACAATGCTGGCTTTAACAAATAAACGAGTTATCACGAGTTAATGTTTACTCTTTAAGGTCAATAATACAGCGTCCACTCATTTCTTTTGGGATGCTTTGGCCCATCAAGGTTAACATAGTTGGCGCAATATCACTCAATCGCCCGTTGTCTTTTATTGTGGCGTCACGGCCAACATAAATAAACGGTACTAACTCACTGGTATGGGCCGTATGAGGTTGACCTGTTATCGGGTCGGTCATTTGGTCTGCGTTACCATGGTCGGCGGTAATCAAGCACTCGCCATCCACTTTGGCTAATGCTTCTACTACACGACCAATGCAAGCATCAACCGCTTCACAGGCTTTAACGGCAGCATCAAATTTACCAGTATGGCCAACCATGTCACCATTTGGATAGTTACAAATTATCACATCATATTTTGCAGACTCAATAGCCGCGACCAGTTTGTCGGTCAGTTCTGCTGAGTTCATCTCAGGTTGCAAATCGTAGGTAGCGACTTTAGGAGACTGAATTAAAATGCGATCTTCGCCTTCAAATGGCTCTTCTTTACCGCCATTGAAAAAGAAGGTCACATGAGCATATTTTTCAGTTTCTGAAATGCGCAGTTGAGTTTTATGCTGCTTTTGCAGGGTTTCACCTAAGGTATTCACCAAATTATCAGATGGATAGGCTACTGCGGCGTTAATATCGGCCGCGTATTCAGTCAGCATCACAAAGTTGATTTTTGGTGTTTTATTACGTGCAAAACCATCAAAATCAGGATTGACAAAACAGCGGGTAATTTGGCGGGCACGATCGGCGCGGAAATTCATAAAAATGAGCGAATCGTTATCGTTTAGCTCGGCTGCCTCGCCTTGAGCATCAACAATTGTAGATGCAGCAACAAATTCATCGTTTTCATCTCGATCATATGCAGCGTCCAGCGCTTCTGCTGCCGAAGCATAAGCGAACTTGGCTTTGCCTTCGGTGATTAATTCGTAGGCTTGCGATACCCGGTCCCAACGGTTATCACGATCCATGGCAAAGTAACGACCGATAATCGATGCCGTGCGGCCATGACCTAGTGAGGCAAATAGCTCGTCAAAATGAAGCAAACTATTTTTAGCGCTGCGCGGAGGTGTATCTCGGCCATCTAAAAAGGCATGTAAGTACACTTTGGTTGCGCCGCGCTCAACGGCCATACGGCACATAGCTTCAATATGTTCTTCATGGCTGTGAACGCCACCGGCAGACAAAAGCCCCATAATGTGAACGGCACCGTTAGCGGCAATGGCTTTGTCTACCGCATCGCAAAGTGCTGGGTTTTTCTCAAACTCATGGTCGGCAATCGCTTTACTGATGCGGGTGAGTTCTTGATACACAATTCGGCCTGAACCAATATTGATATGGCCTACTTCAGAGTTACCCATTTGGCCATCGGGTAATCCGACGTCAATACCAGAACCCGAAATAAGACTGTGAGGATATTGCGCATTGAGCTTATCTAAAACAGGGGTGTTGGCATGAAAAATCGCATTATCTTGCGTGTTTTCACGGGAACCCCAGCCATCAAGGATAAGTAATGCGAGTGGACGTTTTGTTGTCGTCATGCAAGTACCTTTTAAGTTGAAAATAGAAGTGTTATAAAATTTCAATTGTATGAATATTACTACTTCTTGATAATGTGCAAAAGGCATATAGGTTTGAAGATATAACTAAAGCAGCTAATAACGAGGGACCAGTCACGAATAAGTCGGCTTAAAGCGTCTATTTTAGGTGTTTCTTTAATGAAAACTGCCGAGCAAAACGATATACTCGAGGCCATCTCATCTTAGTCATCGTCAGAGAAATTAGTAATTATGCAAGAATATATGGAATTTTTTAAAGCGAACCCAATGTTAAGTTTGGCTTGGGTCGGCTTGTTTGTAACGCTTGTTTTCAGTGTCATTAAATCAAGTATATCAAAAGTGAAACTTGTCAGTCATCAAGAGCTAACACTCATGGTGAATAAGCAAGATGCCAGAGTCGTTGATGTGCGAGGTAAAGAAGAATTTAAAAAAGGCCATATTGTTGATGCGCTTAATGTGACCTTATCAGAAATTAAAAATAATCAAGTCACTAGCCTTGAAAATTTCAAAACTAACCCCATTATATTAGTATGTGACTCAGGTACTACATCTTCTCAAGCCGCTCAACTTCTTACTAAACAAGGGTTTGAAAACGTGTCTAACCTTAAAGGTGGCATGGGCGAATGGAAGGGTGCAAATTTACCCGTAGTTAAAAGCAAGCGTTAATACTGTTGCTTAATGGTATTCAGTGTTAACAAGTTTGGGAATGAGCTAACACTGTTTATTATCAAGATCTTGTTCGTTACCATTTATCGAGCCGGATCAACTTTACGGGATAGCACTAATGTTAGATTAATTCTATATACATTAAGAGCAAGCCCAACACAATTAGCTTCACAGAAAAGCTAAATAACATCGATAGGTAGGAAATTATGGCTGAAGTAGCAAACAACGAAGCGCAAGCACCACAGTTCAACATTCAGCGTATTTATACAAAGGATTTGTCTTTTGAAACGCCAAACAGCCCAGCTGTTTTCCAGAAAGAATGGAACCCAGAAGTAAAATTAGATTTAGATACTCGCAGCAACAAGCTGTCTGACGACACATATGAAGTGATTTTATCGTTAACCGTTACGGCTAAAAACGGCGAAGACACCGCATTTTTATGTGAAGTTCAGCAAGCGGGTATTTTCTCCATCGTTGGGTTAACTGAGCAACAACTTGCTCATTCTTTAGGTGCATACTGCCCTAACGTATTATTCCCATATGCACGTGAATTAGTGGGTAATTTAGTTGGCCGTGGTACTTTCCCACAACTAAACCTTGCTCCAGTTAACTTTGATGCGCTATTTGCTCAGTACGTTCAACAGCGTCAAACTGCAGCAGAACAAGCAAATTCTGCCGAAGAAGTCACAGCATAAGCTATGAATAACGCTGCCGAAATCACGGTATTAGGGGCGGGCTCTTATGGCACCGCCCTTGCTATTTCTTTAGCCAGTAACGGCCACAAGGTATTACTTTGGGGTCATGAAGCCGATCATATGGCGCGCTTAACTGAGCAGCGCAGTAATGAGGAGTTTCTGTCTGGTATTCAGTTTCCTGATTGTTTAGCCATCGAAGCTGATTTAGGAAAGGCACTCGCGGCAAGCAAAAATATCTTAGTGGTAGTCCCTAGCCATGTATTTGGTGATGTACTCAAACGAGCTAAGCCGTTATTGCGTGAAGATGCTCGGATTGTGTGGGCGACTAAAGGGCTAGAACCCGAAACCGGTCGTTTATTACAAGATGTTGCCCGCGAGCAATTAGGCGAACAGTATCCATTGGCGGTATTGTCAGGTCCAACCTTTGCTAGAGAATTAGCGGCTGGTTTACCAACAGCCATTTCGGTTGCCGGTACTTGCCCTCAGTTTACTCATGATTTGGTTGAGCTACTCCACAGTCCAGAACGTCTGCGCGTTTACGCCAATGACGACTTTACTGGTATACAACTAGGCGGCGCGGTTAAAAACGTGATTGCGATTGGTGCTGGAATGTCTGACGGTATTGGCTTTGGTGCTAATGCTCGTACGGCATTAATAACCCGTGGTTTAGTCGAACTTAGCCGTTTAGGTGTCGCGCTTGGCGCTGATGCATCAACCTTTATGGGCATGGCGGGTCTAGGTGACTTGGTGTTAACTTGTACCGACAATCAGTCGCGTAACCGTCGTTTTGGCTTGGCTTTAGGTCAAGGCAAAGACGTGATCACCGCGCAACAAGAAATTGGTCAAGTAGTCGAAGGCTACCGTAATACCAAAGAAGTGTTTACCTTAGCCAAACGCCTAGGGGTAGAAATGCCGATTACTGAGCAAATCTATCAAGTGCTTTACCAAGGTAAATCTCCTGTTGAAGCGTCAAAAGTGTTACTCAGCCGAGATAAAAAGTCTGAAACACTCAAAAAATAGTGCGGCACAGTAGTTAAGTTAGCCATAAAGGTTAACAGACCCTAGTAAAAAGGATGCTAAAATAGCATCCTTTTTTGCATTTAATAGTTATCAATTAAGAACCAAGTAACCCATTTAAACCGTGTGGAGTAAAACGTGAAACATCATGACGTAATCATTATCGGCGCCGGTGCGGCAGGGTTAATGTGTGCTGCTACCGCGGGCTATCGAGGTCGTGATGTGTTGGTGCTGGATAATGCCAAACAAGCAGGCAAAAAAATTCTGATCAGTGGCGGCGGACGTTGTAACTTCACCAATCAAAAAGTTGAGCCGCAGCAGTTTATTTGTGGTAATCCGCACTTTGTGAAATCGGCATTGGCCCGCTATCGCTCAAGCGACTTTATTGAACTGGTTGAGCGACACGGGATTGAATACCATGAACGTGACCATGGGCAGTTATTTTGTAATGACTCCGCTAAAGAAATCGTCACTATGTTGATGACCGAGTGCGAATGGGCAGGTGCCAAGGTAAAGCTGCGCACTGAAATACTCTCGGTTAGCAAGACTGAAGCCGGTTTCAATTTAAATACCTCTAACGGTGATTTAAGCTGTGATTCACTGGTTATTGCCACCGGAGGCTTATCGATGCCAAAGCTGGGTGCCACGCCTTATGGCTATAAGTTGGCAGAGCAATTTGGCTTAAAAGTGTTACCTACCAGTGCAGGCCTAGTACCGTTCACTTGGCATAGCGATCAAAAAATTCGTTTTGAGCCGTTATCTGGCATTGCCGTGCCAACAACCATTACCGCGCAAGATGGCACCCAGTTTAGTGAGGCATTATTATTTACCCATCGCGGTCTATCAGGCCCAGCGGTACTGCAAATATCAAATTTTTGGCAACCAGGTGAAGCTATCTCAATCAACTTGTTGCCGGGTGAAAGCGCGTTAGATAAAATCGAATTTGCCTTAAAACATCACCCAAAACAAAGTCTACGTAATACCGTAAGCCAATGGTTACCTAAACGCTTGGTTGAAGCGCTATTTGAAGAGTCTCAATTAGATAAAGCCCTAAACCAACTCGGTCATGGCGAGCGTGAAAAGCTCGCCAATGAGTTAAATAATTGGTCAATCATCATGAATGGCACTGAAGGTTACCGCACGGCAGAAGTCACTTTAGGTGGTGTTGACTCCAATGAACTGTCATCTAAAACCATGCAAGCCAACAAGGTCCCAGGATTGTATTTTATTGGTGAAGTAATGGACGTAAGTGGTTGGTTAGGAGGGTTTAATTTTCAATGGGCCTGGAGCTCTGGTGTCGCGGCAGGGTTGGCCGTTTAGATATGTAACTATTATAAAAGAACCAGTAGTCTGGGGATTTTAAGTGGTGAAGTAACCAGTAAAAGCGGTGAGCTGAAATCACCAAGGGATGTTGGTGGGCTTATCGCTGTTTAACAGCAATAAGGAATATGTTGAGTGTCGAGTGATATTAAGGATGATAGCTGTAAGCAATAAACCCCTGCAGAAGATAAATGGCAACCAGTCTTATTATCTGAATGCCATCCTTCTAACGCTAAGCCTTCCAATGTTAAGTTTTCAAGATTGGCCCCTTTGGGAACAAGGGACTCAACCTCAGACTTTTCAACAGTAACGACACTAGATAACAAGCCATAAAACGACCTTGATAGAAAGACACCAGTGGAAACGGCTTGTTCTTTATAAAGGTAATGGATGTTCTATCATGCCAGTGTGGCCGAGTATTTACTTTAAACAGAAGATTAAAACTGTCGTTTTAATACCCCCCATGGTACAAAATATCTTGGCATATAGATAATTTGCATTAACACCCAATTGGCGTAACTAAAAACGATGAATCAGCAGAATGTAAAGCAAACGACAATTAAGTGCAGCGATGGTGAGTTACTTGCTGCAACTGTTTATGAGCCAACTATCACAGTGAAGGGTGCGATATTGATGGCGCCTGCTACTGGGATCAAAAGACAGTTTTACGGAAATTTTGCTAACTACCTTGCCAGCAATGGCTATGGCGTTATTACGTTTGATAACCGGGGTATTGGTGGCTCATCAACGGTGCCAGTTGCGAAGAGTGCCTCGTCGTTACAGTGTTGGGGTGAAAAAGATATGCCTGCGGTGTTGGAATGTTTAAAAGAGGTATTTCCGAATACAAACTATCATCTGGTGGGCCACAGTGCTGGTGGTCAACTCATTGGGTTAATGCATAATGCGATGGACATCAGTTCAATGTTCAATTTTGCCTGTTCTTCTGGTCAGTTAAAAAATATGAAATTGGCTTATCTGATTCAAGCGCATTTTTTTATGAACTTTTTTATTCCTTTCAGTAATGCGATGTTTGGTCATACCAAGTCTCAGTGGCTGGGTATGGGAGAGCCATTGCCAAAGGATGTCGCCAAACAATGGCAGCAATGGTGCAATGGTCAAGGGTATGTCAAAACTGCTTTTGGTAAAACCGTGCACCAGCATTATTACAATGAGCTGACATTACCGTCATTGTGGGTTAACGCCGTTGATGATGACATTGCCAATAACGCCAACGTAGCAGACATGATGTCGGTGTTTCCTAAGCTTAACGGGCAAACCTTAACCTTAACCCCAAGTGATTATGGATTATCAGACATTGGCCATATGAAGTTTTTTAGCAGTAAGTCGCAAACCTTATGGCCACTGGCGCTTAACTGGTTAGATAAGCACTAAAGCGACCTCTTCATTTAAGTTAACCATTCAAGCCTATTCATTTACAGAATAGGCTTTTTTGTTTTTCTTGGTTGTATATGTAAAAAAGCATATATACAATGTTCAGTGTGTTTTAATTGGATGTGCCACCAATGAAAAAGAAAACTGTGTTGTTTCTATGTACCGGCAATTCGGCGCGTTCTCAAATGGCAGAGGCTTTGCTAAGAAGTAAAGCGTCTGATCAATTTGATGTGTTTAGTGCAGGGACTCAGCCCGAAGATATCGACAGCAGGGCGATTGAAGCCTTAACGCGTTTTGGTGCTGATACGGGTGGTTTAGTGTCTAAAAACGTACAAACGTTTGCAGGTAAAGCATTTGATTACGTGATTAGCCTTTGTGATAAAGCCAATACAGAATGCCGTCGTTTTCCTGGTGCAGGTAAACAACTGGCTTGGGATTTTCCCGATCCTAAAAGCCGCGCAGGTCATCAACCCTTTTCAAGTACCTTAGCTGAGCTGAATAACCGCTTGTCGATGTTTCTACTGGTGGAAAACAACGTTACTGCCAAGGCTAAGACCACGGCGGAGGTGACCGCCGAGGTAGGCGTCATTGGCGCAAATGAAACAGCTCCCGAGGTATTCGCCGATGTTGATCCCATCGCATTTTATAAATGCTTAACCGATGACATTCGCTTAAAAAGCCTAATGCTGACTCATTATCATGGTGAGTTATGTGTGTGCGAGCTGATGGAGGCATTGAATGAGGACAGCCAGCCTAAGGTGTCTCGCAATTTAGCGTTGTTAAAAAAAGCCGCCATTATTAGCGACCGAAAAAATGGCCAGTGGGTATTTTATCGAATTAACCCTAATTTACCGTTATGGGCAAAGTCTGTAATAGCTGCAACGACCGAGAACAATATTGGCTTGATTATGGCTCATCTACAACGACTAGATATTATGCAAAACCGGCCTAATAAAGTGAGTTTTTGTCGCTGATTCAGCAAAATAGGAGTGATCGTAATGGGCTTGTTTGAACGATTTTTATCGGTATGGGTTGGCTTAAGTATGCTTGCCGGAGTGCTGTTAGGGCTATGGCAACCACAAGTATTTCAGACCATTGCGAGTCTTGAAGTTGCCCACGTTAACCTTGTGGTGGCGTTGTTTATTTGGGTAATGATTTACCCAATGATGGTGCAAATTGATTTTTCAGCCATTAAAGATGTCGGTAAAAACCCCAAGGGATTATTACTGACGATTGTCGTTAACTGGTTGATTAAACCTTTTACCATGGCCGCATTAGGTTGGTTATTTTTTAAAGTGGTGTTTGCCGACTTAGTTGACCCCGCATCGGCACAAGAATATATCGCAGGGATGATTTTATTAGGTGTTGCACCCTGTACGGCAATGGTATTTGTATGGTCGCAATTAACTAAGGGCGATCCTAATTACACCTTAGTGCAAGTGTCGGTTAACGATGTGATTATGATTTTTGCCTTTGCGCCTATTTCGGCATTTTTGCTGGGGGTGAGTGACATTCAGGTGCCATGGGAAACCTTGCTTATTTCAGTGGTGCTGTATGTATTACTGCCATTAATGGCGGGTGTGACCACGCGTTATGTGCTTAATCATCAAGGCGGCACATCAGGAGTGGATCGATTAGTGGCAAGATTAAAACCATGGTCGATTGTCGGCTTACTGGCCACTGTGGTGTTGCTGTTTGGGTTTCAGGCCAAGGTTATCGTGTCCGACCCACAAACCATTGGCTTAATCGCGGTGCCATTGGTGATTCAAACTTACGGGATTTTTGCGATAGCTTATGTTGCTGCTATATTATTGAAATTAAAGCACAATATTGCTGGGCCCGCTTGCTTAATTGGTACCTCTAACTTTTTTGAGCTTGCCGTTGCGGTAGCTATATCCCTGTTTGGTTTGCACTCGGGTGCAGCCTTAGCCACTGTGGTTGGGGTGTTGGTAGAAGTGCCGGTGATGTTGTCGCTGGTGGCGATTATTAATCGTACTCAACATTGGTTTAAGCATTAATGTTGACGATTATTTTGGTAAGTATTTCGAATACGTTTTTTATGACGACGAAACAATACGTTCTAAATTAACAGTGGAATTAATCATGCAGCAACATCCTTTCGATATCTTAGCGTTAGATTCGCCATTAGACTCATTGTGCAAAAATGGCGCCAAATTAATTTTTACCCCGTGCCCTGGTACCAAAGATGAACCGTTAATCGAGTCGCTTGCCACATTAAAAAGTGCCGGCACGCAGATGTTAATCACCTTGATGTTCGATGACGAAATGGCGCGCAATAATGCTACCGAACTACCGACAGAATGCGCCAAACAACAGATCGCCTGGGTGCAATTGCCCATTTTAGACGATGCCGCACCCGGTGCCGAATTTGAAGCTAATTGGTTAGCTAATAAAGCGCAGATTATCGAGGTGATGAATAACCAAGGCACCATTGCGGTGCATTGCAAAGGCGGTTCGGGACGCACTGGGTTAGTGATTGGATTAATTCTTGCCAGCCTTGGTTGGCCAAAAGATAAAGCAGTAACTGCGGTGCAAAGCTTACGACCAAAAGCACTGACGCATCCGATCCAACGCGATTATTTCAATGCTTTTAATTGTTAACCTCATCTTTTACTCGAGTTGAGGTTAGTTAACTTTATTTAGTAGGACACCATTATGACGATAAAAATAGGCATTAACGGTTTTGGCCGTATGGGACGTTTATCTATGCGCGCTGCATATGATTGGGACGATGTTGAAATAGTGCACATTAACGATCCTGCTGGCGACGCTGCGACCTTGGCCCATTTAATGACCTTTGATTCAGTGCATGGCCGTTGGCATCATGAGGCGACCCATCATGGGGAGGCGATAGTGATTAATGGTAACGCCATTCCTTGTAGTCGTAATATTGCGACTAAAGATACCGATTGGTCAAAATGTGACGTGGTGATTGAAGCATCAGGAAAGATAAAAACCAAAGCCTTGCTGCAAGCTTATTTAGATCAAGGTGTAAAACGGGTTGTGGTGACTGCGCCAGTAAAAGAAGACGGCGTGTTAAACATTGTGATGGGTGTAAACGAGCATTTATACGATAAAGCCATCCACCCTATAGTGACCGCGGCATCTTGTACCACCAACTGTTTGGCGCCAGTGGTGAAAGTGATCCATGAGAAAATTGGCATTAAGCATGGCTCGATGACGACAATCCACGACATTACTAATACCCAAACTATTTTGGATGCACCGCATCAAGACTTACGCCGCGCAAGGGCTTGTGGCATCAGTTTAATTCCGACCACCACGGGGTCAGCGACTGCCATCACCCATATTTTTCCTGAGCTAAAAGGCAAGTTAAATGGCCATGCGATACGCGTGCCGTTAGCTAATGCTTCGCTTACCGATTGCGTGTTTGAAGTGGCGCGAGGCACTACAGTTAAAGAAGTAAATCAGCTGCTTAAGCAGGCATCACAACAAGAACTTGCAGGCATTATGGGCTATGAAGAACGTCCATTAGTGTCGGTAGATTATAAAACCGACCCACGTTCAAGCATTATCGATGCCTTGTCGACCATGGTAGTCAATGACACCCAAGTTAAGCTGTATGTGTGGTACGACAATGAGTGGGGATACGCTAATCGCACTGCAGAGCTGGCGCGCAAAGTCGGCTTAGCTGATAAGGAATAGCGTTCATGGGGCTGGTTTCATTGCGTAGCTTACCACCATCGATAAAGCAGTATTTGCTGATCACCGCTAATTATTGGGCATTTACCTTAACCGATGGCGCCTTGCGTATGCTGGTGGTGCTGTACTTTCATCAGCTAGGTTACAGCCCGTTAAATATTGCTATGTTGTTTTTGTTTTATGAAATCTTTGGGGTGATCACCAATCTTATTGGCGGTTGGTTAGGGGCAAGGCTTGGCCTTAATAACACCATGAATATTGGCTTAGGCCTGCAAATCGTGGCGTTAGCCATGCTAACCGTGCCTGCTGACATGCTCACAGTGGTTTACGTGATGGCAGCGCAGGCCTTGTCGGGTATCGCCAAAGATTTGAATAAAATGAGCGCCAAAAGTGCCATTAAAACTCTGGTGCCAGCAGATGCCGAGGGTAAGCTTTATCAGTGGGTGGCGCTGTTAACCGGTTCTAAAAATGCCTTAAAAGGGGTGGGGTTCTTTTTAGGTGGTGTGTTGCTTACGGGCTTAGGATTTAGAGGGGCTATTATGTTAATGGCCACGTTATTAGGCATTGTATGGTTATTTAGTTTAGTGACCTTAAAAGATGATTTAGGCAAAGCTAAAAATAAACCCAAATTCAAAGATATTTTTTCGAAAAGTCAGGCGATTAACTTACTGTCGGCGGCGCGGATGTTTTTGTTTGGCGCCAGAGATGTATGGTTTGTGGTGGCATTACCGGTATTTTTAGCCACAACCTTTGGCTGGGATCATTGGTGGGTTGGCGGCTTTATGGCTAGCTGGGTAATTGGTTATGGGATCGTACAGTCTATTGCACCTTATTTCACCGGTAAACGGCAGGGCAAAGTGCCGAGCGGTCGAGCTGCATTTGCATGGGCAAGCTACTTATTACTGATCCCGGCCACTATTGCTCTCACTCTGCATTTTGACTTTTATATCCAGGTAACATTAATAGCGGGTTTATTGTTATTTGGCGCGGTGTTTGCGATTAATTCATCACTGCACAGCTACTTAATCGTTAGCTACGCCAGCGGTGATGGGGTGTCACTGGATGTGGGCTTTTACTATATGGCTAATGCCATGGGACGGTTAATGGGTACAGTACTTTCAGGTTGGGTGTTTCAAGAATATGGCTTAGAAGCCTGTTTATGGATATCCAGTAGTTTTGTCGCTCTTGCTGCCTTAATTTCACTTAAGTTGCCTCATAAAGGGTAAGCCATTACAGCTACTAGATGCATTTTTGTTTACATATCGATATTTCGCTACCTAACCGTGATAGCCTGAAACTCTTACCGTATCATCGGTAAAAATTGCCTGTTCACCTATGGCTTCTTCATTATTGATTTTCTTACCTTAAATTTAAAACATCTACAAATCATGGTCTTATAGTTTTTGTTGAAGTTGGCACAATGTTAGCCTTAACTAACACATAGTCGTGGTGTGAATCGTTAATTTTGACGATAGAGATAAGATATTTGTGTCAATCGTCAGCGTAAATTCAACGCACATCACAATGTGAACCGTACACCAAGGAGGTTTTTATGTTGGGCTGGACATTAATGTTTTTAGTTATAGCCGTTATAGCGGGTCTATTGGGTTTTACGGGTATTGCAGGTGCCGCAGCAGGTATCGCGAAAATTATTTTCGTTATTTTTATTGTGTTACTGGTGATTTCATTAGTAGCCAATGCGATTAGAGGCAAAGGTCCCCGAGCATAGTAGTTAACCTGATCTCTTAACTCGAGATAAGGTTAGCGATATAAAATTATTCGATTACAACCATCATCTTGGAGATGAATATGAAATTATTAAAATTACTCACAATGGCAAGTTTAATGGTGTTTTTAACCGCTGGTTTATCAGCATGTTCAGATAACAAAGCTGAGAATACTGGCGAGAAAGTGGATGAAATGATGCAAGATGCAGGTAATGCTGTTGAAGATGCATGTGAAGATGTAAAAGAAGGTATGAAAGCAGAAGATCCAGACTGTTAACTACCAAATCTATCTAATTAACTATTTTATCCGTTCAGAGCCATTAAGCTTTTTAGCTTAGGAGTATTGATGTAGGGGTAATTGCCTTTAAGCTTATGTAAGCGGAAGTGGAATACTTGAGTGACTGCCGCGAAGAGACCAGAGTGTTATTACAATAAGCATTAGCCCAAGCAGCACACATGTGCTGCTTTTTTATAGCAGGAGGACCCCCATGCTTAGCCGAATTCATATTAAATATTATTATACCCTTGGTGCATTATTGGCTTTGTGCTTATGTGTGGCGCTTCCTTTCGTGGTACTTAAGCTCATTTTTGGCTGGATTGCATTGTCTTTGGGGCTGGTGAGTTCGGCGTATTGGGTTAATAGCGCAGGCATATTCCGTAAAAGCCAAGATGGCAGTATTCCTTGGTATATCAGTTGGAGTTTTATTCCATTTTTAATGGGTTGCCAAGTGTATAACGCTTGGGCGAGACAACACGATAAAGTGCCCGCAATCCAAAAAATTGATAAGCAGTTGTATTTGGCTTGTCGATTGTTTCCGAGTGATATTAGCCTGCTTAAGGAAAGAAAAATTGATGCGATTTTGGATGTTACTGCCGAATTTGACGCATTAGAGTGGACCTTGGTTGATGAACATATCGCCTATTTAAATATTCCCGTATTGGATCACAGCGTGCCGACTGTCGCGCAGTTAAATCAAGCCATCAATTGGTTGCACACTCAAGTCGGTAACGGCAAAAATGTGGTGGTGCATTGTGCTTTAGGTCGAGGACGTTCTGTGTTGGTGTTAGCGGCTTATTTGGTGTGTCGTGATCAACACAGTGATTTTAGTGATGTGCTTAAATCCATTAATAATATTCGTCAAACGGCACGGTTAAATAAATGGCAGTTGGCTGCGGTAGAGAAAATGCATAGCCGGAACCAAATTAACATCCACAAACGCGCTTGGTTAATTGTTAACCCAGTGTCAGGTGGTGGCAAGTGGCATGATGAAGCTGATCATATAATCCAAACCTTGTCGGACTATTTTCAGCTTGAAGTGCTGCATACCGCCAAAGATAAGTCAGCTGTGCAACTCGCCGAACATGCCAAAAACAAGGGTGCGGATATTATTGTGGCCTGCGGTGGTGATGGCACAGTTAACGAGGTGGCATCGGTTATTGTCGATACTGATATTTTCTTAGGTATTATTCCGATGGGAACCACCAACGCACTAAGTCATACCTTATTTGGCGTAACCAGTAAGTTGGTTCCTGTGTCGCAAGCGCTTGATATTTTAATTCAAGGTCATTGTCAGCGAATTGATACCGCCATTTGTAATAATCAGTTGATGTTGTTGCTGGTGGGATTAGGCTTTGAGCAAAAAATGATTGAAAAAGCTGATCGTGACCGAAAAGATCAGCTAGGCCAGTGGGCATATCTTAATGGTTTGTGGGAGGCGATAGACGAAAACCAACCATTGTCGATGAGGTTACAGCTTGATGGTGGTGAAATTCAAGTGATTAACACCACTAGCCTAGTGATTGCCAATGCTGCACCCTTTACCAGTTTGTTAGCACAAGGTAATGGTGAACCCAATATCACCGATGGCTTGTTAGACATTACTTGGATTGAGTCAAGTGAAGTATCACAACAACAATTATTGAGTATGACCGAGCTGCTATTTGCTGGCTTAACCGGAGCGCGTGAGGATGATCAAGTGAGTGGTATTCGGCATGTACAAGCCAAGAAAATCTACTTAAATACTGATTCGTCATGCCAATATGTGATTGACGGTGAGTTATTTGAATCTGAAGATCTGTGTATTAGAGTCAAGCCCAAGTCTCTAAAGGTGTTTATACCTAATGTCAGTAAACACCTTTAGCGAATGTTTGCTCTGTCGCTAGCTTTTGGTTGGGATAATTAATACCACAAACTGTTATTTTACTGCGTTGATATGCACTTGTATCTTGTTGCTAAGTGGCAGCTGAAGTGTGTTGTACAAGCGCAAACAGTGCCAGAAAAGGGGTCATCAGCATATCGCCCACGGTTGCGCTGAAACGCACCGACAATCAACGGCTGGATGAGAGTATTAAGCCAAATACTCACTAATAATGCTTATTGTACAATGACAATACAATAACAGACTCGATGTTTCGCAAAAATGTAGACGACTGGTCTATTCTTGTTTATTCTGTCACTAAAATGGGAGGCCCTATGAACAAAAATACCACCAGTAAACAGTCGATTTGTGCCGTAGGCGAAAAGCTTTTTGCTTTGCATGGATACAGTGGCGTAGGCATTAAATTGATCCTCGATGAAGTCAGCATTCCTAAAGGTTCTTTTTATCATTATTTTGCCAGTAAAGAAGCGTTTGCAGCTGCCGTTGCCGAACATTATTTCCAACAACGCATTCAACCCATTGCGATTGATCCTAGTGCGAATTTTAAAGCCAATTTATCGACGCTATTGAATGGCTATCATCAACTCATTGATGAGCTTTTTAGTGGTCATCAGCCTCGCGGCTGTGTTATCGGTAACTTGATGGTTGAGGTGAGTCCACAATCACCATTATTGCATCAAACATTGACTCACCTTTACGATAAATGGTTAGGTTTATTGAGTGCACTTATTCAACAAGGTCAACAACAAGGGCATATTCGTGCCGACTTATCGGCATCAATATTAGCGAGTGTTTTTTGGTCAAACTGGCAAGGAACTATGCTACGCTCACAAATTAAAGCGGATAAAATAGCGACTAAACGGGCTTTAGTGCAGTGCATGCAAATGATGACTCGTTAAACGTCTATATCGGCAAGCGTGATTTTGATTGCTTATTGTGACACGTTTATATTTTGATTGCTTATTGTGACACGTTTATATTTTGGGTGATTTTTCGGGTCTTGGAGTGGGTCGAATTGACTAAAGGATTATTAGTTGGTTGTGTAGTGGTGTTGTTGTCTGCGTGTGCGGCAAAGCCTCCTGTGGTTGCGCCTATACCTGTGGCGGTACCGCCTATGTTGCAACCGCCGCCAAAATGGAGCGAGTCAAAGCTGCTAAGTTTTCATAACGAATGGAAAGGTACCCCTTATCGTTTAGGTGGGCTGAGTAAAAACGGTATTGATTGTTCAGGATTTGTGTATTTGGCTTACCTTAATATTGTCGGTGACAAATTACCTCGTACTGTAAACGCGCAGCGTATTATGGGTAAAGAGGTGCCGCGAGCTCAGTTGCAAACGGGCGATTTAGTGTTTTTTAAAACCACTCGAACCGTTCGCCATGTCGGTATTTACATGGGCAACAATCGTTTTTTACATGCCTCGACTAAAAAAGGGGTCAAAATTTCGAGTTTGAATAATATCTATTGGAAGCCGCGTTTTTGGTTTGCAACACGCTTAAAAAACCCAACGTTTGAGCAAAATATGTCGATAGCCAGTCTTGTTGATCATGTTCAACAGCAAGACAATTTATAATGCGCCATCAGCCTAATGAGCGGGTGCTCTTCAATGTGAATGTCGACATCGGTTATATTTTAAAGAGTTAGATTACCTAATGCTATTTAATCTAAATTATTGATTTGTATTAACAATTTGTATTTTTGCATAAGGTTCATGTACAGCAGATGCTTGAGTTAGTGGCAGGGCAATAAAAAAGAGCTAACCCTAGGGTTAGCTCTTTTTTGTGATGATTGATCCCATTAGGTATTTAGTCGTGCGACTCGACTGGTTCAGCTAACTCGGCGTTATGTTTACCACGCTTAGCCAGAGCATAGTAAAACAGTGGCGTGAGGATAAGGCCAAAAATAGTCACCCCAATCATGCCAGAGAATACTGCAACACCCATTGCTTGGCGCATTTCAGAACCCGGGCCGCTCGAGAATACCATAGGTACCACCCCCATAATGAAGGCAATCGAGGTCATTAAAATAGGCCGTAAACGTAAACGACCCGCTTCAAGTATCGCCTCTAATGGTTGCATGCCTTTGTCTTGTAACTCCTTGGCAAACTCAACAATCAAAATGGCGTTTTTGGTTGCCAGCCCCACCAGTACAATCAAACCAATCTGGGTAAAGATATTGTTATCCCCACCGTAGATAAGCACCCCTGTTAATGCTGACAATAGTGTCATTGGAATAATAAGAATAATGGCTAATGGCAAGGTTAAACTTTCATATTGCGCCGCTAATACCATAAACACTAATAAGATAATTAACGGATAAATATAGGTACCCGCATTACCGGCCAAAATCTGCTGGTAAGTGATCTCTGTCCACTCGTACGTCATGCCATTGGGTAAGGTTTCTGCCAATATTTTTTCAATCGCAGTTTGTGCCTCACCAGAACTGTATCCTGGCGCTGCACCACCGTTAAGTTCTGCAGTGGTAAAACCGTTGTAATGCATGACCCTGTCAGGCCCGGATGTATTAGTCACATTAATAAATGAACCAATAGGCACCATTTCGCCTTGGTTGTTACGGACTTTAAGTTGGGCTATTTGCTCAGGCGTTTGTCTAAACTGCTCATCGGCTTGCACCTTAACTTGATAAGTGCGGCCAAATTGGTTGAAGTCGTTGGCGTAAACCGACCCCATGTAACCCTGTAATGTGGAAAACAATTCGTCTAACGACACCGACTGTTGTTTGGCTTTAGTACGATCAATGTTCACGTCAAGTTGTGGCACACTCACTTGATAACTCGAGAACACCCCCGCTAACTCTGGCGCTGCCCATGCTTTTTGCATGACTTCCATGGTCACTTTATACAACTCTTCATAACCGTAGTTTGCCCGGTCTTGAATTTGTAATCTAAAGCCACCTATGGTGCCTAAGCCTTGTACTGGCGGTGGCGGGAAAATCGCAATATACGCACCGTCAATGGCGGCAAACTGTTGATTTAACGCTGCTGCAATTGCGTCTGCTGATAATGATGGATCTTTGCGATCGGCAAAGTCATCCAGCGGGGTAAACAAAATGGCGCTATTGGTGCTGTTGGTAAAGCCATTAATGCTTAAGCCAGGAAAGGCTACCGCATGGGCGACACCAGGTTGCGCTAAGGCAATTCGTGACATTTCTTTCACGACAGCTTCAGTGCGATCTAATGACGCGGCATCAGGCAATTGTGCAAAGGCGATAAGATATTGTTTATCTTGCCCTGGTACATAACCAGTAGGGGTGTTGGCAAATTGTAAGCCTGTTAAGCCGACTAAACCGATATAAATAATGCCGACAACCGCACCAAAACGGATGATCTTTTTAACCAGCCAACCGTAACCTTCAGACATGCGCGCAAACAGGCGATTAAATGGATTGAATAGCCAACCACCCAGCAGTTTATCCATGCCACGAGTAAGTACATCTTTTTTCTCGTGATGACCTTTAAGCAGTAATGCCGATAATGCTGGGCTCAGGGTTAACGAGTTAATCGCTGAAATAAAGGTGGAAATGGTGATCGTCAGTGCGAACTGCTTATAAAACTGGCCGGTTAAACCTGACATAAAGGCGGTTGGAATAAATACTGCTGCTAGAACCAGTGTGGTGGCGACAATCGGGCCGGTCACTTCTTTCATTGCCTTTTGGGTGGCAGCAACAGGAGATAAACCGTCAGAGATATTTCGTTCAACATTTTCAACCACCACGATAGCATCGTCAACGACAATACCGATGGCTAATACCAAACCGAATAATGATAAGGCATTTAGTGAGAAGCCCAATAGGTGCATAAAGGCAAAGGTACCCACAAGCGATACCGGAACGGCCACTAATGGAATAATGGATGCGCGCCAAGTTTGTAAAAACAGTACCACGACGAGTACTACCAGCAATAAAGCTTCGAGCAGTGTTTGCACTACCGCTTTTATTGAACCGCGGACGAACACGGTTGGATCGTAGACGATGTCGTAGGTTAATCCTTCTGGAAATAATTGAGACAATTCAGCCATTTTAGAACGGACATCATCAGATATTTGAATCGCGTTTGAACCCGATGCTTGGAAAACAGGTAGTGCAGCGGCGTCTTTATTGTCTAACATTGAACGTAGAGCATAAGTTGATGCGCCTAATTCAACCCGAGCAACATCCTTTAAACGGGTGATCTGACCTTCATCGCCCACTTTAATAATAATATTCTCGAACTCTTCAACGCTGGATAAACGACCTTTAACGTTGATCAATAATTGGAAATCACTGTCGCCACTAGGTTGCGCGCCTAGGCTTCCTGCTGCAGCTTGTTGGTTTTGCTCACGAATGGCGGCAACAATATTACTCGGAGATAAACTGATTGCTGCCACTTTATTAGGATCTAGCCATACACGCATGCTGTAGTCACCTGCGCCAAATACGCGCACCGCCCCCACACCAGTAATACGGGCTAATTCGTCTTTCACTTTCAATACCGCATAGTTAGACAGATATAACATGTCATAACGGTTATCGGGCGAGGTTAAATGCACCACCATGGTTAAACTCGGTGATGACTTTTCGGTCACAATACCTAAGCGTTGTACTTCTTCTGGTAAGCGAGGTTTTGCACGCTCTACTCGGCTTTGCACTTGGGTTTGAGCTAAATCAACGTCAGTACCAATCGCAAAGGTGATGGTTAGCGTCATGCGGCCATCGGATGTGGCTTGTGAAGACATGTACAACATGTTTTCTACGCCGTTTATCTCTTGCTCCAGCGGCGACGCCACCGTTTCGGCGATTACTTTGGGGTTGGCGCCTGGGTAGTTTGCCGTAACAACGACTGTTGGCGGTACTACCTCAGGGTATTCGGTGATCGGTAATTGCCATACCGCCAGCGCGCCTGAAATAAAGAACAGTAGCGACAGAACCGCGGCAAAAATCGGTCTTTTAATAAAAAATTGAGACAACATAGTGTAGTTTCCTTAACCTTGACTAGCGTCATCAGCAACGTGTGCTGTGAGAGGCTGGTTATCGAGGATTTGTTGCGCTTGATGCAAGGCTTCAAGCTGACCGTCACCTGCCATTTCGGTCAGGTTTGGCTCAATAGTGACGTTAGGACGTACTTTTTGCAGGCTGTTAACCACGATGGTGTCGTTAGGCGATAACCCTGCGGTAATAATACGCAAACCATGAAGTTTCGCTCCGAGGCTAACACCACGATATTCAAGGATATTTTTGTCGCTTACCACTAAGACAAACTTGTTGCTTAGGTCAGTCATAATGGCTTTGTCGTCAATTAAAATACGTTGATACGACTCGCTACCAGCAATGCTGATGCGAGCAAATAAGCCTGGAAGTAACTGATTGTCTTGATTAGCAAAGTTGGCTCTAACACGAATAGTACCGGTTTGTTGGTTTACTGCATTATCAACAAAGTCGATCACGCCTTGGTGATTAAAACTGGTTTCATTGGCAAGCGCCATAACCACGGCATTGTTACCTAAACGAGGATTCTGGCGTTTATTCTCGAACGATAAGGCCGCATATTTTAAATAGCTTTGCTCGTCGATATCGAAATAAGCGTACATATGCGATGTTGATACTAAACTGGTGAGATGTGTTTGTCCTGCCGTAACGAAGTTACCTGCGGTTTCGTTGGCATATGAAACACGACCCGTGATGGGAGCGGTAACATGGGTGTATTCAACGTTAAGTTGTGCGCGGGTTAATGCGGCGTTAACTGACGCAACCGCTGCCGCAGTTTGATGCATAGTAGAGCGACGAGTATCAATTAGCTCTTCTGATACCGCTTTTTGATAAAAAAGTTTATTTGCCCGTGCGTAGTCATTTTTAGCGAGTTGATTGGCCGATATAGCACTGGTTAATTCTGCTTTAAGGCGTTCATATTCAGCAATAAAAACACTCGAGTCGATGGTAAATAACACATCGCCTTTTTGCACTAGCGCGCCTTCTTTAAAGTTAATCGATTCAATATAGCCCGATACGCGAGGCACTAAAGTGACCTTTTCAGGGGCTTGTAAGCGTCCGGTAAATTGATCCCACTCGGTAATGCGCTCATAAAGCACGTTAGCAACATCTACCTTAGGCGCTGCAGATGTATTGGCTTGTTGTGCAGGTTGTTCGCCGCACGCCACTAATAGCAATGCCGTTAGGCTGACTAATAAAGTGGTTTTAATTGATGTTAACGTCTTCATGGTGCGGTCCTTTAATCAATAGCATTTACGTTTGTTTCAGCAGGCTATAGGGTCGTTATATTGGTGTGCGGATTAATTTTATACCGATAGGTAAAAAATGTTCTGTACCGAACGGTAATATATAGATTAAAATAACCCTGTCAATGACTTTTGTACCGACAGGTATTAAATTATTTTGACAAGAGGTTCAATTAGCGGGAAGATAAAGTAACATCACTACTTACAAGGTGATTTGTTGCGATGAAATAGCGTTAATCAATACTTGTTCAATTGTTATAATTGCGACAAATCTGCATAATATTAACCCTAAGATGGCTTAATATTATGCTAAAGTATGCGGGTTATTTGTCATTAGAAAGCCAGTTAAGTTTCTGATAAGTAAAGCTGCGTTAATATATGAGGTACTGTTTATGACAATCACAAAAGCAGCTTGCGTTGGTCGCCCTCGTGGGTTCGATATCGACTTAGCATTAGAGCAAGCGCTTAATGTTTTCTGGCGTCATGGATATGAAGGGACTTCTTTAAACGAGCTAACCGAGGCAATGGGGATCAAGAAGCCTAGCCTGTATGCCGCATTTGGTAATAAAGAGCAGCTATTTTTAAAAGCCATCGATTTATACGAAAACCGCCCAGATTCATTATTTAATACGGCTTTTAAACATCAACATGTTGCTGATGTGGTTCGCGGCTTATTGCTTGGCGCTGCAGCCAAGTTTACTGACTGTAGCCACCCTCAAGGTTGCGCATTAATTAACAGCACCCTTTCATGTAGTGAGGCGAGCGAGTCTATTAAACAAGCTGTTTTAGAGCGCAAAGCGCAACATAAGCTCCAGTTGATTGCCCGATTTGAGCAAGCCAAGCATCAAGGTGAGTTAAATGCAGATTGTCAGCCTGAAGTGTTAGCGCGATTCATTAGCACCTTGTTTCAGGGAATGTCGATTCAGGCATCAGAAGGGGCAAGCATTGAAGAGTTGCAGCAAGTCGCTAGCATGGCGATTGCAGGTATTTTGATTTTATACGTCAATCCTAAGTAGCTTATTCAGTAGCTTATTAACTCGATTACTAAGGCTAGCCATTCAGTAAATCAATTGATACTGTAATTTTCACCGTATCTTTTACAGTCTCAATCTTCTCTCAATATTGACTCTTTTGTTTGTTACTCGTTGTTCATTTAGCCCTAACAGCCGCTGCTGGTAATGCTGTAAAACGTCGGTTCGGTGGCATTCGTTGAATCAACATTGTATCGCAAGCTACAGCTGCCATTAATGTCATATCCCTTAGGGAAAATATACACGTTACCGCCTGACACATCAAAGAGTCCCCAGTCCGCGGTAATCGTATCATTTGCGTTAGTCATCACTTCAAAAGAACCCTCAATCGCCACTGCGATATTAGTACCAAGAGGGGTAATGTAGCCCACAGTGGTGCTAATCGGTGTGCCATTAACTGCCACCGAACCGGGTTCGAGCTTTTCTTGACCAGTTAATACTGCTTTAGAATACACTAAGGTATTGGCCGACTTTAACGCCCCTTGCAAACCATTTAAATTGGCGATAAGCGCATCACTTTTTAGGTTAATAAACTTCGGCGCAGCTACCACAGCCAAAATACCTAAAATAATGATCACTACAACTAGCTCGATAAGGGTAAAGCCGCGCTGTCGGTTAGTATGCATATTGTGATCTCGTTTTTATAGTCATCAGCAACCTAGCATGTAAACTAAGCCGAACTAAAAAGGTAATATAGGATAAATACTCTATTAGACGAAGTCATTGTTTATAGTGAAACAGTGATCTATTTATCGATCTGTTATTTTGTGAACTCACATTTTTTTGGTAGATTGTCGGTCTATAAGTGCATTATTGATTTAACCTCAACTCTAGCTGAGATTGATTTACCCACATTAGGGAAAGATAACCATGAGCAAAGCTAAAATAGGCATCGTTACCGTGAGCGATCGTGCCAGCGCGGGTATATATGAAGATTTGTCGGGCAAAGCTATTATTGATGTATTAACTGAATACTTAACCTCTGAATGGGAACCTGTTTACAAGGTGATCCCAGATGAGGGTGACGTTATTGAAGCCACATTAATTGATTTAGCCGACAACCAAGATTGTTGTTTAATCGTGACCACTGGTGGAACGGGTCCTTCCAAACGCGATGTTACCCCAGAAGCTACCGAAGCTGTGTGCGATAGAATGATGCCAGGCTTTGGTGAACTCATGCGCGCCGAGTCATTAAAGTTTGTACCAACTGCTATTTTATCACGTCAAACTGCAGGATTACGCGGCGATTCGCTGATTGTCAATTTGCCCGGTAAACCTAAGTCTATTCGCGAATGTTTAGATGCGGTATTCCCCGCCATTCCATACTGTATCGACTTAATGGATGGACCGTTTTTGGTGTGTGACGAAGCAGTGATCAAGCCATTTAGACCAAAAGCTAAGTAACCATTAGCAACTCACTATTACAAACTAACAGTTAGTTTAATTAAAAATGCCGTCAACATCTGACGGCATTTTTGTGAGGATTGATCTACGGTATTTTTAAGATAAACCTTATAAGCCAAAGACGACTTTTTCACTTTTAAGCGACTTTTCTAAACCTGCGGCTAATGCAATGGCAATGATCAGCGTGGTGATTGATGAAATAATTAGCTGCAGCATCGGAATTTCACGACCTTTGATAAAGTCCATTAAGGCTTGTTGCTGGCCCGATACGGGTAACCACTGCAATACGTCTGGGGCGATGTTGTAACTGGCTGCAATTGATAGTGCCAGTGGCACAAACAGCACCATGGTTAAATATGACTGCGCCTCTTTAAAGGTTTTAGCCATAAACGACACATACAGTTGTAAGGTTGCGGCCATCAAGGCAACCGGGATCCCTACAATGAACATTAAACCCATAAAGTCTTGGGTTATATTGACGGTAAAGCCTATTTCTTGCCACGGGACAAAGGCGTACGCCACTTTAGAGACTAATAAAATCAGGATTAAGCCAAGTAAAGCAAAGCAGCTTACGGCAATGATTTTACTTATCACTAATTGGCGGGTGCTCATTGGGTGGCTGAGTAATAGTGCCAGTGAATTACGCTCACGCTCGCCGGCACTGGTGTCGATAGCAAGGTTCATGCCCGAGATGAACACCGAATACATCATGGTGAAAATGGCAATGCCTAAAATCATCCCACCTTTAGAATCTGGGGTGGCTTGGTCTTCGACATTGATTTTGAGTGGTTGGGTAATACGTGGATTAATACCTCGTGCAATTAGCCGTATGCTACCCATTTCGGCGCTATAAGTTTGCAGCTGACGTTCTAGTCGGCGGATAGACTTTTGCAGCTTCTCATCTGAATTATCGGCGATTAATAACACTTCAGCTTGTTTGGCTTTGGCCATGTTGGTGGCGTAATCGTCGCTAATGGTTAAGGTGATTTTGTTGGCGTCTTCGCCTTCACCATGGTTAATGCCGTTATTGCTTAAGTAGCGTACTAAATCGGGTGCATTATCTGCGTTGTTTATATTGATGTTTAAATCTTCTGGGCTAGACAGTTGACCAATTAACACCATAAACATGCCACACATGAGCAGCGGGGTGCCAATGGCGTAATACAGCCCAGCCATTACCGAACGCTTGTCACGTGCGGCATCGACGAGTTCTTTGCGCACCATTGCGAGTATCATTTTCATTAAGCTGCAATCCCTTCGTCAGTACCGATAAGTTCAATAAATGCATCTTCTAGTGAGTCTTTGCCGGTTTGCTGACACAGTTCGTCAGGGCTGCCCATGGCGATCACTTTACCATTAGCCATCACGATGACGCGGTCACACAAGGCGGCGACTTCTTGCATTACATGGCTTGAAAACAGTACACAATGCCCTTCGGCTTTGAGTTGTAGCAAGATATCGCGCAATAGGCGGGTGTTCATCACATCGAGTCCACGAGTCGGCTCATCTAAAATAATGTTACTTGGTCTATGTACAATCGCTTGTGCTAAGGCGGTTTTCATCCGTTGACCTTGGGAAAAGCCCTTGCAGCGACGGTCGCTAATGTCTTCAAGCTTCAATTGTGCAATGACATTTGCGGTGGCTTGTTTAGCTTGTTTACGCGACATACCGCTCAGTTCGGCAAAAAAGCTAATGTATTCCCGTGGGGTAAGGCGCTCGTACAAACCAAAAGGGTCGGGGAATAAACCCAACTGCTTCTTGGCTCCAATCGGATCATTGGCTACATCAATATCATTTACCGTGGCAGTGCCTGAATCGGGTTTGAGCAATCCAAACAAGGTGCGTAAACAGGTGGTTTTACCGGCGCCATTTGGGCCGAGTAAACCGGTGATCTGACCATTTTCAGCGCTAAAACTTAAATCATCTAACGCTTGAATATCGCCAATCTTTTTGGTTAAGTTTGCAACAGTAATCATGACTATTCCTTCTCTGTAGCGATATTCGCTGGCGCCGTTGTGTCGAGATTGGTTTCGATGTCGGCTGGGTTGTCGGTAACCGGCAGTGCTTCTACAGTATTCGCGTTGAGGTAAAAACTGCGACGTACGTCTTTTTGTAAACATGCGCCATCGAGGTCTTTTACCGAACCTTGATCAACTAATTGGGCGACTAAATCATTACCACAGCTTTGACCAGCCACCCCGTGAGTCGCGTAGGGGGCAATCAAATGCTTTGACTGAGTGAGTTTCTCTTGCGCTAAGGCGCCCCAATTGGGTGGCGTGGCGGGATCTAGTTCACCAGACAAGAGTAGGGTTGGTATGTCACTGTGGATAGGCTCGCTAAAGCTATCGTCAACCGTTGGCATCGGCCAAGCTTGGCAGGTTTTTTCTAACCCATCTAACATGCTGCTACTAATGTACGACTCTTTGGCATCTTTACGCATTTGTTCGCTAATGCGGTGAATGTCTTCGCCGCAAACTACCGATGCATGCATGCCCATGGCAATACCTGTGCTGTCGATGGTTAACGCGTAAATGCCTAATATCGATTGATAATTACCTTGTGCCGCTTGATGAATAGCATGGGGGAGTAGTGCGCGAATATTGGCCATGTACATTGCCATCCGAATAGCACCAGAAAACTTACCGCGGGTGAGTAGAAAGTCGCTAAGTTCATTAGTTTGTGGATCGCGCACCTGCTGATTAATCGGTGCGCTAGCCAACAGCTGGTCGACTTTATTGTATTCATCTGCCAAATCAGGAAACTGTTGCTGGCAAGCCGGTGTACTTTTACAGTCACGCCATAACACATTTAAGCCACGCTCTATTGAACTACCAATCGCGACAACACTCTGTTGCATTGGCACCACACCATCTAATGTCACTGTTAATAAGGCTTCTGGATAATGACGCATATAAAGCTGTGCCATGCGTGAACCATATGAAATGCCATAGAGGTGCAGTTTTTGATAGCCTAAAAATTGGCGTACCGCTTCGAAGTCTTTTAACGCTGAGTTACTGCCATATTGGGTCACGTCGGCATCAATTTGAGCTAGGCACTTTTCAGTCATAGTAATGATATCCATATCGTCATCATTCATACTGAGTATTGCTGTGGTGTCATCGTCACAAGATAGAATGTTCGATTGGCCTGTACCGCGTTGGTCGATGAGTAAAATATCACGCTGCTGGCGGACTTTTGACAACATACGATTAAAGCTGGCGGCATTTTCGATAGCCGATTGGCCTGGCCCACCCGCTATGGCGAGTAAAGCTTCATCCGGATAAGTGCTTTTAATCGCCGGCAAAATCGCAAAATGAATGTCGATTTGTTTACCGTCAGGTTGCTTGGGGTTTTCTGGCACACTCATTTTACCGCATTGTAATTGCTCGTCTAAACCGTCTAAGTAACAAGCTGTAGTTTTAGCGGGCGCAGTCTCATTGGCTTCCTGTGTGTCGGCATAGCTATAGTTGGCGAATAAAATAACAATGGCCACCGCGAGCCAACGGCTGGTAAGTGTTGCCGATTGGCATAACCCTGAGCGGCTAACCGGTTGAGCCAAGGCTGTGTTGACAAACTTCCTGTTGATCATCGGAATGTTTCCTTTTTGCATTTCATGGCGATTATGCTACCTTAGCATCTAGTGTATGAGTGTATCAATGCGTTAATACAGTTGTTAAAGGCGAATGTTAGAATTATTAAATGTTAACCCTAACAGTGGTGAACCCATCTATCGACAGTTGCACGATCAAATCGTGCGCTTAATTGTCGGCGGGCAGTTGCACCCTGAAGAGATTCTGCCTTCGGTGCGCCATCTTGCCGAGTATTTAGCGGTAAACCCAATGACAGTATCGCGAGCAATGCAGCAACTTGCTGAGCAAGGCTGGATTGAACGCCGTCGTGGTCAGCCATCGCGGATTGCCGCAAAAACGTCAGCTAATAATACCTCTGGCGGTAGTTTGTTGGCACCGCAATTAACCGCATTGGTTGAGCAAGCGCGACAATTAGGGGTCGATTATGACCAGTTACAGATTTTATTGGAACAATTTTGGAATAAAAACAGCGGTAATTAAGTCGATTTTGTTAACAACACCCTCAAGGAAGTCGACAATGGAACTTGAACAACAGCCCGTTTTACTGTTAATCATGTGAGCAAACTCTTTGCCACCAAAGACAAATCTACCGCGGTAACACTGTGTTGGTTGATCTGTCGATGACACTTTACCCTGGCACTGTGGTCAGATTATTCGGTTAAAATGGTGCCGGTCAGTCGACCCTTTATGCGCTGTGTCTTAGGCCTTGTTGGTATTGAGACCGAGGATATTTTAACTCTCGATTACACACCTACAGCCCTGTCAATATAAGCAAAAGAACACATTAATTATTTGCCGCAACAGCCTTTTGGCTATGAAGGTTTCATCATCGATAAACGTAAAAACTACACCTAAGCTCCAACCTTAACGGGGATAGAACACTCGAACAAGATTGATTGAAATATTTTGATTTAGATTTTGATTTAGATGTCACTCAAACGATGCAAAAATTGTCTGTTGCTCAGTGTCAATCAATGGCATTAACTATGGCATTAACTATGGCATTAACTATGACATTAACTATGACATTAACTATGGTATTAACTATGGCATTAACTATGATAATGGCGTATCGCCCCACTAATTATTACTTGATGAGCCCATCCCGAGTCTTGACCCCTCTGTCAGATGCCAGCTTATAAACGACTTATTTGATCTTGTGCTTAATTCGGGGCTGCCGTGATATTTTTATTGGGTATTACCTCAGACTTAGAACGTGTTGCTAGCCATGTTAGCTTGATCAAAAAAGGTCAATGTGTGCTGGTGGATGCCCAAGGCAAACCCGTTGCTAGAGCGGTTAGGGAATTTTTTATCGACATCCCATTGCTCGCCATAGGTGTTGGAGCCCTAGCCAGAGGTAAGCGAAAATTGTGGAAAAATGGCATCACCACAGCTTAATAAGTTGTCAATTTTTAGTATGAACGTGACTTCAAGCTCAAAAATAGAGCAAAAACTCATATGATTTTTAGTCGCTTAAGGTAGAATAGAAAAGCGGAACACTTGTAAGCTAAGAAGGCACTGTAATATGTCACTAGATCAATACCATGTCGTACGACTCATGCAACAGCAGAGCCAGTTATTAACTAATAACATTGCGCTTGAAGGCTTTGATATGCCCGCGCCGTGGCATACTGTGACCTGGAATGCATTCAATACCGTCACAGACTCAGTCGCACAGTTGTTAATTAAGTTTGGTTTACAAGTGCAAGATAAAGTGGTGATTTTAGCTCAAAACTGCCCACAGTGGACGTGTGCTGATATTGGTGCACTTAAAGCCCGCAATGTGGTGGTGCCTGTGTATCCAACCAGCACCATAGATCAAGCCGCATTCATTGTTAATGATGCCCAAGCAAAATTAATTTTTGCCGGTAACCAACAACAATATGACATGGCATGTGCCGTTGCCGCACAAGCAGACTGCGTAAAGCATATTGTAGTGTTTGACGCGAACGTGATCCTAAATAGCGATAATCATGTTTATTTTGATCACTTGCTAACAACCCAATTTAATCCAAGCATTGCACAAGAGTTAACAGCCAGACTCGACGCTGCAGATTTAAATGACTTATTCACGCTGATTTACACCTCAGGCACCACGGGTAATCCTAAAGGTGTAATGCTGGACTACCGTAATTTTGCTTCAATGATCAACCAACATGACAGTAAATTAGCGTTTACTCCAGGTGATGTGTCATTAGCTTTTTTACCGTTAAGCCATGTATTTGAACGTGGTTGGACCATGTACGTACTGTGTCGTGGCGGTCACAATGTGTATTTAAATGATACTAACCGCATTAAAGAAGCCCTTGTTGCGGTTAAACCACATACCTTATGTGTGGTGCCGCGATTTTTAGAAAAAATATACAGTGCAGTGCACGATAAAGTGGGCCAAGCCCCTAAAGCTCGACAAGCGCTATTTACTTGGGCGATTAAAGTAGGCAAACGCCAATTTGAAGTCAGCCAAGGTCGAGCGTCAGGTAGTTTATGGTTAAGTGCTCAGTGGAAACTGGCCAACAAGCTGGTTTACCGCAAACTACAGCAAGTGTTGGGTGGCCGTTTGAAGTTTATGCCAGTGGGCGGCGCGGCGTTAGACGTTAATGTCGGCGGCTTTTTTCACAGCATTAGTGTGCCTGTGTTATGTGGTTATGGCATGACAGAAACCAGTGCCACGGTAACCTGTAACACCTTAGACAATCGCGTGCCGGGATCGAATGGCAAACCACTAGATGGCATGGAAATAAAGCTAGGCAAAGACGATGAAATTCTAGTGCGAGGCGACACGGTAATGCGCGGTTATTACAATCGCCCCGAAGATACTGCTGAAGCCTTTGAAGACGGCTGGTTAAAAACCGGCGATGCTGGCCGCATTGATGAGCAGGGTAATCTGTTTATGACTGATCGCATTAAAGAACTGATGAAAACTTCTAACGGCAAATACATTGCCCCACAGCGGGTTGAAGGTAAAGTGGGGTGTTGCCCGTTTATTGAGCAGGTGGCCATTATTGCCGATGCGCGTAATTACGTGTCAGCGCTTATTGTGCCAGCCTTTTCCGCCCTAGAATCTTGGGCCCATGCCCAAGGTATTTATGTTGAAAATCCGATTGATTTGTTGCGGCATTCACAAGTGGTCGCTCATTTTGAGCAGCGCTTAAAAGAGTTACAACATGAGTTGGCCGGCTTTGAAAAAATTAAAAAATTCACCCTATTACATGAAGCCTTTTCAATGGAAGCCGGCTTAATCACCCCCACATTAAAGCTGCGCCGTAAAATGATCTACAGCAAATACCATAATGAAATTAATGCCATGTATGGGCATTAAATCATAGTGTGAAAGACTCAAAAGGACGCATTCGGGTCTTTTTTGTTGATGACTCACAGAGCGGTGATTTTTTTTAAGCATAAATAGGTCTTATTCGACCGATAGCATTGATTGGAAAAAACTCAAACGCGACCTATATGAAGGTTATGCACTATTATGTAAGGTAACGTATCAAAACGACTTTGATCCGCAAAGTTAAGGATCTCACGCGACAATTATGCCGAAATGGCTAACCGTTGGGGGCTATTTGTGCCCCGATGTGGTGGCGCGATGATTATCCTGAAATGCTGGGGATTTCACGGCGCGTAGATCGTGCATCAATGGTTAATCAATCTGCAGTGCCTGCCTGACGTTAAGCCGTTTAAGGATAATCGTTACCAGGTTTATTACGGTTACGATTATTTTTTTGATGACCCGCAACAAGTTGAGTCGTTAGAATGGGGCAAAGGCGTTTTTTGCATCAAGAAAAAAACCATGGATTTATAGCCATCGTATTAAAATAATAATAAAGGAATTTTTGTGGCAGATACCCAATTTAGCATGATTTTGAAACCGCGTTTTTGTGAAACCGACGCATTAGGGCATATTAACAACACAGTGATCCCGGTGTGGTTTGAAGCCGCGCGCGAGCCGATTTTTGAAATCGTTCATCCAGGCCAAGATTTAACTACGTGGAATATGATTATTGCCGGCTTTACCATTGCTTTTAGTGCGCCCACTTATTACGGCGAGGAAGTGACGATAAAAACCCACATTAGCCGTTTAGGTAATAGCAGCTTTGATGTATTGCAAAGCTGCTGGCAGCAGGGTAAAAAAACTGCCGAAGCAACTACGACCATGGTGCACTACAATTACCAAACAGAAAAAAGTCAGCCGCTTGCTGAACATGTGCGTCAGCAATTGGCAGCATTAACCGGTGTAGTTTAAGGTGTCAGCGCAAAAAATTGACCACATAACTACAGCGGGTACTGATGTTAAGACCTTCTGTTTTAGCCCATGCCAGCCCAGTGCGAACTGATTTTTCGGCAATACCTTGGCGGCGTAATGTTAGCGGTACCAAGGCACGGTAAAAATCGATATTTTGATCATCTAGGTGATATTCAAGCATGGCTTCAACACCTTGGGTGACGACCACAAAACGATGTTGCTCGGGCAGGAGTTGTATGTGCTGTTGTTCATATTGATCTTCATATCGCTATTCATGTTGTTTTAGGGCTTGAAGTAATTCTGGGGTTAACTCAGATTTTTTGCCAGTTTTAAAGTTAAACATAACCACTTTAGCCCAGCCGATGGTAGTAACGGCTTGTTGTGCCTTGCTGAACACGGTGTAATGCATGACAAAGCGCTCTTTATGAATATCACTTATCTTGACTCCGACAACGATTGAGTCAGGAAAGGTCACTGGGCGCTTAAAGCGGGCATTGGTTTCACTAAGTACTGGGCCAACACCAGTGGATTTAAGATCGCCAAGTAGGTTGATTTGATTAAAAAAATCGAGACGAGCTGTTTCAAAGTACTTAAAATACACCGAGTTATTAACGTGTTGCAGTGCATCCATGTCACCCCATGCTACTTGAATATCAGTGCTAATAGAGTGTTGTGCTAAAAAGTCATTCATGGCGGTTCTCTGTTATGGATTATAAATTAAACGCTTGTTTAAATGAGCAGCGTTAATCTATCAGCCATACAGGTGATCAACAAGAGTCAATTTAAGCAGATAATACCGACATACAGGTCATTACACTTATGAGGATTTAACTTTGCAAAAGCTGGCTTTTTTAACTCAGTCACGTTCATGGCTATCGTCATGTGAAGCGGTGTTATCGGCACGCATTGCCGTTTTACAAAATCAACTGAGTTTGCCGCAAAAGCTATATTTTGTGGCGATAGTATTATTGTTTACCACCGATTCGGTGGTGTGGGTCGCAATGATCAGTGTGATAGCCATGTCGATTGAATTCTGGCATTTGTTTGAACGTATGTGGCACAGTTTGGCGGGCAAAGCGGTGTTGTTATTGTTTTACGCCATCGTGGCCAACTTTGCCTTGGCTAGCTCAAGTTCAGTCGTCAATGATGTGGTGGGCGTGGCCGCCAGCAATTTTAATTACACCCATAACTTTGCCATTTTGCTCTATTTACCCGCATGGAGCGTGGTAATGAGCTGCATTGTGTTGCTAATGTTACAGTTGATTTTCCCATTAATGTTCACCGTTTCTTTTTTGCTGCGTCCATTGGGGGTAAAAAACTTTCGGTTAATTAACCATCTGCATTTTCATCGCTGTACCTTTTGGGTGCGGGTTATTCTAGCAGCGGTGTTGTTGTACCACTTAGCCATGCTGATGGATTTGTATGGTCAGTTTGAAAAGGCCTTAGACGATCCGCAAATGGTGACGTTAGTCGAAGCAGAAACCGAATTCGATGACGATGTCTTTACCATAGTGAAAGCCCCGTCCGTTGAGAAAGAAGCCGATGAATCTCCAATGGTCATGACGGCTGATGAGATAGTTCACGAACAAGAATTAGCTGCAATAGATGAGATAGCCAAGCAGCCTTATAATCATTTACGTAGCCAGTACTTTACCGGCGTACGTAAAGCGATTGCGTTGTTTGCGTTTCAGTTGGAAGCTAATGTTAAATCGCGTTGTAAAAAGTTACCTCAGTCGCATGTGGTCGAGCTGAATGATTACGAAATCCTCGAGATAACACCTGATATAAAGGCAGAGTATGGCTATCATTTTGAAGTAAAAAAATGCATTTCTCCTGCTTTTCCTCTTTAGCAGACGAGGTGAATAAAAAAAACGACCTAAAAAGGTCGTTTTTTTATCGCTAATGAAAAAGCATTAATCGAAGGATAATTCACTAAAGCTACTGATTTTTTTGCACTTTGCTTGACGTTGGTCGGCAAAACGGATCATTTGGCACGTGATCATGCCTGCAGCTTCTGCGGCTTTGAGTTCTTCTGCTACATCAGATACAAATAAGATCTGTTTTGGCTTCAAGCTAATCGTATTGCAAATATTGCAGTAGGCTTGTTTGTCTAATTTATTACCTGTACGGGTATCAAAATGGCCATTGAAATAATGGGTTAAATCACCTGAGTTAGTATGGCTAAAAAGCAGTTTTTGCGCTTCAGCTGAGGCAGATGAAAAGCTATATATACGAATGCCTTTATCTTTAATCCGTTCAATGCTGTCAATAAAGTCTGGATAAATATGACCGGTAAACTCAACGCGGTTATAACCCTGTTTCCAGATGAGTCCTTGCAGGGTTTTCAGTGGCGTAACTTTACGGTCTTCGTCAATCCATTGTTGTAAAATCTCGATAACTCGTTCGAGTGATGCATCTGGTTCTAGGGCGATATCTTTAACATCGCTAATGCAATAATCAACTAATACGTTATGTTGATTTTGCTCAAGAAAATCAGCCATACCCTTTCTTGAGTAAGGAAATAACACATCCTGAATAAAGTTAAGATCGGTAGTGGTACCGGCGGTATCAACGATGATAGCTCTAATACTCATAAGATTTGTTACTCCAAAACAATTAATTAACTTAATGATGATCCTATGCTTTATTGGCGATTAAGGCTAGTGCTATTGATGATATAACATTCTTGTTAGCTGACTATTAGTACAAGATGTGAGCTGGGTTTAGGTAATGCTAAATTGCCTTGAGTGATGTGGTCTGGTAGCTTCAGGGATAACTTAACTGTCACGTTTCACAAGGAAGAAACCATGCTTACAATAGGGATAAAACGTTATTTAAAATGGTCGAGATTATGGGCTCAAAGCCTGTCTATATGCACGTTATTATTAAGTTTTTTTCACATAGGTGTAGTGTCTTCCACAGAAATATTGCCACTGCAGACTACTGAAATACTAAGTGTGAAGTCCGCATTATTTAGCCAGCAAGCCGATTTTTTGGTGACCTTACCAAACAGTTATACCAAGCAAACCGATAAGCGTTACGTGGTGTTATTTGACTTACATCCACGTAGCCATTTGTATTTAGCGGGCATGCACGACTGGATGAGCCATAATGGTGGCTGGCCGTGGTTAGAAACCATTATTGTTACCGCGCCCGACGGCCACCAAGGCTTGGGGAAGTTAAAACAGCGTGCCATTGAGCAACAAGGCGATCAAGGACTACTGGACTTTTTTGAGCAAGATTTACTGCCCGCAATTGATAAACGCTATCGCACCAATGGCTTTCGTATTTTTAACGGCTTTACTGGTAATGCAGGTTTAGTGCTATACAGCTTAATTAATCGTCCTAGCTTATTTAATGCCTATATTGCTGCCAGCCCAGTGTTATCTTCAGACTTTGCTTATGTGCTAAATAATGCGCCTAAAAAGCTCAAAAATATGCAAGGCAAACCAAGATTTCTATTTGTTAGCACCAGTGATAGCGACTTTGAGCAAAGGCAGCTTGATTCGTTTGCTAAGCTGGAAGATATGATTCAAACCAATGCCAACAGTAAATTGAACTATCAAATAAAGCGTTTTGACGGCAGCTATTATATGACTCAACCTATCTTGGCGACGGCGTTGGGCATAGAGATGATATTTAATGATGTTCACACTGTTTTGGCGGCTGATTCAGAGGTATCGCGACAGGGGGCTCAAGCAATTCTAGCCTATTATAAACGCTTATCTGATGAGGTTTATGGCTTTGATTTGCCAGCAATTGATTCGTTGTTAGCCTTAGGTAATAGCTTAGTTGAAGCAGCGCCAGAGCAAGCGATCGGGGTTTATCAAGATACGCTGAAAGCCTACCCTAAAGCGCATTCGGCCTACCATGAGTTAGCCAGTGTTTATGCCGCCACAGGTGAAATGAGTGAGGCTATCGAAGCTGAACAACAAGCGTTAGCGAGTACCGACCATCCGTTCTATCAAAATAAATACACTAAGCAATTAGCAGCGTTTCAAAATTAAGCATTTCAAACTAAGCGTGTCAAAACCAAGCTAAACCAAACTAAACCAAACTAGAAAAAAGATAAATGACAATAAAGCCACAGCACGAGTATTCGTCCTGTGGCTTTACTGTCTAACCTGCTTAAATAATATTATTCTGAGCTGAGATTACTACTTCGAGCTTAGGTTGATTACGCAGCAGTTTCGCTGGCTAACCACTGATTGATTTTTTGCTCCATTAAATCAAGTGGCAAAGCGCCATTTTCAAGTAGACGATCGTGGAACACTTTAATATCAAACTTGTCTCCTAACACTTGTTTGGCTTTTTTGCGGAGTTCGAGAATCTTTAATTCTCCCAACTTATAGCCTAGTGCTTGGCCTGGCCAGACGGCGTAACGTTCAATCTCGCCAGTGGCTTCAGACAAATGAATGCCTTCGGTAGCAATAGCATAATCAATGGCTTGCTCGCGGCTCCAACCTTTGGCATGCATACCAGTATCAACCACTAACCGAACTGCACGATGCAGTTCAGATTGGAGGCGACCAATGTTATCGATAGGGTCATTAGCGTAAATGCCCATTTCGGCAGCTAAACGCTCGGCGTATAAGGCCCAACCTTCACCAGCGGCATTAGAGTAAAAGACTGTGCTCATCAGGGGGAGTTCATCAGATAAGCCAATTATGGTTTGTAAATGATGACCTGGATTGGTTTCGTGGTAGGTCAAGGTTTGCAATGAATAAGAGGGAAGTGATGCGGTGTCATACAAGCTGATCCAGAAGGTGCCTTTGCGCGAACCGTCTTGTGAGGGGGCATCGTAGAACGCGCCGCTAGTAGAGGCTGCGCGGCTGGCTGGTACGGCTGCAATAGCCACATCTTGATTGGGTAATAGGCCAAACCAGTCTGGTAATTTTGCGTTAACTAAGGCCAGGTCAGCATCAATATCTGCCATCAGCTTTTGTTTACCTTCAGGCGTGTTGGGATAAAGGTACTGCGGGTCGTTGAGTAGCACTTGCATGCGCTCACCCACGGTGCCGTCAACATAACCGACTTCTTTAAGTAATCCGTCCATTTCAGTGCTGATCCGCGCCACTTCAGTTAACCCTAGTTGATGAATATCATCGGCGGTTCTGTTTGAGTTACCTAAATGCTGAATAAGTGCCTTATACAGTTTAGCGCCTTGGGGTAAACGACCTATTCCGGCGTCATGGGTCGCTTTTGGGCGCACGGCTTCTAATGCCATAATAAGTTGACGGGTGGCGGCATAGTATTTGGTATCGACTAATTCGGCGGCAGAGCTTACCAAAGCAGCGCTATCTGCCATTTTGGCGGCGTTAAGTTTAGCGTTAAAGCTGGTGACTAAAGGATGCATGTTTGCTGGGCCACTGATCTGTGATCTTAAGCCGCGTAGAGTATTATCAATAACAAAGTCCGGTGGAATGACGCCCATGGCAACGTCGTGGTTGAGTTTGTCAACCAGAGTGCCCATAGCCGCAGGGTAAATGTTCAAACGAGTTAAATAGGCATTGGCTTCGGCCGTATTGGTCACCGCAAACTTGTCTTCCATATAGCCGGGGAACTCAATTTGCAAACCCGACAAGTGGTTAACCGCATAGGGTAGAAACCACACCCCATACTCGCCCAGGACATTGCCATAATTAACAATTTGAGCGGGTAATAATGCACCTTTTACTTCCGAGATTATTGCGTTTAAGCTAATTTTATCGGATGAACTTAAGCTTGCTGCATCAATATCGTTGAGCTGGCCTAGTATTGCTTTAAGGCCTTGGCGGCGATTGGTTTCACCTCTAGGGCTGTAGTCGGTGAGTTTAGACATGACATTGGCATCGATACTGGCATCACTCACGCCATAGTAGGTGGCAATTTCGGGCCTTAGTAGGAAATAGTCTTTAGTGATCGATTTTACTTGCTGCTTAAGACTGAGCTTGGTGGCTGAGCTATCTGTTTGGGAGCTTGCAGCGTTTGAGTTATTGTCCGCGGTGGTAGAGTCGGAGCAAGCGGTGGCTAGCAGGCTTATGATTAAGACATGGAAAAATTTTTTCATTGATTACTCATTAAGTTAATCGCGGCATTCAAGTAGGAATATGACGACATCCTAACAGTTATAACGGTTACGTTGTTGCAGTTTTTATGTCCATTTTATTGAAAGATGTGGGGGTAAATTTGACGATGACGTTTAAATATGGTCTAACTTAACTAGACATTGACATGAAAAGGAGAGAGGTATGTTAGGTGAAAGCCATGCGCTATTAGTTGATTTTCCTGAGTATCAAAATAAGATTTTATTGTTAACCGCGAGTGATACTGAGTTTGTAGAAGATGCGAAGCAGTATCATAAATTAGATACTGAAATTCGTAAGCTGGAGTTACGAAACTCTCCAACAAGCGATGACTTTATGCATCAAGCCAAGCTTGACCGAACAGTACTCAAAGACAAGCTTTACCAGCAGATTTCTCAAGCTTAATTCGTTTATTCAGCATTTTTTCTGGCTATGTCACCACTTAGGTTGTGATGACATGGTCAATTTTTGCTGCTATCTCAGCTATATTCTTATTTTTATGGCCTGCGGCCACTAATGCTTAAGATCGCAAGGTTCCACCCTGCACGGGCCAATTCTACTGTCATTCCGGTAATGCTTAGATCCCGGCTAAAGAACGTTACCGGGAGTAATCCTGCTCTTTCTTTTTTCGTTTAGGTTTTTATGGCCTGTGGCCACTAACGTCGTGGCGCTTCGCCCACACCAGACCAAGAGGAAACCAACGGCTGTTCCCTCTTGGAACTCCCAGCCGCCCCGCAACATTTTCTGAACAGCGAAAAAATTGCCATGGGGATTGATCCAGCTTTTAACTTCATTTGAATCCTGCTTCGGCCCATCTTGTAGTAAAGAGTGAAAATGCTAACGCTTCCGATGGGAATCTGATGTGAATGGATTCACGAATGTCGTGGTGGCATGGATGCCAATGAACGACCCTTCCCCTCGAAAGCTAGCTGGCCATCCTTGGCCAGCTCACGCTATTTTCTTCAAAGTCCTTAATGTAGTAGGAACATGAAGAGATTTAACTGCTTTACATCGAAGACATAGCAAATGTAGGATGTATATTAATCAATAACTTAAATGTCCGACTTTATTTGGCTAGCAGTTCAATAAGTTGTTAACAGTAAAAGGAGTTTACATCTCGTGAAGTATGCAATTATAACTCTAGTTCTTGTTTTAGCTGGTTGCGCTCAAAACTCAGGCATCATTCCAATGGGCGGCGAAACTTATATGGTTTCTCGTCAAGCCGCTACAGGTTTTACTGGTATGGGTACGCTAAAAGCAGAGGCTATGACAGAAGCGTATGCACAGTGTCAAAAGTCAAAAAAAATGGTTAAGGTTCTAGAAACTATTGATGCAAAACCGCCATTTATATTTGGTAACTTCCCTAAAACTGAAATTCGTTTTAAGTGTATTGAAGAATCATAATCTAGCAAATTACTGTTAACAATTTGATGAATCAGGACAAATAACCGTTGGATTTTGCTCCTACGTCGCTTATTTTAGCCAACATATTATTTTCCTCTTAATGAGGCGTTGGTATGTTCACTAATAAAGGAATATTTCGTGGAATCAGAATTTCAGAACCAATTTTGTTATGTATCTACGCTAGAACATCAAAGTACATTTTATGGAAAGTATATTTATCTATACACCGACAAAGGTCAGCTTTCACTTACAAATGATGGCTTAGAATACCTCGGTAAAAAAAATAATTATTCCATTACTCGTAGCTCAATAAAAAATATTGAAATATCTCACTACTCTCGGGTTGCAAAACCTTTTAAGTTAAACTGTATTAAGATTAGTTATATAGTTGATTCAGTTGAAAATACTATTTATCTAACACCAACAGGTTCAGGTTTTACTCCTATTTATAAAACCAATCAGTTAGTAAAAAATTGGTTCTCTAAATTAATGGAAATTATGCCTGAGTTACAAAATACCTAACAAATATGAGCTCCCGCCAGTCTTTAGGTATTAGCCTTAACGCGTTTCCCCTTAAAACGCGTTAGACCAATTCCACTTATCTTGTTTATCAATAAACCATACTTATCTTACTTATCAATAAACCATGCTCAATTCAGCTTACTCTTTTGCAAACACTTTGCGTCCATCAACCCAGGTGGCGATGACTTTGTTTTGCCAGATTTTGTGTGGGTTTATTGCAAAGTAATCATCTTCGACCAAAATAAAGTCTGCTTTTTTGCCGGGTTCTAATGTGCCTAAGAGCTTCTCTTGATGGCCTGCGTAGGCGGCGTCGATGGTGAAGCTTTTGAATGCTTCAATGCGTGAGAGTTTTTCAGTGGCGAGCCAGCCGCCCAGTGGTTTGTTTATATGATCTTGGCGGGTGACGGAGGCATGCAAACCGAAAAATGGATTGGGAGATTCGATGGGGAAGTCGGAACCATTGGCGATGACGGCGTTGGCGTTTAACAGTTTGCGCCACGCATAAGCTCCGGCTAGGCGAGCTTTGCCTAAGCGGTTTTCAGCCATGTTCTTATCGCTGGTGGCATGAGTTGCTTGAATAGAGGCAATTACCCCAAGTTTAGAAAAACGCGGTATATCGGCTAAATCGAGAACTTGTGCGTGTTCAATGCGGTGACGCAGTGCTTTTGAGTCTGTTGCTGCAATGGCGGTTTGGTATTTATCGAGTACCACTTGGTTGGCGTTGTCGCCAATGGCGTGGGTGTTGACCTGAAATCCGGCTTTCATCGACTGTAAAATAAGTTTACCTAATTGCTCGTCTGAATAAAGCAGTAGACCGTTATGGCCTGGCTGATCTGAGTATTCTTTGATTAACGCAGCGCCGCGGCTGCCAAGCGCGCCATCGGCAGATATTTTTACGCTATCGACTTTAAACATGTCGTCAGCCGTGGTGATAAAACCTTGTTTAAATATGCTATCAAAGCGGGGGTCTTCTACCGACAACATGCCATTGACGCGCAAGCTCATGGCCTTTTTTGCGGCTAATTGCTGATAGGCGTTGATGTTGTTAATGCTGATCCCAGCGTCGTGAACGCTGGTGAGTCCATATGACGCCAAACTGTCCATCGCTAGGATTAAAGTCGATTCAAGTTGTTGCGGGTTAAGCTCAGGGATGACGTTAAACACTAAGCTCATCGCATTATCGATAAGCACACCAGTAGGATTACCTTGGTCGTCTTTAACAATTTCACCGCCTTCTGGTGCCACTGTGGTTGACGAAATGCCCGCGAGTGCTAACGCCTTGCTGTTAACCCAAATAGCATGACCATCGACTCTGCCAAATGACACTGGATTAGCGCTAAAGGCTTTATCTAGGCTTTCTTTATTCGGAAACTGCTTACTATCCCATAATTCTTGGTTCCAGCCGCGGCCCATTAACCAGCCATCGGTTGGATTTTTGCTGTTGAATGCTTGTGCGCGTGCAACGGCATCTTGCTCGCTACTGGTATTGGTTAAATCGGCGGTTAATAAACTCAATCCGTAACCCAGCACATGACCGTGGGCATCGATTAAGCCTGGGAGTAAGGTTTTACCTTGGCCATCAATTGAGGTGATATCTGTCGCTGTCGGTAAGGTTTGGTTTAAGGTAAATAGTCGATCAATTTTATCATCGGTAAATTGAATCGCATTAAAGGTCTGTAATTTTCCATTAACCAGTGTGTAGCCATTAACGTGATGCACCAAAGTTGTCTGTGCCATGCTGCTGGCGCTTAACCCTGCAAAACCTAATGCAACCAATAGCGCTAAATACCCTTTTTTCATCTTATTATCCCTTTTCATGCGACCATTTAATCAGCACTTATTAAATGTTAAATAATGGTTAATGGCAAGAGTTGTCACTAAGCAAGAATAGGATTTAAGCTGATTTTGATGCGCAGCGTTAATGCTGTTGGAGATAGCTGCTGGTTTTATCAATCGCCCAGCAAAGTGCTGGGCGATGTTTTTTTTGACTTTTACTTAGACGGAGACTTTTATGTAGACTGAAATATTTAGTTAAATTTAGCCAATATGCTGGCGAGTTCAATAACATCCAGTACCTTGTAGTCTGGTTGTGCTGCTAGCGGGAACAACACTTTACCTTGGCGACGAATAAAGGCGGTTTGTAAGCCGGCTTTATCTGCACCGGCAATATCCCAGCCGTGTGCAGCAACCATTAACGCTTCATCTGCATTAACGCCTAAATCTTTAATGGCCCATTGGTAAGTTTCTAAATACGGCTTAAATACCCCAACAGATTCTATGCTTAAGTTGGCATCAAAATACTGGCTTAAATGAGCGTTTTTAAGCTGTAAGGTTACGCCTTCTAATGATGAGTTAGTTAAGGTCACTAGTTTGTAGCCTTGGGCCTTCAATTTAGCTAAACCTTCGGCTACATCTGGGTGAGCGGGTAATGAGCGAAGTGGCGTTAGAATGGCGGTTTTAGCTTGTTCTGGTGTGATGGCAATGCCGTTGATTTCGGCGACCATTTGCAGTGACGCAACGCCAATACTGCCAAACGTTTGGTAATCACCTGTCGCTGAAACAACCAAAGAATGGTGCAGCATGGTTGAGAACCATAATGGCAGTAAATCTTCACGGCCATTGAGGGCCTCACCGACTGATTTGCGCATATTTTCAAGATCTAACAAGGTTTCATTAACATCAAAAATAATCACTTTAGGCTTAACTAATGAGGGTTGCACCGCAGTATTTGCTGGATCTTTAGCAAACGCGCTACTGGTATTAAGCATAAAAAAAGCAGTCGCAAGCGATAATAAAATACGGATTTTCATAAAACCTCTGGCAATGTGATGTTGGTTAAAAAGAATTTATCGAGTATTCATCTCACTGTTGTTGTCAGTGATACTGACAACAACAAGTTGAACGATTGTTCATTAATATAGTTAGCCTAAATGAAACTGACCTTAAAATCACGGTTTTATTGTCACGTTTACTAATAATATTCGTTCCGTATTTCGAGATGACGCCAATAACAAGGTCACGAGTGATAACGTATTAGCACTCGTGACGATAAAATAACAAAGTGTTTTGGCTTTAGTGGCGGGTGAGTTTAATGATACAAATTGAGTACTATGACTTAATTGGGTAAGGCAACCACTTGACCCTTTTTCACTACGGTTTTACAAGGGGTAACTCCATAAGCATAAGCTAGTTGTGCTGGTGTGGTAATGTCCCATAAACAAAAATCAGCTTGCATACCTATGGCAAGGTGACCGACTTTTGCTTCGAGGCCTAAGGCTTTAGCGGCATTAATGGTTACGCCTTGTAAGGCTTCTTCAGGGGTAAGTTTGAATAGCGTGCAGGCCATATTAAGCATTAATAAAGTTGAGCAAATAGGCGATGACCCAGGATTAAAATCGCTGGCAATCACCATTGGCACCTTGTATTGACGCAATAAATCAATTGGCGGTAATTGGGTTTCGCGTAAAAAGTAAAATGCCCCAGGTAACAAGGTTGCGCAGGTACCGCTTTCGCTAATGGCTTTAACACCCGCTTCGTCTAAAAACTCAATATGATCAACCGACTTAGCCCCTAGTTTAGCGGCTAACGCACTGCCGCCCATATTGGATAATTGCTCGGCATGCAGTTTAAACTGTAATCCTGCTTGTTTGGCTGCGATTAATATCCGCTCCGTTTGCTCAAGGTCAAAGGCGATGTTTTCACAAAATACATCCACAGCATCAGCAAGGTTTTCGGCAATCACCGCGGGGAGCATGTCATTAATCACTAAGTCGACATACTCGTTGGCACGGTCTTTATATTCAGGTGGAATGGCATGAGCGCCTAAAAACGTGGTGCAAACATCAATGTGGTGATGTTCGCCGAGTTCTCGTGCTACGCGGAGTAACTTAAGCTCGGTTTCGGTGTTTAAGCCGTAGCCGGATTTAATTTCAACCGTGGTGACCCCTTCTCTGGCTAAGGCGTTTAAGCGTTGTCGACCCAGTTCAAACAGTTCGACATCGTCTGCATCGCGACATGCGTTAACGGTCGAGATAATACCGCCGCCAGCACGGGCGATATCTTGATAAGTTGCGCCTTGTAAACGTTGTTCAAACTCATCGGCGCGATTTCCGGCAAACACTAAGTGGGTGTGTGCATCGATAAGCCCGGGCGTTATCCAGCCTCCTTTACCTCGGTAAACCGGCGTTGCCAGTACATCAAATTCAGGTAGCTCACTGCGCGGACCAACCCAGGCTATTTTGCTATCTTTTACTGCGATAGCCGCTTGAGTTATCGCACCGTAAGCCCGTTGAACACTCGGGTCCATGGTTGCAATATTGACATCAATCCACACCTGATCCCACGACATAAAAACCTCTGAAAATGAGTTATTAACCAATCGCTAAACAATACTTGTTTTAACTTGTATATACAAGGTAGGATGACTGATGTGTTTTTAAACAGCAATGACATAATTGTCTACAAAACCGAGAGCTGCTGACATGGCCCAAGCAAAGTTTGCCCAAATAAAACAATTTATTTTGTCGCGTATTGAGACGGGCGAATGGCAAGAGAACGATCGCGTGCCGTCTGAAAACCAATTGGCCGAGATGTTTTTTTGCAGCCGCATGACCGCAAGACGTGCCTTGACTGAGCTGGTGGAGTCGGGTGTGTTAGAGCGCACCCAAGGCTTAGGCACTTTTGTGGCAGGATTTAAATCGCAATCGTCATTACTGACTATTCGTAATATTGCCGACGAGATAAAAGACCGCGGTCATGGATACAGTGTCAAACAGCTCGAATTGAAACAAATCGATGCTACGACCGCTGTGGCTAATGCCCTAGGGCTAGAGGTTGGCAGTCCAGTATTTTACTCGGTGTTAGTGCATTGCGAACAAGGCTTGCCACTGCAAGTTGAAGAGCGCTTTGTTAACCCACAGCTTGTGCCTGATTACCTGCAACAAGACTTTATTATACATACTCCCCATGAATATTTATCGGCCGTGGCGCCACTGACAGAAGCTCGGCATACCGTTGAAGCCATTATGGCTAACGAGCTGTTACAGCAACGTTTGGCTATTGCGGCGACTGAACCTTGTTTACAAATTTTACGTCGTACCTGGTCACGCCAAGGTGTGGTCAGTTTTGCACGCTTAGTGCATCCAGGCAGTAAGTTTAAATTAACCTCAGCTTTGGTTAAGAGATGATACGAATAAGTATCACTTTAAACCTTAGCTGGCAGTCATAACAATAAGACATAAACCAACAAGACCAATAAAAAACCAAACCTAAGATAGTCGGTTGAAGAGGATAATATGGATAAACGACATGACCCAAGCCGGCGCATAATTGCGCCGCACGGTACTCAATTACAGTGTAAAAGCTGGTTAACCGAAGCGGCAATGCGGATGTTAATGAATAACCTCCACCCAGATGTTGCCGAGCGCCCAGAAGACTTAGTGGTGTACGGCGGCATTGGCCGCGCCGCACGCGATTGGCAAAGTTATGACAAAATTATTGAGGTGCTAAAGCGTCTTGAAGATGATGAAACCCTGTTGGTGCAATCGGGTAAACCAGTTGGGGTGTTTACCACCCACACTAATGCGCCGCGAGTGATTATTGCTAACTCAAACCTAGTACCACATTGGGCTAATTGGGAGCATTTTAACGAACTGGATAAAAAAGGCTTGGCGATGTACGGCCAAATGACGGCGGGCTCGTGGATTTATATTGGCTCGCAGGGCATTGTTCAAGGCACTTACGAAACCTTTGTGGCTATGGCTAAGCAGCACTTTAATGGTTCATCAGCCGGTAAGTGGATTTTAACCGGTGGCTTAGGTGGCATGGGCGGCGCACAACCATTGGCAGGCACCATGGCGGGTTATTCAGTCTTAACCTGTGAAGTGGATGAAACGCGTATCGACTTTCGTATGCGCACCGGTTATGTCGACAAAAAAGCCACTTCATTAAACCAAGCCTTAGCGATGATTGATGAAGCGAATCAAAGCGGCAAGCCTGTTTCGGTAGGCTTACTCGGCAATGCTGCAGATGTGTTTACTGAGTTAGTGACTCGGGGTATTACCCCCGATGTGGTCACCGACCAAACCTCGGCGCACGATCCCTTAAACGGTTATTTACCCCAAGGCTGGACCTTAGAATACGCAGCTAAAATGCGTAAAACGGATGAGGCTGCAGTGGTGAAAGCCGCTAAACAGTCAATGGCGGTTCAAGTTAGAGCCATGTTGGCATTGCAAGCGGCAGGGGCGGCAACTACGGATTATGGCAATAATATTCGTCAAATGGCCTTTGAAGAAGGCGTGGCGAATGCGTTTGATTTCCCCGGATTTGTGCCAGCCTATGTGCGGCCGTTATTTTGTGAAGGCATAGGCCCATTCCGTTGGGTCGCCTTGTCGGGCGATCCTGAAGATATCTACAAAACAGATGCCAAAGTCAAACAGCTGATCCCTGATAATCCGCAGTTACATAATTGGTTAGATATGGCGCGTGAGCGTATTGCGTTTCAAGGTTTGCCTGCACGTATTTGCTGGGTCGGCTTAAAAGATCGCGCTCGTTTGGCGTTAGCCTTTAATGAAATGGTTAAAAACGGTGAGTTAGCGGCACCGATTGTGGTTGGTCGTGATCATTTAGATTCTGGCTCAGTTGCCAGTCCAAATCGTGAAACTGAAGCCATGTTAGATGGTTCAGATGCGGTGTCAGATTGGCCATTAATGAACGCTTTACTCAATACGGCCAGTGGTGCTACTTGGGTATCGCTGCATCATGGTGGCGGCGTTGGCATGGGCTTTAGTCAACATTCTGGGGTGGTGATCGTGGCCGATGGCACGGATGAGGCTGCCGTGAGATTAGGCCGAGTATTGTGGAACGACCCCGCTACAGGGGTAATGCGTCATGCAGATGCTGGCTATGAGATTGCAAAAAATTGTGCCAAAGAGCAAGGCTTAGACCTGCCGATGTTAGGAGCGTAACCCATGTTGACTTATTTATTTGAACTTACACCAGGGACGTTAACCTTGGCACAAACCCGCGATATCAGCCGTAAGAGTGTCAAGCTGACCCTTGCTAAGGAAGCCATTAAAGACATTAATCAAAGTGCCGAAATCGTCCAACAAGTATTGCGCGAAGGCCGCACTGTTTACGGTATTAACACTGGTTTTGGTTTATTGGCGAATACTAAAATTGCCCCAGAAGATCTGCAATTACTGCAACGCTCTATTGTATTATCTCATGCCGCGGGTATTGGTAAATACATGCAAGATGCTACTGTGCGCTTAATGATGGTGCTAAAAATTAACTCATTAAGCCGCGGCTTTTCGGGCATTCGTTTAGAGGTGATTGAGTTTCTCATTCAGCTAGTGAATGCCGGTGTGTATCCGTGTGTACCAGAAAAGGGTTCAGTCGGTGCATCGGGTGACTTAGCGCCACTCGCTCACATGTGTTTGCCGTTATTAGGCGAAGGCGAAATGAGTTATCAAGGGCAGATTATTTCAGCAGCACAAGGCCTTAAAATCGCTGGGCTTGAGCCATTGGAATTGGCGGCGAAAGAAGGCTTAGCGTTATTAAATGGCACCCAAGCCTCAACAGCATTGGCGCTTGAAGGTTTGTTTAATGCCGAAGATTTATTTGCCGCCAGCTCGGTGATTGGCGCTATGAGCGTTGAAGCAGCGATGGGCAGTCGCAGCCCGTTTGATGTGCGCATTCATGCTGCCCGGGGGCAAAAAGGTCAAATCGATTCGGCAGCGATTTTTCGTCATTTGCTCACTAACGAATCGGAAATTAGCCTAAGTCACAGCAATTGCGAAAAAGTGCAAGATCCTTACTCACTGCGCTGTCAGCCGCAGGTGTTAGGCGCGTGTTTAACCCAAATCCGCCAAGCTGCAGAAGTGTTGGGTGCTGAAGCAAACGGGGTTACCGACAACCCCTTAGTATTCCAAGATACGGGCGATATTCTTTCGGGTGGTAATTTCCATGCTGAACCCGTGGCGATGGCGGCTGATAATCTTGCGATTGCGATTGCTGAAATGGGGTCAATTTCGGAGCGCCGAATGGCGTTATTGATTGATTCTAGCCTGTCTAAGTTACCGCCATTTTTAGTGGATAACGGTGGCGTCAACTCAGGTTTTATGATTGCTCAAGTAACCGCAGCGGCGTTAGCTTCTGAAAACAAAACCTACGCTCACCCGGCATCGGTAGACAGTTTGCCCACATCGGCTAACCAAGAAGATCATGTGTCGATGGCCACGTTTGCTGCACGGCGCTTACGTTACATGAGCGAAAATACCCGTGGCGTGTTGGCGATTGAGCTGTTAGCTGCCGCACAAGGGTTGGACTTTAGATCGCCGTTGCAACCGAGCGCGGCCGTGGCAATGGCCAAAGCTGAACTGCGTGAAATCGTGACGTTTTATGATAAAGACCGTTATTTTTCACCCGATATCGACAACTCGGTTAACTTGTTGTGTCGCGCGAGCTTCAACAGGCTGTTACCACAAGGTATGTTACCGAGTTTTTAGTTGGGCTAAGTAACATATTATCAGCATGCTATATTGATGATAAATTGGATAAAAGGACTGCAAGGTCCTTTTTTATTGTCTTTTTTTTTCCATGGGAAAAAGATCATTTTTTCTAATCTTGTATGGGGATACTCAGATAAGTCAAAAATTTAAAATAATAGTGAAAAGAGTGGCTTGCATTTATATTCGGTATCTTGGCTGATAGTGTTGATGTTTCATTAACGTTCTACATCAACACAGGGCATAATGAGTATAGTGATAAGCCTACGAGAGCTTCATTGTTTTTATGGGGGCTAATTTAAGTCTGTTGATTGAGTAAAGATAAAAGATTGCTAAGGATTTGTTTGTGAATATAGATGTTCGAGTTGAAATCGCGGCTTGGTTAACCCAGTTAGGTATTAATAGCCAACCATCGGATGGCGTCGCCACCTTGATATTGATTTTTGCCTGTTTGATTGTGGCAGGTTTAAGTTATTTCATTACTCACCGATTTGTGGTTCACGGTGTGAATGCTGTGATCCGTCGTTCCTCGGTGACTTGGGACGATATTTTCATGCGTTTTAAGGTGTTTGAGCGTCTCGCTATTTTGGTGCCCATTTTAATCCTCGATTTATTGATCCCCATAGTGTTAACTGAACTCGAGTTGATCAGTGCGTTTATTGACCGTTTACTTAGCGCTTTGTTAGTGTTTTTTATTATTCGAGCTGTGTATGGCGGATTAAATGCCATCGATGAAATTGCCGATGTTAATCATGTTAATCGCCGTTTACCGGTAAAAAGTTTTGTTCAACTGACTAAGTTATTCTTGTTTTTCATTGGGTTAATTGTTGTGTTTGCGGTGCTAGCCGACCGGTCGCCTGTTTATTTCTTTAGTGGTTTAGGGGTTGCAACCGGTCTTGTTATGCTGGTATTTCGTGACACCATTTTAGGCTTTGTTGCTGGGATTCAACTTGCCGCTAATCGCATGGTGAGTAAAGGCGATTGGATCCAAATGGATAAATACGCTGCAGATGGCGCAGTTGAAGACGTGACATTGACGACAGTCAAAGTACGCAATTGGGACAATACGATCACCATGATCCCAGCCTATGCATTGGTCTCTGATGCATTTAAGAACTGGCGCGGCATGTCTGAGTCTGGCGGTCGACGGATTAAGCGTTCAATCAATATTGATGTTAATAGTATTCAATTTTTAACGGATGAAGAGCGTTTACGCTTGGGCAAGGTGAATTACTTAAAAGAATACTTGCCACAAATCTTTAGTGAAATTAGTGTCGCTAATGCCAATGTGAGTGATATCGAGATGAAGGTGAACGGTCGTCATTTAACCAATATCGGAACATTCAGAGCGTACTTACAAGAGTATTTACATCGTCATGAAAAAGTACATAAAGACATGACATTGATGGTTAGGCAGCTAGCCCCAACGACTGAAGGCCTGCCGATAGAGTTGTATATTTTTACCAATGATATTCGTTGGACCTATTATGAAGCCATTCAAGCGGATATTTTTGACCACATTTTTGCCGTGTTACCAGAGTTTGGTTTGCGCGCGTTTCAAATTCCCACAGGAACCGATATTCGCAGCATAAAGCAATGCACCGAACAAGAGTGATAAGCTGCCAGAGAGCGGACTTCTGCGGTGGTTAAATCACCTTTATTACTCTTGCTATTAATGGTGTCGTTCTTGTGGGCGATACCCGTGCCAGCCAGCTGGTTTAATGACATCAGTAGGCAAGTTGGTGCAATCGGTAATCAAAAACCATTGATGGTTGAACCGTTAACCGCGGCAGAATTAACTGATTACCCTGCAGGCTATCAATTTGAACGCGTGATAGTACCCAGCCACCAAGCGCCGCTGTTTGTGCTGCAAGCTGGGCTTGAGCATAGTGACACGGTTGTGCTTATTCATGGTTTAGGCGATTTAGCCTCTAAAGACTGGTTAACGGTTATTCCTGCATTGGCAAAGCAGTACCATGTTGTTGCTATTGATTTACCCGGTTTTGGCTTATCAAAAGGTGCTGTATTTACTTACTCGCCAAAAGAATATGCCAAGGTTATCGATTGGGTTGTAAGCCGTTACCGCCATCCAGATGCTCAGGTGTATTTAGTGGGCCACTCGATGGGGGCGGCGATCAGTTTATACTATGCTAGCCAATATCCTGGCAACGTTGAACAACTTGTGTTGGTCGATGCTGCTGGTATTTTGGACCGTACAGCCTATCTAAAGCAAATTTCTAAGAGGAACATGGCCAATAGCGAATTACCACAAGGTTTTCGCCGACTATTGGCGCGGGTTGATAATTTTGCTGACAAAGTACTAGAGAAAACAGGGACAGGGTTTGATCCCACTCAGTTGCTGAGTCGCAACGAGTCTATTCGTAATATGACCATTGGCGAGCAAACGAATACCAATGCGGCATTAGCATTAATGGAACAAAACTTCTCTGTGCTTAATTACCAACAGATGCCCGCTACGCAGCTCATTTGGGGAGCGGATGATCAGGTTGCACCATTGCGAACCGCTCAAGCACTACTGCATATATTACCTAGGGCACAACTACGGGTTATTGACGGTGCCGGACATGTCCCGATGAAGTCTCATCAGCGCATTTTTAATCAGATGCTGCTAACCAGCCTTGCGTCTTCACCTTTAGCTCGCGAACAAGGCTCAGAAAATCAAAGTAAGCGCATTGGCAAATGCTATCAAGATAGCCAACAATATTTTTCGGGGCACTATGACCAGCTAATGATTGATGACTGTAAATTGGTGTTTGTAGATAATGCTGATGTAAACGAGCTCACTATCAGCGACTCGATTGTGACAATCAAGTCTAGCCGCATAGGTGTACCGTTAAACAAAATGATGATAACGCGCAGTACTATTAGCGCCACAGATGCTCATTTTTTGGGTGGAATTAATAGTACTCAAAGTCGGTTTGATTTAGCCGGGGTAACATTTTGGGGTAGTTCTCCTGTGTTTATATCACAAGCGTCGACGCGGTTGGTGCTATCTTTAGTGCGGATCCATACACCAACCCATATTACCCGTTTAGGTGGCAGCTACGTGTTAGCTTCTGAGAGTTTAGAAAGTGTCTTGTAGCGCACCGCAGCGTGTTATTTTTCTTTATTCTTAGCACTCACAGATGATTATATTGAATTGTAGTTATTTTTTAACGTCACTGCTTTGTTGATAATTGGGGATCTTTTTGGGATGACATCCTTTGATTGAACGATAGAAATCCATTAACTGATTTATTTCTCGTTCAATATCTCCTGTCGGTCTTAAGGGCTTGGCGAACACAATCGCTTTGCGGCCGAAATCTAATCCGATTGGCACAATATCAACATCCGCTTTGGCTGCAATATGGTAAAAGCCACTTTTCCAACGGGTTACTGGGCTGCGTGTACCTTCTGGTGCTAAGGCCAGTTTATAAAGTGGATCTTGTTGGAATAACAGTACCACGCCATCGACTAAGCTATTATATTTACGTCTATCAACGGGGCTACCACCCATGGCGCGAAATAACCATCCCCAAGGCGGAATAAAGAGCTGATGCTTACCCAAAAAGTGTATTTTAGTTCCTAAGGCGCTGCGGGCGATAATGCCAATAATGAAATCCCAATTACTGGTATGCGGGCCAACAATGATGACGCAGGGTTTGGTTTTATCAAGTTGACCATCTAATTTCCAACCAAGTATTTTGAGTAACCCAGAGCAAAGTGAACTAAACATAATGTGATCCCAATTATTGAGCTTTATTAAGCTTCTTGTTGTTACTGTGCATTATCTAAGGGGTTGATATTAATCGGACAATAAACACATCTAATATAGGTTTGTTATACCTTGTGATGTGCCCCGTTAGCTTATGTGATCTCAGCATAACCTATCATCGTGCTAATTCGACGCTTAAGCTCAACCGAGGATAGTAGATAGGATGAATTGATAAGTGTATGAATATGCTCTGTATTTTATTTCAAACTTGCTGTTTGCTTTGCTAACAAGGCAAATGTACACGTCAATAGCTTGGGCGATGGTGAGTGCGACGCCGTTAGAGGGTCAATAGCGCTGCAATAACGGTTTATCATCCCGGGTTGAGGTGATCTAATCGGTTGAAAAGTGCTAGTGAGTGGTCGGTTTATCAAACTTAGCAATGGATTTGGCTTCTTCTAGGATGCCTTGTTCTAATTCTGCTTCTGATTTCATCCGCTCAAAATCAAACTTCATTCGTTGTTGTTTAGGTAAGGCTTGACGCGCTTCCATGATGGGATGGTTTCTAATGAGGTCATAATGGATAAATAGGTTAGGGAAGTCAGGCGCAACTTGTTCTGACAGTGATAAGACATCAAATAATTTGCCTATGCGCACAACGCCTTCAGACAGTTCACAGCGATCTTCTAACATCGCCGCTGCTATGTAGCGAATATCAGTAAGTATTTGTTGTCTACGCTCGTCAGCTTTGGCCTTACGCTCTGATGATGCCTGCTGATTTGCTTGTGTTTGACGTTTAAGCGTTAACAGTAAGTGTGTTGCGTAGGCTGCAAGGGCAACAATAATGAGCAAAGCAATAACGATGGCGGTTGTTGACACAATTTATCCTTTTCTGAATACAAAACTGGCGCAAGATGCGCCAGTTTTTTTATATCAAACCAAGAAATAGCTTGGTATTACTGTCATCGAGCAGATTAATCTTTGTGTTGATAATCTTTGAGCAGATCAGCACCTGATTCAAAACGATTTAATAATTCATCGTCGCTCAGTTGCTTTTTAGGGCTGGTCGTTGGCGTATCATCACCTTCAGTAAGGCCTAAACTTAACATCAGTTGCTCAATCTTGTCTAATTGATTGTTCAACCACTTTTGATCCGTGTCAGATAAATCGCGACCTTCTTCAAGTTGGTCAAGCAATTGATTTAGTCTTGGGTCTTCTTCAAGTTTCAATAACTGTTGCTCATCGTTCAGTTTAGGCTGTTTAGGCTTAACCACTAACGGCTTGGTAATTGATGTCGGTAATGTTAATGCTACCGGCTTTTTACTGCCATGGCGTGCATCTTTACTCTTAACTGTTGCGCTATCTGATGCTTGTTTAAGTAAAGTTTCATTATGACGGCTGCCTGATTTACGGCCTGTTTCAGATTTTTTACCATCCACCACATTGCGATCGACTTTTTTCTCTCTTGGGGCAAACTTAGCGCTGTTTTCGCCGACTTTGCGAGTTTTTTTGCTGCGAGCCATAATGTTCTCGTTAGGTTTTCTAAACACGTTCTTGCAGAGCAATTTCTGCAAGACACTAAATAAGGATGCGCTTTATATCAGATTTTGATGATTTTTGCATCAAAACTAGAGCTTTCGATGCAAATAATAGCTCAAAATCACTATTTAATGCTAAATATTCGAATGTCGAGTGCTGATAAAAGCTTACATGAGTTGGATTGTTTTTGTAATGCCATTTAGCAAAGTGGTCTTTATCGGTCAATAAAGGCGTACTTATTGCTAACCAGCCACCGGGTTTAATTAATTGACTAAGCAACATCCATTCTCGGTGAGGGTGACGAAAGTGCTCAAATACTCGATAACAGCATACAAAATCATAGCGCTGTTTCAGTACCGACTGATCAGCAGCAAAAAACGGGTCGTATTGATTAACAAGATGACCGGCGTCTGCGATGGATTGCTTACTTTGTTCATCAAGTAAGCGGCCAAAATTCAGGCCCGTTAATACACCTGTCTGTTGCTGAGATATTTGCTCAAGCAGTGGCAGTATAAATTGCGATAATGGTTTCTGTTTCGATGACGTTTGTGCACGACCGTAACGCTGACGTTCAAGATCAGGCATTAGATGTGATTTTGGGTTAGCAAAAACTAAACCACACCGTTCGCAGCTGTAGAAAGCTCTTTTTTTGTCTTGAACAAAAAAATGAGCACCATGATTACAAAGCGGACATACGTTCATCAAATACAGCAGTGCCTAAGTATTGACTTAATAAACGATTATATAGCGAATGGGGCTAATTAAAAGTAAGTATTTTAAATCAAGTCAATATTGAGGTTATTTTGGGCATAAAAAAAGGTGGCAGTATAACTGCCACCTCGTAAAAGAGTGCCTAACGCACTTTATTCTAATTCCAAGTATCCTTACTTGCTATGTGACTATCCCGGTCAGATCTTTATTTCTTCTGCTTTCCATGCCGTTTCTAGTTGTTATTGGTCATCCATAACACTTTTATATTCTGTTGCCGTCCTGACTACAGCTTCCGTAGATGGTCTTCAATGACGCATCATTATCCTAATTGTCTTCAATGACAAGAGTTAACCATCCTTGTTACTTTGTACCTTCGAGCGATAAAGCCTCCAGTGGATGCATCCTCAGCAATAAGCTTTGTATGCCATTATTTGAATCCTTCAAATAATGCTCTGGGTTATCAGTCACTCTGTTGTGTAAGGCAGTGCTAAATAGCATGTCGACCAATCGGTCTATTCCTTACAAATTTTACGACCTGTATTTCAAAATGAAATATCGACTCATGTTGTTATTATTAGTGAGCGGTCTTAAATTATTATTATTATAAATTAACTTTATTCTTATATCTTAAATGTATCAGTCCGAAACCTGCTTGATGTTATTAGTTTTATGTTACAAACAGATGGGTTCATCTCGGTACGGGGTGTATTTAACGCTAAAAGTGTGAACACTGTCAAGTAATAATCGATGAAGTTTACGTCAACGTCAACTTTAGGGGGTAAAAAATGAGCTCGAAAGCCCATTTTTTATTAGCTAATATTCAGTAGTATTAATGCTTAATACTTGAAATATATTTAGATAATGCTTCGATATCAGCATCAGACAGCTTTTTCGCGACATCTTGCATCATGCCATTTAAATCGTTATGACGGATCCCATCACGGAATTGTGTTAGCTGAATGCTGATATAGTTAGCATGCTGACCACCCACCACAGGGAAACCTGCAGCAGCTGCGCCTTGGCCTTCAGGTCCATGACAAGCAACACAGGCGGTAATACCGCGGGCGGCATCACCACCTTTATACAGTTTCTCGCCTGCAGTAGGTACATCGGCAACATCGGCAACAACTTGTACTTGGCTAGCAAAGAATGCTGAAATGTCAGCAATGTCTTCATCACTGAGTCCCATTGCAAAACCGATCATAATGGGGTTCATACGACCCTCTGCGCCACCTGTTTTGGCCGCTAATCGAAACTCTGTTAATTGTTTTTCAAGATAGGCAGGGTGTTGGCCTGCTAATTTAGGATACATATCAATCATGCTATTGCCGTCAGCACCGTGACAGGCAGAACATACGATTGCTTTAGTTTTGCCTACTTCAGCATTACCTTCAGCCATAACTGGTGATGACATAGCGGCGACTACAGACAGCGCAAGAGCTAACTTTTTCATGGCGTTCCAACTTCTAGTTAATTTATTGTCCTGAGCTTACTAGGAAGACCCGCAAGCGTGGTAAAATGATTTTCCAAGTGCTTTTTATGCAGTTTATTTTGTTCGGTTAGAGCAAAATCATTTATGACTACATCACACACATCAGCATTGCTTGGGTATATAATGTGATCAAGCTAATATTTTACACGAAAATGTGCAAAAGTAAGCAATTGTTAAAAATTTATGGTAACGCGTTACTAGAAGTAATTTAATTGGAGTGAAGAGTGACTGAATCTCGTATCGATTTCCGTAGGGCTAAGTTTTTAATCAGTGCGCCAGATATTGCGCATTTAGATCAGTATCTTCCTGGGGATATCGGGGTTGAGATTGCGTTTGCTGGGCGTTCTAATGCCGGTAAGTCCAGTGCGTTAAATGCACTAACGGAGCAAAAAGGTTTAGCTCGAACCAGTAAAACACCAGGTCGAACCCAATTGATTAACGTTTTTCAGTTGGATGATGATCGTCGCTTGGTCGATTTACCGGGCTATGGTTTTGCGCAAGTCCCTTTAGCATTAAAAAATAAATGGCAACAGGCGCTTGGTGAGTATTTACAAAAACGTGCTTGTTTAAGTGGTTTGGTGGTATTGATGGATATTCGTCATCCATTGAAAGATCTTGATATGCAGATGATTGAATGGGCAGTATTAAGTAATATTCCGGTATTAGCTTTGTTAACTAAGTCTGATAAGTTAACCCAGAGTACCAAAATGAAAACCATCAATGAGGTGCGTTCAGCCCTAAAGGATTTTGGTGATAAGGTACAAGTGGAGACCTTGTCGTCATTGAAAGGCACCGGTAAACCTAAGGTGCTGAGCATTTTAAATGATTGGTGTCATCCTGAATGGTTAGCTGAGGAGAAGGCTGAGCAAGAACCTGAGTAACCACTGAGTGATATAATCGATTGCCAGCAAGCACTAAGAGCCGACACACATGTCGGCTTTTTTCGTCTTTGGTATAGGGATCTTGATTTTTAGGCAAAAAAAACCGATAACCAAACGGCCATCGGTACAAATAAATTAGCTCTTTTGGGGAGAAGCTAAATTCAACAAGACTCAAGTGCCATCAACTCAATTTGATGACGCTCAATAGCAATATAATAACCGATCTCTAACGACAGTTAAAGTATTTGCTCTAAATATTTTTTAGGTCGAAAAAAAAATCAAAAAAAGCCCCAGCAACCTAAATTGCTGGGGCGCCGAATTTGGCTAGTCACTATTGCTAGTGAAATAAAGGTTTGAAAGATTGAACATCTTAACCTCTGTACCCTACGACAATTATAATAGCCTATTAACCTGAAAATAAAAAACTGTTTTTCATATAGACATATAATAGTGTGATTTTAGACCCAAAACATTGCTGTTTTGTTAACCATAACGGCTTGGCATGTTATACAGATTGAGTTTTTTCGGTAGTCCGCAAAAACTTGTCGGATTTTAGCACCGGTTTTAGACAGATTTGAACTCTGATTTGAGGTCCATCAATTGCTTGTTCATCGCCATCCACTGATTGAACTGATAGCAAATAAGGTGGGGTAACACTTTCTAACAGATGGATATGTCTTTTATGATCGAGGCTTTATCGTCTATGTTAGGAGGGATTACTTTTTAACAAATTACTTTCTAACAAATTACTTTTTAACAAATTACTTTCTAACAAATTACTTTTTAACAAATTACTTTCTAACAAATTACTTTCTAAAAAAATGAAGCATAAAAATGCCACCGTCAGTGAGGTGGCATAATCGTTAAACTTGTTTGAATGGTCTAGCAGCCTTTGCTGATACGAGGCCCGCTAGTGACCCTCAATGACTAGTGGGCTTCACCCCAGTTGTCGCCAATGCCTGCCTCAGCCAATAAGGTCACGTCCAATGACGCCGCTTGAGCCATTAAATCGCACACTTTTGTTTTGAGCGTTTCAGCTTGCGCCTCATCAACCTCAAACACTAATTCATCGTGCACTTGCATGATTAAGGTGATTTCACCTTGTGTGCTGGTATTGATCCAATGGTGAATGGATATCATGGCTTTTTTGATGATATCTGCGGCAGTACCTTGCATGGGCGCATTAATCGCCGCGCGTTCAGCAGCTTGACGACGTAATGCGTTTCGATCGCGGATTTCTGGTAAGTATAAACGACGTCCGAATAATGTTGACACATAACCCAATTCAGCAGCGATGGCTCGCGTTTCTTCCATGTATTTAAGCACACCTGGGTAGCGAGCAAAATAAGTGTCGATATACGTTTGTGCTTCGTTACGTGGAATATCCAGTTGTTTGCCTAAACCAAATGCAGACATGCCATAAATTAAGCCAAAGTTAACCGCTTTGGCGCGGCGACGTTGTTCTGTAGTCACTTCTTCAAAATGTATTCCAAACACTTCAGCCGCAGTGGCTTTGTGGATATCTTTGTTTGCAGCAAAAGCCGCTAATAAGCCTGCATCTTGGGATAAATGCGCCATGATCCGCAGTTCAATTTGCGAATAATCGGCTGCTAAAATCTTACGACCCGCAGGAGCGATAAAGGCTTGACGAATACGGCGACCTTCTTCGGTGCGAATGGGAATGTTCTGTAAGTTGGGTTCACTCGATGACAAACGGCCGGTCGCAGCATTAGCTTGGTGGTAACTGGTATGAACACGACCCGTAATAGCGTTAACCATTAGCGGCAGTTTATCGGTATAAGTGCTCTTTAGTTTTGCTAGGCTGCGATGCTCAAGGATGATTTTAGGTAAAGGGTAGTCTAGTGCCAGTTCAACTAACACTTCTTCAGCTGTTGATGGTGCACCCTTAGGCGTTTTCTTTTTGACTGGGTAACCTAGTTTTTCAAAAAAGAGCGTTTGCAGCTGCTTGGGTGAAGCTAAATTAAACTTCTCTTCTGCTATTTCGTAGGCTTTAATTTCCAGTTCATCAAGCTTTTTGGCCAACTCACCACTTTGCTGGCTAAGTAACATTGAGTCGATTAATACACCTTGGCGCTCGACGTCTGACAATACTTGAATTAATGGCAGTTCTAACTCATTAAATACACTGGCAAGTTCAGGTTCTTTTTCAAGTCTTGGCCATAGATGTTGATGTAAACGCAGGGTAATATCAGCATCCTCGGCGGCATAAGGGCCTGCTATATCTAAATTAACTTGGTTAAAGGTCAGTTTTTTTGCGCCTTTACCTGCGACCTCTTCAAAACTAATATTTTTATGACCAAGATATTTTAATGCTAAACCGTCCATGTCGTGACGTGATGCGACTGAATTAAACACATAGGATTCGAGCATGGTATCAAAGCGTACACCTTTGAGAGTAATGCCTGCATTGGCTAAAATACTCATATCATATTTCAGGTTTTGACCGACTTTTTGGAGAGTGTCACTTTCAAGAATTGGGCGCAGCTTTTCAAGTGCACTGGCTTTATCGATTTGCTGCGGCGCGTCAAGGTAATCATGAGCTAACGGTAAATAGGCCGCTTTACCTGCTTCGGTAGCAAATGATAAACCGACAAGTTCTGCTTCCATGTAATTGAGACTGGTGGTTTCAGTATCAATCGCAATAAGGTCGGCGTTATTGAGCTGTTCGATCCATTTATCGAGCGCTTCCATAGTCAGAATCGTTTCATACTCAGCTTCAATGGTTGGCGATACGGCCATTTCTTCATCGCTAGCGTCGCTAACAGTGCCGCGAGGTTGCTTGTTATCTAATACTTCAGCTAACCAACGCTTGAACTCCATTTCACCAAAGCATTTAATCAGTTCATCTCGATCTTGTGGTTTAACATTGAGCTCATGCCAGTCTTGTTCGAGTTCGACATCTGTTTTGATGGTGGCTAGCTCGTAAGACAGCCTTAGCATATCGGCATTGTCGATAATTTTAGCCGGCATGGTTTTCGAGCCTCGAAAACCCATGTCGACAACACTGTGAGGATCGGCTAATAGCTGGGCAACACTGCCTGCTCCGATGAGCATGGCTAAAGCGGTTTTTTCGCCGACACCAGGTAAGCCCGGAATATTGTCAGATTTGTCGCCCATGAGTGCTAAGAAGTCGATTATTCTATCTGGGTTAACACCGTATTTCGTCTTGACCTCTTCGGGCCCCATAATGGTGTCTGTCATGGTATTGATTAACGTCACATGCTCATTGACGAGTTGCGCCATATCTTTATCGCCGGTACTGATTAACGTCGCTCGGCCTTCTTTACTCGCTTGAAGCGCAATGGTACCGATCACATCGTCGGCTTCGACACCCGAAATGCTGATCAGTGGTAAACCCATCGCGTGAATGATTTTGTGCAAGGGTTCTATTTGAGTGCGCAGATCATCAGGCATCGGTGGACGCTGGGCTTTATATTCGTCGTACATATCGTTGCGGAAGGTTTTGCCTTTGGCATCAAACACCACCGCGATATGACTTGGGCTGTAGCGGCTTAATAAACTGCGAAGCATATTAATGACACCATAAACCGCGCCTGTCGCTTCACCTTTTGAATTGGTTAAATGAGGCGGCGAATAATAAGCGCGATAAAGATAAGATGATCCATCAACGAGGATGAGCGGATTATTGGGAATCGTTGGCATAATTAATATTCGTGTTCAGTATTTTGCGAGACTAATAGGATGACATTATACCCACAGCACCTCAAGATGCTTGTGAGATTGTCAGTTATTTACCCAAGATAGTGCTCAATGACCGTAACGTCTGACCAGTGGCGTATCCAGTGAGGTTTTGTGGGTAATTTTATAGAGAAAAGCAAACTATCAGGCGCGACAAAGATTCACAGCCTGTGGATAAGTCTGTGAGTGAATTAATCAACCTTACTGGATAGATTTTCCTACGACTTGAAATGGAATCTGTAACTAGTTGAATTAAGGTGTTTATTTTTATTTTTGTGAGCTAAATATTAATTCTCATAAATATTACTAATTTGTGGACTTTTTTATTGATGTCAGTTAAGTCACTATGGAATTTAGTGATGTTTTTTGGTTACAAAAAGCTCATCTACTAAATTCGACGGACCAACTTAGCACGATTTTTAATCAGATCAATCGTTTTGTTGTTTTTTTGTTGTAATATTTACATTATCACTTAAAAGTTGAAGGAGGATGTCATGAAAAAGATTGCTGTGTTGTTGAGTGGCTGTGGGGTGTTTGATGGAACTGAGATTCATGAAGCTGTATTAACCTTGCTGGCGATAACGCGAGCGGGAGCACAATATCAATGTTTTGCTCCGGACATGACTCAAATGCATGTGGTGAATCATCTAACGGGTGAGGTCAACAAAGACGAAACCCGTAATGTGTTAGTAGAGTCTGCACGAATTGCTCGTGGTGAAGTACTCAATGCCAGCACCTTAGAGATAAGTCAATTTGATGGTTTGGTTATTCCCGGTGGTTTTGGTGCCGCTAAAAATTTATCCAACTTTGCAACTACTGGCAGTAATTGTCATATTCAGCCTGTTGTAGAGAACTTTATTCGTGAGTTTTCTTTGGCTCACAAGCCTGTTGGTTTTGTGTGTATTTCACCTGTGATGATCCCTAACATTTACGGCAAAGGAGCCATTGGTACCATTGGCACAGATTCAGAGACGGCTCATGCTTTTAATGAAATGGGCGGTAAGCATAAAGACGTGCAAGTTGAAGATATTGTTGTTGATGAAGTGAATAAAATCGTCAGTACGCCAGGGTATATGTTAGCGACATCGATATTAGAGGCACATATTGGTATTGAGAAACTGGTCAATAAAGTACTCGAAATGGCTTAACGATTGGCGTTGAAAAGCACGGTTTATATGAGCCCATTAATGTCAAAAAAAGTGCCACCTAAGGTGGCGCTATTAGTGGTGATTAGTTGGTGATTAGCTGGTTTTAGCTTGTTGTGATTTTCTGCTATCAAATAATGCCTGAGCTAACCCGACACAGAGCCCCGCAATGTGGGCACCATTTGCAATTGGCATTCCAAGCACATCAGTAAAGCCCAAGACTAACCAAATGAGCATAAAAATCATATAAGATTGTGGTAAATTAATACCACAGCTAGGTTTGCGAATACCCATTAACCAAGTGTAACCCACTACAGCATAAACGACGCCAGACAGCCCACCAAAATTAGGTCCTGTCATGTAAAACTGCACAATATTAGGCAAAGTGCCCGCTGCAACTAATAAAAACAGTAGTGGTCGAGTACCCAAATTGGTTTCAATTTTACCGCCTAAGTACCACCACCACAGTATATTAAAGATGATATGCATAGCAGAAAAGTGCATTAGGCTTGGCGTAAACACTCGCCAAACTTGGTTTAAACCACTGTCCGCAACGGCGCCGAAAAAAGATAACTGAGTGAAAATAGCATTGGCAAAACCAAGGTTCATGCCAGCAAAAATGGCAACACAAACAAAAAAGCAGATTAACGTCAGCGGGCCAGCACCTTTCATAAACTGTTGAATTAAGCCTTTTGTTCCCGGGCCATAGTCAAATCTAGTATTGGTAGCGCCGTTATCCCAAGATGCCTGTAAATACTTACTGTCGTATGGGTTTTTAGTAAACTCAATTAACTCGGCGCGGGCTCGGTTTTCATCAGCTGGGTTATTAATCTCTAGGCTAACACCCTGAGCATGAGCCACGGCATGACATTGAATATTTAACCCCTTGAGGTAATCAATAAATGCTTGTGCAGCACGTGCATTCGCGAGTTGGCCAATTTCTATCATGAGTTCGCTAAGCTCCAAGCACTGAAACCGCCATCTAGGCTGTAAACATCATCAAAACCTTGCTCATTTAAGTAGTTAGCGGCACTTTGGCTGCTCATGCCGTGATAACAAACGACGACCAAAGGTCTATCCATATCAGCACTGCTAGTGAATTGAGCTAAATTTTCATTAGTTAAATGGGTTGAACCTTCAATATGACCGGCGGCAAAACTGGCCGCATCACGAATATCAACAACTTGTACGTCGTTAGATTCCGTGGACATATGGATAAGCTCATTAATAGACAAATGTTTAAAACCTGACATGACATAACCTATAAAGTATACGAATAGCGATTGGACTTGGTTTAGTTTGCAACAAGGGGTTGTATAAATACAACCCCTTGTTGGTGTGGGTAACTCAGATATTAACGTTTAATCCCAGCTCAAGATAACCTTTCCAGACTGACCTGAGCGCATCGCATCAAAGCCTTGCTGGAAATCATCGACACTAAAATGATGAGTGATGATAGGGGACAAGTCTAAACCTGATTGGATTAAACTGGCCATTTTGTACCAAGTTTCAAACATTTCACGGCCATAAATGCCTTTGATGAGCAAGCCTTTAAAAATGACTTTACTCCAATCAATGGCCATCTCGCCGCCAGGAATACCGAGCATGGCAATTTTACCGCCGTGGTTCATGGTGTCTAACATTGCGTGGAATGCCGATGGCACACCTGACATTTCTAAACCCACGTCAAAGCCTTCTGTCATGCCAAGTTCTTTCATGACATCGTTAAGGTTTTCGTTGGCGACGTTGACGGCGCGGGTTGCACCCATTTTTCGAGCAAGATCAAGTCGGTATTCGTTCACATCAGTAATCACCACATGACGTGCGCCGACGTGTTTACACACTGCCGCAGCCATAATACCAATAGGGCCTGCACCGGTAATCAATACGTCTTCGCCGACTAAATCAAACGATAACGCGGTATGGACGGCGTTACCAAATGGATCGAATATAGCGGCTAAATCATCTGAAATATCAGCAGGGATCTTGAAGGCGTTAAAAGCAGGCAGCACTAAGTATTCGGCAAATGCGCCATCACGGTTAACCCCAACACCTGAAGTGTTACGGCATAAGTGAGTACGGCCAGCACGACAGTTGCGGCAATGACCACAGGTGATGTGACCTTCTCCAGATACGCGGTCACCAATACTGAACCCACGAACTTCCTGGCCCACATCGACGACTTCGCCGACATATTCATGGCCGGCAATCATAGGTACAGGGATAGTTTTTTGTGACCATTCATCCCAGTTGTAGATATGGACGTCAGTACCACAGATAGCCGTTTTACGAATTTTAATTAACAGGTCATTGTGACCCATTTCTGGTTTTGGTGCTTCGACCATCCAAATGCCTTCTTCAGGCTTTAACTTACTTAATGCTTTCATGTTGATGACCTATTTTTAGTCGGAACTATCTTTAGCCTGGGCTATTGTTACGAGATGCTGTTATCAATCTATGCTTCGATGAATCTAGGTTAGATTAGATAATGCCCATTTCTTTACCAATACGGGTAAAGGCAGCAATAGCATGATCAAGTTGAACGCGAGTGTGCGCCGCTGACATTTGAGTACGAATACGCGCTTGGCCCTTGGGTACCACAGGGAATGAGAAACCGACCACGTAAATATGTTCTTGCAATAAACGGTTGGAAAAGTCACTAGCCAATTTAGCATCGCCAATCATTACCGGAATAATGGCATGATCTGCACCACCTAAGGTAAAACCTGCTGCAGACATTTGTTCACGGAAATAACGACTGTTTTCCCAAACGGCTTCACGTAGATCTTGACCTGTTTTTAGCATTTCAAGCACCCGAATTGAGGCGCTAACAATCGAAGGGGCTAAGGAGTTTGAAAACAAGTAAGGGCGCGAGCGTTGACGTAACCATTCAACCACTTCTTTTTTCGCCGCCGTAAATCCACCCGACGCGCCGCCTAATGCTTTGCCTAATGTACCGGTAATAATGTCGACACGATCCATTACGTTGCAATATTCATGGGTTCCACGGCCATCTTGACCGATAAAGCCTACGGCATGAGAGTCATCGACCATCACCAATGCACCGTATTTATCGGCTAAGTCACATACGCCTTGAAGGTTAGCAATCACGCCATCCATTGAGAATACACCGTCAGTGGCAATTAAAATATTCCGCGCTCCAGCAGCTTGGGCCGCAATAAGCTGGGTTTCTAAGTCGGCCATGTTGTTGTTGGCATAACGAAAACGCTTGGCTTTACATAAACGCACGCCATCAATGATTGAGGCATGGTTAAGTGCATCGGATACAATCGCATCCTCAGCATCTAAAAGGGTTTCAAATAAACCCGCGTTAGCATCGAAGCAAGACGAATACAAAATGGTGTCTTCCATGCCTAAAAATTCACTTAGGCTGGCTTCTAATTGCTTATGAATGTCTTGAGTGCCACAGATGAATCGTACCGACGCCATACCAAATCCGTGACTGTCTAAACCGGCTTTTGCTGCTTTGATAAGTTCAGGATGGTTGGCTAAACCTAAATAGTTATTGGCGCAGAAGTTAATCACTTCTTCACTGTTAACCTCAATGGCGGTTTGTTGCGCGGAAGCAATGATGCGTTCACTTTTGTATAAGCCATCGGCTTTTACATCGACAATTTGCTGATTAATTCGGTCGTAAAAAGAGGTAGATGCCACCTGTGTTCTCCTAAATATGGTTATTATGCTTATCCAAATCACGCAGTAAAACACTGCGATAAATGACAGGGTGTTTTGGAGTTATTGGCATTCTAACCTTTATTTTTGTTGCTCTACAGTGTTTTTTTAGTCGTCAGACCAAGATGAATTAGTTTAGGGCTAGCGACTTATTCACATTAAAAAAACTAATCATTAACATGGTGAGTGACTTGGGTGGAAATAGGGGGTAGCGAACACCTCAATAACAACTATTCTGATCTCAATTGTAGTCGGTTATTCGCAAAGTAGAAGATCTGTTACTGATACTTGATTAACCAATATATCGGCATTCTATTGCGCTGCATTGTGGCGCTCTTGGCTGGCGATGTCTAAATAATGCTGTTCTAAGCGGCAGAATGTGGCGACAGAAGTTTGGGTCGAGTAAGCTTTAAAAATCATCAACACTCTTAATAAGCCATCATATAAGTTTGCTTTAGTGATGGTTGATGTGCTGGATTGGGTTAATTGGTAGCTAATCCAGAAGCTGACCATCATTTTCAGCGTGTCGGCAAGTGCGGTAATTTTACTATCCTCAATATCAAGGAAACCGTCTTTTTTGAGTTTGCTGACCACATCACTTGAACGAGTTAGGACTTGTTGTTGCGCGTGTAAGTAGCGTTTTTTGAGGGCTTCATCACGGCTTAAAATATCGGCCAAGTTGGCATGCATAAACCTAAATTCCCATAAGGTATAGAACATGGCATCAAAGTAACCCATTAATAATTCGATGGTAATAGGCTCATCGTCATAAAGCTTAAAGCCTGACTCTAAATGACTTTCATACAAGCTGAAAATTGAATTAATGATGTCTTCTTTATTACGGAAGTGGTAGTACAAATTGCCCGGGCTAATGCCTAAGTGTGTGGCAATATGGTTGGTGGTAATACTGCGTTCACCGTGTTCATTGAACAGTTCTAAGCTGGCAAAAATGATTTTATCGCGAGTTTTCATGGGGTTTCCATATTCATTATTGGCTTATTGTCGCTCAAATAATTCGTTAAGCTGACTTAATCTGAGTATGTTAGCATTGTGATTATCTGACAAGCAAAAATCGATGACTCATCTTACATGAACCGTATTGTTTATTCTTTCTTTCTCTATTTGTTGTTTCCGCTGGTGATTGTCTATCTAGCATTTCGGGCGATAAAAAGTGTCGACTATCGGAGTCGTTGGTCTGAACGCTTTGGTTTTGCCAATGTCACTCAAACCGATGTGCTGATCCACTGTGTCTCTATGGGAGAGACTTTGGCGGCTATTCCGTTAATTAAGCAGCTTATGGCTGCGCATTCTCAGTATTCGTTTACCGTTACAACAACCAGCCCTACCGGATCGGCTGAAGTGAAAAAAGCCTTTGGTGATAAGGTGCAGCATTGTTACTTACCGTTTGATTTTTCCTATGCCATCAAAGGTTTTTTACGCCAACTACAACCCAAAGTGTGCATTATTATGGAGACCGAGCTGTGGCCTAACTTGGTCCATTTTGCGCACCGGCAACAAGTGACATTGATTTTGGCCAATGCTCGACTGTCGCAAAAGTCAGCCGATAAATACGCTAATAAGCGTCGTTTGGCTGTGCCTATGTTAAACAAACTCAACTTGATTACCGTACAAACTCAACGTGAAGCCGATCGGTTTATACATTTGGGCGTGGACATTCAACGCATACATGTGTGTGGTAGTTTAAAGTTTGATCTCACTATTGACCCGACAAAAAAACACCAAGCAAATACGCTTCGTGCCCAGTGGGATCGGGTGAATTCACCGATTTGGGTTGCTGGGAGTGTTCATCCTGGTGAGTTTGAGGCGGTTTTGACTGCCCATAAGCAGCTATTAATTGTTTTCCCTGAGGCATTATTGATTATGGCGCCACGACACCCAGAACAATTTAATTTAGCCGCTATTACCGTAACCCAGTCTGGATTGACGTTAGCCAGACGCAGTATGAATGATGAGGTGAATAGCCAGACTCAAGTATTGCTGGGCGATACCATGGGTGAGTTGGTGATGTTATATGGTGCGGCAGATCAAGCGTTTATTGGCGGCACATTAATTAATAGCGGTGGCCATAATCCGCTTGAACCAGCGGCCATGGGATTACCTGTCTATGTTGGCCCTAATCATTGGGACTTTGCTCAAATCACCCAATTGCTTGCTGACGCCGGAGCATTAACCTGCATTACCTCTGCAGATGAATTAGCGCAAGGGTTACAACATAAATTTACCGATAGCCAGATGTATCACGCAGCATCCTCGGCGGCTCTCGCTGTGGTGGAACAAAATCGTGGTGCGTTATTGAAGCAATTTACGCTAATCAATAAGCTCATCGTTTAGCATTTAAGCGTTGATTAATTTGGAAATGGACCCTGGTAAGGGTCTATTTTCAATGACAAGATTACACACTGATTAGGTTTAAATCGGGTTGATGCTCTGGTAACCGGTAAGTAATTGCTGCCAATGTTGCTGATTAAAATGCAGCGTTGTCGGTTTGGCGAGCTCTTTTTTAAAAGAACGTAACAAACGGTCCAGATTAGCTTGTTGCCACGTAGCTTGCGGTGTACGTAACTCACCGCGATCAAAATCTATTAAATAAAATTTTCCGTGAGCCAATAAGATGTTTTTAGCATTGAGATCGGCGTGATATACCCCGCGCTGATGAAATTGGGCAATGGTTTCACCAAGTAAATACCACAGTGACTCTGTCATGGGGTGATGACTTAACTGCGCCACTAAATCGTTTGCCCCAGCAACATGTTCAATAATAATATCGGCTCGATACCATAATCCAAATCGTTCAACATTCGCTGCTATTGGGCGTGGAACCGCAAATCCTTGTTGATATAAGGTTTCGAGTATGGCCAATTCAGCCACCGCGCGGGTTCGTTGTAAGCCAGTATAGAGATAGGCATCACGGCTGAATTTTTCCATCATCCCACCACGCCAATAATGACGTAACACCCATGTTTGCGGTGAGTCGAGATCAGCGGTTTTGACAAACCAGGTGGTGTAGCGGCCCTTAGACTGACCGACAACGGCATTTTTTTTCTGCCAACCATCGACGGCAAAGTCTTGTGGTGCTAAGTGCTGGGCAGTGGTTTCACACCAGGCAATATGGCCAAGTTGAGTGGTTTTTATGTGCATCTAATTATCAATAGCATTGGTGAGATTGTGGATCGAAATAACATTATACCTTAAGATCACTCACTTGCCTTAACAGCCTTATTCTTCACTTAAGCATATTGGATAATCAATGAAAGCTGACTTTAGTGCGATACGTTCATTATGTTTACTGCGTTTATCTGCTATTGGTGATGTATGCCACGCTGTAGCAATGGTGCAGGCGATTCAAAAACAGTATCCAGACCTTAGCATTACTTGGATTATTGGTAAGGTTGAATATCAATTACTCAAGCACTTACCTGGCATTGAGTTTGTTATTTTTGATAAGTCCAAGGGCTGGCGAAGCTATGTGCAGTTACGCAGTGATTTACACGGTCAGCGCTTTGATGTGTTGCTGCACATGCAAGTTGCCCTGCGCGCAACCATAGCTTCATTAATGATTAAGGCGCGAGTGCGTGTCGGATTTGATAAGGCAAGAGCCAAAGAAGGTCAGTGGCTGGTAACCAACCACGCTGTTGAGCCATTGGCCACTCCGCATGTATTAGAGGGGTTTATGGGCTTTGCTAACGCCATTGGCGTTAAAGACTTAACCCCTAGTTGGAACATTCCAGTACCCCAAGCAGACACTGATTTTGCTGAACAGCTGGTGGGCGACGATAAGGTGTTGGTGATTTGTGCTGCTGCCAGTAAAGCCGATCGAAATTGGCTACCAGAGCGTTATGCTGCAGTAGCCGATTATGCGGCTGAGCAAGGTTATCGAGTGATGTTGTGCGGCGGACCAAGCGCACTAGAAAAAACCTTAGCCGATGTTATCCAATCTCATAGCCAGCATCCATTGGATAACCAAGTAGGCAAGACATCGCTAACTCAGCTGCTTGCTGTGTTAAAACAAGCCAAGCTAGTGCTCGCACCTGATACCGGGCCATTGCATATGGCGGTCACTCAAGGCACACCTGTTATTGGTTTGTATGCACATTCTAATCCCGGACGAACAGGACCCTATTTTTATCGTCAATACACCGTCAGTGTTTACCCGCAAGTGATAGCCATTCAATTTGATGCACCAGTGAAATGGGGCACGCGTGCTAAAGGTGAGCATTTAATGGCACTGATAGAGGTTGATGAGGTTAAGGCTCAGTTTGATAAATTCATTAAGCAGTAAAAAGCTCGCCTTTAAGCGAGCTGTCATTATCTGAATTCGGGTTTAATATTTATATTTGCCACGGAATAAACCAAATATTGCACTCAGCAGTGGTATGGGGAGCTTTGTTTTTCGATGCTGTTTAAGCATATACCAATGCCAAGCTTGTTTTTTATACTCAATAATTTGTGCTTTAGTTAACGTATCGTTAAACATATCGCAGTAATCTATGATGTATTTTAATTCTCTCATCGGGATATCTTGACGATAACCCCTGCCAGAATAATGAATAAAATCAGATTTTTGATAATTATCGTAACCTAATAGCTGCATACGATTAAAGTTAGCTTCCACACCTATGCTTTTTATATTATCTCTTCTGATGAGATAGTTAATATAGGTTTGGTCGTAAAATTTAACCTTGTTGCAAATGGCCTGCATTTCTTCAATATTGGCTTTATCAAATAAGCCTGTTTCTTTTGAGACGAGAAACATCCCAGAGTTGTAATAAACGATCTTATCGTCTTCTTTTGGCCAGTCGACTTCGCCTAAGATAGTATTGATTTGTACCGCTTGCTCGCCACGATCCCGATAACAACCTTCGTTAAACATATAAACGGTATCAAGATCTGGATAGAGTTCAAATACGTCTCGAGCCCATGGCGTCACGATAATATCTGCATCTAGATACAGTACTCGGTCATATTGTTTGAGTATTTCAGCAATATATAGTTTTTCAGACCATGCAGGACTGGAGTCAAATTTAGGGTTACTTACATGAATGTTATAATGCAGTTGATCTGAAACGATGACATCAGCCCCAATTCTTTCGCCATAAGCTTTAAAGCTTGAAATGGCAGCGCGATACATTGGATTATCGCCAATAGCGAGTGTAAAAATAGCCTTCTTCATCCGTTCACCTTGCTTAGATTTATGTATTTTGGTGTTAAGTATTTAACTGAGAGAGTTCATTTCTTTATATTGTTGGAATACTCGATCAACGCTGATGTCTTCGATGTGACCTCTACCTTCTGTTGCATACATTACGTGCGACACCTCACTTTCCGGTGGCGCCCAATAAGGCTTTTTCTCACGCATCATGGCTAATAAAGGCCGTTGAGCAGCAAAAGCAAAGTGCAATATTGCCGTATCGACTGTTACCACAAAATCAGCGTGTGCTATGAGTGATGGTAGTTCAAAAAAATGTTCGTTTACGGTGAAAACAGCCGCTTGTGTATTTGTTAGTGTGGTAAATTTTTCGGTTTCAACACTAACCGATTCAAAGTTTTCTTGAGTAACATTGATAATAAAACGCTGAGTCGGATCCATTGCTGATATTTTTTCAATCAGGGAAAATAACTGCGATAATTTCCAGTCTTTTTTATCATTAGTCGATAAGTGATTTAAAAAGATAAGTTTTCCTTGCTTTTTTAGGTCACTAAATTTGCCGTTTAACCACGACTGAGTAATGGGCTCAATGGCCTCAGGAACCTTTAAGGTAGGCATTAATTGCTCAGGTGGTAAGCTCAGTCCCAAAACCTGATTAAATATCATATTGTATCTATCAGTAATATGATGAGACTTAGGAAGGCTGTTTTCGTTCAATATAAAAATATGGTTTGAGTGACCAAAAAACAGTTTGTTTAACCATCCAAATGAAGCACTTTTAGGGATACTAGACACAATAAAAGCACTGTCGCTTATGCTGCGAGCTATGTGTGAATATTGTCGACTTTTACTGACTGAATGACAGAATATGATGTCATATTGACGCAGCTTTGCCTGCTCAATATGGCTTTGCATGGCTGATTTTGAATCAGTGCAGCCGTAAGTTAGCTTAAATACGCCCTCAGTATCCATCCATTGTTGTAAGATTTTACTTCGAGATAAGCGCCAACTATCACTATTACAACGAATATCATCTAACCAGATGTCGATTTCTATATGACCATATTGCTTTTTTAAAGCAATAAGAAAGGTTTTTAAGTAAAGAAAGTCACCTAGCGCAACTGGCGAAATAAACAGTAAGCGTTTACACGTTTGTAATTGCTTTGTGGAAACTATTGGCATATGGATAGACAGCTTAGTTGATAGTTATAATTGAAATAATACCTTGAAAAGAGCACTTTTTGAATCAATACCTTGAGAAAATGAACCAGAAGTATTGATTTCATTTAATATCTGATTAGTTGGTTAAGAGGATTAGAGGTAGATTGAGGTGTGTTATCATTTATACTAGTGCTCTTTGTAAACTCTGATGCGGAATGATTGATAGGAATTAACTTGCGATGATTTGTTTTGATGTGTTACATCCCTATTATTTACCACAATATTTCCCTGTTGCTGCTGAGCTGAAGAAGCGTTCGGTTTCAGTTACCTATGTAATTTACAAGAGTGTTGATCAGCAGTCGGTATTGGAATCGCTTGTGAACAAGCACCAACTAAACGTAGTGTGGGTCAATGATGAAGTTGAAGCGCTCGAATTTTATTTATTGAACAAGCCCAAATGGATTGTGTTCGGTAATGCATTTGCTTCAGCGTCACGCTTAAAAGGGATCAGTCAGACTGCCTTGATGCAGCATGGTGTCGGGCCAAAGTCGGTGTATTATACTGTTTCAAAAGGCGATATTGAAGTTCGCTTTGTGGAAGGGCAATACCGTTTGAAGCGGTTACAGAATATGTTTCCTGAAAAAGTGTTCATTGATACGGGGTATGCCAAGTTAGATCCCATTATTCAAGGCGATGAACCGGGTTTAGACTTAGCCTCTTTAGGGTTAGATACCCGTAAAAAAACCTTATTATACGCGCCGACATTTTACCCTAGCAGTATTGAGGCAATGGCTAAAAATTGGCCCGCTGAATTTTCTGAATATAATATTTTGCTCAAACCGCATTATTTTTCGTTGAGCAAATCAAATTATAAAAAACAAAAAGCGCTGCTTACTCATTGGGCTAGTTTTGATAATGTCTATTTAGCGCCAGCTGAAGAAGCTAATTTATTGCCTTTTATGGTCTCAGCAGACGTATTAATAAGTGATGCTTCTTCGGCATTATTTGAGTTTGCAGCATTAAATAAACCTGTTGTTTGGTGTGATTTTTATCACTTACGGTGGTCTTATCGGGGGATTTTTAAATTTAGATTTAAAAATCGTGTTGATCAAGATTTATACCGCTACGCAGACATTGCTGCCCATGCCAAAACATATAAACAATTAAAGCAAGTTGTTGACCAACAGATAGCAGACCCAGGGTTATTTGCCCCCCAAAGGACGCAATATACTGCAGAACTAGTGGGTGTTGTTGATGGCCTTTGTAGCCAGCGAATTGCCGACTATTTATTAAGCTAAGGATCTAGATGAACGTTATTACATTCGGTACTTTTGACATGTTTCATATTGGTCATTTAAATATTTTAGAAAGAGCGAAAGAATTAGGTGGCACATTGACTGTTGGAGTGTCATCTGATGCGCTCAATTTTAGTAAAAAACACCGAAATCCAATTTGTGATGAAAGAGACCGAATGAGGATTGTTGCTGCGTTGGCGTGTGTTGATAATGTTTTCTTAGAAGAGTCGTTAGAGTTGAAAGCTGATTATATTCAACGGAATAATGCTGATTTCTTGGTTATGGGTGATGATTGGGCGGGACGTTTTGACCATCTATCTCATCTGTGTAAAGTGATCTATTTACCAAGGACACCAGCCATTTCAACAACCATGCTGATAGAAGTGGTTAAAGAAATTAGATAATAAGTTAATCATTTTTATGTACAAAAAAATGCTATGGATATGAAAATACCATAGCATTTTTTATTGTCGACCAGTACGAGGGTTAACCCATTACTTACTGGCCAATAAAGTGCTGGGTTTTAAGCCAGTTTAAATATTCAGGTACAGCTTGTTCAACCGTTTTAAACTCGCCTTGGTAACCTGCCGCTCTTAACTGGTTTAAGTCAGCTTGGGTATAACTTTGGTAAGCACCTTTAAGCTTGTCAGGGAAAGGAATGTACTCAATGTGTCCTTTTCCATGATACGCAATGACGGCATTGGCTACATCATTAAAGCTTTGTGCTTGGCCGGTACCGCAATTATAAATCCCTGACACAGATGGATTCTGCCATAACCACAAATTAACTTTTACCACATCTTCCACAAACACAAAATCGCGCAGTTGCTGACCATTATCATATCCATCAACACCCTCAAACAAGCGACATATGCCGTTGGCGTTAATCTGGTTGTTAAAGTGGAAGGCAACACTGGCCATACCGCCTTTATGTTGTTCACGGGGACCATAGACGTTGAAATAACGTAAACCAGCGACTTGGCTGGTCAGTTCTTGTTGTCTCACGTACTGATCAAACAAGAACTTAGAGTAAGCATAAACATTGAGTGGTTTTTCAAGTTCACGTTGCTCAATAAATTTCTCGCTGCCGCCATAGACTGAGGCTGAAGAGGCATAGATAAATTGACAGTCATTGGCTTGGCTATAATGTAATAACGTTTTTGAATACTCGTAGTTATTTGCCATCATAAACTTGCCATCCCACTCGGTGGTCGATGAGCAAGCGCCTTGATGGAAAATGACCTCTACTTTATGATCAAAGTCGCCGGCTTTGATTTGCTGGATGAAGTCGTCTTTATCGAGATAGTCGGCGATTTCACAATCGGCCAAATTAAACATTTGCGTACCGTCAGTTAAGTCGTCTACCGCAATAATGTCATTACGCCCCATGGCATTAAGTTGTTTTACTAAATTACTACCAATAAACCCGGCTGCGCCTGTCACAACTATCATATTCGTATTTCCATTATTGTTGCTCGCGATGAGCTTAATTTAACACACTGCGACAATCTAAGATTGTTTGTTCAAAAAGTCGGCTATGTCATTCGATACCTGATCAAAGTTGATTAATGCCATATTACGACCGGTTCTTTTTCCTACTGGGGGCGTATAAGCAAATCGCTTGCTGGGTTCAGATAATGTTCCCCACCTAATATGGGGTGTTGAGCGTCTTCCTGCGTAAAATCCAACCGTGGGCACATTATGTAACCCCGCGATATGTAGCGGCCCTGTTGAGCCAGCAATAAACATATCTGCTGCGACCAATGACTCGGAAAAATCAATCAAACGATCAAGCGGTTTAGCTAACGATATGTTGATTGAAGTATTGGCCAGTAGAGCTTGAATTTCTTCTGCAAGCTCCCGTTCACTGCCATTGAATGTTAAAACGAAGTGGCATGCTGACTGGGTCATTTTATCAATATTTATGATCAACTTAACGAGCTTTTCTATCGGGACGCAACCAGAAGACCCGCCAGTACCAGGATGAATAAAAATCAGCTTTTCATTGGCTAATTTTTGGTAATATTCTTGCCAATATTGCTTACGAGCACTCATATCCCAAAATCTATTGGGCAGTGCAGGGATGGCATAACCGTGGTGAGTTAAGAAGTGCTCCACTAGCATGCACGCTCCTCGCCAGCAACCTTCACTGTTTAAGTATTCATTGCTTGCCCGATGCTGATATAAATACTGATACCAATTATGTTTGGGAACTAATTTATAAGGAATGTTGCTTTTGTTAAGGATTTTATAAATTCGAAATTCTGATAAAAGGACTATTACTGCATCGTAATGTTGCTGCGCAATGTGCTCTGCAATACTTGCATCATCTTGTGAGTCGATGAGGGTGTTATCTACGTATGGACAGGCTTGTGCAAAAGACTTAACAACCGGCGCGACAAATACATCAATTGTTGCATCTGGCATCGCTTTCCTGAGTAGGTAAAGTGCTGGCCATGTCAGTACAAAATCACCAATTTTATCGTGCTTAATGACTAAGATTTTTTTCATGAGAATATCTAAAAAGTAAAAATTAACTCAATTCCATCGGATGATGGGGCTCATTATATTGTCAATACTAACGATTTACTCAACCATTATCATGACTGGAGTAAGGGTTTTGACAGAGTATATCAACTCAAGACGGTTTGTTGATAGTTTTGCATTAGTAATTGTCCCTAGGGTTAACTATTATCGTTTTGGCGTGCTATTTTTGGCTAATAAAGTTGTTGCTAGGAATTTTTTAACAACAAGCTAAAGCCCGATTATTAGTGATATACTCTCAAATCTCTCACTGTCATAATGGTGAAATGCACGTGAGTGAAAGGACGTAAAATAACTACTGACTTGATAAAGGTTTTTCTTCAATTTATTCAATGGATTAAATAAAATGTCACTAGGCAAAGTAACCTAACTGTAGCATCTACCATTTTATTCAGCAGTTTGTTGTTATTACTGAATATTTTAGGCTTAAATATCAGTAGTTCAACAAGATTAAAATTGTTTTTGGGTTAGTAATATTATGAAATTTAAAGTTTTTTTAATTAATTTAGATAGCAGTACTGAACGGTTTACGTTCATGGATGAACAGCTCAAACAGTTAGGTATCCAGTACCAGCGTATTTCTGCCGTATACGGTAAAGAGTTACGCGATGTCGATATTGCTAAAGTATACGATCCGCAAACAAACCTCCAAAAGTACGACAAAATGCTTAATTTGGGTGAGATTGGCTGTTATCTTAGCCATGTCCAATGCTGGCAAATGATTGTTGAACAGCAGTTAGATTACGCATTAATTCTTGAGGATGATTCTGTCTTAGATCCCGGATTAATGACGGTTATGCAGCATATTGATAATCTTTCTACTGACTGGGATTACATCAAACTGTGTCATGGGCGTAAACAGAAAGGCATTGTAAAATCGATAGCGCTTGATGATCGTTTTAGTCTGTCTACGTGCTTAAAGTTGCCGGCTTCTACTCGCGGTCAGTGTGTGTCATTGGCCGGAGCACAAAAATTATTGGCAACGACATACCCTATTGCTCGCCCAGTTGATATCGATATTCAGTATTGGTACGAAAAACACTTGCGTTGCTTTGTTGTTAGACCTTTCCCTGTGATCGGTACCGATTTCGAAAGTGATATCAGTCGCCACGGGAAACGCAATAACGCTGAGCGTCACCATTTGCTGCGTATTTGGCAAAAAGTGAAATACGAGCTGAAATTATCGAAGCATAAAAAACAATTGCCACCACTTCCCAGAACAAAAAGACAGTAATTTAGTCATGTGACACTTGCCAATACGTTAACGTGATGGTGATTTATCCTGGCGATGAATGGCGATGAATGGCGATGAATGGCGATGAATGGCGATGAAAGTAGATAAACTAGCGATTATAACGGTAAGGTAAAGGCGATATTATGCACAGAAGAGCGGTTTACCCAGGAACCTTTGACCCTGTAACCAATGGTCATGCCGATTTAATCGAACGTGCAGCACGCTTATTCAAGCACGTGATTATTGGTATAGCATCAAATCCTTCTAAGCAACCTCGTTTCTCTCTTCAAGAGCGTGTCGCCCAAGTTAATTTGGTGACAGCACATTTAGACAATGTTGAGGTTGTCGGTTTTACGGGGTTGTTGGTTGATTTTGCCAAAGAACAGCGAGCGAGTGTGTTAATTCGTGGACTGCGTGCAGTATCCGATTTTGAATATGAGTTTCAGTTAGCAAACATGAATCGTCGTTTAAGCCCTGATCTTGAAAGTGTATTTTTGACACCCGCGGAAGAAAATTCATTTATTTCTTCTACGTTAGTGAAAGAAGTGGCATTACACGGCGGCGATGTGAGTCAATTTGTTCATCCACAGATCGCCGCTGCATTAAAGCAAAAAGTAGCGCAAAATCAAGCTGATAATAAGGGCGATGTAATATTATGATACAAGGATTTAGTCGGTTAACTAATGTGGTCGCTGCAATAGGGTTAAGCGCTATGATGACCTATAGCAGTGCTCAAGCGGCACCATGGGTCGATACCTCTGACATCTATTTACGTGCAGATATTCAAGCTTTAGCGGATGCTGGAGTGATTAGTGCGCCAATTAATACGTTTCCATTGATGTGGTCTGGTATAGGGGCTGATCTAGCTCAAGCTGAACCGGCGTTATTAACACCTGATTTGGTGGATGCATTTGCTCGGGTTAATTTTTACTACCAAAATGCCGTTGGCAATCGTGGTAACACCAGTATAAAAGTGGCCGCGGCAACAGATGCGGCGCGTTTTCAGCATTTTGGCTCTGATTATCGTGAAAAGGGCCAGTTACAAGGCTCACACGAATACACTGGTGAGCGATTTTCTTATAAAATTTCAGCATCTGCTAATTATAACCCTGCAGACGACGAAGAAATCCGTTTAGATGATTCTTATATTGCGGTGGTGCTAGGTAATTGGATTGTGACTGCCGGCAGTGTTGGCCAGTGGTGGGGACCTGGATTTGACTCCTCACTTCATAAATCAAACAATGCCCGGCCAATGCCGTCTTTAATGGTCAGTCGTAATAATTCGCAAGCATTTGAAACACCTTGGCTGTCATGGATAGGCGATTGGAGCTTAACTGGTGGCGTGAGTGTGACCGAAGAAGATCGTTATGCTCCGCATACCCTATTATGGAATCTTCGTGGTGCCATTAAGCCATTTAAGCAGTTAGAAATTGGTTTATCTTGGACCACACAGTTTTGTGGTGAAGGTCAAGAATGTAGCTTTAATACCGCCATTAAATCAATTACTGGTCAGCGAGACTGTCGAGCAGATAATGTTGATGAAGTAGGCTGTTCAAACTATGGCAATCAGATGGCGGGCTTCGATGTTAGATATGCTGATACATGGTTTAATGTGCCTGTGGGCTTGTATCTAGAACGCACCTGTGAAGATTCAAAAGGCGATCCATGGCAAATTGTTGACTGCGGCAAAATGGTCGGTGCGGACACGCGCTTTAATATTGCCAAACAACAATATAAATTATTTGTCGAGTACACCGATACCATGGTGTATTGCGGTGAAGATAAAGACCAGTTTAACTGTTTTTATGAACACTCCACTTATCAAAGTGGTTCGCGATATTATGGCCGCGCTTTTGGCAGTACCTATGACAGTGATGCCAATGTTTATGCATTAGGGTTAATTGGTCAGTTCGATAATAGCCATGGTTTTACCTCGATACTCCGTTATGCTCAACTGAATAAAGATGGTGCTAATCGCGGTGGTGTGTGGGCGCCGCAACCCTTAAAAGAAGATATCATGATGCTGGAGTTATCATATCGTTTGCCGATGTTTAATGGCATGTTGACCTTAGGTGGTAGTGTGGCTAATTCTGAATTTGACGTCCAAGACGATGATACTCAAGGCACAGCTTTTTCGACTTACGAATATAAATTTTAAGCGTTATTGTTGATTAGCCGAGTTGAGGTTGATGATATGAGGGAGCCAATGGCTCCCTTTTTTATTTGCTAATCAAAATGGTATTACTTATGGGACTATCGTTGCTGACACAGACCGCAAAATACCGTAGTACGTTGGCCCAATTTTATCTCAGTTAATAAATTGCCACAGGCGGTACAGGTTTCTCTACCGCGGCCATAAACATGTAGCTTTTGGGCAAAATAACCTGGCTTGCCATCGGCATTGGTAAAATCTTTTAAGGTTGTCCCACCTTGCTCAATAGCGTGAGCCAAAATTTGCTTTACTTCATTCACTAGGATCGTTAACCGTGCTAAATCAATACTGCCAGCTGCTGCCTGTGGGTGTATTCCTGCCGCAAAGAGCGCTTCGTTAGCATAAATATTACCCACACCCACCACGATGTGGTTATCCATTAAGCACAGTTTGATCGCTTTTTTCTTAGCGCTTAATGCCGCTTGCAATTGTGTTGGCGTAAAGTGCTGACTCAGTGGTTCTGGGCCGAGTTTTGATAGCAGTGGGTGAGCTTCTTCGGGCAATTCGTACCATAACCATGCACCAAAGCGGCGGGGGTCATTAAAGCGCAACATGCGGCCGTTTTCGAGTACTAAATCAATATGGTCATGTTTTTCGACTGGGGTATTGCGTGGCAAAATACGTAAACTGCCTGACATACCTAAATGAACTATGGTCATGCCTGCATCGGTATCAATTAATAAGTATTTGGCGCGGCGGCGAACATTATTAATGCGTTGGCCAACAATGTTTTGCGCAACGGCAGGTACAGGCCAACGTAGCGAGGCATTACGCACAATCAATTCACTCACCGTTTGTTCGATAAGGTATGGACTGATCCCTTGTCGGGTCACTTCAACTTCTGGTAATTCGGGCATAATGACTCATTATTTTGATTGAGAAGGAATCGCGAGAATAGGTTGTAACTCGACGCGCAAACTCGGTGGCACTTGATACCAATTTTGTTTGGATGATTGCAACAAGCCTTCATTTGGAAAGTAGCGCCATAGCTGTGCCGTTTTCATATTATCGATAGCAATAGATAATTTTTGCTCTTTAAGGCTATGTTCCGGCGGATCCGTTAATGGAGATACACTAATATTTTGCCACGACTGTGCCCATTGCTGACAATTGAGCACCTGCGAATGACACTGCCACAGGCCGTCTTGTTGGCTTAACCAAATACCATCAAGTTGTAATTGTTTTAGGGGGAGCTGGGGATCAAATAAAGGCACTGTATCATTGGGAACATTGGCGGTTTTGTCATTGATAAAAGACAACACCGCAATCATAAATATGCTGGCCCCCATGATGATGTAGTTCCAACTTTTACGTGACAGAGCCATAAATCACCTTAACGTGGATAAAAAACTATCTCAAACTGGCAATGTAACGCGCTAGTTTGAAGCGGCAAATAATGGCATAAGTGTACCATTGACGATAGCAAAAACAATTAACCGCCAGTGGCATTCATAAAGCGTAGTATTTGTGGAGCAGCGTCGAGATTAAAGTGGTGAGATTGCGGCTTGTATTGCATTCCATCGGTAATGGCTTGTTTAAGACGTTCAACGTCAGCGGGGAATTGTCGTACAATTGATTTTAAATCAATGGCATTCTCATTGCCTAAGCACAAGAGTAATTGCCCTTCAACGATGACTCTTACGCGATTACATTCATGACAAAAGTCATTGCTGTGTGGCGATATAAATCCGATACGAATCTTGCTGTCGGCCATCTTTACATATCGAGAGGGGCCGCCTGTGCGTTTAGATGAAGCGATTAAGGGATAGCGCGTTTCTATAATGTTTCGGACTTCGTCACTTGAGCAATGACGGTGACGATGGCGATCATCCATGAGTCCAATTGGCATTTCTTCAATGAAAGCAATATCGAGTTGACGTTGGCGACAGAACTCAACTAAATCTAATACTTCATGATCGTTTTGTCCGCGTAGAATGACCGCATTAATTTTGATGTTACGAAAGCCAGCCGCTATTGCGGCATCAATGCCAGCGATAACACGCTCTAGTTTACCGTTACGTGTTAGCTGTGCAAATACATCTGGGTTTAAGGTATCGAGGCTGATATTCAATCGGCTAAGACCATTATCAAACAGTGGCTGCGCTAACTTAGATAACCTAGACCCATTAGTGGTCATTGAGAGTTCTTCCAGTTGAGGCAATTTCCTCAATAATTTGACCAGTTTATCACAATCGGATCGCACTAGTGGCTCGCCACCTGTTAAGCGTATTTTTTTTACCCCAAGCTCAGTAAAAGCTTGGGCTATCCACGACAACTCTTCCAGGCTAAGTACATGTGATTTAGTTAAAAAAGTGGGATCTTCGCTCATGCAATATACACAGCGAAAATCGCAACGATCGGTTACCGATAAGCGTAAATAATCTACTTTTCGCTGAAAGCTGTCGATAAGCTGGCTCATATCAACACTTACAGTAAATCAGCAAATGGCTGAATAAACACCGATTCACCCGCAGGTATGGTGGCGGTGTCATCGTCAATGACAATAAGGCAATTGGCACTGACCATTGAACTGAGCATTCCTGAGCCTTGTGCGCCAGTGGTACTGACATGGATTTTGCCATCTGACCCAATAGTATAAATACCGCGTAAAAACTCAGTGCGGCCAGTTTTACTTCGTAGTGCATGCTGTGCCATCGCTGGAATAAATTGTGGCTGCCAGTGAGACTCACCTGCCAATTTACGGATAGCAGGTTGCACAAACTGTAAAAAGGCCACCATAACGGCAACGGGATTACCCGGTAAGCCGAAAAACAAGCTTCGATCAATGTTCCCTACTGCGAGTGGGCGGCCTGGACGCATATTAATTCGCCAAAATTGGGTGTTGCCAACATTGGCGAGTGCCGTTTTAATGTAATCGGCATTGCCCACTGACACGCCTCCAGAGCTAATCACCACATCGGCTTGTTTCGCTGCACTGCGCAACGTGGCGGTGAGTATTTGTTCATTATCTTCAATAATACCTAAATCGATAACCTGACAACCGAGCTTTTTAGCCATCGATATTATCGTGTAGCGATTTGAGTCATAGATACAGTTTGGTTTGAGTGCTTGTCCTGGTTGGCTGACTTCATCACCGGTTGAGAATACCGCGACAACCAGACGTTGAAACAGTGGTAATTGGTTAAAGCCAAGCGAGGCCAGTAAACCTAGTTCTGCCGCACTTAAACGTGAGCCTGCCGCTAACGCAACGTCACCTTTAGCGATATCTTCTCCGGCTAAACGAACATGTTGACCTTTTACCACCTGTTCAGATTCAAGGATGGTGATAATACTATCGTGTTCCGAGACCAATTCACGTGCCTGAATCGTATCCGCTCCTTGAGGAACGGTCGCGCCAGTCATAATGCGCACCGCTTCACCGGGGCGCAATATATCAGGGTAATGATGACCCGCGAGCACTTCACCGACAACCTTAAGCGTTGCTGATGTTGCTAGATCGTTCAATGCGAACGCATAACCATCCATTGCTGAATTTGTTTGTTGCGGCACATTCACGCTAGAGATAATGTCATGCGCCAATACTCTATTGTCGATATCAATCAGGTTAAGCGACTCGATGCGTTCAAGCGGCGTGATTTGTGCTAATACTTCAGCAATACCTTGGGATACAGTAAGGCCACTTTGCGCATCAGATGCTGCAGTTTGCAGTGTTTCAGTGAAATCGATTGGTAATTTTACCGCGGTAGGTTGCCATGCCTGTTGGTAATGTTGTACAAAGTCAGCAATTTGCGCAACATTGTTTAAGTCTAAGCGAGTTAAAGAATCATCCACTGTCGTATCATCACAGCACGCGATAGCAACGATATTGTCATCATGAATATGAATCAAAGGTTTATGGTGTGCCGCGCGGTGCAATTCTATTTTAGGCAACGCCAGTTTTTTAAACCCTTCTACCAAGACAATATCGACTTTATCCGCATCAATTTGGCTGAGTAAATGTTGCAATTGTGGATCGTCATCGACAAGATCTTCAGTCATTAACGCCCAGCGCACATGAGAAGCCACTAATACTTGCCTTGCCCCAGCTTTACGCATCTCGAAACTGTCTTTACCGGGAATATCGACATCAAAATTATGGTGTGCATGCTTGATAACCGCTAAACGTAAACCGCGTTGATTTAATAACGGAATAAGTTGTTTCAGTAAGGTGGTTTTGCCGGTGCCACTGTATGCACAGAAGCCTAAAACGGGGATCGGCAATGGGTTGGTAAATAGTGCTGTCATGAAGTACCTCTACTGAATTACTTGGCAATTTGCTTTGCTAACTGGTGTTTTTGTTCTGGTGTATTGATGTTAACGAATGCATTGGGTTGGTCGGCAAAACTTTCTACTGCCACTTTATGTTGGTTGTACCATAAATCAATTTTGCGCTCTCCCGCATCCAAGAAAGCCTGCATCGATGTCACTAGATGAGGTTTTAATAGTAATACTACGGGTTGTTCATACTCTCCATCACTGGCCACAGCAAGGTCGGCCTGCTGTTGCTCTAAAGCCTTTAACAATCTTGCGGCTAAGTCAGTCGGCAACATAGGACAGTCACAAGGGACAACAAGAAGATAATCGGCTTGAGTCTTTTTTAAGGCGGTGACCATTCCGGCTAGAGGCCCTAAATAACCACTGTCTTGGTCGCTAAAGACGGTGTAGCCCCATTGCTCATATTGAGCTTGGTTTCTATTTGCGTTAATCAGAATTTGGTTAACTTGAGTCGTTAGCTTATCAATAGTATGACAAATCATCGCTTGGCCATTGAGATCCACTAAGCCTTTGTCATTGCCTCCCATGCGTCTAGCCATGCCGCCAGCTAAAATCACCGCATCAATTTGAGGTGCCATAATGTAATTCCGTAGTGTGGGTATCATGTAAATCGTCTGATTGGGGTACATGAATACTGGTATGAATAGTGCGTTGTTTTATATGCCAATGTTGTTGGCACAACGCGGTCAGGCCACAGGTTTGATGACTGCTGATTATCAGTCCCGTACCGTCTTGTTTTAATTGATTAATCATTGCGAGGACCAAACGCTGTGAGTGCTTGTCCATATTCGAAATAGGTTCATCAAGCATTAATAGTTTAGGTTGTGCTATCCAAGCTCTTGCAATAGCAAGACGTTGACGCTCCCCACCCGATAGATCACTCGCATCATGGTCGAGTAAATCGGTTAATTGAGCCATATGAATGGCTTGTTGGATGCGCTTTTTTCGTTGTTCCGGCGCTAAAGCCCGCTGATCTAAGGCGTAGGTTAAGTTGTATCTTACTGAGCCTTCAAAGAGATAAGGATGTTGATGCAAATAGACCGCTTTACCCAGCATTGATGCCGATCTCCACCATGCTTGAGGAGCAAATCCCTGGCTAGTTATCTGGCCTTGACTTGGTTTAATTAACCCCGCGAGGAGCTTCATTAAGGTTGATTTACCGGAACCATTATCACCTTGCAGATAGATGACATCCCCCTGACTAAAATGCAAATCGTCTGCGCTAAACAATAACTGCTGATTAAATGTTATCAGTAGATTTGTCGCATGAATACTGACCAATGGTGTGTCTGAATGATGAGATAATGTCATCTTAGTGACTCCTTGGGAGGGCCTTGCCTCGCAATGAACCTAAAATGAAGTTTAGCACTAAGGCTAATATTAATAACACCAATCCTAGCGCTATAGCTTGGGCAAAATCACCTTTGCTTGTTTCAAGCGCAATTGCGGTGGGAATATTACGAGTGACATTCATAATATTGCCACCCACCATCATCGAGCAACCCACTTCGGTCAAAATGCGGCTAAACGCAGCAATAATGGCTAACAATAGCGGTCCTCGCAGTTCTCGACACAAGGTCCAAATCGCACGTAACCATGAAGCACCTAATGTGCGAGAGGTTTCCCAAGCTCTACGATCCACACTTGCAAAAGCGGCCTGGGACAATGCGATTAATACCGGAGCACAAATTAACATTTGGCCTAAAATCATCCCTTTTTGAGTAAATAGCCACTTTAAATCACCCAAAACACCATTACGAGTCAACAATAAATACACGAGCAAACCTATGACCACAGTAGGAATAGACTGCAATGTTTGCACCAGGTTTGTCACGATCCAACGGCCTCTAAAATGGCTAAATGCAAGGATAAAGCCTAGCATCATCGACGGAATAATGGTGATCAACAATGCGGCAAAAGACACCGAAAATGAGATGTTAATAATTGCCCACACATGAGGGTCAAAAGAGAGCAGCAAGCTAAATGCTTGCTGCAATAGGACTAACCAGCCGTCACTCATTTTTTATAGGTTGCCTTAAACAATTGCTCTCCTTGGACTTTATAATTATTAATCAAGGTTTGCGTAGCAGAACTGATAAACCAATCGCTTAATGCTCTTGCACCTTTATGATTTAAATCTGGGTATTTTTCTGGATTGATCAACATGATTTGGTAAGGGTTAGCCAATTCTGCGCCGCCTTCAAAGCTAATATTAAGATCGAGTTTAGCTTTATAAGCAATATACGTACCGCGATCCGCTAACGTATAAGCTTGTAATTCATTCGCCATTAATAAGGTTTTACCCATACCTTGGCCAACAGAAGTATAGCCGTTAAATTCAGGTTTAACGTCTGCATTTTTCCAAATGATTAATTCTTTCATGTTAGTGCCAGAGTTATCACCACGGGATACAAATGTACTTGGCTTATGAGCGATTTTGCTGAATGCTTCAGTCACGTTTTTGCTCGACTTTATTGCAGCAGGATCATCTAGCGGTCCTAATACAACGAAATCATTTTCCATGATCCCGCGAGGCTCAATACCGTAACCGTCAGCGACAAATTTTGCTTCGGCCGCAGGGGCATGAGTCATCACTACATCAACATCTCCCTGAGTTGCCAGCTTCAACGCTTTACCCGTACCCGTTGCAATCACCTGTACACTGTAGCCCGATTCAGCTTCAAATTTAGGTAACAAGGCGCCGAGTAATCCTGAGTTTTCAGTACTGGTTGTGGTCGCTAATTTGATCACGTCATTTGCGAGTGCTGTAGGGCTGAACATTGCTCCGCTGAGTACTGATGCCGCTAACAGAATACTAGCGCTTGCTTTGAGTTTTAACATTGCCGCTCCTTGATATATTAATAGTCATGATGTCCATCATGAATCAATGTACAAAATACTAAGCCATTTTGCTTAATTACCAACGCAATAAGCAAGTTAGATGCCAAGCAGTGTTAATGCAAATAGAGTTCACGCATAAAACTGAAACTGTGAACTTGCTCCCAAGCTTCAATTATTTATGACAGACAAATTGTCCCATGATCACTTTTCTATGGTTCATAGTGACCAAGTCATTTGAATTCAGTGCTACAGTATTGGCAAAGCGCGTCAAAATGTCCAAATAAGAGTCCATTTATGAGTCCCGATGAGCATATGTCCCCAGTAAGCAAGACCACAATGTCAGTACTTATCGTTGATGATGAGCCTGGTATGCGTAGTTTTTTGATGAAAGCCTTGTCAAAGAAGTTTGCGCTGGTTGAAACCGCCTCCACAATAGCCCAAGCAGAAGAGCTACGAAGTCACGGCCATTTCGATTTACTGATTGTTGATATTCGATTGCCCGATCGCTCTGGTATTGAATGGCATGAAGCTCTCAATGATCCCGAGCGCCAATCAGATATTATTTTTATGACCGGTTACGCCGATATGGATGTGGCAATCAAAGCATTACGTGCTGGTGCATCTGACTTTATTATGAAGCCTTTTCACTTAGAGCAAATGATAACCGCCGTCGATCGTTGTATAGAAAAACGCTTGCTTAAGCGCGAAAACTTTATGTTAAGGCGCGAATTGTCGCACGGACAATCATCCACCATTATTGGCAACAGTGAAGCCATTCGCGATGTCAAAGAAGTTATTGAACGCATTGCTCCGACTAACGCCGTAGTATTAATTGAAGGCGAATCTGGCACAGGCAAAGAGCTGGTGGCCAGACAATTGCATCAACTTAGTGGCCGAAGTGGTGCATTTGTCCCGGTAAACTGTGGTGCAATAGCCCCTGAATTATTGGCCAGTGAACTGTTCGGTCATACTGCGGGAGCGTTTACCGGGGCCAAAGGCAATCGTGAAGGGTTATTTAGCTATGCCTCTGGTGGCACGATATTCTTGGATGAAATAGGCGAAATGCCGATGAATATGCAAACTGCCTTACTGAGGGTGCTTGAACAGCGAGCCATCCGTCCTGTGGGAAGTGAAAAAGAAATCGATATTAATGTACGCGTCATTGCCGCCACTAACCGCTTATTGATCGATGAAGTTGAAGCTGGCCGTTTCAGACGTGATCTATTTTATCGCTTGAATGTATTAAATATGGTTATTCCTTCTTTGCGATCAAGGCCAGAAGATGTCGTTGAGCTTACTCACTTTTTTACCCTACAATTATCACAAGAATTAGGGATAAAAGATGTCATATGGAGCCATGAAGATCTACAAGTACTCCAGCAACATGATTGGCCTGGTAACATTCGTGAACTGCGTAATATGATTGAGCGTTGTATTTTATTAGGAAAACCACCTGCTGAATATTGGAAAAAACCTGTGTCCGTTGTGGTTAACGATGCTATGGGTTACCCGCTAAATTGGCCGTTAAAAGAAGTAGAAAAACAACATGTCACCAAAGTGGTTGATAACCATAATGGTAATAAGTCTGCCGCAGCGCGGGATTTAGGTGTGTCTCGAAAAACCTTAGATCGAAAATTTAAAGATTGGTTTAGTCACGAAAACGAAGGTCTTGAGGAAGAATAAACGTGGTGCATTCTACTGGTATTTTTACACGAGTTTTCGGTCTTAGTTGGCAGCAAATGCAAGCTAAAGTACGTTATCGGATCTTGTTTTTGACATCACTGCCTATTTTATTAACCTTGGTTAGTTTGGTGTTTATTACGATTTATTGGAATGTAATATATACAGGCAAGCAATTGTTCATGAAAGTGAACGCTGACTTGGTTGTGGCCAATAGTACCTTAATGCAAATGCAGGAAAGGCAACAAGAACAATTAGATTCGATAAGTGAATCATGGGATTTTCAACATGCATTTAGGTTAATAAAACACAGTGATCAACAACCTAATCCAAATGCAATTAGTGCATTAAATATGCTATTAGCACAGCAACAGCAAACATTAGGATTAGATTTCTTACGCTTAATTAGTGTTGCAGATGCCGCCGCCGACCCAGACTTACGTTTGATGTTACACCAAACCGAACAGAAGGTGTTGTCGGGTTTGATGGTCTTGCCTGCCAAACGTCTCCAAAGAATTAATTCAAGTTTAGCAACGCAGGCTCAAATTACGCTGATCCCGACCTCGCATGCAAAGCAACCTAAAAAAAGTATTGAAACACGCGGCTTATTAAGCCGAACCTTATTACCCATAGCCGACCAGTCTGGAAATGTATTTTGGTATTTGGACGGCGGTATGCTGTTTAATAATAATACTATTATCGTCGATCATATCCGTGATTTAGTCTACGCCAAAGGGACCTTACCCGAACGCTCAATTGGTACCGTAACCCTTTTTTTAGATAATATTCGCATTAGCACCAATGTGCCAATGGAGCTGTTTCCGAAAGAAAATCAAAAACCCAATAGAGCGCTAGGAACACTCGTTTCTGATGAGGTATATCAACAAGTATTGATTGAAGGGCAAACGTGGATAAATCGAGCTTTTGTATTTAATGATTGGTATATCTCGGGTTACCTACCTTTACGAGATGTTCGCGGCCAAAGGATTGGGATGGTTTATGCTGGATTTTCTGAATCGCCATTTTTACATAATTATTTACTCAATATTATTGAATTAGGTACCATTTTAGTTCTGGTGTTATTGATCTCAGGTTTTTTAGTGTACCGAGGCGCGAATAGCTTATTGCAACCGATTGAACATATTCATCAAGTTGTTACTGCCGTTCAGTCAGGGCGAAATGTCAGAATTGGTAAATTAGACATAAATGGCGAGAATGAGCTGGCTCATTTAGCGGAGCAATTTGACAGCATGCTTGATCAGTTGCAGCGGCGTAATGCCCAAATTCAAGCTGCTGCAGAGCAACTTGAGATTAAAGTGGAACAGCGTACCCGCAGTTTGCAAGATAAAACCGAGGAACTTGAACGTAATGTCGCATTATTGCATGCGACCAGACAACAACTCGTCACTAACGAAAAGCTCACCGCATTAGGAGAACTTATTGCCGGTATTGCCCACGAAATCAACAATCCTACAGCGGTTATCTTGGGCAACATGGAGTTATTAAAAGCTGAGCTTGGTGACAATGCGACTGTGGTAGAAGAAGAAATCGAGTTGGTGATCCAACAAGTGGGTCGGATCACTACAATTATTCGAAGCCTGTTGCAATACAGTCGTCCTGGGGAGTTCAATGCACCTATTACGTTACAACCGGTGACGCAAATAGTTGAAGAAATGCTGTTATTAGCACGCCATTCTATTGAGCAACAAGAAGTGACGCTTATCAAGGAATTCACCGCGACGGGATCGGTTGAAGTCAATCGACCTCAACTATTACAAGTTCTCATTAACTTAATGGTTAATGCTGCTCATGCTATTGAAAATAAAGGCCGGATTTGGCTACGAACATACGACTGGTTGGAAGAGGGCAAACCTATAGGCGTAAAAATTGAAGTGGAAGATGAAGGGATAGGTATTACTAAAGAAGATTTGAGTCGTATCTTTGATCCATTTTATACCACGCGTAAAGATGGTACCGGTTTAGGTCTTTCTCTGAGTTATGGCATTATTAAACGGCTTGGTGGTACGATCGAAGTCAATTCGACGGTAGGAAAAGGGACTATATTTACCATTGGGCTTTATCATAATGCTAAAGATTATCAACAGCTTGGGCCATATGAAGGCTTGCATTTTGGTGATGGATTCAATAGCTAACCTAAAATCAGCCAAAAAAAAGCCGGGTGATTAACCCGGCCACAAAGAGTGTGTGAGCAATGTCGTGCTTGCGAACTCTGAAAACCAATTAAAGGTGATGAAGTCTTTAATGATTAACCGAGTTTTGGAACGCACATTAATAGTAATCATTCTCATTTGTATTTGCAAGTGCTTATCATGATTAATCTACTCTTTATATTCAATAAACGAAAAGCTCTCTTTAGCCTATGATTCTTAAAGTAATTATTTTATATATCACTTTCATGTTGGTAGATATTTAGATGTGCGCTATAGAATGAGAGTCTTTCACGCGGTTATTATGGCCTTAAAGGTTGTTCTCGCTTCAAAGAGAATGTGGACTTTTGTGGTTTACTCTTATCATTAACCTAACTAGCACTAGCACTAGCTCATTCCTGAGGTGTAGGGCGAATATGAGTGTCAATCGGCTTCAGATAACCTAAGGTATTCTTTGACAGGGAGTCCAGATAACAATCGTCGTCATTGCATCTGTCGCAGGAGTGGTAAACGCCGAACGAGTAAAGCACACCGCCGGCCCAGCTATTGAAGCCGACAGTTGCTTGTACTCATCTCGCCATCATTAAAGAGTCATGATGATTATTTGGATACTTGGATAACAACATTGTCATTATTGGTGGCTGCATTAAGTAAAATCTTGTCTTGCAGTACTTTTAATAACACGCCATATGCCGGTAAAAACAAACCTAGGCTCACTATAAGCTTAAAGACGTAGTCGACAGTCGCAATTTCTGGCCAATGAGTTGCCATAAAGGGATCATTCGAGGCATAAAACGCTATGCTAAAGAACACTAAGGTATCCACTAAATTACCGATTAGCGTCGATGCCGCTGGTGCGACCCACCACGCTTTGGCTTGACGTAATTTAGCAAATACTGTGATGTCCATTAACTGGCCAATTAAGTAAGCCACAAAGCTGGCAAAAGCGATACGAAACACGAAATTATTCCATTCTGCTAAAGCCGAAAATGATTGTAATTGGCCTTGATGAAACAACACTCCCACTAAATACGACACCACGAGTGCCGGTATCATGGCTTTGACGATAATGCCTCTTGCGGCTCGCTGACCAAAAATTCTAACGGTTAAGTCGGTTGCTAAGTATACAAATGGAAAGCTAAACGCCCCCCAAGTGGTGTGGTAGCTAAATAGCTGAAATGGCAGTTGAACGAGGTAGTTACTTGCGCAAATAATTAAGATGTGAAAACTGACTAATAACATCAGTGCTCGGCGATATTTCGCCTGGGTTAACGTCAACATATTGTGGCCTTTTTAATTGGGTTAGCGCGGGGTGAGGGAACCCGCTATTAATTTGGTTAACAGTCTTGGCCTGTGCTAACGATGCTATTTAGCCACCGTTAAACAGATAAGCTAATGTCTGTTATAGAGAATATTATTATTTTAGTTTATTGGCAGTGCTGGCGTTAAATTCACCTGTTAGTCCACCCTTTTCAAGGCAATACATAAGTGTTAGCAGCCACGGGGGCAGGATAATAGCATGGGCTTTGCACAAGCGAAAGATATCGTCGAGGTTAAGTCACCTCAACTCGAGATCATAAGCGCTTACCAACAAGCTCTTTGTTCTGCTAACGATGTGGAATTGACTTGCAACAGACCGGCTAATGACGCAGCTATTAACACCGCTATTAACAGGTGAAGGCGCCTTATTAGCAAAACACATGTCAAATGTGACATGAAATAGGTGACATATTTTAATGTTAGCTTACTTATCTCATCTATAAACCCAAGTTGCGGTTAATGAGATAAGTATCAGTAAGCTGAGGGATATTAAAAGTCGATCAAAATAGACAGTACAGTGGCTAATTTATTTTCCAGTTCTTGCCATTCCGCCTCAGGATCTGAGCCAGCGACTATGCCTGCTCCGGCAAATAAATTGATCCTTCTAGGCTCGATGAGTGCACTTCTAATCGCAACTGAAAATTCTGATTCATGGTGATTTAAATAGCCGCAAGCCCCAGCATACCAGCCTCTAGCATAACCTTCTCTTTGACGAATAAAGTTCAATGCGGCATTGCGTGGTAAGCCGCCGACAGCAGGAGTGGGATGTAATGCGCGCAGTAATTCAAAATCGTTTACCCCAGGCCTTAGCTGTGCCCTAATCGAACGGTGTAAATGTTGAATATGATCCAGTTTAAAAATTTTAGGCTTCTCGTCGGCACCTATATACTGACTTAATGGGGTGAGCGCATCAACGATGTGCTTTCTAACAAGCTGATTTTCATGACTGTTTTTAGAGTCATCTAATAATGCTTGTGCCAGAGAATTATCTTCTTCAGGATTGAGTCCCCGTACCGTGGTACCCGCAAGCGCTTCGGTAAACAATTCTTGTTGGCGGCGTAAATACAAGCGTTCTGGTGAACAGGAAATAAACGCACGCTCAGGGCTAAATTGGAATCCAAATTGAAAACTGTTGGGATTTCGACCTTGCCAGCAAGCCAGTACTGTCCAAGGATCGATATCGTCGTTCACATCAATTTGGGTATGACGAGAGAGTACCACTTTAGGCGTTGAGCGATTAAAATTAGCCTGAGTGACTTGCTCTACTAACTCTTTCCAGCGTTCAAAATTGGGTAAATCACTGCGACCCATTAAGCTCATTTTATTGGGTGGAGATAAAGGCTGTGGTTTTTGTACTCGTTCAATGGCATCGATAGCCGCTTGAATTTCTTGGTCAGGATCAACGCCATCAAAGTTTAGGTTAACGAGGATCTTGAGAGTACGACTATTTCGGCGCAACTCAATACGCGGTAAAATAAAGTGTGCGCGACCAAATTCTGGCCAGCATTCTACTGTGCGGTCAAAAGCCAGGCCGCCATAATAACGAATGTCTTGTTGGCTGGTTTTATTACGCTGTTGTTGATAAATTTTTGCCAGGTCATTATCGTCAACTTGGTCTTTAAAAAAGAAACTTTTACATGTTCCAATAGCGGCGATATCTTCGTCTCTATCTCTGCCATGCCAATATATTTTGGGGTATTGGTTTTGTGCTGCTAACCAAGACAATAAAGGCAATGCAGGGGCTTCTACCGAAAGTTGAATTATGGATTCGCGAGCAGGCACTTTGCTAAGCTGTTTCAGCTTAGTGATCAGTTCACTGAATTGTGATGAAAAGAAGTGGCCCAAAAAGAAATACCTCACGTATAACAGCAACAGACTATACGGTAATAAAGTGATGAAATAGTGTCAATTAGCAAGGTTAAATCGTGTGATCTTAATTGCTAATATAATATCAATAACCGCCGATAATGACATATTAGTTGCTTATTCCGTTGATAAGATACTCTGGCTTTACTTTATGTAGCGCTTATCTCTTTAGATATATCCTAGCGGACATAAGTGCCTTTTTATTATTTTGCCTATAAAACAATCATCTATTCATTGAGTGATGTGTAAAGGTTTGATAATAAATTATGTGACGAAATGATAATAGTGGCACAAAATGAATAGGCGAATGCAGTAAAATAGTTCAAAATACTAACAGTAGTCAGGTGATCAAGATCCCGTCTTTTTAGTTTCCCCTCCCGGAGTAATTTGCACAATGAATGATTCTATTGAATCAAGCAATGTCATCAAAATCCCTATCGATAAACTTGCTTTAGGCATGTTTGTTTCTGCGATAGACCATCAGTATAGCAAAGTAGCTATTAGTAACCCCGGACAAATCAAACATCGTGATGCAATTTTAAAACTGAAAAAAAATAGTATTGCGTTTGTGTGGGTCGATATTGAGCGATCATCTGATACCTGCGGGTTAAAAAAATCCAATCGATCGAGTTCAGCTATTCGTCCATTGATGCGTAAAGCGACGGCAACTCGAGATGGTCAGCAAGCGCAGGCTAAAAAGCTACTTGCTGAAGCAAAAGGATTAATTAAAAAAGTGATGTCTGAAACCTTCGGTGGTAAAGCCATCGAAGTGGGTGAATTTGAAGCTGTCGCCGACAAAATGATTGAGTCGGTTATGGGGGATGCAGATGCCTTTAAATGCATTTCTGCTTTGCGCACCAAAGATGCTTATTTATTTGAACATTCTATTAATGTGGCCTTTTTATTGGTGACCTTCGGCAAACACCTTAATCTTGATCGTGAACTGCTCAAGCAAATGGCGGTGGGCGGTATTTTACATGATATTGGCAAAATTAAAGTCGATAACGAAATATTGCACAAGCCTGGTAAGTTAACCCCGGAAGAATTTGAGCACATTAAATTGCATCAATTCTATGCAATTGAAATCATGAATGAAACAAAAGGACTATCACAGGTCAGCAAAGATGTGTGCTTAATGCACCATGAAAAACTCGATGGTCGTGGCTATCCTAATGGTCTTAAGGACGAGCAACTTCCTCAACATGGACGCATGAGTTGTATTGTTGATATTTTTGATGCGTTAACTGCGACTCGCTGTTACAAAGAGGCCATGAGCCCAGCGGCGGCATTTAAAATTATGATCAGCCTGACGCCATTTCATCTTGATCAAAAGCTCGTATATGAGTTTATTCGTTGCGTGGGTATTTATCCTGTCGGTTCATTAGTTCAGTTATCGGATCACCGTATTGGAATTGTATGGGACTCAAAGGGACGTGATGCGTTGCATCCTATCGTGAAGTGTTTTTATTCAATTAAATATAAACGTTACACCGACGTGACCATGGTTGACCTATTTAAATCGGAGTTACATATTGAGCGAGGTGTATCGCCAAGTATGCTCGATGTTGATCCTAGCCCATTTTACTAATCAATATAAGCCTCACTCAGTTTAAGGGATGGGGTAAATAGGTAAAAGTCAGCATACTCCAACTATGTTATATCAAACGGTGTTAGACACGATTAATGATCAATAATCTGTTGATACATTGGTGCTAACTTAGCAAGTAACGCATTACGTGTGGCTAAAGGGATATGCTGTTGTTTGAGTGCTTCAATTAAATGACCGACAACAGCATCAAAGTCAGCTTGGCTAATGTGAAAACCTATGTGCGCATCGTACATAGATGCACCTTCATATACACATTCACTGCCACTGATCACACACCAATGTTCAATAACACGTTGGCGAAAAATATTGATATCAGTTTGTTCAAAGTGATGCAAAATGCGTTTGTCTTGGGATAAATTGGCGAGAAAACCATCGGTAATCATACTGATCCCTTTATCTCTTCCCCGTTGCTGATAAAGGGTTGTTGGTTTGGCTATATTGAGTTCAACGCGATTATCAATGCTTATGGACGCCCCAATAGAATGCAAGGTAAAGTCGTCAACATAGAGAGTAGTGTTCATCGCGGCTAAAGACCATTCTTCCGAGCTTGCATAGCCATTAATGACTGCCCAAGGAACTATTCACCCCAGCACGACCTTCAATGGTTGTCGCGCCGCCAGTAGCGATTATTTTGCTCGTGTCAGCTTGAGCTGAAGTGGCTATGAGGCTTAATAGCACCGATAACACAATGCATATTAATTGGTACATTAGCGCAGCGTATCCTTACTGGGATGGTGAATATTGGATTGATTAAACTGTTGGAACCACACAATAAAATCCTCTGCTTTTAACGGCTTAGAATACACATAACCCTGTATTATATCGCAATTAAGTTCGCGCAGAATATTGATCCCTTCTACCGATTCAACGCCTTCAGCTACGACGGATAAATTAAGTCCCTTAATCAGTCTAATGCTGGTGTCGACAATCATTAAGTCCGTTGCATCAGTATGAATATCTTTGATAAAACTGCGATCGATTTTTACTTCATTAACGGGGAGTAACTTTAAGTAGGCTAATGAAGAGTGTCCAGTGCCAAAGTCGTCGATGGCAATCGCCAAACCGATATTTCTAAATTGCTGTAGAACGGCAATCACCGTTTGTGCATCTTTCATCACAGCGCCTTCAGTTATCTCTATCGACAGGGCGGTAATGGGTAAGTTATTGCTTATAAGTAACTGTTCAATGTCCAGTGGTAGCTGAGGATTAGTGAGATCGTGGGCTGATAAATTAATCGCCACCGTGAGTGAAATACCTTGTTGCTGCCATAGGGCTAGCTGTTTAATGGTGGTCGTTAGCACCCAGTCGCTGATCATCGAGATATTACCTGAATTTTCGGCTAAGCGAATGAACTCATCAGGCGGGATAAATCCCAATTCAGGGTGATGCCAGCGGATCAGGGTTTCCGCACTATGGCAATGATTGGTCTGAATATCCACTTTAGGTTGAAAAACCAAATGCAGTTGTCCTTGGATTAATGCAATCGGTAAATCACGGATGATCATTAACTCACGCAGATAGCGTTCATCCTCACCTTGTTGATATGTTGCAATGCCTAGTGATTCAACTCGAGCTTGGTTTAATGCAATTTCGGCATGGCGAATTAAAGTATCAATATCATTACTGTCATAGTCACTGGATAAATCAACAATCCCTACCCGCACATTGACACTTATTTTTGACCCCTGAATCGCAAACGGGTTGGTTAATTGACGTAAATAGTTATCAAGCTTTTCAAGAGGAATACTCGGTTGGAATAGCAACAAAAACGAGTCGCCATCTAAGCGCGATATTAACTGAGCGTTAGGGGATAAGCTTTCTAAGCGACTGGCAAACAACACCAGCAGATCGTCGGCATTAGCAAATCCAATGATGTTGTTTAAGTGACGAAAGTTTTTAATGTCTATCATGACTAAACTGCCATGTATTTTACTGAGCAGTAGGCTGAGTTGTTGTTTAGCGGCCACGCGATTATATAAACCGGTGAGATTATCGTGCTGTGATTGATAAACTAAATCGTTTTCGCGCGACTCAATATTTTTACGCATTATCGATAAGGTGTTGGCTAACACTTGTAATTCAGCCGGGGCAACTTCAATGGGCCGAGGATCCTCGCCTTGACCGACTTTTCTGGCAAAATTAACTAACGCATAAATGGGTTTAGTTAACCCTCCAGCAAACCAAGCTGCAATCATAAACGCCAATAAACAGGTTATCGCAAACACGATTAGCATGTTATTACGCAGGGCATCGTAATTTTGCTGCCACTTAGCATTTGACTGATGTAACAGCGCTAATTGATGTCCGCTATTGTTATCTAACGCAATGGTGGTGGATAGGTAGCCTGATAATATGTCATCACTGACCTCATCAACCGTTTTTGCAAGCTGGCTAATACGCGTTAAAACATCTTGTTGCTGAGCTTCAGGTAGGGTCGAGACGATGTTAATTCTGCCGGCTGACTGGTTGATAAAACTGATATCAATTCCAGTAATGGCTTTGGCTTGGTCTGCGACGTTTTTATCCATCGAAAAACCCATGCCAACCCAAGCGATTAATGTTGGCGCTTTGACTGGCTGCAACACAAATTGGTAGCTGCTGTGGTCATAATTAACAATGTCGAAAGTCGTTAAGCGGTTTTTGGTTAATGCAAATAGCTCATCGACATTAAATTTAGTCAGACCTTGCAAGCTTGATGACAGTAATTTTCCCTGCGGCGATAGCAAAATAGCTGCGTCGGCATTAATGCGTCTGCCATGGTTAGATAAAACGGAAGATATTGTGTCTTGCTCACCAGTGGCTACCGCGCGTTTAAAATCAAAATCAGCACTGAGCAGTGACAAACTTTGGTTAAGCTGCTCGCTCCGGTTAGACAGCATATCAACAAAAACATTTGATCCAATCTTAAGATTTTGAGTTTGTTGCTGACGATAATCACGTTGAGTTGCACTTAACACAAACACTGCAGTGGTTAATTGCGTTAGGGTTAAAATAAACAGGAAGGCAATAATTAGTCTGTTGCGAAAACTAGTTGGCATGTTGTCCCGTGGTATCGCTTGGATAATGGTCAGTAACAAAGCCGCTAGGTGGCGACGATGGTTTATCTTGGTGGTCAATATTGATGCGAATTGTTAATTTATTGTCACCATCATTAAGGGTGAGTGAAGTCGGTTGCTGAATGTTAACTTGCCAAGGATGCCAGATATTGACTTGATATTCACCGGTAGGTAAATCAGTTAACTGCATTTGACCCGCTTCATTACTTACCGAGAAATAAGCACTTTTTGAGACGTAAATAAATGCCTGCATATCGTCATGGATATTACAGCCGATGATAACTAATCCCGCTTTATTAAAGACGATAGGATCCCCGGTAGCGCCAATAGACAATTTTAGTTCAAATTGTTTAGCGTCAGAAAATGAGTAAACATGGTGCCGAGTGCGATCTAAATTAGGAAAATCAACTTTTGCTCCTTGTGGCACAGCCAAGACAAAAGGGGAGAATATTCTATTTTGTTGACGCATTTCATAATGTGCTAAGGTCGATACCCTTGCTTCAGGAGGCGTGGTGGGGATCAGCTCTATCACGCTATCGCTGAGCATATTGCCTTGAGTATCGTTAACATTGACCGTTAAGGTCGCCGCAGTGAGGGGGGCTGAAAAAAAATAACTTAACCAGAGCAAACATGTCGTAAATTGGATCCTTTGCATGTATTTGTCTCATTATTAAGAGTGTCGCGTAATGGTTAATAACATGACCAATATGGCATCATAAGCTACAAGGATCGCAAACACGTTATCATCTTCACGGCAAAACACGACAATTTGTTTCACTATGCTGGCTCATCGCTATCAAAAATTATCACTCGAGGTATCCATGAAAGTGTATCTATCCATCAGTTTAGTACTCATATCGTTAATCCTGCTGATCCCGGGGGTGACCGAGCCCATGCTAACGATGACGGGCACTATTGAAAAATCACAGTTAGTCGATACGGGCAAAGATATGTTAACCCAAGATCTAACAGAAGATTCTCGTGCTAATACCCGCGGGATCTTAGATGTCGCTGCGAGTCTGTTTGGGTTGGATACGCTTCAAGGTGAGGTAGAGGTCTTTCGTAATAGCCGCAGTATCATCGATATCATTACGGCGCTATATCAATCACATAACTTTGTCGTTGCCATATTAGTCGGGTTATTCAGTATTGTGATCCCTACCATTAAGTTAATCACCATGCTAATTTTACTGCTGCCAGTGGCACCTTCAATAAAACAACGGCTTCGAACAATGATAAGTGTTATCGGCAAGTGGTCTATGGCCGATGTATTTGTCGTAGCCATTATTGTGGCTTACATGGCAGGTAATGCGTCAGCCGGCATGGGTGACACGCTCAAGACTCAGTCCCAGTTTGAAATTGGTTTCTATTATTTTTTAGGTTACTGTATTTTTTCAATCGCCAGCCAGATGATGATCGATATGACACAAACGCAAAAGTCACAGATCATCACTAATTAGTATTAACGACAGAGGCTGCTAGGCTTGTGAGCTGACGACGTTGAGATACGACGTCAAGTTACAATGTTATTAAGTACGACGTTAACGTAAAAAGTGCTTAAATCAGCTCATTACTTTACTGGTGGTGAAGGATTTTTGTTAAAAAATGAGATTGTTATTATCTGGATGAGTCATGGATATCACGATAACAAGTGATTATTGTTATGGGAATATAAGCCGCGATATTTCGCGACTTATATTTTACGATGGTTATAATGAGTCCATGCATTAGTAACCTTAAGATTGACTATGGCTGACTCTACAACCACTGAGTATAGTGGCTCCGAGCATTTTCTTCCTGAAAATACTCTGTTGCTTAATGCCATGACAGAGGGCGTATATGGTTTTGATTTAGCGGGTAATGCAGTATTTATTAATCCCGCAGCAGAGCAAATGACGGGCTGGAAAAGTGCCGAATTAATTGGCAGAAATATTCACGACTGCCATCATCATAGTCATGCCGATGGTAGTCATTATCCTCAACATGACTGCCCCATTTATCGTACCTTACATGATGCCATCCCTCGGCAAGTGAACGAAGATGTATTTTGGCGTAAAGATGGCAGCAGCTTTCCGGTGTATTACAGCTCAACCCCAGTATATGATCAGCAACAACTCGTCGGTGTTATTGCGATATTTCGTGATGTGAGTATGCAAAAACATACCGAGCAATCGTTAAGACAAGCCTTGGCACAAGTGCAGGCCTTGTCAGAACGGTTAGCATCAGAAAATCAATACTTACTCACTGAGCTACAAGGCCAGCAAGGCGCGTCAGGAATATCGGGTAACAGCCAACCTATCAATCAGCTCATGCAACAGATCCACTTGGTCGCTAATACCGACAGTACGGTCTTAATCTGTGGTGAAAACGGCACTGGCAAAGAGCTAGTTGCGCGTAACTTACACCGATTAAGCCATCGCAAAGACCAACCTATGGTAAGTGTAAACTGCGCCGCATTTTCGACGGCATTGCTAGAAAGTGAGTTGTTTGGTCATGAAAAAGGCGCATTTACTGGCGCCACAGCGCGTCGCAAAGGCCGATTTGAATTAGCCCATAATGGCACCTTGTTTTTAGATGAAATTGCCGAGCTGAGTTTATCGGCACAATCTAAATTGTTGCGGGTGATCCAAGAGCAAAGCTTCGAGCGCGTTGGCAGTAGTGAAACCATTAAGGTCAATATTCGCTTAGTTGCTGCTACTCATCACGATTTAGCCGCGCGAGTAGAGCAAGGCTTGTTTCGCATGGACTTATATTACCGCTTGAACGTATTTCCAATTACCGTGCCTCCTTTACGAGAACGCCGCGAAGATATTCCACCATTGGTCAGTGATTTAGTCGAATCAATGAGTAAAAAGCTCGGTAAAAAAATCACTAAAGTGAGCGCCAAAGGGCTGAAGAATTTACAACAATATGCTTGGCCTGGTAACGTGCGAGAGTTGCAAAACCTGATTGAGCGAGAAATGATTTTATCGCAAAGCGGCCATTTACTGTTTAATACTTTACCTTTAGTGGTTGCCACTCCATTAGCTACCAGCACGTTAACCATGGCACAAGCCGAAGCTGCGCATATTATTGCGGTTTTAAATGCTAGCCATTGGCGTATTTCTGGTCCGTATGGCGCTGCTGCAATGCTAGATATGCCGGCGAGTACCTTACGATCTCGGATGAAAAAGTTAGCCATTACGCGCTAATTTTTATCATTGGTTTTACTGGGTCACGATATATCACGTAAAAAGTGATATGTCGTGACATTATTTTATAATTTTTTATTTTAATTGTTTAAAATCAAGTGATTATATCAATGTTTAAGTTGGCTTAATCTTTGCTATAACAGGGCAATATTGTGTTATAGGAATACATTTATGCCCAAATCATCATCTCAAACTCCGGCAGCGACAGTGCCAGTTGATAACGCTGCCGTTTCACAGCGGATCCCAGTGGTGCAAATTGCTACGCCGTCGACAAAAATTCAGGTTCGAGAACAGAAGGGCGTATTTCAACGGCTGCGTCAGCACAGCAATACTTTACTGATTGCGATTTTTTTCCTGATCCCATTTATCAACTACCAAGGCCGACAAGCCATTCTGTTTGATGTCACCGAACAGCAATTCTTTTTCTTCAATATCACCCTATGGCCACAAGATTTTACCGTATTAGCGTGGTTTTTTATGGCCGCTGCTTTTGCATTATTTTTTGTCACGGTTTACTGGGGCCGAGTGTGGTGTGGCTTTTTGTGCCCGCAAACCGCGTGGACCTTTATTTACATGTGGGTTGAAGCCAAAATAGAGGGCAATCACCATCATCGTGAGGCGTTAGATAAAGCCCCATGGTCATTAAGTAAAGTGCGTAAACGAGTGACGAAGCATGGGGTGTGGATAGTGTTCGCCTTGCTAACTGGCTGCGGGTTTATCGGATACTTTATGCCTGCACGCGAGTTGTATGTTGATATTTTTAGCATGAGTAGTGGTTTTTGGACTGGCACCTGGGTGTGGTTTTTTGCCATATGCACTTATGTAAATGCCGGCTGGATGCGTGAAATGATGTGTTTACATTGTTGTCCTTACTCGCGTTTTCAAGCGGTGATGTTTGACGCCAATACTAAAACGGTGAGCTATGATGCGCAGCGAGGCGAGTCTCGTGGACCCCGTAAACGTTCACAAAAAACTGAGCTAGGTGACTGTGTAGACTGTAATTTGTGTGTTGATGTCTGCCCAACTGGGATTGATATTCGTAACGGCTTACAATACGAATGTATTAACTGCGGTGCCTGTGTTGATGCCTGTAATCAGACCATGGAAAAGTTTGGCTATGCACCCAATTTAATAAGCTTTACCAGCGAAAATGCCTTAAAAGGACAACCCAAAGCCAGCCTGTTATCGCTAAAATCTCTGGGTTACGCCAGTGCATTATTGATCATGGTTGCACTGATTATTGGCGATTTAAGCAATTTAAAGGATATTGAGCTCAATGTGATCCGTGACCGTCAAACCTTGTATCGTCAACTGGGTGTCGATAAGGTTGAAAATAGCTATCAACTTAAAATTCGCAATAAAACTCAACAAATAGCTTTCTATCAAATTAGTATCAGCAGCAAGGATCCACAAGGGCAAGCATTGCAAATAATCACCGACAGCTTGATTGTGATAAAACCGGCAGAACAACTAAATTATCCGTTGACCGTCAGTGGCCGCTTAAGTAACCGAGCGAGTGATAGCACCCAACAAACGCTGCAATTTAAGGTGACCCAAATTCAAAGCTTGGAAAATCCAACGCCAACGGAACCTGCTAACCAGATCTCGCAAGCATCACGATTCTTTTGGCCATAATCTCAGTATGACGGCATAAAGGCGTGCCGACATTATGGGATGCTACGCAGCAAAATGGTTACCCAACAAAAAGGCTTGTCGCATTATTAATGGGACAAGCCTTTTTTGCTAAATGGTCGCAGTGTTATCGCAATAAGCCATTAACGCTGATGTAGTGCGTAGTCGCTACCATCTTTAGCAGTAAATACCTTACAGCTACCTTCAGTAGGCTGACAGCCTGTGTGGATTAAGCTAATCCATTGCTTGTATGGCGTTGGCAAATTCTTAATTGGAATCGCAACCTGAATATCTTCGATATTGGCTTGGTCTGTGGTGCCCATTTTTCCTTGGCGGTCGAAACAAATCTCAACATGGGTATCGTTATTTTTCAATACCACAGAGGTGGGGTCACTTTTGTGGCCGGTCAATGCAACAAATTGACATGGATTTTGTAAACCACACTGTGAACCATCTTTTAAAAACGCCAATAAGTGATTGTAATAAACAACATAGCTGCTGACGTCTTGGTGTGAGCCATTGGCTAATGGACAATGTGTATCCAAAAAGTCTTTTGCGTTTGTGCTGCGATCCTGTTGATTGGTCGTTGCCACAAATTGCTCACCAATGAAGCGGTTAAGGTTTTGGGTGGCTGTATTGCTTGCTTGAGTAGACATATTCATCGCCTTATTCCTCTTCGTATTGTTGTAGGTCAGAAAACCTTTCTAATTATTGTTTATCATTAAGCTCTGTTAGCAGCTTGATTTTTAGTCTATGCTATTTTTACAAACAATTTCACAATAAAAATTTTACAGTGTGAATTATACAAAATGAGAAATGATAAAAGCTTAATGCGAAAGACCCATTTTTTGGGCACAAAGATAAGAAACTTGCGTAAGCGCAACAACTTAACCATGGAAGACTTGTCTGCTCGTTGTGTGCGTGTTGACTCAAGTAATTCGCCATCAGTGTCATATTTGTCAATGATCGAGCGCGGGAAGCGGGTACCAAGTGCCGATATGCTGGCGGTAATAGCAGTTGTTTTCCAGAAAGATGTGGGCTGGTTTCTTGATGACGTACCAGAAGATGAAGCGATTACCCCCGAAAAGGGTAGTAAAGGCGGAGTCAGTGGTATGCCACTTGAGCCAAGCTTTTTGTTTTCTAATGACATCTTACAAATTGCTATCCCTGAAATGTTGTCGCAAACCGGCACCAGTGGCCGTCAATTTGCCCATTTGCTTATTCGCGCCCACCAAGAACATCATCAAAATCATTTCCCTGATTTAGAGCGCGCCGCCGAGGAAGTCGGCTTAAAACGTATGCCGCTGGCCACCGAAGATATTATTGATATTGCTAAAGGCATGGGCTTAAAAATTAAATGGATTGACCGTGTTCCTAAAGAAGTCATCAACGAAATGGGCATAAGTTCTAAGCAGTTGGTGACGTCATTTTTTGAACCGCCCGGTACCATTTATATCAGTAATATTCTGAAAAATAGACCCAGTAGGTTGAAGTATGATTTGGCGGTGCACATAGGTCATTGTGTGTTACACAATAAAGATGGCTTAAAGAGTGTGATGATGTCGGGTCGCCGTGATGACTTTGATGATGCGCTTATACCACAATCTAATACTCTGAATGCACAAGATATTTTGCATGCGTGGCGCGATTTTGAATCAAGCTTTTTTGCCGGCGCCTTATTGTGTCCTAAAGTGCCATATCGGCAGTTACTCGACCGTCATGGCTATGAGATTAGCGTGCATAAACAATTGCAGGTATCCGCTTCTGTCGCCATGCGTCGTATGACGGTGGTGTCACCTTATCCACATTGGCATTATTTTGATGCCTATGCGCCGGGTAAGTTAAAAGCGGTTTACCGCGGTAATGGTATCCCTCTGCCTTGGGGTAACATGCGCTTGGTTGAAGACCCTTGCCAGCATTGGGCTGTGTTTAGAATGATCAACGAACCGGTAGAAGGCACCTCTGCGCAAATATCGATTTTAAATGTCGGCAATGAACCGCGGATTTATTGCTGTGAATCGATTAAGGTCGACGACTCTGCGGGTAATCCGCATGTTCTATGTGCTGGCATAGATTTAAACCCAGCCATTGAGGCGCAAGGAAAAGATGCGCAGTCGATTGCTTACGATCTTAAACAAGCTTGTGCCGCGGGCGGTGGTTCAATCATTATCCCCAAACACATCCAAAAAGATCTCAACAGTGTGGCTAAAATCCTCAATATTAACTGGATTGAGCGCGGGATAAAAAAAGATGCGCAGTTAATTTGCTCGCGTGGCGCAGTATGTCCTCGTCAGCCAAGTTGTTATGCCGCTGGGCGTAATTTATGCGAGGGAAATCAGGGGTAAATAGTCTTTTTAAAGCCGCATCAGCACAAGTTGATGCGGCGAAAAGGCGTTATTTATTTAATCTCAACTCGGTTTTGGGGGATGGGATAAATTAACCCAAAGCAGAATACTTGTCCTATTTGATAAACGTTTATTATCCTGGAATGAGGTTATTTATATCTTAATGGCCTAAATGAGCAAACAGCATCGTAACGCAAGATTGATTGGATCCGCTGGCGACGATGGCCAATCTTAAACAGTAGCATACCGTGTAAGCCCATTTTGACTTACGTGATAGGCTGTGGTGATGGCTTTTAATAAAGTGGAAACCGTTTGATAAACCGTCATATTTTAACTCAATATGTTGATAGCGCCTCTCCGAAGCCAATAGAATAAGCACTCAACATAGTCCTAAAGTGTTACTTAGGTTAAGGTTAACCTCAGTCGATAATGTTATAGGTTAATATGTTAAAAATCTGATAGTAAGATGATTCACAGTTTGGATTACAGTCCAAAATCTATGTGCTGTTACAAATGTTACTAAAATCCCTACCTACAATTGATTAGTTCACATTCGCGGTTTTTTTCACCAAACATTAACAATAGTTCCCGTTTTGGAATCAATTCCAAGGATATGATAAACCGTCAATTACAAAAAGGGGTGATAACCTATGAGCAATATAGATCTATTAGGGCGCCGTAAGTTTATTGCAGGTCTAGGTATTGCTGCTGGTGCAGCGATGGTAGCACCAGCAATGGCAGTGTCTGAGAAAGCTGATGGTGTAAAATGGGACAAAGAAGTTGAGATTGTCATTATTGGTTCTGGATTTGCGGGCTTAGCTGCCGCAATCGAAGCCACTAGAAAAGGTGCAAAAGACATTCATATGTTTGAGAAGATGTCATATTTTGGCGGAAACTCAGCTATTAATGGTGGGCTTTTTGCTGCACCAGGAACACCGATGCAAAAGACAGAAGGTGTTGAAGATTCGGTAGACAGAATGGTCAATGACCAACTATTGTCTGGCCGTGGTGTTGCTGATGAGGGTTTATTACGTCATGTTGCATCTCATGCGGTTGAAGCGTTGCAAATGACGTTAGACGCAGGTTCTGAATTCCACCCGTACTTACAACAATTAGGCGGTCATTCGGTTGCACGTACTTACCAAACTACGGTGAGTTGTGGAGCAGGTATCACCCAGCCATTGTTTAAAGAATGTAAACGCATTGGGGTTAATACCCACAACCGTTCAAAATTTGAAGGGTTCCTCGTCGGTGCTAAAGGCGAAGTTGTTGGTGTTAAGATGCGTACCAATTACCACTTTGGTGAAGACCAACCAGGTAAAGTTCTCAATATTCGCGCCAAACGTGGTGTGATTATGGCCACTGGTGGCTTTGCGCAAAACGTAGATTTACGTATGGCGCAAGATCCAACCTTAACGGCAGACGTTGGTTGTACTAATGCACCAGGTGCAACAGGCGAGGGCATGTATGAAATGTTCCGTTTGGGTGCTATCCCTACGCATTTGGCTTATATCCAATCAGGCCCTTGGGCTTCACCTGATGAAGGTGGCTTTGGTTATGTGTCTAACTATTCTATCTTCAACTTGCCTCATTCAATGGCGGTTAGCCGTACAACCGGTAAGCGTTTCATGAATGAAATTGCGGATCGTAAAACACGTGCCGATGCTGAATTAGAAAATCGTGATGAAAAAGGCAATCCTGTACCACCGCTTTTGATCACCAGTTTTAAAGATTCTAAAGCACATCCAAATACCGAAAAAGTTATTAAATACAATGTCGGTTGGAAGTTTGATTCAGTTGAAGAGTTAGCAACACACTTTGGTGTGCCTTTAGCTGGCTTAAAAGCACAAATTGCTGAATACAACGGCTATGTTAAAACTGGCGAAGATAAGCAGTTTGGTAAAAACATGACTAAGGCGGCTGGCAAATATATTGAAGCACCCTTTACTGTCGTGCGTTTATGGCCAAAAGTACATTACTGTCAAGGTGGTGTAAAAGTAAATACTAAAGCCGAAGTGGCAGATAGCTTTACTGGTAAGTCTATTCCGGGTCTTTATGCCGCGGGTGAAGTTTGCGGTGGTATTCATGGCGTTAGCCGTTTAGGTAGTTGTTCTATCCCAGAATGTATGGTGATGGGCATGACGGCCGCTAGAAGTCTTATGAAAGTTTAACTAGACCCGTGAACAAGAGGAATCATTAATGAAAAACTTTAATATTATACTTGGGCTGGTACTACTTGGGCTAACCAGTTTATCAGTACAGTCAGCAGAGATCCGTGACTACCACAAAGACGTAATCGGTAATGACTGTAAAGCTTGTCATGACAATGGCATAAAGCAGTTCCCATCTGATGAATCCTGTTTGCAGTGTCATGATGTTGATGACTTAGCAAAGCAGACGGCTAGAAGTGAAGAAGACAAGTGGCAAAACCCACATAACAATCTTCACTATGGTAAAGAAGTACCTTGCCAAGAGTGCCATGGTGAACATACACCTAAAGAACCATTATGCAGCAACTGTCATACTTTCAAGTTTGACAAGCATAAAGGATAAACTAATTTAAATTCATATTAGTTTAATAAGCCACATATTAAGTGATTAATATGTGGCTTTTATATTTTTAATGATTAATAGAATTACCCTTCTTATTTATTAGTTTATTAGTCCCGAATTCAACTCCGAAGTGCGACACTCGGCAAATTAAGCCGCTAATTGTTTAAAAACAACCGCTGACGGCTTAAACTTCAAACATTTCTTGGGCCGATAGTTAATCCTGTTCTGCGCAAACAAGATGATGTCATCGCTTACTGTCCTCAAGTCGATCCCTTTTTTTACATATTGTCTTAACCGGCCATTGGCGTTCTCATTGGCGCCACGCTCCCAAGAGCTGTATGGGTGAGCGAAATAAAACTCTGCGTCTAACGCTTTGGCAATGGCTTGGTGATGAGCAAACTCGCGACCATTATCGGCTGTTATTGTGTGCACATGCTGCTTGTACGGCATTAATAATTCAATCGTGGCTTTAGTCACATCCTCAGCAGATGTTGAGGCCACTTTCTTTATCAAGTAAAAACGGGTTTTCCGCTCCAGTATCGTCACTATTGAACCTGTGCCATGCTTGCCTAATACGGTATCGATTTCCCCAATCACCGAAACGGTCGCGGGTATCGACAGATTCGATAGGAATGCCATTTTTAATCACTGGAGCCTTCTCTTTTTTGCCTCTGCGATAGCGTTTATACCCTTGACGTAGATGATGGTATAGCTTGCCACCTTGATGCTTATTCCTTGCCACAAACCGATAAATCCATTCATGACTGACGGCTTGGTCCATTCCAGACCACATCTGTGAAATCTGCTCTGGACCCCAGTCATGTTTTAATAGGAAACGGACAGTGCTTACCCTTGTATCGGGTATCGTATATTTGGCTGAATGATGTCGCATATCACAGGCATTGGTTTGAGCATGGTCAGGACAATAACCCAACTGGCCATTACAACGCTTTAGTTCTCGATAGACAGTAGCGCGATGACAATTGATGGTTTTTGCAATCAAGGCAATTGAAATGCCTTGGTCTAAAAGGACTGAAATCTGATATCTGATATCTTCTACCCTCAGTCAACTGCTGATAACTCATAGTGATACTCTTTTTTCTTTGGCGAGATAAAGCCTACCACTTTCAGCAGTTGGCTTCTTCTAACCTAGTCTATGAGTGTCGCAGTTATTATCTGAATTCGGGCTCTTCTTATTTATTTATTAACTAATTGGCTTATTAGATTTCTAGTTAATAGCTTATTAGCTTATTAGCTTATTAGCTTATTAGCTTATTAGATATTAGATTTTTAGATATTAGTTTATTAGTTATTAGATTTTTAGTTATTAGTTTTTATAAATTAATGTACTGCTTCTATATTGTTATCTATTATCTGTTCGTAATAATATTTTTATTACAAACCTCTTGAGTGTAAGTTTTTGGAATTAATTCCAAGCGTAATATCTTCCCGCGTTTAATAATAATGAAAGAGGGATGTTATGAAATATAATACGTTGTTAGTGATGATGCTGTTGTCTAGTTCTGCTATGGCAAGTGAGTTACCTAGTTTTTTAGACCAAAACGATATCAATAATGCTGAGTTTACCTGTTTAGGTGAAGAGTCAAAGTATAATGAAGATGATCAAAAGTATGTCGATATATTATGGAATGAAACACTGCAATATTTAGAGTCTTATGCGGTAGCATTAACCAATAGTGAAAATGGTCCATGCTTAAACTCCGATGAAGCGATGTATGATTCTACCGAAGGCGGTAAGAACATGTGCATCATGGATCGAAGAGACATGAAGTTAATGGTTAAAAATATTTATCAAGTTATCAATAATCCAAATAAAGCGAAAAAGTGTTTTGGCGCCCGCGAAGATGTCAATTGGATATACAGTCCTGGTGGCGAATTAGAGCAAAACTCTCCGGTTGCGAAATGGCTTAAACGCGAATCATTTAATAGCTTTTTTGATAACAAAGTGACCAACAAAGATGTCCGTAAAATTGGTAAAGAGTTTACCAAAAACTTTGCCAAAATGGTGATGGGCGACGAAGTCAAAATGCCTTCAGCTTTTCCTACCGATATCAGTGCCAATGCATTGCCTAACTTATGGGCTGCCGCCGGTTGGTTCCCTATGTATGCACAAGAAAGCAAACGCAATGATAAAAATTTCAATAATATCCGTGGTGGCTATGCCTATGCCGAAATCTTTGGTCATTGGGGATTGTTACGCATAGATGAGATCAATAAACAAAAAGTGGGTGCCGAAGTTGGTATGACAGTTCAGTCGGTCGATACCCTATATCCATACCATAACCATGCAATATCTGAAATTTATTACAACATGCGAGTTCCTGCTTGTGCGAATGAATTTACGACCTTTGCAGTGCGTGAAGACTCTAAGCTTGTCACCACAGTGCGTGAAGACAGTAACGTTAGAACCGTACAATTTGATGCGGGTCAATTTAATGCCCAAAGTCAGTGGTTATCGAGTAGTGCAGAACACGATCCTCTTATGTACTTTCATCAAAATACTATCCATGCCTTTGAAGTTGATGGCAGCTGTGAAGCTAAACCAGAAGAGCGTGCCATTGTGTCTGTTTGGGCAAGAAGTAATGCTAATGACAAACGTAATGACTATGGCACAACACTGCTTTGTGAGTCAGCTAAAAATCCAGGCACACCAGCTCATAGTGATGAAGTTATTCAGTGTGACTTAACCAAATTAAAATGGTAATCACCATCTTAAAAAATATAAAAATTGGGAAATAACATAAAATGAAATTATTTAAGTTGTCTTTATTATCTTCATTAGTGTCACTGTGCATGGTGTCTTTTTATTCTACTGCACAAGATGTTGACGATGGAATTAATGTAACAGGTACATTAAGAGCTAATTATTCATATAAAGAATATAGCGAAACGTCTAAAGATAAAGCAGGTGATTTGACCTTTGAAATGGCATCAGTTAAATTTAACGGTAAATTAGATGATTGGGGTTTATCATCTGAATATCGATTTTATGATGGTTGGGAAGCATTACGGTATGGTTATGTTTTTTATGATTACTCACCAGAAGTGCAAGTTCAAGTTGGTATAAATCAAGTGCCATTTGGTAACCCTGGGTTTATTTCAAATAGTTTCTGGTTCGGCGTACCGTATTATTTAGGCTTTGAAGATGATTATGATACAGGTATTAAAACAGTTTATTCGAATGACGGTTGGGGGACTGAGTTTGCATTTTATAAAAATGCTGAATACGGTGCCAGTCGCAACGAACGTTATTCAACCGATTTATATTCAGGGCAGGTAAGTGGCACTGAATATTATAACGAAGAAACCAATCAATTAAACTTACGTCAAACCTACGCGATGGAGTATGAAGGCGGTAAAACCGTGGTCGGTGCTTCGGTCGAGGTTGGACAAATTTATAATAGTAATACTGGCAATAATGGTGACAGATATGCCGTCGCCTTGCATCTTGACAGTAGCTACAATGGTTGGGCGCTGCAGTTGCAGGCTATGCAGTATGAGTATGATGCTGCAGATGCGTTAGACAGTAACAAGATTGCCGTATCAGCTTATGATTGGCAGTACGAAATTGCTTCTAAAGCGCAAGCGTATAGCATAAACATAGCTAAAACGATCGCCACCAGCTGGGGCAGTGTTAAGCTTTATAATGACTTTGGTGTAGTGACTCCAGATGTTGACAATGATGACTATGATAACAGTTACCAAAATGTCACTGGTGTTGCGCTGGCTTCAGGCCCAATTTATACCATGGTCGATTTTATTATGGGTAAAAACATGTACGCCTCAACCCAAGATAATGGTCATATTGGCTTACCTGAAATGGGTGACAGCTGGGATCACCGCATCAATATCAACTTTGGTTACTATTTTTAATCGCTAGATAACCCCAACTCGACTTAAGAGATGGGGTTAACGACAACGATTTTTGGCTAGATGATGGGGGCTAGTCGAGTTGATAGCCTTTGTGTTCAACATTGGCTTTTATTAAATTAATGAGTTGCAGCGTCGCATCTGTTTGGGTCTCTGGATTGAGGTAAAGCGACTCGTTAAACACCGGTAATGGTGGTAAGCCATGCACAACAGGATCTAAAATTTGCATTTGATCGTTAATTCTAAATTCGGCTACTGGCGCAATCACTATGTCATTCTCAACTGCCATGCATAATGCTTGCGGTGATGGCGTCGACAATAACACCTTAATAGGACGCATAGACAATTGATGATTAGCAAATACCTGTGCTCGAATTGGGCAGTTTTCTGGGTATAAGCCAACTGGAATTGTTTTGCTTTTATGGGCGTTACCGTTAGCTGCAGCAGCCCAATGAAAGCGACGTGTAAATAGCAGTTCGCCGTTTATGGGCAGTTGCCAGTGAGTGGCAACGATCACGTCAAACTCACCTTGATGAAGTCGTTTATATAAATTGCCACTCACATCGGTATCGATAACTAATTCTATATTGGTAAACTCGCGAATAAACTCTAATAAGCAACTGCTTAAATAACACTTTATAAAATCTGTGGGTACACCAAGACGGATCACTTCGCGATTTTGACAATCTTTTAACTCATCAAGTGCTTGTGAGTTAAGTAGCATCATTTTATAGGCGTAGTTAAGTAGGGTTTCACCTGACTCAGTCAAGGTGACACCTTTGTTGTCCCTTATCAGCAAAGATTGGCCGACACTCTCTTCAAGTTTCTTAACTTGTAAGCTCAGTGTTGATTGGGTTCGGCAAATTTTATCTGCTGCTTTTGACAAGTTGCCACATTCAGCAATAGCGATAAAAGTTTCAAGCAATTCTATTTTTAACATGGGCTATTGGATAAGTTCATAGTGGTATCAGTATTACTCAATCTGGGGTATCCATAAAGCTTGCTATACTGTAAGTGTGAGATGATGACGGTTTATTTAACCCAAGTATGGTGGAGTCTAAAATGAGTAGCTGGGAAGAACGCGGCAACTATCTGATTGAAGTGTCACAACGTTGCCTGAAAGGGCGTAAAACCTTTGATTTGTGTCGCTCGCATTTAGTCCAAGCTAGCCAGATCTCCAAAGGCACTATTTATAATCATTTTACCTCTGAGGCCGATTTGATTGTGGCCGTAGCCAGTGCAGATTATCGTCATTGGTTAACCCAAGCCGAACAAGACAAGCTGCAATATAGTGACCCCTATTTACGGTTTATTTTTCATCATTGCCAACGTTTGTACCACATTTTATCAGAGCAATCATTCGTAATTGCCAGAGTTATCCCTAATGAGTCAATATTAATACAAGCCAGCGACTATTACCGCGAGCGTTTCGATAGAGTGCTTAATCAGTATGCACAATGGAATGCACAAACCCTGGCAGAAATTGGTGAGGTGGACGGATTCAATCGTGGCGAGTTGCTTTGTGACTATTTACGCGGCGCGATGATCAACAGTGACGATGCACAAAAACATCCCAATGATGCTGAAATGTATTATCAATATAGCTATGCCATGACTCAACTTATGGGCCATTCACATAAGCGCATGCCATCAATTAAGGTGTTCTTGCAATGGCTCGCGGATAAGCAGGCATAAAAAAACCGTGAAGGCTTATCAAGCTACTCACAGTTTTTATATTCAGTATTAAGTGCTTACCTCATTAAGTTTTAAACGCCAGAACCTCGAATTTCTAGATTTTTAAACATGTGGTAGTGACTTTTCTAGTCCATCATTTCAGTGTAACAAACTCTTCAGCACCCGTTGGATGTATCGCAACCACGGCATCAAAATCTGCTTTAGTGGCGCCCATTTTCATCGCTACGCCAAAACCTTGGAGTATTTCATCCATACCAAAGCCGATCCCGTGAATACCCACAACCACTTCATTATCACCGGCACAAACTAGCTTCATTTTACAGGCTTGGCGATGCGCGGTTACTGCAGAGTACATAGAGGTGAACGTTGAGGCGTACACCTTAATCTTGTCTTGGCCATATTTTTCGGCAGCTTCTGGTTCCGTTAAGCCCATAGTACCGATTGGAGGATGACTAAATACCACGGTTGGAATTAAACTGTAATCCATTTTAGCGTCTGGCATGTTACCAAATAAACGCTCTGACAATAAACGACCCGCTTTAATCGCAACGGGAGTTAATTCAACGCCGCCCGCCATAATGTCGCCAACACAATAAATGCCTTTGGCGGTGGTATTTTGTTGCTCATCAGTAATCACGTAGCCTTTTGCATCTAACTGTACATCGGTATTTTCTAAGCCGATATGGCCTGTTGACGGTGAACGGCCAATAGCCCAAATGAGGCAATCAACCGTTAAGCTTTGACCATTTTCTAACGCTAAGGTCAGGCTATCATCGGTATTTTTGGTGACCGATTTGGGTACGCTGTGAGTGTGCAGCGTTGGGCCATCAGTTGCCATTGCTTCAACTAACGCGTCAGTTAATATCGGATCGAAATTACGCAATGGGGCATGCTTACGCACTAATAAATGCGTTTCGCTGCCTAGCGCATGCAATACACCAGCAACTTCAACGGCAATATAACCTGCGCCAATAACGGCAACCCGTTTAGGTTGCTCGCGTAAGGCGAAGAAACCGTCGGAGTCTATACCGTATTCGGCGCCCGGAATATCAGGAATGGTGGGTGCTCCGCCAGTGGCAACCACAATATGGTCGGCGGTGTAGTGCTCGCCATCGACTTCAATGGTGTTGTTATTGATAAAGCGGCCATAGCCATTTAAGAAGGTCACTTTATTGCTCGCAAACCCACGGCCATAAGCGTCATGAATACGGCTAATGTACGCTTCACGATTATCAACTAAAGTGCTCCAGTCGAATTTATTGATAGTGACATCAAAGCCATAGTCTTTGGCGTATAGGTTCAGCGCTTCTGCGACATGAGCGCCATACCACATGACTTTTTTGGGAACACAACCCACATTCACGCAGGTGCCGCCAACTTGTTTTGCTTCAATAATGAGTACTTTTGCGCCACGCATTCCGGCACGGTTTGCTGAGGCGATACCGCCACTGCCTGCGCCAAGCGCGATATAGTCAAAATGTTGAGCCATGATGATCTCCACTACGGTTAATGCATCCATTGTAGGGGGGATTGTGTTTGCAATCTAGTCGTTAAACTAATGCATTGTTAGCGTTTATATTGGCATTCACCACGGTCAACGTTATTAGGGCCGCTGGTTGCACACTTAAGGCAGGTCCATTCGCTTTCCCTAATATCAATTTCATCTTGATAATGACTAAATTGACTGTTTTGGGTCTGACGTTGTTTTTTCTGTAGGTGTTTTATGCGGTTATTGAGCCAGCGACAACTTGGATCATTAGCGATTGTTGTACTGTTTACCCCAGAACTGGCCGTTATTGATGAGCGCGTGTTGGTTTGCGTGTTAGTTGGTTTTTTCTGACTCGGTTTAAGGTAAATATCGTCGGCTCGATATTCTAATGCTGAGCGTTGTTCTGTGGGGATAATAATCACATTACCTTGATGATCGGTCGCGTACTGCGACGGGAGCAAGTTGGCATTGTCATTGGTTAATGGGGGGCGTTTATCGGGCTCTTTGATAATCAGTTTGCTGAGCTCGCTGGCAAGTAATGGCCTAGTTAATAGCATCATCAAAACAGCTAATAAGCTACATAGGATATAAGTAAGTCGAGTTAACATAAGCTTCCTTGCTTGAGTAAAAGAGATTTCCAGTTGCCTCCTTAGTCTAGTCTTGGAATGCTAAAATGCCAGTTCATATATTCTAAAAACGTAAGTTGAAATGTACCCCAGCATAGGTTTGATTTAAGCTGCCTTGAATCTCGTCGACCCGGGCTTGTTGCTTAATGTCTTCTTGGGCAATGCTGTGGCTAATGTGTGCCGACAGTGCCATTGAATCATTGAGTTGATGTTCGGCTTCTAGGCCAAATTGGAAATGGTTAGCACCCTTGTGTTGCTCGCTGCTGTATTGAAAATCAAATCCTTGCACTATGTACGGTGTCAAAGTGAGGTATTGATTAATTTCCCATGGGCTATGTATGCTCAGTTCAACAAAATAACCGCCGGCTTCGGTTGCATAGGTATAGTTGATGGCTGGCACAAACCAGGTTAGGCCATTAATGGTTAACGCACCGAAAAACTCATTATCAGAACAAGGCTCATCGCCATAAAATGCTAAGTGCTGGTAGCCGACTGTTGCATCAATATCATTGGCTAGATGCAAGGTATATTCTAGCCCTAGGTTCCATTCCACATAATCGACTTGGTCTGCTCGGCCTACTATGGCATAAACGGCAAGGTCATTTTGTTCAACATTGACAACTGCCCATGCAATACCGCCTTGGTCCAAATTGTTACGACCTTCAGTGATGTAGTGATTGTCCCAAGCAACATCAAGCCCGACAGTCGGTTGATATTGAACTATTGCGAATGCTGACGTGGATGTCAGTAAGCACATCATGGCAGCCATTGGCAGTAAAACGACGCGCCCAATATGGTTGCGGTTTAAAAGGCAAAAAGTAAAGGTCATGTTTATTGCGTTCATGTTAATTAATGGCAAGGTTTGTCGATAAAGCGAATGGTAGCCCATTCAAGTAAAAATGAAATGATAATCAGTCTCGTTTGGGATCTAGCTGTCAATATTTGTTTTGTAAGCGCCGTGTCTCGTTAATTTGGGAGCAGAATCACTTTACGGCTAACGCAAATTAGCTAGGAGAGTGGCGCTGTGTGTTTCGATGCCTATTACCAAGCCACTTCAACATGCGCGTTCCCGAAGGACAAGGCGAGAAGCAACATGTTTGTGGGTTATAAAACAGAAAATAGTATAACGACCTTGAACTCTGTTACTTCTCGACATGTTGGATCCTGCATGTCGAGGTGGCCTAGGGATAAGCAAATTCAAGCAGGTTTTGGATGGTTTGTGGTCGCTGATTGGGAGAAGTTTGTGGTGGAAAATATGATTAGACTTGATTTAATCAGCATCAAACTTGAAAAATGAATAAATAAGCCCAATATAATTGGGATACTTACGAGCTAAATACTCACGCGAAATATCTCGAGGAATCTTTATGAGCAATCCATTGCTAAGTAGCGCAGAATTACCAGAATTTTCAAAAATCAAACCTGAACACATTCAGCCTGCGGTTGAGCAAGGCATTGCCAAATGTCGTGAGACCATTGAAGTACTATTAGCAAAAAATAGCCAATACACTTGGGATAATCTGATTGAGCCTCTTGAAGAAGTCGATGATGAGTTAAGTAAAGTTTGGTCGCCGGTGTCACACATGAACTCGGTGATCAGTAGTGATGAATTACGCGATGCTCACGATGCTTGTTTACCGCTTTTGTCTGATTATGGCACTTATGTGGGTCAGCATCAGGGCTTATACGAGGCGTATAAATCGATCCATGAATCGGCAGATTTTGCCCAGTTAACTCAAGCGCAAAAAATGCTGATCGAACAAAGCTTACTTGACTTTGAATTATCAGGTATTGGCTTAGATGACAGCCAAAAAGCACGCTATGGCGAAATTGTTAAACGCTTATCGGAACTCACAAGCAACTTTTCTAACCAGCTGCTTGACGCAACAGAAGCGTGGACTAAGCTTATCACCGACGAAGCGGACTTAGCGGGTTTACCTGAGTCAGCCATCGCCGCCGCCAAAGCAATGGCCGACGCCAAAGAGCAGAAGGGCTGGTTATTTACCCTCGATTTTCCGTCTTACTTGCCTGTAATGACCTACAGCGAAAACCGTGAGTTACGCGAAGAGTGTTATCGTGCATTTGTCACTCGCGCGTCTGATCAAGGCCCAAATGCCGGTGAGTTTGATAACACCAATAACATGAATGAAATTGTGGCACTGCGTCACGAGTTAGCTAATTTACTCGGTTTTGCCAGCTACGCAGATAAATCGTTAGCCACCAAAATGGCAGAAAACCCAGCGCAAGTATTAGGCTTTTTAAACGAGTTAGGTGAGCGTTCTAAAGACCAAGCGGCAACTGAATTAGCCGAACTGCGTGCCTTTGCTAAAGAGCATTACCAGGTGACCGAAATGGCGTCATGGGACTTAAGCTTTTACGCTGAAAAACTGCAGCAGTACAAATATGAAGTGTCGCAAGAGATATTGCGTCCGTACTTTCCTGAAGACAAAGTCTTGTCAGGCTTATTTTACACGGTAAACCGCTTATTTGACTTATCCATCAGTGAACAAAAAGGCGTAGATACTTGGCATAAAGATGTGCGTTTCTTTGATATTTTTGACGATCAAAAAACACATCGTGGTAGCTTTTATTTAGATTTATATGCTCGCAGCGGTAAGCGTGGCGGTGCATGGATGGACGATTGTCGTGGTCGCCGTGTGACCAGCACTGGTCTGCAAAAGCCAGTGGCGTATTTAACCTGTAACTTTAACGGCCCTGTTGATGGCAAACCAGCACTCTTTACCCATGACGAAGTCACCACCTTGTTCCATGAGTTTGGCCATGGCATTCACCACATGCTAACCAAAGTCGATGTGGGCGGCGTGTCGGGTATTAATGGCGTACCTTGGGATGCAGTAGAGCTACCAAGTCAATTTATGGAAAACTGGTGCTGGCAAGAAGAAGCGTTAGCGGAAATATCTGGCCACTATGAAACAGGCGAGCCATTACCTAAAGTGCTACTTGATAAAATGTTAGCCGCCAAAAACTTCCATTCAGGCATGATGATGGTGCGTCAGCTTGAGCTTTCATTGTTCGATTTTAGAATGCACCATGAATTTGACCCAGCTAAAGGCGTCGACATTCAAGGTATTTTAGATGAAGTACGTAGCCAAATTGCGGTATTAACCCCGCCAAGCTTTAATCGTTTTCAACATGGCTTTGCGCATATTTTTGCCGGTGGTTATGCCGCAGGTTATTACAGCTATAAATGGGCAGAAGTGTTATCGGCCGATGCGTTCTCGCGTTTTGAAGTCGAAGGTATTTTCAACTCCGAAACGGGTAAGAGCTTCTTAAACAATATTCTTGAAATGGGCGGCAGCGAAGAGCCTATGGAGTTGTTTAAACGCTTTATGGGCCGTGAACCCAATACCGATGCGTTATTGCGCCACAGCGGTATTGCGGTGTAAACCTGCGAATAAACATCGTTAAAACGTTAAAAGCATAAACCTCGGTTTATGCTTTTTTTTACTTATTTTTAAGACTTATATACTCAAATAATGTAGAGCGATATTCGTTGCCTATTAAGCCTTATTTGTCATTTGTTATGCCTGTCGCTCTTGAAGGACTTCTTTAAACGCAAACATACCATTTAACGCCGCCGGGAAGCCTGCATAAACTGACATTTGTAACAGTACTTCTTTTACTTCATCTTCGCTGCATCCAACATTCAAAGCCGCATTCAAATGAACCTTGAGCTGAGGCCTACAATTACCCAAGGCGGTTAGAGCGGCAACGGTGGCTATTTCTCGTGACTTTACATCTAATGCTTGTCGGCTATAGATATCGCCAAATGGATATTCAATAGTAAAGCGGGCTAAGTCAGGACAAATATCTTGCAGGCTTTCGATTACATTGTGACCCGCTTCGCCGTCAATTTTTGACAACTGCTCCAAGCCTAAAGTGAATCTTGAGTTTGGCATTGATGTACTCCTATCGATAAGTAGAAGTCACACCTTACAAGTTAGAGTTAACTCTAAGTCAACTGACTTTATTGGCTTTATACAAACTAATTTTGCTTTCTAGCGCCAGTAAATGATTTTTCTGTCGTTCAATGTGAGCTTGCAACTGGTCTTTGTGACGCTCAAGTAGTTGTTGGCGGTCTAACACTGTACTTGAACCTAAATCTCGTAATAGGGCGTATTGTTGGATTTCGGCTAAAGGCATACCGGTATCTTTGAGGCGTTTGACAAAATTAACCCATTCCAAGTCTTTGCTTGTATAGGCTCGATGGCCACTGCTATTGCGCTGAATATTGTTGAGTAAACCGACTTTCTCATAATAACGCAGTGTATAAGCTGATAATCCGACTAACGTCGAGAACGCTTTCATGTTCATAATTGCCCCTTGCGTCACTAATTATCTATCTGTTAAAAAGCTTTTATTATAGAGATTTACTGACTTTACTCTTATGTGCTGCTGATGTGAAACAAGGCTATCTGATAGAGACTTTTGAATATTATCAACGAAATTATGTCACTCATTTTTAATCAACCATATAGGCACTTTCGTCATTTAATACGATAGCCTTTAATGGTGATTCAAACAAATGATTTGGCTGTGCCCAATAGATATTAATAGTCAAAAAGTATCGTTTATCGATAATTTATTGCTGGTAAAGGGTTTGTGTGTTAACTTTGCTTTAACATTAACCAGCTTAGAATAATCATGGATAGAATTGTCTCGTTAAGTAAATGGATTAAATTGCTAATTGTATTTTTAGCTTTATTACAAGTCACTAGTTATAGCGGCACTATGGTGTTCGGAAAATTCCAAGCGGGCGAATATGTGTTAACGATTGACTGGTGGGGTTGGTTTAGTAGTTATCTAGCTGTCGACTTTGGTACACCTTGGCAAGCACTCGCTCAAAGCCTTTATGATGCGGGATTTCATCCGGGGATCATTCTGGGCAGTGTTGAAATTCTACCTTACCTGTTTATTTACTATTTTCTCTACCAACTTTTTGGGCTGTATCAGCAAGGTCATGTGTTTACCCCAAGTAACTTCCGCTGCTTGAGCCGTATTGCCTTGGTATTTTTAGTCTGGATTTTACTCAGCCTTTTTTACCCGATGATCATCGCATTTACATTGCACTTTAGCGGTACATCAAGTGCGGTACCTGTTTATTTTAGCCTTGGCAGCCAAGAGTTAAAGTATGCACTTTTCGGAATGATTTTTTACTGTGTGGCATGGGTAATGAAGCATGCAACTGAGCTTCAAGAAGAGGTGGAGTTGACAATTTAATGGCCATAATTATTGAGCTGGATGTGATGCTGGCAAGGCGAAAAATGAAGTCCACTGAATTGGCAGAATTGATAGGTATAACCCCTCAAAATTTGTCAGTGCTTAGAAGTGGCCGCGCAAAAGCCATTCGATTTTCGACTCTAGACGCTATTTGTCGGCATTTACAATGTTCGCCAGGTGACATTTTAGTCCACAAGGACGATGAATAAATTAAGGAAGATGACATGCAAGGTTTGTTAAAAAAAATCACTACAGGTGCAATGATAGGCACCACAATACTGATGACTTCAGCATGTACTATGCGCTTAAGTGAAAGCACCTTTATTGCCAGCGATGAAGTCCCCGCAGCCTTTACCGCTGAGTTTACTCAACAATTACAGCAGGCGATGCCTAATCATTTGATTACCCAACTCAGCTTAGAGGCAAGTGATCACGTTAAGTTAAATGGTTTTTATATCGATAACCCCAATAGCCTTACAACCTTGGTCTTTTATCAAGGCAACGGCATGAAAATCGAACCACATGGCCTGTCGGTACTTAGCACATTATTGACGCTCAATACCGACATTTTAGTGATGGATCGCCGTGGATTAGGGGCAAGTGAAGGCCAACCAAGCATTAACAATATTATTGCAGATGCACAGCAACAACTGGATTATTTACATCAGCAATATCAGCCTGAAAAAGTGATATTGCACGGTTACTCACTAGGCAGTTTTATTGCCGCTGATTTAGCAAAAAATAATAAAATAGATGCGCTGGTTTTACACGGTTCAGCAACTAATGCCGACGACTGGGTTGATGAAAAAACACCTTGGTATATGGCACCGTTTATGACTTTGGAAATGTCAGAAGATTTTCGTAAAACAGATAATAAGCAAGTGGTTGCGCAATATTATCAAGGGCCATTATTAGTCATTGCAGGAGAGGATGATGAAGAAGTGCCGCCAGAGCTTGCTGAAAAATTGTATGCTGCCAGTCAATCTGCCCAAAAGGAACTGATTATTGTGCCAGATGCAGGCCATGTTGAAATGTTAGATGCTCCTGAAACCATGAAGCGTTATCAGGCATTTGTTCGTTCGCTGTGATTTTATTTGGCAATTAGCTTAACGTTCAGTTTATAGCACTAGCAGAATAATTAGAAAGAGGCGCTTATGCGCCTCTCGTCGTTTGTCACTTGATGAGCATCACTCTTAGTGACGCAGTACCGATGACTTATTCGTTGCCAATTACGCCAGCTTTAAATCGTACTGGTTGCGGTACATCACCATGTCTTCAATGGTCAGTACTGGCATATTGTGCTTACGGCCAAAAGCGACAATTTCAGGTGCTTTAGCCATGGTGCCATCTTCGTTGGTCAGTTCACATAACACCCCGGCAGGCATTAATCCGGCCATTTGCATTAAGTCGACTGTACCTTCGGTATGGCCGCGGCGTGACATTACTCCGCCAGCGCGAGCGCGTAATGGGAACACATGTCCAGGATGGGCTAAGTCAGATGCTTTGGCATTGCGGTTTGCCGCAGTTTTAATGGTGGTCACGCGGTCTTGAGCCGATACACCCGTGGTGACACCAAGCTTTGCTTCAATGGAGATGGTAAATGCGGTTTGATTGGCGCTGTTGTTATTAATAACCATCGGTGGCAATTCAAGCTTGTTAGCGTGAGCGTCAGTTAAACATAAACACACAATGCCGCTGCATTCGCGGATCATTAACGCCATTTGCGGTGTGGTTAAATGTTCGACTGAATAAATAACGTCGCCTTCATTTTCGCGGTCTTCATCGTCTAGAAGCAATACGCCTCGACCTTCTCTTAGTGCAGCTAATGCGTTTTCGACACGCATGATTGGTTCGCCAAATTCGGCAAGTAGTGATAACTGATTCATGGTTGTACTCCTAAAATGACCAGAATCAGGGCTTATAAAGAGGGATATAAATCCAAAACAAATTGCACCTAAAAGCCGAGGCTTATGATGTATCTTTATTCTCTCTCATCCGGACTATAACCGTCGGCTCTGGACTGTTAGGCATGACTAATTTAAGAGTAATGGCCTAAGTAACCAGATCTGCTGACCTCGACGAATCGAGCGCTCGCGGGCTCACTTTTTCAAGTATACCGCCGGTGGGGAATCGCACCCCGCCCTGAGAATTAAAAACAATAAGTGTGCGTTATGGGATGGGAGCTCAAAGTGTTGCTCACCAAAGTACGCGTCGCTATGGTAATCAGTTCAGATTAAGATGAAAAGGGGGATCGGTCGCATTAATGTAATAAAGCGTTGCTAATAACTGTTTTATGAGAATAGAACAATACTATTGCTCAATCATGTTAAGTGCTGCATGGGAGTATTATTAGTCTAATCAGGTGGACAAGCTTGCTCACTGGTATGACCTTTGTTAGCCTGTTGCGCTTACATTAGGAGTAAACTGTTCATGAACCTGTATTTTCGTTTTATTTGGTTGTTTTTATGGCGAATAGGTCATTGTAAAAAAATAGGTTTTATAGATTCTAGCCGGATTAATTATCGTGTTTTGCCGTTAGATTGCGACATCAATTTGCATTTAACTAACTCTCGCTATCCTGCTTTTTTTGATTTAGCACGAACCTATTTGATTGCCGAAATAGGTTTGATGAAGCCGTTTATAAAAAATAAATGGTTTCCCATCGTCAATGCCGCAGAGTTTACTTATATCCGCGATATCAAACCGTTTGAAAAGTTTACCATCGAAACTAAAATTGTCGGTTGGGACGAAAAGTACTTTTATATTGAGCATCGCATACTCACCGACCGTGGCCTGCATTGCATTGCCCATGTACGTGGAGTGTTTATGTGTCGAGGCAAGCAAGTCCCCATTGAAACCTTAATTACCGCAGCAGGCTACACCAATGGTGCGCCTGAAATGCCAGCAGAAGTGATTAAATGGAAACAGTTTTTACAGCTTAAAAAACAACGTAATATTTAATCGCCGAGAATTGAAATACACTTCAAAGTAAACTGGATTATAGGTAGTCACGTATCAGTGGCAAGTGTTGACGTGAATGAATATTGGCGTGTAATGAATACGGTAGTGAGGATGAAGTGTGGCGACATTAGAAAAATTCAACGATATGTGGGCGCGCGCTTGCGAACGAAAAGGCGGCCCAGAAGCGGTAAAGTCATTATTACCACACACTTTAACGGCCGATGATATTGGCGATTATTCAGATGCCACTCTATTGTCTGCTCTCAGCAAACAAGTGTTTCAAAGTGGCTTTGTGTGGCGAGTGGTGGTCAATAAATGGCCCGCTTACGAAAAAGCCTTTTTTGACTTTGAACCGATGAAGGTGCTAATGCTATCACCTGATCAAATTCAACAACGCGCTAGCGATCCTGCATTGATTAGGCACCAAAAGAAAACTCAAGCCATTGTTGATAACGCTTATATGGTACAAGCCATCAGTGCTGAATACGGAAGTTTTGCAGCGTTTATCGCCCAGTGGCCAACTGATGATATTACCGGTTTATGGCGAACACTCAAAAAGCGCGGCACCCGTTTAGGCGGCAATACTGGGCCTTATTTTCTGCGTACCATGGGCAAAGATACTTTTTTACTCACCCAAGATGTACAGGCGTATTTAACTGGCCATAACGTGGTTGATGCAGGTTTTACATCGCAAACCGCGTTGCGCCAAACTCAAGCGGCGTTTAATCAATGGCAACAAGAGTCAGGATTGAGCTTAGCGCATATCAGTCGGGTTATTTCGTTAGGCGTGGGCGATAATCGAGTTTAATGGGGTATTTTATGTCGTCATACTTGATAGCGACATAAAAACATTTTAGCTATTTCAGTCGCAATGTCATCTTTTTGCTGATCGTTTAATGGCGATTCAACTCTAAATATTAATGGCCAAAAACATTGGCCTTTAATCAAGCTTTGTACTTCTGTTTGGGCTTGTTCAACATTGGTCACCGTTAAGCGTCCATCCAGCGTTGCCGCTTTTATCCAACGTAAAATAGCCGTTTCTTCTTTGATGATTTTTTGCAATTCTTGCTGCATCTCAGTGGTATAAAAGAGATGGCCAATCACCATTCGCGACACTTCAATGTGCTCTTCTGATTGAATGTAGTCCATATCAAAACGCACCAGCTGCTGCAGTTGTTCAGCCAAAGGTTGATGTGAGTTATACACAACAGATGGCTGCGATAACGCTTGTTGCCATAAGTCAGTCATCAAGGTCATCACTAAGGCTTCTTTGGTGGCAAAGTGGTTATACACTGTTCGCTTCGACACACTAGCCACTTCGGCTAATTTATCCATGCTGGTTGCTGCAACCCCTAATTCTTTAAAGGTTGTTCTGGCGGCTTCAATAATCGCGGCGCGTTTTATTTGGCTGCATGTTTGCTTTTCTGGTTTCATTGGTTTCATCTAAGCCATCTTATTGTAATATTTTACACTGAGCAGTTTACTTTTTAGCAATTCATTATTAAACTACACCGTGTAGTTTACTTTTGGAAGCGATAGATGAAAATATTAATCAGTCTTTTATTAGTGCTTGGTGTATTGATTGCTATTATTTGGCTCAGTAAATGTTGGTCTACATCTCGTGGACATAAAACGCAAATTTTCAGCAATACCGAAAAAGTCTACCAAGCCGGTTTTAGCAGTTTATGGCCTATCGCCAAAGCGTATTGGTCGACAAAGCGCCAAGCGCCCATTCCCCAAGATGCGATTCCATTAGCCGAATTAACCCCAGAGATATTGGCGCAATCGACAGAAGATGCCGTATATCGTTTAGGCCATTCAACGTTATTAATGCGTATCGATGGCGAATACTTGCTGATTGACCCGGTGTTTAGCGAGCGAGCATCTCCAGTGCAGTGGGCAGGACCGAAACGTTTCCATCAATCACCCATTAGTATTGCCGATTTACCGGCGATTAAAACCGTTATTATTAGCCACGATCATTATGATCATCTTGATAAGGCCGCGATTGAACAATTGGCGACTAAAGTGCAGCATTTTGTTACCCCACTTAACGTGGGTGAGTACTTAACGGCTTGGGGAATCGATCCTATTCAAGTGACCGAACTGGAATGGTGGCAGTCGGTTGAATTAAATGGGTTGACCATTACCGCCACCCCGGCACAGCATTTTTCTGGCCGTGGCCTACTTGATCGCAATCAAACCCTATGGGCGAGTTGGGTGATCCAAGGGCTACAGTACAAAGTATTTTTCAGCGGTGACAGTGGCTATTTTAATGGATTCAAACAAATTGGTGAGCGTTATGGACCGTTTGACCTCAGCATGATTGAAACCGGCGCCTATAATGAATTGTGGAGTGAAATCCATATGTTGCCAGAACAAAGCTTACAAGCACATCTTGATGTTCGCGCAAAGGCGATGATGCCAGTACACAATGGCACCTTTGATTTAGCCCTGCATGATTGGTTTGAACCTTTTGAACGCATTAGTCAATTGGCTAAACACAATGACGTTACTTTGCTGACCCCTAAGTTTGGGCAGGCGGTGATGTTGGCAAATCCACACGCTGACGAGTTGTGGTGGCGTACTATTATGCTTGAGCCACAAAAGGCGGATGAAGTAAATAAGCTTGTCATGAATAACAACTAAGTTAATCTATTAACAGTGCATATCGATAAGCATTGTTAAACGACAAATTAATTTTACCAAGATGTTATCTAATGGTGTATTTCATGAATCAATAGGTCGAGTTTGTTTGATTACTCGCCCTGCGTTTACAATAAATCAACATTTAGTGATAGAGAACGTAAGCTTATTATTTATTTACAATTTATTCGCATGAGCTGAGTTGTTTGGTTTTTACACCTATGCGATAAAGTACACAGAAAATTTAACAGTTTAATATTAGCTACTTTCAAATGGGCTGCTCAACATTGAGGGTGACATATTGAAAATATATTGGAGTAGGAGCACTCATGCACAAAGCATTGAAAGTCGCCGCAGTTATTTCTGCAGCATTATGGATTACCGCTTGTGGTCAAGGGGATGAAAATGCCCAATCACAACAACCGCGGCCCCCTACACCTGTTGGCGTGATGACCGTTGAAGCGATTTCGCAATCGATTCAAGTTGAACTACCCGGGCGCAGTCGAGCATTTTTAGAAGCCGAAGTGCGTCCACAAGTCTCTGGTATTATAACCAAACGAGCTTTTACAGAAGGGACCGAAGTTGAGCAAGGTCAATCACTGTATCAAATTGATTCAGCCACTTATAGTGCAGCTCTTGTCAGTGCAGAAGCCGCTCTTGCGAGTGCAAATGCAGGGTTAGTCTCAGCAAAAGCGAAAGCGGCGCGTTATGCCGAGTTAGTGAAAACCAATGCCATTAGTAAGCAAGACTTTGATGAAGCAGAAGCGGCATATAAAGAAGCGCAAGCTTCCGTAACGGTTGCTAAAGCCGCCATTAATACAGCGACAATTAACCTTGAATATACTGAAGTGAAAGCCCCTATTTCAGGTCGTATTGGTAAATCAGCTGTGACCGCTGGCGCGTTAGTTACCGCCAATCAAAGTGCCACGCTAGCGACTATTCAACAGCTTGACCCGATTAATGTCGATATCGTTCAGTCGAGTGCACAACTACTGCGTTTAAAAGCGAACTTACGTTCTGGTGAGTTACTGAAAAGTAACAATGCCGAAGTGACCTTGGTGCTTGAAGACGGCAGGACCTACGAACAAGAGGGCATACTTCAATTTTCTGAAGTCAATGTTAATGAAACTACCGGTTCGGTAACCTTACGTGCAGAGTTCCCTAACCCTGACGGCATATTGTTACCTGGAATGTTTGTTCGTGCGCTATTAAATGCTGGCCAAGATCCACAAGCGATTTTAGTGCCGCAACGTGCGATTACGCGTAATTCCAAAGGTGAAGCCGTCGCAATGATTGTCAATCAAGACAACAATGTCGAAATGCGTGTAGTAAAAACAGCCGAAGTGATTGACCATCAATGGCGTATTGTTGATGGCTTATCTGCTGGTGATAAATTAATTGTTGAAGGATTACAAAAAATCCGCCCTGGTGTACCGGTTTCACCACAGGTTTTAACGGCTGACCAACCACAGAAATAGGGAATAATTATGGCTCGCTTTTTTATTGATCGCCCTATCTTTGCATGGGTGATTGCATTATTGATTATGCTCGCGGGTGTACTAGCCATTAGAGGCTTGCCCATTGCACAGTATCCGAGCATTGCACCACCAACTGTGGTGATCAGTGCTTTCTATCCTGGAGCTTCGGCTAAAACCATGGAAGACACGGTTACTCAGGTGATTGAGCAGCGCATGACGGGACTTGATCACTTACGCTATATCTCTTCAACCAGTGACAGTTTTGGTAATACCAAGATTACGTTAACATTCAACGCTGAGGCCGATCCTGATATTGCTCAAGTGCAAGTTCAGAATAAGCTGCAAGCGGCTACCCCCTTGTTACCTACTGAAGTTCAGCAACAAGGTGTACAAGTTAACAAGTCCAGTTCGGGCTTTTTAATGGTACTCGGTTTTGTGTCTGCTGATGGTTCAATGGGCAAAAGCGATATTTCTGATTATGTTGCTGCCAATGTTCAAGATCCAATGAGTCGTGTACCTGGGGTTGGTGAGATCACCCTTTTTGGTGCGCAATATGCTATGCGTATTTGGTTAGACCCGCTTAAGTTAACCCAATACAAATTAACAAGTATTGATGTTATTGCAGCGGTACGTGAGCAAAACGCACAAATATCAGCAGGTCAATTAGGTGGTGCTCCCTCGGTTGCAGGCCAAGAACTTAACGCGACCGTATCAGCGCAGAGTCGATTACAAACCCCAGAGCAATTTAAGCAAATTATTGTTAAATCTGACTCATCAGGTGCCAATGTTTATTTAGGCGATGTCGCCAGAGTCGAATTAGGCGCAGAAAGCTACGCGGTTGACTCATACTATAATGGTAAGCCTGCCTCAGGTTTAGCGTTTAAGTTAGCCACGGGTGCGAATGCGTTAGATACGGCGGAAGGTATTAAGACTAAAGTCAATGAGATGAAAGAGTTTTTCCCTCAAGGGCTTGAAGTTGTTTATCCCTATGACACCACGCCATTCATAGAGCAATCCATTGAAGGGGTTGTAGAGACACTGATAGAAGCCATTGTGTTGGTGTTCTTGATTATGTATCTGTTCTTGCAAAATTTTAGAGCCACACTTATTCCAACTATTGCTGTTCCGGTGGTGCTGTTAGGAACGTTTGCTGTGTTATCTGCATCAGGTTTTACCATCAATACCTTAACCATGTTTGCCATGGTCTTGGCCATTGGTTTGCTGGTGGATGACGCGATTGTGGTGGTTGAGAACGTTGAGCGGATCATGTCTGAAGAGGGCTTAAGCCCGCTGGAAGCCACCCGCAAGTCAATGGACCAAATCACCAGTGCCTTAGTCGGGATCGGTTTGACCTTGTCGGCGGTGTTTGTCCCAATGGCCTTTATGTCTGGTTCCACTGGAGTTATTTATCGTCAGTTCTCGATCACTATTGTATCGGCGATGGCCTTATCGGTATTTGTGGCGATTGTGCTGACACCGGCATTATGCGCCACCATGCTAAAGCCGATTAAAAAAGGCCATACCTATGCCGATACAGGTTTCTTCGGTTGGTTTAATAGCAAGTTTGATGCAATGACATCGCGTTATGAATCGAGTGTGGGCAGTATTCTTAAACGTTCTTTTCGAGTCATGTTGATTTACGTTGGTTTGGTTATCGCTGTGGGTTGGATTTTCTTACGCATGCCAACCGCATTCTTACCTGATGAAGACCAAGGCATCTTGTTCACTCAAGCAATTTTGCCAACCAATTCAACTCAAGAAAGCACGGTTAAGGTCTTAAAAGAGGTCTCTGATTATTACCTTACTGAAGAAAAAGACATTGTAAATTCAGTCTTTACCGTTGCAGGCTTTAGTTTTGCCGGTTCTGGGCAAAATATGGGTCTTGCGTTTGTGGGCTTAAAAGATTGGTCTACACGTGAGGCGCCGGGTGAAGATGTGAAATCGTTGGCGGGTCGAGCCATGGGCCGCTTTTCGCAAATCAAAGAGGCGTTAGTATTTGCCTTTGTGCCACCATCAGTCATTGAACTGGGTACTGCAAATGGTTTTGACGTCTATCTGAAAGACTTAAACGGTCAAGGGCATAGCAAGTTAATTGAGGCGCGTAATCAATTATTAGGCATGGCCTCACAAAACGCTAACCTTGTTGGGGTGCGTCCAAATGGTCAAGAAGATGCGCCGATATACAAAATTAATGTCGATCACGCTAAATTGCGTGCTTTAGACATTGATATCAACAGCGTCAACAGTGTCTTAGGAACGGCATGGGGTGGGTCATATGTAAATGACTTTATTGACCGTGGCCGAGTGAAAAAAGTTTATGTTCAAGGTGAGGCTAAATACCGTATGCAGCCTGGCGACTTAGACTCTTGGTATGTGCGTAACAACCTTGGCGAAATGGTGCCGTTTTCGGCATTTGCATCAGGTACTTGGGAGTTCGGTTCGCCGCAATTACAACGCTTTAACGGTGTACCTGCAATCAATATTCAGGGCTCAACAGTACCAGGCTATAGTACCGGTGCTGCAATGGATGCGTTAGAAGAGATGGCCAAGAAACTACCGCCTGGTTATGGCTTAGAGTGGAATGGCTTATCGTACGAAGAACGTCTATCGGGTAACCAAGCACCGAGCTTATATGCTTTGTCGGTGTTAATCGTGTTCTTGGTACTCGCGGCGCTGTATGAAAGTTGGTCGGTACCATTGTCAGTTATTTTAGTGGTTCCCGTTGGGGTTATCGGTGCGCTATTGGCAATGAGTGCTCGCGGTTTACCTAATGACGTGTTTTTCCAAGTCGGCTTGTTAACTACGGTGGGCCTAGCGACTAAAAACGCCATCTTAATTGTCGAGTTTGCTAAGGAATACTACGAAAAAGGGTCGGGATTAATCGAGGCCACCTTGCATGCGGTGCGAGTGCGTTTACGTCCAATTCTGATGACTTCATTAGCATTTGGTCTAGGTGTACTGCCATTAGCCATTAGTTCTGGAGTGGGTTCTGGTAGTCAAAATGCCATTGGTACTGCGGTATTAGGCGGTATGATATCATCGACATTCTTAGGTATTTTCTTTGTGCCGCTATTCTTTGTGGTGGTTGAGCGCCTTTTCAGTAAGCGTGAAAAGCCCACTGCAGAAGAAGATGAGAAAGTCGATAACGATAGAAAAGATATTTAATTTTTTAAATCGTTAAGTTTAAAAGCCCAGTTTTGCTGGGCTTTTTTGTGTCTATTGTGTAGATGTCGGTATCGTCATTAATAAATTGCTTAAAGGGTGTTAAGTCAGCATTATTTAACGATATTCTTATTATTATTCGATAGAAAACTGTAAGAGTGTTTAAAAAACGCCCTTATCAACATTGATTTAGGTGGTTGATAAAGCTAAACATTAAAAATTTAACTGTAGAATGTTTGACCGTGCCAGTGCGGATACTTGTGTTATAGTTAAGATCTTAATCAAAACAGTTTATTAACATCTATAGGCACAGGGTTTATACTTTAGTGGTTGTTTTTTCGCTAAGGTTGCGCCGATAAAGATGAACTTTTGATTAAATTATGATTATGATAGCTAATAACAAGAATAAAGGATGTCATCATGCAGGCGCTGTTACTTAGCCTTACTTTAGCCACTATTTTGGCTTATCTTTGGTATGCCAGTTTACTTAAAAAACGCACTTCAGCCATTGAAGCACTAAAAGTGATCGACTCAAGAATTGATATGCGATTGACGCTGTTTACTGAGCTGTGTCAGGCCAGACCGTCTTACCATCCCTTAACGGATGATCAGCAAGCCCAATTACAGCAACTAAAACAACTGCAACCTCAGCATGATTGGGGACAACCCATTGAAGCGTCAAACGTGACGGGCGGCTCTTTGTCAGTATCGATTGCTGCTTGGCAACAAATTGATCAAGGTTTAGAGGCGTTATTAGCTACGGTGAATAAAGACAAGTTGAGTGAAGACAAGCTTGCCGAATATTTACAATTAGAACTCGATTTTGTTCACGCAGAAGATTTTTATCGTAAAGCTGTCGATGAGTTGAACAGTGGCGTTAAAATTTTCCCTGGTGCTGCTGTGGCTAAATTGGCTCGTATCGCGCCGATGCCGATATTTGATCAAGTGCATGATTAGCCCAATGATATGGCGTAATCGGCAGACGCTATTGGGTATCGGTATGCTGTTGTCTTGTGCTTGTGTACAAGTGCATGTACAAGCCAAACAAGTGGTTCATCCTGCCGTAGAAGAGGTTGTAAAACCGCAAATCAACGCTAAGTTTATTCCTGAGCAAACCACAGTAAAAAAACAGTTATCGTTACAACCATCTCAACGTACTACTACTGAAAATCTCATCGCGCCGACTCTCGAAGTGAATAATGTGCTGAATCAAGGTAAAACTACATCGGTGAATGATCAGCCTGCGAATGATCAATGGTTATTGGACGCCGGCTTTGTCGGCGAAACACCGCAACAACGCACCCTGACCAATGATTATCCGTTAACGCAACCGAGCGGGGTTCCAAGTAAGCCTAGGGTGAAGGCCCTTTACTCCGAAAATGGTATTGTCAGTGATTTTGGCGTTGAAAAACGTAAAGTATATCAATACAAGCAAACCAACGGCGTGATGGTATTTAGTGATCAGCAACCATCACATCAAGACTTTCAAGTTTTACTGTATGAATGCTTTGCGTGTCGAGTCGATTCGGTTATCGACTGGTATAAGATCCCACTATTTACCTCACCTTTTACTACCGACGTTGCGTTGGCTGCGCGCCAATATCAGTTAGACCCGGCATTAATCCGCGCCGTTATCCATGCAGAGTCGGCATTTAAAATGCGAGCGCTATCAAAAGCTGGCGCCAAAGGCCTGATGCAATTAATGCCAGGGACTGCCAAGGACATGGGGGTGGATGATCCTTTTAATGCGCAACAAAATATTCGCGGTGGTAGCCGTTATCTTGCCCAGTTATTAAGTCAGTTTGACGGCGACATCGACTTAGCCTGTGCGGCATACAATGCCGGTCCGACTACTGTGATGCAATACAGCGGTATACCGCCCTATCCTGAAACACAAGCTTATGTGATGCGGGTAAAAATCTTATTAAAACGTTACCAAAAAGCATTATCCAGTTAATTTAAGGTATTTATTGATGAATCAACTAATTGAAAACGTTCAACCTAAGCGCGTTAAAATGAGTCGTACTAACGGTTATTGTATGGCCAGTATTACTGGGCTATTGGTATTAGGGGCTGCGGCGTTACCCGCATTTGCTGCAGACAAATCATCGCTAGTCGCCCCATCACAAGAAGATATGCGTTTATACGACATTGCTAGCGCACCACAAGCCAAACGAATTGAACAAGATCTTCGCACTTTAGTCAGTTTTGGTACCCGCCATACCTTGTCAGATACTGCATCGGACAAACAAGGTATTGGCGCGGCAAGGCGTTGGATTGAAGCAGAATTTAAGCGGATATCAACAGAGTGCGGCGGTTGTTTAGAGGTTATTACTGTGGGTGACACAGTTCAAGGCAAGCGAATTGCGAACCCAACTGAAGTGGTTAACGTTATCGCCATTCAACGCGGTAAAACCGACCCTAAGCGCGTAGTGATGATGAGCGGTGACATTGATTCGCGTGTCAGTGATGTATTGGATGCGACGTCGGTTTCTCCTGGTGCAAACGATAATGCATCGGGTGTTGCTGGAGCGCTAGAAGCTGCCAGAGTATTGTCAAAATATCAATTTAACGGCACGATTGTGTATGCGGCGTTGTCGGGCGAAGAGCAAGGCTTGTATGGCGGTAATATTTTAGCTGACTATGCCAAAGCGCAAAATTGGCAGGTTCAAGCAGTATTAAACAATGACATGATTGGCAATATCTCTGGCATTAATGGGGTGATTAATAATAGTAGTGTACGGGTGTTTTCTGAGGGGGTACGTTTTACCGAAACCGCTGAAGAAGCCAAACAGCGTTATTTTAGCGGCGGCGAGAATGATTCCGCGTCACGTAATCTAGCCCGTAAAATTAAGTCATTAGCTGACCAATACATGACTAATTTGGAGGTGATGCTAGTGTATCGTCTCGACCGCTTTGGCCGTGGTGGTCATCATTTACCGTTTAATCAGGCCGGTTTACCTGCCGTTCGTATCATGGAAACCAACGAGAACTATAATCGCCAACATCAAGATATTCGTGTTGAAAACGGCATTGCGTATGGTGATGTGATTGACGGGGTAGATTTTGATTTTACTGCTAAGCTCACCACATTAAATGCCCTTAGTTTAGCCTCAATGGCGTGGGCGCCCGCGCCGCCAACCAAGGTTACCATTGCAGGGCAAGTGTCACCGAGCACTACGTTAAGCTGGGCAAAGAGTGACGATAAAACCATTGTCGGCTATCGCATTTATTGGCGATTAACGACAGTGCCACAATGGACTCATAGTCGCTATGTCGGCAAAGTGGATCAGTTCACCTTAGATAATATGGTTATCGACAACTATCTATTTGGCGTCGCGAGTGTCGCTGCCAATGGTAATGTCAGCCCCGTGGTATTTCCAGGCGCTGCTGGGGCATTTTTTAAATAAAAACCCGTAATGTATATTAAAGATAATAATCAAAAATGCCCAAACAGTTGCTGCTGTTTGGGCATTTTTATATATCAGTACTCATTAATAAAACCGTACAGCAGAATGAATAGAATGGGTATAATAAATTATTCGCCCACTTCCCACTTTACCGTCGTTTTTCCGTCGGAATGGCCTAATAAAGGCGCTAAATAATCCAGTGCTTCTTTAGCCAATACATCCATTTGCCAAGGAGGATTAATCACCCATAAACCTGCAGCCGTCATGCCAAATTCATCACTGTCAGCATTAATCGCTTGCTCAATACGCAGTTGTTTCTTAATGCCGCTATTTTTGAGCAGGGTTAACATCGCCTCAGTTTGCTCACGTTTAACCACCGGATACCATAAAATAAATGTCCCAGTCGCAAAACGCTTATGGGCTTTAATGAGGGTTTCTGCAACATCTTGATAGTCAGTTTTCATTTCATAGCTAGGGTCAATTAATATCACTCCGCGGCGCTCTAATGGCGGTACCGCGGCAATTAATCCCTGCAAACCATCGCCTTTAATGACTTTGACTTGCTTGTCTTTAATAAAATAATTTTCAAGTAATTCATGATCAGTAATGTGCAGTTCGTGTAACACCATACGGTCTTGCGGGCGAAGTTCAACATCGACAATGGCCGGTGAGCCAGGGTAAACCGTTAACTCGCCATCAAATTCAGCGTTAAAGTGTCGTACCGATTCAACATAATCGGCTAATGCGCTGGGTAAATTAGCGTGGTCCCATAATTTGGCAACACCCTCTAAGTATTCACCGGTCTTTTGGGCAAACTCATCGGTTAACGAGTACGCGCCTGCGCCTGCATGAGTATCGATATACACATAAGGTTTATCTTTTTTCTGCATCGCTTTTAATACTTGAATAAGCATTGCGTGCTTAAGTACATCGGCATAATTGCCTGCATGATAACCGTGACGATAACTGAGCATGGGCGTTTCCATTAACTAAATGAGACAGTAAAACTGTGTAATAGTGACATTATAAGTGGTCTAGCGCGCGAGGTATAGGTGTTCACTGGTGATGGCTTTTGGCATAATGGCGTAGTTTCTTACATTGGCATGGTAATCATCTTGTTGCAGACACCTATCTTCTTTAATCAGCAGTATCCTTCATTAGTCGATATCGCCCAGCGCTGGCACTTGGTGTGGGACAACGACGCTGCTTTTGAATTACGTTTTGAGCAAAATTGCTTAAGTTTGCATAAGCGTGATGAGCCTAAGCTTGACGGCATTAGTGTCGATTTTGTCTCTGGTGCGGTGGCGCATAGACGCAAGTTTGGTGGTGGTCGAGGCCAATCAATTGCCAAAGCGGTCGGACTAAAGCAAGGCGTCACGCCAACCGTTGTCGACGGCACTGCTGGCTTAGGCCGTGATGCCTTTGTATTGGCCAGCCTAGGTTGCAAAGTGATTATGGTTGAACGTCATCCCGTGGTCGCAGCCTTGTTAGAAGACGGTTTACGTCGAGCCTATGAAGATGCTGAAATAGGCGAGTGGATGCGCGATCTTATGAGCTTATTTCACGGTTCAAGTATTAGTGCATTAGCAGACGCCGCTCAAGCATCTGGCACCGAAATTGATGTGGTTTACCTCGACCCCATGTACCCACACCGCGAAAAATCAGCTCTGGTTAAAAAAGAGATGCGCGTATTTCAAACCCTTGTCGGCGCAGACCTAGATGCCGATGGTTTGCTGGCGCCTGCAATGGCGTTAGCCACAAAACGAGTGGTCGTAAAGCGTCCCGATTATGCAGAAGATCTTGATGGGGTAAAACCGTCGATGGTTATCGCAACTAAGAAAAATCGATTTGACGTTTATGTCAAATCCGCGATGAAATAGGCACTATTTTAGCGTTAAATATTAGTGTATTAAGTTATTACTGATGGCTTTGAGGTTTTGAATATGGATTGTGTTGGTAAATCTTTGAGGCAAAGCCAACTCACTTTTACCTCAAAAGACTTATCCAGATATTAACTGGCACTAGGCAGGATGCTCTTGCTTAGTAATAAGCCTGCACTAGACCAGTAAAACATGTTTACAAAATGAAGGTGGCGACTTTTTTGCTCAAATCTGTCGCACGGTCTTTGAGCATTTTAGCTTGGTCTAAATGGGTCATAGCCGACGAGGTGATCTCATCGGTGACATCTTTTATCGCGACTGTATTCTTCGTTATTTCGCTCGTTACCTGTGTTTGCTCCTCTGCTGCTATGGCTATTTGACCCGCCATATCAGAAATCACATTCACCGCTTGAGTAATTTCTTCGAGGGCTTGTGCAGCAGCGTTAACATCATCAACACTGTTATTGGCTAATCCCTTGCTGCTATCCATCAAGTTAACCGCTTGTTTGGTGGTATTTTGCAAGGTTTCAATAGTGGTATAAATCTCTGCGGTAGAGTCTTGAGTTCGGCGCGATAACACTCGCACTTCATCTGCGACGACAGCAAAACCACGGCCTTGCTCACCGGCACGAGCAGCTTCAATGGCTGCATTGAGTGCTAATAAGTTAGTTTGCTCAGCAATCCCCTGAATAGTCGTTAAAATGCCAGAAATGGCTTGTGCATGCAGGCTCAATTCACCCATCACGGTAGTGGTTTCATCGATTTCAGATGCTAATGAATTAATCGTGGTGCGGGTTTTATCAACCAAACCTTTACCCTGAGTGCTGCTCTGGGCTGATTGCTGCGCCGCCGCTGCCGTACTTTCTGCATTGGCTGCAATTTCATGCGTCGCGCTCGACATTTCAGTCACGGCAGTGGCAACCATTGCCACTTCTTGCTGTTGGCGTTGTAACTTATCAACACTCGCTTGGTTGGTGAGTAGACTCTGCTCTGCATCTAAATCCAGTTCAGTCGCCAGTTGACGAATATGACTGATCAGTTGATGTTGACTGCTCACAAAGCGGTTGAAGCTGTCTGCCAATATGCCTACTTCATCCTGACTGTCGACTGTAATGCGTTGGGTTAAATCACCATTGCCGTCAGCGATACGTGATAGCGCTTGAGACACTCGGCTTAATGGTCCAAGTAACAGACTTAATAACCATGAAATTGATAGCACACTTATCATCAGTACTAACGCAGCCAAGCCTAATTGGGTAAACATTAAACTAGCCAGTGGTGCTTCTAGAGTTTGTTTGTCGAGTACAAAAACGAGCTGCCAATCTGTATTAGGTATCTCCTCGCCCCATAGCAGTTTATCTCGGCCTTCAGAGTCAAAATAGGCTGGAGCAAATTGACCTGACTGGTGGCTCGATTGGATTAATTGACTGTTTAGCTGAGCGTCAATACCGGTAACTTTACCCATCAATTTACTCGAGTCTTTATAGGCAATTACGGTACCGTCTTTATGCATCATGATGGCATAGCCGTTGGCTGGCAGCGACATACTGTTGACGCTATCCACTAAACTGGCAATAGATACATCACCACCGACAACACCATTACGAGTTGGTTGGGCGATAGTAACCACCAATACATTGAAGGCTACGTCCAAGTAAGGCTTGGTAATAATGGCTCCACGAGCTTGTTGTGCTTGACGATACCAAGGACGAATTCTAGGATCGTAGCCGGTACGATCAATACTCGGATCTGAGTCGACCATTATGCCATTGCTGTCACCAAAATAGGTCAACTGAAAATCGCCAGATACTTGTGCTTGCTGCAATGCATTGAGCGTATCGCCTTCGACCTTAGTGGCAACAGAGGTGATAACACGCTGGCGATCAGCCAACCATTGTTCAATTCGCATCGCTTGTTGTTGACCAGATTCACTTACCTGATCAACACTACTTTGCATTAACAAGTTTTTTTGGGTTGAATAGCTGTGCCACGATAGCAATGTAATGACAACGGTAAGGGCAAGGACAACCGATAACAATATCTTTTTCTTTAGTGAATATGAATTCATATTGAGTACTATTACTGCCGTTTACTTAAATTTAAATACGGAAATAAATACAGCCATTTGGCAACTGAATTTAGAATATGAATCGAAAGGAGGAATCATCTCGATCTTGCCGTTATTTTCGCATACATAATAAACGAACAAAATTAGAATCAAGGTATTACAGCATTAATTTAGCGTTTGCTACATTAACAAGCTTGTTTGACTAACTGATAATGTTAATTTTTAATTAAAACACCTTCTAATGTAAAGTTAAATGATTATATAAAGCATACTTGTATGCTTTGTGTTGTAAGCCGCTACGTGGAGTGTATTAATATAAAACGTGGTTAAAACTGGCGCGTCAAGATAATCTGCCGGAATATTTCTCCATTACTCTAGTCTTTAGTCGCTATCATTTAGCTATCCTACTTTTAACTTTGTTCGCAATACTGTTGTGACAGCATTATAAATTCCTGATCCGCCGCTGTTTGATACGCCCCTTTTCGCTGCATTAATACCGCGGTACGTTGCAATAAAGAAGGCGCTAGGGCTATGGGGACCAGATCATCCCGATTGTTAGTAATGTTAGACGGTAAAAGTGTTGTTAGTTGGGTATGACGCACAATTTCAATGACCGCACTCAGCGAGTTTGCCTCCATCATCACCTTGGGCTGTATCTCGTGCTGACGGCAATAACGTTCAATTTGTTCACGAGTTGCAAACTCATTGGTTAACAGTACCATCGACTGTTCGCTGAGTATTTCTAAGCTAATTGCACGTGCTTGTGTCATCGGGATCCCATCGAGTAATACTTGGGCGTAGCCACTACGACTACTGTCTAAACCACGCACCGATATATTAGGCAAAATCCCAGTTCCCGTTTCATCTTTAATTTTGATCCCTGGTACCTGCTGTAATGCAGTATCGATAGACCTTGCTGCAGTGCGCTCTATTTGATCTGAGGTAATGATTGAGCGGTTACCGGTATAGGTTTTTAAGTCGGCGACTTCAGAATTGCCTAATCAGCTCCCTGTTACCACAATGACTTCAGCCTGGCTTTTGTCGTCAGCAAATGCCGCCGAGCGAGCCAAGCTGGCTGCAATGGCCACAGCAATGGTGGTCAAAGTGAATCTGGATTTTTCAGTTAACATGCATATTCCCTATGTTTCGTTTGGTCTGTTTTAAAGTGATAAGTTGGCGGTAAACGTTTTAAAGATCATCCCTCGATCTTCAGCAATCAAAGATGCTTTGGTGCACACAAGTTTGTTGTTTAGGCGTTTTTTCGATGGCGCAATATGGAGTGTTTTTTGCGGGGGGAGAAAGGGCTGAATTTACGATTCCGAAAATAGCTTCTATTTTGCTTGGACCTAATTTCAATGAGCTGGTGGTAAACACAATGATCAAAGCATATTTTTGGTATTGATTTTGATAGTTATTTTCATTTAGTTGGTGGCGGTCAAGCCATTTGTTATAACCGGTACGCTTTTGGTCACTCTATTGTCTAATTTTCAACATTATTTGATGACACCATTCCAGTCAGAATAGGCGACAGAACGATATTGGGTGGGGTCTATGTTTGAATGTAAATTTTCATTTGATAATAGTTTTATTACTTTTATTCGAGATCTGTTTTATTTGTATTCAAAGATTTTTCTCACAAGCAAGTAATGTTAATGAGGCTCTGTTGCTAGTCAAGTGCGGTTAGTAATTTTTGAGTATAGGGATATCAGTTATGACACCAAGATTGGATTGCGTCAGTCACTCATTTGTCGGGTTGAGGCGTTTATTATCCCGAGCAGAGTTTATTTATCAATTGGATAGCAGATTAAGGCTTGATTAATTCAGGATGATTAAGAAACACCGTTAAGCGTTTTTGTTCATTGAGGGTAAATTGCTGTTGTTGATATTGTGCTAAAGCCTGTTGCTGTTCCGTGTCTGACAAATTGGCGATTTGTTGTTGGTATTCTTGGTATAAGGTAATTTTATGTTGCCAATCTAGATTGGTATTTTGAGTTGCTTGTACTCGTTCAATCACTTCTTGGCTCATCTCTGCGTTTATTCCTGTGATTAGGTTAGGGTGAGATGCTTCGCCATGTTGTGGTGCTTCTAAATAAGCGCTGATATCATTGGCCATCAATGTTGGCGTGATGGCTTGGCGTTCTTCTTCATCCAGTTGGCTGATTTGATGAGCGAGTAACTCCATTTTTTGTTCTATGGTTAAACTACTATCTTGTCGAATTCTAAGCCGCTCAAATGCTTGTTGATCATACTTGTTGTCTTTGGCAAAAAATGCGTCTATTTCGAGTTCCGAAAAATAGCTTTGCTGTAATAGATGGGCCTGCTCGATAAAATCAAACGTCATGGTTAAATCAATATCGCCGTCTATTGCAGGACTCGCGTCTTTTAAAGAAGCTATCGCGATTTTATAGTCACGGTAACGCTGAAACAATGCTGCAAGTTTAGCGTGCGCATCGGCACTAAGGTCAAGTTTACTGACTAATGTAGACAATAGATTTTCTAGTGAGGTTGCTTTATCTTGATGCTGCAAAATGATGTCGTCAAAATCCCAGCGTAGTGCTTGAGATAACTGCAGTGGTTGACCTAATTTCTCTTTGCCAATAGGCGGAGTTATCACTGTAGTTTCTGATGTGAATAATGTTGAGTGATGCTCAACGGTAGGTAATTTATCAGAGGCCAATAGCTCTGCTTGGTATTGGTGTTTATTCATCAATGAAGCAGTGAATAGTACGATAAAAAGGGTGAGCAAAAGTATGCCCACCCATAATCGCGGATTTTGAGATAGTGAAAATCCACTTTTCATCTTGCTTATAAACCTAATTGTTGTAAACGATTAAGGTGTTGGCGATATAAGGTTTCTGGATTAGTTTCAAACCAACTCACCAGACCCAAAGTTTGGTTTACTTCATCTAAGTGGTTCATTTTATAGTTGTCTTTAATCACTTTACCTAGATGAGAACTACAGCCTGATACAAGGCCATCGTTAGGTTCACCAAAAACTAGGCTGGTTAAGCTTAGTGGGTAATCCGATGGATCAACAACATGAGTTAATGGGCTGGTACCCGACCAGGAGAAATAATACACGCCATTATCTGCTAGTTGTTGACCCTGACCACAATATTGGCTCGGAATACCTTCAGGATAAGCTTGGTTAAATGCAATAGAGCCTTGGGTGGTTAGGGATGTCATCGCTGCGATGCTATCCGTCGGTAGGCCGTTATTACCTGAGATGCCAGAAATAATACCTGCTAACAAGTTAATACCTTGTTGTGCAAGGTATTCTGTATTGGAGTCTACGGGAATTATCCCACGAGCTAAATCGGCAACACGACTGCCCCAGTTAACACCACCAATTGACGTTGCCGAAGCCACCATTTCTGGACTAACACTTGCGACATAGCGAATCGTTGGACCGCCATGGCTATGGCCAATCAAGTTAACTTTTTCTGCCCCTGTTTGTGCTAGTACTGCTTGAACAAAAGTACGTAACTGCTCCCCTCTGACTTCGCTTGAATTGGCGGGTGACACGCTAGCAACAAAAACTTGAGCGCCTTGCTGACGTAAGGTTTGCGGTATTCTGTAAAAATAATCTACACCCCAAATATCATCAAAACCAAATAAACCGTGAACGAGCACCACAGGGTATTTTGTTCCTTGGGCATAGGCTTGCTGTGGCGCAAGTGACAATAGCGTAATACCTGCTAAAAATAATGCGCTAAGTGTTGCGGATTTAACCTGAGATACCTTTATTAATATTTTTAACACACTGGTTTTCATCATTTATCCTCCCCAAAGGTGCAATGATGTATTGCATCGAATGTTTAAGTCTTATTGGATCTCGATCCTATGTAATACTTGATCAAGTAAATTAGTATTAACGTATGTTTAACAACTAAACAAGGGTTAACATTTGTACAGACATGCTAAGTGACACCGTTTTATTACTGTTTAAAACAACGCTATTGGTTGGTTCCTATGCATCATCTTCATTATTGATGTTTTTAATACGACAGTATGGTTGGGTTATTTTTTTGATAATAAGAAATAAATATGTAATGAGTATGCAGACATTGGTTAGGCGACAATATTCGATGGGATTAAAATAAACACAGACTTATGCAGTGAACCAATAATGGCTATTTTTTGGTATACTTTCCACTTTATCGCTGATAAAAGAATAAATTCGTTAAGCTATGGACCTGCTTTATCTGGCCTCATAATAACAACGCAGCCTTTATAGCTGCGCTTAATAATTTACAGATGATGGCTAATACTTACTGGCACGATACGCCATATAAGTCACCTGCCCAGCCGCTATTATCAATAAATGGGTTACGGTTTTTCTGCCATTCGAAGATACGGTTATTACGGCGTCGTTCCCAGTCACTTACTGGATCTTGTAGATGCCAACTTAACAATGTACATAGATCGCCCAATAACGCAGCGCCAGTATTAGTACTGCCATTGGCGATGCTTAAATCAGGTGTGCCGCTGTTGTCATTACCTTCATATCGAACATCCATGTAAAATATCATCCGTGCCACATCACCCTTAACGTCATCTTTAGGCTCGAAGCTATCAGCATCAGTATGGTTGCCTGGCGCTTCGGATATTTCGCTTCCACCCACATCAAAATCTTTGTTACCTCGACTGCTGTTAACTGAGACATCTGCTGGTCGAAGATGATGAAAATCGGTATAAGCGTATTGGCTACTATCTGGGAAACCATGGCTTTTTGCCCATACATGTTCACGATTCCAAGCATCTGATGAGTTGCTCATTCCTGCGCGGTTGGTTTTGGGTTCTGAACGTCCTGTATACAATAAAATAACATTGTTTGTATTGGCTGGGTCTTCGTCGGCATAACCCAATCCATCCCATACTTGACTATAACTAAAGCGCGTATGGCCTTTAATTATCTGATTAAGACTCGCTTTAAGTGCTGCTCCAGATTGGCCAATGGCAGCAGCATAGTATGTGGTAAACACATAACTGCCATTATCTCCAGCGGATCCGTCTCCCTCACCAGTGCCTGTTCCACCACCAGTGTCCGTGTTAACGGTATAATTAAGTACAAGGCTGACCCCATTAAAGGCAGCATAAGATTGAAGGTTAATATAGTAACGTCCAGCAACAGGGTTGGTGATAGAACACTGCTCATTGTTACCTGATATATAAGGCGCGCAATCATACTCACTCAATGTCGGTTCGCTACCTTGGCGCACATAAAGATCGGCATCTCCACTACCTCCGCTCATGGTCACCGTCACTTGAGTGGCGTTAGCTGGAAGGTCGGCAATGTATTTTAATGTCTGGCCTGTACTGGCACTTAAATTACTTTTGGCTTGACCATTACCGAGTTGATGATCACTAATGCCGCCAGTACCATCACAGCTTGTCGTAAGCGAGCCAGTGCTTGGCGTACCAGGATTGCTACTCGCGCTCCAATCAGCTTCTGACTTAGTATTAAGAACTGTCGTACGATGTATCGATACATCGCGTACATTTAAAGACCAACCAGAAATGCCGCCTTCCCAAGCAACGACATCTATTTCTTGCGCCCCTTCATTTAAGCGGACAAAATCGCCAGAGTTACCTAATGCTAAGGGCATCCCAGACAGATTGGGTAAGAGATTAAATAAGCTATAAAAACCTGCAGAGTTTGCTGCTACGGTGAAGTATTCTCCAGAGGCTAGGCTGCCTTGTAAGTTATAGCTACTACCGTTATCGCTAATTTGATATTGGCTCAGATCGATAACATCACATCCAGCATTAAACAGCTCAACATACTCTTCAGTGCTGTCATTATTAGGTGTGTCATACAGCACTTCACTAATGAGCAAGTTAGCATTTACATTGAATGCGATTCCTGTCAAAAGTGTAGCTATAGATAGTTTTGATATTGTCATTACTCATATGCTCTTATGTTTATAGTTTTATTCAGCGCTTAAATGAACTGCCCCCAAAAGACGTAATTCACCTTGATGAATTAAATCATTTGCAAAGCATAATAATAAACAGTTGTTACAGTTTAAATTTTTTTAAATACAATATTGTAACAATTAGGGTGGGTCAATGGACTGATCGCATTGTATGAGTAACTGTCTTACTTGAGCCTAATGGCTGCAATGTGCAATTGTGAGATTACACGGGCGGTGGACTTGAGAACTATGGGGGTATGCATGTGTATTGCGATGGAGCCTTTAGAGCAGTTTCATAGACAGGATCTTTAGCGCAGGCATAAAAAAACTCTTGGTGTGATCAGATTAAGTCGCCAATCACAAACTAATCACGAACCCAAAAGCCATGACTATTATCGACGCAAGACAACAGGTTGGAGTCGATATTTGAGCATTTAAATGCTTAAGGTTGAGTCTATGAGGCTCATCATAGATCCTTGTGAGGAGGGAAATGCATAGGGTAGGTTGATTCGTCGCCACTGAGTCATAATCTAGCTTAAAAGAATTGAACGATTAGCCTCACAGCATGATCCTGCACTAGATGGATCATGCTGTGTACATGCGCAGTGATTACTGGCGTCTAATAAAAGATTCAATATAAGCTGGAGTGCGTGCATTTAAAATAGGATCGGCTGACGGCTTGATTCCTATTGGTAATAGCACAGGGTTAAAAATACCATTACCACATTCTTGGGTGGTTAATGCGTTATCACGCTCGCCGTTAATAATCACTTGGCCCACTAATAAGCGCTGTCTAGTCTCTGGCCAAAGAACCGTTGGGTTATTAATTTCATCACCTTTTTCTGCAAGCTTGATAAACAAATTCCAAACCGCAGGTTTATCTTTAATTCGAGTTAATAATTCATCTTTTAAAAAGTCATCAGCCAGCTCTGCGAGTTGAGCTTGAGATAAATTGACCATACCGTCGACAGGTTCAAAAATCCAACGCCCTGGTACTAGATCGCTATTCTTGGTTGTGAATAAAAAGCTGTTCACACCGAAATACGGGCTATTGGCAAAACTGGCAGTGGGTGGCAGCTGTTTTACGAAGTCAAAAAATGCTTTAGCATCGGGTTTGTTATCGATTAGCCATTGCTTGCCTTCAGGCCCTTGTTTAACTTTGACTTGAAAAGTAAAAAAATCGTCTACATTACCGGCAAAAAACACTGGTGAGTTTGTCGTCACAAAGTTAAGACTTTCTGTATCACCGTCAATTTTAAGCGACATAAAGCGGCCCGCCGTTTTATCAGAAGCGTGCGGATTTGTGCCACCCATTGAAAAACGCGCCGTAACATCAATCTTTGATTGCTTAAAAAAAGGAATGGTTAACTGTTCATTTAATTTAGGGTTGGGTGCGAAGTAGCCCGAGGTACAAAATCCTTTGGCATGATTGCGAAGCTTTACTTCTTTACCCGCTTCTCGACTCGCCAAATCTGGTGTGCCATTGACTGCATCAACTATTTCCTGCATCGTTTTATCTGAGGCATAAAGTGAGCTTGATAAAATAGAAAGACTGGAGAGTAAGCAGATTTTTGACAGTATTTTATATCGACGAGTAGCCATTTGTGTTGTTCCTAATGGGATAAGTAACCAGTATAGACAGATTAACTGAGTGAAATATTTCACCGTTAAGATATTTTATTTTATACATAGGCTTAAAAGGCATAAAAAGCGCGTTATTAACTTATATCAATCATATTCACTTAGGTTTAAACAATACGGCATCGCTAACTGATTATGGATATCCTGTTGTTTTATAATACTTAAGTATTTTCTAAGATTTAAGTATTTGACTAATCATTGAGCTAAAAATTGTCTTTTGTTTGAGGCTGTCGCATCGCTTAACGTTTTTGGCAACGATAGGCCAAGCCGCTAACAAATTTTAATAGAAAACCTGCGTTCAGTAAGCGGCCATAGTTATAGTTACTAGCTAGCCGACTTATGTAAGGTGGTATTTCTGCCGCCAGCTAAACCGCATAACGCACACAACACAGCTGCAATAGCACATAACCATAATGGCGCATCCCAATTGCCTGTTGCAGTGTGCAGCGCGCCTGCCACCATGGGACCAACGGCTGCCAGTAAATAACCGACACTTTGCGACATACCAGAAAGTGACGCAGCTTGATGCGGGTCATCGGTGCGTAAACTAATAAACGACAGCCCCAAAATAAAACACGCCCCAGAGCAAAAGCCCAACATTAGCGTCCATACAAAGGCAAAGTGAGGCATATACAGCAGTCCAAGTGCGCTGCCGGCGCTCAGTAGTGCCAGAATAAAGCTCAGCGCGCTTTGATCTTTTAACTTCGCCAGCAGTGGTATTAATACTAATCCAGGTAATGCTGTCGCTATTTGAAAAGCGCCATGATACGCCCCCGCTTCAACGGCTGAGTGGCCGGTATCGGTCAATATGCTTGGCAACCAAGTAATGATGATGTAATTCAGAAATGAGTTTAGGCCTATTAACAAACTAATTTGCCAGGCTAGTAAATAACGCCATACACTTTTTGACGGTGCCGATTGGTGTGCGCAATAGGTCGGTTTAGTGTGTTTGCCCAGTTGTGCTGTCCACACAATTAAGCTGGCAACCGTGATGATGCCTGCCGAGCCAAGTGCCAGTTGCCAGCCCAAACCGTTTAGTTGGCTAAGCGGGAATACCAACGCTGAAAAACCACCTGATGTTACCCCCATCGTCAGCACGTAGGCCGAGGTCATGAGTGCCACTTTAGTGGCAAAATCACGTTTAATGAGGCTTGGTAATAATACGTTAGCAATCGCAATGCCTACGCCAATAATGGCGGTACCGATAAATAGCATGGTTGATGAATTGATAAACCGAGTCGCAATGCCTAACAATATCAGGATTAACGCGGCAAACAAGGCATGCTCTAAGCCTTGTTTTCGAGCAAAAAAAGCCGCCATCGGTGAAATAACGGCAAAGGCAATTAACGGTAATGTGGTTAAGTAACCTGCTTGAGGATCGGTTAGGCCAAAGTGACTAATAATTTGCTCCAGCACTGGCGCAATACCGGTAAAAGGGGCGCGTAAATTAGCCGCAATAAGCAAAATACCTATCACCAGCAATATGCCTGAGAAGCGAGATTGCGGTTTTTGAGTTAACGTAAGTGCCGTCATAAGGTGCTTTTGTTTTTATAGCAAAATAATGGCCGCTAGTATAAAGATTTTGCGGGCGATATAATTTAGAAATAGTGACATTAAATAACTAAAAACTGACAAAACTATGTTTGAAGCCATTGGCTGGGATGAAATCAAAAATTTTGAATATATGGACCAACCCATTATAGCCAAAATAGAGCAGGCTTGTGCTAGCCATGAAATTCCTTTACACACTCATCCCAAAGGGCAGCTAATTTTAGCTTTGCATGGTTACGTCACCTGTGAGGTATCGGCAAAAATGTGGATGGTGCCAACCCATAGTGCTATTTGGATCCCGGCAAATAAAGTTCATAGTAACCGCGCGTCAGATAACGCTGAGTTATGCCACTTATTTATTGATGGCAATATGCCCGGTATGCCACAAAGCACCTGCACCTTGGCGATTACGCCCTTAGTTAAAGAGCTGATGTTTGCGCTTGCTGGGAGCAATCAGCATTACGGTTCACACAGCAAAACCGCCCGGCTTGCGCAGGTATTATTTGAGCAACTTACTGAGATGCCTATTCAGCATTTAGATTTTGTACTCTCTAAAAATAGGGTCATTCAGGCGATGAGCCAACAATTGATAAGTCAGCCTGGCGAGAGAAAAACACTGCCGCAATGGGCCGAACAATTTGCATTAACAGAGCGCACATTGGCGCGACTTATTACAAAAGAAACCGGGATGACATTTGGGAAATGGCGCACTCAACTGCATATTATTACTTCGCTGCAAGCGCTGTCAGATAGGCAAAGTGTGCAACAGGTTTCTGAATTATTAGGCTATGAGTCGGTAAGTGCGTTTATTACCATGTTTAAAAAAGTCATGAAAACATCACCGATGAAATATATGAACGGGTTAAATGCTTACTAATGATACTCACCTAAGCTCTTGATAATGATAACGTTATCTCTAATCTTGCAAGGACGGGATCCGCTAAGTCATTTTTTGTTGGGCTCGTTTATTGCGGGCGTTGCTTGCTGAGGCAATATTTCGGGACATACTTACGATTCTTTATACCACAACGCCCCTTTCGCTAAGGTTATCAGTTTGTGATTATTCAGTTGCCATAAGTGTCATGAGTAACATTCTTTGTGATCTAGGCATCACTTTAGTCATTTAGAATTATCTGATAGCGATAGTCATATATTGTTTGTAACACTCATCGAGTTGGGTGTTTTGTATATCAATAATACTGGCTGAAGGAACCTTGTAAGCCACACTCGGTAGTCACTGTTTCATTTTTTTGTTGGAGATATCATCGTGAAAGAGGTTGCATTCCGTTGGGTAGATAAGTATCTGATCAACGTAAAACTACAGGAAAATTTTCTTGTTCTTTTCTTCACTGCATTGTTTGCTATTGTGGTTATTGGCGTGAGTTTGACTGACGCCGCATCTTCGCAGCGTACTGTGGAGGCGCAAAAACAAGTCGATGTGATTGCCAAATTGGCATCTGCTACTCAATTATCCGCCGCCGAATTGGCGCCATTACTGCAACATTCCGCGATTAACATTGACCGTAATACTGATATTTCAGCTCAGGTGTCAGGTCAGGATTATTCACTCAGTTATGTTGGTAGCAACAGCTTTTTGACTGGATTAGGCCTGTGGCACATCATTTCTATATGCCTTAGTTTATTGTTGATGCTTGTTTGCTCCCACTATATTAAGACGTTTATTGGCGGCGGCCTATTTCATATTTATGAAGCATTGAGAAAGTTAGCCGAGGGCGATCTTGCTGCTCGTATTGGTTATGCGCCATCACGAAATGAATTCAATTTGATCGCCAGAACCGTTGATCGGGTTTCAGAGCGAGAGCATCTGTTGGTGAAAACCACTCAAGAAGCGGTTGCGCTTATTCAACAAATTAGTGCCCAGTTACGTGTTCGTAGTGATGAAAATACCCAGTTGGCCAGCGTGCAGCAAGACCGCATTGATTCGCTAGCGAGTGCCACTGAAGAAATGGCGGTCTCGATCAGAGAGGTTGCCAGTCACGCCCAAGAATCGTCGACGCAAATATCGCGTGCAACAGAAAAAACTACGCAAGGACAAGCTCAGATCCAAAAAACATTAGTAGAGATTAATCATTTGGCTGGCGAAGTTCGTGGTGCCTCTGTTGCCGTTGCTGAACTCGATAGCAGTGCGACTAAAATTGGTGATGTGATTGCAACGATTAATGCCATCTCCGACCAAACTAACTTGCTGGCCCTTAATGCTGCAATTGAAGCTGCTCGAGCAGGCGAACATGGCCGCGGATTCTCAGTGGTTGCCAGTGAAGTGAAAACCTTAGCGGGTAGAACTCAAACGGCGACAGTTGAGATCCAAAAAATCATTGAAACCCTGCAGACCAATAGCCAAAGTGTGATGAGCGTGATGGCGAAAACAGTCACCGAAGCGGGATCAAGCGAACAGTTGATGACTTATGCCAGCCAAAGTATTAGTGAGATTGCCGAGCAAAATCAGCATATCTCCGATAGAAGTTTAGAAATTGCCGCCGCGGCTGAAGAGCAAGGTGCTGTGGCCGATAATATTGCCAGTGATGTCGACTCTGTCAGAAGTAGCTCGATTCAAGTGATGGACTTAGTGACTACCACGGCTTCAGAAATCGAGCGTTTGAGCCGTCAGGCGGATGTGTTGGAAGGTTTAATGAAGGATCTGATTGTTTAAGCATTAATTTAAGCATTTATTGGGGCGATTTCAGTTATTGGCGTCGCCCTCTTAATGGTGTTATTTCTCATGGTGATGCTTTGCGGTCACCTAACTCACGATTAACGATTAATGATTAACTTTATTTTTTGGCGGTAATATAATAAGGGCAAGAATTGCCTCAATAGCGCCTAGCTTAAGCGAATTTCGGCATTAGCCGATAGGTTTGCCAAGTTTGATTTTCGGCCCAGTGGCCCGAGATGAAGCAACATGGCCATGGATAGACACTCCATATAGCACAGTGGTTCCACATCAACTAGCTTGCGTTGACAACATCTTAGGGAGCCTTTACCTAATACCCTATCCCCATTACGGCTGAATTGTCTTCTGTATTGAAGCATCCATAGTGGCTTGGACATCAAATTTTGATAGGCCTCTATTAATAATCGCTAGCCACTTTTCCCCCTGCGGATTATTACCAAATGCAATGTGTAAACTCTTCTGTTTTAGAACTTTTTTGTTCATTTGCACAAGAGGGGTAATTTTTGCTACTTGTGGATCTGACTTCAAATACTGGTAGACATTGACGTCAATCACTATGGTATCAATACGTCCAGCTGCCAATTTCAATATGTTTTGTCTCTCATTGTTGGCTGTTTCATATTTCTGACTTCCATCGAGTATCATTTTATCGATTTTTACCGTATTCACAAAGCCATTAACAACCCCTAATACATATTGGTTTAAGTCACTCTCTTTACTCCAAACGATAGGCTTTGCTTTACGTTCAAGTAAGCCTATCGGACTCATTCCTAAAGAATTAGAAAATAGAAAATCATTTGAAGTCATCATATATTCAGGGAAATAACCAACAATGTTGCCTATCTTCACCATTCGTATGGCACGATTCCAGGGTAAAACCGTGACGTTAAGCTTATGCCCTTCATAGCTTAATGCTTGTTCAACTATTTGACTGGTAATTCCAGCATCAATTAATTGTGATCCTGTGAATGGTGGCCATTCAAGAGTGGAGAGTTCCAGTGTTTCAGTCATAGCGTTACAAGATATTATCAACGTCAATAATGCACTTAAGCATAAGATGTTGAACCTAGCTGATAACGCTGAAATCATTTTGGCTCCCTAACCTATTACCTTGTTGTTATAAAACTATAAATTCTAATGATTAATATAAATAATCAATAGAGAGACACTGTCACTCAGACACTAGAACAGCATAAAAATGAGTAATAGAAACAATAATTAATCTGTCGTATAGATTTAATTGTAGTTGGGATTGATGACATTAGGATTGCTTTAACCATATAAAAATTATTATGTTAATTTTTCATGCAAGCAAGTGTGATATTTGGCTATATCAATAGATTAAAATGTTATTACCGTTAGTGGGCTTTATCTATAAATGCCTGTGCAATTTTTTGCCATTCTGATATCTTTCGCGCAATCTAATGTGGGGTTGTATCCAAAGATATTTTGCAGCAATTACCGCGTTAAAAAATGCACGTTAACGCTGTTTATTTTGGGTTGCCTATCTATGGTTAGCTTACTGAATTTTCGCATATTTGTTTCATCTAAAACGCTAAAAAAAGGGCTGACGAGCTTGTCGTTAGCCATTGCCGCAGGACTTTGTTTTAACCTTACGGCACAAGAATCAAACACGCCTATCACTGTCCCTGTCTCACCGAGTGTGACCATGCCGCTGCAGACTTACGCAGATGAAAAATCACCCCTTAAACCACAAAATACCGAAGAAGTGCCAACTAAAGTGCGTTTTGCGAAAACGGCCAATTTTGATCCTGATTCCGTGGTTAAAATAGCCCGCCGACTAGCCCAAAAACCGTATGGGGTTCTTAATGACCCATTACCGCCTGGTTTGGCCAAAATCTCTTACGATGAATATCGCGATATTCGCTTTAAGCCAGAAGCCTCCATTTGGAAAGCCGAAGGCTTGCCTTATCAAATGCAGCTATTTCATCGTGGTTTCTATTTCCAAGATTTAATTGAAATTGCCTTGGTCGAAGGCAATCAAGCCACCCATTTGGCCTATAATTCGGGTTTTTTTACTGCTGGCGATGTGCTTAGCCAGAAGTTACCGACACAAGATATTGGCTATTCAGGTTTACGCATTCATTACCCGTTAAATAACCCAGCGTATTTTGATGAATTAATGGTATTCCAAGGGGCGAGTTATTTCCGTGCCTTGGGTAAAGGTAGCGATTATGGCTTGTCTTCAAGGGGTTTAGCGTTAAATACCGCAGAGCCTGAAGGCGAAGAATTTCCTATATTTCGTGCCTTTTGGGTTGAACGCCCAAACAGTGACAGCAATTTAATCGTGGTGCATGCATTGCTAGACAGTCCTAGCGTTGCTGGGGCGTATCGATTTTCTGTTAGGCCTGGCGATAATACTCATATCGATGTGGAAGCGACCTTATTTCCGCGCAAAGAGTTAGTCAAAGTGGGCTTGGCTCCTAGCACGAGTATGTTTTTACACTCGATGAATGGTCGTCAAAACACCGATGATTTCCGGCCTGAAGTGCACGACTCCGATGCGCTATTAATATTAAACGGTCGTGGCGAACGCTTATGGCGGCCATTGGCTAACCCAAAGCAATTACAGGTGAGTGCCTTTATGGATAACTCGCCTCAAGGTTTTGGCTTAATTCAACGCGAACGCAGTTTTGAAGCTTATCAAGACCTCGAAGCTCACTATGAACGTCGCCCAAGTTTATGGGTTGAACCGGTCGGAAATTGGGGTGCAGGTGAGGTGGTGTTGACCGAAATACCGACTGATTCTGAAATTCATGACAATATCGTCAGTTATTGGAAACCCAAACAACCTATCGCCGCAGGCAGCGAGTTTCATTTTACCTATCGTTTAATTTGGGGTGATGAGCCCGAAGTAGATGATGGCACTGTTATTGTTGCGCGCACTGCTAGCGGCCGAGCTGATATTGCTAAAGCCACGCCAAGGCGCTTGTTTGTTGTCGACTATCAAGTTAAAGCCGGCAATAACGATGAAATGCCCGTTGTGAAAGTCCAAAGTTCAGCGGGCGTTATCACCAATGTAGTCGTGTCTCGTCAGCCAAAAAACAATGGTTATCGTTTGGCATTTGAAATGGACCCACAAGATGCGGAATTGATTGAGCTGCGTGCTGAGCTTAAGTTTACTAGCCCACGCGAAGTCGAAACCTGGCTTTACCGTTGGACTCGGTCATAGCAAACATGATGCAGACTGAATCTATTACTCGCGACACTAGGATAAGCGACACCGAAATCAACTTGGTCGGCGGCGCAGTGATGCCACTAGAGCGACCAAGCCCAATGGCGCCGCAGAGTTTACGCGTGCTGTCTGAAGGCATGCCGCGTAAAAGCACCATCGCCAATGGGGTAACGTCCGAGGCTTCCCGCCGATTTTGGGTGGTTGGTAGTGCTTTTATTATCTCGGTGATGGCGATTTATGAAATGGTGTCGGTATTTAATGTCGGCGGTATTACGCCGCTTGAATACATCGTTTTAGTCTTGTTTGCGGTTAACTTTTGTTGGATAGCGTTGGCATTTAGTGGTGGCATAGCAGGCTTTGTTATTCTATTGAAAAGCACCTCATCTGTACCTACGGCAACCGTAGCGCTGCATACCCGAACCGCGATATTAATGCCGACTTATAACGAATCACCCGATCGTGTTTTTGCCGCAGTTGAAGTGATGGCCATGGCGCTGGCGGCGTCGGGCGAAGCACATGCTTTTGACTGGTTTATATTAAGTGACACTACCGATCCGGATATTGCGTTGGCTGAAGAGCAGGCTTTTTTGATTTTGCGTCATCAAGTGAGCAAAGATGCGCGGGTTTATTACCGACGTCGTCGTAAAAATGATGCCCGTAAAGCCGGTAACGTGGCCGACTTTTGTAAACGTTGGGGCGCCAGATACGATCACCTTTTGGTGCTAGACGCAGATAGTTTAATGGAAACCCATACTATCGTTAGCCTTGCTCAGCGCATGCAGGCCGATCCAGACGCCGGACTTATCCAAACCATTCCGTATTTAATCAATGGCAATACCTTAATGGCGCGGTTACAGCAATTTGCTGCGCGAATTTATGGTCCTGTTATTGGTACTGGGCTATCTTGGTGGGCGCACAAAGAGGGTAACTTTTGGGGTCATAATGCCATCATTCGTACTCAGGCATTTATGAGCGCCGCAGGCTTGCCCAATCTAGCGGGTAAGCCTCCTTTTGGTGGCCATATTATGAGCCACGACTTTGTTGAAGCGGCCTTGATCCGCCGTGCGGGTTGGAGTGTGGTAATTGCCGCAGACCTGCCAGGCTCTTATGAAGAATGCCCGCCGTCCATTGTCGATTTAGCCGTGCGCGATCGACGTTGGTGCCAAGGTAATTTACAGCACACTCGAGTGTTGTTTACTAAAGGGTTGCATTGGGTTAGTCGCTTACATTTACTCACCGGAATTATGGCCTATTTGTCATCACCGTTTTGGTTAATGCTGATCTTGTCTGGATTAATGCTGGCATTGCAGGCGCATTTTATTCGCCCAGAATATTTTACCGATCAATTCTCGTTGTTTCCGACTTGGCCAGTGATGGACTCAGATCGTGCCCTGCGGTTGTTCTATATCACTATGGGGATATTGTTCGGCCCCAAAATTCTTGGGGTGGTGTTATTACTGAAAAATAGCACCATGAGTAAGCAATTAGGTGGCAGAGGTAAAGCCATGATTAGCGTGGTAGTTGAGGTGATTTTGTCAGCACTCATAGCGCCAATCATGATGCTAATTCATTGCGGCGCGGTACTATCGATTTTAGCAGGACGTGATAGCGGTTGGTCGCCACAACGACGTGACGACGGCAGCTTACCCTGGTTAACCCTGATTTACCGCCATCGTTGGCACATGTTGGTTGGTGCGCTATTAGGTTACGCTGCGGTGCTGGATTCACTTACCTTACTGGCTTGGATGAGTCCGGCATTAATTGGTTTGTGGCTGGCGGTGCCGCTTTCTGGCATGACAGGATCAGAGCGTTTGGGGTTGTGGGTCAAGCGTCTGCAAATTTTGGCCACACCAGAAGAAATGTGTGCGCCAAAGCTCAGCCTAGACTCGTTATCTCGCCGTGAAGATTATATTAACGCCATTGCTCAGCCGTGGACCTTATCAACACTGCTGCAAGACCCAGAGTTAATGGAGCTTCATTTAGCCATTATTGATAAAAAACCTCATCGCTTACCAGGTTCTGCGGTTGAGTCGCTCGAAGCGATTACTCGCGTAAAAGTGCAAGAGGCACAATGCCAACACAACATTGCCAACCTGTTTACCCGTCAAGAATTGGCGTATTTACTGGGTAACCCTTTATTGTTAAAACAATTACAAAAGCTGCCTGAGGAGTTTGTTATCGAGGGCTTAGTGTCTTTTTGTTAGCTGATTTTTGGGCGGATTATCCCGCTCGGATAATGAATGACCTACAAAATAAGATGGTGGATCCAATTCACCATTTAGGCGCTACATTGGTGGTAACGTGTCGTCGCACACCTTTAAACTGACCTTTTTGTTAAACAGGGTTGGACAAGGCGTTCTGGCACGCAGAAACGATTGTTTAATCCGCCTCGGCCTAGATGTGAACGACCCAGCGACGCTTTGTCGATTAAGCTGATAAAAAATCTATTTTACAAACAGGTTAGTTAACACACTTTGTCGTGCTAATGCCGTTGACCTTGCTTTTATTCATCACCCCGTCTTTGAAGGCTTGGTTAGCGTCAGTCGAAAATCTTGTTCGGCTGACGCTATTGCTTGCTAATTTAGGGGACTATATTTAGGGAATAATATTTAGGGGACAATATTTTGATTAATCCTAAATAGATTGGCGGGGTCGAATTGCTGTTTTATGCTTTTGAGCCGAGCAAAGTTCGAGCCATAGGCTTCGCCAATACTGTTGTCATCGCCTTCTGGGATAAAATTCACGTAAATACTGCCCATTGAATATTGAGTTAACTTTGCATGTAACTGCCGCGCCCATTGTCGACAAAGATCGTCGTCTTGTGCATGTTGCCAGCGGGTGTGAATATTCATGGTGAAGTGTGCATCACGATTGAGCCAGGGCGTTGCGTGCGGCGCCACCTTTGTCATCGCCCCGCCAAGGTGAGCAATAAAAATTTCACACTCATCGCTGGGTAAGGTTTGGATGGCGTGTGCTATTTCGGTCACGGTTTCAGTGTTGAGCTGCGCCATATCAAGACTTTTCCAATAATTTCTGGCGCCTTCGGCTAACAAGGGATCAAATGCGGCTTGCCAATCAACAAACGGCATCGGCCCCACCACGTCGGCAATGGGTTGGCCAATTTTTCTAATTTCTGCTGTGGCAGCCTGACCTTGGGCAATATCGCCCACATAACACATAGCCAATACCACCACTTCTTTACCATGCCACTCTTCCGGTAAAAACGGTAAAGGTGGTGCTTTGCGCATCACCACCCAACAACTGAGTTCTTCAGGAGCCTTATCGATGGCGGCTTGATACTGTTGCAGCACGTTTTTCACATCATTAAAGGGGTGTACTACCATGCCAGCTAATACCTCTGGGCCAGCTTGATGCAAATTAAATTCAAATTCAGTGACCACACCAAAATTACTGCTACCACCCCGTATTGCCCAAAAGAGATCGGCATGTTGGTTGGCATTAACCTCGAGTAGTTCGCCTGTTGCGATGACCAGCTTAGCCGAGCGCAGACTATCGATGGTTAAACCAAATTTTCGGGTTGTCCAGCCAAAACCACCGCCTAGGGTCAACCCCGCAATCCCCGTGGTTGAATTGATCCCAGTTGGCACCAGCAGACCATATTGTTGTGTCGCCTTGTCTACATCCGCTAAGGTTGCGCCGGGGCTGACCTTGACGGTTTGTTGTTGTTGGTTAACGATGACATCTGTCATCTTTTGAAAATCAATTACCAGTCCACCGTCCGCTAATGCCTTACCGGCGATATTATGGCCGCCCGATTTTATCGCTAACAAAATGCCATGGGTACGGGCGAAATTGACAGCTTTGACCACCGCTTGTTCATCGCTAACGCGAACAAATAAACTCGGTTTTATATCTATCATGCCATTCCATAGGGCGCGGGCGTCATCATATTTTTTTGAGTCAGGCATGATGATCTCTCCCGATAGAGAGCTGTTAATGTCGCTTTTCTTTAATGCTACAGCCGTGCCATCCATTTTTTTAAAACGTATTGTATTCATATGCTTATTACTCCTATCCATTACTGCTCTACTTCAAGATTATCGTTCTATATTCGAGGTTTTGAATAAGCTATAAACATCAGTGTTTACCCAGTCATTGCATAATGATGCCGAGATCAAAACCACCCAATCCAGTAGGTCATTGAATTTTATTGAATTGACCTTGGATACTGATTTTTACGGGGCAAGGCTTTGATAATCAGCAATGAGCAAGATTATCCGACCCGCAATGTAAAAAGCATAGTTTATCTAGGGTGATATGCAGCGAAAAGTGAGTAACCGCTTAACGATAATTGATGTTAAATCGTTTGTTTATTAACCTAACCGTTGAAAGCTAATAAAATAATTTGAATAATAAAGCTCTCAATAAAACCAAATTGAACAAACATGAATTGTGCAAAGCTAGCTTTTGCCTACATTAAAGGGTGATTAATATGGATATATAGTCAAAAGTACTCGATACCATATACATAAAGAGTGCACTCTATCTTCACTTAGTGCGCCTTCTAAAAACAGCATGTGGAAATGGATATTCAAATTTAGCGCGCTGAGTCAGCATGGCCGATCCGGTTTTAGCTTGTGGGTTGCTAAAGCCGTTAACTGACAAGGTTATAATCGATAATCAAAAAACTTGCGTTTATCGGGCCCTGAGGCATTGGCGCTAATTTTGTTGGGGTGTTTATATTCATCCCAACTAGCGACATTACGACCCATATTTAGCTGCGGAAAATTTAGCTGCGGAAAATTCAGTTGTGGAAATTGAAGTTGCGGAAATTCAACCTCATTTGGCTGAGGCAAGCCGATAAACTGCAATAGCGCGGCAAAGCTGCCTGCAACACTAATATCAATCGCCATAAAGTTATCGCGGCCAGCAAAATAACTCAGCACTTGCTGCTGGTGGCGTTGATAACAGGCTGTTAAATGGGCTTCATCTAGTGCATCTTCAACCTGCCATATATCAAAGCAATGGTTAAAACTGCGCTTCATCAGCGGATGAAAGCGGCCATTGTGTTTATCTAAATGCACTAACATTCTGCTGAGTAACATTTGCATCGACGGCAGCCACTTATCTACCGGCCTGTCTAAATAGACAAACTTAGCGTTGGGAAATAACACATCAAGCTGCTGATAATCACTAAAGCACGGCGCATCCGACACCGCATCGGCCAACATAAACGCCTGCTTAGTAAAGGCCTGGTGGGCCACGGTTAACCCTTGCTCAAGCAAGGCTACACTCACGCTGGTAGTACCCGTTCGCGGCAAGCCGATAATAAACACTTTATGGGGCAGCTTATTTGCCAAAGTCGGTTTAGGCATAGCGGCTTGTGGTGATGTCGATACTTCAGTCGGCTTGGATGTCATTAATTACAGTCGCATTGGGTTATAGAAATTGAAGGTTATAGAGACAGTAAATGATTATACCGAAATGGTAGCCAAGGTGTTATTGAGCTGGCGAATGAGAGTCATGAGGCAATTAACCATCCTATTCGCCTCATTGGGTGAGGCAAATAAATTGATATTTGCCTAAATCGCACTGCAAGTAGCTATTTAGCTTAGCTTGTCGAACTTTAATGCTTGATTAAAGCTGGAGCAGAAGCACAAGGTATGTGTTGGTGCTGTGATGTAATATCAGAACGATTTTAATATGTGACTCATAGTCCGTAGACTCATTGTCTACATGTTTGCATCATCATGAAAACCTTTTCTTAGGATTTTTCATGGAAGATTCGATACTAGTTTCATTTGGTGCGTACTTTAAAAGTTTACGGGTTTCAAAGGGCTTATCACAAGAACAACTTGCGCTAAAAGCTGATTTAGATCGGACATATATCAGTGGGATCGAAAGAGGGAAAAGAAATGTTAGTTTGATCAATATTGTCAAGCTAGCAGAAGCTTTGGAGTTACCTCCTAAGCAACTTCTTGATTTTAAGTTCAAGGAATAAATATGTCTAACAGAGCATTTTATTCCGCTACCCTCGAGCAGTTTTTAGTGGCTAACCCCTTGTCTATAAGTGGTGAAATATCCGCTGCTCATACTCAACAACTGCAACATCAGCAATCCAGAGCGTGGGGGGCTGAAATAGATATAATCAAACGAGAACTCCTATTATGTGATGCTGATAATGCACATATCTTTTTTGAGTTCATGATCCCAAGAATGGGACGACGTGCTGATGTTGTTCTAGTGGTGAAAGGTGTCATCTTTGTTATCGAATTCAAAGTTGGTGCTCAACAAATTAATCATGCCGATTTAAGACAAGCCCATGGCTACGCACTCGATCTCAAAAACTTTCATAGTGGCAGTCATGATAAGTTTATCGTGCCCATTTTAATTGCTACGGATTTAGGTAAACCAACCCAGCAGCAAGAGTTATTCGAATTAGAATTTGCATTTGATAACGTAGCTTCTCCGATCGCTATTTATTCCAGTCAGATACTTAACGCAATAAATCAAATTACAACATCTTTAAAGCAGGCTGCGATCGATGCTAATCAATGGGCAGCATCTGGTTACTTACCGACTCCAACAATCATCGAAGCTGCACAAGCGCTTTATGCTCAACATAACGTTGAGGATATAGCCAAAAGCGAAGCTGATACTCAAAATATCGGCCAAACAAACCAACAATTATTGCAGCTTATACATGATGCACGTGATAGAAAACGGAAAGTTATTTGTTTTGTCACCGGTGTCCCAGGTGCTGGTAAAACACTCGTTGGATTAAACATAGCGAGCACTCATTCCAATCCAAACGAGAAAGAGTACTCAGTATTCTTGAGTGGCAATGGTCCTTTGGTGTCGGTGTTACAAGAGGCCTTAGCCCGTGACCGAAAAGTAAGAACTGGAGATTCACTTGCTGTTTGTCGACGACAGACAGAACAGTTTATTCAAAATATCCATAAGTTTAGGGACGATTCTTTATCTGGTGGTGTTCCGCCTGAACAGGTCGCAATATTTGATGAGGCACAAAGGGCTTGGAATAAAGAGCAAACTAGTAAGTTCATGCAAACAAAGCGCAACCAAATAGAGTTTAATAAATCAGAGCCTGAATACCTAATAGAAGTCATGGATCGTCACGAAGATTGGGCCGTAATTATTGCGCTGATTGGTGGAGGGCAAGAAATTAATACCGGAGAGGTGGGGTTGTTAGGTTGGCTTAATGCTCTAGACGAAAAATTTAGCCATTGGGATGCGTATTACTCTGCTGATTTATTAAAAGGGGAATATGTAGCATCAGATTTAACAGCTAGCCATTTATCAAAAGGAACAGTCTTACCGTGTTTGCATTTAGCGACTTCGATGCGATCATTCAGGGCGGAAAAGCTATCAAGCTTTATTCACTATTTGATTGATGGCGATAGCGTATTAGCTCGGAAATTATTCACTACGTTCTCGCACTTATATCCTATTAAAGTGACTCGAGATTTAGACACTGCAAAAAAGTGGCTAAAATCGCAGAGTCGAGCGACAGAAAGTTTAGGTATGCTTGCCTCATCAAATGCCATACGTCTTAAAGCAGAAGGTATTTTTGTTAAAAACAAAATTGAGCCTAAAGATTGGTTTTTAGGGTTGCCGGAGGATATTCGCTCATCTCATTTCTTGGAAGATATTGCGACCGAGTTTGATGTTCAAGGCTTAGAGTTAGATTGGTGCTTAGTTGCTTGGGACGGTGATTTTCGATTTAAACCTACTGGGAAAGAACATTGGCGATTTCGCGGAAGTAAATGGGAAAAGCGCCAACAAGAACAAACTCAAATTTATTTAGAGAATGCTTATCGAGTGCTGCTGACTAGAGCCCGGCAGGGAATGGTTATTTTTGTGCCCCCCGGGGATGATACCGATAATACAAGACAGTCTGAGTTTTATGACGGTACTTTCGATTTTCTACAACGTTGTGGTATCACCGTCATTTAGGATTATTTCATTCCATCAAGGCCTGCCATATCGTCCTCTTCAGCTGTTGAAAACAGGATGTTTTCGTCAAGCCCCCATGGATGGGTTTACGACGTGTTGCAGATGACTATGTGGTGGGCGGATTAGTGCATAAATATGTCGATAAGTCATTATATAATTGATCTTTTTAGATCTTAGAGGGTTTAGGTTCTCAATGGTTAAAAATAAAAATGGCAGCCACATTGGCAGCCATTTATCTTTATTGATGTTCACGAGTTGCTAGCAGTTAATTGCTTTTCTTTCCAAAGCCAAAGCTCAAACCAGAGATTAGTTAATTGCCATCGATAGGAAGTAACCTACAACCGTTGCAGTACCTACACCGATAAACCCAGGAATAATAAAGCTATGGTTGAGTACGTATTTACCAATATGAGTGGTGCCGGTTCTATCAAAACTAATGGCCGCTAAATCGCTTGGGTAGAATGGAAAGAAGAAGTAGGCATAACACGCTGGCAGTACCCCGATTAATACCGGTGCTGGGATGCCGAGTGAAAACCCTAATGGCAACATAATGGTTAATACTGCCGCCTGACTTTTTAAGAATATCGATGACACAAACATGGCGATAGCAAATGTCCATGGATAAACACTGACAATGTCGCTTACTGCGCTCACCAAAAAGGTTTTATGGTGTTCGATGATGGTGTCACTCATCCAGGCTATACCGAAGATAATAATCACTGCAGTCATACCGGCGGTAAACACGTTACTGGTGACAATTTTTTTCGGTGATATATTAGTGGCCAGTAATATCAAGCCACCGACAGACAGCATCATAAACTGAATGGCTACCGACATTTTTACGCCATCTGGTAGCACTTGCTTGCTAAACATCGCCACCATGATAACGGCAAGAATACCGAGTAAGAACACGATTAAGCCTTTCTTTGCCGTCGACTTCGCTTGTGGGGTTTGTTCTGCGTCAGTGGTTGGATCGGTTAATGCTTCACGAAATTCTTCATCAGTCAGGCGCGCCTGAAACTGTTCATCTTTATCTAAATCTTTACCGCGCTTTAAACTCCAAGTACACGCCAATAGCAAACCCGTTAAGGTCGCTGGAATGGTCACCATCAGTACATCAATTAAGTTAATATCAAGATTGTTATCAACGGCAGTGGCAAGCACCACAGCCGCTGCGGCTGCAATTGGGCTAGCAGTAATGCCCATTTGTGAAGCTACGGTTGCCATGGCTAATGGACGTTCAGGTCGAATACCTTTCTTGTATGACACATCGTAAATAACAGGAAGAAGGGGATAAACGGAATGGCCGGTGCCAACCAGTACTGTTAAAGAATAAGTACAAAGTGGGCCTAAAAAGACGATATGTTCAGGATGTTTACGTAACAGCTTTTCCGCAAACGTTACCAACAGCTTTAAACCGCCAGTGGCTTCTAATGTCGCCGAGGCTGCTACAACCGCCAGAATAATTAACATTACGCTGACCGGAGGTGTGCCTGGTGCAATACCAAAGACAAATGCGAGTACCGAAACGCCTAATCCACCGAGTAAACCAAAGGCAATACCGCCGTGGCGTATACCAACAAATATCACCGCCAATAACAGCAGCATGTGTATATAAAACATTGTGTTCTCTCCCAATGGATTTAGGCATTAGTTAGCCTTGAGAAGGTATATCACAATGTATTTTTCCGTTAGTGATTTGATTCAAGTAATTGAGTTGTATGTTATTGCAAAGGTTATAAATGTGAACGATATGACAAACCTTAGGGTACTTTTATTTGTACTCGATCTGCGTAGGTCTTGAGCAGTGCATTTAATCGGTTTACGTTATTCGAAAGTCACTATCTAACGGCAATGTGGAACGTGTAGATTGAATTAAAATCTACAGTAAGAGTGGAGGTTTTTCGTTAAACAAGCTAAATACTGAACAATGGTTCATTACGATTGATAAGTCACACAAGCCGTTTTTATCTGACAATCACGGCCTATGCTTACTGGCTTTAACCAATAAATAACGAATGGCTGCGTCGTTACATTGCACCAGTTGCCAGTGCTGGCAGTTGTTGAATGTTGCATAGTGTTCAATGGCATCGACAAATGCGGCTATAAACGCCTCTCTATCGGTAGTGTCACTAATACTTATATCTGTAGAGTGATCATCAAAAGCATCTGCTTCAAAGCTGAGTTGTTGCAGTAACAAGCACTGGTTTTTGCGGTCGGCTTTGACATCAACACGGCCAACAAAACGGTCGCGCCATAAAATGGGCAGTGAATAATAGCCAAATTGGCGTTTAGCCTCGGGCACATACACTTCGATTTGGTAATCAAACCCAAACCATTGTTTGAGTTTTTTACGTTGGATGACTAAATTATCAAACGGATTAAGCAACCAGACTTTATTGGGCATTGTTGTTGGTAATGCCTGCGTGGGTTGGTAAAAGTAAACTTGTTGTGTGGTGGCGCTGGATTCAGTAAAGCTGGCGATATCACCTTGCTCGCACAGTTGCGCCAATGTTTTACTGAGTAGCGGTTTAAGGCCTTTGCGTAAATATTGTATTTGCTGCAAATTACCAAAGCCGTGGGCAGATAAATAACGGTGGATCAAATGTTGGGCAAATTCGGTATCGCTAGGCACTGTGGTGTCGATATGCTTGGGGAGTACTCGCTCGGTTAAGTCATACACCTTTTGAAACTTGTCGCGCCTAGCAACCATTAACTCGCCTTGCATAAACAATTGCTCAAGGGCTTTTTTTGCTGGTTTCCAGTCCCACCAAGTGCCATTGGGGGTATCTGATCTATGGGTAAACTGACTGGATTTTAATGGACCCTCGCTGCTAATGCGGGCTTTAACTTCGCGCATGACTTTATGTTCGGGTTCAAACCAATGTGTGCCACCTTGTTGTAAATGCTGCTTGCGGTACAAGCTAAAACGGTAATCATCGATAGGCAGATAAGCCGCCGCATGAGACCAATATTCAAACACGGTTTTATCGCTCATTGCTGCGTCCAACATAGAGGCAGAATAATCGGGCAGACGAGTGTGCAGTACATGATGATGTGCGCGTTCGACCACATTAATGGAGTCGATTTGCACATAGCTTAATTGCTGCAGTAATGCGCTTAACGAGGTGGCGGGTTGTAATAACCCTTGTTGCTGTATATTGAGTTGGAGCCACTGTTTAGCGGAGTAAGGGTTTGTCATTAAACGCCTTTGCTGTAAGTGATAATGCGTATGGATGCGCAAGTGATGCATTGCATTGTAGACTGAAATTTACCGCAGAGTACACAAGCTGTTGATGATAAGGCTGGTTGATGTTGGCGTGGATAGATAATCATTTCTTAGTCCGTTTTACCATTTTTAAACAGGCTTAATCTGGTATTCCCTCTCATTATTCATTCCCTCGCAGTCGACCATATATTGGTGTACAGATTCATTAAGCCATAAAAGGCTAAGTTTGTTTCATCTTGAGTTTCGTCCTTAATGCCCTTAACAAATCGTTCTGGGTACTGGGTAATGGACACTGTGAAGTGGCAGCATGATTGTGGATAATACTAGGATCAATTGAGGCGATACATAATACCGGCCTCAACCTTATCCTCAACCTTAACATCAAACCAAGTTACGATTAATACGAAGATTCCAGTTTTGCGAATAAACTCGCTTGTCTCCTTCATAAGCGTCTAACTCAGCATCCAGATAAAAATAAAACTCATCGCAGTGCAGTAAGGTGCGGGTGACGGTCTGTACTGCCCAGTCTCCTCGCTTAAATCCCCATCGCCAGAGAGTCTTGCCCTGTGCAGACTGGAAGTCATCACTCTGATAGGTGTACCACTCATTGGCCTCGCGATTTACAATCAGGTCGATATCTTCGAGGTGATAAGTACCATTGTCGTTAATGACTTCCAAAGTAGACAAATCCTTGTCCAGTTCGCGGATCACTCGCCAGTTATGATGTCCCTCAATAAGTTGCTGCTTGGCACCGCTGGTGGAAGCCTCAGGCGCAAGGAAAGAGATCGTCTCTTGATGACGAGGATTTCGACTCGGCAATATCACTCGGCTACAACCCGTATAAATTTTGATCCGCGTCGACTCAGGTGAAGGCCATGCCAGCGGGAAATAAGAGGAAGAAATGGCAATTCTAATCCGGTGGCCCTTGGGAAAGGTCTGCGCGGTACCGTTAAGCTGAACTTTTACCCGATAGCGCTTGTCTGGTTGCAGCGGTGTCGGATTAGTATGGCTATCCCTATGGGTCAGGTTCAGCAGGCCGTATGTTACCCTTGAGCTCTTGTTATCAGGATGCACATCCGATAGACGCACAGCTATCATTGCCACTGGCTTGCTGGCCGATAATTCTAACTCAATCACCGCTGCCCCCATAATTTCAAGTGCAGTGTCCAAAGGCTGACTTGTGAAAACTAACGCGCCACCTTCTTCTTCACGCTGATCATGAGGGAGATCCGGCGTGGTGCTATATGAACACCATTTGCCAGCAAACAAACCGTTACTCAAGGGTGATTGCAAACTCAGCTCTTCCTCATCAACTTCGGCGAATTCGTCTACCAGACGATATCGATCAAGCTTGAAGACAAGCGTGCCAATATTGGGTGTCGGCCAAGATGGTTCACTGACCCAGCGGCCGTAGCGTTGATGGTAAGACGTTGACGGAGGCATACTGTCTAACATCCATGCCCGCAGCATGGGCTCGTCCATAATGCCGGTCTCAATCCCCTTCAACCATTTATCCCACCAGCGTAGGCATTCCTGCAAAAAACCTATCGCCGGGCCGGGCACGCCAATATGCGGATATTTATGACTCCAGGGGCCAATCAATCCTTGCCTCGGGCCGGGCAAGTGGGTGAGCAGGCGAAAAACCGCATTACTGTAGCCATCGGCCCAGCCGCTGACTGCCATGACCGGGATCTGCACCTTAGAAAAATCTTCGCAAATCGAGCCATGCTGCCAGTACTCGTCACGGTGTTGATGATTAAGCCAGGTATTGAGCCATAAGCCACTGCCTTTAAGGCGTTCAAACCACATGTCGCGCCACTTGCTACCGACAATTTGCGGATCCGGCGGTAAGGAGTTGTAAGCAAACATCGTCGAGGCCCAAGAAAGATTATCACCGAGCAGGCAACCTCCCATATAGTGCACATCATCGGCATAGCGGTCATCGGTAGAGCACACGCTAACGATAGCCTTAAGTTGCGGCGGTTGCATTGCCGCAATTTGCAGGCCGTTGAATCCCCCCCATGAGATCCCATACATGCCAATATTGCCGTCGCACCATGGTTGTTTCTCTAGCCACTCAATCACAGTGACACCATCGTCGAGTTCCTGCTGCAGATATTCGTCCGTTAGCACACCTTCTGAGTCGCCGCTTCCACGGATATCCACACGGATACAGGCATAGCCGTGTCCGGCAAAATATGGATGCATGGTTTCGTCGCGCAATCTGACGCCATCACGTTTACGATAAGGAATAAACTCAAAAATAGCCGGTACAGGCTCAGTTTCAGCACCTTCTGGCATCCAGATGCGGGCAGAAAGACGAATGCCGTCGGCCATCGGGATCCAGCAATGTTCGATATGGCGGATTTTGTAGGCGCAGTGCTTGGCAACCGTCATATTTCCTCCTTATGGTTATCATGCAGATCATTTAAAGCAGTGGCACAAGTTCCAGCGGTAACGCTTGTTGCACATCTCGGTATTTCTGCAACAGTTCTTGCTCGCTATCAGCGCCGATAAACACGGTCGCTAACTCGTAGCTGTAACTGTCTTGATAATTAAGCTCAGACAAACGCATTCCCTTGCAGACATGCAGCTCGATATCAGTACCCGCAATGCGCTGGGTAATTGCCTGTACTTCTTGCTCTGTGGGTACCTTGTTAACCAGTGCATCTGCATGTGTGCGCCACATAAACTTGGCCGAATATTGATATAAGCCTTTACGATGGGGAAAGACAGGCTGTTTCCCCAAGGCCAAAGCCAGCATTACTTGATGATGTGACATGCCATCGACGTTGCGAAATAATGGCGAATGGGACTTGGAAATACGGGTATTGATCTCCAGCAACCAGATATGGTCACTCTCCTTGTCCCAGTAATACTCGATATTAAATGGGCCATTATCAAAATCGATAGCGGTAAGGAAGCGCTCGGTGACGGCGATCATTTTGTCTTGAACAGGCTGTGGGATCGATGATGGATACTGATAGCGAGAAAAGCTGGAATCATGCTCACCTTCACGTATTGAGTCAACGGCCCCATAGACACACAGTTTGCCATCAAAAACATAGCCTTCAAGGGTACATTGCTGGCCATCGGATATGATCCCTTCGGCGATGCAGTGATAGCCATCAATAGCGGCAATTTCATCTGGCAGGTCGGCAAATTGGAGTAAGTAGTTGAAGGGTTTGGCAAAGCAGTAGATTTTTTTGCGGATCTCCGTAATCGCTATGTCGAGTTCACTACCATTGCGCACCATAAACCCGAGGTGTGATAAAACTGCTTTTACCGGCTTAAGCCAGAAAGGGTAATCGAGGGTGATTTGCTGCTTATAATCTTCTTTAAAAGGATCCACTACGCAAAAATCGGGGATATATTCTGGGATCACGCGGCGCTGCTCCAACCGGCTCCAGTATTTATGCTCGCATTTGAGTACGGCTTCAAAGCTGGGAGAGGGCAAGCCTAAAGATTGACACAATAGAGGGAGCATGGTGCTAACGGGAAAATCCAAATAGCCGACAATGGCATCTACGGAGCCAGGATAGCTGTTCAATCGCGCTAGAGCGCCTTCATACAAGGTTTTGACCGGAAATTCTTTTCCTGTTTTTACCTCTGAATATTGATAAAGCTCATGAAAACAATATTCATGGGCAGAATCGAGCGAACGCATTAGGGAAAGGTTGAATTCGTCCGCAGCAAAAACAAAAATATTTTTCATTTTCCGGCCCCCTGCTTTGTTATCTTTTCATTGCCATTAATAGCAGCGCTTAACGAGATACTTTTTACTTTAATGGCATATATGAGGGTAGTTGATGGCGATCTTCTTGTCTATTAAATGGGGCGAAATTGGCCTAACTATAATGCTCAATACCTGATGTGCTTTGGGCTCTAGCACATTGATACATAATCGGCATTGATATTTATTAGCTTAAGTTCAAATGGGCAACTCGCGTTTTTTAAAGTGGTAACTAATCAAGTTAGTCACTATTTTAGTCCCACTTTTTCACTCAATAGCAGACCGTCACAGACCAAACTGTAAAAGCAAAAAATCCCTAATAACAGAAGTCATTACGGATTTTTTAGCGTTTGGGAGCAGGGTGAAAGCTTATTCTACGTTTTGGATCTGCTCGCGCATTTGCTCAATCAATACTTTTAACTCTACTGCGGCAGAAGTGATTTCTGCGCTGATTGATTTAGAGGCTAAGGTATTTGATTCGCGATTAAATTCTTGCATCATAAAGTCTAAACGACGGCCTTCGCTGCCACCCTTTTTGAGGATGCGGCGGGCTTCGGTGACATGGGCTTCAAGACGGTCCATTTCTTCGGCGACATCTTGTTTTTGCGCCAGCAGTACCATTTCCTGTTCTACACGGGTAGAGTCTAATTCGCCGACGATGTCTGCTAAGCGATTAGTGAGTTTTTCGCGTTGGTACTGCATCACGGTTGGCATGTGTTCACGCACAATCGTCACTTGCTTCATTACGCCGTCTAAGCGGGTCAGTAGCATGTCTTTAATCGCTTCGCCTTCGCGGCCACGGGCTTCGATAAATTGATCGACAGCGCTGTCAAACGCAGTCATTAACTCGGCACCCATGCTGTCCATATCTTGTTCAGCAGCGGAGAGAACCCCAGGCCAGCGCAATACGTCAGTTAGGCTAAGTTCGCCTTGTCCTGCTTCTTGTTTTAACCAGTTCGCCGCGCTGAGTAACTGCTTGGCTAAGTCTTGGTTGAGTTGCAATTCATTATTGCTGCTGTCGACGAGTTCATAACGTAAATTAACTTCTACTTTGCCGCGGTTTAGGCGTTTACGTAGACGATCGCGTAAGACAGGTTCAAAGCTGCGAAACTGCTCAGGTAGGCGCAGGTAGGTTTCTAAGTAGCGCTGGTTGACTGAGCGGATTTCCCATGAGGCGGTACCCCATTGTGCTTTGTGCTCGATACGAGCGTAGGCTGTCATGCTTTGGATCATGAAATGTCCTGTTATATTATTACGCGAATGTGAGTTGATTATAGCCGTTTTAGGTGACTAGGTTAAAGGATTAGTCGATAGATTTTTGGCTTGGCATAGTATCTAACGGCATGAAGCTCTATAATACGCCCTCAAATATGATCTAAAATCGACTACAGGACTTTTCATGCGCCCAAGTAACCGTACACCTGCTCAAACTCGCCCGATCACTATTACGCGTTCTTTTACTGCACATGCTGAAGGCTCTGTTTTAGTCGAATTTGGCGACACAAAAGTGTTATGTACCGCGAGCTTTACCGAAGGCGTGCCGCGTTTTCTTAAAGGTCAGGGTCAAGGCTGGGTAACAGCTGAATACGGTATGTTACCGCGTTCAACTCATAGCCGTATGGACCGAGAAGCCGCTCGTGGTAAGCAATCTGGCCGTACTCAAGAGATCCAACGTTTAATTGGCCGCGCATTACGTGCTGCGGTTGATATGAAATTATTGGGTGAAAACACCATCGTTATTGATTGTGATGTGATTCAAGCTGATGGTGGTACGCGTACTGCTGCCATTACGGGTGCGTGTGTGGCATTGGTTGATGCGCTTAACTGGGCGCGTGGCAAGGGCATTATTAAAGCTAACCCGCTTAAGTTTTTAATTGCCGCTGTGAGCGTGGGTATTTATAAAGGCGAAACGATCAGTGATTTAGAATACATTGAAGACAGCGCTGCAGAAACTGATATGAACGTAGTGATGACCGAAACCGGTAAAATTATTGAAATTCAAGGTACTGCAGAAGGCGAACCATTCAGCCATGAAGAGTTGCTTGAGTTGTTAGTGTTAGCTAAAAACAGTATTCGCGAAATTGTCGATGTGCAAAAAGCCGCATTAAGTTAATATGCAGTTGAAAAATGAGGACCGATTACGGTCCTTTTTTTTAGCCTGAAAATTGATCATAGAGGACTAACCGTGAAAGCCTATCAACGCGAATTTATTGAGTTTGCTTTAGCCCGCCAAGTGTTACGTTTTGGTGAGTTTACCCTTAAATCTGGCCGTACTAGCCCGTACTTCTTTAATGCTGGACTGTTTAATACGGGTAAAGACTTGGCACGTTTAGGCCGTTTTTATGCCGCGGCGTTAATGGACTCGGGTATTGAGTTCGATTTGTTATTTGGTCCTGCGTACAAAGGTATCCCGATTGCGACTACCACCGCCGTTGCCTTGTGCGATCATCACGATGTGGACATTCCCTATTGTTTCAATCGCAAAGAAGCCAAAACCCACGGCGAAGGTGGCAGTTTGGTGGGCAGCGAGCTCAAAGGCAAAGTGATGCTGGTGGATGATGTGATCACTGCAGGTACCGCTATTCGTGAGTCGATGGAGATTATTAATGCCCATAATGCCCAGCTTGCCGGTGTATTGATTGCATTAGATCGTCAAGAAAAAGGCCAGGGAGAGTTGTCGGCGATCCAAGAAGTTGAGCGCGACTTTGGCTGTCAAATTGTGTCGATTATTAAGCTGGCTGATTTAATCTGTTACTTGTCTGAAAAGCCGGGCATGGAAGCGGAGTTAGCATCCGTTAGCGCTTATCGTGAGCAATACGGGATTTAACCTTTTTCTTATGATTCTTTCCTATTAATCATCATAAATAACAACGCAGCCTTAGATGGCTGCGTTAGTCGGCTGCGTTTTTTATTTACGATAACACTGAGTCATAGCCTATTTTACCAGATGTAAAAACTCGGCACGTGTCGCAGGGTTTGATTTAAACACGCCGCCCAATGCCGTGGTGGTCGTTGAGCTGGTTGAATCCATCACGCCACGTGATTTAACGCAGTAATGTACTGCATCCATTTTTACCGCTACGTCTTTGGTTTCAAGTAGGGTTTGCAGTGCCACTAACACTTGCTGGGTTAAGCGCTCTTGCACTTGTGGGCGTTGGGAAAAAAATCGTACGATACGATTAATTTTCGATAAGCCAATAATTTTGCTGCGGGGTAAGTAGGCTACTGTGGCTAATCCATCAATGGTCACTAGGTGATGCTCGCAGGTACTGGTCAGACTGATGTCTTGCACACGCACCATTTCATCGACACCCATTTTGTTTTCGATAACAGTGATCTTGGGGAAGTTTTCATAATCTAGGCCTGAGAATATTTCATCGACATACATTTTTGCAATACGCCGAGGGGTATCGACTAAGCTGTCATCTGATAAATCCAATGACATTAATGTCAGGATCTCTCTCATATGATGCTCAATTTTTACCTTACGTTGTTCTGGCGTCGAGGTTTTTGGCAACATAGGTGTTTCTAGCCCACGATCTTTCAGCGCGGCTTGTACTTTTATTGCGGCTTCACTTAGTGCCATATATCCTCCAACAACCCTGTCATACTGCGATAAGTATATCTTAAAAAGCCTTAGGACGCTTATGCCATAAGGGGAATGGAGAATAACGTGATTCGTTGCAAATTAACACTGTAGACGATAAAAAAGCCGACCCTTTTAGTCGGGTATCGGCTTTTGAGGTGTAAACGCTTTGGCTATGGCTATTTAATGTTTAAATTCTCTTTGAGAAATTTAAGCATTATTTCATAATATTTAGCGCGATTTTCGGCATTGTAGAAGCCATGACCTTCTTTTTCCCAGATTTCTTTTTGGAATGGGTAATTGGCTTGATTTAAGGCTTTTTCCATTGCTTCAAATTGCTCTATGGGTGCACGTTCATCTTCTTCACCATGAATTAATAACACTTTGGCCTTGAGCTTGCTGACATTGTGGGTTGGCGACATTGTCTGTAGTTGTTGGGTATTTGTACCTAGCACTTCTTTTAAAAATGCTTCCCCACCATAAGAGTCTGGAATATCGCCTGTGTTATACATTTGTTCTAAGTCGTATACTCCGGCAACACCAATGGCGCATTTGAACATATCGGGTGCTAACATCGGGCTGATTAGTGCTGAATATCCGCCAAAACTACCACCAGAAATACACACTCTATCTTTATCTACATAACCTTGGTCAATAACATATTGAGTTGCGTCGATAATGTCATATTGAATTTTACTTCCCCATGCGAGGTAGCCTGACTCCTCAAACGCTTTACCGTATCCACCTGAACCTCGGAAGTTAACTTGTAATACCGCTATTCCATTTTGTGCGAGTAATTGATTTTCTGGATTAAATACCCATAAGTCGCGTGGACCGTGCGGGCCACCATGAGGGTTAACTACAAGTGGCATATTTTTATGATCTTTAATGCCACTTGGAAGGGTTAAATAACCATGGATCGTTACACCGTCACGATTTGTGAAACTGATGGGGCGTACTTCAGACATCTCGCTTGGGTCAAGTGCTGCATTTCCAGCAAACAGGAATTTGAGTTTGAGTTTTTTACGATCAAACAGATAGTAGTCACCCGAGTTTTTATCATTCATTGCCGCAACGATGAGTGTGTTACCGTCGATGGTTTCGCTTACGATACGAATACGATGATCAGGAATTGCTGCCATAAGCTGCTGCAATGCTTTGGCTTTAGCACTTTCGGTATCGACAAATTGGTATTCTGGGTAACCGTTTTCAAACTCTACCGCGTAGAGTGTGTTTGTTTGTTCGCTAATCCAAGTTATAAATGGGTCAACAACATCATGTTGGATGATTTTTTTATGTTTCGCCGTTGCAAGTTCTACTTCATAAATCGCCTGAGTAGCGCCTTCACCATGTGCAATAGCATAAATTGATTTGTTGTCTTCGGTGAACGAAATAGGGTAGAAATCTGTTAGTCCGCCTTTAATTCTTTCAGCATCAACCCATTCACCATTTTCATAGTAGAAGAGCTGATCATCGTTTTTGTTATCTCGTGCAAAGCTAAAGCGAACGTCTTCTTTATTATCAACAAGGAAACCTGCATTGGCGATAGGTGAAGTGGTAAGGCGTTTGCGTTTACCGGAATAGACATTGACTCGGTATACAAGGGTGTAAGAATAGTTAAGGCCATTCCAAGGATATGCCATAATATAGATATATTTATCATCATCTTTTAACGTGTCTAAAACAAATGCGCTTGCTCGGATAGTTTCATTACTGGAAATGCTTGTGCCAGTTGAGGAACCGCCATTATAACCGAACAGGTACTTAGATTTGCTGCCGTCATAATTTACCGCCAGTAACTCCCCGTAATAATCAGAAACCTCACGTTGTGCGTGCTTATAGAGTTTTTGTAATACAATCCGCTCATCATTCACCCAATAGTAACTACCAACTTCTTCATCACCACTAAATTTGACTGCATTAGTCGGCTTCATGGTTTCAAGGTTTAGGATTAATAGGGTGCGCTTTTCATCCTCAATTAAAATAACGCCAAGGTGTTTACCATCGGGTGATATTTTGACTTCAGAGAATTCGGAATCAGCACTAAAATCTTTGATCTGAGGACTAGCAAAAGTGTGAGAGGTAAAAAGAATAAGCAAACAGCAAGTGAGGTATAAAATACGCAGCATGACTACAATCCGTGTAATAAATGTTAAAAGTGTAACGGTATTGTATTTTAATCAAGTGATCGGAGCAACAGATTCAGATTAATTATTCATCGAAATGAAGGCGCTATGTGTTTGAGGTATTGGGCTGAATCATGAAATAATCCAGCCCGATATGAGTTAACTTCTTAACAATTGCTGCTGAATAAAGGTCCATTGCTCATCAAAGTGTAGCGTTGGTTTCTGTTTAAATTCACTACGGACAAACTGTGAAATACGCCCTTCTACAAAGGCCAGTAATAGGTTGGCGAGAACGGCTTCGTCGAGGTTAAAGCCTACGCCTTCGCGTAAAGTTTTTTCGCGCAGAATTTGTTTTATTTGGGTTTCAATTTTGGCAAATAGCACATCGATTCGGCTACGTAAACGTTCGTTTTCACCCAGCAGAGCATCGCCATTTAATACGCGTGAAATACCAGGATTACGTTCAGAGAAGACCAGTAATAACTGCAGTACTAACTGACAGCGGGCCATGGTGTCTTTTTCTTCGTCCATGATGATATTGAGGCGTGACAAAATAGCGTCTTCAATAAACTCGATTAAGCCTTCGAACATCCGCGCTTTACTGGGGAAATGACGATACAGTGCCGCTTCTGATACACCGACTTCGGCAGCAAGTTTAGCTGTGGTAATACGTTGGCCTGGGCTGGTTTCGAGCATTTTTGCTAAGCATTGTAAAATATGCTCACGACGATTCATTTTAGGGCTTTCAGCCATTATCTGTTCCTTGGCTCAGTGACGACTAGAAAAGATTATTTGGTTCCTGAGTGACCAAATCCGCCTTCTCCACGATCTGAGCGATTAAACTCATCCACTAAGGTAAATGTTGCCTGTACCACAGGTACAAACATCAATTGGGCTAAACGATCGCCTATTTCGAGCGTGAATGGTTTATCACTTCGGTTCCAACATGACACCATTAATGGCCCTTGGTAATCGGAGTCAATTAAGCCCACTAAATTACCCAAAACGATGCCATGTTTATGACCCATACCTGAGCGTGGCAAGATAACCGCGGCAAGGCTTGGGTCTGCCACATGAATGGCAATACCCGTTGGAATTAATACCGTTTGGCCAGGTTCAATCACCATAGTGGTGTCGGTCATGGCACGTAAGTCCATGCCTGCGCTACCGGGAGTTGCGTAGGCTGGCAATGGAAATTCATTGCCAATACGCGAGTCGAGAATTTTTAGTTCAATGGGTGTTTTCATGATTTTTTTAATTGTTTTTCTATTAATGAGAGTAATTGGCGCGCCAGTGTTAGTTTGTCTGTTGCTGGCAGTTGTTGGCTGCCGTGTTGCCAAAATACCTGTAGTGCATTGCTATCGGCATTAAAGCCTAAGCCTTGAATAGAAACATCGTTAGCGGCAATCATATCGAGCTTTTTGCGTTGTAATTTACCGCGAGCGTATTGCTCCACATCGTTAGTTTCTGCTGCAAAACCGACAGTAAAAGGTCGAGGTGTGTGCTCAGCAACCGTGGCTAAGATATCAGGATTACGTACTAGTGCAAGCTGCATTTTTTCGGCTGATTTTTTGATTTTCTGCTCTGCTATATCGGCAATTCGATAATCCGCTACGGCGGCGCAGCCGATAAAAATATCATGCTGCTCAACCTGTTCCATCACTGCGTTAAGCATTTGCTGTGCAGAATCAACGTTAATACGAGTAACACCTGCTGGGGTTGCCAAGTTAACTGGACCAGACACTAATGTTACGCTGGCGCCCATTTCTGCTGCGGCTTGGGCTAAGGCAAAACCCATTTTTCCTGAGCTGTGGTTGGAAATATAACGCACAGGGTCTATCGCTTCGCGCGTTGGCCCGGCAGTAATGAGTAGTTGATGACCTTGAAGTGTTTTAGGACCAAAAAATTGTACCAGTTGTTCTGCCATCACCACGGGCTCTTGCATTCTGCCGGGGCCGACTTCACCGCAGGCTTGGCTACCCGATGCTGGGTGCCAAATTATCAGGCCTTTACGGACTAAATTGGCCATGTTCTCTTGCGTGGCAATATTTTGGTACATCTGTTGATTCATCGCTGGGCATACAATGACAGGCGCACTGGTGGCTAAGCAGGTTGTGGTTAATAAGTCATTAGCCATACCGGCATTGATCCGCGCGATTATGTTTGCTGTTGCTGGAGCAATTAATACCACCTCAGCCCAACGAGCGAGTTCGATATGACCCATAGCCGCTTCTGCTGCGGGATCAAGCAAGTCAGAGGCCACTGGGTTGCCAGAAAGCGCTTGTATGGTTAACGGGGTGATAAACGCCATGGCGCTTTGAGTCATAATGACTCGCACATCTGCGCCACGCTCTTTTAAACGGCGAATAAGGTCCGCGCTTTTATAGGCGGCAATACCGCCACCAATTCCGAGTAATACTTTTTTATTTGTCAGCATGATGCACATTATCCGACTCAAATCTAATTACGGCTAACAATATCACAAACCTATGACAAGTGGCGCAGATCCAATCTCAAAAATATCAACCATACTGTAGTCATTAATTCGAACTCTGTTGTTGAAAAAGATAACCAGCCGTTGTGGGTGTTGTCATCGGGTATAGCGTCGAGTTAATGCGTGCAATTAAATCGCCACATTGAATATAAGGGACATTCATGGGAATTAAAGATTGGCCTCAAGGAGAAGGACCTCGAGACAAGTTACTGCTCAAAGGTGCTGGACATTTGTCTGATGCAGAATTGCTTGCGGTGTTATTGCGTAATGGTCTGGCGGGGCAAAATGCGGTGGATTTAGCCCGAGAGATGATCAGTCAGTTTGGTGGTTTGCGCAGTTTGCTGAGTGCATCGAAAAGCCAAGTGTGTAAATTAGCTGGCGTTGGACCGGTAAAATACGCTCAATTACAGGCCGCGGCCGAGATTTCTAAGCGAATTGCCCATGAAAATCTACAAAGAGGGCAAATTTTGACAAATCCTGATTTAACTCGGGACTATTTAATGAGACAATTAGGCGACCGATCCTATGAAGTGTTCGCCTTACTATTGTTGGATACCCAACATAGAGTCATTCAATTTGTAGAATTATTTCGTGGCACCATCGATTCCGCTTCTGTTTATCCTCGCGAGGTTGTAAGCCTTGTTTTGGAGAAAAAAGCAGCGGCAGTAATAGTGTGTCACAATCACCCGTCTGGCATCGCAGAGCCAAGTCAGGCTGATCGGCGAATAACTGAGCGAATAAAAAATGCATTGGCAACCATAGATGTTTCTTTGTTAGATCATATGGTTGTAGGTGATCAGGAGATAGTCTCCTTTGCTGAGCGAGGGTGGATAGTATAAACACTGCTTGATCTTATATGGTCAATCGTGTATAAAATGCGCCCTCTTTGTGCCTCGGGCGACGGCCATACGAGGCACATTAATGCTCGAGCGTTAAAAAATTGTTTTGGAGAAGATTGACATGTCAAGAGTATGCCAAGTAACTGGCAAGAAGCCAATGGTTGGTAACAACCGTTCGCACGCAAAAAATTCGACTCGTCGTCGTTTTTTACCTAACCTACAAAACCATCGTTTTTGGTTAGAAGAAGAAAAGCGTTTCGTGCAATTACGTGTATCTACTAAAGGTATTCGTATTATCGACAAAAAAGGTATTGAAGTAGTTGTTGCTGAACTTCGTGCCAGTGGCGAGAAGGTATAATAGAAAATGGCTAAATCTAAAGGTAATCGTGAGAAGATCAAATTAGTATCTAGTGCTAAAACTGGTCACTTCTACACTACTGAAAAGAACAAGCGTAACATGCCTGAAAAAATGGAAATCAAGAAATTTGATCCAGTCATTCGTCAGCACGTTATGTACAAAGAAGCTAAAATCAAGTAATTGATTTTTGATTCTTAAAAAAGCCCCTTAATAGGGGCTTTTTTTATGGCCGTTTAAAAATAGTCTATACTGAATAATACCTTAGACTGGCCACAAAAATGTTTGATAAGTGTTTATTCTCCCAAGTTGTGCTAATTTACAGCGTTGATCTAATGTGCTCATCATAAAGTCATTCTATTTTGATTGAGTCCTCAACATTGGTAACCTGCTATTTCGTTAATATTTTGATGTAAAAATGTAACCCAATCGATATAAAAAATGCGTAAAGGGCTATTAGCGGCTAAAATGAGTTAACTTTTTGGCTGTCATGATTTTTTCACACTAAAGTGAGACACTATATTTTATCAAAAGTGAAATAAAATGCTTTAAAAGTGAATTAAAATGCAATACCATTCCTTTTAACGTAATAAAAAATCATGTGACGTTCTTTGTCATAACTATTAATGAATATCAAACTTATCCTGAGGTGAATTTGCCTGTGAGAACCACTGAACTGGTTGATGGATTTCGTCATTCTGCTCCTTATGTTAATGCACATAGAGGTAAAACTTTTGTCGTCATGCTCGGTGGCGAAGCTTTAGCACATCCGCAGTTTCGCGGTATTTTAAATGATGTGGCTATGTTGCACTCACTTGGAATAGAGGTGGTATTAGTTTACGGGGCCAGGCCACAGATTGATGAGGGGTTGAAGGCTGCTGGAATTGAACCCGCCTATCATAACGGTATACGCATTACTGATGATGAAACCCTTAAAATTATCAAACAGGTTGCGGGAGCGACTCAATTTGATATCACCGCAAGGTTGTCGATGTGTTTAGGCAACACGCCAATGCAAAATGCCCAAATTAACCTTGTTAGTGGCAATTTTGTGATTGCGCAACCGTTAGGCATCGAAGACGGTGTTGATTTCTGTTTGAGTGGTAAGGTTCGCCGTATTGATGCGTTGGGACTTCGTCGTCAATTAGACAATAATGGCATAGTCTTGATGGGACCGATTGCGGCTTCAGTTACCGGTGAAAGTTTTAACCTTACGGCAGAAGAAGTCGCGACCCAAGTCGCGATAAAGCTAAAGGCTGATAAGATTATTGGTTTTAGTAATAGTCACGGCATTTTGGATGAAAATGGCGACGTGATTGCTGAACTGATGCCAGACGAAGTTGAAGAAATGCTTAAGACGATGTCTACAGATACGCATGCTTCTGTGGGGACGATGGCTTTCTTAAAAGCCAGCGTTGAAGCGTGTCGCCGAGGCGTGCCACGTTGTCATTTGGTGAGCTATTTAGAAGATGGCGCATTATTACAAGAATTATTTTCACGCGAAGGTATTGGTACTCAAATTGTTACCCAAAGCGCCGAACGTTTACGCCGGGCAACCATTAGCGATATCGGCGGTATTTTAAATCTTATTCGGCCTTTGGAAGAACAAGGTATTTTGGTGCGCCGCTCTCGTGAGCAACTTGAAATGGAAATCGAGCAGTTTATGCTGGTTGAACGTGACAATTTGGTCATTGGCTGTGCAGCATTGTATCCATTTGAAGAAGACAATGCGGGTGAGTTTGCGTGTCTGGTGGTGCACCCCGATTATCGTGATGCTGACCGAGGTAGTTTACTGCTAAATAATATTATTGGTCAGGCCCGTGTTCGTGGTTATTCGCGTTTATTTGCACTGACAACTCGGAGTATTCATTGGTTTTTAGAGCATGGCTTTAATATTGTCGATGTAGATGTGCTCCCGAATATGAAAAAGCAGCTGTATAACTATCAACGTCGCTCAAAAATTCTTGCGTTAGATTTATAGAAGTAACAAGACAATTAACACATAAAAAATGCCGGATTACTGAATAAAGTAATCTGGCATTTTTGTGAGTCAATTATCAATTATTTTAGTGGCTTAAACTAACCAATGTTGAATTATCAAGCTGACGCTTTGGCTAAGGCGTTACGTCGTTGACGTTGCAATATCATGTCGCCAACAAAGATAACTAACGCGCCCCAAATAAAGCCAAAGGTAATGCCTTTTTCAATATCAAACGGTTCATTAAAGAGTTTCACCGCCAAGATAAACATGATGCTAGGACCAATATATTGGAAGAACCCCAAATTCGACAATGGAATTCTTACCGCAGAACCCGCAAAACATAATAATGGGATAGTGGTGATAATGCCCGCGGCAATCAGTAATAGGTTCAAATTAAGGCCATTGGTTAACATGCTTGCCGATGACGTATCTAAGGTGATGAGTAAATACCCTAAGGCAATAGGTAATAAAATGGCCGTTTCGACCAATAATCCTGATTTAGCATCGATATTAACTTTTTTACGTAATAAACCATAAAAACCAAAACTGGCCGCCAAGGCTAATGACAATAGTGGAATAGAGCCAAAAGAAATTAATTGTACCAGCACTCCGGTACTGGCTAAACCTACCGCAACCCATTGCAATTTACGTAGACGCTCACCTAAAAATACCATCCCAAGCAATACGTTAAACAGCGGGTTAATAAAGTAACCTAGACTGGCATCGAGCATATGGTCGTTGTTGACGGCCCAAATAAAAATCAGCCAATTTGCTGCAATTAGCACCGAGGTGACAAACAGTACCGCAAGTTGTTTAGGTTGTTTGAGAATAAGGCGCAGACGATCAAAACCACCGATAAACTGCATCATGATGATCATAAAAATAAATGACCAAATCACACGGTGCATTAATATTTCTGTCGCGGGGACGTTATGTAAAAGTTTAAAATACAGCGGTGCGACACCCCAAATGGTGTAAGCGCAAACGGCCAGTAAAACCCCTTTACGGTATTCTAAATCAGGCATAGTGAGTCAACAGTGGGAAGAACAATAATAGATGGCGATTGTAGGTCGCCATTTTGGATGACACAAGTGATTAAGCAAATTCTTTTATAAACCGGTTGTCAGCTTTAAATGGCAGCGCGTTTAGCTTATCCCACCATATAAGTCCCTGTGCCGAAGGCGATGTGGACCCCTTGTTCATTATGTAACTCCATCCGACAAACTGATACGCGATTACCCGCTCGGATAACACTGCCTGTGCCAGTGAAGACTTCACCGCGACCCGGACGAAGAAAGTCGACGCGCATATCGATAGTGCTTAAGGTGGTTAAACGTTGTTGTAATTCCTCTATTGTCCAATTTTCTTTACTGGCAACTAGCCCAGCAAATACCGTGAGCCCGCCGACAACATCGAGTAAGGTTGCTGTGACACCACCATGTAAAATGTTTTGATGAATATTACCAATAAGCTCAGGCTTCATTTTTATTACCACTTCAACCCCATTGATGTCGTAATGTTTTATGTCTAATCCGAGCAGGTTGTGAAACGGAACTTGTTGATCGAATATTTGTGCAACTTGTTGTAATACTTGAGTTTGAATAGCGGTGGTCATGAGCAATCCTTGTCTGTTTTATAATTATTATGCTTGTTGTTTATAGGGGCGGCTTACTGCTAAAGAGTATTTAATCTAACCCTAAAGTGACATTGACTCAATCTTCTATCTTGGGTGAAAACATCGTAAAGGTGTTTTGGTTCAAGACATCTGTGGCTGAGTGCTTTAAAATGAGTGCCCCTTGAATGATGATGTAGTGTAATGGATACTCCGATTTCGGCCAATATTGCGTCCTCAGATGTGTTGACGACAGAGCAAGATGTACTTGCTGCAAGCTTGCAGCAAGTGTTTGGTTATCGCGCCTTTCGTGAAGGGCAGCGAGAAGTCATTGAGCAAAGTTTACAAGGCCAAGATACCTTAGTGATTATGCCTACTGGTGGCGGCAAAAGTATGTGCTATCAATTGCCTGCTATTGTGTTGCCTGGCGTTACTGTGGTCGTGTCGCCATTAATTTCGTTGATGAAGGACCAAGTCGACAGTTTATTGCAAAGCGGGGTATCGGCAGCTTATCTCAATTCATCTTTACCGCGCGAACAAAGTGCTGAGGTGTTGCGCAAGCTTCATGCCGGCGAGATTAAGCTGTTGTATGTGTCGCCAGAGCGTTTGTTACGTCCTGACTTTATTGAGCGTCTTCAATCAGTTGATATTTCAATGTTTGCCGTCGATGAAGCGCACTGCATTAGTCAATGGGGCCATGATTTTAGACCTGAATATGCTGCATTAGGTCAATTAAAAGAATATTTTCCTTACTTACCTTTAATGGCATTAACCGCGACGGCAGATCACGCCACGCGTTTAAGCATTTGCGAACGTTTAGGGGTAACACCTTATACTTTGCTGTCGAGTTTCGATCGCCCCAATATTCGTTATACCGTGGCTGAAAAACTGAATGCGGCGAATCAGCTGCGTCAGTTTTTAACGGTGCAAAACGGCACCAGTGGTATTGTGTATTGCAGCAGCCGGCGACGAGTTGATGAGGTGGCTGAGCGTTTACGCCTACAGGGGTTTAATGCCCAAGCGTATCACGCTGGATTGAGCCAGCAAGATCGAGGCAACGTTCAAGATAAATTTCTAAAAGATCAAATCGATATTGTGGTGGCAACCGTGGCTTTTGGCATGGGGATTAACAAGTCTAACGTGCGCTTTGTGGTGCATTACGATATTCCCAAAAGCATTGAAGCTTATTACCAAGAAACAGGCCGAGCTGGTCGTGATGGTTTAGACGCTGAAGCTTATATGTTGTTTGACCCTGCTGACATAGGCCGAGTCAGACATTTGATTGAGCAATCTGAACCGGGTCCGCAACAGCAAGTCGAATTTCATAAATTGCATACCATGGCAGCCTTTGCTGAAGCGCAGACTTGTCGTCGCCAAGTGCTATTAAACTACTTTGATGAAGTGGCCTCCAAGCCTTGTGGTAACTGTGATATCTGTCTTGACCCACCTAAACGATATGATGGTACTGAAGATGCACAAAAAGTGCTTTCTTGTATTTATCGTTTGCAGCAACGTTTTGGTATCCACCATGTTATTGAAGTATTACGCGGGTCTAAAGCGGCTAATATCGTTGATAGAGGCCATGATAAGTTATCGACATGGGGCATTGGTAAAGATAAATCAACAGAGTTTTGGCTCAGTGTTATCCGCCAGTTAATTCACTTAGGTTTGATGAGTCAGGATATTACTCGGGGATCTGCGATTAAGCTTAATCCTGCCGCGAGGCCGGTGTTAAAGGCTGAGCTATCGTTAAAGTTAGCGGAACCCAGAATTCAATTAATCAATGTTAAACGTAAGCCCAGTGCGCGTGGGCCGCAGCAATATGATCGTAAATTATTTGCGCGTTTAAAATTACTGCGCCGTGAACTGGCTGAAAAGAATGACATTCCACCTTATTTAGTCTTTAACGATGCTACCTTGGTTGAAATGTGTGTCATGCTGCCCACAAGTCCTGGAGAGATGCTCGCGGTAAACGGGGTTGGGCAGATTAAACTTGACCGATTTGGCGGAGATTTTTTAGATGAAATCTCTGATTATCTGACCAAAAGTTAGTCATTTAATGTTCATCATTAGGCGGGGTCTCTTGAAGTTTTATTTTGTTTAATTGATTTATAACGGCTTTTTTTACTAGCACTTCAAAGTTGTCAAGTTGTTGTAAACTCGCCATACCAATATTTACTTTGATCCCCGTTTTCCATTCGCTGAGTACTCGTTCTATTTGGGTTACGACTCTCGCCGCTCCCATTGACGAGGTGTGTGGCAGGATAATAATGAGTTCGTCAGTGTTGTGACGAAATAATTGGTCTTGTTCTCTCAGTGTGAGTTTGAGTCGTGGGATCATAAACGGTATATCCTCGAGATTAATATGATTGATATTAATCAGTAATAGACTCAGTTGATACTGCCCTTGTTTGGCATTGCTCAGCATATGATCAATACGTTGCTGCTGGTTTTCTTCTTGAGTATCAGCATTGAGGCGTTGTGGTCTTCGGGCCAAAAACAGCACTAATCCAACGGACAGTAACAAAATGATTAAAGCCGTAATGGTCAAATTTTGATTAATGTTGCTGGTAGATTTTTCGGGTGCTGTACTGACTTCCCTTTGTGCTGCTATTCTGGCTTTATACTGCATAAAGTGGGCATTGTTTAACTTGGCCGCTGCTTGTTTAGCAGCATCAAAACGCTGCATTTGAAATTGATAAGCCGACTCGAATTGATTTTGTTCAGCGTAGTATTGGCTGATTATTTGATTAAATTCTTCTAAGTCATAAAATTGTTTTAGTTCAGTAGCTTGTTCAATAATCTCATTTAATAGCGACAAGGCGAGGGTGTCTTTGTGTTGTGCAAAATACACTTTGGCTAATGTTCGCTTAATGCGCATCACATAAATAGGTTCTTGGTATTTTGTTAAAAGGCTGATGCTTGAGTGGGCGAGTTGCTCGGCGATGTCATAATCACCAACGTATAAATGAATACTGGCCAGTAAGGCATTACCGATTGCAAAGTCTTTTTCCGATGTATTTTTACTATTTTCAGTTTTTGCCTTGTTAAGATAATACAACACTTGCGCTTTATCTTTTTGTGCCATATTAATTCGGGCTAAGTTAATCGCAAATGCAAAGTTAAGTTTACCGAAGGTAGATGGGTCATTATAAGCGAGTTCTGCAAAGTGTAATGCTTCTTCAAGATCGCCCATGGAGAAAAATACATTAGTAATTTCAGAGAGTAAATAGGATTTAGGGACCAAATACCAATCCTGGAACTGTGCTTGAGCCTCATCAAAAATAGCTAATGCTAAGCGTAAATCCTCAATCGATTGATTGTAGTTTTCTAGGCTGGTGTTTTGGCTACTGTTTAAAAAAAGGCTATTTACAATCGCTTGCTTTTCAGAGTAACGCTTTGCCAAGCGTAGCGCTTCTTCGGTGAGTTGTTGTTCTTGTAGTGTATTGCCAAGGCTTTGATGTGCTGCGGCTTGGCATTGCATGAAGTAGGGACGAGCTGTGTCGTACTTAAATTGTCTGGCCTTTATTTCCCCTTGTTTTGCCAAGGTGATAGCCTGATTGAACTCACCAAATTCCAATAAATTAACACAACGTAACAGCGTTAATCGTAGCGCATCGATATTGGCTAATGGTTGTTGAGCATGTTGTTGCTCAAGTGAATCAATCAGTGATTTTGCGTCTGTAGATCGTTGAGAATTGATACTGTTGATCACATCGAGCTGTTCACGAGCGCTCAGTTGTTGAGTTTGGGCAATGATATCGCCGGAGAGTAATAAACGTTGCGCTGGTTGAGCAAAAACTACCGTAGTCGCTAAATATAGTGTGATGCCAAAGATTAAAGCAAAAATGCGACTAAAGTTATATTCAATACTCTTTTTCGACAACATCATCGTCATATATCTACTTAACATGGGGTGGTAGCAGTATACGATTATTTATATCCAGATACATAAAAATATAATTGATGCAGCAACTTAGATTGATGTTTATTTGCACTTTGAGAGGTAAGTTCATTAATTGAAAGCGAATCCATATTGGCTGATAATGTTGTTGGTTAACTGTAATGAGGCACTAGTACACTATCATCTTTTTCACGATGGTTAAATTAGGGTTGACACAGAAGGCTGGTCGAGTTACATATTAGGTATAGACATATTTTTTGCGTCACACATTTAGCATATTTAGTTATTAAAAGTGAATATTAACGCCATGAACACACAATTGTTTTTACTCGGACTCCTTCTCCTCTCTCGCATACCCTGCGCGGAGTCCTTTGTGTTACATGCAAAATAATTCATTAAGCATACACAAACCCCGCGCTAACAGTCGCGGGGTTTTTTGTTTCTAGCCCTTTTGAAATGTACCAATTGTGCTGTTTGCAGTTGGGTAAATAGATACATGATGGTCGATGGAGAAATTCGATGTCCAATAGAGTTATAATTTTTGATACTACGCTACGTGATGGCGAGCAAGCACTGGCAGCGAGTTTAACCGTTAAAGAAAAACTACAAATTGCCTTGGCGCTGGAACGTTTAGGCGTTGATGTAATGGAAGTTGGTTTCCCGGTGTCTTCTCCTGGTGATTTTAAATCGGTGCAAACCATTGCCAAAACCATTAAAAATAGCCGAGTGTGCGCGTTATCCCGTGCACTTGAAAAGGACATTGATGCCGCAGCCCAAGCCTTATCGGTAGCCGATCAATTTCGGATCCATACTTTTATTTCGACCTCGACCATTCATGTTGAAAGTAAATTAAAGCGCTCTTTTGACGATGTGTTAGAGATGGCCGTTAATGCGGTTAAGTACGCCAGACGTTTTACGGATGACGTTGAGTTTTCCTGTGAAGATGCTGGCCGCACGCCGATAGACAATTTGTGTCGTATGGTAGAGGCGGCAATTAAAGCCGGTGCCCGTACCATTAATATTCCAGACACTGTTGGCTATACTGTGCCAAGCGAGTTTGCTGGCATTATTAAAACCTTATTTAATCGAGTGCCAAATATCGACCAAGCGGTGATTTCGGTTCATTGTCATGATGATTTGGGTTTGTCGGTTGCTAATTCGATTGCTGCAGTAGAGATGGGCGCTCGCCAAGTAGAATGTACTATTAATGGCATTGGTGAACGAGCCGGTAATTGCTCGTTAGAAGAAATTGCGATGATCCTTGCAACACGCAAAGATTTGCTTGATGTAGAGTGTGGTATTAACGCCAAAGAAATACATCGTACGTCGTCGTTGGTCAGCCAACTATGTAATATGCCTATTCAAGCTAATAAGGCCATCGTGGGGACTAATGCATTTTCTCATTCATCGGGTATCCATCAAGATGGTATGCTAAAAGCCAAAAATACCTATGAGATCATGACCCCAGAAAGCATTGGTTTGAATCGTAATAATATGAACATGACTTCACGCTCTGGTCGCCATGTGATTAAGCATCGCATGGAAGAAATGGGTTACCAGCCAAGCGATTATGATATGGACAGCCTTTACGAGCAGTTTTTAACCTTGGCAGATAAGAAAGGTCAGGTATTTGATTACGACTTAGAAGCGTTAGTGTTCGTGGAGTCGCAAGCTCAAGATGATGATAAATATCAACTACAACATATGATGGTGCATTCAGATTCGACTGAAGGTGTGGCCACCGCGACGGTGCGTATTGCGGTAGATGGCAAAGATCTTACCGAAGCATCGACAGGTAATGGACCTGTCGATGCCGCTTATAATGCCATTGCACGGGCAACCGGTCGTCAAATCAATATTACCAACTATAAATTAAGTGCCAAAGGTGAAGGCCAAAATGCCCTAGGGCAGGTTGATATTACCGCGAAATACAACGAGCAGACGTTCCACGGTGTCGGATTAGCCACCGATGTGGTTGAGGCGTCAGCCCAAGCGTTAGTTCATGTGATGAATTTAGTGTACCGCGCAGACAAGGTTGCTGATTTTAAACAACAGATCCATAAAAATAGGGAGTTAGGTGGCGTATGAGTTATCAAATAGCAGTTTTGTCGGGTGATGGTATTGGTCCTGAAGTGATGGCAGAAGCGCGTAAAGTGCTGAGTGCGGTAGAAGCGCGTTTTGGATTAGATATTAACTATACCGAATATGATGTTGGCGGCATTGCGATTGATAACCATGGTTGTCCATTACCTGATGCAACGTTAACAGGCTGTGAAGCTGCCGATGCCATTTTATTTGGCAGCGTTGGTGGCCCCAAGTGGGAACATTTACCACCCAATGATCAACCGGAACGTGGTGCATTATTACCGTTACGTGGTCACTTTGAGCTATTTTGTAATTTACGCCCAGCCAAATTACATGACGGCTTAGAGCATATGTCACCACTGCGCAGCGATATTTCAGCTCGTGGTTTTGATGTGTTGTGCGTACGTGAGTTAACCGGCGGTATTTACTTTGGTAAGCCAAAAGGGCGTCAAGGTGAAGGTGACGACGAAGAAGCCTTCGACACTATGCGTTATAGTCGCCGCGAAATTAGCCGCATTGCTCGTATTGCTTTTGAAGCTGCGCGAGGACGTAAAAACAAAGTCACTTCTGTAGATAAAGCCAATGTGCTGGCTTGTTCAGTGCTATGGCGTCAAGTGGTAGAAGAAGTGGCTAAAGACTTCCCTGATGTCACCTTAGAACACATCTACATCGATAATGCGACTATGCAGCTATTGCGTCGTCCAGATGAGTTTGACGTGATGTTATGTTCTAATTTATTTGGTGATATTTTATCCGATGAAATTGCCATGTTAACCGGCTCTATGGGGCTATTGTCTTCGGCAAGCATGAACAGTAAAGGCTTTGGTTTATTTGAACCGGCCGGCGGCAGTGCCCCCGATATTGCTGGTCAAGGTATCGCTAATCCGGTGGCGCAGATTTTATCTGCCGCACTGATGTTACGTCATAGCTTAAAGCAAGAAGACGCCGCTAATGCCATTGAACGCGCGGTGACAAAAGCACTCGCCAGTGGTTATTTAACCGGCGAACTTATGGCAGCAGATAAACGTAGTGAAGCAAAGTCGACCGCACAAATGGGCGATTTTATTGCCCAAGCGATAAAGGAAGGTGTGTAATGGCTCAAGTTATGGGTAAAACCTTATATGAAAAAGTGTGGGATGCACACATTGTCGCCTCTCCTGAAGGCGAAGCCCCCGTCGTGTATGTTGACCGTCATTTAGTGCATGAGGTGACATCACCTCAAGCATTTAGTGGCTTAAAAGTGGCTGGACGCACACTACGTGCACCACACAAAACCTTTGCCACCATGGATCATAATACCTCGACCCGCAGTGCCAGTTTAGATGCACTGAGCCCTATGGCCCGCACTCAAGTTGAAACCCTGGCGCAAAACTGTAAAGAGTTTGGCGTGCGTTTGTATGATATTCATCATCCTAATCAAGGTATTGTCCATGTAATGGGGCCTGAATTGGGGATTACTCTACCGGGATCCGTTATTGTGTGTGGTGATTCGCACACCGCGACCCATGGTGCATTTGGTGCATTGGCGTTTGGTATTGGCACCTCAGAAGTTGAGCACGTATTGGCCACCCAGACCCTACGCCAGTTAAAAGCCAAAACCATGAAGATTGATGTTCGCGGCCAAGTGACCGATGGCGTAACAGCAAAAGATATCGTATTAGCCATTATTGGTAAATTAGGTATGGATGGCGGCACAGGTTATGTGGTTGAGTTTTGTGGTGATGCCATTGAGGCATTAACCATGGAAGGACGGATGACCTTGTGCAACATGGCCATCGAAATGGGTGCCAAAGCCGGTATGGTCGCGCCTGATGAGACCACATTTAACTATCTTAAAGGCCGTGAGTTTGCCCCTAAAGATGCGCTGTGGGAGCAAGCGGTTGCCACATGGTCACAATTGAAGACCGATGCTGATGCGGTATTTGATTGTGAAGTGGTATTTGACGCCAACGATATAGCGCCGCAGTTAACTTGGGGTACCAACCCTGGTCAAGTGGTGGCTATTGACGGTGTGGTGCCTAATCCTGAACAAGAAACCAATATTACCAATCGGACGAGTATGGTCAAAGCGTTAGAGTATATCGGCCTTACGCCGGGTACTAAAATGACCGACATTAGCATTAATAAAGTGTTTATTGGTTCTTGTACTAACTCGCGCATTGAAGATTTACGTTCTGCTGCTGCGCAGGCTAAAAATCGTAAAGTGGCTGACGGCGTGGTGGCGATTGTGGTGCCGGGATCGGGCCCAGTCAAACGGCAAGCAGAGGCTGAAGGCTTAGATAAGATTTTTATTGAAGCCGGTTTTGAATGGCGTTTACCAGGTTGTTCTATGTGTTTGGCAATGAATGATGACCGTTTAGACGCGGGTGATCGCTGTGCATCAACCAGCAATCGTAATTTCGAAGGTCGTCAAGGTCGTGGCAGTCGTACCCATTTGGTTAGCCCTGCTATGGCTGCTGCTGCAGCAGTTGCGGGCCACTTTGTTGATATTCGTCAACCTTATTAATCAGCTAAACAAGGATATTTTATGCAAGCTTTTACAGCACATACCGGTTTAGCGGTAGCCATTAACAGCGCCAATGTCGACACTGATCAAATCATTCCTAAGCAGTTCTTGTCAAAAGTGACGCGTGACGGTTTTGGGGTGCACTTGTTCCATGATTGGCGTTATTTAGATGATGCGGGTGATCAGCCTAATCCTGAGTTCGTGCTCAATCAGCCTCGTTACCAAGGTGCTTCTATTTTATTAGCGCAAGAAAACTTTGGTTGTGGGTCATCACGTGAACATGCACCTTGGGCATTAGCTGATTTTGGTCTTAGGGTCATCATTGCCCCGACGTTTGCGGACATATTTTACGGCAACTCGATAAATAATGGCTTTCTACCGGTAACGCTAACCTCTGCTGAAGTACAACAATTGATGGATGAAGTGGCAGCCCAAGAAGGAGCGCAGATTACAGTAGATTTACATGCGCTAACGGTCACATCACCCTCTGGTTGTGTGTTTGATTTTGCCATGGTTGAGTCTGCAAGGCATAAATTACTCAATGGTCTGGATGCTATCGGATTGACATTGTCATTTGAGCAACAGATCAGTGACTATGAAGCTCATATACCCGATTGGTATGCATAATCTGCTATCACTGAGTGTTTAGTGTGTCGTTAATATTGTGTAAACAATGAATTAAAACCTCTTCATGTTGTCATGAAGAGGTTTTTTTTGTTTTTAATTGTAAAAACTTTTATGTAACCATTTTGTACACAAAAACAAGCTAGGCTTATTTTAGACCAATATTTTTAACCATTTAAGCTTATTGTTATACGATAGTTTTTATTTAAGATACTGTTTATTAATGCAAAAAATTAACTATTGGTAAGGTGAGGTCCATTAGATTTACCGTTACCCTGTTTTTCGGGTTGTCTTTTACATCATTAAATCAAAAGTTTGATCACGATCACAATTTAAAATTGAATCACTCACTTCTTGTTCAGTCCCTTGCGGCTGTTGCAATGCTTTTTTGGATCAGTACACTGACAGCTTCATTTAAGTCGAGCTTTAACTCTATGTAAGCCGATTTATGCAGTTTGAATCTAAACACAGAGAATTATAATGAAAAAAACAGTGTTAACACTGGCGATTAGCGCCATTGTATTTGGGGCAACGACTCAAGTGAATGCGGCAGGTTTCCAACTTGCAGAATATTCAGCGACAGGTTTAGGCCGTGCATTTGCTGGTGAAGCCGCCATTGCAGATAATGCGTCAACTCAAGCGCGTAATCCTGCGATGCTGGCTTATCTCGAAGGCCGCCAGGTGTCATCAGGCGGCATCTATGTCATGCCAAATGTGGATGTGATGGGTGATGTTGGCATTTCTTCACCACTATTAGGCTCAGAGCCATTAGTGATCGGTGCAGATGACTACGATGTTGCTGATAATGCACTCGTGCCAAACTTTTACTATTCAAACCAGTTGAATGACCAATGGACTTGGGGTTTAGCCGTCAATTCAAATTATGGTTTAGAAACCAATATTCCAGTGGCGGATGCGGCGGCTATTTTTGGTAGTAAAACCTCAATTACGACTGTCGAATTTAACCCGAATGTTGCCTACCGTCTTGATGATGCATTTACCGTAGGCGCTGGTCTTCGTGTGGTGTACGGCGAAGGTGAAGTGGGTGCTACTGCGCCAGGTTGGATTGATACGATTAAAGCCAATCCTAATTTACCTGCAAGCATTAGCGCACGTTTACCCGCGGGTGGGACTAATCTAAAGTCAATGGAAGGTGATGATGTTGGCTATGGTTGGAAAGCGGGCGCGAGCTGGCAAGTTAACTCCGCTAACCGCATTGGTTTGGCTTACCACAGTAGCGTCGATCTTAAACTCGACGGTCATGTTGATGGCGTGGTTTATACTGGTGGTCAAGATATCGAAATTGAAGGTTATTTGCCGGTTGAGTTACCTGCCTTTGCCGAACTTGCTTCTTATCATCAGTTAACCGAAAATTGGGCGATGCATGCCAGTGTGAATTGGACTGAATGGAGCGTGTTTGAGCAACTAGTGGCGTATTTCCCTGGAGATGTTAAGCCAGTAGGTGGCTTAACGTCAGACGTAGTAAAAGAAGAGAACTTTAAAGATAACTGGCGTTATGCGCTGGGTACTACCTATACCCTTAATGACCAGTGGACATTACGTGCTGGTATGGCATTAGATACAACTGCGGTTGATGATCAGCATCGCACCACAACCATTCCAGATTCTGACCGTTTATGGTTCAGCGTTGGTACCGGTTATCAAGTCTCCAAAAATCTGAATGTTGATGTGGGTGTGACTTACATTCGCACTCATGGTGACGCACCAATTACTGAGACTCAGGGCCTACAAGACCTTGCAGCGGTTAGCTATACTGGTGAAGCCACCGGTGATGTCTGGTTAACAGGTGTGCAGTTAAGCTATAAAATGTAATCGATGTCGTTGGATATCATTGATCAAAGGGCCTCGCAATTGCGGGGCCTTTTAGTCTGCTATTTACGTGATGCAGTTAAGCTACTAACATCATTAAATAGCCTAAAATCATGATGAGGTTTATACCCAAACGACCCCTAGATGCAGTATTTAACATGTCGAGAAGAGACAAGGTTTAAGGTGCTAGGAATAGGGCGCTATGCTTACGGAAAGCTGATAACGGATAACAAGCGAACGCTGCGCTCACGGATAGCGCGGTCTAGGGTCGCTTCTAGGTGCTAGAGAGCCTGCGGCTGCTAGGATCTAGAAGGACGAAATCCGCCCTCTGGCGAGCTTGCCAGTTCCTAGAACCTATCAGTCGCGAAGCGACGCTCTCGGTAAGGCAGTCCCATTACCTTCAATTACTGCCTTGTTCGTTTTCCTACGGGAGTACTGACACGAGCATGTTGAAGTGGTTTGGGTTTATGCTAACAGAGGACATTTCCTTGGATTGATTTTATATATCGATTTAGGATGTAATGTTGGATTAGTCAGTACAGAAACGATATAAAAAATTATAAAACCCATATGAAACAATTATGTAAGTAATTGGATAATAAAACCACATAACAGATCACATCTACATGAGATAGGAAGTCAGATGGTTGCAAATAAATACATTGTCGCGTTAGACCAAGGCACTACAAGCTCTCGTGCCATTGTGTTTGATCATCAAGCCAATATCGTCGCCGTGGCTCAGCGTGAATTTACCCAACATTATCCGCAAGCGGGATGGGTAGAGCATGATCCCATGGAGATATGGTCTTCACAAAGTTCAGTACTGGTTGAAGTACTGACTCGTAAAGGGATAAGTCATCATGATGTTGCCGCGATTGGTATTAGCAATCAACGTGAGACCACGATAGTCTGGAATAAACACACAGGTAAGCCAGTATATAACGCCATTGTATGGCAATGCCGCCGCAGCCAAGCAATATGCCAACATCATAAAGCACAAGGTGCTGAAGAGATGGTTCGTCAGAAAACCGGGCTAGTACTTGATCCGTACTTTTCGGCGTCAAAAATTGAGTGGATTTTGAATAATGTTGACGGTGCTCGTGAACAAGCAGAAGCGGGCGATCTATTGTTTGGCACCGTTGACACTTGGTTGGTGTGGAAGCTAACACAAGGTAACGTTCATGTGACCGAACCGACTAATGCCTCTCGGACCATGTTATTTAACATTCACGATCAACAGTGGGACCAAGAATTACTCGATTTGTTTACGATACCTCGGGCAATGTTACCTGAAGTGAAACCTTCTTGCGCAATATACGGTTATACCGAACTTGCAGGCAATCCTGTTCCCGTGGCGGGGATGGCGGGTGATCAACAATCGGCTTTGTTTGGCCAATTATGTATCGAACCTGGGATGGCTAAAAATACTTATGGCACAGGGTGTTTTTTGTTAATGAATACCGGTGACAAAGCTGTCGAGTCAACCCATGGTTTATTAACCACCATTGCTATTGGTACTGATGCAAAAGTGAATTATGCCTTAGAAGGCTCGGTATTTATGGGAGGGGCCGTGATTCAATGGTTGCGTGATGAGCTAGGTCTTATTACCGATGCCTGCGACACTCAATATTTTGCCGACAAAGTGAGTGACACCAATGGCGTGTACTTAGTGCCTGCATTTGTGGGCTTAGGTGCACCTTATTGGGATGCCGATGCCCGTGGTGCCATCATTGGCTTAACCCGTGGCGCCAATCGGAATCATATTATTCGTGCGGCATTAGAGGCGATTGCTTACCAATCACGTGATGTGCTTGATGCTATGAGTAAAGATTCTAATGTACCACTGACACAAATTCGAGTCGATGGTGGTGCGGTGGCTAATGATTTTTTAATGCAATTTCAAGCAGATATTACTGGGGCAACGGTTATTCGTCCCCTTGTAACTGAAACCACCGCGATGGGGGCGGCATTTCTAGCGGGCTTGGCCGTTGGTGTGTGGAAGTCGACGGATGAATTACAAACCATGCTGTCTACCGAGCGGGAATTTACCTCGACAATGGATATAGAGATCCGTGCAAAGTTGTACCATGGTTGGAAGCAAGCAGTATCTCAAGTGAGTCCTAATGGTAACCTTGCTTAACTAAGGCAAACGTTACACTTCAATATCAATATGCTGACTGGCGGTTTCTCCACGAGTAGAGAATCGCTTATCACTTTTCATTCGTCTAATTTTGTTACCGACATTTTTTTTCTCATTAACCGTTCGCGGTTTGGCTCGCCTATCTTGTAGAGGTGCTTCCTGCCGTTGAATAGGCATTTTATGGCTAATATTTGGTGGTAATTGTGACTGAGGCGCCTCGTGACTGTCCGCACTAATCGCACTGGCATTTTTGACTTGTTCAACAATCCGTTTACGTTCACTCACAGCCTGTACTGGCCTGGCTAGCATGGCATAAATGCTGTCAATACTCATGTTGCTCTCCTGTAACGATGAAATGACGGTGATGTTAATCATCATAACTGTTTATCGACTCAGGTTGGTTAAAATTTAATCTTTTTAGGTTAAGAATAATTTGGCTGACATTTTCATACTCTTGATTGATGCATTTAGACTGGCCCTTTGCTTGTGGTGGGTATCAGCAAATATGCTCATTTCATTATTGTTATGCGTTATTTCAATGATGCATTAACACTAACAGAATAATGCTAACAGAGCGTTACTAACAGAGTGACGTCAACAACGCATCGCTTTGATCTTAGCTGACCAAAGAAGGTGTAACTTCTGGTTGGATTTAGATTTAGTGTGATCACCGCGTTATTCACTTTCGAGCACTGCCTTTAACCGTTTTCATTGAGTCATCACAACCGCATGACCCTTAAGGCATTAAACATAATTAACTGTGATTGCCAGATAAATTGATAAAATGCTGCGCTCAACATTAAGATATCGAAGACAAATACCGTGATCTTGAGTGATAGCGTTTTAGCATAAGCTAATGATACCAAGTCGTTTAAGCATTGTTATTCATTTCATCAGTACAATGCACATCAAGGTGAATAAAGAGGCTTTTACGTCTCAATAACGCGGCGATCAATGCTGAGATTGAATACAGTCGCAAGACATTGCATAAGATAAGGCGGTTTTTAACGATATAAAGTGGACTCAGTCGACTATTTGTTGATCTTTAATGTGATTAAAATGGCGTTTATGGGCAAGATTACGACGTAAAGATGGAGTATTCGAAGCATAAAATAAGATTAATTAAAAAGATCACGTGTTTATTTTTGCAGATAAAACGACCGTTATGTCTCTGGTTTAACTCATTTACCCTGATTTTTAGCTGTTTTCTACAAATGGCTCTGTCATTCATCCTGCTTGATATTAATTTGCTGCTAACCCGCTTGGTGTCTGGATTTAATATATCTGTCCATCCCTTGACAAAACTTGCATAGAGTCCCTAAACTTAGCATTTGTGGGAAGAAGTGGATCATTGTGGATCAAATGATAACAATAAGGACTCAATAACGTGTTTCGTGGTGCCAGTGCAATCAACATGGATGCTAAAGGGCGGATCGCTATTCCAGCGAGATACCGTGATGCGTTGCGTGTCGAACATGCCGGTACTGTGATTATTACCGTAGACATTGAAGCCGCTTGTTTATTGATTTATCCGCTACACGAATGGGAGCAGATTGAAGCAAAGCTAAGATTGCTTTCTGATACCGATCCACTTGAGCGCTCCTTTAAACGAAAATTACTAGGTCACGCACAAGATTGCGAACTAGATAGCCACGGACGCATTGTGATCCCGCCGGCATTACGAAGTTTCGCCAGTTTAGAAAAGAAAACCATGCTGGTGGGCTTACTGAATAAATTTGAATTATGGGAAGAGAGTGCTTGGCAACAACAAATGGATGATGGCAATACGCTCATTCAAAGCCAAGATTTAGCCAGCAATGAACGCTTGGCACACTTTTCACTGTAGTGACCAAAAAGGTTAGAAGAATCCAATGAGCCAAGAGTTTGCCCATTTATCTGTATTACTAAATGAAACCGTCGATGGTCTCAATATCCAAAGTGATGGCATCTACATTGATGGCACTTTTGGCCGTGGTGGGCATTCGCGTCATGTGTTGAGTCATTTGGGTGAAAATGGTCGCTTAATTGCGATAGACAAAGATCCGCAAGCCATCGAGGCTGCTAAGCAGTTTGCTGATGACCCACGATTCCAAATTGTCCACGGTGGCTTTGGTCAATTAGCTGAGTATGTCGATGAGCTTGGATTAACAGGCCAGATTAATGGTGTATTGCTTGATCTTGGCGTGTCGTCGCCACAATTAGACGATGCGGAACGTGGCTTTAGTTTTTTACGTGACGGCCCGCTCGATATGCGTATGGATAACAGTCAAGGTCAAACCGCTGCCCAGTGGATAGCGCGTGCAGAAATTGAAGATATGGCATGGGTATTTAAAACCTACGGTGAAGAAAAGAATTCGCGCCATATTGCACGTTGTATTGCAGCTGATCGTGAGAAGACACCCTTTTTACGCACCAAAGACTTAGCCGATTTAATCGCGCGTATTACCAAAAAGAAAGAGCGTAATAAGCATCCAGCGACGCGAGTGTTTCAGGCGATTCGTATTTACATCAATAGCGAATTAGAACAAATAAATCAAGCGTTAGAAGGTGCTTTAGCGGTGCTAGCTCCCCAGGGCCGTCTATCAGTGATCAGTTTCCATTCCCTAGAAGATCGTATGGTGAAACGTTTTATTCGTCGTCATAGTCAAGGTGATAGCGTGCCACATGGTTTACCGATCACAGAAGCTGAAATTAATAAATCTCGTAAATTAAAAGCCATGAGTAAGGCGATGAAGCCTTCTGATGCGGAATTAGAGCAAAATCCACGCGCGCGCAGCTCTGTGTTACGAGTTGCCGAGCGTCTGGATTATTAACCACTGAGGGTAATGTGAGCCAATCACCATTAAATTTGCCTCAGATTGTGTTACACGACATTTGGCACCACAAGTGGATATTGCTGTTGAGTGTATTGGTTGTGATGAATGGCGTAGCCGTAGTTTACACCAGCCATGTAACGCGTAAGTTGATTACCCAATGGGATCAGTTGCTGCAAGAGCAAGATCGCTTGGATATTGAATGGCGAAATTTATTATTAGAAGAACAATCGCAATCTGAGCACAGTCGCGTGACTCGGATTGCAACCAAAGAATTAAATATGACTCGGCCGCTTCCTAAGGAGGAAGTGATGATTCGAGTCAAGTGAGCATAGGGAATATGGCTAGACAAGCAAAACAAAAATTAAATCACGAACTTATTCCATGGCGTTTATACGTTGTGGTGGGTTTTGTATTGTTATTATTTTGCAGTCTAGTTGCACGTGCAGCTTATATTCAAATTATTGAACCTGACAGACTTCGTCACGAAAGTGATATGCGCACGTTACGCACAACCAGTAACCAAGTTCAGCGAGGCTTAATAACCGATCGCAATGGCGATATGCTGGCGGTCAGTGTGCCCGTGAGAGCGGTGTGGGCGGATCCCAAACATGCCTATGATCAAGATGCGTTTAAAGATATGCGCCGTTGGCAAGCGCTCGCCGATGTATTGCAAGAGCCTGTTGATGAGCTGGTTAATAAAGTTAAAAACAACCCTGACAAACGCTTTGTATACCTCAAACGTCAGGTAACATCAGCGGTTGCTGACTATATTGAGGAGCTTAAAATTGGCGGTATTTATCTTAAACCAGAATCTCGCCGTTATTATCCCTCAGGTGAAATAGCCGCTCAATTAATTGGCATTACCAATATTGACGATGTGGGTATTGAAGGCATTGAGAACACTTATAATACGTGGTTAACCGGGACGCCATCTAAACAAAAAGTCCGTAAATCCCGCGATGGTAGCGTTGTTGAGCGTTTAGATATAGTACAAGAAGGCGAAAGCTCTAACGATTTAGTGCTCAGTATTGATCAACGTATTCAGCAATTGGCTTATCGCGAACTGAAGCGTGCGACTGAAACATACCAAGCGACTTCTGGATCTGTGGTGGTTATTGATGTTAATACCGGCGAAGTATTAGCGATGGTGAATACGCCTTCATATAATCCCAATGCCAGAGATAATTTACAGCCACATCGAATGCGTAATCGCGCGTTAACTGACACATTTGAACCTGGTTCAACCATAAAACCCTTTGTTGTTGCTGCAGCACTTGAAGCTGGCACAGTGAAAGTGAATGAATTGATATCGACATCACCAGGTTGGATCCGCCTCGGTGGGCGTCAAGTTCGTGACTCCCATAATTACGGTGAAATGTCATTAGCTAAAATTCTGGTTAAGTCGAGTAACGTTGGCATTAGTAAACTGGCGTTGTCGATACCTGTACAACAGTTATTAGCCACTTATCAATCAATGGGGTTAGGTAATTATTCAGGTATTAATTTAACCGGTGAAAGTGCTGGGTTAATTCATGTTCGTCATCGCTGGTCTGACTTTGAGCGTGCCACCCTGTCTTTCGGGTATGGCTTGACTGCAACGCCATTACAAATTGCACGTATGTACGCCACGCTAGGCAGTGGCGGCATTCTCTATCCTGTGTCGATATTAAAGCTAAGGAAAGCACCCAAGGGTGAACAAGTGATTTCAACTCAAGTTGCTCACGACGTAATGGAAATGTTAGTGGGTGTGACTGAGGCTGGAGGAACGGCGACGAAAGCGCATATTGATGGTTACCCTGTAGCCGGTAAAACCGGTACCAGCCGTAAAGCCGTTGCTGGTGGCTATGGCGATGACTATGTGGCTATATTTGCGGGCGTTGCGCCGGTTCATAAACCGCGTTTGGCCATTTCGGTTGTGATTAATGAGCCCAAAGGTGACAAATATTACGGTGGTGACGTTGCTGGCCCCGCATTTGCTAAAATTATGTCTGGTGCCTTACAAATGCTTAATGTTGAACCGAGGGATGCTATTCACTTGGCAGCTGTGCAAGGAGTCCACCATGATGTTATTAAATGATCTATTAGCACCGTGGTTTCATTATTCTGGCGGCGAATCCATTAATGGATTAACGCTAGACAGCCGTGATGTTAAAGCGGGTGGTTTATTTGTGGCCTTGCCTGGTCATAAAGTCGATGGTCGAGTCTTCATTCCTCAAGCGATCCAAGCGGGAGCTGCGGCAATACTGATTCATACTGATAATTCTGATGAACATGGCAGGGTCGATCGCCTTCAGTATACTGTGCCATTAGTGTATTTTTCCCAATTAAGCCGTCAATTATCGGCAGTTGCCGCACAGTTTTATTTACCCAATAGTCAATCGTTGTCTTTAATTGGAATAACGGGGACCAATGGCAAAACCTCTGTCAGCCAAATTATCGCTCAAATTGTTCATTTACTCGGCCATCAAGCCGCTGTGATGGGGACGTTAGGTAATGGTTTGTGGGGGCAACTTGTTGATAGCGGCAATACAACTGCAGATGCGGTGACTGTTATGCGCCAACTTGGAGAGTTTGTTGCTCAAGGCGCTGAACTGTGTGCGATGGAAGTGTCGAGCCATGGTTTAGTCCAAGGACGCGTCGAAGCGGCGCCATTTAATATAGCTGTTTTTACTAATTTAAGCCGTGATCATCTAGATTATCATGGTGATATGGATAATTACGCCGCAGCTAAAAAACGCTTATTTCAATTCCCCAGTGTACAACATGGTGTGATTAACCTTGATGATACCGTCGGTGCCAAATGGTTGACAGAACTGGCGAACCAAAAGAATAAATCCTTCAGCATTCAAGCTAATACCACAGCGGACTTTTACTGTGATGCCATCAAATACCATGATGCTGGGGTGACGGCGACACTGCATTTCACCGACATTGACAGTGGGCGCCCGCTAAGTGGGACGCTTAGCTCACCGCTATTAGGTGCCTTTAATTTGTCTAATCTTGTAGCAGCCATATCGGTGTTATATCTACAAGGAATGGCAATGGCATCCATATTAGCCGTGTTGCCACAGTTGATCCCTGTTGCGGGGCGTATGGAACGCTTTTCATCGGTTAATAAAGCTACTTTGGTTGTTGATTATGCTCATACTCCTGATGCCATTGAACAAGCCTTAAAAGCATTAAAACTGCACTGCAAAGGGACGTTATGGTGTGTATTTGGTTGCGGTGGCGATCGTGACAAAGGTAAACGTGCTTTGATGGCACAAGCCGCTGAGCAATATGCAGATAAAGTGATGATCACGAGTGACAATGCCAGAAGCGAAGATCCACAAGCCATTATCAATGATATTTTACAAGGTATTCGTCAGCCTCAAAACGTTCTCACCGAGGTTGATCGTATTCAAGCCATTATCCATGTTGTCTCATTGGCACAAGCTGACGATATTGTGCTGCTTGCGGGTAAGGGTCATGAAACCTACCAAGAAGTGGCTGGCGAGCGAATTGATTATGATGAACGTGCCTTAGCATTCAAGTTGTCTCAGGAGACGTTATGATAAGTGTCAATCTCTTAGCATTAGCGCAGCACCTTAATGGCACGTTAACAGGTCAAGATAGCGTCATCACCAGTGTTAGTACAGATAGTCGCAATATTGCCGCTCAATGTTTGTTCATCGCATTAAAAGGCGAGCGTTTTGATGGCCATGATTTTGCTGCTACAGCGGTAAAAAATGGTGCGGTAGCACTTTTGGTTGATCATCTATTAGTCGATAACCCTGTTACAGCAGATATTGCGCAAATTGTGGTCGCTGATCCCCAAAAAGCTATGGGCGAAATGGGCGTTTTAGTTCGCCAAACCGTTGCACCTATTTGTGTGGCCTTAACCGGATCAAACGGCAAAACCAGCGTTAAAGAAATGCTGGCCACTATTTTATCTCAACATCACCAAGTGTTGTTTACCGCGGGTAATTTTAACAACGATATTGGCGTGCCGTTAACCTTGCTGCGGTTAACTGAAGGTGATGAATATGGGGTATTTGAGCTTGGTGCAAACCATCGTGGCGAGATTGATTACACCTCATCATTAGTTCAACCCCGAGTCGCATTGGTTAATAATATTGGCAATGCTCACCTTGAAGGGTTTGGTTCGCTTGAAGGTGTTGCTCAGGCTAAATCTGAAATTTTTAATCATCTTTCACAAGATGGCACCGCAGTTATCAATGCTGATGACACATTTGCTGATTTTATGTTGCAACGGTCCACTGGGCGAAAACAACTGCGTTTTTCCCGTGAGATAAATGTTGATGCCGATGTTACCGCGACAGACATAGTGACAGATACCAATGGTTGTTCTCAGTTTACATTAACCTTTGCTGGGCAGCGTGAAGTGGTGCAGTTACCACTTGCTGGTATGCATCAAGTGAGTAATGCGCTTGCCGCGGCATCTATGTGTATTGCTTTAGGACTATCGCTTGTTGAAATTGCCCAAGGCTTTGCATTACTCCAACCCGTAAAGGGCCGAATGCAGCCTCACGACCTTGGTAGAGTGTTATTAATTGATGATAGTTATAACGCTAATCCAACATCGGTCAGTGCAGCGATTAATTGGTTGCAACAACGAGATGGATATCGTTGTTTAGTGCTGGGAGATTTAGGCGAATTAGGCGACAATGCTGCCCCTTTACACGCCAGTATTGGATTGCAGGTTAAAAATGCAACCATAGAGTCGTTATTTTGTTGCGGCCAGCTATCGGCAAATACCAGTGAAGCATTTGGTAGTAAACACTTTATTGCTCAAGAGGCATTAATTGTGGCATTACAAAAACAGTTAGCAAGTATCACAGGTAATATCACCGTTTTAGTTAAAGGTTCCCGCAGCGCGGCTATGGAGCGAGTTGTGGACAGTTTATTATATGCCTACGGGCGTGGGGAGTTAGTGTAAATGCTGGTTTATCTAGCCGAGTATTTAACCCAGTTTTATTCAGGGTTTAACGTTTTTTCATATGTAACGTTCCGGGCTATTTTAGGCTTGTTAACCGCGTTGGTATTTAGTTTGTGGTGGGGACCTATTTTGATCAATCGTTTGCAGATGTTGCAAATTGGTCAAGTGGTTCGAAGTGATGGCCCAGAGTCTCATTTTAGCAAACGCGGTACGCCGACAATGGGTGGCATATTGATCCTTGCGGGTATTTTTATCAGCGTGTTGTTATGGGGTGATTTATCCAACCGTTACGTATTAGTGACTTTGTTTGTATTGGCTAGTTTTGGGCTTATTGGCTTTATTGATGATTATCGTAAAGTGGTAAAAAAAGATACTAAAGGTCTGATTGCTCGCTGGAAATATGCTTTTCAGTCTATCGCCGCTTTAGTGGTGGCAGTGTATTTGTACAGTACATCGACCATGGTCGGCGAAACCCAACTAGTGGTGCCATTTTTTAAAGATATAATGCCTCAATTAGGCATCATGTTTATCGTTTTAGCGTATTTCACCATAGTTGGTGCCAGTAATGCGGTTAACTTAACCGATGGTTTAGATGGCTTGGCGATTATGCCAACTGTGATGGTCGCGGCTGCCTTTGCATTAATTGCTTACTTATCTGGCCATGCTCAATTTGCCAATTATTTACACATTCCTCATTTACCTTTAGCGGGCGAATTAGTGATTGTGTGTACTGCAATAGTCGGTGCTGGTTTAGGCTTTTTATGGTTTAACACTTATCCCGCACAAGTGTTTATGGGGGATGTGGGGTCATTAGCATTGGGCGCCGCATTGGGTGTGATTGCCATTTTAGTTCGCCAAGAAATTTTGTTGGTTATTATGGGTGGCGTTTTTGTGATGGAAACGGTATCGGTGATCTTACAGGTCGGCTCGTATAAGTTACGTGGTCAACGTATTTTCCGTATGGCGCCTATTCATCATCACTATGAGTTAAAAGGGTGGCCAGAGCCGCGGGTTATTGTGCGCTTCTGGATTATCTCGTTGTTTTTAGTGTTACTGGGTCTTGCGACTCTAAAATTACGCTAAGCAATTAATAAAGGTCAGTATTATGCACACTCAATACACGCACATTGTTTTAGGCTTAGGGGCTACAGGGCTCTCGGTCGTGCGTTTTTTAGCGACTAAAGGCATTAAACCTTTAGTGATGGACAGCCGTCGTCATCCGCCTGGTGCTGAGACGTTGGCACAAGAGTTTGCCGATATTGAATTATTAGCTGGTGGGTTTGATTGTCGCTATTTAGTTCAGGCCAGCCAAATTATTATCAGTCCAGGTGTACCGGTTGATACGCCTGAAGTGCGTGCTGCATTGGATATGGGCATTGAAGTGATCGGTGATGTTGAGCTATTTGCGCGCCACATTGCAGACAAAAAACCGTGTGTTGTCGGCATCACCGGATCAAACGGTAAATCCACGGTCACCACATTAGTATACGAAATGCTGCTCGCTGCGGGTAAGTCTGTTGCGATTGGCGGCAATATTGGTACACCCGCATTGGATTTATTAGCTCAAGATGCTGAAATTTATGTGCTTGAGTTGTCGAGTTTCCAATTGGAAACGACTTATTCGTTAAATTGTATTGCGGCAACGTGCCTTAATATTAGCGAAGACCATATGGATCGTTACAGCGATTTGAATTCATATCGCGAAGCCAAATTACGTTTATACCCGCAAAGTCGGTTTGTGATGTACAACCGTGACGATCAGCTGACTTATCCTTTTGAGCCGATGAATCAAAATAATTTTGGTTTAGACGTGCCAGAGGGTGATGCATGGGGATTAAGTGATGGCAAAATTTTTCATGGTGACAGTGAGATTATTAATTTAATTGATGTGACCTTAATTGGTAGCCACAACCATGCAAACTTAGTCGCAGCAATGGCATTAGCCGATGCTTGTGATGTGGGTAAAGCGGCCATGATTAAAGTGGCCAAAAACTTTGTCGGCTTAAGCCATCGTTGTGAGCTGATTGCGGTTAAACAAGGTGTGTCGTACATCAATGACTCCAAAGCCACTAATGTCGGCGCAACAGTTGCCGCACTTGAGGGGCTTAATTCACACTTAGGCGATTTGTACTTGATCGCAGGGGGCGCGGGCAAAGGAAGCGACTTTCGTCCACTGACAAAACCGCTGAGTAATATTACTCAATTGATTACCTTGGGGCGAGATGGCCCCAAGATAGCCAAATTAAAAAAAGGCACTCTTCAGGTGGCAACAATGGCCGATGCTGTCGCCAAAGCTGCTGAATTAGCGTCGTCGGGAGACATAGTACTATTGTCTCCTGCGTGTGCCAGTTTAGATATGTATAAGAACTTTATGGCCCGCGGTGATGATTTTAGGCAGTGTGTGGAGTTGTTAGCCAATGGCGAATAACGAGCCGCAACTGAGCTTGTTTAAACGAGGTCTTAATTGGTCTTTACCCTCGTTATTATCGGATGAGCATGCTCCTGATATGCTGCTGTACGACCGAAGTTTTGTAGTCGCGATTGTCGGCTTGATATGTTTTGGCTTTGTAATGGTAATGTCCGCTTCGATGCCTGAAGCGACCAAACTGACTGGCGATCCATTTTATTTTATGTACCGCCATGTGCTTTATCTTGTGGGCTGCGTGATTATTTCGTATGTGGTACTTAAGTTCGAAGTCAGTTATTGGGAAAAAAATAGCGGCATGTTGATGCTCGCCGTGTTGGTCTTATTGATAGCAGTGCTGTTTATCGGCACATCGGTTAACGGTGCGCGTCGTTGGTTGTCTATCGGTCCGATTAGGATCCAAGTAGCCGAAATAGCCAAGTTTGTATTTATTGTTTACATGGCGGGTTACTTGGTGCGACGCCATGGTGAGCTTCGTGAAAACCGTAAAGGCTTTTATAAACCGATTGGGGTTTACGGTCTGTTCGCCGTGTTGATTTTATTACAACCCGACCTTGGCACCGTGGTGGTGCTATTTGTGTGTACGGTAAGCTTGCTGTTTTTAGCTGGTGCCCGCATTACTGACTTTATGGTGTTGGTTTTACTTGGCGTAGCAACATTCGTATTACTGGTGCTATTTGAGCCTTATCGTATGCGACGAGTGACCTCATTTATGGACCCGTGGGAAGATCCATTTGGCAGTGGTTATCAATTAACACAATCATTAATGGCTTATGGCCGCGGTGATTGGTTTGGTCAGGGATTGGGTAACAGTATTCAGAAGTTAGCGTATTTACCCGAAGCCCATACTGATTTCATCTTTGCGGTGATTGGTGAAGAACTGGGGTTTATCGGTATTATTATTGTGTTATCCACATTATTTTTTATTGCTATTCGTGCGATTAGATTAGGTAATTTATGTTTGAAAATGCAGCGACCATTTGAAAGTTATGTCGCCTATGGTGTGGGTATTTGGATATGTTTTCAGACCGTAGTGAATGTGGGAGCCAGTATTGGTATGTTACCAACCAAAGGGCTTACCCTACCGTTTATTAGCTATGGTGGCAGTAGTTTGTGGATTATGACCGCTGCTGTGATGTTGCTTGTTAGGATAGATCATGAACGTCGAGTTAGTTTGGTGCAAGCAGTACAAGGGAGAACGAGTTAATGAACAGTAATATTAGTAGCTCTCCTAAGATATTGATTATGGCTGGCGGCACTGGCGGCCATGTTTTCCCAGCTCTTGCGGTGGCTAAGTACTTAGCCGACAAAGGATGGCAAATTCGCTGGTTGGGTACTGCTGAGCGGATGGAAGCTCGCCTTGTTCCGCAACATGGATTTGATATTGAGTTTATTGATATTAAAGGCGTGCGTGGTAATGGACTTATTCGCAAATTAGCGGCACCGTTTAAAATTATTCGTTCAATCATTCAAGCCAAAGCCGTGATTGATGATTTCCAGCCCGACGTGATTTTAGGCATGGGCGGTTTTGCCAGTGGCCCTGGTGGCGTGGCAGGGAGATTATCAGGTATTCCTTTAGTATTGCATGAGCAAAATGCGATTCCAGGATTAACCAATAAATTGTTATCTAAGATTGCCAAAAAGGTATTGTGTGCATTCCCAAATACCTTTGCCAGCCACGTGGCTAATGTGGAGGTTGTGGGCAATCCAATTCGCCAAGAATTGATAGAGTTAGGCGGACAAATTAAAGCGTCACAAGCTGATGCGTTAAGAGTACTCGTTGTGGGTGGCAGTTTAGGCGCCAAAGTATTGAATGATGTCATGCCAGCAGTGGTTGCTCATTTAAGCAAGTACCATTCACTGACAGTTTGGCACCAAGTGGGTAAAAATAACCTCGCCACTGTGAAAGCGAGCTATCAACAACTCGGACAATCAGACAGTGTAAATGTTGCTGAATTTATTGATGATATGGAAGCGGCTTATCGTTGGGCCGATGTAGTGGTGTGCCGTTCAGGCGCTCTTACAGTATCAGAACTTGCTGCAGTGGGCTTACCGAGTATTTTAGTTCCGTACCCTCACGCCGTTGACGACCATCAAACCGTTAATGCATCAGTGCTTGTTGATGCAGGTGCAGGTTTTTTATTACCTCAAACCATTTTAAATGCAGATAATCTTGCAGAGAAATTGCAGTTATTTGCTAAAAATAGACAAGAACTGGTCCAAATGGGTCACAAAGCAAGAGGCGTGGCAGTATTAGATGCGACTCAACGAGTAGCAGATATTTGTGCCTCATTTGCGATAAAGGGTTGAAATGACAAAGACAGAAAGATACGCACAGCTTCGTAGCATGATCCCTGAAATGAGGCGGATCAAGCGCATTCATTTTGTTGGCATCGGTGGTGCTGGCATGGGGGGTATTGCGGAAGTGCTTTTGAACGAAGGTTATCAAGTCAGTGGTTCGGATATCGCGATCAATAGAGTCACTGAACGTTTGGCTAGTTTAGGCGCAAAAATCATTATTGGCCATCAGGCCCAAAGTGTTGAACAGGTTGATGTGGTTGTCGTTTCGACTGCCATTAACCAGCAAAATCCTGAGATTATTGCTGCTAAAGAGTTACGCGTTCCGATCGTGCGCCGTGCAGAGATGCTGGCCGAGTTAATGCGTTATCGTCATGGTGTTGCGATTGCTGGCACCCATGGTAAAACCACGACAACCAGTCTAATCGCCAGTGTCTATGGTCAAGCTGGACGAGATCCAACATTTGTGATTGGTGGTTTGCTCAATAGTGCAGGTACTAATGCACGTTTAGGCACAAGTCGTTATCTCATTGCCGAAGCAGATGAAAGCGATGCAAGCTTTTTACATTTGCAGCCAATGGTGAGTGTGATCACCAATATCGAAGCCGATCACATGGATACCTATGGTGGTGATTTTGAAAAGTTGAAAAATACTTTTGTCGATTTTTTGCATAATTTACCCTTTTACGGTGTGGCAGTTATGTGCATTGACGATGAGGTTATTGGTGAAATTATGCCGCGAATAGGTCGTAAAATTGTCACTTATGGTTTTAGCGAAGAGGCTGATGTTCAGGCGATTAATTTTGCCCAGAATGGCTATCAATCAAGTTTTACCGTTAAGCGCCATGGTAAAGAGAATGTCGATTTTGTGGTTAATTTACCTGGAGAGCATAACGTACTTAATGCATTAGCCGCGATTGCTGTCGCCAGTGAAGATGACATTGATGATAGTGCGATTGTAGAAGCACTTGCAAAATTTGAAGGCATAGGCCGTCGTTTTCAGCATGTAGGTGAATTCGATACGCCTAATGGCAGTGTGATGCTCGTAGACGACTACGGCCATCATCCAAGTGAAGTATTAGCAACGATTAAAGCGGCGCGAGCTGGTTGGCCAGATAAACGCTTAGTGATGGCATATCAACCGCATCGTTACAGCCGCACCCGTGACCTATATGAAGATTTTGTTGACGTATTATCACAAGTAGATTGTTTATTATTATTAGATGTTTATGCAGCAGGTGAAGCGCCAATACCGGGTGCCGATGGACGGTCATTGTGCCGTTCAATTCGACTACGTGGCCAATTAGACCCTATTTTTATCGCCAGCCCAGATCAACTTGCGGCAGTATTATCTGATGTATTGCAACATGGGGATTTATTTCTGACTCAAGGCGCAGGTAATATTGGTAGCTTATCGAAAGAATTAGCCCAGAATAATCTGGGTTGTAAAGTGCCTGCAGAAGGTCAATAAAGTGATTGATTTCTCACCCATTATTGAGTGTGAAAATCGGGCTTTAATCCTTCTAAATTGGTCTATATAATGGCCGATCTTTTGCGGCTAATGTCGGAACAACGTCAGAGGCGGATTTAAGGTGTCGTGGAGCGATAAAGGGCGGCAACTAAAACATAAACTGGCTCGTGTTAATTGGTATTTTTGCACTGGTGTAGTGTTTTTATGCAGTGTGCTTGGCACCGTAGTGTGGGGCGGTGTGCAACTACACGATCTGTTAAATGATGCAGATACACTGCCAATTGAAGCGGTTGCTATTAAAGGCGAGCGAATTTATACCACCGATGACGAAATTAAAAACGCATTGCAGTCATTAATGCAAAGTAGTTTTTTTAACGCCGATGTCGTGGATGTACAAAAAGCATTAGAGGCTTTGCCTTGGGTTTATCATGCATCAGTGAGACGAGAATGGCCGGCAAAGTTTAAGGTCACCTTGCAAGAGCAACAAGCTGTAGCGCATTGGAATGAAGTGTCGTGGCTCAATATTAACGGTGAGATATTTGATGCGCTAGCGCATCCCGAACATGATGCTCTACCCAAGTTATCTGGCCCAGAAGGGACAGAAATAGAAGTCTTGACCAGTTATCAGCAGTTAGATGATTTATTGACAATAAACGAGTTTAAGTTGGCTAGTTTACGCTTAAGCCCACGCCATGCCTGGCATGCCGTACTAGCAAATGGAATTGAAATTGAGCTTGGGCGGGAAGATAAAATGTCACGGATACAACGTTTTATTAATGTGTATCCTACTTTGAAGCAAAGTAATAAACCCGTTGCGACCGTTGATTTACGTTACGATACCGGTTTCGCCGTAGGTTGGGATGATTCAAAACAGAGAGTCGACAATAAATGACCAAAAATCAGGAAAGAAACCTCATCGTGGGGTTAGATATAGGGACATCCAAGGTCGCAGTGATCATTGGCGAAGTATTACCTGATGGTGAGATTAGTGTCATTGGTTTAGGTAATCATCCTTCTCGTGGCATGGATAAAGGCGGTGTAAATGATCTCGACTCAATTGTACGTAGTGTACAACGAGCGTTAGATCAAGCTGAGTTAATGGCGGATTGCCAGGTGTCATCGGTGTACTTAAGTATTTCGGGTAAACATATTGCCTGCCAAAATGAAAATGGCATGGTGTCGATTAACGACGAAGAAGTGACTCAAGAAGACGTTGATAATGTCATCCATACTGCGCGCTCGGTTAAGATCCCGACAGAACGTCGTATCTTGCATGTACTACCGCAAGAATATTCTATCGATGTTCAAGACGGGATTAAGAGCCCAATTGGAATGTCGGGCATGCGTATGGAAGCCAAAGCTCACATTGTGACGTGTGCCAATGACATGGCAAAGAACATTACTAAAAGTGTTGAACGTTGTGGCTTAAAAGTGGATGACCTCGTGTTTTCGGGTATTGCCTCAGCGGATTCAGTACTCACAAATGATGAGAAAGATTTAGGTGTCTGCATTGTCGATATTGGTGGTGGAACGACCGATATTGCTGTATATACCAACGGCGCATTACGTCATTGTGCGGTGATCCCTGTCGCGGGTAATCAAGTCACCAGTGACATCGCCAAGATATTCAGAACACCGTTAACCCATGCAGAACAAATTAAAGTGCAGTTTGCCAGTGCCAGAAGTTCAACGGTAAGTCGTGAAGACAGTATTGAAGTGCCATCGGTGGGTGGTCGTCCTTCACGCAGCATGTCACGACATACTCTGGCAGAAGTGGTAGAGCCAAGATACCAAGAGCTGTTTGAGCTTGTTCTCAAGCAGTTACAAGATAGCGGTTTAGAAGATCAAATTGCAGCAGGGATTGTGCTTACTGGGGGAACGTCCTCGATATCGGGTGCCGTTGAAATTGCTGAAGCAACCTTTGGCATGCCAGTTCGTGTCGCATCACCGCTACCAGTAAAAGGATTATACGAATATGTGGATCAACCTATTTATTCGACAGGAATAGGGTTGCTTCATTATGGAGCAAGGCGAGTTATCGAACGTCAGTTCGAACGACCTGAGCGACAAGGGGTTACCAGCTTTTTGAATCGGGTCAAAAGTTGGTTTAAAGGTGAATTTTAATAACGCAGACAATCGGAGATCAGACAATGTTTGAGATCATGGATACACATTCAGACGAAGCGGTGATTAAAGTCATCGGCGTCGGTGGCGGCGGCGGAAATGCTGTCGAACATATGGTAAAGCACAGCATCGAAGGTGTTGAATTTATCGTCACAAATACAGATGCACAAGCACTGCGTAAATCAAGTGCGGGTTCAACTATTCAGCTTGGTCGCGACGTGACCAAAGGGCTCGGTGCGGGTGCAAACCCAGATGTCGGTCGTCAAGCCGCTGAAGAAGACCGTGAGAATATTCGTGCGGCGATTAAAGGATCTGATATGATCTTTATCGCAGCCGGTATGGGTGGTGGTACCGGTACTGGTGCTGCTCCAGTCGTGGCAGAAATTGCTCGCGAAGAAGGTATTTTAACGGTTGCAGTAGTGACTAAGCCTTTCCCATTCGAAGGGAAAAAGCGTATGGCCTACGCTGAACTTGGTATTGCAGAATTAGCAAAACATGTTGACTCTTTAATTACGATTCCAAACGAAAAGTTATTAAAAGTACTTGGCCGTGGCACATCACTACTTGATGCCTTTGCTGCTGCTAACAACGTATTGCTTGGTGCCGTTCAAGGCATCGCAGAGCTAATTACTCGCCCAGGTCTTATCAACGTCGATTTCGCCGATGTGAAAACCGTTATGTCTGAAATGGGTAATGCCATGATGGGTACCGGTGTCGCTCGTGGTGATGATCGCGCTGAAGAAGCTGCAGAAGCAGCTGTTGCCAGCCCATTACTTGAAGATATCGATTTAGCAGGTGCTCGCGGTGTGTTAGTGAACATTACCGCCGGTATGGATATCACCATTGAAGAGCTTGAAACTGTGGGTAATCACGTTAAAGCCTATGCATCTGAGAATGCAACTGTTGTTGTGGGTGCTGTTATTGATCCAGAAATGAGTGATGAATTGCGAGTAACCGTTGTTGCGACAGGTATTGGTGCAGAGAAAAAGCCAGACATTCAATTAGTGTCTAAGCCTGTTGCTCGTCCAGAGCCCGTTGTAATGGAGCCTCGTCCAGAACCTGTTGATGAAGTTGTATCACAACAAAGTTATGCTGCGTCAAAAGGTAATGCTGTTCCACAGACACAGACACAACCAGTACCGCGCACAGATGCTGACTATCTTGATATTCCAGCATTCTTGCGTAAACAAGCTGATTAGTACACGGATAAAACGCTATGTTTTTGCGTGACTAATGAGCGCGATGTGCTGACAAGGGTTATTTTGTAAACAGGTTTATAATTTGCTATGTGTTTGGCGTTTTTTTTGTGAAAAGCCAAATTTATGGTAAGATGTTGTACCAGTTATGCATGATAGCCTGAGGCTATAATTGCAACTATTTGTTTAATATTGATATTTATGGGCTTCTGAATGATTTTTCAAAGAACTGTTCAAAAAATGGTGAAGAGCACTGGTGTCGGATTACATTCTGGCAACAAAGTGACTCTGTGCATTAAGCCTGCACCTGTGAATACCGGGATTGTGCTAAAGCGTACCGATCTTAGCCCAGCTGTGTCTATACCAGCAAAGGCCAATATGGTTCGTGAAACAACAATGTGTACAGCCCTAGTAAACGATGACGGTATAAGAATATCAACTATTGAGCATTTGTTTGCTGCACTTGCTGGCTTAGGCATCGATAATGCTATTATCGAAGTTGACGCTCCAGAAATCCCGATTATGGATGGCAGTGCAAGTCCATTTGTGTTCTTACTGCAAAGTGCAGGTATTAAAGAACAGGCAGCCGCGAAGAAATATCTAAAAATCACCAAACCTGTGCGTGTTGAAGATGGCGATAAATGGGCCGAGTTAAAACCTTTCAAAGGGTTTAGAGTTGATTTTGAAATTGACTTTGCTCACCCAGAAATTGCTCGCAGTCAGCAACACATGGTGATGGACTTTTCGACATCAGCGTTCGTGAAAGACATTAGTCGTGCCAGAACATTTGGTTTTATGCGAGATATTGAATATCTACGTGCGAATAATCTTGCACTGGGTGGCAGCATGGAAAATGCCGTTGTACTTGACGAATATCGTGTATTAAACCCTGATGGTCTGCGTTATGAAGACGAATTCGTTAAGCATAAAATTCTCGATGCATTTGGTGACTTATATGTTGCTGGCCATGCCATTGTCGGTGAGTTTTCGGCTTATAAAACTGGTCATGCGTTAAACAACCAACTTGTCCGTGCATTACTTGCTCAGCAAGATGCGTGGGAATTAGTGAGCTTTGACAAAGAGGCTGATGTGCCTGTCAGTTTCATGGTTCCAGGTGCGTTAACACTCGCTTAACTGGTTAAGATTGCCTATTACGGCTGGCTAATGCAGCCAGCCGTTTTAGTTTTTCACCTAAAGAACCATCGATATGTTCTGCTAATGCTTCAATATGTTTTGCAGCAGTGGTGCTGATCATATTTTGATTAGGTTGAGATTGTGGTTTTGCTAAGGCAAGTCCAGGATTGACTTTAACCTCAATACCGGTAAGCATCGGAAGCGTATCAGTTTGAAGCTGTTTTAATAGCTTCTGCTTTTGAAAGTTTATTCTAGCAGCCCATGCTGCTGATGTAGTTTCAATAACAAGAACACCCTGGCGGAGATTGGCGACTTTGAGCTGCTCGGCCACAGGACCATTTAACGTCTGTTTTACATAACGATTCAGATTATTAAGTAGTTCTGCTTTCTCGGCCAGTTCAGGCAGTCTCCCAGACAGATGAACTAAATTACTGAGATCTTGAGGGGGCTTTTTCATATGATAATTAGATGGCTGAATGAAGCTATGAGTGTAACAGTTTTTATCCAAGGTCGAAATGGTGTAACGCGCTGGCAACCTAGCAAGCGTTGGTTACTCCTACCTATTATTCTAATGGCCACAGGCACAGGAATATATCAATATAGCACTGAGCGTTTTGCTAACCAACAAGCGAAAGTTGATGAAAATAAACAACTGCGCCAACAGCAAAAGCAACAAGTGGTAGAACTCAAAACTGCAACAGAAACCCAGCTGACAACTTTGGTTGTTCATGTGGCTAAGATGCAAGCCAAAATCACCCGTCTTGAAGCCCTGGGGCAACAAGTAGCGCAAAATAACCTCCTTGATGATCAATTTGATTTCTCTACAGAAGTTGGTATCGGCGGTTTAAGCGAAATAGGCAATGGTGTCGAATTAAGTCAGCTTATCGATGAAATGAATGAGCTGGCATCTAGAATTGATAATAATAACGTTCAGCTATCACTACTTGAAACAGTAGCATCTAATCTCCATATAGATGAAGAGCGTTTTATATCAGGGCGGCCAATCGATAAAGGTTGGTTATCTTCGTCCTATGGTTTACGAAATGACCCTTTTAATGGCCGACGAACAATGCATAAAGGTATTGATTTCGCCGGTAAAGAAGGGACAGATGTTACTGCGACTGCTGCAGGCGTAGTAACATGGTCAGGAAGGATGTCTGGCTATGGTGAGTTAGTCGAAATTGATCATGGAAATGGTCTTCGCACTCGGTATGGACATAATAAATCTCTGTCAGTAAACGTAGGTGACGTCGTTGCCAAAGGCGATAAAATTGCCAGTATGGGAAGCACAGGCCGTTCAACCGGCCCCCATGTGCATTACGAAGTGCTGCGCGGTAAACAACAAATAGATCCACAGAAATACGTCTACCGCAAAGCAAGTTAATAATATTAACGGTTAATGCGCTCAAATGAGCCAAACCTACAACAGATAAGTGATTAAGATGTTAGGCAAACTACTGACAAAAGTATTCGGAAGTCGCAACGACCGCACCCTGAAAAGTCTTGGAAAAATTGTTAATCAAATTAATGCATTAGAATCTGATTACGAAAAACTTTCTGATGAAGAACTTAAAGCTAAAACTGAAGAGTTCCGTACCCGTCTAGAAAATGGTGAAACGTTAGATAATATCATGGCAGAGGCTTTTGCTGTTGTACGTGAAGCATCAAAGCGTGTGTTTGAAATGCGTCCCTTTGATGTTCAATTACTCGGTGGCATGGTATTAGACAGCAATCGTATTGCTGAAATGCGAACCGGTGAAGGTAAAACCCTGACGGCAACCCTGCCAGCCTACCTTAATGGAATAACGGGCAAAGGTGTTCACATCATTACTGTGAACGACTACTTAGCAACGCGTGATGCTGAAAATAACCGCCCACTGTTTGAGTTTTTAGGCTTAAGTGTTGGGATTAACATTTCTGGTATAGGCCAATTTGAAAAGAAAGAATCCTATGCTGCCGATATCACCTACGGCACCAATAATGAATTTGGTTTTGACTACCTTCGTGACAATATGGCGTTTTCTCCCCAAGAACGTGTTCAGCGACCATTACACTATGCCCTTATTGATGAAGTCGATTCAATTTTAATTGATGAAGCCCGTACACCGTTGATTATTTCTGGTGCGGCCGAAGACAGTTCTGAGCTATACGCTAAAATCAATTTATTAATCCCAAGTTTAATCCGTCAAGACAAAGAAGATACCGAAGACTATGTTGGCGAAGGTGATTACACAATTGATGAAAAGGGTAAGCAGGTTTATTTAACTGAACGTGGGCAAGAAAAAGTTGAGCTACTCTTAATTGAGAAAGGCATGTTAGCAGAAGGTGATTCGCTCTATTCTGCGTCGAATATCTCTTTGTTGCACCATGCTCATGCCGCACTTCGCGCACATACCTTGTTTGAAAAAGATATCGATTATATTGTCAAAGATGATGAAGTCATTATCGTCGATGAACATACAGGTCGTACTATGCCTGGACGTCGCTGGTCTGAAGGCTTACATCAAGCTGTCGAAGCCAAAGAAGGCGCTAAAATCCAGAATGAAAACCAAACTCTGGCTTCTATTACTTTCCAAAACTACTTTAGACAGTATGACAAACTTGCCGGTATGACAGGTACTGCAGACACTGAAGCATTTGAATTTCAACATATCTATGGTTTAGATACTGTTGTTGTACCGACCAATCAGCCTATGGTGCGTAACGATATGCCTGATCTGGTCTATCTCACCGCGCCAGAGAAATATGCCGCTATTGTTAAAGACATTGAAGCTTGTCGTGAACGTGGTCAGCCAGTGCTTGTTGGTACCGTATCAATTGAACAATCTGAAGTTTTAGCATCATTACTAAAAGAAGCAAAAATTCCACACAGTGTATTGAATGCCAAATTCCACGAGAAAGAGGCAGAGATTATTGCTCAAGCCGGGCGTATTGGCGCAGTAACCATTGCAACAAACATGGCTGGCCGTGGTACGGATATTGTTCTGGGTGGTAACTGGAAAGTTGAAATTGAAGAATTAGTAAATCCAACGGCTGAACAGATTGCTAAGGTTCGTTCAGACTGGAACATTCAGCATGGTAAAGTACTCGAAGCTGGCGGTTTACATATTCTTGGTACAGAACGTCATGAATCACGTCGTATCGATAATCAGCTACGTGGCCGTTCAGGTCGTCAAGGTGATGCCGGTTCTTCACGCTTTTACTTGTCGATGGATGACAGCTTAATGCGTATCTTCGCCTCAGATCGTGTTTCAGGCATGATGAAAAAACTAGGGATGGAAGAAGGTGAAGCGATTGAACATCCTTGGGTATCGCGTGCTATCGAAAATGCCCAGCGTAAAGTAGAAGCGCGTAACTTCGATATTCGTAAGCAACTACTGGAATATGATGATGTTGCTAACGATCAGCGTCAAGTCGTCTATTCACAGCGTAATGAGTTAATGGATGCTGAAAGCATTCAAGAAACGATTCAGAATATCGAACAAGATGTGATCAGCGCTATTATCGATCAATATATCCCACCACGTTCACTCGAAGAGCTCTGGGATGTGCCTGGGCTTGAGCAACGCCTCAGTAATGAGTTTGGTCTAGCGTTAACGATACAAGAATGGTTAGATAAAGATGATAATCTGCATGAAGAAACCTTACGCGAACGTATCGTGACATCATGGACTGATTTATATAAAGCTAAAGAAGAAATGGTCGGTGCACAGGTATTACGTCAATTTGAAAAATCGGTAATGCTACAAACACTCGATGGACTCTGGAAAGAACACTTAGCTGCTATGGATCATTTGCGTCAAGGTATTCATTTACGTGGCTATGCACAGAAAAATCCAAAGCAAGAATATAAGCGTGAATCTTTTGAGTTATTCCAACAAATGCTTGAATCATTGAAAAATGATGTGATAAGTGTTCTATCTAAGGTCCAAGTGCAAGCTCAGTCCGATGTAGACGAAATGGAACAGCGTCGCCGTGACGAAGAAGCAAAGATCGAACTGGCTTATCAACACGCATCAGCTGAAGCATTAGGCAATGAAGATGCACAACAAGCAAAAGCGCCTAAAACGGTGATCCGTGAAGGTGAGAAGATAGGCCGTAACGATCCATGCCCATGTGGTTCAGGCCAAAAGTACAAACAATGTCACGGTAAACTCAGTTAATTATCAGTTCATCATTGATATTAGATAAAAAAGGTAGCGATTATTCGCTACCTTTTTTGTTTCTGTCATCTTAAAACTCTCTGATAAATTAACCAATTGTGGATAACTTTGGGGGTAAATAGTGGGTATCTTGTAGTTAAGTGGTGAAATGAATAAAAGATCATAAAAAGGTCATTTTTTTACACAAAAGCGCTTGCACTAAATCTCAAGCTGCCTATAATGCGCATCCA
>TARA_R110000851_G_scaffold328522_1_pt1 | contig 210590 bp, 197 predicted proteins | sample TARA_R110000851 | Tara Oceans TARA_R110000851 (sample SAMEA4397627) | marine metagenome | biome: Polar Biome; feature: [DCM] deep chlorophyll maximum layer (ENVO:01000326); material: water (ENVO:00002006), including particulate matter (ENVO:01000060) such as... | depth 17 m
CCCGCGAGCGCCGATCCATGCCCGATTGCAGCCGCCGTGAAGTATAAATAGGAGTAATCGTTACGATCTGCACTGGTTTTTTACCCTGATTGAAATGCCAGAAAAACTGATCAACATACATTATCACTGCCTGAATCAGCCTAGCAAAATAAGATGGATGCTAACTAGTGCTAAGTGGCAACCAGCATAGATTGTACATATGGCATCCTATACAGGCGATTGACCTACAAGATCAACTGTTTCACCAAAGAGACCTCGGATTATTGTTGTGGAAGCAGGGAGTGTTGAAGTGGTGGCCATTAACAACAAAGTTGCATGTGGACCTGAATAAAAAGGCATTTATTTTTTGTCATTTTACGTTTGCCAAAATCTTCATAACTCAGTCTCGGGATTGGCCATTTTAAAAGTAGGTATTTTAAAAAATGGATAGTAAAATCATGAGAAAACAGGAAACAGTAGATGACAAATATAGTTGTCGGACGTCAGGAAATTCTTGATTCAAACATGTCAATTCACGCCTATGAGCTTTTGTTCAGAGGTCAGGATTTTGACCTGAGCAGCAAGGATGGTTCAAGCGAGGCCACCAATCAGATAATTACGGACACTATTCTTGAAATCGGACTTAATAACGTAGTTGGTAACTCAAAAGCATTTATTAATTTTACCGCCCAAAATCTGTTGGAAAAAATACCACTTTATTTACCCAAGGATCGCATCGTTATCGAGGTTCTGGAAAGTGTGGCAGTTGATTTGCGAATAATCAGCGCGCTTAAAGAGCTTTCTAACGAAGGGTACACCCTTGCATTGGATGACTTCCAGATGAGTTCAGAATGGCGCCCACTTCTGGAGTTCGCTCATATTGTGAAACTCGATGTGCTAGCCAACCCACTACAGGAAACTCTGGATCTAATTAAAGAGCTCAAACCGTACAACCTGACCATTTTGGCCGAGAAGGTTGAAACTCATGAGATGTTTGAGTTGTTTCGTGATGCAGGTTGTGAGCTGTTTCAGGGCTTTTTCTTCAGTAAGCCAAATACTGTTAAAGGCCGGCGAGTAGGCGTTAATCATCTCGCTGCGGTGAAGCTGTTAACACTGGTAAATGACCCTGATGTTACTTTTTCGGAGCTTGCCTCAATCGTTTCTCAAGATGCTGGTTTAAGTTATAAATTGCTTCGTTATATTAATTCCGCATTTTTTGGCCTGCGAAATAAAATGGAGTCCATAACACACGCTGTATCTTATCTGGGCCTGAACGAAGTAAGACGTTGGGTCAACGTTTTGACATTAGCTACATTGTCAGGCAAGCCCGGTGCCAGTTTCCAGCAAGCGCTGATCCGGGGAAAAATGTGCGAATTGACTGCGCTTCAGTGCGGAGAGCAGGCGGGAAATCTATTTCTGATAGGAATGTTGTCTTCTCTTGATAGTATGTTGGATATCCCCCTGGCGGAAGCATTGGAGCAGATGCCAATTGGTGAGCAAATGCGACAGGCGATTCTTTTCCAGGAAGGTCCTGCTGGAGATATCCTTAATGATGTTCTCTCTTATGAACGCTGGGAATTGGCACATGAAAACTTAACCTGCCTAAGCCCGGAAGAACTTGGCAGCCTGTATTTGAAAAGTATCGAATGGGCCAAAGACGCCTTTGGTCAACTATAAATACCGAGCAGACATATTGCTGGTTTAATATAAAAAATCAGCTGTTTTATGTGCTGATATGTGGGAACGATCATCAGGTTTTTAGCTCCCTGGTATTGGTAGATATCCTTCGCCTCAACAGCGTGTTTGTTTTCCCCGACTCGGTATGAACCGGGTTTGGAGAGTGCTTATCAGCTTGATCGCAGGTTCAGGTTAACGGCCAGATGTAGAGCGGAACAGAATAATCTGGGCAATCTGGGGTGTTATCTCGTCCTCAGGGTAAATAAATCGGGAAACCAGCCAACTTGAACCTCCGTTATTCTACAAACCAGACATGTTTGTGCCGGTTAATAGTAATTGAGATAATAACAAACTACTTGTGCGCTATGCCTCAGAAGCAAGCCGCCTGTCATCAGTCAGGATCAACTCCCATTTATGACGGATTTAAACACCAGTAGGTTTGCCAGGCGGGCAGACCATTTTCGTGAATTTCACCGGCTCAGCTTGAGCCGATATCATTCCTACAGCGAGCTCTACGCTGATTATCTTAAAACGGCGATGCGCTTATTCGATATGCCGACGGGTATTGTCAGTCGAATCCGCGGTGATCAATATACGATTCTTGCTATTGAACCCGGTACCACGGGCTTGATCACCGGAGATACCCTGCCACTCGGTGAGACCTATTGCTCGGTAGTCGTCAGCAAAGACTCGACCATGGCGGTCACCCATGCAGCAGAGGATGTTGCTTTCTACGGCCATCCGGCTTACCGACAGATGCAACTGGAGGCTTACCTTGCCACGCCTATTCACGTTAATGGAGGAATTCATGGCACCCTGAATTTCACAGCGCCAGAAGTCCGAGAGCACCCTTTTGATGACATTGATATAGAACTCATTGAACTCATGGCTGGGCGAATCGGTCAGGTCATTGAGCAGCATCAGGTCGATCGTGAGAGACGGGAAGCTGTCAAACGGTTGCGTGACAACATCAGGCTGTTTGAGAGTGCGTTCGAATATGCCCCGATCGGGATGGCTTTGGTGAGCCCTGAGGGCCGCTGGTTAAGGGTCAATCGTGCGATTAGCAAAATTTTAGGTTATACGGCAACCGAATTGTTGGCTATTGATTTTCAGGCCATCACTCATCCGGATGACCTGGATACAGACTTGAAGCTTCTGTGTGAAATACTGGCGGGTGAGCGTGACACATATCGGATGGAGAAGCGGTATTTTCATAAGGATGGGCGTGAGATTTGGGTCCTTCTGAGTGTTTCAGTGGTTCGTGACGAGCAAGACAATCCAGAGTATTTTGTTTCACAGATTCAAGAAATCACGGCCCAGAAGCACGCAGAAGCGGAGTTGCTCTGCCGTCAAAAAGAGTTGGAGTCAGTGAATCGAAAACTAAAGCTGTTGTCCGCTACGGACCCACTGACTCAACTTGGTAATCGACGTGCACTGGATAAGCGGATGCAGGAAGAGTTACAGCGTAGTTCGCGAACTGGGGAGCCGCTGTCGTTGGTGATCGTGGATCTTGATCACTTTAAACATTATAACGATACGTACGGTCATCCCGCGGGGGATGTGGCACTCCGGAAACTGGCTATTGCTCTCAAGCAGGTGGCTCGGATAACGGACACTGTTATACGGCTAGGCGGTGAGGAGTTCTTGCTCCTGCTGCCACATACTGATGAAGCTGGTTGTTATACCGTGGCAAAGCGCCTCTCCCGGCTAGTTAGTAAACTGGATAATCTGGAGGCAGCGATTACTGTGAGCACGGGAGGAGCGACACTGATACCCGCCATAGGAACGACACATATACCCGAAGCAGACGCCCTGTTAAAGCAGGCCGATGATGCGTTGTACCGTGCCAAGCGAGAGGGAAGAAACCGCCATTGCCAGTCGCCATTACTGACCTGCTGAAGCATCTCCCCCTCAAGCACTGATTACATCCGGTGATCTGTCGGGGACAATAATAGATATGGTATGCCGAGCTCTTGCAGATACGCAGCGGCGCTACTTTTGAAAGCCCATCTTGATTGTTGAACGTGGTTTTGTTCCTAAGGTTTCTAGGTAGACTTGCCCACTACACAAGGGGCCCGAACACTGGAAGGTAGCGCCTGAGGAAGAAGGATGAAGGCAACTGCCCAAAAGCAGTTCACCGGACATCAACCAGCGCCGCCGCAAACCTGACCGAGCCAGTGTCCTCGCAGCCGTAAGGACCGTGAATACGCTTATCGCCGAGCTCCGGCCCAGCAGAGCGGCGATCAGACGACCGGTCAGGCAAACCAACCACAACAGGAACCCGCACTGGATTCGATGCACATGAATGGCGGAACGCTGCCGTCAGATAGTGTTTACTCCGATCGAGAGGGTTCCTCTCGACTGACCTGTTCTATTAGTTCTTCCCGCAGTTCATCAAATTCTGTCGGTCGCTCCGGCTCTCCCAGGTGATCACTGCTGTCCAGTAGCCGCAGTAACCGCTCGCGGGTCATGGCTTCGTGTAACTCCCGCTGGCGACGCTCAGTACGCAGGGATCGGAGCAATGAAGAGGCCATAAAAATCATCAGAATCATAAATGGAAAGGCCGCCACGATAGAGATGGTCTGAAGCGCTGCCAGTCCACCACTGAGTAGCAATACACCAGCCACCAGTACCTGAATCACACCCCAGGTCACGCGCGACCAGCGGCTGGGCGTGAGCACACCCTTACTGGTAAACATACCCAGCACAAAGGTGGCGGAATTGGCCGAAGTAATCACAAACAGGATAATCAGCACCAGCATCAGAATACTGACAATCTCCGCTCCCGGCAGAAGTGCCAGGGTGGCAAACAGGGCAGAGCTCATCTCTTGCACTACTGCATCGCCCAAGGCTGCACCCTCAAATAGTTCAAAATAAAGCGCCGAGCCACCAAAGGTCGAAAACCACAGCACACTCAGCAGTACCGGCATGCCGATCACACCCATGACAAATTCGCGGATGGTTCGACCGCGGGAAATACGTGCAATAAAACTTCCCACAAATGGCGCCCAGGAGAGGCCCCAGGCCCAGTAAAAAATCGTCCAGCGCTCTACCCAGTCATCGCCGGTATAGGGAGTCATCACCAAACTCATGCCCATAATATTGCCAAAATAATCACCGATAGCGTTGGTCATCGCGGCGGTAATGAAATCGGTGGGACCGGCAAAAAACACAAACACCAGTAGCGCACCCGCCAGCAACATATTTAAATCACTGATGTAACGCACGCCACTCTCCAGCGGCGCCAGCGCACACACCAGAAAAATCATTGAGATACCAGCCAGAATCATCAGCTGCTGGCTGGCACCAAAAGGCACATCGCTCACTGACACCAGCCCACTGTTAATCTGAATAACACCCAGCCCCAGCGTGGTAGCCACACCAAATACCGTCGAAACCACCGCCAGAATGTTGATCAGATGGCCGCGGGCACCATCCACCCTGTCACCCAACAGGGGTCGAAAAGTCTCACTGATCAGCCCCGGGCGCTGCATCCGGAAGCGTACATAGGCAATGGATAACCCGACCAACGCAAAATTGGCCCACTGGTGAAAACCCCAATGAAACAGCGCGTAGCGCATCGCAGCCCCCGCTGCCTGGGGACTACGAGGCTCGGCCTCGCCGAAAGGCGGACTGACAAAGTGGCTCATGGGCTCTGCCACTGCCCAGAAGACCAATCCCACACCCATGCCAGCAGAAAAAATCATCCCCAGCCAGGTGAAATAGGGGAATTCCGCTGCTTCGCCGTCAGCCCCCAACCTAATATGGCCATAATCGCTTACAGCAATACTGATGCAGAACAGCAGAAACCCACTCGTGGCAAACAGATACAGCCAGCCAAAATGCTCGGTTGTAAACTTCAGCCCAATGCCAGCCCATGCCGACAACTGCTCGGGATTGACAGCCCCCAGGCCGACAAAAGCTGTCAGCAGTATTAACGATGTATAAAAAACCCAACCGGGACGCTTGTTCATGGTGAATAATCCAAACAGCGTAGAGCAAAGAAATAGCGCGGTGATGAACTTAACATAGCTGGCAATTACCTGCACTGAGATAGGGCAGTCACCCGGAAGACTCTGTCAAAACGGAAGGAAACCTGTTGATAGCCGATAAACAGTTGTTCAGCTCTATAGATCCATCGCCTTATCAATATTTCAGTCCGCCAAAGTATTCTTTATGTGTTTTTGCATGCCTGACAACTTCCTTGAACAGGGCGCGCTGACGACGCATATATAACAAGAATTCAGGGTGCCATTGCACACCCAGCAAAAAATCCCGGGAAGTGTCTTCAATGGCCTGGACGATGCCATCAAGGTCGCGACCGGTTACCACAAGACCGTCACCAACACGGTCGATACCCTGATTGTGCAGACTGTTGATCCGTGAACGACCACGCTCAAACAGTGTGGCCAGCACACTGCTCCCTGTTTCCGGTTCAGCGGTAATACACAGTGTCTTGATGGGCAGGATGGTCCACCGGTTGGAAGTTTGCCTACGCCGGGAGCGCAATTCCTGGTGCAGTGATCCGCCCCGGCAAATATTCAGTAATTGGTTGCCCCGACAAATACCCAGCAAGGGTAGCTTTCGCTCGAGCGCATCGTTGATCACTGCGATTTCCAGCGCATCGCGAGCGGTGTCGTAGTTGGGTTCAATCTCAGGTTCCGCTGCGTAAAGTACCGGTTCGACATCATGGCCGCCGGTCACAACGACACCGTGATACTCAAGGTCACGCTGTTCATCACCCGGACGGAGTTGTAGCGGATTCCCGCCATAAAGGCGGATCGCCATTGCCACCAGCAACCGTGGACCAATCGCCCCACGCTGGGGTCCCGTAATGGCAATTACTGGTCGAGCCACCTGTTCTCCACCGTGGTTGCCCAGTTACTGAAAAGACGCTTGAGCGGGCTGTTGAGATATTGCAGATACGCTGCACAGCAGCGTTGCAGGCGGGCTTCATCCGCCGCGAGGCGCTCTACCTCGACCCAGTCGTTCCACGACACATAAAGCCCCCAGTCGGGCTTGTCGATTTCGCAATCCGGCAGGCGGTAGTGAAAGGTGGGGCGTGCCTTGATCAGGGCGTCGTCGGCCTTTGCACGGACACGATCTTCGTCCAGAAACATGAATAGCGGCAGCATATCGAGTGCACGGTTACGCGTCGGATTATCGGCGAGGTAGTCGTCAATCAGGGTTGAAATATCGGGCCAGTAATCCGCTGCGATGACTTTTTTAACGTAGTTGGCAGGGAAAGGGTCGACATAACTGGTGACACGGCGGGCAAGGTCGATGTCAGCGCGAACGTATAACCAGTCGTAAAGGCAGAGAAAAGCTTTCAGGCAAGCGGTAATAAGCCTCGGTTCGAGACTCGGCAGTTCAGGGTTGAATTGCATGCCAAAAGCGTTGGTGGCGCGGTCCGATGTGCCCTTGGCACCCCTTTCGCGCAGCCGTGTGATGAGATCCTCGACTTCGCCAAGCCGGGCCAGTGGCAACGGTGGACTCACAATCTCGTGTGGCACCAGCGATTGGGCAGCCCAGGCCAATAATTCCTCGGTGGTCTCTTCCAGCTGGCCGCTCAAAGAATCACCGGAGCGAGGCTCCCGCCCGAGTCGTTTGAGCAGATCGAAATCGAGCTCCACCAGCCAGTCTCCATCTGGATCGCCCGTGAGGAGACGTTCGTAACGCCCTTTGGTTTCTATATCAAGCCCAAGGATGTCCGACACACTGCCAGCCAGCGCATCGAGATCAAGCCCGCTGATCTCGAGCTCGACACCGACACGACGACTCTCTCCATGGCTGTTTTTTAACCAGGGTGGCTGTTTCAGTTTCTGGTATGTGTCTTGCATTTTCGTTTTCTCAGTTATAACCGGTTCCCGGTAATGCAATGTTCTGGCTTCACTCAGCTGCCAGCCGGCCGCTTTCGGTATCTTCACAAACGGTTAGGAGTTGTCTGCCGACAGGACCAATCACCAGCGTATCATAGGCAAACCTGTTGAAGGCGCATCCAGAGGGATAAAGAATTGCAGTTTGTTTGTCTGCTGTATTATGCAGGTAATCAGGGGCAGCCAATTGGCTCGGAAACGCAAAACAGAGTAGGGGGTCAGTGGATGAAATTCCTGTTATTGGCATTAGTTCTAGTTGGCGTACTTTATGTGGTGTTGATCGGCGGCAAAAAAACGTCTGTCTCCGCTGAGCAACCGGCAGCCATTTATCAGCGGGAAGTAGAACGCGTCGAAAAGCTCGACGACTTTTTACAGGATACGGTGGACCGGCAGGGCAGTGAAATGGATGTGGTGAAATGATTCATGTCAGCGAGGACCTGTAATGATCAGCAAAGGCTACAAACCACAGGACAGGCAGTGGATGCTGGAAGCTATGTCGCTGGCAAAGCAGGCTGGGGCTGTCGGTGAGGTGCCAGTTGGAGCGCTGTTGGTACGCAACGGTTCAGTGATCGGCCGCGGCTGGAATTGCTCGATAGGCGATTGTGACCCCACTGCCCACGCTGAAATTGTCGCCCTCCGCGATGCGGCAAGATCTGTCAGCAACTATCGTCTTCCCGATACGACGCTCTATGTCACCATTGAGCCATGTACCATGTGCGTTGGAGCAATGATTCACGCCAGAATTAGTCGCCTGGTCTACGGTGCTTCAGAACCCCGTGCCGGTGCAGTGGTCAGTCAGTTGCAATTAACCGAACAGACGCATTTCAATCATCGTATTGAGGTCATCGGCGGCCTGTTGGCCGAGCAATGCGGAGAGCTGGTCAGCCAGTTCTTTCGTCAGCGTCGCAAACAGTCCGGGTTGTAGCGTCTTCCTGACCGTTACAGCGACAACATGGAGCCGGTATTCCAGTCGCTGGAGTTTGGCAGTTCAAGGCGATTTTCCCTCTCCAGTCGACGTTTCTCATCCAGTGTGTGCCAGTTGAGTATGGTCCGGAAATGACGCACGTTTCTGACATAGCTGACGGGCTCGTAGCCCCGTGCATAGCCGTACTTAACTGTGCTGTAATATTTTTTCTGTTGTAACAGTGGCAGGAACTCTTTGACATCGTTCCACAGGTGGGGGTTTCTGCCCGCCCGCTCGGTTAGCACCCTTGCATCTTCAAGGTGACCGAGACCGATGTTGTAACCCGCCATGGCAAACCAGGTGCGGTCTGGCTCAGTGATATCGTCGGGAATACGAGATTTGGTCTGGAGGAAATATCGGGTGCCGCCATCAAGGCTCTGTCTGGGGTCAAGGCGATTTTTTACTCCCATTTCTTTAGCTGTCGGCAGGGTGAGCATCATCAATCCACGAACCCCTGTCGGGGATGTTGCCTTGTGATCCCAATGCGACTCCTGATAGGCGATGGCTGCCAGGAGTTGCCACTCAAGGCCGTATTTTTGTGCTACCTCCCGAAACATTTCCTGATAATCGGGCAGTCGACTACTGACGCGTTTCATGAAGAGCTGGGATCCCGCAAAATTAAATTCGTTGGTCTGAATCAGCGAGCGTTTTTTTAATCGATCCAGCTCTCCCGATGCCTCATATCCCTCCAGAAAACGGTTTGCTGCTTCCACCAGGCTATCGTCGCCGTGACGGGGAAAAGCCCAGGCGATTGGCTGTGGTTCAGAAATATCAAAAGCGCCTCGAGCTCGGGGATAAATGCCCCTGTCCACCTGAAAGGAGATTGAATCCACAATGGCGTACTCCACTTCACCGGAATCTACCATGGCCATCAAATCCAGCATTTCCAGACCAGATGCCTCCCGCCATTCGAGTGACGGGTATTCATCATTTTTGAGTTCTTCCAGTCGTTCGCTGTGAGAGCTCTGGGGAATGACCAGCAGCTGGCCACCGGCCAGATCCTCTATATCGCGGGGTCGCCTTGATCCATTTCGATAGATCAGCTTTTGGGTAACTTCATAGTAGGGCTCGCTGAAACGAAGCACTTTCTGACGCTGGGGTGTCACCGTTAATCCCGCTGCGGCCATATCGCCCAATGGGCCGCCGATAGCAACGATCGCGCCACTGACGGATTCCCTGGGAGTTATCTTGAGCTCAACACCGAGAGACGCGGCAAAAGCACTGGCAAGCCAGTACTCAAAGCCGCCTTCGCCCTTGGCATTTTGAAAATAGGTGGTCGAGCCCATCAGGGTGATAACACGCAATTCTCCCCGATTAATCACCTCTTCCAGTTGAGTGGGTGCGCGGCTGGTGGAAAGTGTCAGGGCAAACAAAAAGAGCAGTAGGCTATACAGGATGCGTTTTGTGGCTTTTTTCAGATGGAAGTAGAAACCCAGCACCTATACACCCAATGTGTCACGCATTCTCGGAAAGCCCCTGGCCCGGTGAATATTGTTGCTATAGATAAAGAACAACCCTGCGGATAACACGTCCATGCGTTTGTGATAATAGCTTAATGCGGGGCCTAGGTTAGTGAGAGAGGTCTCAGGGTTCAACCGTTTTCTGTGCACATGCCGGGTCGGAATCTCCCGATGACGCTCAGAGGGCAATTCCAGTACAATGTCGCCCCTTCGGAATGGCCCCATACGAGTTACCCTAAGATGCAGATTTTTCCCGGAAACCCCGTACTTTCCAGTTTCAGGCAGCGACAGTTACTGGCGTCTCTTCAGTCAGTCGATCCCGCTGTGGAATCCGTTTACGCTGAATACAGACATTTCGTGGATCTGGTCTCGCCCCTGAGCGAAACCGAGTATCTGACACTGACGTCATTACTGGAATACGGCCCGAAAATCCTCCCTGAAAATAACGACGGCATGCTGATGCTGGTGACGCCCCGTGCCGGAACCATCTCTCCTTGGTCCAGCAAGGCCACAGACATCCTCCGCAACGCCGGCGTGACATCAGTCGAGCGGATAGAGCGCGGCATTGCCTACTATTTGAGGGGCGATATTCATCAAGACTCCAAAATAGCGCTGGCCGATGCCCTCCACGATCGCATGGTGGAAATGGTCTATTTTGACCAGGAAAGGGCAGAGAGCCTGTTTCAGCACCAGCAACCGGCACCCATGATCACGGTGCCCCTGCTCGCAGAGGGACGGCAGGCGCTATCCCGGGCTAATGTCTCATTGGGGCTGGCCCTTGCGGATGATGAAATCGATTATCTGGTGAACTGTTTCAATGAGCTGCAAAGGGACCCCACCGATGTGGAATTAATGATGTTTGCCCAGGCCAATTCAGAGCATTGCCGCCATAAAATATTCAACGCCTCCTGGACAATCGACGGTCAGAAGCAGGAAAAATCCCTGTTTGCCATGATCAAAAATACGTTTGAAAAAAGTGGTGCAGGCGTGTTGTCCGCTTATTCAGATAATGCCTCTGTGATCGCCGGCAGTCATGCTGGCCGGTTTTTCCCGGACCCGGACAGCAAAATCTATCAATTCACGCAAGAGCCTGTTCATCTCCTGATGAAGGTTGAAACCCATAACCACCCGACGGCAATTGCCCCCTTTGCCGGTGCCGGTACGGGTGCCGGAGGTGAGATACGCGATGAAGGGGCAGTGGGTAGAGGGTCAAAACCAAAAGTGGGTCTTACCGGCTTTTCAGTTTCCAATCTCTATATTCCCGGTTTTGAATGCCCATGGGAATCGGATTACGGAAAACCTGACCGGATCAGCAGTGCCCTGGAGATCATGCTTGAGGGGCCTATTGGCGGGGCGGCATTCAATAATGAATATGGTCGACCCAATCTCTGTGGCTACTTCCGCACATTCGAGCAGGACTTTAATGGCGAACGCCGCGGCTATCACAAACCCATTATGATCGCTGGCGGTTACGGCAACATTCGTGAAGAACACATTGAAAAGAAGCCCTTTGAAAGCGGCTGCAAACTGATTGTGCTGGGCGGACCGGCAATGTTGATTGGTCTCGGTGGCGGTGCCGCCTCATCAATGAGTTCCGGCAGTAGTGCCGAGGATCTTGATTTTGCCTCGGTACAGCGGCAGAACCCCGAAATTGAACGCCGCTGTCAGGAGGTGATCGATCAGTGCTGGCAGCGGGGTAATGGTAACCCCATCGCCTTTATCCACGATGTGGGCGCCGGCGGCCTGTCCAATGCCTTCCCCGAGTTGGTAAAAGATGGTGGTTGCGGCGGCAGATTTGAACTGCGCGATGTGCCCAATGATGAACCCGGCATGTCACCGTTGGCAGTCTGGTGCAATGAAGCTCAGGAACGTTATGTGCTCGCCGTAAGACCTGAGCAACTGGCGGATTTTGAAGCAATTTGCCAGCGCGAACGCTGCCCCTACGCGGTGGTTGGCGAAGCCACTTCCGAAAGGCATTTGCTGCTGAACGACAGGCATTTTTCCGCCAGGCCCGTGGATCTTCCCATGTCTGTGCTGTTCGGCAAACCGCCGAAAATGCACCGTACAGCAGAGAGACTGACGGCTACAAAGACACCCATTGAGCGCTCGGATATCGCGCTGGATGATGCCATTGATCGCGTGCTTACCCATCCGGCCGTGGCCAGTAAAAGCTTTCTTATCACTATCGGTGATCGCAGTGTTACCGGCATGGTTGTCAGAGATCAGATGGTGGGGCCTTGCCAGGTGCCTGTCGCCGATTGTGCGGTGACCACCGTCAGTTACGATAGCTACTGTGGTGAGGCGATGGCGATGGGTGAACGTTCACCGGTTGCGTTGCTGGATGCCCCGGCATCGGGCCGCATGGCGATTGGGGAGGCGATCACCAATATTGCGGCAGCGGCCATTGACCGGCTTGCTGACGTCAGGTTATCCGCTAACTGGATGTGTGCCGCAGGCCATCCTGGTGAGGACGAAAAACTGTTCCGCACGGTACAAGCAATCGGTGAAGAGCTCTGTCCAAAACTGGGCATTTCGATTCCGGTCGGCAAGGACTCCATGTCCATGCGCACGACCTGGGAGGAACAGGGACAGGAGAAGTCGGTGACATCACCATTGTCACTGGTTATTTCTGCTTTTGCCCCGGTCTCCGATGTTCGCAAAACACTAACGCCAGAGTTGCGCTCCGACCTTGGCGACACAGTACTGCTGTACATTGATCTCGGCGAAAATCGCAATCGCCTGGGCGGCTCAATATTGGCTCAGACCTACAGCCAGCTGGGCGATACCCCGGCCGATTTACTGAGTCCAGAGAAACTCAAAGCTTTTTTCGACGCTATCCAGGCCGCCAATCAAAGCGGAGAACTGATCGCCTATCACGATCGGTCTGATGGTGGTTTGATGACCACATTGGCAGAGATGGCTTTTGCCGGTAATACAGGGATCAGAATTTGCCTCGATGAGCAGCCAGGCGATGCACTCTCGGTTCTATTTAACGAAGAACTCGGGGCCGTTGTTCAAGTGCTTGGAGACAGGGCCGCTTCTTTTAAGCAGCGCTTCGCCGATATCGCCATCCCTGTCAGTGTCATAGCAACGCTTGATGACACTGACGGTATTGAGATTTATGAGGATGGTGATTGTCTGTTCAGTTCCGGTCGTACCGAATTATTGCGCCGCTGGAGTGAAACCAGCTACGAGATTCAAGCGCGTCGAGACAATGAAGGTTGTGCCAGGCAGGAATTTGACGGACTGTTTTTTGATAATCCCGGATTGAGCACGGCCCTCAGCTATGACATCAATGAGGATATTGCCGCCCCCTATGTCAACTGTGGGGCCCGACCTCGCGCGGCTATAGTCAGGGAGCAGGGCGTAAACGGGCAGATGGAGATGGCCGCTGCATTTGATCGGGCCGGCTTCGAAACTGTCGACGTCCACATGAGTGATATCCTCGCTGGTCGTGTCGCTCTTGATAGTTTTAAGGGATTGGCCGCCTGTGGTGGTTTCTCTTATGGCGATGTGCTCGGTGCCGGGGAGGGGTGGGCCAAAACCGTGCTATTCAACCCTTTAGCCCGTGCACAGTTTGAGCAATTTTTTCATCGGCCTGACACGTTCACATTCGGTGTTTGCAATGGCTGTCAGATGTTATCCAACCTGAAACCCCTCATTCCGGGAGCCAATCATTGGCCCCGCTTTGTCAGAAATCTGTCAGAACAGTTTGAAGCGCGGTTTTCCCTGGTAAGGGTAGAGAAATCACCCTCGGTTCTGCTTGCAGATATGGCGGGCTCCCATATGCCCATCGCGATTGCTCACGGTGAGGGGAGAGTGGAGTTCGCATCATCGGTGGTTCCGGAAATATTTGATGGCTCCGGTGCGGTAGCACTGCGTTTCCTCGATAATTTCCTGGAAATTGCAGAGACCTATCCTGCCAACCCCAATGGGTCACCTCTGGGTATCACGGGTGTGACCAGCGAGGATGGCCGCGCAACGATCATGATGCCGCATCCAGAGAGAGTGTTTCGTACAGTGACCAATTCCTGGCACCCGGATGACTGGGAAGAAGATGGTGCCTGGTTGCGGTTGTTCCGCAATGCCCGCCGATTTGTGGATTGAGGCTTCTGACCATAAAAAAACCCGGCAACAAGCCGGGTTTTTTTATGGGTTATTCGGTGTATTCCTACAGGCTGGCAAAATAGGCAGCCAAATCCAGAATATCCTGATCGGACAGGGGTTTTGCCATGCCGGACATTACCGGGTCAGTACGATTTCCTTCACGGAAATCTCTTAGCTGTTTAGCGGTGTAGCCAGCTTTCTGGCCCGCCAGGTTGGGCCACATGTCGTTGTTGCTGATGCCATTGGCACCGTGACAACCGGCGCAGGCCATGGCCTTGTTTTTGCCAGCCTCTATGTCACCGGCAGCCAATGCGTGGCCCGTAGCAGTTGTCAGCACTAATGCCAGGATAGTTCCAGTCAGTTTTTTCATTTGATCACTCCAGACTTGAGATATAGAAAGATAACAAAAAAGGCCATTAGTTCCCTAAACGGTGGCACACAAACAACACACTGGTGAAGAGCAGAATAGCACCGCCCTGGTGAGCCGCTGCGAGGGGAACCGGCATATGCAATAACAGGGTTGAAATGCCCAGCGTAACCTGTAACGCCAGCATTATAAGCACCAGTTTGACACCTACCCGGGCTTCCGGACGAGTATTGGTACGTTTCAGTGTGCTGATCGCGAAACTGAGAATCACCGCTATCAATAGGTAGGCAAATATCCGGTGATTGAACTGAATTGTCGTAATATCTTCAAAAGCTGCCAGCCAGAAAGGCTCTGTGTCATAAATGCCGGGCGGGATAAAACTGTCACCCATTAACGGAAAAGTGGGGTAAGCGTATCCTGCATCCGTACCCGCGACAAAACCTCCGGAAAGAATCATCAAAAAAACCAAGCCCGAAAGGGCAACGGCGAAACGCCGACAGGTCGGCTGGCCCTGCTGCAGATCAGACTCTGGTGGATAAAGTAAGCTGAAAGCCACCCAGATAATGTAGCCATAGATGATGACGGCAGTACCCAGGTGAGCTGTCAGACGATATTGGCTAACGCTCGGGTTATCTACCAAACCACTTTTGACCATATACCAACCAAGTAAGCCCTGCAGGCCCCCCAGAACAAACATGATCATAAGTTTTGGCGTCAACCCGGGTTTGATTCGGTGACTAAAATAGAAAAACAGAAAAGGTACCAGGAATAGAACGCCAATCAGTCTGCCGAGTAGGCGGTGAGCATATTCGTAGAGAAAAATTCGCTTGAACTCAGGCAGGCTCATGCCGCTGTTGACTTTCTGATACTCGGGGAATTGCTTATATTTGTCGAAGGTCTGCTGCCATTGCTGTTCGTTCAATGGCGGCAGAACCCCGGAAATGGGTGCCCATTCAACAATGGAAAGGCCCGAACCCGTCAGCCGGGTAACGCCCCCCAAAAGTATCATGCTCAGAATAACGGCAGCGCATACAATCAGCCAGGAAGCCAACTGTCTATCATATCGAGTCTGCAAATCCATAAGAGATTTATACCTTCCTGTCCAGTGGGGAAGACCATTGACATGGAGCTTTGCGAAGAAACCCCGATTGAGTGGTTTTTTAAATACCTCGAGGCAGTAAAAGCCGTGGGCTTACTAGCGTTAACTACAGCGATCCAATATTACCAAATACCGACGTGCATTTCCGGCAAAAATGTCCCTCGCCAGAATATTTTTGACAATTCCGGTCCGTCAGTTTGCTAGACGAGCCTTGCTGAACAAGGCGCAATCCTGCAAAGTCAGTGAACTTGAGAAAAATTCGGAGAGTGAAAAATGCAACAGACGACCGTCAATGGCGTCAGGATTGCCTACCTGGACGAAGGGCAGGGTGATGTGATTATTTTTTTACACGGCCTGGGAGTCAGCAGTAGAGACTGGACCGGCCAGGTCGATTATTTCTGTCACCATTGGCGGGTAATTGCCCCGGATTTTCGGGGGCACGGTACGTCAGATAAACCCGATAGCCATTACGATATACTAGTCCATGCCAATGATGTTCTCGGGTTGATGGATCAGCTGGATATTGACCGGGCACACCTTGTTGGCCTGTCCATGGGTGGGATGGTCGCTTTTCAGATTGTCGCCATGGCGCCACAACGGTTAAAAAGCATGACAATCATCAATTCTGGTCCCGCACTTCCCGACAATACCTTCGCCGCAAAAAAAATGCTCTGGACGCGAGTGCTGTCAGTTCACTTGCTGGGTATGCACCGTTATGCCCACAAAGTAGCCCAGAGTATGTTTCCGGGAGAGGGGAAAGAGGCGTTAATCGATATCTTGAGGGTTGGCCGATATTCCGGTTTTTTTCGCAGAAAACAGTCTAACTTAATGATTTAGTAGCATTACTGCCATCTACGGTCTGTTCCAACCTCCCAGATTTCAGCATCCACTAAACAGTTACGTAAATCGGCCTCACGATTAATGGCGGATAATAACTCGTAAACGGTTTTATCGAGTTGCTCTGTGCTCGCATATGGAATAGAAAGCTCATAATTTCCCGATTCTAAATGCTGCATCTTCAAAGCTTCTAAACAAAAACGCTCTATATTCTCCCTTGCTTGCTTTTTGCCACGAACGGATTTATTTTTATTTTCGATTGCCAGTCGTAGCGTAACAGTACAACACTGGGTTGCATCAGTGTTCGACAACGGTAGTTTAACAACACCTTTATTCTGTAATGTGTTTTTCTGATAAGCACCAATTTCAACACTCCGATGCCGTAAATAACCATAAAGCGTACTTTTTGAGATGCGAAGTTTTTTACAAATGGCAATCACCGTAAGCCGTCCTTCCCTGTATAAGGTCTCCGCTGCCATAGCGGTGGCTTCGGCTTGTGCAGGCAACCCTTTGGGACGGCCACCGACCCGGCCTCTTGCTCTTGCGGCTGTTAGTCCTGCTTGTGTCCGTTCCTGGATCAATTCCCGTTCAAATTCAGCCAGCGAAGCAAACAAGTTAAAGACCAAGCGGCCTTGAGCATTTGTCGTGTCAATAGGATCATTCAGGCTCTTTAAACCAATGTTACGGCTAGACAAATCGCCTACCAGTTCGACCAAATGCTTAAGCGAACGCCCCAAACGGTCAAGTTTCCAGATAACTACAATATCGTCGGTTCGAACGTGAGTAAGGAGCTTATCGAGTTCCGGCCTGGCGGTTTTTGCACCACTGGCAATATCTTGATAGATTTTTTCACAACCCGCTTGTTTTAGGGCATCGATTTGCAGGTCAGCATGTTGCTCTCGTGTACTCACTCTGGCATAGCCTATTTTCATTTAAAGTTCCGTTTACTCATTTGCAATGATTCTAACCGAACTATGATTTACCATACCAGTTTTATATACCTTATCGTTAGGAATTAAAATAACGCAACTCCCTGTATTTAAAGTTCGCTTAAACGTTCGTTTTTTCGAACTCTTGAATTAAGGTGAAAATCGTGGGGTCAGTGAAAAATGACGGGGTAAAGAATAATTGTTCGGTTTATGTATTTGCAAAGAAACCAGATGGCTATGTCTAACAGCTCGCGATAATTGCAAATGAAATCCGATCATCAAACAATCACTTGGTGGTTGCCGTAAGTCATGTCCGTTGCTGACTGCTAAGCCTGCAATATTAAATTAAGATACTCCGCCCATGTTTTGTCACCCACAATTAACGCAACGCAAGAGGAAAGTGTCATGGCGTACTTTCTGACACATTATCAGGACGCATGAACATATCGGCGTTACGGTGGCGAGCGTAGTATAAAAATCGGTGGCACATAATTGGAAGCCCCCATTACCGCCAATGCTTTCGCAGATGATGCCAATCGACATCATGGCAAAAAAACTGACTAGTTGTTCTATCTTTTAATTTAGAGAAATGATAATGATCAAAACAAAAACACTCAAACATCTCCGTCTTACCGCAATAATATTGGGCATGAGTTTGACTTATCAAGCTGAAGCGGCCCAAGTGCGGGTGACCGTGACTAATCTTGCTCCACAAAATGGTACTAATTTAACGCCGGTATGGTTGGGTTTTCACGATGGCGGTTTTGATTTGTATAATATGGGGATATCGGCACCTGCATTTCTTGAATCAGCTGCTGAGGATGGTAATACCGCACCCGTCACTGCCGCTTTCATTGCTAGCGGTTACAATGTGCAAACCACACTAACCAGTCTGAATAATCCGCCGGTTTTCGCCCCAGGGGTAAGCAATAGCGCAGTCTTTGATCTGGATCCCACGTCAAACCGGTATCTAAGTTTTTTAAGCATGATTATTCCCAGTAACGATGCTTTCATCGGTAACGGCAATCAGACCGGTCATGCGATATTTGATGTAGCAGGCAATTTTTTAGGCCAAGATTTCATTCTGACCGGTGAAAATGTGCGGGATGCAGGCACGGAAGTGAACGACGAAATACCGGCAAACACTGCGTTTCTTGGTCAGGCTTCCCCTAATACCGGCGTTACTGAAAACGGGGTAGTCGGGGTTCATTCGGGATTTTTATTCGGTGGCAGTATTCTTGGCGATGCGCGTTTTGCTAATGCCGATTTCAAATCGAGCGGCTATCAAATCGCCAGAATTCAAGTGAGTGCCGTGCCAATTCCGGCTGCTATGCCATTAATGCTGGGTGGATTGGGACTTTTAGCACGGTTAAGCTTCCGTGGCCGTTCGCGATCCGCTATTGCCTGATTGCCGTGGTATCGGGACGCATGAACATGTCGGTGTTACGGTGGCGAGCGTAGTATAAAAATAGGTCGCTAAATTAATATAGCGTCCTCTTCCGCCTCTCAAAAACTTTTTTCGATGATTTTCAAGTCCCCATGCTGATAACGCAAATTTTTTATCTCTATTTGCAGTAAAGCTTATTTAAATATCAATGATTTCAATAAACGGGAGATACAGTATGTTTAAGATCAAAATTCGGACTGCCACACTGTCAAAAGCTTGCCTTCTAGCATCGGTGGCACTTATTGGAAGCACCATTACCGCCAATGCTTTTGCAGATAATGACAATCGTCATCATGGCAAACCACTAAGTGTTACTTTGCCTCTTGTGAAAGGCTGGTATGACGGCGAGCCGGTACTCTACTTGACAACCGATGCGTCCGATCCCAACGCAGCCAAAGATATGGGCGTAAATTATGTTCCGCAATTGGCTTATGCAATCAACTCACAACCTTCATCCGTTGACGACATTTTTGCTGTCACGAATTTCAAACAGGGGAATATTATTCCTTCTGCACCTATTCCGAGTGGCCCAGATAACCAAGATACTGACTACACCCCGTTGTGGCAAGTTAGCACGGTAACTTGGAAAGATGCTCAGCAGGCTCATACTCTCAAATCTGAACAAGATGTCCTGGATGCGAAAGCCAACGGCATGGTGGTCATCACACAAACCAACATTGTGGTCAACTGCCCAGTCATCTATAGCCCAGAGGGCGGTTTTTTGCCCAATACCAAGATAAATGGCATGAAAATAAGATAATTGAAGATAGTATTTAGCGGGCTCATCACTACGAGTCCGCTAAATGATTTATCTTTAGCTAACTTTGCGAACCCTGCCGATTTTTCTAAATTGTCCGGGTCCTGCACCCATTATCCGTTTAAATGCTTTACTGAAAGATGCCGCTGATTCATAACCACAGCGTTCGGCAACATCCATGACGCTCGCCTTCTCTTGCTCAAGCCACCGCCGGGCAAAATACATGCGCCAGATCGTCAAAAATTCAATCGGCGGCATCCCGCAAGCCTGAAAAAAACGCTCGATGAAAGCAGAGCGGGAAAGATGCGCTATCTCGGCGAGATTGTCTAAAGTCCAATGCCAACCGGGGTTTGCGTTAATAGCCAAAACCGCTTTACAAATCTGTGCATCGGCAAAAGCGCCCAGTAAACCCGGAACCGGTAGATTTTTTTCCACGAGATCACGGACAATGTAAAACAACAAGGCATCTGCAAGCCGATCCAGAATAGCGGTAACGCCCACTTCATCCATACCGGCTTCAGCAAATAAAAGGTCGAGCAGTGTTCGTACTGCAATATTTCCTGCACCGGACCGAGCGGCAACCACTAGAAATTCAGGCAATGATCCCAAAAGTAGCCGTCGAACTGAATAATCGATTTCCAGAAAGCCGCATATTAAGGCAGTGCCCGGATTCGTGGGATCTAATGGGACTTCCCGTGTAACATTTTGAATGCCAAATGCGTCAGGCTTTTCCTTAGATGATCCAATCACATGCGCGGCATCATGCGGAAGAACCACAATATCGCCGCTCTGCAAAAAAGTCGGCGCCTGATAACCAGGCAGGTGCAACCAACAGCCTCCATGACAGACAATATGGAAGTTAACATTGCCAGTACCCGACGTATCGAGTGCCCAAGAATCGCATAGCTGACCGCGGTAAAACACCTCGGCACGGAAGCTGATGCGTCTCAGAATTTCGTTTAGTGCTTGTTTGGCATCCTGCGGAAAAGCTTTTTCTTTAGTGGGTGAAGGCATTGCAAAATTTATCTTGGATTTAATGTGAGCGATTAAAGTTACCTAGCGACTATAACGACGAGTGTCCACAGAGCGCATCAGGGCATGTAATTGTTCAGTGTATAACCTAGCTCCTGTCAGCTAGTAAAGTTGCATACTCAAAGTGTTAGCGTGGGATTGGTTTTGTAACGACAAACTAACCTGCGAGCCACGAAGCGCGAAGCGACGACAAGGCGAGTCAGATTGAGCGACGTATTAGCCTGAAATCGTAAGATAAGCATTTAGGTTAATACAAAATTAACTAATTGATCTATGCCTTTCCCCATACCATCGAGCTTGAAGTCTAATTTCTCGATAGGAGTCTCTAGTCGGTTAACCCAAACTGTAGGGTAGCCAAACCATTTAGCCCCTGCCGCATCCCATCCCCCAAAAGCTGCAAAGGTTATGTTCTCTTTAGGAAGACTAAATGCATCAATTCCCATCTGGTAGGCTAGAGGACTTGGTTTGTAAGCTTGAACTCTGTCTGTGCTCAGATAAAACTCAAACGCACTCTCAATACCTGAATTTCTTGCATTGGTTCGAAGCATTTCTTCGGTTAAGTTGGAAACAAAACCAAGCCGTATATTATTGTTTTTAAATTGCTGCAAGGCTGGTTTAATGTCTGGCCAGATTTCTAGGTTTAACCAGATAGATATCAATTGTTTTTGTTTTTCAAGTGTCAGGTCTAACTTTAAACTTTCTGCTGAAAATATTAGTGCATCCTCTATCACAGCATCAAAACTCTTGTAATGCACGCCGACTGTGCGCAGCCACGAATAGCCGAATATTTTCGCAAACCATAGCTGAGCGAGCGCGTCGCCTTTTTCTGGAAATAATTTCTTTGTCAATCCGAAAATAGGTCGGGGGTCAAATATGACGAAACCATCAAAAGCAATGGCTTTGACTTTAGGTTTTGCCTGTGCCAAGACAGACTTCGAGAATAAACTTGCAGCAACACTTCCAGAGATAAGCTTGATAAGTTGTCTACGATTTAGTGGCATTATTATTTTCTCCATAGCGATGAGGGCTAGCGCAAAGCTCAGCGGCGTGGCGATATCAGAGTCCGTTGGAACGTAGGTTAGGCTTGATTATGATTGGTTCGAATTTTTTCAATTTCCCACCATTCAGCTTTCAGTTGTTCTATTGGCTTAGGAACTATTTCTGCCAATATTTCAAATGATTCAATCCTATCGGTTCGAAAATGTCTAAAGGCATTTCGTTGTTCACACCACGCGGCCACTACGCGAACTGTTTCAAAATAACCAATAATAAAAGGCCAAATCACTCTTTCGCTGCGATTTCCACCAACACTATAGACAATAGCGATCTTTTTCTGATCCCGTATGGCAGTGCGGAAATCCGACATGTTGATGGTATCCGCCACGGCTTCTGTTGTCGATGGAATCACCACCGGCGATTTTAACAAAACATGCCGCAGATGTTCTGGTATGACGGCATTGATCTTAGTAATCAATGTGCTTGCACTTTTGGCAAGCGATTTATCCCCGCTACGGGCGACCCATTGCGTACCCAATAAAGCCGCTTCCAATTCTTCAGGCGTTAACATAAGCGGTAGCATTTCAAAGCCGCCCTTAAGCATATAACCTATTCCGGCCTCGCCCACAATAGGCACATTCTGCATTTGTAGTTCTGCAATGTCCCTATAGATGGTTCTGACCGACACTTCCAGTTTTTCTGACAGCTCTTTAGCTTTTACAGGTTTTTTTGCAGCGCGTAAAACCTGAATAATACTAAACAGCCTATTCATTGAAAGCGCCTGTTTTGTTTACGATTGCGGAAGTGATTTTTGGAACCCTTTTAACGCCGCTATATTTTCATACCATCGCACGATATTCGGTGTTGTGGGCATTTCGTTTGCCAAGCCTAATTGGAACATATTGGATGCGAGGGCTAAATCGGCAATGGTTGGTTTGTCACCTGCCAAGAATTGTAGGCCCTCAAGATGATTTTCCATAATAGAAAGTTGCGCCTGTATTTTTACGGCAGCCTCATCAGCAGCGTTTAGGTCGCCGTTTTCTCCCATAAAAACTCTATTGAGAACGATTAATCTCACCAGCGGAAAAAGCTGGCATTGCGTCCAGTCTAACCACTGCTCAACCTTAGCCAAAGCATCTAAGCTTCTAGGATACCAGTCGAATAACTCATGTTTGATACACAAGTATCTGAGTATGGCGTTAGATTCATGAATTTTTATATTGCCATCAATCAGTGTTGGCACTTGGTGATTCGGATTGATACTCAGGTAACTTTCTGACAAATGTTCACCCTTTAGCAAATCAACGATATGGCTTTCATACTCAATGCCGACTTCTTCCAGCAATGAAATCACCCGGCGGCTATGTTGCGAATAGGGATGGCTATAAATTTGATACATTGAAAATCTCCCAATCTGGTTTAAGTGGATAAGTGCAATTGCAGATTAACAGACTTATGCTGACATCCTTTGTCAGCAGTATAAAGCCTAACGTCTTAAGTAATACGTTCACGCAGGCCGTAGCAGGTCGGTTGGAGCGAAGGGTTACCCTTTCTGGCTAGCCGTTTTACAGACAGTGTATATTTTATGTTTGACATCCTACTACTTGGTAGGCTATGCTTTAATCATGGAAATGAGAGATCAAATACTTACAAGTGCGCAGCGGCTGGTTCAGCAGCGCGGATTTAATGGCTTCAGCTATGCCGATATTGCAGTAGAGGTCGGCATTCGCAAGGCCAGTTTGCATCATCATTTTCCTACCAAAACTGATCTCGGCCTAGCATTGATCGAAGTGTACTCAGAGCGCTTAAATAGCGTTCTTCTTAATATCAGTGGTTCGTCCTTGACTGCAGTTGCGAAACTTAACGCGTATGTTGCCCTGTATCGCAGTTCGCTTGAAGCTGAACGCATGTGTTTGGGTGGTATGCTGGCATCCGAGGCATTGACGTTAGACGCGACAATGCTACCAAGCCTCAAACGCTTTTTTAACCGTAATATCGAGTGGTTGACTGAAATACTTACAGAGGGCAACTTGCAACAACTTTTTGTATTAAACAGTTCGGCTACAAACCACGCGCGAATGCTGTTATCAGCGTTACAAGGTGCGTTACTGATTGCCCGTGCAACTGGTGATCGTGAAGCGTTTGAGCAGACAGCATCGTCATTAATGACTGGTTTAACGAGGAAGGGCTAACCTCTTTTTTTAGCCCAAAAACCTACCTTCTAATAGGTAAAGGATGTTTGTGAAATGAAAACTACTAACCTAAAAGCGCTAGTCACTGCTGCGTTAATCACTGTCTCGATGTCAGCATTTGCTGATAGGGAGGATGGATCACCCGTTGACCTTCCGGTTACAAAGCTTAAGTACTTTAAAACCGGGAACGGTCCGCTTGAGGCCGCCCCTGCTTATGGCGACTTGTTCCACGGCGAACACGGTACATTTATTAAACTGCCGGCCGGCTTTATCAGTCCAGCCCATGCCCATAGCGAGGATTACCATGCTAATGTTATCTCTGGTATTGTGGCCAATGGCGCACCAGGCAGCAAAATGGTGCAACTTCCTGTTGGCTCTTATTATTTTCAGAAAGGTGGTGAAAGTCATATCACCAAATGCCTCTCAGCGAACGAATGCATTTTGTTCCTCAGCCAACCGGGCAAGTTTGATTACATTTTGGACAAAACATCGCAGAAAAATTAAGGTTCATCCTTGTGAGCTCCTGTGATCGTAACGTGTGCATTAGTGATAGCGCTAAGGTGATCTTGAAATTTTTTCTCAAACCGCACCACTATTGACTGCTGACTTATCGAAAAACGACTGGCCCCTTTTTTTAGCTCTTAATTCTACCTTCTAATAGGTAAAGGCTGCTTACAAAATGAAAACTGCTACCCTGAAAATGTACAAACTCTATGACTTTTTACCCTCAGGAAATTGCTACAAAATTCGCCTATTGCTCAATCAATTAGGAATCGAGTATGAAAGAGTCAATGTTGATCTTTTAAAAAAGGAATCACGTACCCCAGAATTTCTAAAAATAAACCCTAATGGTCGTACTCCTGTTTTGTATCACGATGGCAAGTATCTTGCTGAATCTAATGCAATCTTATGGTACTTGGCTGCAAATACTCACTTTTTACCGGAAGGTAATTATGAGCAGGCATTGATTTTACAGTGGATGTTCTTTGAACAATATAGTCATGAGCCTAATATCGCAACCCCTCGTTATTGGGTTTCGATACTAAAAGCTGGAGATGAGTACGAAGAACAAATGAAGGTAAAACTGAAGCTAGGTTATGCCGCACTGGATGTCATGGAACAACATTTAGCCAACAACCGTTATTTTGTTGGTAATCAGTACAGTATTGCAGATATTGCTTTATATGCTTATACCCACGTTGCAGAGGAAGGAAATTTTGATTTATCGGGATACCGTAATATAAATAAATGGCTTAAACGAATTGAAGGTCAAGAAAATTACCTTAGCATTAGGGTTGACTAAGCTTCGGCACTCGGTTCGGTCAGCTGGAGTTCAGTCAAAACTTGCCTTGATGCCACGACGCTTTATCAAGCCGACTCTGGTAGCCACGTTAAAACAGACTAAATTTTTATTAATTACCTACAGATGTATTGAGGAAGGGCTAACCTCTTTTTTTAGCCCAAATAACTACCTACTAATAGGTATAGGATAATATAATGTCAGACTGCAAAAATCATGAAAACACATGTAACACCAAAAAGGGAGCCAACTTCACCGCTTATGAAAGTGGCCCATGTAAAGACTGGCCTGCTCATACTGTCGAGCTTCCAGGTTTAGGGGAAATCCCGGGCAAGCTTTTCTTAAAAGATGCGGTTGGCTTTACCGGCTGCGAAATATCCATTAATTCAATGGCTCCGGGCGCTGGTATGCCTATTTATCATCAGCATCAACAAAATGAAGAGGTGTATATCTTCATTCAAGGCAAAGGGCAGGTGCAGGTTGATGGCGAAGTGATTAATGTGCAGGAAGGCACTATTGTGCGTATCGCACCCAATGGCGAAAGAATTTGGCGCAACAATTCAACTGAGCCATTGCTCTACATTATTATCCAATCCAAAGAAAACTCCTTGACGCAATACGGTCTCGGAGACGCGACCGTGCCTGAGAAAGCCGTCACTTGGCCTAACTAACAGATTTCGACTGGGGCACCCCTAATGTTGTTTTTTGAAAAGGAACATTAGGGGTTAGCTTTGGTTGCCGCTTTAGGTGTGGAGTTGATTTTAGACAACGATGATGCAAACAAAATTACCAAACCTTTACACAGAAATCAGTTATGACGCCATTTAAATTAATTATCTTCGATTGTGACGGCGTGTTGGTCGATAGCGAGGGAATCACCACCCAAGTTTTTATCGACATGCTGGCAGAACTAGGCATTAACATCACCTTAGAGGAAATCATGAATCGTTATGTGGGTATGCCCATGTCGGATGGTTTGGCCATGCTGGCTAAGCAATACGGATTTACGCCCCCAACGGATTTTGTGGAGCGCTTTTACCGTAACAGCATGGTTGTCTTAGCAGATCAGTTACAGCCAGTGCCGGGGATCAAGATGGTAATTAAGCAGCTTCAGCTACCTTTTTGCGTAGCCTCCAATAGCCGTGTAGAAAAAGTACGTGCCATGCTTAACATCACGGGGCTGCTTGGGAGCTTCGAGGGCAAAATTTTCACGGCCTGCCAGGTAGAGAACCCTAAGCCTGCGCCCGACGTGTATCTCTATGCGGCAAAGGTATTTAATGCCGATCCGTCCGACTGCCTTGTTATTGAGGACACGCCAGTAGGCGTATCCGCAGCAAAAGCGGCAGGCATGACGGTTTATGGTTATTCAGCCATTACGCCAGCCCTGCATTTATGGGATGCAGGCGCCCATAGTGTTTTCAATGAGATGAGCGGTTTGCTGCCGTTAGTCCAACGATGTGGAAGTTGTGCCAACTAGGATCAAGATTTATTTACGCTCCCCCATCAATTTCAATAGCGCCGATTTTAGCAGATCAACTTAGTGTTAATTTGCTCATTGCCAATGTCCGCTTTGACCGGAATGAGTTGGCTTGTGTAAATGATATATGCAGGCAGGTTTGCAAGTAATGTGGGCCGAAAAATGGGTATGTTTAGTGGCCTCTACAGTTATTTAGCCAGTTAAATTCTATGAATGAATCACTATGAGCGGCATCCATGAAACCGCCTATCCGCGGTTAAAATGTGACATTAGCGAACAGGAGCTAGATGCCATTTATACGCCGACGGCGGAAGAATGGGTATTTGTGCGCTCCCTTTATCGACAGGCCACACAACGAGCCTATGTGCTGATCCAGCTCAAATTACTGCAACGTTTGGGCTATTTTGTCCCGCTGTCGTCATTACCCGCCATCCTTATAGAGCATATTTGCAGCAGCGCTGGCTTGCGGATGCCATCAAAGGTTGAATTAGGCCGCTACGATCAATCCGGCAGCAAGTCCTTACATCATCAACGCCTACGGGTATTTGTCGGTATCCGCCTGTTTGACGCTGATGCCGAAATATGGCTCGCAGGACAAGCACTACAGGTGGCCCAAACCAAACAGGAACTGCCGGATATTATCAATGCATTGATCGAAGCGCTCGTCCAGCAACGCTATGAACTGCCCGGGTATACTTTTTTATTTCGGTTAGCGCGGAAATCCCGTGCGACCGTTAATGAACAGATATATCGCACCGTTCACAGCAAACTTTCTGCTTCTGCGATTGTCCGTTTAAACCAGGTTATCGAGGCCAGGTCAGGCCAAAGTGCATGGGATAGCTTAAAGCGTGAACCGAAACAGCCGAATGTGCGGGAAATAACAAGCTTTTTACAACATATCAACACGATGGTTCATTTGGCGGAAAGCCTGCCTGTCCTCGAAGATATTGCGGTTGCCAAACGAAACCAATTGGTCATGGAAGCACGGGCATTAGACCTGTCGCAATTACGGCAGCTTAAGCCTCTTAAGCGCCATACGCTGATTGTGTTGTTAATTCAGGCGCAGCTACAAAAAGCAATGGATGATGTTGCGGATATATTTATCAAGATCATCCGCAACTTGCACAATGTCGCCGAAGAACGCTTACGGCAATATCATTTACAAGAGGCAGAACGTGTCGAACGTCTTATAGGTCAGTTCCGCGAAGTACTGAATGTCCTAAATTCAGAGGGTAGTGTTAATGAGCGGATGGCTGGGGTAGAACAATCACTGGATGGCAATCCGGGTATCTGGATCAATGAATGCGATGAACATTTAGCCTATGCGGGAAACAATTATTATCCATTTATGCTGTCCGGCTATGCCAGTAAACGGGGGTTGCTCTATAAGTGCCTCGAAATTCTGGCACTTCGATCCAGTTCACAAGACGACAATTTGCTGAAAGCGATTGCTGTCATAAAAAAGTACCGGTCCAGTCACCGTGAACATTTAGAAATACATAGCGACATTAGCGAGCTTTCCTTTGAGTGGTTATCCGAAAAATGGCACGAGTTGATATTCGGCAAGCCCGTGCCGGGCATCTCAACCCATTTACACAGGAAATACTTTGAAATGGCCGTATTCACCCAGGTGATGCTCGAACTTAAGTCAGGCGACCTTTATGTTGAACAAAGTGCCGACTATGATGATTATCGTAATCATTTGGTGAGTTGGGAAGAATATGAACAGGAGGTGGAAAACTATGGTGTCTTGGTGGGGTTGCCTGTCGATGCGGACACTTTTGTGAGTCAATTACAGGAACAGTTGCGGGATTTTGCCGATAAAGTGGACCGTAGTTTTCCTGAAAACGCTCATGTCGATATGGATGATTCTGGCCTTATCCTACGCAAAGCTGAACGCCAAAAGCCCACCGAAGAACTCGAAGCGATTGATTTCGCCATCACGGCGCAAATGAGAGAGTCGAGCATTCTTGATGTACTGACAGAAACCGAAAAATGGCTGGATTTACACCGATTGTTCGGGCCATTGTCCGGGTTCGAATCAAAAATTGATGATCCGCGCATGCGCTTCATTACGACGCTGTTTTGTTACGGCTGCAATCTTGGCCCTAGCCAGACAGCACGGTCAGTTAAGGGGTTGAGCCGTAAGCAAGTGGCTTGGTTAAACCTGAAACATGTCACCGAAGAACGACTGGACAAAGCCATTGCCAAAATCATCAATGCCTATAACCGTTTTGCACTACCGCATTATTGGGGTTCTGGAAAATCTGCATCGGCTGATGGCACCAAATGGAATATTTATGAACAAAACCTGCTCTCAGAATACCACATACGCTATGGCGGCTACGGCGGCATTGGTTATTACCATGTGTCAGACAAATACATTGCCTTATTCAGCCATTTCATCCCTTGCGGCGTTTACGAAGCGGTTTATATTCTGGATGGTCTCATCAAGAATACATCCGATATTCAACCGGATACTTTACATGGCGATACCCAAGCACAAAGTACGCCGGTGTTTGGTCTAGCTTATCTTTTAGGTATCGATTTGATGCCGCGTATCCGCAATATTAAAGACCTGACTTTTTTCAAGGCTGATAGACGCAATCAATATCAACACATCGGTAGTTTATTCCGAGGCACGATTGATTGGGAATTGATACGCCGCCACCTCAAGGACATGTTGCGTGTTGTCATCTCGATTAAAGCTGGCAAAATAGCTCCCTCAACGATCCTACGCCGACTTGGCACGGCCAGCCGTAAAAATAAGTTGTATTATGCTTTCCGGGAATTGGGTAGGGTAATTCGCACTCTGTTTCTGCTCAAATACATCAATGATGTGGATCTCAGGAAAACCATTAACGCTGCGACCAACAAAAGCGAGGCGTTCAATGATTTTGTGCAATGGCTGTTCTTTGGCGGCGATGGAATTATTGCTGAAAACATACGCCACGAGCAGCGCAAGGTCATCAAATACAACCATCTCGTGGCTAACATGGTTATATTAAATAATGTCCATCAGATGACACGGATTTTGAAATCCCTTCAAAATGACGGCCATAACTTGAACGAGTCAGTGCTAGGTGGTTTAGGGCCATATCGTAGACACCATATTAATAGGTTCGGCGAATATCCTCTGGATTTGGATCGGGAGATTGAACCGATGAATTATAATATAAGGTTTGATATATAATTCATCATGTTAGATAGGTTTCTGCGAAAATAACCGGAATATCGGCCAACCCTCATCTTTACCCGACAGATTGCTTCAAACCCCAAAAAAGTTTATCTGAAAAACCTCAAGTCCCTGTTTGGCTGGGGGGTTCTGGAGTATTTGGCCGACATTGAGGTGCCGACCCTGATGTTAACGGGCGATCGGGATTATTCCCCTGTAGCAATGAAACAAGCAGTGGTTGATGCCATGAAAAATGCCAGACTGGTGGTCATTGTCGATACCGGCCACGGTACACCGATTGAGAAGCCCGGGGAGACCAATGAGGCCATAGCACGTTTCATTGAAGCTGTTTGAGCTGGCGATTGAGCTTGCGTTTCAGTTCACTCTTGGTTTTTGAGCCATTATTAAGAATCAGGTTCGCCTTGTAAAACTCCAGCATCCTCACGGCCGCCACATTTGGCTCAATATAAATATCCGGGGCTTCCTTGGCCAGTTTTTCCCTGATGATACTTTTCTGCATGATCTGGTAGGTGTTGAATACAGCTTCTGACAGGGATGGGAGTTTATTGGATACGGTCCGCGTGCCAATCACATCAACAGCAATCGTAATGTCACAGTCATCGGGCAACAGGTCAAAAGGCACAGGATTTACCGCGCCACCATCTATCAGCACCTGTCCATCTATGGTGACTGGCTGAAAGAGTCCAGGGAGAGACATGCTGGCACGAATGGCAGGTATCAGCGCCCCATGTTGAAGAACAACCTGTTCCCGGCTCCAGAAATCCGATGCCACCACCTTTAGTGGCGTGTCGAGTTCGGAGAACTGGGTAGCATGAACAGATTCAAAGAGATAATTCAGGAGGTTCTCTACCCGAATCAGTCCCCGGCCACGAAATTGCGGGCTAATAAAATCCAGCCATTTGAACAAGTGCTTTCTGGTGACCAGATGTTTGAGCGATTCATTATCGCGAAGGCTAAACTGGAGAAAAATCTGCTTGATGTCACCTGTTGTCATCCCGGCACAATACATGGCACCAATTAGTGCACCGATGCTGGTCCCAGTGATGAAATAAGGTTTCAGCCCCATTTCTTCCAGTGTCTCCAGAATCAGTAAGTGGCTGATGCCCTTGGCTCCACCTCCCCCCAATGCAAGTCCAATTTTTGTCATACAAGGTTCACCCGGCGGTTTTTCACGATGATCGTTGGTTGATTTGAAGTAGAAATTCCGGTTTATTACGCAGCTTTACCATCATAACCGGAAGAAACCTGTGGCAGAAATCCCGCAAATCAAACTCCATCCTTCCTGGCTGGCCAAACTTGAAGACCAGTTCCAGTTGCCCTACATGGTCAAGCTGAAACAGTTTCTGCAGGCCCAGAAAAAAGCGGGTAAAACCATCTATCCCAGTGGATCAAACTGGTTTGCAGCGTTCGATAGTACGCCTTTTGATAAGGTCAAGGTGGTAATTATCGGACAGGATCCCTACCACGGCGACCATCAGGCACATGGTCTTTGTTTCTCGGTGCTGCCCGGCGTGGATATTCCGCCATCCCTGCGAAATATTTTTCGGGAGTTACAGCAGGATTGCGGGATTCAGCCACCCCGACACGGTTGTCTGAGGGGCTGGGCTGCCCAAGGTGTATTTTTACTCAATGCGACATTGACCGTTGAAAGGGGCCTTGCCGGATCTCACCAGGGGCAGGGGTGGGAGCAATTTACCGACCGGGTAATACAATTGTTAAACGATGAACGTCGCGGGTTGGTCTTTATGTTATGGGGCAGTTATGCTCAGAAAAAGGGGGCTATTATCGATACCGATAAACATCTGGTGCTCAAAGCGCCACACCCGTCGCCACTATCGGCCCATCGAGGTTTTCTGGGTTGCGGGCATTTTTCAAAGGCAAATCAGTACCTCAAGGAACAGGGCCTGGAGCCAGTGGACTGGCAGATGCATGAAGTAGCCCAGGACAAAGTTTAGGATTTATCCACCTTGAGTGCGGGTAAATGCCGTTTTGCCCTCAACCAGTTCAATCCTTTTAAAACAGAAGGCGTACTGATAATACGCTTTTCCAGTGTGTATTTCCCAGGGTAGTCCAGCAGTAATAAACCTGCCGCCATAGTTAGAATGCCTTGTCCGGGCATGAACAGCATCAGAAAACCACCACACAACAGGATTAAACCCAGCAGGTTTTTCCCAACAAGTAATAAACCCCGGATGGCCGGATGCCTCTGTTTCAATGTTGTTGTTTCGCGACTTTCATACAGAAAGTAATCCTCCGGTATCATTGCCACTATCCAGGGCAGAGCGAGCAAACTTCCAATGAAGGTTGCAAGAGATGCGATGCTAAGCCATGTCAACAGCACCTGATGTTCGGATAACCAAGCCAGCATCGGCTACCTCGCGCTATATTGATAAATAGAGTTAAGTTTTAATTTCAATGGTATGATTTTATTCAATTTCGTATGGAAGAGATAGCTTTTCAAGGGCAGAATACGGCTGTAAACCCATCACAAGTTCATCGCTCCCTGCCGCTTCTTCAGTCAATACGACCAACATCTCCAGTCGTTCAGCATTGCCGTGTGCTGTAGATACGACGTGTCCGACAGGTTGATTCTGACCCTGCAGATAACAGGGCATGCCCGGCAACAAACGATCCTTGGGGGCGGGGACTCCTATGCGGTACATACGGCGCTTCAATTTCCCCAAATACTTCATGCGTGCGACCACTTCCTGCCCTGTGTAACAACCTTTCTTGAAGCTGATTGCCCCGATCGCCTGAAAATTCAGCATTTGCGGTATAAACAGATCAACGGTGTCCACTTCTACATGGCCAAGGCCGGATCGAATATCCATAAGTTGCCAGAGCTCGGTTCCCACGGGTTTTACTGCATCCCGTAGTGCCTCCCATACAGACGGTACTTTTTCGGCGGAAACCATAAATATTTTTCTGCCATCAACCAACGGATACTGATAGGCCGTGTCAGTCAGACTAATTTTTTCAACAGATTTTCCGGCGCTCCCCAACAAACAGTAGTGATCACTGATATCAGTCAGTTCAACCTTGAAAAACACCGCATATTTGGTCAACTCGTTGATCAGTGAGGTAATCAGACTGCGGTGTAGTTGAAGAAAAAAGTGCTGATCTTCAGCATGGAACAGAACAAAACTGGCTAGCATTCGACCTTTGGCATTACAGCGAGCACCGGGAGTTGACTCACCGATTGCCAGCTGAAGTGCATCACTGGTTATCTGGCCCTGTAGAAAACGAGCCGCATCAGGGCCTTTTACTGATATCAAGCCCTGATGAAGAAGAGGACTCATGATGCCATCGTCCTCAGCCAACAATGCCTGAAAGTCTGTTGGTGATTCATGGAAATGTATTTGGTCATCATTGATGACTGCGCCCTGAGTGGACAGGTATCTTTGCCAATCGTTCATGATTTGCCCGGTTGAGGTGAATGTAACCATCCTGATGAGTTTAAACTCACTTGTTCCATTATAATGCCTGACATTCTATTTATTGAGACAGAGGCGACCGCCGATGGAAAGAAATCGACTATTTTGGGCAAGCCGACGCGGAATGCTTGAACTGGATTTGGTGTTGCAGCCTTTTCTGGACGACATTTACCCTACACTTGAAACGGCAGACCAGGAACGTTACCACAAACTCCTCGAGTGCGAAGATCAGGATATGTTCGGTTGGTTCCTCCGCCGGGAAACCCCGGAAGACCCCGACTTGCAAAAAATTGTGCAGATCATTCGTGACTCAAGATCCCGTCCCGGTTGAAATAGAACTGTATCGTTCGTTGCTACTGCTGGTCTGGATTCTGTCCATTCACAGTCTTGCTGTATGCCTCCTGATTGTCTCGGCAATACCTCTATGGCTGAAGGTTTTAACGATCCTTCCGGTATTAGTGGGTGGTGCGCACACTTGTCTTATATGGTACAGACAGCCGGTCAAGCGACTGAGCTGGACAAGCGGCAGTTGGCAATTGTTCTATGCCGATCAGCGAGAGGAGGTTGCCTTGCAGCATTTTTTTATACTGGGCAGGCTATTACTACTTCGGTTTCACGGCTCCAGAAGACGTTATTCTGTTCTGGTGTTGCCTGACAGCACCTCGCCAGCAAACCTGCGCAGGATTCACGTGACGTTACAGTTGGGTTAGGTCAACGTTTGCTGACGATGAAGTTTTGCCCGGCAAAATTGATTGGCACCATGATGGTGTCTTTGGCGACTGCGGACAGGTCCGGGTAATCCAGTGTGTAATGCAGGCCGCGACTCTCTTTGCGTTGCTCTGCAGAACGAATGATAAGCTCTGCCACCAACACCAGATTGCGCAATTCCAGCAAATCCCGGCTGATTTTATAGTTGCTGTAATATTCATGGATTTCTTTTTGCAGCAGCTCAACTCTGTGATGAGCTCTGGCCAGTCGTTTCCGGGTTCTGACAATGCCTACGTAGTCCCACATAAAGCGGCGCAACTCATCCCAGTTATGCGCGATAACGACATCTTCATCTGAATGGGTGACACGACTTTCATCCCAGGGTCTCGCCTTATCCGGTTCCGGAATCAACTCAATACTTTCGCGAATGGCGCTGGCAGCTGAATGCCCATAAACCACACACTCAACCAGCGAATTGCTGGCCATGCGGTTCGCGCCATGCAAGCCCGTAAAGGCTGTCTCACCAATCGCGTATAAATTCCAAAGATCGGTCTGACCCTTCTGGTTTACCACGATACCACCACAGGTATAGTGAGCGGCGGGAACCACAGGAATGGCTTCTTTTGTGATGTCGATTCCATACTTCAGGCACTGAGCCATGACCGTGGGAAAGTGGTTTTTCAGAAACTCTTTGGGCCGATGCGAGATGTCAAGATAGACACAATCGATGCCCAGTCGCTTCATTTCAAAGTCAATGGCTCTGGCAACAATATCCCTGGGCGCCAATTCCGCCTTCGGATGGAACTTGTCCATAAACCGCGCACCATTGGCCAGCGTCAGGTAAGCGCCTTCACCACGCAGGGCTTCAGTAACCAGAAAAGCCTTGGCATTGGGGTGATAGAGACAAGTGGGATGAAACTGGTTGAATTCCATGTTGGCCACCCGACAACCGCGACGCCAGGCGACAGCAATGCCATCGCCGGTGGCACCGTCGGGATTGGTGGAGTAAAGGTAAGCCTTACTGGCACCACCGGTTGCCAATACAACAGCTTTTGCCTGAAAAACGCGGACACAGTCCTGTTCGTTATCCAGCACATAAGCTCCCGTACATCGCATGCGGCTGGAACCTCTGTCGGCCTGAGTGATCAGGTCAACGACCACATGGCTGGGAAACACCTGAATATTGGGATGCTGAAGCACTCTGTCTGCCAAAGAAGATGAAACCTCCTTTCCCGTGGCATCGGCAGTATGCAAAATTCGACGGTGACTGTGGCCACCTTCCCGGGTCAGATGATAATCAACGTTGTCCTCATTGCGAGTGAACTGAACGCCTTGCTTGACTAACCAGCGGATGGCATCAGGCCCGTTCTCAACGGTGAATCTCACCGCATCCTCGTGACACAGTCCGGCACCAGCTTCCAGGGTATCTCCAACGTGAGATTCAATAGAGTCTTCAGTATCAAAAACAGCGGCGATGCCACCCTGCGCATACCAGGTAGATCCCGACTGAATGGCACTTTTACTGATCAGCGCAATTTGATATTTATCAGCCAGTTCAAGCGCCACAGTCATCCCTGCAGCGCCACTGCCAATCACCAACACATCATGACAATGGGGGGTTTTCATTAACTGCCTAAAGTCCTCGAAACCAATGTAGAGCATGATAGTATAGCGGGCCAAAAATAAATACAGACCCGGAAATCATCCCTTTACCCGGCGGGTTTGTTGTAATTGAATGCTCTGAGACGCCATCACTACGAGGCGATTCGGGGGCAATCGGAGCGACTATGGATAACGAGCAGGCAAAAGATACTGACAAGCTACTCGTCGCTCGTGTTCAAAAAGGCGATAAACGCGCTTTTGACTTGCTGGTGATGAAATATCAGTACAAAGTCCATGCGATTGTCAGTCGCTATGTCAAAGATTTTGATGAGGTTAACGATGTTGTGCAGGAGGCCTTTATCAAGGCTTACCGGGCATTGGCCAAATTTCGTGGTGAAAGTGCTTTTTATACCTGGCTGTACCGTATTGCCGTCAACACGGCAAAGAATTATCTCGTCGCTCGGAATCGGCGCCCACCTGCCAGTGATGTCGATGCTGAGGAGGCCGCTTTTTATGAGGGCAGCGAGAAACTCCGCGACATTGACTCACCTGAAAACCTTCTCTACCGGGATGAACTGGAGGCCGTGGTGGATTTGGCCATAAAAAATCTTCCGGAAGATCTGCGTACTGCGGTAACTTTAAGAGAATTTGAGGGTCTCAGCTATGAAGAGATCGCAGAGATAATGGGGTGCCCGGTAGGGACTGTAAGGTCGCGCATTTTTCGTGCCAGGGAGGCCATAGATGAAAAAATTCGGTTACTTGAAGGCTGACCTCCCATATCAATGAACTTTTTCAGTCAACGAGCTGTCTTATATGGAATTATCTGATCAATAGCTGCATGGGTACCATTGTCTTTATTGATGATGAATTAAAAACAGGTTTTACGGCCACGGCTTACCGTGGCATGGTCACTAATAGTTTCGAGGTAGTTTCTTATGACCACTAGCACTGATCGCGAGAAAGAGTCCCTGTCAGCATTAATGGATGGTCAGGCAGGCGAGCTTGAGGTCCGTCGGGTTCTGAAAAGTATCTCCGATAATGACCAATCTCGTGACACTTGGCGTCGCTATCAGATGGCGGCGGCTGCCATGAGAAGGGATCTTCCTGAGCAGGTGGTTGACTACTCTGCCAGCATAAGTGCGGCTCTGGAAAAGGAAAAAGCCCTACAGGTAAACACACTTTCTGCCCGCATGCTTAAGCCCCTCGGTCGTTTTGCCATTGCCGCCTCGGTGGCCACTGTTGCCATCATTGGTTTTCAACAGTACAACATGCCGGCTACCAATCAACCTGCTATCGCCTCGGCCAAAACTGTTGACAACAAGCTCTCTCCAGCCCAACTTAGAACCTCTGCCGACTTCGGAATACCTTCTGTCACAGCCCGGACAGTCAGCGTCAACAACAATCCTGAGAGTTACCGGGCCAGTCAGGCCCAGCCGGTCATTGTGGTCGATCAGGCCACCGAATCTGAAGTCACTCGTGAACAGGTACAGGCTTACCTCAATAGCTTAATGATTGAACATACCGGCCACGCGGCAATGAACACTAATCAGGGCATGCTGCCATTTGCTCGAATGCCCACTACGCATGATCAGTAATTCACTGGGGATCATGTCAATTCCCAGGTCTTTTGTGGCTATATGCCTCTTTCTCGTTGTTGCGCCATCTGAAGTGATCGCGGAGACGCCTTCCCCAACGACCATTCTTGCCAAAATGGCGGATGCCAACCGAACGCTCGACTACAGCGGGATATTTACCTACGAACACGGCGGTATACTCAGGACGATCAAGGTTTTTCACTCTGTGAGGGATGGTCAGGAGTTTGAGCGTCTATTCTTATTGAGTGGACCGAAAAAGGAAGTTACCCGTCAAAGCGGCGAACGTCGATGCGAACGCCTCGGAGATCTTATGCTGAGGAGCTCTGTTGCCGCAGCAGCCTCTGTACCGAAAGACCACCTCGAAAAACTCTACCATGTACACCCCAAGGCCAAGGATCGAATAGCCGGTCGTGAGACGCTAACGGTTCATGTAATCCCAAAAGACAGCTACCGCTATGGATACATACTGGGGATTGATCAGGAGACGGGGTTATTACTCCAGTCCATGCTGATTGGCGATAACAATCGCGTCCTGGAAAGATTTCAATTTGCAGATGTTGAAATTGGAAAATCAATTGATGAGGCATCACTGGATCCCTCTGAGCCAGAGGTGCATAGAGTTTCGTCGAAGGTTTCTACCTGCCTCAATAATGTAGAGTCATCGGCGACCCAATCCAATTGGCAGCAATCCTGGCTTCCGCCGGGTTTCGGTTTGGCGGGTTACCTGAAATCTGGTGACTCTGGCCGAGAGACACTGATCTACACTGATGGTTTGGCAATTTTTTCTGTGTTTATCGATAGCAGTGAAGCCGTTGACATCCCTAAAATGCAAGCCCAGCGCGGTGCAACTGTGGCTTATCTCACCAAGGCTAAAATCAGACAGCAAGGCTTTCTGATTTCAGTGGTTGGCGAAATACCGGTCGAAACCGCCAGAGCCGTTGCACATGCGGTAATACCTGTTCAACATAACTACCAATAACAACGGTGTATCTTTTCTATATAGCACCGGCACCTTTTGGTAAAAATTCATGACATCGCAGGCATTGAACTGAAATGATTGAAGAGCGGGGGAGGATCACCACCGTGGAGTCAGACGGTTTCTGGGTCGAGACGATTCAACGTTCGGCGTGCCAGGCGTGTGTGGCTGAAAAAGGTTGTGGCCAGAAGCTGCTCAGTCGGCTTTCCGGTAAAACTGCGTTAATCAGGGTATTGTCCGGGCACGGTGATCTACAGTCACTCAAACCCCATGATCAGGTGGTGATTGGCATCCCGGAGGATGTTGTTGTCAAAGGCACGCTGCTGGTTTACCTTTTTCCACTACTGACAATGGTGGGGGCTGTATGTATTGGCGCCCTGATCTCTTTCCACGACATCATCGTGCTGACAAGCGCCTTGATCGGGTTCATTCTGGGTGGAGTTTTTGTCAGGCTGCATTCCTGGCTTAATAAAAATAACCGTCGAGTCCACCCCGTATTGCTGGAGAGACTGGTCGCATCCAGTGATGCACCGGTTTCTGCCTGAGTAGTCTCTGCCTACAGAGCCACCTCCTGTGGTCATATGGCAAGGATGGAACATATAAAAGGGTGACTCGTCTATAAAGAGGGTGCACATATGTTTAAGTGGTTTTCTTTGGTGGCATTGCTCTTTGTAGTTATAGCACTGAACATCAGTCAATCTAACCGGCAGGATTTGCCAAATTTCAATCAATTAATTCAAACCTCATCCCCTGCGGTCGTGAAAATTGATTCCGTTCAAAAAATCCTTGGGACAGGAATGACCCAGATGAACGAACGAAATATTCCTGATATGTTCCGTGAGCCCCATGAAGATAGTAGGGCGGGAGAGGCACATGCAACCGGTTCTGGCTTTATCATTTCCGATGATGGTTACGTTCTCACTAATGAACATGTGGTTGAAAATGCCCATGAGGTGATCATTCGATTAATAGACCGCCGCGAGTTTGAAGCAAAGGTAATCGGCATTGACCATCGCTCGGACCTGGCGTTACTCAAGATTGATGCCGAGAACCTGCCAAAAATCAACTTTGCCGATCCCGGTAAGGTCAAAGTAGGCGATTGGGCCCTGGCGATAGGCTCACCATTCGGTCTTGATTATTCGGTGAGCGCCGGGATTATCAGCGCAATTGGCCGCAGTATACCTACCGAAAATGGCGATAATTATGTGCCGTTTATTCAAAGTGACGTTGCTATCAACCCAGGTAATTCTGGTGGCCCCTTACTGAACCTGGATGGTGAGGTGGTGGGTATAAACTCTCAAATATTTACCCACTCCGGCGGATCGATAGGCCTGTCTTTTGCTGTACCTGCAGGTGTCGCTATAGATGTTGTGTCACAGCTCAAATCAAAGGGCCGTGTTGATCGTGGCTGGCTTGGTGTCTACGTACAGGAGGTTGACAAGTCGCTGGCCCGATCATCGGGGCTGACAAAAACGCAGGGGGCACTTGTTGTCCAGGTCGAAGCCGGAAGTCCGGCTGATGTAGCCGGCATCCATGCCGGCGATATTGTTCTGTACTTTGATAATGAAGAAATTATCGAATCAGGGGATCTGCCCCATGTGGTTGGCTTGTTGTCACCTGGCAGCCAAATCAAGGCTCAACTGATCCGGGGAAAGAAGAAGAAAACGCTTGATGTGATCGTTGGTACTTTACCGGATGGACTGAGCCCTTGACCTGCCGCTATCCACCCATTCCATATCCAAGAAAATCAAGAAATAAGTTTCTGTGGAATCCCATATTTTTGCAGAGCATTTGGCTGTTTGGCATGGGTACTCATAGCGTCCGCACAGCAAATACGCTAGACTGCATGGCCTAAAATTAACCCCCCAGCCCGACCGGCTGCAAACTGATTGAATCGCTGTGTCCGACCTAAGTTATATCCGAAACTTCTCTATTATCGCGCACATCGATCATGGGAAATCCACCATTGCTGACCGCTTTATTCAAATTTGTGGTGGGCTTTCTTCCCGTGAAATGGCTGAGCAGGTTCTCGACTCGATGGATATCGAGCGAGAGCGCGGTATCACAATCAAGGCACAGAGCGTGACACTTGATTACCGCGCCAGAGATGGCAAAACCTATCAGCTCAACTTCATTGATACCCCCGGCCATGTGGATTTCTCCTATGAGGTGTCGCGTTCACTGGCTGCCTGTGAAGGTGCTTTATTGGTAGTGGATGCAGGGCAGGGTGTTGAAGCCCAGTCTGTTGCCAACTGCTACACCGCCATTGCTCAGGGCCTCGAAGTCATTCCTGTTCTGAATAAAATGGATTTACCCCAGGCAGAACCCGAGAAGGTCATTGCCGAGATAGAGGATATCATCGGTATTGATGCCCATGATGCTGTGCGTTGCAGTGCAAAAACCGGGCTCGGTATAGAGGACATACTGGAACAGCTCGTGGCTAAAGTGCCAGCCCCGGTAGGCGATCTGGATGCACCCTTACAGGCGCTTATCATCGACTCCTGGTTTGACAATTACCTCGGTGTCGTTTCCCTGGTGCGGGTGACCCAGGGCACCCTGAAAGCGAAAGACAAAGTGATTACCAAGTCCATCGGCAAAGCACATGTGGTAGATAATATCGGCGTTTTTACTCCCAAGCGAAAAGATACCGGCGTTCTCAGGGCTGGTGAAGTAGGTTTCGTCGTTGCAGGCATTAAGGATATCCATGGTGCGCCAGTAGGCGACACATTTACTCACAGTCATACCCCGGATACTCCTGCATTACCCGGCTTTCAACGTGTCAAGCCGCAGGTGTATGCTGGTATGTTCCCGATTAGTTCAGATGATTTTGAAGACTTTCGTGAGGCACTGGCCAAACTCACGCTGAATGACGCTTCATTGTTTTATGAACCGGAAAGCTCTGATGCGCTGGGTTTTGGATTCCGCTGTGGTTTCCTCGGCATGCTGCATATGGAGATCATTCAGGAGCGTCTGGAACGGGAGTACAATCTCGACCTCATCACGACTGCACCCACGGTTGTTTATGAAATAGTAAAAACAGATGGTGCAATCCTGCACATATCAAACCCCTCCGACCTTCCAGATCCGGCCAGTATAGAAGAAATGCGGGAACCCCTTTGTGAAGCGAGTATTCTCGTTCCAAAGGATTATCTGGGCAACGTCATTACTCTTTGCGAGCAAAAACGTGGTACTCAAAAAAGTATGGTGTTTACCACCAGTCAGGTATCACTGACCTATGAACTGCCCATGAGCGAAGTTGTCATGGATTTCTTCGACCGTCTAAAATCGGTCAGTCGGGGGTTTGCATCACTGGACTACGCATTTACACGTTTTCAGACAGCCCCTCTGGTGAGACTGGATGTCCTGATTAATGGCGAAAAAGTAGATGCGCTGGCCTCGATTATTCATCGCCAACACTCACAGTACAAAGGTCGTCAACTGACAGAAAAAATGAAAGAGTTGATTCCGCGCCAGATGTTTGATGTGGCTATCCAGGCGGCTGTTGGTGGTCATGTGATTGCCCGGACCACAGTGAAAGCCCTGAGAAAAAATGTCACCGCAAAATGTTATGGTGGCGATATGACCAGGAAGAAAAAACTGCTGGAAAAACAAAAAGAGGGCAAAAAACGGATGAAGCAGGTAGGCAGTGTAGAAATCCCTCAGGAAGCATTCCTGGCTGTACTTAAAACGGATAGTTGAGAGTTCTAAATGGATATTAATTTTCCGCTAATTTTATTGTTTCTGGTGATGATTTCCGGCGTAATATGGTTTTCTGATCGTTTTATACTCTCTAAAAAACGCGGCGAAAATCAACCAGTTCCGGGATGGATTGAGTACAGCGGGTCTTTTTTTCCCGTTCTGCTACTGGTTTTTGTGCTTCGTTCATTTCTCTTTGAACCGTTTCAGATCCCTTCCGGATCAATGATACCAACCTTGAAAGTTGGCGATTTCATTTTGGTAAACAAGTTTACCTATGGCCTCAGGCTACCTGTGATTGGCACCAAAATCGTCCCGATTAATGAGCCCAAGCGAGGGGATGTGATGGTCTTTTTCCCACCCAATGATGACCGCTATTTCATCAAAAGAGTTATTGGTCTCCCCGGGGATAAAATTCGATTACGGAACAATATGTTATATATAAATGGCTTGTTGGCTGAACAGGCACCATTGCCCGATGCTGCAGAAGACTCAAGATTAGAACTGATTGCTGAGAATTTGAACGGCGTTGTTCATACCGTGCAAAAAAATAAAGTGGCGGGGCCACTGGGCAAAAATTACGCCCTAGTTGTTCCTGAGAATCATTACTTCATGATGGGCGATAATCGTGACAATAGTAGTGACAGCCGGGTATGGGGCCCGGTACCGGAAGAGAATATTGTTGGCAAGGCCGTATTAATCTGGATGCATTGGGAATCATTTGGCGATTTGCCAAGCTTCGACCGGGCCGGGACAATCAACTAATATCAACAGGTAGACACCTGGAGCCAATGCTATGAAACATACTAATCAACAGGGTATTACTGTGCTTGGTGGCCTCCTGTCGCTGGCGATAGCAGGTTTTTTTATCACCGCAGCATTAAAAATCGGACCACTGTATCTTGACAACTCTTTTGTCAAAGCAGCCATAGATTCCCTCGCGGAAGAAAATATCCATAATATGAGTGATGCCGAAGTCCGCAGAAAGCTTTTAACCCATTTTGATATCAACAATGTACGCGATATCGACACAAAGCTGGTCAAAATCAAGCGTGAACAGACGCATACGAAGGTCAGCCTCAATTACGAAAAAAGAATTAATTTCATGGGGAATCTGGATGTGGTGGTACGCTTTGAAAACACCTATGACAGTGCCAGATAATCAGATCACTTGCAGAATCCGGGCGTGAAAGAATCAAAAAAACGGCTACTCGATCGTATTGATTATCCATTCAGGGATACCAGTCTATTCGATTTAGCCCTTACCCATCGCAGCCATGGTTCGGTCAACAATGAACGTCTGGAGTTTCTCGGTGATGCAGCGCTGAATTTTATTATTGGTCATGCTGTTTACGAACGTCTTCCTCAGGTCAAAGAAGGGGACTTGAGTCGCTATCGTGCCAATCTTGTCAAGGGTGCCACACTCACCGAAATAGCCAAAGAGCTGGAGATAGGTCAATGTCTGAATCTGGGTGCAGGCGAGCTGAAGAGTGGCGGCCACCGACGGGCGTCTATATTGGCAGATACAGTGGAGGCCATCATCGGAGCAGTGTATCTGGACGGCGGCATGGCTGCCTGTGAGAAGGTGGTCATGGGATTATTCAGCGGACGTCTTGCCAACCTGTCAGAAAACACGCTCAGAGACCCAAAAACCCACTTACAGGAATTCATGCAGGCCCGAGGGAGACCATTGCCCAATTATGAGGTGATCTCCGTGACCGGCGAAGCACACAGCCAGTTCTTTACGGTAGAGTGCAAAGTTGATGGCCTGAAAACTCCCGCCGTCGGCGAAGGCAGCAGCCGCCGTACGGCCGAAAAAAAAGCAGCTGAAAACGCACTAGCCGGACTCATCAAGTGACTGAAATAGAATCTATCAAGCGGTGTGGATACGTGGCCATCGTCGGGCGACCAAATGTTGGAAAGTCCACATTGCTGAATCACTTATTGGGTCAAAAAATAAGTATTACCTCACGCAAACCGCAGACGACTCGACAAAATATGCTTGGCATAAAGACAGAAGGTGATTCGCAACTGGTTTTTGTCGATACCCCGGGGCTACACGACAACCAGAGCAAAGCGATCAACCGGTCCATGAATCGCGCTGCTGAAAGTGCAATTCGTGACGTTGATGTTATTGTTTTCGTTGTCGATCGTGCCATATGGACAGAAGCAGACGAAAAGGTCGCGCAGGAGGTAATGAAAAGTAACGCACCAGTCATTATTGCCCTGAACAAGCTGGACAGGCTGGAGAATAAAGCAGTTCTGCTGCCACATCTGCGAATGTTAACCGAGCGCTTCCCCGAAGCACGGCTGATCCCGGTTTCGGCCCTGCAGGGACAGCAACTAGCCCAACTTGAACGGGCTATTCTTCAGTATATTCCGGAAGGTGTTCATTTCTTTCCCGATGATCAGATTACAGATCGCAGTCAACGCTACATGGTGGCTGAAATTATCCGGGAAAAGATCACCCGTCAACTGGGAGCCGAGCTTCCCTACGAGGTGGCCGTAGAGGTTGAGGAATTCAAACCCTCTGAAAAAATCTGTCATATCAGTGCACTGATTCTTGTCGAGCGGGATGGCCAGAAGAAAATCATCATCGGTGAAAAAGGCGGTAGATTGAAAAAAATTGGCCAGCAGGCCCGCCTCGATATGGAGCGTATGCTGGAATCAAAGGTCATGCTCAACCTTTGGGTAAAAGTGCGTCGTGGATGGTCAGATGACGACCGGGCACTACGCAGCCTCGGCTACGACGATTAACCAGTACGCGGCTATTCACCATCAACGTTAGAATTGGCAATATGTCGAAGAGTGGCAGTGATACTATCCGACAAACTGCTAGAGCCTGTATCATCGCGATATGACCAATTTGCGTGTCGACTCAGAGCCAGCTTTTGTTCTCCATACGCGACCCTATCGGGAAACCAGCCAGCTGGTAGACTTGTTTTCCCGTCATTACGGTCGTCTGCGTGTGGTTGCCAGGGGGTTCCGGCGGCCAAAAAATGGCAGTCGGATACTTGCCCCGTTTACACCTCTTCTGGTGGGATGGAGCGGAAAATCAGAACTGAAAACCCTGGTCAGTGCGGAGCACTCCGGGCGTTCACTGATGCTCTCGGGAGAACGTCTGTACAGCGGCTTTTATCTCAATGAACTACTGGTACGACTACTTGTAGAGCATGATCCTCACCAGTATCTGTTTGACCACTACCTCAATATCATGACAAGTCTTGCCGATGGCGAACCGATTGAACCAGCTCTGCGGCTTTTCGAGCGCAATTTGCTAGATGAGGCTGGCTACGGGTTAATGATCGATACCGATATCGTATCCGGCCATCCGGTATTACCGGGTCAGTGGTACTGGTTGGACCCATCTACTGGATTTTCCCGCTGCCAACCATCGGAACAGGATAAGACGTCACCTTACCTGTTTTGGGGTGAAGCGTTATTGTCTATCAGCAACGGTGACTATCAAGACCTTGACACCGCCAAAGCAGCCAAGCGACTGATGCGGCTGGCTATTCAAGAGCATCTTGGGAACAAACCCCTGCGAAGTCGTGAACTGTTTAACCGTCAAAAGACCAACGGGACTAAAACTTCGTGATTGTTGCCATAGGAACAGACATTGTACAGGTGGCCAGAATCAGCGAGGCACTGAATCGTCACGGTCGTGAGTTTGCCAAGCGGATACTTTGTCCCCGCGAACTTGACCTGTTCGATAGCAAATCTAATCCGGCTGCCTACCTTGCCAAACGCTTCGCCGCCAAAGAGGCGTTGAGTAAAGCCCTGGGTACGGGTATTGGCAAGGTCTCCTGGCAGGACATGGAAACTGTCAATGACCTCGCTGGCGCACCCGCAATCCTGCTAACTGGCGATGCCAAAAAATATCTGCGTAAACTGGGTGCCAACAATGTGCTGCTCAGTTTATCCGATGAACGTGATTTTGCGGTCGCCTTTGTGGTCCTCACTCAGACGCAACAGCCATAAACTCTCGTGCGACTCGCTCCACATAACAATTTGGGTCGCGTTTATATGCAAACAATCTTGATCTATAGTCTGTTCCGCCAAGACAAGCAGACCATGGGTGGCTAAAATAACAGCCTGTTTAGTGAATATTGAATTTTTCTTGCCGGAAAACTGATGATCTATCCAACCATTGAATCCTGTATTGGTGAAACTCCGCTGGTTAGGCTACAACGACTTCCGGGAGACACCAGTAACGCTATTCTGGTAAAGCTGGAAGGCAATAATCCCGCTGGTTCAGTAAAAGACCGGCCTGCAATCAGCATGATCCAGCATGCCGAAGCGAGAGGGGAGATCAAACCGGGCGATACGCTTATCGAAGCAACGTCGGGCAATACCGGTATCGCACTGGCCATGGCTGCAGCCATCAAGGGTTACCGTATGATCCTGATTATGCCGGAGAACAGCACTGAAGAGCGCAAGGCGGCCATGCAGGCTTATGGAGCGGAGCTTATTCTGGTCAGCCGGGAACAGAGCATGGAGGGCGCCAGAGATCTTGCAACTGCCATGGAGCAACAGGGCAAGGGTATCGTTCTGGACCAATTTGCCAACAGTGATAACCCGCTGGCCCATTATGAACATACCGGTCCTGAAATCTGGCGACAGAGTGGCGGAAAGATTACTCATTTCATCAGCTCCATGGGCACTACCGGCACCATTATGGGTGTTTCCCGCTATCTCAAAGAGAAAAACCCCGACATTCAGATTATTGGTTTACAACCAGAGGAAGGGGCGAGCATTCCCGGCATTCGACGTTGGCCACAGGCCTATCTGCCAACCATATTCGATAGTGCGCGTGTGGATCGTGTGATGGATATAGGACAACAGGAGGCGGAGGACTGCATGCGGGCACTTGCGCGGCAAGAGGGCATATTTTGTGGTGTTTCCTCGGGCGGCGCTGTGGCCTCTGCACTGCGGTTATCCCATGAGGTAGAGCACGCAGTAATCGTGGCGATCATCTGCGATCGCGGTGATCGCTATCTTTCATCGGGACTTTATCAGGAAGATCAAAAACTGTAGTTTGCAGGCTGACACCGTTGCATGACTTTATACAACGTGCACAATTGCTGCAAAGGTCACGTTAGTCAAGACAGCTATTCCTCCAGTTGAAGGCGCCTTCTGGCCTGGCATAAAAATAATTCAGACGAGAGCTGTTTATGGTACAGGTCAGAAACCATCATCCCGTTCAGGAGCAGGGGGCGGTAAAAATAGACCGCTGGGTCGACGATCTCCTCCGTGACAAAGCCTTCGCCGAAGCAGGTGCCAGGGATATTCTGATCGCTGCCTGCGAATTGGCGCGCGATGCAGAAGAAAAATCAGGCAGCGAACGCTGGACACCTACTGTCAGCAGTTTCAGAACAGGCCTCGAAATGGCCGAAATTCTCACTGAACTCCACCTTCATGATATCGCCAGTTTGGTTGCTGCCATTTTATACCGGGTTGTAAGAGAAGGGCGCCTTGCCATCGCAACGGTTAGGAATCGCTTCGGTGACCCAATCGCTGCTCTCATTGAAAGCGTCCTGAAAATGGCGGTTATCAGCACCATGCGCGCTGACAGCGAAGGTGCCGTGTTTGGTCACACAGCGACTCAGCAGGCATCGAAAATCCGGGAAATGCTGGTTTCTATTATCGATGATGTACGTGTGGCCTTGATTAAACTTGCAGAGCGAACCTGTGCTATCCGGGCACTGAAAACGGCCACCGATGAAAAACGTCAGCGCGTTGCCCGTGAAATTTTTGACGTTTATGCACCCTTGGCGCACAGACTCGGTATCGGCCAACTCAAATGGGAGCTGGAAGATCTGGCATTTCGCTATCTGGAGCCGGAAGAGTATAAGCAGATCGCACGATTGCTCGATGAACGTCGTATGGATCGTCAACACTACATCAACCAGATGATCGATACACTCCATTCAGAGCTGGAAAAGGCAGACATCAAGGCACAAATCGCTGGCCGTGCAAAGCATATATACAGTATCTGGAAGAAAATGCAGCGCAAGGAGGTTGGCTTTTCGCAAATTTATGACATTCGTGCAGTGCGAGTTCTGGTGCCCGCGGTAGCGGACTGTTACACCGTACTGGGTATCGTACACGGTCACTGGCGCAATATTCCCAATGAGTTCGATGATTATATTGCTTTCCCCAAGGAAAATGGCTATCGGTCCCTGCACACAGCCGTAATTGGTCCCGGGGGCAAAATACTGGAAATTCAGATTCGGACCCATGAAATGGATGATGAAGCTGAATTGGGCGTCTGTTCTCACTGGCGCTATAAAGGCACCGATACCAGGACGACCAACCGCAGCTACGAAGAAAAAATCGCCTGGCTGAGACAGGTTCTGGAATGGCACGAGGAAATTGAGGAAGACCATGTTAAAGAGCTGATCAATCGGGACAGCACAACCGATCGGATATACGTGTTTACACCGGAAGGACATGTGGTCGATTTACCGGCCGAATCCTCTCCTCTGGATTTTGCCTATCGCATTCACACTTCGATTGGCCATCGCTGCCGAGGCGCCAAGGTAAACGGCAGGATTGTCCCATTAAATGCGTCATTGCACACCGCTGATCAGGTAACCATTCTTACGGGTAGGCAGGAATCACCCAGTCGTGACTGGTTGTCGCCAGCACTGGGCTATATTCACTCAGCCCAGGCTCGATCCAAGATACAGCAATGGTTCAGAAAACAGGATCATGAAAAAAATGCGCAGGCCGGCAAATCCATGTTGGATCGGGAACTTCGTCAATTAAATATCAAACAAGTAAATCTGGAATCGATTGCCGAAAAGTTCAATAAGCACGGAGAGACTGGGCTCTACGCCGCTATAGGCGCGGGTGACACCAGTGTCACTCAGGTTGTGAATGCCATTCTGGCCATGCTTGACTTGAATAAAAAGCCCGAAAAACCTATTTTCATCACACCACCCAAAGCCAGTCGCTATCAGGAATCCGATATTTATATCTATGGTGTGGGCAACTTGCTGACTCACATTGCCGGTTGCTGTAAGCCTGTACCTGGCGACGAAATTGTCGGTTATATCACCAACAGCCGGGGTGTTTCAGTGCATCGCAAGGATTGCGGAAAAATTCTTCGTCTGCAAAATGTTGAACCCGAAAGAGTCATTGAGGTCAGCTGGGGCGGAGAACCGAAAAAGGTTTATCCCGTGAAAATTGCGGTTGAGTCCTACGACAGGAGTGGCTTGTTACGTGATATCAGTGCGGTTCTGGATAAAGCAGGGCTCAATATTCTGGCCATGTCTTCGCGAAGCGATCAGAGCAGAAAAGGCGTTTCCGTCAGGATGGAAGTTACCCTGGAAGTCATGAATATTAATGAGTTGAGCAATGTCATGACAAAATTGAGACAAATCCCGAATGTTACTGGCCTGCAACGTATTGATGAGGGCTAATCTATGGCAGATACCACCTATACCATCGACAATTTATGCTATCTGATGGAGCGACTTCGCAGGGCGGAAACCGGCTGTCCCTGGGACCTGAAACAGACTTTTAAAACCTTGGCTCCCTATACACTGGAGGAAGCTTACGAAGTCATTGATGCCATAGAAAATGAGAATTACAGCCAGCTCAAAGAGGAATCAGGTGATTTGCTGTTCCAGGTCATTTTCCACGCCCAGTTGGGAAAAGAACAAAACCTGTTCGATTTTGAGGAGATCGTTTCACTATTGGTAAAAAAGCTCATCTCCCGTCATCCCCATGTTTTCCCTGAGGGTACTCTGACCAGTGAGCGTCGACCGGGCCGAGCACAGCTCAATGAGCAATCCATCAAAGATAACTGGGAATCCATCAAACAAAGCGAGAGAAAAGAAAAAGGCCAGGTTTCAATCCTTGACGATATTCCTCTGGGTTTGCCAGCCTTGACCCGCGCAACAAAATTGCAAAAGAGGGCTGCCCGCCACGGTTTTGACTGGCCGGATATGCAGGGCGTTCTGGATAAAGTCCATGAAGAGACCCATGAGCTCAATGAGGCAATCACAGAGGGAGAAGTGGATGCCATTGAAGAAGAGCTTGGCGATGTGTTGTTTACAGTGGTCAACCTCTGCCGTCACCTGAAAGTTGATCCTGAAACCGCTCTGCGGAGCTCATCGGCGAAATTTGAGCAGCGTATCAATCACATTGAGAAAAGATTGCATCATCAGGGTAAAAAGATGGTCGATATACCCATGGAACAACTCGACGAGTTATGGACAGAAGCCAAGTTTTCAACTATGTCCAAACACCCGTAAAAGCGCCGTCTAACTTGTGGTTGTGGTCGTTTCTGTGTAATGTTTGCGCCCTCAATTGCGAGTTTGGGTAATTGACTAATCACTCTAATAACTCAACCCCAGATAATCGGAGATCACGAATGCGAATTATTTTATTGGGCCCACCGGGTGCCGGTAAGGGTACACAAGCCAAATACATAACTGAAAAATTTGGGATCCCCCAAATATCCACGGGCGACATGTTGCGGGCGGCGGTAAAAGCGGGCTCGGAGCTCGGTCTCAAGGCTAAAGATATTATGGCTTCTGGCGGGCTGGTTTCCGATGACCTGATCATCGCATTGGTAAAAGAACGTATTCAAGAGCCCGATTGTGTAAACGGATTCCTTTTTGACGGATTTCCCAGAACAATCCCACAGGCTGAGGCTTTGTTAAATGAAGGTGTGGCTATCGATAAAGTGATTGAAATCCACGTTGAAGACGAAGAAATTGTTTCGCGCCTGAGTGGACGGCGTGTTCATGAAGGGTCTGGCCGCGTTTACCATGTGGCACATAATCCGCCGCAAAAAGAGGGGCTGGACGATATCACCGGTGAACCGCTTGTACAGCGTGAAGATGATAAGGAAGACACTGTTCGCAACCGTCTTTCTGTCTACCACGAGCAGACTCAGCCTCTGGTAGGTTTCTATAAGGATCTGGCCAAAACGAAACCTGAGAAAGCACCTTCCTACGCTTGTGTCAACGGCGTTGGGAAGCTCCCGGAAGTTGAAGCACGCCTTGAAGAAGCGCTAGCCTGAGGCCGGCATCTGATGCAGAATGGGCTCTTCATGAGCCCATTTTTTTTACCGGTTAAAAGTCTGGAGTCCGATGAGTAAAACATCTGTCATTCTGGTTAATCTGGGCACACCGGATGAACCGACACCTGCCTCAATAGCCCGTTTCCTCAGGGCATTTCTATCTGATCCTCGAGTGGTTGAAGTGCCCAGACTGATCTGGTGGTTTCTACTCAGGCTGGTGATAATCCCCTTGCGCGCTAAAAGAGTTGCCCATGCTTATCGCGAAATATGGTGGGAAGACGGCTCCCCCTTGCGGGTCATCAGCGGTCGCCAGGTTTCCGACTTACAGAAGGTGTTAACAGACCGTTACGTAGAGAAAGCGCCTGTCGTTGCGGAAGCCATGACCTATGGAAAACCAGCTCTCGATGAAACCATTCAGCGTCTTGAAGAAAAAGGTGTCGAGAAATTTTTAATCCTCCCCATGTACCCCCAATACTCGGGATCAACTTCAGGGGCGATCTACGATCAGGTGGCGCACATCATCCGGCGAAGCCGCAATATTCCAGACATGACGGTAATAAAGTCCTTTCACGATGATATTGGCTATATTCAGTCAATCGCCGAAACGATCAAAGCCTATTGGGCCGAGCATGGGCGCAATGAAAAGCTTTTGATGTCTTTCCATGGCATCCCTCAGGATTACGTCGATAAAGGTGACCCCTACGACGAACATTGTCGGGCAACGGCTCATGGCATCGCCAGCGCTCTTGGGCTTGCATCTTCTGAATGGTCGATGAGCTATCAGTCAAGATTTGGCCCAAAGAAATGGCTTCAACCCTATACTGATGACAAACTTAAGCAATGGATCAATGAGGGCATCAAGTCTGTGGACATTGTCAGCCCTGCATTTACTGCAGATTGTCTCGAAACCCTTGAAGAGCTCAATATAAGTTACCGTGAGCTGTTTTTTGAACAGGGGGGAGAAAAATATCATTACATCCCCTGCGTCAATAATACGCCGTTATTTATCAATGCACTCGCCGAAATGACCGCGAAAAAACTGCTATTGAACCACTAAATTTCACAATTAATACCCCACTTTATAATAAAAATAATAATTTCTCTGTTTTAAAGTGGAAATATTCTATTTTTTGAATAAACTTTAACCATCTTCTGTGTTCCCAGTAAAAACGTATCTCTTCCAATATCAAGGAGAAACACAATGGCCAAAGCTCCCCAAAAGCGTACAGCCAAACCATCCAATAAAAAAACTGTACCGGTATCTGCTAGAAAAGCTACATCTTCAGTAGTCAATAAAACAGCTGTCGCCCTGGAACGGAGCGAGAAGGAAATCAATGTACAAAAGAAAAAGGTTGCTGACGCAAAACAAAAACTGACCGCTGCGAAAAACAGGGCCACTGGAAATATAACTAAAGCCTCTGAGTCGTTACTTAAAAAACGTGCTCAGGAGGTCAGAACAAATATCAGTAAACTTAACAGCCTCATATCAAAAAACACACTGGCAAAAGCCGAACTCAGGGCAGCAAAAATTCTGTCTCAAGTGTCAGAGGCAGAAGAGAAAGCCAAAGCCCGTATTATCGCAACAGAAAAAAAACTCGAACAGAAAACTGCTAACGATCTAGACAGGGCAGTGGCTCGCTATACAAAGTCCTGGCTCAAAAAACGCACCAGCACCATTGCCAGACAGGTCAAGAGAGTCGAGAAGAATGCTTTGACCCGAGTCAAAGCCATTGAAAAACGGCTGCACAAGCAGGCTACAACTGTCATCAGGAATGCTGAACAAAAAATCAATTCCCGCAAGCAGGCTGTCACAAAAACAGTTTCCACACGCGGCCCCGGTCGTCCACCAAAGAGCACGACAGCCGCAAAAACATCGGCAGTAAAATCGAGTACTCGCACCGCCAAAACTACTCCAACAAAATCCAGGCGAGGCCCCGGTCGTCCCCCGGCAACAGCGACAGCAGCAAAGAAACCATCCAGGGCTAAGGCTGCAACTAAACAGCCCGCGGCCAATACCGCAAACAAAGCGAAGAAGCCCGCCAGAAAGAGCGCCGCGAGAAATACGACCGTTGCCCAATCCAGGCGATCCAGCACCTCGGGACCTGCAAAAAAACCGACGACACGTGCAGCATCTACAACGAAGAAGAGTACAGCTGTACCCACCAGCTCCCCAGCCAGCAATAAACCGGATACATCGCCTGAGTAGCCACTTATTCCTGACGGTCTAAACCACTCCCAATCAAACTCCGTTCTTCAAACCAAACAGGTTACAATTCCCCCCGATTCAAGGGGGGAGTGTGTGCTGTGAAAAAAGTCTTGGCCATTGATACGACGACTCAGGCATGCTCTGTAGCACTGTCGCTAGGGGACAGCGTAAGCAGTCGTTTTCAGCTTGCCAGCCGTGAGCACACCCGCCTGTTATTGCCAATGGTAAATGAGCTGCTGTCAGAGGCGGGAGTGAAGTTAAGCGAACTCGATGCGCTTGCATTTACCCGGGGACCTGGCTCATTCACAGGTATTCGGATTGGCTTCAGTGTCGTACAGGGTCTGGCCCTTGGTGGTGACCTTCCTGTATTACCCGTGTCCAGCCTGGAAACCCTGGCTCATACAGCCTGTAGAAAATTAATTATAGAGGATAGTTACCGGCTTTTGCCGATGTTTGATGCCCGAATGGATGAAGTTTACTGGTCGGTATTTGAATGGAATGGCGGCGACTTAACCCGTCTGACCCCGGATAACCTTTCTTCTCCTGAAACAATAATACTCCCTCACGGCGATCTGCCTCTTGCGGTGATTGGTGACGGCTGGCACTACGCCGAACGGATCGATTTATTTTCCACCATAGAGGTTTCGACTCTACTGCCCGACGCTCGAGATGTGTTGACTATTGCCATACCAGAAATTGAGAACGGTGGTTTAATGGCCATAGACGAGGTGCAACCGCTCTACCTCAGGGATAAAGTTTCCTGGCAAAAACGAAAACGATTACGAGAAAACAACCTCATGAGTAACACAGGGATCTAGCTACGTGGATTATCTACAGATTTTTTTTCTGGCTATTATTCAGGGATTGACCGAATTTTTGCCCATTTCAAGCTCTGCGCATCTTATTTTGCCCTCAGCCATACTGGGCTGGACAGATCAGGGGTTGGCATTTGATGTCGCCGTCCATGTCGGCTCCCTGACCGCTGTACTCTGGTACTTTCGCCATGACGTTCAGCAGGTGGTGGTGCACTGGTGCCAGAGCGTGACTGGCGGCAAAGCTACGCCTGAGAGCCGATTGGGCTGGCTGCTTATTCTCGCAACTATTCCCGCTGGTCTGGCGGGATTGCTGCTGGGTGACTTTATTGAAAGCCAGCTGCGGTCAATTGCAGTGATTGCTGCGACAACTATCCTGTTTGGTTTACTCTTGGGAATGTCTGATTTCTGGGGACGCCGTGTAAAAACACTTCATCAAATCACCTGGCACTCGGCACTTTTCATCGGGTTGGCACAGGCATTAGCCCTGGTTCCCGGCACATCAAGATCAGGGATTACCATGACGGCTGCTCTGGCTCTGGGCTTTACACGGGAATCGGCCGCCCGCTTTTCTTTCCTGATGGCAATTCCCGTCATTATTCTCAGTGGTGGTTATAAGTGTGCTCAACTGATGCAACTTCCACAGGTACCATGGAGTGATATTGTGCTCGGTGCAGTACTATCTTGCATGGCAGCCTACCTCTGTATCCGTGTATTTCTTATCTGGATCACCCGGATTGGGATGATACCTTTTGTCATCTACCGACTGTTATTGGGTGGCCTACTGGTCGCCATTCTTGTTAATAGCTAAAGCATGTACCAAAGGCATTGTTTATGAAAAATATTGCTTTCATTGGTCTCGGTGTCATGGGTTTCCCGATGGCAGGCCATTTAAGCAGGGCTGGCTTTTCAGTTTGTGTTTATAACCGCACACAACAAAAAGCAGCTCAATGGCTGGAGGAATACACCGGTTTTTCAGCACCAACCCCAGCAGCAGCTGTAAAAAAAGCCGATATTGTCTTTACCTGCGTAGGAAATGACGAATCTTTACAGGAGGTTCTGCTGGGTGACTTGGGTGGTTTTAACGGGGCTTCTCAGGGGACACTTTTTGTTGATCACACCACCGTATCAGCCAAAGTCAGCCGAGAGCTCGCCAAAGAGGCCCGCAGGCACAAAAAAATGGCTTATCTGGATGCCCCGGTGTCCGGTGGACAGCAGGGGGCTGAGCGCGGCTCCCTGACAGTCATGGTCGGTGGGGAGAAAGCAGCCTTTCAGCAGGCAACACCCATTATCAATCATTATGCCAGCAAGGTGTCTCTGATGGGTCCCGTCGGGTCCGGACAGCTCTGTAAAATGGCGAACCAGATCTGTGTAGCAGGTGTTATTGAATCACTTGCCGAGGGACTATTTTTTGCCCGTCAAGCAGGGCTTGACCCCAGCCAGGTCATTGAGGTCATCTCCAGGGGAGCGGCACAATCCTGGCAAATGGAAAACCGCTATCAAACCATGTTGGCGGGTGAGTACAATCACGGTTTTGCAGTGGACTGGATGTGTAAGGATCTGGCTATTGTGCTGGAAGAAGCTCAGCGCAATGGTAGCAACCTTCCCGCCACAAAACTGATCAGTAAATTTTACCGGGAAGTCCAGTTAATGGGTGGCGGGCAATGGGACACGTCGAGCCTGTTGGCCAGGCTTGAAAACGCAGAAAATGAGGTTAGTCGTTAGTCGATTATGAACAAGCAACCTTATAACCAGCAGTTGCTGGATTTTATTTATCAATCTCCGACGCCGTTTCACGCCGTCAAAAACATGCGTGAAATACTGGAAGCCGGCGGATTTACCTGGCTCCCGGAAGAAACTGATTGGCATATACAGCCGGGCGGCCGCTACTACACCGTTCGCAATGGTTCATCCCTTATCGCCTTTATCGTAGGGCACCAGTCCGCTCTGGAGTCCGGAATACGTCTGGTGGGGGCCCATACGGACAGCCCATGCCTTAAAGTAAAACCAAAACCGGAACTGAACCGTCAGGGCTACTTTCAATTGGGTGTCGAAGTTTACGGTGGGGCACTTCTTAACCCCTGGTTTGACCGCGATCTCAGCATAGCCGGGCGCCTGGTGTTCGATAGGGGAGAGGGCTCGTTAGACCAGACACTGATCGACCTGAAAAGACCGGTGGCAGTCATCCCGAGCCTCGCTATACACCTGGACAGGGATGCGAACAATGAGCGCAAGGTGAATCCACAAACGGATATTCCACCCCTGTTATTCAGGGATCCGGACAAATCGGTGACAGATTTCTTCGAATTCCTGGCAAAAGAACTCTCCTCATCGGGTGATTTACCGGAAAAAGCCAGAATTCTCGATCACGAACTGTATCTCTATGATTGTCAGAAGCCGGCCTTGACTGGTATGCAGCGTGAGTTTATCTCCGGCGCCAGGCTGGATAACTTATTGAGTTGTTTTACCGGTGTTAAGGCGCTTCTGGAAGCTGGCGATCAGGTTTCCTGCATGCTTGTCTGTAACGACCACGAAGAGGTCGGCAGCACCTCCGCCTGCGGTGCAAACGGCCCGATGCTGCAATCGGTGTTGCAACGTCTTTACCCGGATCCGGGGTTGCTTACCCGAGTAATGCGCCAGTCATTACTGGTATCGGCAGACAATGCCCACGGCATTCACCCAAACTTCGCGGATCGTCACGACAGTAATCATGGACCACGCCTAAACGAAGGGCCGGTCATCAAGATAAATGCCAACCAGCGTTATGCCACCAATAGCATCAGCGCCGCGATGTTTCGTCACCTCTGTGAAAAGGAGGGCGTGGCAGTACAGACATTTGTTAACCGCACTGATTTGAGTTGCGGGAGCACCATCGGGCCAATCACTGCTGCGATGATTGGCGTTCAAACACTGGATGTCGGTGTGCCCACGTTTGCGATGCACTCTATCCGAGAAATGGCTGGTGCGGATGACGCCTTCAATTTATACCGGGCGCTACGGGCATTCTATAACCATCAATCAACACTAATGATACAGGAAGCCTGAATACAGACTTTATTCAAGCCCTGAAATCCGTATGATGTGGACCACAATCGAGACCGGACCAAAGAACCTAATCATGAGTCAGCATCCAGCTCCAGCCGTTGAAAAAAATACTGTTTTAACGGGTATTACGACCACAGGAACGCCGCATCTGGGCAACTATGTGGGCGCAATTCGTCCAGCCATCGAGGCCAGCCAAAAACCTGACATCAATGCCTACTATTTTCTCGCGGATTATCACGCACTGATTAAATGCCAGGATCCCGCCATGGTCCACCAGTCGAGCAGGGAAATTGCTGCCACATGGTTGGCTCTGGGTCTCAATACTGACAATGTTGTATTTTATCGACAGTCAGACGTTCCCGAAATTACCCAGCTAATGTGGTTTCTGAGCTGTGTTGCCGCGAAGGGACTAATGAACCGCGCCCATGCCTACAAGGATTCTGTTCAAAAAAACCAGGAAGCTGGGGAGGACCAAGATTACGGTATTACCATGGGCCTTTTTTCCTATCCGGTACTCATGGCTGCCGATATCCTGATGTTCAACGCCACCAGGGTACCGGTGGGCCGGGATCAGATTCAGCATATTGAGATGGCCCGGGATATTGCACAGCGTTTTAACCATGTATACGGCGAGCACTTCACCTTGCCGGAAGCCGTAATCGATGACCATGTTGCTGTATTACAAGGGTTAGATGGGCGAAAAATGAGTAAAAGCTACGGCAATACCATTCCGCTGTTTCTGCCTGAAAAACAGCTCAGGAAACACATCAACAAAATCAAGACCAACCTGTTGGAACCCGGCCAGCCCAAAGACCCGGACACCTCCACTGTATTTCAGATATGGCGGGCATTTGCCAGCAAAGAGCAAACAGCCGCAATGCGCCGTGAATTTGAAAATGGTATCGCCTGGGGGGAAGCCAAAAAGCAACTGTTTGAGTTGATTGAAGCCGAGCTGCGAGAGCCACGGCAACGCTATTATGAACTACTCGAAAACCCATCTCACATAGAGAATATGCTCAATGAAGGAGCAGAGAAAGCAAGAGCGATAAGTGTCCCATTTATGGCCAAACTTAACCGGGCCGTCGGCCTACATTCTCTGTCCTGAAAGGTTTTAGTGCTCACGCTCGCTCAGTATGCAGCATCTTTCAAAACCTCAACCAACGCACTGGTTAGGACTGACAAATCGGTTTTGCTGATAATGTAAGGGGGCATGACATACACGAGCTTCCCGAAAGGTCGAACCCAAACCCCCTTATCGACAAATTGTTTCTGAATAATCGGCAGGTTAACCGGATTCTTCATCTCAATGACACCGATAGCCCCAAGTACGCGCACGTCTTCCACATGACTGTAGTCTTTGGCTGGTGCCAGCTCTGCAGCCAACTGCTGCTCAATATCCTTAACGCGGGTCGACCAATCTGAGGTAAGCAGCAGCTCAATACTGGCATTGGCCACAGCGCAGGCCAGAGGGTTTCCCATAAATGTTGGGCCGTGCATGAATACGCCCGCTTCACCAAGACAAATACCGTTGCTGACCTTTTCCGTACACAATGTAGCAGCAAGCGTCATGTAGCCACCCGTGAGCGCTTTGCCCAGACACATGATGTCCGGTGAGATCCCGGCCCATTCAGTGGCGAAAAGCTTTCCGGTGCGACCAAATCCCGTGGCTATTTCGTCGATAATTAACAGCACATCATGCTGATCACACAATTCACGAACACGCTCCAGAAACGTCGGCGAATAAAAGCGCATGCCACCCGCACCCTGAACCACTGGCTCCAGTATTACGGCAGCGATTTCATCAGCATTAGCAGTGATGGTATGTTTAAAATCGATGATGAAATCTTCACTCCAGGCATCATCAAAGCCGCACCGGGGAGATTCTGAAAAAAACTGGGGTGTCAGAACGTCGTGAAACAGGTGGTGCATACCTGTAACGGGATCACATACGGACATGGCGCCGAAGGTATCACCGTGATAACCGCGTTTAAGACTTAAAAAACGCGATTTTTCTTTTACTCCCCGTGACTGCCAGTATTGGAGGGCCATTTTCATGGCCACTTCTATACTGACAGAACCTGAGTCCGATAAAAAAACCTTGTCCAGTCCGGCTGGGGTGATCTCGGTTAATGTCTGTGCGAGCTTCGCTGCTGGCTCATGGGTGATACCGCCAAACATGACGTGGGACATTTTACTGATCTGAGCAGTTATAGCAGCATTGAGGGCAGGGTGGTTGTAGCCGTGGATGGTGCACCACCAGGATGACATACCATCGATTAATGCCCGGCCATCAGCCAGATATAGCCTGACACCATCGGCGCTGGCCACCGGATAAACCGGTGCAGGATCCACCACAGACGAATAGGGATGCCAGATGTGATCTTTATCCATGGCTAATATTTGAGACGCACTCAAGTGTTTCATGTAGATGCAATTCACAGGTAAGCGAACGTATATTGTATGATAAGGATCTTCATGGTATCAAAGCACCATGACAACGCCATCACTCAAACGGGTAGCAATAATGAACCTAAAGCATCCACTGATAATCGCACTGATGACAGGGTTATTGGGCGCATCTTCAGCAGTCGCTGCAGAATCAGGGCAATCGCCAATGTTCTGGGCAAAGAGCAATGAGTCTAACCGGGACACTGTTAATCACCGACAGTGGAATGAGCTGCTCAGTACGCATGTCGTGAACACCGGGCAGGGTGTTAATCGTTTTCGGTATGGCTCGGTGGATAAAAATGAACAAAAACGCCTCTCGGACTATATTGCCTATCTGGCAAAAATAGACCCGCGAGACTACAGTCGGGATGAGCAGAAAGCCTATTGGTTAAATCTCTATAATGCATTGACCGTCAAACTTATTTCAGAAAACTACCCAATAAAAAGCATCAGGGAGTTCGGCAAAAAAATGGCTGGAAGCAGCTTATTGACGAAACCGCTAATTAAGGTTGCCGACAACCCTCTAAGCCTCAATGACATAGAGAACCGTATTCTCCGACCAATATGGAAAGATCATACCATTCACTTCGGCTTGAACTGTGCCAACATGACTTGTCCAGGCTTATTGCCTAAAGCTTTCACCGGGGAAAATGTTACATCACTGTTAAAGCAGTCAGGGCGTGATTTCATTAACAAACAGAATGGTGTCACCCTTAAAAATGGCAAACTGACTGCCGCTGGCGTGTTCGGCCAATACCGGTCGGATTTCGCCACGGATGACAAAATGATGCTTAAGGTTTTCGCCCATTATGCAGATGATCGACTGGCACTCTACCTATTGGGCTTTCAGGGGGAAATTAACTACGTTCACGATTACAGCCTCAACGGTCTTTAAAAAATCCAAACAAAATTTGTTTATAGTCAAATAGTTAAGAGGTTATTCTAATTAACTTTCTATGCCACCATGTGCAGTTGACCATTCAACCGGGGAGTGCAGAAAGGACTCAATTTCTGCAATAGCCTTGGTCTCCATAAGGTTTTCATTCTTGCAGACTTCCAGCACATCCCACCAGGTAGTCAAGTGGTGTAGATTAATACCAATTTCACCCAGATTTTTTCGTGTATCTGGAAATATGTCATAAAAAAAGATCACGAAAGTGTCACTAACCGTAGCACCAGCGTCACGGAGGGCCTGACAGAATTTGATTTTGCTGCCACCATCTGTGGTTAGATCCTCAACCAATAGAACTCTCGAGCCTTCCTTCAGATCACCCTCGATCTGCGCATCACGCCCAAAGCCTTTCGGTTTTTTTCGAACGTACTGCATGGGTAAAGACAAACGCTCTGCAAGCCAGGCGGCAAAAGGGATTCCGGCTGTTTCTCCGCCGGCAATGCCATCGATAGATTCAAAGCCTATATTGCGGAGGATTGTCGAGGCACCGAAATCCATCAACGTCGATCTCACACGTGGAAATGAAATAATCTTCCTGCAATCGATATACACAGGGCTGATTTTTCCTGACGTTAATTGAAAGGGATCATTCGGACGGAAGTTGATTGCACCAATTTCAATCAGCATCTTTGCAGATAACTGAGCAATCAATTTGGGGTCAGGAAAGCTGTTGAACGACATCATTGCACCTGTATAGCGAATCGCGAGAAAAGAAGGGAGTAGTAGTGGCTCTCAGTGATTAATCTTGCTCAAAAGCAAGCAGCCGAAATTTTGCCAGAACATCAGTCGATATTCCATTTAATCACGTGAAATCCAGGCAGGTTTTATTCCCCAAAAACCAATAACAAAAGGGGCCAAGTATCCACACAGCTATCTTATTTAACATAATATACATTATGCGCATACATTAATCGGACAGAAATAGCGCTAAATCAAGCCTGGAGCCGATTAGAGAGCCAAAGCAGCCTTGTGCAGCGAAATCAGCCCTGACAGATTGTCAGTATGCTCTGGCGTTAAGATCGACACATCCCGAACACCGAACAATGGCATGACCAGGTGTTTGGGTTCCCACCAATGCCGCCAGGACAGCTCGTTAAAGTACAACCGGCCACCACGGATCTCCCAGTTCTTCCAACCAAGATGGTCCAGGTGGCCGCATTGGGAAAGAATCAGTCTGACGGCCCAGCGCGGTGCTCTCTCAGCCTGCCAGCGGTACCAGGTGCGCGGGCTGATGTCACAAAGGGTAATTGCGTCAGCCACCGACATGCGCGCCATATAGCGGGCTTCGCGGATATCTGAGGTGATGTTGAGACGATTACTCGGGACGTAGGACACGGCGAGCCAACGAATCAACCTCCTCAAAGCGCTCAGCAATCAGTGCAAACGTTGAAGATAAATTAAGGGGTTCGTCCAGCATGGCACGGACAGACTCAAGCTGAGACCATTCATCAATAATGGAATGAAGCGCATCCAGTTCGGACAATACCTGTTCAACCTCGTCAGAGGCACGACCAAGGCCGGTTTTGTTCTGGGCGATTAATTCAAGACTCATAAATCAGCACTCCGCTAAGCCACTAGGTGAAGTTGTGGGCGCGTTATCGGCATCGGCATCCGGTACCAAGAAGGCGGTTTGACGGATTTGACCTCAATAACTTGAGTAGAGCGAACTGTGGGAGGAACCCGAGTCACATCATAAGGGATAGAAATATCAATACCGATCTGAAGCAACCGCGACCGGTGTATGTAGTACTGACTGTTCCGAGCTATCGGCTGGCCATGAAGCCATTTGAAAGCAACAGCCTGTGTAGAGTTTGCAGATTGAGTGCTGTTAACAATATTGCGGATAAGCAATTGCTCAGAAATCATTTCATATCTTGTATGTGTCATATCATCGAGCCTCTTAAATATATTTTCGATGTCAGTGAGATGAGGCAAAAAATCAGCTTCGTTGAGCCTGCCATATAGGCGTAAATTGTGGCGTTCTAGCCAAGGTTGTTTAAATGAATGTTCTTCTCTGATAAGTCCTAATTCCTGACAAAATTCAATGAGTTGGTTGTAATAAATAGCATCCTCCTTAGATGCGTTCTTTAAGTTTTTAGCCCGATGGGCAGAAAGCTCAAAAGCCTTGTTATAAAGTTTTTTATAAAGCCACTTTGAGTTTTGATACCAATCGACTGTTTTACCATTTACATGGAGATTAGCCGTTTTCCCTCTACCAAGGGACTGGCTAGAGATGCCACGAAGAAAGGCATCTTCTGTACCAGGTGGCACCGAATGATTACGCGTCCAGTCAATATGATCGATAAGGGCACCATCCGTAACCAGTTGGACCTTGCCGCCCTCCTCACCCTGGCGGTATTTAACTTGGGTACATTTAGTGAATGGCGGAAGGTCAACAGAAGCGAGAACCTGATTATAGACCTTGATGCAATCATCAATGGTCTCAAGACCAAATAGGTTATCTATACGATGAAACCGGCTGGCATTGCCAGTAATTTTGACTCTGGACCCATCACACCGAACGGTCAGCTTGGTGGAATGTGACCCTTCAACTAATTTGAAATTGGGTGATTCACTAATTGGTTCACCAGTAGAAAGCTCAACACGAATCACCATCTGTTCACCCACCAAAGGCAAAGGCCTTTGGTGGTCTTGGTGGACGTTCAGCTTATCAATGAACCACGTCAAAACGGTTTAAATCCTTCCCATAAATTCCGGATGTCCGGAGTTAGTTTGTATGTAATAAGGACACAAACTGCCCTCCTAAAAAAACATGTCAATCCCTTTGTGGCATAACTTTAATATACCCTGAAGGGTATTATCAACGCCACAATGTAAATATTGGAACTAAAATATGCTCACAGAAGAACTTGAGATGGTAGATATGTCCTTTGGAGAGAATTTAAGACGGCTTAGAAGGGATAAAGGGTTAACCCAGGCCGAGCTGGGGAAACTAGCAGATATGAAAATCACCCATATGTCTAAATTGGAAAATGATACTGGGGATCCAAAACTATCGACGCTGTACAAGCTGATGAGTGCCCTAGAGTGCTCAGCGGATACCTTGCTAATGGATGCGGACAAAGTTGGAGTCGACGGAGTGCTTCAAGCATCGTTTGACAGGGCGCAGCAGCTGCCCAAGCGCAAAAAGGCGATTGTCATTGAGCTAATCGACAGTTTTTGTATCGCTGACGGCATGAGTGAGATGTTCAACTCTAAGGGATGGACCTACCGAGACGGGCCAACAAAGCCCATTACGGAAGGTCTAGAAGCTGAAGATTGAGATGGAAAAAGGGCCTCAGATCTAGTTTATCCCACATGTCAAAAAGTCCCATCATGGGAGTGATACGGGGCATTAGAGTGCCCCGTATGAACTAATTCAATCAGCATTAGAAATGGGCCTTTTCTTGTACCGGAGTCTCACCCATGAGACTAAGTGGCGGTGTTACTAGGACCGCCACTCCGAAGGCAGGTCAGGAGCCCCCTAACCAAAGAAGTTTAACGGCGTAAAACCGGCAGTAGCCGAGCATAACCAACCACTGCACGTTAAGCGGCCTTAGATGGGCCGTGAGCCGCTTATGCGGCGGTAATCAGTAAGGAATGAATCCGAAGGACAACACAAGGGTTTAGGGCATTAGATCGCCGCAGGGAAGCTAAACGCGCTTATCTGCTCGCTCGCATTGCTTCGCTCGACAGATCGCGCCTGGGCTGGTGGGTGTGCGGCGTGGCGGCGGGCAAGCCCTGCCCTGCCACTTGCCGCTCGCCCTCCACCCATGACTCACATAACATATTGATTTTGTTATACATTATGCGCATATATAAGGCTGGCACATTTTTAAAGGAGTTCAATATAGAGACGACTTTAATCCGAAATATTATAATAAAACGCCCGGTGAACTCGCAGCAGATTGGTACATGTCAGCACAACCGGCGATAAAATCACGATTAAAGCGCAACAAGGAAGATCCCATGCTGGTATACAAGGTAGTAACTGCAAAGAAAGGGTTTGTCGAACTGGAAAAGGAAGTCTCATTGCTATTGAACAAGGGCTGGAGGCCCGTAGGCGGCGTAGCGTTCAATAACGGGTATCCGTACCAGGCAATGGTTGGCAAAAAGGTAACGACCAACCAGAGTGATAAAGTACAGGAATCAGAGATAGCCCCCCTTCCCCATGGCGCGGTCGACGCCATGAAAAAAATAGATTCACTAACATGAAGATTGAAAAACGCCGAGGTGACGCCTGCAGACTGGATTAGAGGTCCAACCAGTGGGGATCGGTACCGATTATTCGAGACACCCCGATCCCCCTTAAAATATGATCCTGTTGGAAAGAGTAGCACTGCAAAGGTGGTATAAGCCGCTACAGAATCCTTTTTTCTAGGTCACATCCGCATGGTCACAAATTCTTCAGCCGCTGTTGGATGAATACCTATTGTGGCATCAAAATCTGCTTTGGTGGCACCCATTTTTACAGCAATCGCGATTCCCTGGATGATTTCACCCGCACCCTCACCCACCATGTGACAACCAACCACCCTGTCGTTGTCATTGACAACTATCAGCTTCATAAAGACTTTCCCGTCTCCGCCGCCCAGTGTCTCTTTCATCGCTCTGAATCTACTGCGATAAATGCGAATGTTATCGCCGTATTGCCCCCTGGCCTGCTCTTCAGTCAACCCGACAGATGCCGTATTGGGTTGACTGAATACGGCTGTGGGTATATTTGTATAATCAATCGTCGTGGGGACACCGGTGACAAGAGTTTTAGTCAGTGCCATACCCTCGTTAATGGCGACGGGCGTTAATTCAACTCGACCAATGACATCACCAATGGCATAGATTGACGGTTCTGCTGTCTGGAAATAATCATCTACAATGATCGCACCATTGGAGCGGGTTTCAATGCTTGTATTCTCAAGGCCAAGTCCGTCAATGTTTGGGCGGCGGCCTGTCGCATACATCACAAGGTCTGCTTCAATGCTGTCGCCATTATTGAGGGCTGCCCTGAAAAGACCACTATCCATTTTTTCTATAGCCTCGATACCAGTTGAAAAATGAAGTCTAACCCCCTGTTTTTCAACCTCTTCTTTTAGAACCTCACGCACATCCTGATCGAAACCACGAAGAAACAGGTCACCCCGATACAACAAGTGAGTATCAACGCCGAGCCCATTGAATATCCCGGCAAATTCAATGGCGATATAGCCGCCACCCACGATCACTATGCGGTCCGGGAGGCTATCCAGATAAAAAGCTTCGTTGGATGTAATGGCGTATTCTTTACCGGGAAAGTCCGGCACAAAGGGCGTACCCCCTGTGGCAATCAATATTTTTTTGCACCGGTAAACCTGATCATTTACTTCAACACTATCTGGACCGAGGATTTTGGCCCAACCCTCAACCAGCTCCACGCCGGCCTTATCAAGTAAGTTGCCGTAGATATCATTAAGCCGCTGGATTTCACGATTTTTATTGTCCCGAAGTGTTGGCCAGTCGAAACTTGATTCACCCACCTGCCAACCGAAACCTTTGGCAGTACGAAATTCTTCGCGGAACGACGAGGCATACACGAAAAGTTTTTTGGGAACACAGCCGACATTGACACAGGTTCCACCAAGATACTGTGATTCGGCCACCATGACTCGCAGGCCCTGCTGGGCGCACATGCGTGCTGTTCTTACTCCGCCAGAACCAGCACCAATCACAAACAGGTCAACATCATGGTCAGCCATGATTTCTCCTCAATTTCAGGTTTATTGCTTAAACCAGGACAACTTCTCGTGAAGTTTGACCACATCACCCACAATGATCAAGGTGGGGGCCTTGGCCTTGGCTTCGCGCACTATATCCGGCAAGGTTTTTAGGTCGCCAATAAATACCCGCTGATTGACGGTTGTGCCCTTTTCTATCAAAGCCGCCGGTGTAGTTGGCGTTTTCCCGCGCCGAATTAACTCCCGGCAAATACTCTCCAGCCCACTGAGCCCCATGTAAAACACCAGGGTCTGATTGGCTGCAACAAGATCCTGCCAGTTCAAATCCAGTGAATTATCTTTCAGGTGGCCTGTTATGAAACGAACTGATTGGGCGTAGTCCCGGTGGGTCAGGGGTATGCCTGCATAGCTGGCACAACCGGAAGCGGCTGTTATACCTGGCACCACCTGGAAAGGGATCCCGCGTTCTGCAAGGTGTGAAATTTCTTCACCACCACGGCCAAAAATAAAAGGGTCGCCACCTTTCAGACGTAAAACACGTTTGCCCTGCAGGGCATATTCAGCAAGCTTTTCATTGATATTATCTTGGGTGACCGGGTGGTCTCCGGCGGTTTTTCCCACATAGACCAATTCTGCATCGCGGCGCACCAGCGCCAACACTTCCTTTGAAACCAACCGGTCATAAAGGACGATATCCGCCTTTTGCATCAAGCGCAGTGCACGAAATGTCAGGAGATCGGGATCGCCCGGCCCGCCTCCAACCAGATAAACTTCTCCGAGCTTTTTTGAAGCGGGGTTAGCTAGTTTCTGCTGAATGCGACTTTCCGCTTCATCCAGTTTTTCTGCATAAACCAACTCGGCAATATCACCTTCAAAAACTTCTTCCCAGAAAGCTTTACGGGAAAGCCCGTCATTGATTTTGCGCTTAACATGATCACGATATTTCCCAGCTATCGCAGCAAGCTTGCCATAACCGGCAGGGATTGATGATTCCAGCCGGGTACGAAGCATTCTCGCTAATACTGGCGCGGTACCGGCACTGCTGATAGCAATTTGTACTGGCGATCGATCAACGATGGAGGGAAAAATGACACTGCACAGCTCGGGGTTGTCTACCACGTTGACAGGAATATTCCTGGCCTGGGCGAGCTCTGAGACACGCCGGTTAACCGCTGTGTCATTCGTGGCCGCAACCACCAGGACAGCCCCGTTGAGATCAGCATCCTCAAACTCACGATTTACAAGTGTCAGGCCAGATTCGTGAGCCAGTTTTTGAATGGATGAGTTAATCTCTGGCGCAATCACCTCAATAGCCGCACCAACAGCCATTAACTGGCGGAGTTTTCGCAGGGCTATTTCGCCGCCGCCAACCATGACGCAGCGTCTATCGCGAAGATTATGAAATAACGGCAACAGATCCATCGTTAAACTCTGGCTCAATGGCGCCCAATCAGCCAATGCTGATCTGGTCACCCATATAGGGCTGTAGCACCTGTGGAATAGTGATGGAGCCATCTGACTGCTGGTAATTTTCCATCACGGCGAGCAACGTGCGGCCCACAGCCAATGCAGAGCCGTTCAGGGTATGTAGCAATTCCGGTTTGCCGGTCTCCGGATTGCGCCAGCGGGCTTGCATCCGGCGGGCCTGAAAATCACGAAAGTTACTACAGGATGAGATTTCGCGGTAACGCTGCTGGGATGGCAGCCATACCTCGATATCATAGGTGCGAGCGGCAGAAAACCCCAGGTCGCCACCACAGAGGATAATGGTTCGGTATGGAAGCTCCAGCTTCTGCAATATTAGCTCTGCGTGGCCGGTCAGTTGCTCCAGTGTTTCGGTGGATTTTTCCGGATGGACAAACTGAACCAGCTCTACTTTTTCAAATTGGTGCTGACGTATCATGCCGCGCGTATCCTTGCCATAACTGCCGGCTTCGCTACGAAAACAGGGGCTGTGGCAGGCAAATTTTACCGGCAATTGAGTCGCATCGAGAATGGCATCGCGAAAGACATTGGTGACGGGAACTTCGGCCGTCGGGATCAGATAAAGGTCGCGATCGTCAGTTAACTTAAAAAGGTCCTCTTCAAATTTCGGCAACTGCCCTGTACCAAACAACGACTCGCTGTTGACGATATACGGCACATTGATTTCCTGGTAGCCGTGCTCGAGCGTATGTGTATCCAGCATGAACTGGATCAGTGCGCGATGTAACCGGGCAATATCCCCTCGCATAACGGAAAACCGAGAACCGGTAATCTTGGTGGCTGTTTCAAAGTCAAGGAGCCCACAACGCTCACCAAGGTCCACATGATCCCGCACGTCAAAATCAAAAGTTCTGGGTTCGCCCCAGCGACGAACCTCTACGTTATCCTCTTCGGACTTGCCTGAAGGGACTTCCTTATCGGGGATATTGGGCACATTGCGCAAATAATCATCCAATTGGCACTGAACGGCGTCGAGCGCATCGTCAGCTTTCAAGGCAGCAATTTTTAACGCCTCGCCCTTCTCTTTGAGAGGTGCAATATCGTCACCTCGCGCCTTGGCCTCGCCAATCGCCTTACCCATGGATTTTGCGTAAGCATTTCGTTCGGCCTGCAGTGATTGGGCTTTCTCCAGAAGGTCACGACGCAGTGCCCCCAGTTGATTGAGTTTTTCGACATCGAGAGTGAAACCCTTTACTGCCAGGGCAGCGGCCACAATTTCCGGTTGAGAGCGAACGTATTTGGGATCCAGCATGGGGAGGGAAAGTCCTAAAGCAAACGAGTCAGCACAATGGCAACCAGGGTTCCGGAGAGGCATAGGACCAGACTCAGGAAAACATAGGCGCCAGCCAGCGCAAGGTGGCCATTTTGCCACAAAGCGAGCGTATCAAGCGAGAAGGCTGAGAAAGTCGTGAATGCACCGATAAAACCCACCATCAACAGATCCCTTAATGCGGCGGGCAGTATGCCACGCTCTATGATGAGTACGTAAAAAACACCCATCAATACAGAACCTGCCACATTAACGAGCAAGGTGCCGAGGGGAAAACGGTTACCGAACAGCGAAAAGACCAGCGAATTCACACCAAAGCGGGCCATTGCCCCCAGCGCGCCGCCAGTCGCAACCACTAGCCATTGCATCAATCATTCCCCTGATAACGTTTGACCGTGCTCGCTTCATCAAGAGTACGGAGATGGCGCAGTTTTTCGGCGATCTGTTTCTCTAGCCCCCGATCTGAAGGGAAGTAGTATTGTTTGTTTTTGAGCGCCTCGGGAAAATAGTTTTCTCCGGGTGAGTAGGCCCCTGGCTCATTGTGCGAATAACGATATTCTGCGCCATAATTAAGGGATTTCATCAGTGCAGTGGGTGCATTTCGCAAATGCAGGGGAACATCATGGCTTGGCATGCTGCGCACATCATCTTTGACCTGATTAAAGGCCTGATAAACAGCATTGCTCTTCGGGGCTGCCGCAAGATAGAGAACAGCCTGGGCAATAGTCAACTCACCCTCGGGACTACCCAAACGCTCCTGGGTTTGCCAGGCATCAAGGGCAATACTCAAAGCTCGCGGATCAGCATTGCCAATATCCTCACTGGCCATCCTTACCACACGGCGGGCGATGTAAAGAGGGTCACAGCCGCCATCCAGCATGCGTGTATACCAATAGAGCGCAGCATCCGGTGATGAGCCTCTCACCGCCTTGTGAAGTGCGGAAATCTGATCATAAAAGTATTCCCCGCCCTTGTCGTAGCGACGGGTATCACCCAGCAATACTTCTTCTACCGTTTCCCGAGTGATCTGTCCGTCGTTTGCGAGATCACTGGCAATCTCCAGCAGATTCAGGGCTTTTCTGGCATCGCCATCCGCCGCAGCCACCAGTAACTGTACGGCATCCTCCGCAATATCGAACTTTCCAGCGCCCAGGCCTCTTTCAGTATCACTCAGGGCATGTTGAATGATGCGTGTCAGCTGCACAGTATCAAGACTGCGCAAAACGTATACCCGGCAACGCGAAAGCAATGCATTGTTCAGCTCAAAAGATGGGTTTTCCGTGGTTGCACCAATCAGCACGACAGTGCCATCTTCCACATAGGGTAAAAAAGCATCCTGTTGCGATTTATTGAAACGGTGTACTTCGTCAACAAAAAGGATCGTCCGGCGCGATTGCTGATCGCGAATCGCCTGGGCCTGGGCAATCGCCGTCCTGATCTCTTTCACTCCTACCAAAACAGCAGAGACCGCTTCCAGGTGTGCATCCACAGAGTTGGCCACCAGGCGTGCCAGTGTGGTTTTACCCACTCCTGGAGGGCCCCAAAAGACCATTGAATGGAGTTGGCCACATTGGATTGCCTCACGAAGAGACCGCCCTTCACCTATCAAATGCGCTTGCCCGGCAAACTCCTCCAGCGAACGCGGGCGCATTCGGGCTGCCAGTGGCTGGGCGATATTCTGGGCGAACAGGTCACTAGTCATCGCGGAGAATATCAACCCCCTCCGGTGGTATAAACGTGAACAACTCGGGGGATAGCTGGCAATTTAATTCGGTATTAGAGAACTCGATTTCAGTGCGTTGGCCCAGGCCATCCCAGAGCTTCATGCCAGTGGGTTTCTTGCCAGCAAAACTGAGCGTCAGCTTTTCATAGAGATTGTCATCCGTTAGTGGAATCAAGGTGAAAACTGACAGCTGACCGTGCTCCACAGACACCTGATAAGTCTGTTCAAGCGCAGCCAAATCACCAATAAAAAGGACTGCCGGTGTTCGGCTAAGATCATTACTAAAAGATCGAACAGTTACCTGCTCAAGATCGGGATCAAACAGCCAGAGCGTTGTGCCATCAGAAACAATCAATTGCTCCATGGGTGGGGCTGTTTCCCAGCGCACCTGACCCGGTCTGGCAGCCTGAAGGTGACCTGAGGTTTGCTGCAGGAGATCCCCTTCAGTGGCATAGACAGTCTGTATAAACGCTGTATCCAGCGTATTCAGATCAATCAGTTGCGCGCGCAGTTTTTGGGCGGCATCTGCCGCACCTTCAGCAAAAAGTAAAGTGCTGATCGACACCATGAAAAGCAGGAAAAGCGACCGCCAAACTCTATTCAACTGTGCCAGCCTCATCAATGATGTCCACTAGTCTCTCCCCGCCCCGGGTGCCAGGACCTCCCGATTACCGTTGGTTCCCATTTCACTCACCACACCAGAAACTTCCATTTGTTCTATCAATCGTGCAGCGCGATTATAGCCAATACGCAATTTTCTTTGCACGGATGAGATGGACGCCTTGCGTGTTTTCAGAACAATGGCTACCGCCTCGTCATACAGCGGATCAGACTCGCCATCACTGTCTGCATCACCACTCTCCGAAGAAAACCCAGGAACCATAATTGAGCTAGTCGCTCCCTCATCCGTAATGTCATCAAGATACTGGGGTTCCCCCCTGCGCTTCCAGTCTGCAACCACTTTATGAACCTCATGGTCATCCACGAATGCACCGTGTACCCGAATTGGCACGCTGGTGCCCGGGGGTAGATATAACATATCCCCGTGCCCCAGTAGCTGTTCTGCGCCACCCTGGTCGAGGATAGTTCTTGAATCAATTTTGGAAGAGACCTGGAATGCTATGCGGGTCGGTATATTGGCCTTGATCAGCCCTGTTATTACATCGACTGATGGACGTTGTGTGGCAAGAATCAAGTGAATCCCTGCTGCCCTCGCCTTCTGTGCGATACGGGCGATCAACTGTTCCACTTTCTTGCCGACAATCATCATCATGTCGGCAAATTCGTCAATGACCACTACGATATAGGGCAGTTTTTCGAGATCCGGCGGCGTCTGACCACCCTCTTCCGAAAACAGACTGGCATTTTCATCGGGGCGCCACAATGGGTCAGGAATGGATTTTCCTGCTGCAGCGGCGTCAGCGACCTTTCGGTTAAACCCGGCCAGGTTCCGCACCCCCATGGCAGACATCAATTTATAGCGGCGTTCCATTTCTCCGACACACCAGCGCAGACCACTGGCAGCATCCTTCATATCGGTGATCACCGGCGTCAGCAAATGGGGGATCCCCTCGTAAACCGATAGCTCCAACATTTTTGGGTCTACCAGGATCAGCCGTACATCTTCCGGACCAGCCTTGTAGAGAAGACTCAGTAACATCACATTAATGCCAACCGACTTGCCTGAGCCCGTGGTGCCCGCCACCAGCAGGTGAGGCATTTTCCCCAAGTCGGCAACGACGGGAAAACCTGAAATATCATTTCCCAAAGCCAGTGTTAGCGGGGATTTGGCATGCTCGTAGGTCTCCGAAGACAACACCTCTGCAAGGCGGACAATTTCACGGTGCTCGTTGGGTATCTCAATGCCAACTACCGATTTGCCGGGAATCACCTCTACAACCCTGACGCTGACAACCGCCAGAGAACGGGCCAGGTCTCTTGCCAAATTACTTATTCTGCTGGCTTTTACACCAGCTGCAGGCTGCAGTTCAAAACGGGTTACTACCGGTCCCGGCAATACTTCAACTACCTCGGCACTGATACCAAAATCCTGGAGTTTCACCTCCAGTTGTCGGGACATCGCTTCAAGGGATTCTCTCGAATAGCCCTTATCATCGCTTTTATCCACTTTATCCAACAAATTGATAGGGGGTAAGCTGCCACTGACCGGTTCGTCAAAAAGTGGGCTTTGCCGCTCTTTTTGCACGCGGACACTAACGGACTCCTGCTTTATCGGTGTCTGAATAGTGGGTGGAATGCGCGTTGCCTCCTTTGCGGCCCTTTTGGCTTTTACCTCGCGCCGCTGAGATTGGGCGACTTCCGCATGCCGGGCTTCTTCCCGGCGAGCCTTGAAATCGGCAATGCTGTGGCGCACCAACTCAAGTCCTCGCAGGGTAAGCCGTCCCGCACCATCAATTAATGCCATCCATGACAAGTCTGTAAATACCGTAAGACCAAATAGAAATATAGCCAAAAGGATTAATGTGCTGCCGACAAAACTGAAGGCTGTAGACGCTGCAGCAGAAACAGATGCTCCCAGTATACCGCCAACCCCAAAGGGCAGCGAAGTTGGCACATTGCCGTAGTGCAGAGCAACGAGCGAGGTGGCACAGGACATGACGAGAATCAGCCCCAGAATACGCAATGCAAAGACAACCCCGTCAAAACCACCCCGCTGCTGACGATAGGCACGGAACACACCCCACGCCCGCACGGCCAACAAAATCGGAAAAAGATAGGAAATATAGCCAAACAGGGAAAAAAACACGTCTGACAACCATGCGCCCATCGGGCCCGCGGCATTTTCAACTCTATTCTCAACACCGGTATGAGACCAGCCAGGATCACTCGGGGTATAACTGATAAACGCCAGCAACAGATATGCACAGACAGCCAGCCAGCCAATCAGCGCACCCTCTCTTAGAATGAGCTGCCCCCTGGAGGGTGACTGCTCACCACTATAATCTCGGGTTTTTGATTGCTGCTTCTCTCTACTCAACTGGGCCATCCAGGTTTTTCATTGCTGTTCGCTATTGTAATGGCAGCAAGTTGAAATACCAGCGGTGCGAGACCGCATAATCCCGGTATATTTTGCCCATAGAGAAATGCTATTTTGTATGCCGTGCTCCATTCTTTATGATAGCCAACGGCTCTTTGGGCCTAACTGAAATCCAATTCTGCAGGAAACCTTAATAATGTCGGCTGTACAACACCATAAACTGATCATCCTCGGCTCCGGGCCCGCTGGATATACTGCTGCTGTCTATGCTGCCCGCGCCAACCTCAACCCGGTCATTATTACCGGCATGCAGCAAGGGGGCCAGTTGACCACGACCACGGATGTAGATAACTGGCCTGGCGATGCCGAGGGTGTGCAGGGGCCTGACTTGATGATGCGGATGCAGGCTCACGCTGAGCGCTTTGATACACGCATCATTTTTGACCATATTGAGCATGTTGACTTGAAACAGCGCCCGTTTTTGCTTAAGGGCAGTCAAACCTTCAGTTGCGATGCACTGATTGTTGCCACAGGGGCTTCTGCACAGTATCTAGGATTGCCATCGGAGGAAGCGTTCATGGGCAAAGGTGTAAGCGCCTGTGCTACCTGTGACGGCTTTTTCTACCGCGGACAAAAAGTCGCTGTTATCGGCGGTGGCAATACAGCTGTCGAGGAAGCGCTTTACCTGTCAAATATCTGCAGTGAGGTCACACTGATTCATCGGCGAGAGACCCTACGCTCCGAAAAAATATTACAGGATAAGCTCTTTGAGCGTGCCAAGAACGGTAACATCAAACTCCTTTGGAATCACACTCTGGACGAAGTACTGGGTGATGACACCGGGGTTACAGGGTTGCGCGCTGTGAGCACACTTGATGACAAGGCTACAAACATTGCCTTATCGGGTGTATTTATTGCCATTGGCCACAAACCGAATACGGATATATTTACAGGCCAACTCGAGATGAAAAATGGCTATATCATTGTTCACGGAGGTAGCAATGGAAATGCCACAGCCACCAGCGTAGACGGTGTCTTTGCCGCTGGCGATGTTGCCGATCACGTGTATCGTCAGGCTGTCACTTCTGCCGGTTCCGGTTGCATGGCGGCGCTGGATGCCGAAAAATATCTTGACGCGTCAGCTTGATAATGCAAGAAAAGTTAACCCCGCTGGATAACAAGAACCCGGTTTTTCCAAATCCTGAAAAGGCTTTGAAAGAACCAGCAGGGCTACTGGCTATTGGCGGGAACCTTACAACAACGACCCTTTTGTCCGCCTATCGTCAGGGTATTTTCCCCTGGTATGAGCATGGGCAACCTATATTGTGGTGGTCTCCCGACCCCCGGGCAGTTATCTACCCGGAACAGATACACATTTCACGATCATTAAAAAAGTCGATAAAACGCAGTAACTACCAAGTACGGACTAACACAGCTTTTTCATCAGTTATTGAGCTCTGTGCCGCCCTCAGGTCTAACAGCCTCAGGGGAACCTGGATTACCCACGAAATGAAGAACGCCTACAATGCACTTCATCGAGAAGGTCATGCACATTCGGTGGAAATCTGGCAAAACAACATACTTATCGGAGGGTTATATGGCGTCCTGATAGGACGTGTGTTTTGCGGCGAGTCGATGTTCAGCCTGATTAAGGACACCTCCAAAATGGCCCTTGTGACATTAGCTGAAATGATGTGCCGTCAAGGGGGAACTTCTTTGATCGATTGCCAAGTCAGCAATGACCACCTGTGTTCGATGGGTGCAACAAGCATTCCGCGAGTAGCCTTCCTCGATCAGCTACAGATACTGAAGGACAAACCTTTCGACGGAAATTTTGGGCATAGCCCCCCTGTGGGTTTAAACTGACAAGACAACACTCACCAAGTTAAGCAGTATTATTATGTCCAGGGATATTTCGCCAGATGTCAAGGCCATCAGACTTTTCCTGACTGAGCCACATGCCTGTAGTTATCTTCAAAATCAAGAAGCGACAACAGCGTTTGTCGATCCCGGTCTAAGGATTGACAAAAATCTCTACAGTTACCTGTCTGGCATGGGTTTTCGTCGCAGTGGACGGTATATCTATGCTCCTCGCTGCAAGCATTGTAACGCCTGTATTCCTGCAAGGATCCCGGTGGCGCAATTTAAACCTAACCGCCAACAGCGCCGGTGCCGTAAGCAGAATGGCGACCTCAGTATTTGGCTGACCCGTATGGTCAACGAAAGCGAACACTACCCTCTTTACCGACAGTACCTCAACAGCCGCCATGCCGACGGTGATATGTATCCGCCAACTATTGGTCAATATCGTGACTTCATTAGCAATATTCATGACTATAGTGCCATGATGGAAATTCGCTTAAAGGGTGAGCTGGTCGCGGCAGGTCTAGTGGACATTCTCAATGACGGCCTATCCGCCATCTACACTTACTACTCACCAGGGTTATCGAAGCGCAGTCTTGGCACTTTCTCGATTTTGGCAGAACTCATATTGGCAAGAGAGCTGGGACTTCCCTACCTTTACTTGGGATACTGGATAAAGGACAGCCCAAAAATGGCTTACAAGGACAGATATCAACCGTTAGAGTTACTCAGGGATGGTGAATGGGCACCAATGAATTGACATTACCCGATTTTCAGGCAGAATGCGCCACTTCCAGAAGAAACCGTTCGCGGAGAATACAGGCAGCATGTCGAAAGAAGATCATATTGAGATGGAAGGTGAAGTGGTAGACACACTTCCCAATACAACCTTTCGCGTAAAACTGGAGAATGGGCACATTGTTACAGCACATATTTCCGGAAAAATGCGCAAAAATTACATACGCATCCTTACCGGAGACAAGGTCAAAGTCGAACTTACACCCTATGACCTGAGCAAGGGTCGAATCACCTATCGTGCTCGCTAATTCGACTCTTTCGACATCACAATCAAGCCTCTTCAACCTCTGTCTCAATCAGCAACTCACCGTCTTCCGATACAGAAACGTGTACAACACCTCCAGTAGATAAAGTGCCGAACAACACTTCTTCTGCCAGTGGCTTCTTGATTTTTTCCTGTATCAAACGAGCCATGGGGCGAGCACCCATTTTCTCATCATAGCCACGTTTCGCTAACCAGTCTCTCGCCTCGTCATCAACCTCGAGCAATACGCGCTTGTCATCCAGTTGTTGCTGTAACTGGCTGAGGAACTTGTCAACCACGGTATGAATCACGCTGCTGTCCAGCGACTTGAACTGAATAATTGCATCCAGACGGTTTCTGAACTCGGGCGTAAACAATTTGGTAATCGCGGCCATGCCATCCGTTGTATGGTCTTGGGGCGTAAAACCAATGGAGCTGCGACTCATCTCCTCGGCACCGGCATTGGTCGTCATAATCAGAATGATATTTCTGAAATCGGCCTTTCGCCCGTTGTTATCAGTAAGTGTTCCGTGGTCCATCACTTGCAATAAAAGATTGAAAACCTCCGGGTGGGCTTTCTCAATTTCATCAAGCAAAACAACAGCATGGGGATTTTTAGTCACAGCATCCGTTAACAGCCCCCCCTGGTCAAAACCCACATAACCCGGGGGGGCACCTATCAGCCTGGAGACGGTATGCCGCTCCATATACTCCGACATATCAAAACGCAGCAATTCGATACCCAGCACTTCAGCCAGTTGCCGCGACACCTCGGTTTTACCCACCCCTGTCGGCCCGGAAAACAGGAAAGAACCAATCGGCTTTTCGCCTTCCCGAAGACCGGCACGAGCCAGCTTGATCGACGTAGAAAGGGCAGTAATCGCTTCATCCTGGCCAAAAACTACCATTTTCAGCTTGTCTGTGAGACCTTTCAGCTGCTCTTTGTCAGAGGCAGAGACACTTTTTGGCGGAATTCTTGCCATCTTCGAGACAATCGCCTCAACATCACCAACACCGACGACTTTTTTTCGTTTCGAAGGCGGCTGTAACTGCTGATAGGCACCTGCCTCATCAATAATGTCTATTGCCTTGTCTGGCAAAAAACGATCATTAATGTGGCGTGCAGACAGTTCTGCTGCGGCTTTCAGGGCAGCCTGGGTAAACTTCAGCTTGTGATGCTCTTCAAAACGGGACTTGAGCCCCTTAAGAATACCCACAGTCTCTTCAACAGTGGGTTCAGACACATCAATTTTCTGGAAGCGACGAGACAGAGCCCTGTCTTTTTCAAAAATGCCGCGATACTCCTGAAATGTAGTAGAACCGATACAACGGATTTTCCCGGAGGTCAAAAGGGGCTTTAACAAATTTGAGGCATCCATAACACCACCGGATGCAGCGCCAGCGCCGATAATCGTATGAATTTCGTCAATGAAGAGGATCGCACCTTCTTTTTCGCGAAGTTCAGCAAGCACCCCTTTGAAGCGCTTCTCAAAGTCACCACGGTATTTTGTGCCGGCTAACAAATCCCCGAGATCAAGGGCATAGACAACGCTATTACGAAGTGTATCTGCTACCTTCTCTTCGACGATCATTTTAGCGAGACCTTCAGCGATAGCCGTTTTACCGACACCGGCTTCACCGACCAGTAGCGGATTATTCTTGCGGCGACGAGCCAGCACCTGGCAGACACGCTCCACTTCTTCAACACGCCCCACGAGGGGATCGATATAGCCTTTACTGGCCTGGGCATTTAAATTAGTGGTGAATTGCTCCAACAGGCTACTGCTGTTGTTTTCCGCATCCGCAGCACTTTCTTCCTGAGGAGACTCACCATCGTGCTGCTCCGACTGGTCTGCGTATTTGGAAATCCCGTGGGAGAGATAGTTGACCACATCAATTCTGGCGACATTTTGCAGACGGAGGAAGTACACGGCCTGACTTTCCTGCTCGCTGAATAACGCAACCAGTACATTATCGCCCTGCACCTCGCTTTTACCAGAGGATTGCACATGAAACACGGCGCGCTGAAGAACACGTTGGAAACCGAGTGTTGGCTGAGTGTCTCTTTCATCAAGCTCATCGGGGATTATCGGTGTTGTGGACTCAATAAACTCATCCAGGTCGTGGCGAAGCACATTGATGTCAACGCCACAGGCTCTCAATACCTTGAGTGCTGACTCGTTATCCAGCAACGCGAGCAGTAGATGTTCTACTGTCATGAATTCATGACGTTTGTGACGGGCCCCTTTAAAGGCCTTATTCAGACTGAGCTCAAGCTCTCTGCTTAACATATATCGATACCTTTAAACTCTATTTTAGAGATCATCATCTTCCGAGGGTTCTACTTCGCAAAGTAATGGATGTTCATTCTTCCTGGCATACTCATTCACTTGTGCGACTTTGGTTTCTGCAACATCCTTCGTGTATACACCACATACGGCCTTGCCGTCCAAATGGACCTTCAGCATTACCCGCGTCGCCACCTCACGATTCATGCCAAAGAAGATTTCCAGTAACCCTACAACAAACTCCATCGGAGTATAATCATCATTAAACAGAACCACCTTGTATCTCTTTGGGCGTTTGAGTTCAGGTGATGCCGCTTCGACAACAGCAGCGGTATTGTGTTGCCACTCCTGTTGCTCATCGTCTTTTTCACCAAAATAAATCTTTAAGCTCATTTTCATTAATCTTGTCGGAATCAACAGCTTCTATCTTACATATTAATACGCTATCTGCGGCCCTATTCTAGTGTTAAGAATAAGTTTATGTCGATTTTTTGCGATTATGGGAGACTTGACTTGATCGGTTTTTCATTATAGAAAACGCGCTTGAGCAAAAAATAAACACTATAAATACTATTAAATTAGCAGGGTTATAACCTGCGGCTGTATAACAGCCATGCTTATAATAGAAAACCCGATGAGAGGTTGTGTATGCCGTCAGGAACAGTCAAGTGGTTTAATAATGCTAAGGGCTACGGGTTTATTCTGTCGTCAGATGGCGTGAGTGATGTCTTTGCCCACTACTCCGCTATCAACATGGAAGGCTATAAAACCTTAAAAGCTGGCCAAGAAGTGTCATTTGATCTCGCCGAGGGCCAAAAAGGCCTGCATGCTTCCAATATTATGCCTTTGGCCAACCACGAAGAGGTTACCCCGACAGAACCTGAATCCGGTGAACACTTAGAAAATGGAAATAATTAGTGCCTTCCTGGTCATAAAAAAACCCCCGTCTCATCCCTGAGCCGGGGGTTTTTAATAACAAAGCTTACATTCTGGCGATCATCGCATCGCCAAATTGGGATGACGATAACAAGGTTGCACCATCCATGAGACGCTCAAAGTCGTATGTGACCTTTTTCTCGGAAATCGCGCCCTCGATCCCTTTGATTACCAAATCAGCGGCTTCATTCCAGCCCATGTGCCGAAGCATCATTTCAGCAGAGAGGATCAGTGAGCCGGGGTTAACCTTATCCTGGCCAGCGTATTTGGGTGCAGTACCATGGGTAGCCTCAAAAATCGCAATATTATCAGAGAGGTTAGCTCCCGGGGCTATGCCGATACCGCCCACCTGGGCAGCAAGCGCATCCGACAGATAGTCACCATTCAAATTAAGCGTGGCTATGACATCGTATTCAGCCGGACGCAAAAGAACCTGTTGCAACATCGCATCTGCAATCACTTCCTTGATAACAATTTCTTTGCCCGTGTTCGGGTTCTTCATGACCTGCCAGGGCCCACCATCCAGAGGTTTCGCACCAAACTCATCTCTGGCCACTTCAAAGCCCCAATCGCAAAAAGCACCTTCGGTGAATTTCATGATATTACCCTTGTGAACCAGGGTGACAGAGGATTTATCCTGATCGATCGCATATTGAATGGCTTTACTGACCAGGCGCTTGGTACCCTGCTCTGAAACAGGCTTGACACCGATACCACAATTTTCCGGGAAGCGGATTTTGGTCACGCCCATTTCATTGCGGAGGAAATTAATGACTTTTTTGGCTTCATCAGTGCCTGCACGCCACTCGATGCCTGCGTAAATATCTTCCGAATTTTCCCGGAAGATGCACATGTCCACTTCACCTGGTTTTTTCACCGGTGAAGGAACACCCTGGAACCAGCGAACCGGGCGCTGACAAACATACAAGTCGAGTTCCTGACGCAGAGCCACGTTCAATGAGCGAAAGCCTCCACCCACCGGCGTTGTCAATGGCCCCTTGATTGAAACACTAAACTCTCTGATGGCATCCAGCGTCTCGGCGGGAAACCAGTCGCCATCATAAATTTCTGCAGCTTTCTCGCCGCAATAAACTTCCATCCAGGAAATTTTCTTGCTCCCTGCGTAGGCTTTTTCAACGGCAGCATCGACAACCTTGATCATCACTGGCGAGATATCTACACCGATACCGTCACCTTCGATGAACGGAATAATGGGGTTGCTGGGAACATTAAGAGAATAATCGGAATTGACTGTAATTTTTTCACCATCAGTTGGTATCTGGATGTGCTGATATCCCATTGTTGGCTCCATATGTTGGGTAGGTTACTAGTGCGTTATTGTAGGGTTTGAAACAAATAATTCTTGGTTTTATTGTTGTATATCTTTAGAAACGCATAAGATGTTATCACAAACACATGTGCTCTTGTAGTTGATTTACATAGCTTCAGGGCATTTTAGTCTCAAAAAATATGCATCCAATCCATGGCCAATCTCCTGCTCTTCAATAAACCCTATGGTGTCTTGAGCCAGTTCTCTGATTGTGACGGGCACCCGGGTCTGGGGCATTACCTGAAGCAACCAGACATTTATGCTGCTGGACGGTTGGACCATGACTCAGAAGGTCTGCTCCTGTTAACAGATGACGGCAAATTACAAGCAATCATCAGCAATCCGAGATACAAACTGAAAAAGACTTACTGGGCTCAGGTCGAGGGCGAAATAACACAACCTGCATTGGCTCAACTGGTGCGGGGCGTGAAGCTGGGGGACGGCATCACTCGGCCCGCCTCAGCCAAACTGATCGAACCACCCCGACTCTGGACACGAAATCCGCCCATAAGGCAACGGCAGAATCAACCTACCAGTTGGATAGAACTGCAAATTTCAGAAGGCAAAAACAGACAGGTACGCAGGATGACTGCAGCAACCGGCTTCCCCACACTGAGACTGATCAGGGTTGCCATTGGTAACTGGGCACTTGGGAGCCTACTGCCGGGACAATACCGCTGGGAAACCATTCATCTACCTACCACAAAACCCCAAAGGCAACCTCCAAAGAGGCCGAAATAATGGATCAAATTCATCTGACGGTAGCCGTGGTTGTAAAACGTGAGCACCACTTTCTTATGGTCAGGGAAATTCGCAATGGACTCGAGCTATACAACCAGCCCGCCGGGCATGTTGAACCCGGAGAGACGCCCATTGAAGCCGCCATCAGAGAAACGTTAGAAGAAACTACCTGGCATGTTGTACCCACCGCCATCATCAGCTTTACTACCTTTCGGGCACCCGCAAACGACACAACCTACTACCGTCTGGCTTTTGCGGCAGATGCTGATCGACTAGACCCGCTACAGGTTATCGATCCGGATATAGAGGAAGCGATGTGGCTGACTTATGAAGAAATACTACAAAAAAGACAACAACTGCGAAGTCCCATGGTTCTCGAAGCAATCGAGGATTACCGAAGAGGCGTCTTCTATTCATTGGATTTACTGAAAACTCACCGGTAAAATCCGCTCCCCTATGAACTCACCAAAAAAAGTCATTGTCGGCATGTCCGGCGGCGTAGACTCTTCTGTCACTGCTTTGTTGTTGCAACAGCAGGGGTTTGATGTGGAAGGTCTGTTCATGAAGAACTGGGATGAGGATGATGGCACCGATTACTGCACTGCCCGCCAGGATCTCAATGACGCCCAGGCTGTTGCAGATTCACTAAACATCCACCTCCATACCGCCAATTTCGCTGCGGAATACTGGGACAACGTTTTTGAGTACTTTTTGGCCGAGTACAAAGCCGGTCGCACACCAAACCCCGATGTCCTCTGTAACCGCGAAATCAAGTTCAAGACATTTCTCGACTACTCCCGCATTCTTGGCGCCGAGGCTATCGCCACAGGCCACTACGCAAGGCGTCTTGACAGCGATGGGCAAACCTTTCTATTGAAAGGGCTGGACAACAACAAAGATCAGAGTTATTTCCTGCACGCTGTTGATGAGGCCGCTTTCTGTCAATCGCTGTTTCCCCTCGGCGAACTTGAAAAGCCGACCGTGCGGGCTCTTGCTGAACAACATGGTCTGGCTACAGCAAAGAAGCGGGACTCCACCGGCATCTGCTTTATCGGCGAACGTCGTTTCAAGGATTTTCTCGAGCAATACATACCGGCACAACCCGGCGATATCGAAAACCCCGAGGGCATCGTTGTCGGTATCCATCAAGGCTTGATGTACCATACGCTGGGACAACGTCAGGGGTTAGGCATTGGCGGTCTCCGAGGTGCCACAGATGACCCCTGGTATGTGGTGGGCAAAGACCTACCCAGAAACGTACTGATTGTCGCCCAGGGTGCGGAGCACCCGCTCTTGTACAGTGACAGCTTGAGTACTGCTGAAGTCCACTGGATCAACGGATTACCCACCCACAATCAATTCCGATGCAAAGCCAAGGTTCGCTACCGACAGGCCGATCAGGGGTGCATCGTCACGAAGAGAGACGATGGCTATCAAATCCTGTTTGATGAGCGACAACGGGCCGTCACCCCCGGACAATCCGTGGTGTTTTACGATGGAGAGATTTGTATGGGTGGTGGAGTCATCAATCACACATGGAACTCAACTGAGTCGTTATGCTGCTAAAGAAACCTACAAAAGATCAGATGATTGCACTCAGTGGTGTGTTTCAGGCTTGTCAACTGGTCGAGACACTGGCAAAAACCGGGTCAATCCCCACCGATCGTTTTCAAGTCTGTATCGAGAGCCTGTTTCAGCAAAACCCGGATAGCACCGAACAGGTATTCGGCTCAGTAGATAATCTCCAGCTGGGCATGGAAACCCTGCAGGAACTACTGACACTACAGACAACCGCCAAGCAGTCCGACACGCTACGTTACGCCGTGGGCGTCATCCATCTATCCAGAAAACTGCTAAACAATAAAACTATGATCAACATGATCGGAGAGCGGCTGGAACAGGCCGATCGCCAGGCAACCCACTTCTCTTCAGTCAGTCATACCAACGTCATTGCGAACCTGGCCCAGATCTATCAGGACAGCATCAGTACATTCCGCTATCGCATTCAGGTAAATGGCTATGCGGGATACCTGCAGCAGGACTCTATTGCTCAACGAATACGCTGCCTGCTTTTTGCCGGCATCAGGGCAGCCATTCTGTGGCATCAACTGGGTGGCAAACGCTATCACTTGATTTTCAGCCGCAAGCAGCTTCTCTCTCAACTCCACGCCCTGCGCACCTAGCGCTTTAAAACAATCAGTAACTTTCCCTGAAAACCCCAACTATTTCGGGTAAAATCTGCGGATTTCCTGACCCGGACACTAGATAACCTCATGAACCTTTCCGAACTTACTGCCATTTCCCCTATTGATGGTCGCTACAGCAGAAAAACCGAGCCACTACGGGTGGCATTCAGTGAATTTGGTTTAATCAAACACCGCGTGACCGTGGAAGTTCGCTGGTTACAACAGCTAGCATCCCATCCGGAGCTGAAGGAAATCCCGCCATTTTCAGATAGCGCCAACGAGGTACTGAATCAGTTGGTGGAAAATTTTGATGAGCAGAAAGCCGAAAGAATCAAAGAGATAGAGCGCACCACCAACCATGATGTAAAAGCGGTTGAATACTTTATCAAGGAATCCATCGCAACAAATCCGGAGTTACTGGCGGTATCAGAATTTGTCCACTTTGCCTGTACGTCCGAGGATATCAACAACATCGCCCATGCGCTGATGTTGAAGGAAGGTCGCGATCAAATCCTGCTGCCACAGGTTGGCCAGATTGTGCACCAACTTAGCGAATTGGCCCACCGTTATGCCGATGTCCCCATGCTGGCTCGCACCCATGGACAGACCGCCTCCCCGACTACGATTGGCAAGGAGATCGCCAATGTTGTCTACCGGATAACGCGACAACTCTCGCAGATTCGGCAGGTATCGTTGATGGCAAAAATTAACGGTGCCGTTGGCAACTACAACGCGCATCTGTCCGCTTACCCAACCGTGGACTGGGCAAGCAATGCAGAAACGTTCATTACAGGCCTGGGGCTGGAGTGGAATCCCTATACCACTCAAATTGAACCACACGACTACATTGCAGAACTGTTTGATGCGATAGCCCGGCTCAATACTATCCTGATCGACTTCAACCGCGATATCTGGGGCTATATTTCTCTCGGCTACTTCAAACAGAAAACCATTGCCGGAGAAGTGGGTTCTTCAACCATGCCACATAAGGTAAACCCGATAGATTTCGAGAATGCCGAGGGCAATCTGGGCATTGCCAACGCCATCTTTACCCACCTGGCACAAAAGCTGCCGATTTCCCGCTGGCAAAGGGATCTCACCGATTCCACCGTACTGCGCAATATGGGTGTGGGTTTCGGATACAGTCTGATTGCCTATCAGTCAACATTAAAGGGTATTGGTAAACTGGAACTGAATCAGCTGCGCTTAGAGGCTGATCTCGATGGTGCATGGGAGGTTCTTGCCGAACCGGTACAAACCGTAATGCGGCGTTACAATATTCCGGAGCCCTACGAAAAACTGAAAGCCCTGACACGCGGGCAGGCGATCACGCGGGAAGCCATTCAGGCATTTGTCGACACACTGGATATCCCTGAAATGGCCAAAACTGAACTGCTCGCTTTAACACCCTCCAATTACATTGGCAGCGCCCCCACTCAGGCGAAAGCGATCTAATTTTTGTCCAGTTTTTTCAGACAGCCCAATTTTTGATGAGTACCACCAGGTTTCAGCGAGGACAGCCATGACCATTCAATCGATTCTTGGAAACTTGTCGACTGAGGAGTTTCTCGCTGAATACTGGCAGAAAAAACCGCTACTGATCCGGAATGCCTTCCCTAATTTTGAGTCGCCCCTAACGCCCGATGAACTGGCAGGTCTGTCTCTAGAAGAAGAGGTGGAATCGCGCATTGTCTTTGAAAAAGGTGAGTCTGGCCCCTGGGAACTTCAGCATGGACCTTTTGATGAGAGTATTTTTGCTCAATTGCCTGAAAGCTGCTGGAGTCTTCTGGTCCAGGGCGCCGATCTGTGGGTGCCCGAAGTCAAGGCTTTGCTGCCCTACTTCAATTTTCTACCGCCCTGGCGAGTCGAAGACGTCATGGTCAGTTATGCCCCGGCCGGCGGTAGCGTCGGCCCCCACTTCGACTATTATGATGTGTTTCTTCTGCAGGGTCAGGGACAGCGTCGTTGGCAGATTGGCAAATTCTGCGATAAACAATCACCGCTTATAACCGGCACACCGCTTCGAATCCTGCAGACCTTTGATGTAGTGGATGAATGGATCCTTCAGCCGGGCGACATGCTTTATCTGCCTCCGGGGATTTCCCATTGGGGGGTTGCAGAAAATGATTGCCTTACCTACTCAATCGGTTTCAGGTCCCCATCGCTCACCGATATGCTTGATGACCTCACTACAGAACTGATGACCCAGGGGAACAGCTGCTACTACCGGGACCCACCCCTTACGCCTGGCATGGCAACTGAAGCGATTGATCCTGCATTCATCGAGCAGGTGCAGGCCATGCTCAGGGAAATGACGGAGGATAAAACATTGCTGGGCGACTGGTTTGCCCGCTACATGACCGCACCGAAGTACCCGGAATTGGTCGATGAAGCGGACGTTGATCGACGCGCCACGATTGATGGAAGACATTATTTGAACGGAGAACAGGTCGATAAATAGCGCACCACCTTCGGCTTGCTGACAGTCACTTGCATTACTTGTCGATAGCAACGCCGCCACCGGGCCAACGGGTATCGGTCACGCCTGAACGACGACCACTCTTTTCAGCAACAGCCTGAACTTTGCCCAGCACACGGGTGTGAGGAGATGTTTCATGCCCCATTTCTTCAAGTATTCGGATAGTATCGGGGCTAATACCTCGCTCAAACACAACCTGGTCAGGCAACCATTGATGATGAATACGGGGTACCGCCGCAGCTTCGGCAATATTCATATCAAAATCGAGATGATTGAGAATATGCTGCAGCACCACCGTGATAATGGTGCTACCCCCCGGGCTGCCCGTTGCCATAATCGGTTTTCCATCCTGGAATACGATCGTCGGCGTCATTGAAGACAGCGGCCGCTTTCCCGGACCGATAGCATTGGCTTCTTCACCGGTCAACCCGTAGGCATTGGGCACCCCGGCTTTTGCCGAGAAATCATCCATTTCATTATTGAGTAGAAACCCTCCGCCCGTCACAGCAATACCACTGCCGTATGAAAAATTCAGTGTATAGGTATTGCTCACTACATTGCCCTGCTCATCCCATACGACAAAGTGGGTTGTTTGGGGGCTTTCTTCAGGCACAGCCAAGTGTGGCTGGACGTCCTCCGACCGACTGGCCCTGTTCAGATCAATGCCCTTGCGCAACTGTGCTGCGTATTGCTTGTCAATGAGCCGGTCTACTGGAACCGGGTAATAGTCCGGGTCACCAAGGTGTCTGCTGCGGTCAGCATAGGCGCGCCGCATGGACTCTATCAGCCGATGCAGGTAAGCGGCGCTATTGTGACCATGGGACGCCAAATCCCAGCCCTCCAGTATATTGAGCATCTGTATGAGATGGATACCGCCGGAGGATGGCGGCGGCATGGAATCAACTCGATATCCACGATAGCTCCCAGATACGGGACGACGCTCAACAACCCGATATTTGACCAGATCGCGGGCTGTGATCAGCCCATTCCCCCTCGCCATTTCATCGGTAATCAGTTTGGCAACCGGACCGCGATAGAATCCATCGGCACCTCTGGTGGCGATAAGCTCCAGCGTGGTCGCCAGATCAGCCTGGCGCCATAGGCTGCCAACCTTTAGCGGCCTACCATCTGAGCGAAAAAAATAGTTGGAAGATGCCGGATGGGACTGTAACCGGGGTGCAGCCTTATCGAGTGAAGCGGCCAGTTCGTGGTTCACAACAAAGCCCTTTCTGGCCAGGGCGATAGCCGGCGCCATAACTTTTGACAGGCTCATCGTGCCATAACGTTCAAGAGCGTGAACCAGACCGGCCACTGTCCCGGGGACACCGGCAGCCTGATGGCTAAATCGGGAGAGTGATTTATCAACTTCCCCATTGTGGTCAAGAAATTGATCCTGTCGGGCGGCAGCCGGAGCCATTTCACGGTAGTCGATAGCCAGTGTTTTATCTTTCTCGGCCAGATATACCATCATGAACCCGCCGCCACCGAGATTACCGGCCTGAGGCAGGGTAACAGCCAGCGCAAAACCAGTGGCGACAGCTGCATCCACCGCATTGCCTCCCCGTTTCAAAATATCGGCGCCCACCTGACTGGCCAGATACTCCTGGGATACAACCATACCGCCACCAGAATAAATCGGATGAAAGCGGTCGTCGTATTCAAAAATTACCGGTGCCCCGTCGGCATAAAGCATCGGCGGCAATAACATTGCCACTAATATTAACCTTAAGATTAAAGCACCCACGTTTATTCCTTGTTGTCTTCCACCACTGATCTTAGCGTAACATCCACCACTGTTTATATGGTCATCCCACAGCTAAGATAAGCAAAAAGAAGGAGTGCTCTGTGGAAACCGTTGATTTTTTTCCTATTGAGGTTGAACAAACCAGCTGGCAAAACTCAAATGTACAGCTTGAGGCGATACGCCATCAGGTGTTCGTCGAAGAACAGCATGTACCCATTGAAGAAGAGATTGATGAGCACGACCCAGTGGCCATGCATTGGCTCGCGTATGGACCTGACGATATTCCTATGGCGACAGCCAGAATGCTGCCAGATGGCCAGATTGGCAGGATGGCTGTCTTAAAGGACTATCGGCAGTTGGGTGTCGGATCGGCACTGATGCGCAAAATGATCAAATACGCCGTCCGTGAGGGGCACCAGGAGCTGACGCTGAATGCACAAATCAGGGCATTACCTTTTTACGAGGGCTTCGGTTTTACTGCACAGGGCGAAAATTTTCTCGATGCGGGTATTCCACACAGAAAAATGGTACTGGACCTGCACCAATTTACAGATCACACGCCAAAACCGGTTCTGAAAGAAATTGCCGAAGAAGATCGCCAGCGAATGTCCGTTGAAGGACTGGATCAATTCCGTGATCAGGCTGTTTCATTGGTACAGCTGGCCCATCGGGAAGTTCGTATTTTTTCAGAGCGACTGGAAGCGGCTATCTACAGCAATACTGAGTTTTGCGATGCCATTTACACATTTGCCACCAGCCACCCACTGGCCAAGGTGAACATACTGGTGAGGGACCTTTATCAGGTGATACATCAAACCAATCAACTCAAGGAACTCTGTCACCGCCTGCCCAGCCGCATCCAGATGCGAAAATTCAATTCACCGGAACCCTGTCTGCACCGTGAGTTTTTATTGATCGACAAGAGCGGCATACTCTACAAGCAAGAGCCCGAACGGTTTATTGGTTATGCCGTGTCATATGCCCCACTGGAAGCAGTTGAACTTGTGGAGGAATTTGATAACCATTGGGAGCAGGGAGAAGTGGACTCCGAATTGCGACGCCTGCACATCTAGAGCGAGACCGCCAATCTTAAATTGACTACGAAATAACAAAAAAACGCCGTTCCCAGGAACAGCGTTTTTCTCGGGCAATATCGACGATTACTGTAACTTCGCCTTCTGCCGATAGGCATGCAACAGAGGTTCAGTATAACCACTGGGCTGAGCACAGCCCTTGAACACCAGATCACATGCCGCAGCAAACGCCACACTGGTATCAAAGTTTGGCGCCATGGGACGGTAATCGGGATCGTCAGCATTCTGGGCATCGACAATTTTAGCCATGCGCTTCATGGTTTCCATCACCTGCTCTTCGCCACAAATCCCATGGCGCAACCAGTTGGCTATGTGCTGACTGGAAATACGCAAAGTCGCGCGGTCTTCCATAAGACCCACATTGTTGATGTCAGGCACCTTCGAGCAACCAATGCCCTGCTCCACCCACCGAACCACATAACCAAGAATGCCTTGGGCATTGTTGTCCAGTTCTTTCTGAATGTCCTCTGCGGTCAGTTCACCATCCAGCAGTGGGATGGTCAAAATATCATCCACACTGGCGGGAACCCGATTCGCCAGTTCATTTTGCAGGGCAAAAACGTCTACCTGGTGATAGTGAATCGCGTGCAATGTTGCCGCAGTGGGTGAAGGTACCCAGGCGGTATTGGCACCTGCTTTTGGGTGGCCTATCTTGGCCACCATCATGTCGGCCATATGGTCTGGAATCGGCCACATGCCCTTGCCAATCTGGGCACGTCCTTTCAGTCCGCAAGCCAGCCCCACATCCACGTTCTGGTCTTCGTAGGCGGTGATCCACTTCAGGGTTTTCAGCTGGCCCTTTGGCGCAAATGGACCCGCTTCCATGCTGGTATGAATCTCGTCACCCGTGCGGTCGAGGAAACCTGTATTAATAAAGACCACACGTTCACTGGCGGCGCGAATACACTCTTTCAGGTTTACAGAGGTACGGCGCTCCTCATCCATAATGCCCACTTTCAGGGTGTTTCTGGGCAAAGCAAGGGCATCTTCCACCGCATTGAACAGGCTGTTGGTAAATGCCACCTCTTCAGGACCATGCATTTTCGGCTTTACGATATAAACACTGCCGGTTTTACTGTTGCGGACGGTGCTGTTGCCTTTCAGGTCATGAATGGCGATCAGGCTGGTGATCATGGCATCCATAATCCCTTCCGGAATTTCATTGCCCCCAGCGTCGAGGATCGCAGGGTTGGTCATCAGGTGACCCACATTGCGGACAAACAGCAGACTGCGACCCGGTAATGCCAGCGTATCACCGGCAGGCGTGGTGTATTCCCGATCGGGGTTCATACGACGCACAATGGTCTTGCCAGCCTTGTTGAGGGTTTCCTCAAGATCGCCTTTCATCAGGCCAAGCCAGTTGCGGTAAACCAGTGCCTTGTCTTCGGCGTCAACAGCGGCCACGGAGTCTTCACAGTCCATGATGGTGGTCAAGGCTGCCTCCATCAGGATGTCTTTGACGCCCGCCGCGTCTGAAGAGCCAATTTGACTGTTTCGATTAATTTGAACTTCCATATGTATCTTGTTGTTTTCAAAAAGTATAGCTCTAGGACTTTCAGCATCTCCCTGGTATCCGACAAATTTGCCCGGATCCGCGAGACCAACCTGACTACCGTCATCCAGCATCACCTGCAACTGGCCATCAATAACACGGTATTGAGTGGCATTTTTGTGGGAGTGACCGGCAAGAGGTGCTGTGTCATCAAGGAGTTTTCGGGCATACGCGATGACCAGGGCACCGCGAGCCGGGTTGTACTTCGCCGTCTTTTCGGCACCATCGGTTTCCGGAAGGACATCCGTACCATACAGTGCATCATATAGACTACCCCAGCGGGCATTGGCCGCATTCAGGGCAAAGCGGGCATTCATGACGGGCACCACCAACTGCGGACCTGCCTGTTGGGCGATTTCGGGGTCAACATTCTCCGTCGTGATCGAGAAACCTTCACCCTCTGGAACCAGATAATCAATTTCTGTCAGGAAGGCCTTGTAGTCGCCAAGGTTGTGAGCCCGACCGCTGTGCTGCTGATGCCAGGCATCAATTTGTGCCTGCAGCTGATCACGCTTTTTAAGCAGTTGACGATTTTTGGGCGCAAATTCATCGATAATTACGCTGAATGACTGCCAGAAAGCTTCCAGGTCTATTCCGGTGCCGGGGATAATGTCGTGTTTGACGAGGTCGTGAATGGCTTGAGACACCTGAAGTCCACTCACTTGAATACGTTCAGTCATGATTGAGCCCTGTGGTTACGATAGGGAAGACGAGCGAGAATTGTAGGGAACCCAGCGGGGATTTAGCAATTTTATAGGTATTATTTTCGCTATTTACTCAACGAATAACGTTAGCTGTTCTCAATCCAGTGTTTTCGCCACATCTGCAATAGTTCGCCGTATCCACTGATGTGCAGGATTGTGCTGCAACAGTGGACTCCAGGCCATTTTCAGCTCAATTTCAGGAATCGCAAAGGGCGGCTCGAGAATTGCCACATGCGGGTTATCCACCAGTAGCGAGGCAGCCTTGGTAGGCAAAGTAATCACCAGATCATGCAACTCAGCCAACCTCATAGCGGCCTGATAATGGCGGGTGAACACCCGAATACGACGTTTCTTGCCAATCCTGGTCAGGGCCTCATCGACCCAACCAAGGCGCTGCTCAGCTCCGGGCTCCATGCCGACCCCCACACCCATTCCTGTTTTACTGACCCAGACGTGGCCGCTATCCAGATAGTTGTCGAGGGTGAAGTCGTGAATGATCGGATTGTGAATACTCGCCACACAGGAAAACGTATCTCGCCAAATGGTCATCTGATGAAACGACTGCGGCAGCACATCGAAACGGTTGATCACGAGGTCAATACTGCCCTGCTCGACATCCTGATAACTGATATCGCTGGGCGTCAATACATCAAGTGTTATATTGGGAGCTTCGGAGCGCAAACGCCGCATCAGATGCGGCAACAGCGTTGACTCGGTATAATCGCTGACAGAGATCCTGAAGACCCGGTCAGCCTCAGCTGCATTGAACTCACGCCGGGGAACAACCGCTTTTTCAACCGACGCCAAAACTTCCCGGACTATGGGCTGTAACTGTTCGGCCCGCTCGGTGGGTGTCATGCCATCACTGGTTCTCACCAGCAATGGGTCATTGAATAAATCCCGGAGTCGCCGCAAACCATTACTCATGGCTGGCTGGCTGATACCCATATTCTCCGCAGCTTTGGTAACATTGCGCTCTTTCAGTAGCACATCCAGATACACCAGCAGATTCAGATCGACGTTTCTTATATTCATTTTAAAAATACCGAAAATAATAACTATAGATTAGCTAAATTTTAGGTCGATGGCTAGAATCCCTATCCACAATTTTTCCTTTTTTCTTATCCAAACTGGAAGGACACACCATGTCAAACTACACCAAAGAGATTGATGCTGTAGCCAAAGTGCGCAATGCCAACAGCACCTGGAGCGCCATCAACCCCGAGTCGGCAGCCCGCATGCGTATTCAGAACCGTTTCCGCACTGGTCTGGATATTGCCCGTTACACCGCCAAAATCATGCGTGATGATATGGCCGCTTACGATGCCGACAGCTCTCAATACACCCAATCCCTGGGTTGCTGGCATGGCTTTATCGGTCAGCAAAAACTGATCGCCATCAAAAAACACCTCAAAACCACCAAGAAACGCTACCTGTACCTGTCAGGCTGGATGGTTGCCGCACTGCGTTCCGAGTTCGGCCCCCTGCCGGATCAGTCAATGCACGAAAAAACCTCTGTTTCATCGCTGATCGAAGAGCTTTATACATTTCTTCGCCAGGCCGATGCCCGCGAACTGGATCAGTTGTTCGTGGACCTGGATGCTGCCCGCGAAGCCGGAGATAATGCAAAAGAAGCCGACCTGTTAAACCAGATCGAGAATTTCGAGACCCACGTGGTACCGATCGTCGCCGATATTGATGCCGGCTTTGGCAACCCCGAAGCGACCTACCTGCTGGCCAAGAAGATGATCGAAGCGGGCGCTTGCTGTATCCAGATTGAGAACCAGGTATCGGACGAAAAGCAATGCGGTCACCAGGACGGTAAAGTCACGGTCCCCCACTCCGACTTCCTGGCCAAAATCAATGCCGTTCGCTACGCGTTCCTGGAGCTGGGTGTCGACGACGGCGTTATCGTTGCACGTACCGACTCCCTCGGCGCTGGCCTGACCAAGCAGATTGCCGTGACCAACGAACCCGGCGACCTGGGTGACCAGTACAACAGCTTCCTTGATGGTGACTACGTTCAGAGTGCAGAAGACATCCAGAACGGTGATGTAGTCATCAAGGCCAATGGCAAGCTACTCAAACCAAAACGCCTGGCCTCCGGCCTGTTCCAGTTCCGCAAGGACACCGGTATTGACCGCGTCGTTCTGGACTGTATCACCAGCCTGCAAAACGGCGCCGACCTGCTGTGGATCGAAACCGAAAAACCCCACGTTGGTCAGATCGCTGAAATGGTTAACCGGATTCGCGAAGCAGTACCCAATGCCAAACTGGTCTACAACAACAGCCCATCCTTTAACTGGACGCTGAACTTCCGCCAGCAGGTCTTTGATACCATGCAGTCAGAAGGCAAAGATGTTTCTGCATATGATCGTGCCAAACTGATGAGCGTAGACTACGATGAAACCGAGCTGGCTAAGCTGGCAGACGAGAAAATCCGTACCTTCCAGGCGGACGCAGCTCGCGAGGCGGGTATCTTCCACCACCTGATCACCCTGCCGACCTACCACACGGCTGCCCTGTCCACCGACAATCTGGCAAAAGGCTACTTTGCCGATCAGGGCATGCTGGCTTATGTGAAAGGCGTCCAACGTCAGGAAATCCGTCAGGGCATTGCCTGCGTAAAACACCAGAACATGGCTGGTTCCGATATCGGTGACAACCACAAAGAGTATTTTGCTGGTGAAGCCGCTCTCAAGGCCGGCGGTAAAGACAACACGATGAACCAGTTCTAAGGTTCATTCATCACCTATTCCCCTAAGAGTAAAAGTTTGGGAGCTGCTTCGCAGCTCCTTTTTTTTGCCTTGCTCGTTGTACTGCTGTTTCGGCATCACGCCATCTCATCAGCTCAACACCCTTCACCAGAAGATTCTCGGATGACAGACCAACCAACTTTTCCGAAACAAAGTAAACAACTTGCTAGATTCTCAAGCGCTTCCTGCCCGTCGCGATGGGCGATGGTACCGTCGTTAATAAAATAGAATTTTTCTGTGATTTATTGGCAGCCCATGCGGAGGCTTTAGCTGCTCTTTACGGGAAAATAAATATAAAAAATATAATATAAACAAAATATTATTAATACTACTTAAACTTTTTTGGAGATATTCGAAGCAACGTGTTATCACGCAAAATATAATGGTGAAACAATCCTGCCAAGGCGTGAAGACCTATCAAAAAATACCCTGCGCTGCCAACTACCTCATGAACCTCTTTAATGGCTTTGGCCAGCGTTTCATTTTCCGCCACCAATGGCGGAAAAGTCGCCCCGAAAAAAGGCACAGGCTTACCACTGGCGCTGAGTACCAGCCAACCCATCAGCGGCATGGCAATCATAAAAAAGTATAAAATGGCATGCATTGATCTTCCCCCCAGCACCTGCCAGCGAGGTGGCGCCGGCAAAATCTCCGGCCTCACTTGTAAAAGCTGGGCAACCAACCGGATCCAGACCAGAATAAAAACAGTCAACCCCAGCATAAAATGCCAGGCTTTAAAGGCCTCGCGAGGGTCACTGCCCTTTGGATAGAGTTCACGCAATTCAATACAGCTGTAGACCGCGATCAACAACAGTAACATCAGCCAGTGGAAAGCCACTGACACCAAACCATAGCGTTCACTGGTATTACGCCAATCCACAATAACTCCTGATAAAAAACTGTTTTACGCGTTTAAAGTTTAACCTGCCGCGCCAATTGCTATTTGATATGTATCAAGCCACGCAGTACCCATTCACCCCTCTCCAACCAATGGGCTGGGCGATACGATGACGCCATTGTTATCGGCGTACACATACTCTCCGGGATGGAAGGTAATACCGCCAAATGTCACCGGCACGTTCAGATCACCAATTCCACGCTTGTCGGTTTTCAAAGGGATCGCGGCCAGTGCCTGCACACCCAGATCCAGCTCTGCCAACGCATCAACATCGCGGACACAACCGTAAATAATTAACCCCTCCCAACCATTCCTGACTGCATTTTCGGCGATCATATCGCCCAGCAAGGCACGCCTAAGGGAACCACCACCATCCACCACGAGCACCTTTCCATGACCGGGATTACCGGCACTTTCTTTTACCAGCGAATTGTCCTCGTGACATTTGACGGTGACAATTTCACCACCAAACGTGTCCCGCCCACCATAACTGGCCATCATTGGCTCCATTACCTGCACCAGCTCGGGATAATCGTCGCAAAGATCAGGGGTTGCAAAAAACATCGTGATTCCAGCCTGTTGTTTATCCAATACTCATTCCCGGCAACGCCAGCAATAGAGGCTCTCTGCGTGCACGCAAACAACCCCGCAGGCCAACCTGATATGGTCGGCAAAGTGTCGCCTGGCCAATGAATGCTTACAGGGACTGAGATTGCCATGATCAGAGACATGGAGCAATAACAGAAATGCCGCGCTTCCTACACAATCCCAAAATGAGGCCATAACAAAGTGCTGAAAAAGACAATAACAACGCCGAATTAGTCTGAAACATCCTCGTTTCTACCGTAGACTACCGACCATGCCTAACGTGGATATCACCGACTTTCCCTACCGTCCCGATGCCGAAGCGCTCTTTGCCGCAATACGGGATCTCGATGACCCCATCTGGATGGACAGTGGCAAGCCTCGCAGCCTCTCTGGTCGGTTTGATATTATTTCAGCCCAACCGACCACGGTTCTCGAGACAGTAGGCAAGATCACACGAATCATAACCCCTCAGACCATCGATGAGTCCTCTGAAGACCCCTTCGCGCTGGCACAGCAACTCCTCAATACCTTTGAACCAGCCGATCACAGCTTGAGCCATTATCCTTTTTTGGGGGGGTTGGCCGGCTATTTTGGCTACGATCTTGGCCACCGTATCGAAGCCCTGCCGAACCTGCTGGGCAAAGTGGACTCACTGCCAGATCTACGATTGGGGCTTTATAACTGGGCCCTTGTGCTCAATCACTCGTCGAGAAAAGCCTGGCTGATTTTTCGCAACGATTGCCCGGCCACTCTTCGTGAAAGTGTCTCGAAGCGGCTAAAACAGGCCGACAATGGAGAAAGTCTCCCGGAAAGTGATCGCGGAGAGACAAATCCGTTTGAGCCCTCAATGAGCAGAGATGCTTACCTGAATGCTGTCAGCCAAATCAAGGCGTATATCGCTCAGGGTGATTGCTATCAGGTGAATCTCGCCCGGCATTTTTCAGCGAAATACCAAGGTGATAGCTGGCATCTATACAGAGTACTACGACGGATATTGCCTTCACCCTACAGTTGCTATTATCAGTTCGGAAAACGCAATCAGGCTGTATTAAGCTTTTCCCCCGAGCGGTTTCTGAAGCTCTCTGCCGGACAGGTGGAAACCAAGCCTATCAAGGGTACTGCCAGACGGGGCAGAACGGTGGAAGAGGATCAACAAAATGCTATCGAGTTGATGAACAGTACCAAAAATCGGGCTGAAAATCTGATGATTGTCGATTTGCTGCGCAATGATCTCGGGAAAACCTGTCAGCCAGGCTCGATTCGGGTACCAAAGCTATTTGCGCTTGAAAGCTTTCCCAACGTACATCACCTGGTCAGCACGGTGACCGGAAAGCTCCGTGACGGTGAATCACCGCTGTCACTGTTACGAGGTTGTTTTCCCGGAGGCTCTATCACTGGCGCACCGAAAAAACGCGCTATGGAAATCATCGAAGCACTGGAAACCTGTCGCCGCTCGGTGTATTGCGGCAGTATTGGCTACATCAGCAGCACAGGCCGAATGGATACCAACATCGCCATCCGCACAATCCTGGCCGATGGCGACAGACTGCACTGCTGGGGAGGTGGCGGCATCGTGGCCGACTCAAATGCCGAAAGTGAATTCCAGGAAATTCTGGACAAGATCCGAGTGCTTATCGAGCCGGATGGCCCCACTGGATAGACTCCCTACAGGCTAAGGTCCCGGACACTGGCTTTGATAAATTCCTGTTTGAGCGCCTCAAATGTATGGACAGCCGGAAATTGCGGAAATTGCTCAATCACATTCTGAGGTGCATGAAACAGGATACCGGCATCGGCCTCTGCCAGCATGGTCGTATCGTTATAGGAGTCACCGGCAGCAATAGTCCGGTAGTACATGCTTTTAAAGCCGACAATCGCCTGGCGCTTCGGGTTGGCCTGCCGCAAGTGGTAATTAACTACGCGACCGTCCTCATCTGTTTCCAGTTTGTGACATAGCAAAGCGGGAAATCCCAACTGACGCATCAAGGGCTGGGCGAACTCATAAAAAGTATCAGAGAGAATCACCACCTGGAAGCGTTCCCGCAGCCAGTCAACAAACTCGCGCGCGCCCTCAAGGGGCGATAGCGTAGCTATCACCTCTTGGATCTCCTTAAGCCCCAGACCGTGTCGGTCCAGAATATCCAGACGGTAACGCATCAGCACATCGTAATCCGGTTCATCCCGGGTCGTACGCTTGAGCGCCTCAATACCGGTTTTCTCGGCAAAGGCAATCCATATTTCAGGAATCAGTACTCCTTCAAGATCCAAACAAGCGATTTCCACAATGCCACCCTTAATCGTGCGAGACCAAAACAAGACCGCGCCACTCTAACGATTTCAGGGATATTGCGCAATAAAGTTGCAAGGCTTTTGATAGCTCCACAGGCAGGGGAAACATCCTTTTACAGATTTTTAATAGCCATATCGATGAAGGTTATAGTTTCTGATTATTTTTGCTTTAGTGGTGGCTTTGGTATGATGCGCGACTTTGAGGACAACCCCTCTAACTTATTGAGAATATTGAGTAACCTCCATGACTGCAAACCTTCTGAACACTCTTGATCTTGATCGGGAATTATCCAATCAGTCTCCCCAGGAGATTATTGCCTACGCCCTTGAGCAATTTGACAATATTGCCATCTCATTCAGTGGTGCGGAGGATGTTGTACTGATTGATATGGCGCACAGGATCAACCCGGAGAAAGTACAGGTTTTTTCCCTCGACACGGGTCGCCTGCATGCCGAAACCTACCGCTTTATCGAAAAGGTCCGGGAGCATTACGGCATCCAAATCGATGTGGTTTTTCCCGATGCCTACGCCGTCAATAATATGGTGCGAGAGAAAGGACTTTTCAGTTTTTACCGCGACGGTCACAAAGAGTGCTGCAGTATCCGTAAGATTGGTCCCCTGCGCCGTAAATTGCTGACAGTAGACGCTTGGGTAACCGGTCAGCGTCGCGACCAGAGCCCCGGCACTCGCACAGCTATCCCTGTGATTCAGGACGACAAGGCATTTGCCCGGCCCGATGACACCCTGACCAAATTCAACCCACTGGCCAACTGGTCCTCAAATCAGGTCTGGGCATACATTCGCTCCAATAACGTGCCCTATAACGAATTACATGACCGCGGCTATATCAGTATCGGCTGCGAACCCTGTACACGCGCAATCGGCCCCGGCCAGCATGAGCGCGAGGGTCGTTGGTGGTGGGAAGAAGCTACAATGAAGGAATGCGGTCTGCACGCCGTCAATACGCAAAAATAAACCGGGAAAGACACATGAAAATCACACTCGTCAAAAAGATCAAGCTGGACGGCAGTCTCTGCAGAAAGTGCGAAGACGTGCAGCAAAAAATGGAGGCTGCTGACCAGATGTCTCTAATAGACGAGGTTTTGCTGGCTGATGAGCGGGACACCAGCTCACCGGGCATGGTGCTGGCGAGACGTTACAATGTGGAGCAGGCACCTTTTTTTGTGGTTGAGCGGGAAGGTCAGCAACCGGAGATTTACACCGTCTATTTCAAGTTTGTCAAAGAGGTGCTTAACCAGAAAACCCGTGAAGAGGACGAGCTTAAGGAAATTCTTAACGACAACCCCGATCTCGACTTTCTATAAGGCTCGAAGCCATTTTTTGGTTCACTCCTGCTCAGTCCCCGGAGTCGGATTGATGGAAAAGCAAATGGACTAAAGCTCCGGTAACTCTACCGCACTGAAAAATTTTTCCAGATCGTCCCTCGCATGAATGGCACAGGCCTCAGTGATTCTGTCCCGGGTCAGATGCGGGGCGAACAACTCGATAAAATCATACATATATCCCCGCAAATACGTACCTCGCCGAAACCCGATACTGGTGATACTGGGCTTGAACAGATGGGATGCATCCAATGCCACCAGATCACTGTCCTTAACCGGGTCATAGGCCATGTGGGCAACAATACCGATACCTAAACCCAATCGCACATAAGTCTTGATCACATCAGAGTCTGTGGCGGTGAATACTACTTTTGGAATGAGTCCCCGGTCATTGAAGGCCTCATCGAGACGTGAGCGTCCGGTAAAACCAAACACGTAGGTGACTAATGGATAAGTCGACACCTCCTCCAGCGTCAATTTTGATACCTGGGCCAACGGATGGTCCCTGGGCACCAGAATACAGCGATTCCAGCGGTAACAAGGCATCATCAGCAGATCGTGAAATAACTCCAATGCCTCAGTGGCAATTGCAAAATCCACTGAACCATCTACAGCCTGCTCAGAGATCTGCATCGGTGTACCCTGATGCATATGTAATGAAACCTCGGGATATTTATCAATAAAGGCTTCTATAACCGGCGGTAGCGCATAACGAGCCTGGGTATGGGTTGTCGCGATAGTAAGGCTGCCACGCCTGGGGTCATTATGCTCCTGGGCCAATTGCTTGATGCTATCAACTTTCCGCAAAATATCGCCGGCCACACGCAGAATTTCATCGCCCGCCGGAGTGACACGCGTGAGATGTTTACCACTGCGCGAAAAGATTTCCACACCGAGTTCATCTTCTAGCAGGCGTATCTGCTTACTGATACCTGGTTGTGAGGTGTAAAGGCTTTGGGCCGTGGCAGAAACATTCAACTCATGGTGTGCCACTGCCCAGATATATCGAAGCTGTTGTAATTTCATGCATTCACCCGGATAGACGACAATGATATAAAAATATAAGAAATTATTCCTTTGAAGAATAGGTACAAATTGCTAGAGTTTCCAGGTTATTTTGGGGATAGAAGTGGATTAATTGTGCTGGATTTTTTGTTGTACGTCGGGTCCGGTGCTTTCGTGGGGTTAGTCGTCGGGCTCACCGGTGTGGGTGGCGGATCCTTGATGACACCTATGCTGATTATGTTCGGCATCCCCTACAATGTTGCTATTGGCACTGACCTCCTCTATGCCGCCATCACAAAGGCCAGTGGTGTTGTTGCCCACACCAGGCAGAAAAGTATTCAGTGGCGACTGGTTGCCTATCTCGCTGCTGGCAGCATACCGGCATCCCTCATTACATCCCAGCTCCTCTATCACGTGTTTACAGATGCAGAAGAGTATCGGGAAATACTGACGACCAGTCTCGGTATTATGCTGATCTTTACCGCCGCCGTGATTTTACTGAAACGCTTTCTACGCAATGCTTCCGATCGGCCACACGGCCCCATAGGAGCATTTTTTCAGTTGCACGCCACAAAGGTAACCTTTGTGGCAGGCATTTTTCTGGGTATTTTTGTCACACTCTCATCAGTGGGCGCAGGCGCATTTTGTGCGGCACTACTGATGGTCCTCTACCCTCGCCTACCGGCTCTGCATGTGGTCGGGACTGACATTGCACACGCAGTGCCACTGACTCTGATTGCCGGCCTTGGCCATTTATTCTTGCTGGGCAATGTCGATTTGATACTGCTTGGGTCACTATTGATCGGGTCTCTACCAGCCATCCATCTAGGCACCAGACTGGCAGCCCGGCTCCCAAGCCAGGTATTGCAACCGATTTTAGCCTGTCTGTTGCTCGGCATGGGCATCAAATTCGCCCTGTTCTAAACTGGTCAGTCCTGTTTGTTAGCTATGCCATGGGGCACATGCCCGGTGGCTACATGGGACTTTGCCGACTCACAATGAGCCTGCTGATCGTCAAAGAACACATCTGCTCCGTAGGATTTAAGGAATGCACCCTTCTCCAGACCACCGAGAAACAGGGACTCATCTATCCGGATATCCCATGTTCGGAGCGTTCGCACGACCCGTTCATGGGCCGGCGCAGAGCGCGCCGTGACAAGGGCTGTCCGAATAGGACAGCTCTCAGGTGGAAATTCTGACTGCAGGGTATGCAAAACCTGAAGAAAATGTTTGAACGGGCCACCGCTCATCGGCTGCCTTGCTGCGGCTTTCTCACTTTGAGTAAATGCCGCCAACCCACTTTCCTTGTACACACGTTCCGATTCATCGGAAAACAGTACGGCATCACCATCAAATGCAAAACGAAGCTCCTCGTCATTGCGATCTCTGGATCCCGAGGATATTAACGTTGCCGCTGCAATCCCGTTATTCAGGGCATTGCAGACATCTTCTGCATTGGTCGAAAGAAACAAATGGCAACCAAAAGCAGATACATACCGGTAGGGACTTTCTCCGCCACAGAATGCGGCACGACTGATATTCAGCCCATAGTGCTCGATGGAATTAAACACCCGCAATCCGGTGTCAGCCGAATTCCGGGAGAGTAAAATCACCTCTACCCTTGGGTCTCCATCCAGCTTTTCATTGATTCGCAGCAGTTTTTTTACCATGGGGAAGGCTTCACCCGGCGCAAGGACCTCATCTTCGTGCGCCACCTGATAACGGGAATAGGCGTCCAACCCCTCCTGCTCATAGACCCGATGGCTTTCATCCAGGTCAAACAGGGCCCTGGAAGAAATGGCAATCACCAGCTTGTCACCAAAGTTCTTTGACACAGACTATTCCTCAGGGGACTTACCCGTTACACCTTAGTAAAAACAACCCATTAAATAAAAACACTACACGTTAGCTCGTATCGAGCCAGGGTCCTTTTTGTCAATTGATCTACTTAATCTTGTACACTCGTATACAAAAGATTGCCACAATCATGGTGACAACTAATCGGAACAATGAGTGGTTGGTAGCTGGACAAACTTTATCATGAGGATAATTTCACTCATGCTCTTCAGCAACAGAAAATTGAAACAATGATACTTCTATTTTAACGAATACTTGTCACTCACACCTTGGAGATCTCCATGGCTAGTATAAAAAAATACGTTTTAACAGGGTTTTTACTGACTTTTCTCATGGTGATCGGGTGTACAAGCGAGGAAAAAGCCGAATCTGAACGAGCCTCGAACAATATGCCGAAACTATTGACTTCGTCCTCTTACAATCTCTATAAAAGTGAATCCTGTGGTTGCTGTGAAGAGTGGATGGAATATATGTCCGACAAGGGTTATCACGCACTTATTCACCATCCTGAAAATCTGACGGCGGTAAAAAGTAGCCTGGGTATCGATTCAGAACATCAGTCCTGCCACACCGCAGTCTTTGAAAACGGCTATGTCATGGAAGGCCACGTGCCGGCTAAATTTGTGACACAATTCATGAACAATCCCCCCGATGGTGCGCTGGGCCTGGCAGTACCGGGTATGCCTGTAGGCAGCCCCGGTATGGAAATGGAAGGCCGGTTTAGACCCTATAACATCTATTTACTGAAAAAGGATGGCAGCACTGAGGTTTATGCCTCTGTGGAGAGTGCCGACCAGCAATGATCACACTTGAAGAGGAACGGCAAACTGTCTATTGATCAAAATACTCACGGGTCAGCCTGAAAATGACCGGACTTAACAATAGCAGGCCGATGAGATTAGGCACGGCCATCATGCCGTTAAGCGTATCGGCAATACTCCACACCAGACTCAATTGCGATGTCGCGCCCACAAATACGGCGACAACCCAGACTATGCGAAACGGCACAATAACATTGATGCCAAAGAGGTACTCGGCACAGCGCTCACCATAATAGCTCCAGCCCAGGATCGTGGTAAAAGCAAACAAGGCTAGACTGACGGCAACCACTTTATCGCCATGAGGCAGCACGCTATTAAAAGCGAATGCGGTGAGTGCAGCACCCTGCTCGCCACTGCTCCAGGCACCCGTCAGAATCAACACCAAACCTGTCATCGTGCAAATCACGATAGTGTCAATAAAGGTTCCCAGCATGGCAATGGTACCCTGGCGAACCGGACTATTGGTTTCAGCCGCTGCATGGGCAATGGGCGCGCTCCCCAAACCCGCCTCGTTAGAAAATATGCCGCGAGCTACCCCCATACGCAGTGCCAGCATAATCGTCGCTCCGGCAAAACCACCCCCTGCAGCCACCGGCGAAAAAGCACTTTTAACCACCAGTATCAGGGCTTCGGGGACCGCACCGATATTAATCATCAGTATGATCCCTGTAACCAGAAGATAAAGCACCGTCATGAAAGGCACCAGTTTTCCGGCCACTTGCGCAATTCGTTGAATACCACCGAGTAATACCAGACCCACCAGGACAGTCATTACGGCACCGGTAAGCTGTTCGGGTACCGCAAAACTGCTGTGCAATGCATCCGCCACCGAGTTCGCTTGAACAGTATTGCCAATCCCAAACCCGGCGAGGGTGCCAAAAGCCGCAAACAATAACCCCAACCACGCCCACTTTGGACCCAATCCATTGCGGATGTAGTACATTGGCCCACCGACTTTCCTGCCTCGCCTGTCCGTTTCGCGATAATGCACCGCCAATACAGCTTCACTATACTTGGTGGCCATCCCCAGCAAGGCAGTACACCACATCCAGAAGAGTGCCCCGGGGCCACCGATACTGACAGCCGTGGCAACACCGACAATATTGCCAGTTCCAATCGTAGCCGATAGCGATGTCATCAGCGCATTGAAAGGGCTGATATCCCCATCGCCGCCACCCTTTCTCCCAATGAATAATTGCCTGAAACCGTAGCCTATTTTTCGTATTGGCAGCCCGCCCAGACCAACCGTCAAATAGAGGCCCGTGCCGAGAATAAGGCACAGCATCACCGGTCCCCACACAAACCCGTTGATGCTATTGACGACAGCTTGCAGAGTCATGGATTCGCCTAATATCAGTCAATCAAACCTGACGTTGAAGATTTAAGCTGTATGCCCAGTTTATCGCGCTGGGCATACAGACCAAACAGACCACCAGTATGAATAAATACAATATCCGAGGCGCCCTGAAACGCCCCTGCCTTGATTTCCTCAACCATGCCGTAGAACGCCTTACCGGTATAGACCGGGTCAAGTATCAGTCCCTCAAGAGAGGCCATGTGACGGATCGTGGCGAAGACCTCTGCCGTTGCCCGGCCATAGCCGGGACCGATATAACGATCGTTGACCTGAATAGCCACTTGTGTCATGTCCACAGATGTACCGTAACGTCTCGTCCAGTCACTGATATCTTCTCTGATCTTGTTATGAAAATACGCGGCATCATCACAAACGGCAAATCCCACCACAGGTATGTCCAACTGGGATAGGTGGCAACCCAGTGTCAGACCTGCCTGTGTACCCCCAGACCCTGTTGCACAGACAATAGCATCCGGCTTGATCTCGAGCTCCCTGAATTGGCATGCCAGCTCACTGACAGAGTGCAGATAACCCCAAATGCCAATACCGTCACTGGCACCCGTGGGGATGACAAATGGCTTGCGACCCCGACTACGATAAAAATCAAGCCAGTGGTCAATCAACTCAGGCAAGTGTTGATATTGGTTCTGTGGATAACAGCTGATTTCTGCCCCGACCAGACTGTCCAACAGTAAATTGCCATCGGGTGGCTGCTCGGGGGGCTCACCCCTGAGAATCAGGTGCACCTTTAAACCCAGCTGCGCACCCAAAACAGCCGTGGCTCGGCAATGATTGGACTGTAGCCCGCCACAGGTGAGCAGCGTATCAGCGCCCTCTGATATTGCCCGGGCCAGGACAAATTCGAGTTTTCTGACCTTGTTGCCACTGGCGGCACAACCGGTGAGGTCATCACGCTTAACCCAGATTCTAGGGCCAGCCAATTCAGCGGATAACCGCGGCAAAAACTGGAGCGGCGTAGGCAGCTGCGCAAGATGGAGTTTGTCCGGAATCATGGGCAAAAAAAAGGCCGCATATGCGGCCTTCTCTCAGATATCCTTGATGGTGCCTTTGGGCAAAACAGCGTGAACGGCCGCCCTCTGGAACTTTAATTCCACATTATTGGCTACCTGTATCGTCATATAATCATCATCAAGTTTAGTGATTTTACCGAGCAATCCACTATTCATAACCACTTCGTCGCCTTTGCCCAGCGAGCCGGTCAGTTCACGGTGTTCCTTCTGTCGTTTACGCTGTGGGCGGATAATCAGAAAATACATAAACAGAAACAGCCCACCGAACATCAGCAGTGTGAAGATCGGGTTTGGTTCGGAGCCGGACGGAGCAGGCGCCGCCATTACAACCTGTGATAAATCAAATGACATTCGGTTACCTCATTATTTATTTGAACAGTGTGTTATAAAACAGAAGCGGGACTTTAGCGCGATACCGGCCCCACCTCAAACCAGATTTTCCATCACCCACCCCAGAATATCATCGTGGTGAGTTTTCGTTTTAACCTTGTCCATCACCAGCCTGATCTTGCCCTGCTTATCGATAACAAACGAAGTGCGCAGCACACCCATAAACTCACGGCCCATGAACTTCTTCATGCCCCAGCAGCCATAAGCCTCTGTAACTGCATGATCCTCATCTGAAAGGAGATCAAAATTCAGTTGCTGTTTTTCTTCAAACCGGGCCAACCGTGGATAAGGGTCAGGGCTAATGCCCAGAACAACCGTATCAAGTTTGGCAAATTCAGACTTGGTATCACGGATGCCACAGGCCTGGACGGTACAACCCGGCGTCATGGCTTTGGGATAGAAGTACAACACGACATTTTTATTGCCCTTAAAGTCCGTCAGTTTAATCGTCTCGCCACGCTGATTTTTTAGGCTGAACGCTGGCGCTGCGCTTCCCACTTTAGGAAATGGCATGAATAATGTCTCCTTACTGCGGTGTTTTAGTCATTGGAAGGTATTTAGGGAGCTTACTCTAACAAAAATTTTAGAAACAGGTGCGCTGAAATGTATTGTACTTGCTGACTTGCAGGTTAAGTTGTTCCTTGAGCACTCTGGCCAGCTTGAATCGGTCGGCACGGTTTAGAAATTCGCCCAACCGGTAGCAGTGCCCCAAAGCCACCAGATCGATCAACGGCAATCCCATGGGCCGATCTGGGCCATCTACCAGAAATCTCACAGACTGCTGAGGAAATGTCAGGTTAAAGTCAGGAGTGTCTCTACCACGTTCAAGTCTCAGCACACCATTCTGCACAGTAATGACTTCACGAAAATCCAGCTTGCGGAGAGTCAGACGCATCGCTGTGCCCAATGCAACAATCTCAATACCGGCAAAAGGCAGGACTAGCCAGGCACCGTTGAGTGCCATCCCGGCCGCCAGTATCAGCAATACGACAGAAGCGGCAAGCAGCACATAAAGATTGCCCTTCCCATCCATCGAACGATTGGGGCTGAGCACCAGTTGCCTGGCATGATCTGTCAACGCATGGAGGGTAACCATAATTGCTCCTGCACTCAGTATAGACCGTTTACTACAGATTCACCGATCACGAAAACGTTCTCTGAGACATGAAAAAAGGCGCTCAATAGAGCGCCTTTTCCAGAACAACAAACTTAAGGCAAGCAAGCCTCAGGGCAGCAAATGGCTCACAGCATCGCGTTCCTCGGCGAGTTCTTTTTCAGTGGCGGACATTCTGGCACGTGAGAAATCATTCACTTCCAGGCCCTGTACAATTTCCCAGTCTCCATTTTTGCAGACACAGGGGAAGGAGTAGATCAGGCCTTCAGCAATACCATAACTACCGTCACTGTAGACGCCCATGCTGACCCAATCGCCCGAGTTTGAGCCAAGCGCCCAACTGCGCATGTGGTCGATAGCAGCATTTGCGGCTGAAGCTGCGGAAGAAGCACCACGCGCCTTGATGATCGCCGCACCGCGCTGCTGAACTTCAGGGATATAAGTCGATTCGTACCAAGCCTGATCAATCAGGTCAATCGCTGCCTTGCCCTGAACAGTCGCGTGGTGAAGATCAGGATATTGGGTCGAAGAGTGATTGCCCCAAATCGTCATTTTTGTAATATCGTTAATGCTGGTACCGGTCTTCTGGGCCAGCTGGGTCATGGCACGGTTATGATCAAGCCGCGTCATGGCGGTGAACTGGCGAGGGTTAATGTTCGGTGCATTGCGCTGGGCGATCAGTGCGTTGGTGTTCGCTGGATTGCCCACCACCAACACTTTAATGCCGGACGATGCGTTGTCATTGATCGCTTTACCCTGCACAGAGAAAATAGCCGCATTGGCTTCCAGCAAATCCTTGCGCTCCATGCCCGGCCCACGTGGACGAGCACCGACCAAAAGTGCGTAGTCGGCATCCTTGAAAGCAATGTTCGGATCGTCTGTCTGAACAATCCCAGTCAGCAGCGGGAAAGCACAATCATCCAGCTCCATGGCCACGCCCTTGAGCGCCTCCAGGGCTGGCGTAATTTCCAGTAATTGCAGAATGACCGGTTGGTCTTCACCGAGCATTTGGCCCGCAGCGATACGGAACAGTAAAGAATAGCTAATTTGGCCGGCGGCGCCGGTGACGGCAACACGTACAGGTGCTTTCACAATAGATCTCCAAAACAAATTGATAATCAGATGGGGACGACATTATAAGGAAATAGCGAAGAATTTCACTTGTTCAGACAGATGATGAGCATCGATCGAGTGAATAAGTGCGTTCTCAGGGGCGGCGAGCAACCAGGGCGCAAGTATCCAGTAGCGCCTGAACCGGCACTCTCACGTAATCGTGACAATAGAAATCATCGGTCAGAATCACACCGTCCCAAATGACAATATCCAGATCAATCGTTCTGGGGCCAGATTTTATCGGCCCTTTCAGTCGGCCCATCCTGTCCTCCACGGACTTGAGATAATGATTAAAGGGCACTCTATCCAGGGGTGTTTCAATCAGATATGCCGTGTTGAGGAAATCGGGCTGAAACTGATAACCCACGGGTGATGTCTGAATAACGTCGGCTGCCGCCAACAGCGTCGTTTCAGCAGCCAGAATCTCATAACAACGTGCAATATTCCTGTCTGCCTCGATATTGGAACCGACGGAAACAATAACGCGATGCAGATGATCATCCTTTGGCTCATTCAACTTTATCACCAGATTCATAGTCTTCAGCATTGAGACCCTGGTGGTTCATACCTTCACCTCCGTCCACAAACAGTATTTGACCTGTAACGAATTCACTATCCAGTAAATAGTTCATAGCCCGAGTCAGGTCTTCCACCCTGCCCTGGCGCTGTAGCGGAATGCCCTGAATCCGCCAATCAATATAATCGCCGGTGCGGGTTTCCCCCGGTAACACTACTCCAGGGGCTATGCCATTGACCCGGATTCGCGGCGAGAACTCTATTGCCGCCAGCTTTATAAACTCAGCCAGTGCTTTTTTTGACATAAGATAAGCACCATACTGATATTGCTGAAAGGCGATTTTGTTATCCAGAATGTTAATAATGGAGCCGCATCCCACTTGCTTTGCGAAGCTCCCGGATAACAGGTAGGGAGCAAAAAAATTGACTGAGAACTGTTTCTGCAGTAATGCGCGGTCTGTATTCGCTATCGTCCCGGCATCGTAAGCCGAGGCACTGTTAATTAATACCTGAAGGCGTGGAAAGCAGTGATACACCTGTTCCACCAAGCACCCGGGGTCATCATCAGCGAGATCAAACGGGAATGTTTCACAGCGAACTCCTCTGCGCCGGATCAATTCAGCCTGCTGCAGCGCCTGCTCAGTGGAATGGTGATAATGAAGCGCAATATCGCAACCACGATCTGCCAGTGCGGTCGCGAATGCCAGGCCAAGTCGGGTAGCGGCACCGGTCACCAGCGCTGCAGGACGCTGCTGTTCTTTGTCGGTCATGGTAATCTCCAATCCAGTCTCCAATCATTTCATTGAAGGTAGCCGGGATCAACTGGCGAGCCCAATCGGGCAAGTATGACCGAGTAATTGTAGATTCCATCAAACATTTTCAGCTGACTGGGGTCTATGAAGGGTCAACTTTGATAAACTAAACCCTTTACTGATCAAGAGACAATTTCATCTGATGCCTCATTTTATTCGCAACACCCTCTGTCTACTGCTGTTAACACTGACATCAATAGCTCTTGCCAAGGTCAGCTACAGTCCCGAGCAACCCAAAACAGCCATTGAAATTGTCAATGAACTGACCAGCAAGCACTACAGCAAGCAGGTTCTGGATGATGGCTTATCCAACCGTTTTCTTTCCCAATATGTCAACAATCTCGATCCAGCCAAAAGTTATCTTCTCCAGAGTGATATTGATGAATTCAAGCGCTGGGAAAACGAGCTGGACAATATGCTCAAGAAAGGAGACCTGAGTGCCGGCTTTTATATTTTCAATCGTTACCAGGAGCGTGCCCAGTCACGCCTGCAAGCTAACATCGACTTGTTGGAAAGCGGCTTTGAGTTTGATCTCACCGAAGATGACAGCCTGAATATGGATCTGGAGCAGGCCCAATGGCCAGCGTCAGCCCAGGCTGCTGATGTTTTCTGGAAAAAACGGATCAAGGAGTCATACCTACGGCTGATTCTCAGCGACAAAGAGCCCGATGCTGCCCGCTCCCTACTGGTAAAACGTTATACCAACCTGCTAAACCAGCTATCGCAGCGTGACAGCGAGGATATTTTCCAGATTTTCATGAACTCTCTGGCTGAATTGTACGACCCCCATACCAGTTACATGTCGCCTCGCTCCATGGAGAACTTCCGCATTGCCATGTCGCTGTCTCTGACCGGTATCGGCGCAGTGCTCCAACGAGAGGATGAAAACACCAAAGTAGTAAGGATCATTCCAGGAGGACCTGCAGACAAACAGGGGATTCTCAAGGCCGGGGATAAAATTATCAGTGTTGGACAGGGCGAAGAGGAAGGGGTCGATGTCATCGGCTGGAGACTGGATGATGTCGTGGACATGATTCGCGGAGCCAAGGATACCATCGTCAAGCTTGAAATTATGCCGGCAGTGGGTGAAGCCGCCGGCAGCACCCGAGAAATTGCCATTGTCAGAGACAAGATCCAGCTCGAGGAGCAAGCTGCAAAATCTGAAATTATTGAGGTGAAAAACGATTCCGGTAATTACCGTTTCGGTGTCATTACCATCCCAACTTTTTATCTTGATGTAGAGGCCTTTTACAATAGGGATCCCGAATTCAAGAGTACCACCAAGGATGTTCAACGCCTGTTGGGCGAAATGGCCGATCAGAATATCGACGGCGTCATTCTGGATCTGCGCAATAATGGCGGCGGTTTTCTACAGGAAGCGACCACGCTGACAGACCTGTTCATTGATCCGGGTCCGATCGTGCAAGTCCGCGATGCCAATGAAGTGGTGTCACGCAATCATCGCTCACGTTACAACGCCTACTATAGAGGCCCACTAATGGTGATGACTAACCGACTCAGTGCCTCTGCCTCAGAAATTTTTGCCGGAGCGATTCAGGACTACGAAAGGGGCTTTGTTGTTGGCGAGCAGACTTTCGGTAAGGGGACCGTTCAGATACAACTGCCGGTTCGCGAGGGGCAGTTAAAGTTGACTGAATCGAAATTTTACCGCGTTTCAGGTGAAAGCACCCAGAATCTCGGCGTAGTTCCCGACATCGAACTGCCTGCATTTTATGATGCTGAAATCGTTGGCGAAAGCAGCGAAAAAAATGCACTTCCCTGGGACAAAATAAATGCCGTCCCCCATCGCCGCTATAACCTGACAGATCTACCCGTTGACAGATTGGTTGAACGTCACAAGTCCCGACTCAGCCAGGATCCCGACCTCCGCTACCTCAGTGATGAGCTGACACTGATGAAAGAGCGCAGAGCACAGCAATCGATATCACTGAATGAAGAGCAACGTCGCCAAGAGGCCAAGGAGTATGATTTAACAAGGTTGGCCATTGAAAACAAACGTCGGTCTGCAAAGGGATTATCGCCCTATGACACTGTCGAGGCATGGCAGGCAGAAAATTCTGTCGACGCCGACCCTGATGCGGAGAAAACAATACCACTACCGGAACGCGACCCACTACTCTACGAGACTGGCAATATTTTTGCCGATGTGCTGCTTATGAGTGATGCCAGGTCCATGTTGGTACAACAGCCCTGAGCCTGATTGATAGCCCTGAGCCTGATTGACAGCCCTGGGACGGCTCTCATTCGACGTTATCCATCGGCTTGAAGTCAATCAAGCTGCTGGATAACGCCAGGTCGTCAATTAAAGCTATCGGGACTCCAACTAGAAAGCAGATTCAGAACACCTACCGTGGTCGCTGGAACAAGACATGTATATCGTTTCTTTTAACGTAAACGGATTGCGATCCCGCCTTCACCAGCTGAAAGCCGTTATCGACAAATATTCTCCAGATGTTATCGGCCTCCAGGAAACCAAGGTTGAAGATGCGCTGTTTCCCATCGATCAGATACAGGAAATGGGCTACGATGCGGTTTATCACGGTCAGAAAAGCCACTATGGTGTCGCCCTGCTCTATCGGGTACCCGTCACTCAGCAAATGAAAGGACTGCCTGGTGACCCGGAAGACCGCCAGAAAAGACTGGTGTATGGGAAGTTCGCTCTCAACAACCGTACCGTCCATGTCTATAACGGGTATTTCCCCCAGGGTGAAAACCGAAGCCACCCACAAAAATTCCCCTGTAAAGAACTGTTCTACAAAGATCTAACACACCATTTATCGAGCGTTCACGCCAGTGGCGACTACGTCATTGTGATGGGCGATATGAACATCGCCCCTCTCGACCGGGATATTGGTATTGGCGACGAAAACCGCAAACGCTGGCTGCGCAGTGGTAAATGCTGCTTTCTGCCAGAAGAGAGAACATGGCTATCCAGCCTCCAGAGTCTGCCACTAAAAGACAGTTTTGATTATTTTCATCCGGATGAACCCAACCGATTCAGTTGGTTCGACTACCGCAGCCGGGGGTTTGAGGCGACACCGAAACGCGGTCTCCGAATTGACCTTATTCTCGCCTCGGAAAACCTCCTGCCTATTACCATTGATGCCGGTATTGACTACCAGATCAGAGCCATGGAAAAACCCTCCGACCATTGCCCAATCTGGTTGTCTCTCAAGCCCTGACCAAAAGTTTGTCAACCGATACCTCACCGGTACGTTCTAATGAGCATTACTGAAGAAATGGAGTACCCGGCATGCAAAAACTTCTTGTTCTCGGTCTGCTGAGCATATCAATCATACTTGGCATGGCACCGGCCCTGGCCGGGGATCGCGACCACAAACCAAAGTTTCGTGCTGAATACCGCCACGACTATCACCACGACTATCGCAGGAGCTATCGGGATGATTATCGATATGGCCAAAAGCATGACCAATACCGTAGTCGCAAATTTCATTCACACGACAACAGGCATTACAAGTACAAAAAACACTATGGTCATTACAGCAGGCACAAAAAACATGATCACTATCGGAGAAGTGACTCGGATGATTACATCTATATCATTGGTGGAGCAGTGCTGTTAAATGAAATACTGCACCACCGTCGTTGACAGAGGGCCAGTGGTCCATGTTGCTGACCTTATTGGATAATCCGGCAGGTAACGACAAAAGGAACGGGATTCTGACGCAGCGATCTATGGAAAACTTTTTGTCGTCGGTAGAGCGCAGGGCCTACGCCATCGCAGTAACCTCCCTTGCGGATAGGGAAGATGCGCTGGATATTGTGCAGGAGGCCATGACCCAACTGGTGGTCAGCTATGCGCACAAGCCATGCGGCGAATGGCGCCCGCTGTTTTACCGGATATTGCAGAGTAAAATCAATGATTTGCACCGTAAAAGAAAATTTCAGAGGCAGTTTAAAGGATGGCTTTCCCACTTCAGAAACAAACAGGGTGACGAGACCGAAGAAGACCCTATCGAAGCCGTTGCAGGGCCTGACAGTACAACACCACATACACGACATGAGCGCGAACGTCAGATAAGTGTTCTGAAAGAGGCACTGATCCATCTCCCTTCTCGCCAACAACAGGTTTTTATGTTGCGCTGCTGGGAAGGCCTCAGTACAAAAGAAACAGCAATAGCCATGAAGTGCAGTGAGGGCAGCGTTAAAACCCATTATTCCCGCGCATTAAGCAAGCTTCGGGACACACTGGGAGATTACTGGTATGACTGATCTAGAGAAACAACTACAGGACACCTTGCGTCACTCTGAAAACGAGCTCGATTCTGCAACAGCCCATCGCCTTGTGGTAGCAAGAAACTCGGCTCTCAATGCAGTCAATCAACGCAGATGGCCAGGGTTTTTTATCCCGGTTGTCAGCATGGCGGCAATCTCTCTGGTAGCAGTTATACTGGTGTTCTTACCACCCACACAAAATCTGCAACAAAATAGCTCCCCTGAAGAAGAGTTCATGCTCAGTGAAGAAATCGATCTTTACGAAGATATGGAATTCTATTCCTGGCTGGCCAGCGACACATCCCATCTGAAGGGCTGATACATGTATAAAAGCATATTCTATCGCGGTTATTTTTTACGGACTGTGTTCACTATTACCCTAGTTGGATCCTTCTCACTGCCGGGACAGGCTTACCAGGGTGAGTTTTATGTTCCGGGCAATAGCCATCTCAGCCAGGTCATAAACCCCTTCGAGGCTACCGGAAGCCATCGTCATTATGCTGAAAAAGACAAAGTGCACTCCTCCAAACACCACAAGAAGGACTGGAAACAGCGTTATGAATCAATGACGCCAGCAGAGAGGGATAAACTGGAGAAACGACGCGAGTATTTTAAATCCCTATCGCCGGAAGAACGCCAACGTATCCATCAGGCACGTGAAAAATTTCACAACCTGCCCGCCGAGAAACGTGAGGCGCTAAAAGAACGATGGCGCAGTATGTCGCCCGAACAGCGGAAGGAATTCCACAAGAAAATGGGTCGGGATGGCGGCTTCTCAGAAAAAAACAGGGACTAAAAAAACCGGTCAAAAGACCGGTTTTTTTACGGTTTGCCCATCTCTCAGAGCTGCGCTTCAATGGCGGGAATCAGCTCAAACAGATCACCGACCAGACCATAATCTGCCACCTGAAAAATAGGTGCTTCCGGATCCTTGTTAATCGCTACAATGACTTTGCTATCTTTCATTCCTGCCAGATGCTGAATCGCACCTGAGATACCTACGGCAATATACAGTTCCGGAGCAACAATTTTACCTGTCTGGCCCACCTGCATATCATTGGGTACAAAGCCCGCGTCCACAGCTGCACGGGATGCCCCCATTGCCGCACCAAGCTTATCGACCAGTTTTTCCAGCATAGCGAAACCCTCACTGCTGCCCATGCCGCGACCACCCGCAACCACGACCCGGGCAGAGGTCAATTCCGGGCGCTCGGAAACGGCCAACTCCTGACCTATAAAGGTGCAGTTGTCCTGATTGTGTACACTGGAAATCTGTTCAATGGTAGCACTACCTCCCTCTGCCACAACCGCCTCAAATGCCGTGGAGCGCACAGTGAGCACCTTAACTTCGTCGCTGCTTTGCACTGTCGCGATGACATTGCCCGCGTAGACTGGCCGCTTGAAGGTGTCAGGGCTTATCACCTCGCTGATATCTGAAATAGCCTGCATATCGAGCAGAGCAGCCACTCGCGGCATGAGATTTTTTCCAGTCGTGCTGGCCGGCGCCAGTACATGACTGAAACCTTCAGCAATCTCGGCAACCAGAGGTGCCACGTTCTCGGCCAGATGATGGCTATAGACAGGATTGTCAGCCAGAAGTACTTTTTTGATACCAGGCACCTTTGACAGCTTGTCAGCCACGTCAGCACAATCAGAGCCCGCTACCAATACGACAATATCACCACCAATCGCCTGCGCTGCGCTGATACTGTTCAACGTCGAGGGCCTAAGATCTTGGTTATCATGCTCAGCAACAATCAGAATGCTCATCGGATCACCTTCGCTTCATTTTTCAGTTTGTCCATCAACTCATCAACATCGGCCACTTTAATGCCGGCCGCCCGCTGAGCCGGCAGTTCAACCTTCAGCAGTTTGACGCGCGGTGAAATGGAAACACCCAGCTCCTCCGGGGTTGAAGTATCCAGAGGTTTCTTTTTGGCCTTCATAATATTGGGCAGAGAGGCATAGCGCGGTTCATTTAAGCGCAGATCAGCAGTCACAATTGCAGGCAATGTAAGCGCCAGTGTTTGTAACCCACCATCAATCTCACGCGTAACCTTAGCCTTATTATCGCCAGCCAGCTCAAGTTTTGAGGCAAAAGTGCCCTGAGGGTACCCAGTCAGCGCCGCAAGCATTTGCCCCGTCTGATTATTATCGCCGTCGATTGACTGTTTACCCATCAGGACAAGATCCGGTTGTTCGCGATCACACAACACTTTCAGACACTTGGCGATGGCCAACGGTTCGAGCACATCTTCTGTAACCACCAACAAAGCCCTGTCTGCACCCAGCGCCAGTGCTGTACGCAACTGTTCCTGAGCCTGTTGAGGCCCTATCGAAACGACAATAATTTCATTGGCAAGGCCCTGTTCCTTAAGACGCACCGCCTCTTCCACAGCAATTTCGCAAAAAGGATTAATCGACATTTTGACATTATTAAGATCAACGTCGGCAGCATCGGCTCGGGGTCTCACCTTGACGTTGTAGTCCACCACGCGCTTGATAGCGACAAGTACTTTCATGGAATACCCTTTGAAATTCATTGGTTAGCATTGAGGGGTGCTAATCATGCCGCCACCATCAAGCCAAATCAAGGCAAAGGGAGGTTTTCAGACAATCAATTACTGACCTCGTAGTACTGACTGGCGGGTCCTAAATCCGCATGGCACCGTGGGTCTATACAGGCTAGAATTCACACCCTCCGCACACCGGACATGACAGACCGAAACCCTATGGAGAATGCTGTGGAACGTGAATATATGGATTACGACATCGTTATTGTCGGGGCCGGGCCAGCGGGCTTATCAGCGGCCTGTCGCTTGAAACAGATCAACCCCGACCTGTCTGTTGTGGTTCTTGAAAAAGGCTCGGAAGTCGGCGCCCATATTCTCTCGGGTGCCGTCATGGAGCCAACCGCCCTGGATGAACTATTCCCCGACTGGAAAACGCTCGGTGCACCGCTCATCACAGAGGTTCGCCAGGACAATATCTATGTATTCAACAAAACCCGGGGAATAAAGGTTCCATCCCTGTTTGTGCCTAAAACCATGCACAATGCCGGCAATTACATTATCAGTCTTGGCAATTTCTGTCGCTGGCTGGCTGATCAGGCCGAACAGCTGGGTGTAGAAATTTTCCCCGGTTTCGCTGCTGCAGAAGTACTCTACGATGACAAAAATAACGTTCGCGGCGTTGCTACCGGCGATATGGGCCTCGCAGCTGATGGCAGCCATAAAACAGACTATACCCCCGGCATGGAGCTCCGGGGCAAATACACATTTTTTGCCGAAGGATGCCGGGGACACCTTGGCAAACAGCTGATTGAGCACTTCTCCCTCGATGACAACGCCCTGCAGCCACAGCACTACGGGATTGGTATCAAAGAACTCTGGCAAATACACCCAGAAAAACACCATCAAGGTCTTGTGGTTCACAGTGCGGGTTGGCCCCTGAGTGAAACAGGCTCTTCCGGTGGCGGCTTTCTGTACCATATGGAAGACAATCTTGTATCAGTGGGCCTGACGATAGACCTCTCCTATTCCAACCCGCATCTCAGTCCATTTGATGAATTCCAGCGCTACAAACAACACCCGGTCATCAGACAATATCTCGAGGGAGGAGAAAGAGTATCCTACGGTGCCCGAGCTCTGGTTAAAGGTGGCATGCAATCTCTGCCCAAGATGACCTTCAGTGGTGGAGTTTTGTTGGGAGATAATGCGGGCACGCTCAATTTTGCAAAAATCAAGGGTATCCATTGTGCAATGAAAACCGGCATGATAGCTGCCGAAAGTGCTGCAGAGGCCATTGCGAGCAACAGGCAACAGGATGAACTGACAGCCTTCAACAGCAGCTATCAGTCCAGCTGGGCTTATCAGGAACTGCACAGGCACCGCAATTTTGGCCCCGCACAACACAAATGGGGCAATATTATCGGCTCGGCCTATGCTTTTATCGATATCAATATTTTCAATGGTCACCTGCCCTGGACACTCACTGATCCCAGACCCGATCATGCCAGACTCAAGCCTGCCTCAGAGTCAAAAACCATTGATTACCCAAAACCGGATAACAGGCTCACCTTCGACAAACTGTCTTCGGTTTTCATATCCAACACCAATCACGAGGAGGCACAACCCTGCCACTTGAAATTGGTAAATCCTGAGATACCAATCAGCCACAATCTGCCTCTCTATGATGAACCTGCTCAGCGCTATTGCCCCGCTGGGGTTTATGAGGTTGTTCAGGAGACAGGGGGAGAAAAGCGTTTTCAGATCAATGCACAGAACTGTGTGCACTGTAAAACCTGTGATATCAAGGATCCCAGCCAGAATATTATATGGGTTGCACCCGAGGGCGGCGGCGGACCGAACTACCCAAACATGTAGATATAGATCAAATAGTTATACATGAAAATTAATTTAGTTTATTGGTATGGCTGGCCGCGTGGTAAGGCCGTTACTCCGGAGTCAATTAGATTCTTGCCGCACCTATGTAGAATGATGAATCTCGGCTCGACTGGCATTCGCATTCAAACTGGCAATTTTGTCATCGCGTAATTGGCCACGATTACCCATGGTGATACCAATGTTGCCGATAAAGTTCAAAAAGTCTTCCTTGTCTTCTACCGCTGCGCCATAACTGACATTAAAATACGCCTCAACCGCACCCTGAGCGAGAGCCCAGCAGGCCATATAATGATAATGGGGCGGGACATCTTCGAGCACACCCTTTTCTATAAGCTTGGCAAGCATTGAATGCAGCGCATCCACATTGGAGCGTCGCAATGCATGCAGCTCATCCATTTTATCAACCACTTCATGATTGTCATGGAGCCGGACTTCCAGTAATTGCACCAGACGATCCAGTGATGGGTCAGCGAGACGGGCCTGAAAATAGGAGCGAGCAGCAGCTCCGGGATCACCCGCTTCTGCAGCCTCAATCCCCTGGCGAAGATTTTCAGTGATATGGCGCTCGTAATCGAGCACGATACGCATCAGAATTTCTGTTTTGGTGAGAAAGTGTTTGTAAATGGTCCCTTTACCGACACCAGCCTCACGGGAAATGGCGGACACTGTCACCTTGTCAACGCCGTCCCTGATCAACAGACACAGTGCCTTCTCAATAATCGTTTCCTCGCGTTCCAGGAAACGCCTTTTCTTTGCGCGAATTTTTTCAGTGCTATCAGAGATTGATCGTGGCATCAGATACTCTAGGTGGCTTTTCCAGCGGACGATGATTGTCCGATGAAAACTCAAATACTGTCAATGGTCACACTAGTGAACCCGGGCAAGGGCATGCGGCGAGCCGTGGACTCTTCAATTGAGAATGATATAATGCGCGCCGCCGGTGTGTAGCGCAGCCTGGTAGCGCACTTCCTTCGGGAGGAAGGGGTCGGAGGTTCGAATCCTCTCACACCGACCAACTATTAAACCCACGTTTTCGTGGGTTTTTTGTTGCTCACGGCGCCCAGCAATCAGTTCGTGTCTTTTTTAAATAACCCAGGGTCGCTATAACGTTTTTCAGGTTGATAGCTGCCATAGGTGCTTAATAGATCGCTCCAGTTGCTGCTACCTGCACAATGAAAGTAACGCAGCTTCATCACCATTGCCGCCTCTCGACACCGGTCAGCTGTCAGAAACTGGCTGTCCTGTAATGTAAAGGTTTCATCGAACGGGCTGTCCTTGACCAGCAGATCATAGGTGGGATAAAACAGATAAACACCAACCAGAATTACAATCACTAGAACGGATTTCATTGGCCCCTCTCTAGAGTCGCTGCGCACACAGGTATGATAGCTCTGAAAATATCAAAGACGGGGATCCTGAAGGCGGAACCAAATCACAAAGCTGGCCAGAAGACAGGACAGCGAACCCAGCTGGAAAGCCATCAGCGGACTGAAATCCCATATTAGGCCCCCTGCCCCGGAGCCGACAGCACCGCCAAACCCCAGACAGAACGCACTGTACAGAGCCTGGGCCTTACCCTGATTCCCCGCTTCAAACAGGCGGCGGATGCAATCGATACCCGCTGCATGATAGGCCCCAAAGGTCAACGCATGACATACTTGGGCAAGCACCAATATTACCGGTTGTTCAGGGAAGTAGCCTATCAACAGCCAGCGCAATGTGGCCACCAACAGGCAACTGATCATAATTATACGCACACCAAAACGCGGCAAGAGGCGATGCATAATGACAAACAGAAAGACCTCGGCAATGACACCCACTGACCACAGGATACCGATCTCACTCCTGCTGTAATCGTGAGACTCCATGTAAATACTGAAAAAACTGTAATAGATGCCATGGGACAGCTGCATCAGCATGCCTGCCACAAAAAAAGCCACCACAACGGGTTGTTTCAGGACGGAAGCAAATGTCTGTGAGACAACTTCAAACTGTCGATAGCCAGGAGTGGGCACGGCGAGACTGGACAGAAAAATCCCCATCAGCAACAGCAGGCCGATGACGGGTAATGTATTGATGCTGTATCTGTCGAACCAGGCACCACTGCCTAACACAAACACAATAAAGCCAACAGAACCCCACACCCGGATACGACTGTAGTTTTCTGGTCGTTGATGTAAAAAACTGGTGGTTACCACCTCTTGCTGGGGCAACACTGCATTCCAGAAAAAACTGTATCCAGCCATCACCAATGTAATGGCCCAGAAACCCTGGTTAATAAAAATGCCGGCAAAGCACAGGCAGGCCAGCAATGCACCCAAACGAATAATTGCCAACCGCTCACCGGTATAATCGGCAATCCAGGCCCAGATATTTGGCGCAATCACCTTGGTGGCCATGGGAATAGCCAGTAAAAAGCCTATCTCGGTAGCCGTGTAGCCAAGCGACTGCAAATATAGAGACCAATAGGGAAACAGCGCACCCAACAGGCCAAAGAAACAGAAATAGAACGCAGACAACCGCCAGTATGGAACTGTCTCGTGAGTCACAAAGAAAACAGTTGTCTAACTGCCAGTGCTGGCAGGGATTGGTGGCAGACCGCTACTCACATGCATATTCTGGGCACGATGACGCAACAGGTGATCCATCAGAGTAATTGCGAGCATAGCCTCAGCAATCGGCGTGGCACGAATACCCACGCAGGGATCATGTCTTCCTGTGGTTACAACCTCAATTGCATGGCCATTAATATCCACTGAACGACCGGGAACCCGCAAGCTACTGGTCGGTTTTAACGCCAGATGAGCAACGATATCCTGACCCGAGGAAATACCACCCAGCACACCTCCCGCATGGTTGGACAGAAAACCCTCCGGGATGATTTCATCGCGATGATCAGTACCTCGTTGGGCAACCGAATCAAACCCGGCGCCAATTTCAACGCCCTTGACAGCATTGATACTCATCAGACCATGAGCGATCTCCGCATCAAGCCGGTCAAACACCGGCTCGCCAAGGCCCGGTGGGACACCAGTGGCAATGACGGTGATTTTTGCACCAACAGAGTCACCCTCCTTGAGCAGCTGTTGCATGTAGGTTTCCATTTCCGGAACCTTGTCGGGATCGGGGCAAAAGAAGGGATTATTTTCTATCTCATCAAAGAGAACCTTCTCGGCTTTGATCGGGCCCAGTTGTGAGAGATATCCACGAATCGTTATGCCGGCAATTTCTAGCAGGTATTTTTTGGCAATCGCGCCAGCCGCAACACGCATGGCGGTTTCGCGTGCAGACGACCGGCCACCGCCACGGTAATCCCGAATACCATATTTCTGAAAATAGGTGTAATCAGCGTGCGCCGGCCGAAACTGATCCTTGATATTGGAATAATCCTTAGAGCGTTGGTCAGTATTCTCAATGATTAATCCGATCGGGGTTCCAGTCGTCCTGCCCTCAAATGTGCCCGACAGGATTTTCACCTGATCGCCTTCACGTCGCTGTGTGGTGTAGCGTGACTGACCCGGTTTGCGCCGATCCAGGTCCCGCTGCATGTCCTGTTCGGTTAAACACAGTCCGGGGGGACAGCCATCGACAATGCAGCCCAGAGCAGCACCATGGCTTTCACCGAAGGTGGTCACGGTAAACAGCTTGCCAATGGTATTGCCAGACATAGGATTTTCCAGGTTATCGGTTCGTAAGAATGCCCGTATCAACTCTCCTGAGAACAGGAGATACCAAGGCAGTAAGAAAGGAATTTTATACGATCAGCTCTACTCTGTCGTGGTTAGTCGATGTCCAACGACAAACGATATGCACGCAGCTGCTGTGCGGTCAGTAAAAAAACCCCATGACCACCGCGCTCAAAATCTATCCACAGGAATGATATGGTCGGGAATGCATCCTCGAGAGCCAGCCATGAATTGCCCACCTCAACGATAAGAGAACCTTCCTCCGTGAGATAATCCAGTGCCTCATTAATCAGACGGCGAGTAAAATCCAAACCATCAATCCCTGAAGCTAACCCGATAGCCGGTTCGTGCAGAAACTCACTGGGCATGTCTGCGAGATCCTCTGCATCCACATAGGGAGGGTTCGCAACGATCAGATCAAAACGTTGACCGCAGAGACCGGCAAACAGATCTGATTCTGCAGTGATAACCCGTTCACTTAACTGATAACGTTGAATATTTTTCTCGGCCACATCCAGTGCATCAACCGAGATATCACTTAGTACCACGTGGGCCTCCGGGAAGTAATGGGCGCAGGCAATGCCAATACAGCCACTGCCGCTACAGAGGTCCAGAACAGTTGCCGGCGAGGTTTTTAACCAGGGGGAAAACCCGGATTCAATCAGTTCTGCTATAGGTGACCGCGGCACCAATACTCGCTGATCTACAGCGAACGACAACCCGGCAAACCAAGCCTCACCAATGAGATAAGCTGCCGGAATACGCTCGTTAATACGCCGGTCAAACAGGCTGGTGATACGCGATTGCTCGTCAGTGGAAAGTGACCGCTGCAGGACACTGACATCGCTATCCCAGGGCAGATTCAAAACAAACAACACCAAGCTGAGGGCCTCGTCCCAGGCATTGTCAGTGCCGTGACCAAAACACAGCCCTGCAGCTTCAAAGCGACCTGCACCCCAATTGATAAAATCCCCAACCCTGGCGGGTATTATTCTTTGATTTTTCATGCTGTCATTGTACTTTTGCTGTCAACAAATGGCTTTAGGTTTACCTATCGCCGACGTAGGGTTATGCTCCGGACTCTACAGCTAATGGCCGAGAACATTTGTGAAAATTACCGATTGCTACACCCAAATTATTGAGTCTACAGGGGAAAAGGTTTCCCGGGCAGGACTGAAGGATACACCCAAGCGCGCAGCCAAAGCATTTGAGTTTATGACTCGTGGCTATCACCAGAATCTTGATGACGTCATCAATGGGGCCCTGTTTCCCTCTGATGCCAATGAAATGGTTATCGTCAAGGACATCGAGCTCTATTCACTCTGCGAGCATCACTTACTGCCATTCATCGGCAAATGTCATGTTGCTTATATTCCCGATGGAAAGGTGCTGGGTCTTTCAAAGGTTGCCAGAATTGTGGACATGTATGCCCGTCGTCTCCAGATTCAGGAGACACTGGTTGCCCAGATAGCGAACACCATTGAGTCGGTCACCGGGGCAAATGGGGTTGCCGTCATTATTGAAGCCAAACACATGTGTATGATGATGCGGGGTGTAGAGAAGCAAAACTCGGTAATGAAAACGTCCGCCATGCTCGGCTCATTCAGGGACAATCAAGCCACCCGGAATGAGTTTCTCTCACTGATCAACTGTTAGTTTCTCTTGTTGTATCGGCTCAAATTCCCAGAGGATAGTATTCGAGGATTCAGCCCGGCTCCGGGGTGGTCAACCACTTCAGTTCAGCACAACCTCGGCTGAAAGCCGTAACATCAAGGCAAGCCAGTGAACTGGTGGTCATTGACCACCCCAAACCAGTCTGATCTGTCAAATACTCAAGAATTTTGCCAATTAGAGGCTGATGACCAAGCAACAGTACCGTTTCTTCCAACATGGAACCCAGACGGCTTTCAACGGCAGCCACACTACTTTCGGGACGTAGCACATCATCAAACAACAGCGATCCCTGATAATTGAGTGTTTCCGCCAAAACTGTCATGGTTTGCCGGGCACGAAGAACCGGGCTACAGAGCACTAAAGCAAGCCCGGACAGTTCCGTCCAGTGCTGCGACAACACAGATTCGAGGTCTTTTTTGCCCCCAGCCGACAATGACCTTTCACCGGCCATGCCACTATAGGGTGCATCGCCATGTCGCAGTAGGTAAATCAGCACCGGCTTTTACTACTCGCTTTTTTCCTTTTGAGCATCATCAACTGATGCAGCTTCCGCTCCAGATTTCTGACTGACAAAAGAGGGCACATCCTCATCTGAAGCAGAGGAATACTCCTCAGCAGGTATCTCGTCCACTTCTGCGTCCGCCCAGTGATCCACCACAGAGGCCTGAGTTTCAGGCCAATCTGTAAAGGGATAGGGTTTTTCCTCGGAATTGTAGGTGAGAAAAAGAACCGCCTGACAGACCCATTGAGCAGTACCCTGCCCCAATGTTCTCAGATTTCGGTTGTCCTCCCCGCTAACCAACACCACCAAAAACTGGATGATAGTAACGATCAGTACCACAAAACGCGCGACCACTAACAACATGACAAACAGAATCATATAAAGCAGCCGAATCCAGGTATCGACATTTAATACATTGACCTTAAACGTCTCTTTCATGACATTCCCCTGCAGTAAACTCAACATCGGTACTTTGCTCAGCGAGCATCAGACTACTGAGCACCTCACTGACCGGCTTTTTATTGAACATGGTTTCATAGAGAGCGCTGACCAGAGGCATATAAATACCCAATTCTTCAGCCTCCTGTTTGATGATTTTGGTGGTGTTGACGCCCTCTGCAACTTGCCCTACTTTTGCAACTGCTTGATCGAGTGTCAAGCCCTCGCCCAGTGCAAAGCCTATCTGATAATTCCGGCTCAGCGGGGAAGTACAGGTAACGAATAAATCACCGACCCCGCTCAGCCCCAGAAAAGTCATCGGGTTCGCTCCCAGCTTGGCGGCAAACCGGCTCATTTCTGCAAGACTGCGGGTAATTAATACACTGGTGGTATTTTGTCCCATTTTCATGGCTGCACCCATACCGGCAGCAATCCCATAGATATTTTTTAAAGCACCGGCCAACTCCACACCAAAGCGATCGCGATTGGCATAAACGCGAAAATAGGAAGAGCCCAGCAACACTTGCACCTCCTTGCATAAGCGCTCATCGTCGCTGGCAATAACTGTAGCTGTGATGGCTCTGTTGACGATTTCCTTGGCAAGATTGGGCCCACTGATGACCCCAACCCTGGCCTCTGGAAGTTCCTCTTCAAGGATTTCACTCATCAGCTTGAATGTGTTGGCTTCAATCCCTTTGGCAGTGCTGATAACCATGGCCTGGGGAGCAATATACTGTCTGGCGTCTTTCGCTAAAGCGCGAAATGCGGAACTGGGGACAGAAAAGAATATAACCTCGGCCCCCTCTAGGCTTCCATGAAGGTCACTGGATACTTGTAGATTCTGGTGTAGCTGATAGCCGGGAAGATAGAGGTGGTTTTCACGTGTTTGGCGGCAGCGTTCAACATTCTCTTCATCCCGCATCCACAAGACCACATTTCGACCATTGGTCGCAATCATATTGGCAATGGCGGTACCAAATGTACCGCCGCCCAGAACTGCAATTTTTTGTGATGCCACCATGCTTCCAACTTCTGATTATCGTTGTTTTCGGGATTATAGGTTGAAGCCAGGGAGCACGGCTATGATGCTCCCTCAAACAAAAGCTGGTTGAGTCGGCGAACGAAGAGGCTGGGGTTGTCCAGTTGATCACCGGCGGACAGCACAGCCTGATCGTAAAGCAATGACACCAGATCAGCACATCGTTCAGTATCTTCCTCCTTGCTCAGCTGATTGATAAGCGGATGATGGGCATTGATCTCGAGTGTCGGTTTATCTGTAGGAACTGGCTGTCCGGCTGCTTCCATCAATTTTCTCATTTGCGGACTCAATGCATCCTCAGCATACACCAGACAGGCAGGCGAGTCCGTCAACCGTCGGGTTTCCCTGACAGTTTCGACCTTGTCGCTCAGGCGACTGGCAATTTTGTCGATCAGTTCTGATGAAGCCTGTTTTTTCTCACTGTCACTATCTTCTTTCTCCGAGTCGTCAGTAAGAACGGTATCTTCCAGCTCTCCTTTCGCAATGTCCTGCAGCACTTTCCCATCAAACTCATGAATATGGGAAACCGTCCATTCATCGAGACGCTCGGTCAACAAAAGCACTTCTACATTCCGCTTGCGGAAAACCTCAAGGTAGGCACTGTTACGGGCTGCAATCATATTATCTGCCACAAGATAGTATATTTTTTCCTGCCCTTCCTTCATACGGGACAGATAATCTGCCAATGAAGCGGTTTCCTTTTCATCTTCTGTGTTGGTCGTAGCAAAACGAAGGAGTCCCGCAATCCGCTCACGGTTCGCATAATCCTCTGCCGGGCCCTCCTTCAAAACGGTACCGAACTCCTTCCACATTTTGTCATAGTCATCCGGAGACTCTTTGGCCATCTTGTCCAGCATATCCAGCACGCGCTTTACCAGTGCGGAACGGATGGAGTCCACAGCGGGACTGTGCTGTAGGATTTCCCGCGAGACATTCAGTGGCAGATCGTTGGAATCCAGGACCCCTCGGATAAAACGCAAGTATGAAGGCAGGAACTGCGAAGCATCATCCATAATAAAGGTGCGCTGAATGTACAGCTTCAGCCCACGGGCAACGTCACGATTATAGAGATCAAAAGGTGCATGCCCCGGCACATAGAGCAGACTTGTGTAATCCAGCTTGCCTTCGACCCGGTTGTGAGACCAGATCAACGGCTCCATAAAATCATGAGTGAGGTGCTTATAGAACTCTTTATATTCCTCATCGGTTATCTCATTGCGCGGGCGCGTCCACAGGGCGGTTGCCTTGTTGATTACTTCATAGTTATAAACCGGCGCTTCAGTATTTTCTTCTGCGTCAGGGTCCGGTTTTCTAATGGCCACTGGGATACCGATATGGTCCGAGTATTTCTTGACGATATTGTGCACCCGCAGTTGACTGGCAAACTCCAGCGCATCATCTTTTAAATGCAACGTAATGGAAGTGCCGCGAGAGGGCTTTTCTATATCTTCAATGCTGTACTCAGCTTCGCCTTCGCAGGTCCAGCGAACAGCCTGATTATCGCTCGCACCAGCGCGCCGCGTTTCAACCACAACTTTGTCAGCAACAATAAAGGCAGAATAAAACCCGACACCAAACTGGCCGATCAACTGGGCATCTTTGCGTTGATCTCCCGAGAGGGTGTTTAAGAATTGTGCAGTGCCGGACTTGGCAATAGTTCCAAGGTTTTCAATCACCTCCTCCTTTGACATACCGACACCATTATCATGTAGTGTGATGATTCCGGCATCGGGATCCAGGTCTATTTTGATCTGCAGGTCGCTGTCGCCATCGTAAAGCGCATTATCGGACAGCGCTTCAAATCGCAGTTTGTCCGCAGCGTCGGAAGCATTTGAAATCAACTCCCTGAGAAAGATTTCCCGGTTACTGTAAAGTGAGTGAATCATCAGGTGCAGAAGCTGTTTGGCCTCTGTTTGAAAACCGTGGGTTTCAACAGTCATGGCTGCCATCGTCTCCTTGTTACAAAGTTAAAAGCGAAATGTTTTTTGGCTGGTGCAGAAATGGGGGCAGCAAACCAGAAATCAAGCGCACACCGTTGAAATCCCTGACACAAATAAACGTTTTTCCGAAATAATTGCTTAAACCAGGCTTCGGGGGTGCAATAAAAAAGGCGGCCTGACCAGACCGCCTTTTGAATAACTGAGGTAATCAGTACTACCAGCCTGTGACTTCTTTCAGACCATTACCGATATCCGCCAGACTGCGCACGGTTTTAACACCTGCATCTTCCAGAGCAGCAAACTTTTCATCCGCCGTACCCTTGCCACCCGCAATAATAGCGCCCGCATGGCCCATACGTTTCCCAGCCGGGGCTGTCACACCGGCAATGTAGGATACAACCGGTTTAGTAACGTTATGTTTGATGTACATGGCGGCTTCCTCTTCGGCAGTACCACCAATCTCGCCAATCATGACAATCGCCTCGGTAGCCGGGTCTTTTTCAAACAGGGCCAGTATGTCTATAAAATTGGACCCCGGTATCGGATCACCACCGATACCCACACAGGTGGACTGGCCAAACCCTGAGTCAGTGGTCTGTTTGACCGCTTCATAGGTCAAGGTGCCGGAACGGGATACAATTCCCACTCTGCCCGGCAAGTGAATATGGCCAGGCATGATGCCGATTTTTGATTCACCCGGCGTGATCACACCGGGACAGTTTGGCCCGATCAATCGTACACCCAATTCATCACACTTCACTTTGCAATCCAGCATATCGAGTGTGGGAATGCCCTCTGTAATACAGACAATCAACTGAATTCCCGCATTGGCAGCCTCAAGGATAGAATCCTTGCAGAAAGGTGCCGGCACATAGATAACAGAGGCCTCAGCCGCCGTCTGGGCAACGGCATCCGCCACCGTATTAAACACTGGCAAACCAAGATGGGTTGAACCACCTTTACCCGGTGTAACACCGCCCACCATATTGGTGCCGTAGGCAATCGCCTGCTCGGAGTGAAAGGTTCCCTGACCACCGGTAATCCCCTGACAGATCACTCTGGTCGATTTATTGATCAAAATTGCCATTACTGGTTACCCTCCGCTGCTTTTACCACTTGCTCTGCCGCATCCGTAAGGCTGGTGGCCGCAATAATATTCAATCCGCTGTCAGCAAGAAGCTTGGAGCCAAGCTCGGCATTGTTGCCTTCCAGGCGCACCACTACAGGCACCTTAACACCCACTTCTTCAACGGCACCGATAACGCCCTCCGCAATCAAATCACAGCGAACAATGCCACCGAAAATATTGATCAAAACCGCTTCGACCTTGTCGTCAGAGAGGATAATTTTAAAAGCTTCAACCACACGTTCTTTGGTCGCGCCACCACCCACATCCAGAAAATTAGCCGGTTGACCACCGTGCAATTTGACAATATCCATCGTACCCATAGCGAGGCCGGCACCATTCACCATACAACCGATATTTCCGTCCAAGGCTACATAGTTGAGATCCCATCTGGCGGCGTGAGCTTCGCGGGCATCTTCCTGCGAAGGGTCATGCATACCCTGTAATTTCTTCTGACGATACATGGCATTGCTATCGATATTAATCTTGCCGTCAAGACAATGCAGACTACCTTCTTCAGTAATGACCAGCGGGTTAATCTCCAGCAATGCAAGATCATAATCATGGAATAATTTGGACAGACCGAGAAATAGCTTGGAGAACTGTTTAATCTGCTCAGCGTTGAGGCCCAGCTTAAAACCCAACTCGCGAGCCTGGTAGGGCTGTGCTCCTGTGAGCGGATCAATTATCGCCTTGAGGATTTTCTCTGGGGTTTCTTCCGCGACTTTCTCGATTTCAACGCCGCCTTCTGTGGAGGCCATAAAAACCACGCGACGGGTCGAGCGGTCGATAACCGCACCAAGGTATAATTCCTGGGCAATGTTTGTGACTGACTCAACAAGGATCCGACTTACTGGCTGTCCATTGCTATCCGTCTGGTATGTCACCAGACGATTACCCAGCCATTCCCGGGCAAAATCCTCGATTTCGGCTCTGGATGTCACCAGCTTGACGCCCCCCGCTTTACCTCTGCCACCAGCATGTACCTGGGCTTTTACTACCCAGCGGTCACCACCAATCACATCGGCAGCTGCAACGGCTTCCTTCACCGTTTCTGCTGCTATGCCCTCGGATACTGGCAGACCATACTCAGCAAACAGCTGCTTTGCCTGATATTCGTGAAGGTTCATTGTCATTCCCGTTCAGTCGGTTAAAGATAATAAATAAGAAAACTCCGCAGATCCTGAAGAACTGCGGAGTTATAAGACAAACACTATTTCCGTTTTTTGCGGTTCGGTATATGAATGGCGTGACCATTAACTGCCAGTGCCGCCTCGTGCACCGACTCTGATAGCGTCGGGTGTGCAAAGACCGTCATACCGATATCTTCTGCACTCGATCCAAATTCCATGGCAATCGCCACTTGCTGCACAAGATCCGCTGCACTGGGACCGACGATATGGCAACCGAGGATACGGTCTGTTTCAGCGTGAGCAATCAGCTTTACCATCCCTTCGCTGTCATTTGCTGCAAGCGCGCGACCACTGGCCACGAAGGGAAATATACCAATACTGTATGGCTCGCCCGCTTGCTTCAGCTGTTCTTCGGTTTTGCCAACAGAGGCAATCTCCGGGTGCGTATAGATGACATTGGGTACGATATCGTAATTCATCTGGGTTTTTTGACCCGCAATACGCTCGGCGACCATGACGCCTTCCTCTGAACCCTTATGAGCCAACATCGGTCCTCGTACCACATCACCTACAGCCCATACCCCAGGCGCATTAGTAGCACACTTTTCATTGACAAAGATAAAGCCACGCTCATCGAGGTTGACGCCGCAATCAGGCGCCAAAAGCCCTTCAGTGAAGGGGCGACGACCGACACAGACTATCAATTTATCAAAGGTCTCTTTGACTTCTTCACCGTCGTTGTTCTGATAGGTGACAACAACCTCTTTGGTTTTCACATCGCTGCCAGTAACCCGGCAACCCAAACGGATATCCAGCCCCTGTTTGGTGAATATCTTCAGTGATTCTTTAGCAATTTGCTGGTCCATGATAGACAGAAAATCCGTCATTGCTTCGAGGAGCACAACCTTGCTACCCAGGCGGTTCCACACACTTCCCAACTCCAGCCCAATGACTCCAGCGCCAATCACGCCCAATCGCTTTGGTACTGCCGTTAATTCGAGGGCCCCAGTGGAATCGAGAATAATTTTGCCGTCAATGGGGGCCACTGGAATGTTGATGGGCTGAGAACCTGTTGCAATAATCACGTTATCAGCAGCGAGTATTTGTTTACCGCCTTTGTGATCTGTCAACTCAACTTCCTTCCCAGACAACAACTTACCTGTGCCGAACAGAGAAGTAATGCCATTACTTTTCAATAAACCTGCAATACCACCCGTGAGCTGCTCCACAATTTTGGTTTTGCGCTCAATCATCGCTTTTACATCAATTTTTACGCTCGTGGTGCTGATACCATGAACAGACAATTCACTTTTTGCCTCATGGTATTTATAAGAGCTATCCAGCAATGCTTTTGATGGAATGCACCCAACATTCAGGCAGGTACCTCCATTAACGCCTTCGCCCTTGGCATTTTGCCACTTTTCAATACACGCAGTCTTAAGACCCAGCTGGGCGCAGCGAATAGCCGCAACATAGCCGGCGGGACCAGCCCCAATCACGATGACATCATATTTTTCTGTCATTACAAATCCTATTAAATTCAATTAGCTAAGAGCTATATTTCGAGCAGTATCTTAGCTGGATTTTCGATCATTTCCTTTATCGCCACAAGAAACTGCACCGCTTCCTTGCCATCGACCAAACGGTGATCATAAGACAACGCAAGATACATCATTGGGCGAATGACCACCTGACCGTTTTCAGCCACTGGGCGCTCCTGAATCTTGTGCATACCCAATATTGCCGTTTGCGGAGGGTTCAGGATTGGGGTTGACAACAGCGAACCAAAAACACCTCCATTCGTAATCGTGAACGTGCCACCCGTCATTTCTTCAATCGACAGCTTGCCATCACGAGCTTTCCCACCAAACTCGGCAATTGTGCTCTCAACATCAGCAATGCTCATTGTGTCGGCATTACGCAGTACTGGCACAACCAGGCCCTTATCGGTGGAAACTGCCACACCTACATCCTGATAACCGTGATAAACAACATCGGTGCCATCAATAGAGGCATTTACGGCAGGGAAACGCTTCAGGGCTTCAGTCGCCGCACGGACAAAAAAGCCCATAAATCCGAGCCGGGTACCATTATGAATCTTCGAAAATGAATCCTTGAATTCTGTACGCAAATTCATGATTCGGTGCATATCGACTTCATTGAAGGTCGTCAACATTGCAGTCGTTTGAGTCACCTGAACCAGACGCTCGGCAATACGTGAACGCATACGTGTCATCGGTACGCGTTTCTCGACCCGATCCCCCTCTGGCAGAGGGGGCAGGCTGGCAGCAGGTGCTGGCGCACTGGCAGCCGCTGGCTGCTCAGGAGAAGCTGGTTGAATGGCGACAATATCCTCTTTGGTTATTCTGCCATCTTTCCCGCTTCCGTTGACTTTTTGCAAATCCACACCCTTTTCTTCAGCTAGCTTCCTGGCTGCTGGGCTGGCAATTTTTTCGTCACTCGATTCTTTACTACTATCATCAGGCTTTGCTCCTGACTCTGCCTTCGCTTCTGGCTCAGACTCCTTTTCCGCTGCTGGTTTCGCCGAGCTGTCCCCGGCAGTGACACGGGCAATGACCTCGTTGCTCTGAACAACATCTCCCTCGCCCTTCAAGACTTCTTCCAGTGTTCCGTCTGCGGGAGCAACCACTTCGAGAACCACTTTGTCCGTTTCGATATCGACCAACAACTCATCACGGGTAACGGAATCCCCCGGCTTTTTATGCCATGTAGCAATATTCCCCTCCTGAACAGATTCAGGGAAAGTAGGTGCCTTAATTTCAATGCTCATTTTTTATCATTTCCTTGGTCAAGGATGGTTTTTGGCGGTTAAAAGCTTAACGCTTCATTAACAAATTTCGCCTGTTCCTCAAGGTGTGCCGACATGTAACCCGCAGCCGGCGCTGCTGAGGCAGGACGACCGACATAACGAAGGGTTAAATCCCCGTTATAACGATCGAGCACACTGCGCATATGATGTTGACTGCTGTACCAGGCACCCTGATTGATGGGCTCTTCCTGACACCAGATCACCTCCTCTAAACAGGTGTACTCACTGAGTACATTTAACAAGTCTTCATCGGGAAACGGGTAGAGCTGCTCGATACGCACCATGGCAATATCGTCAATTTTGCGCTCCATCCGCTCCTCTAGCAGATGATAATAAACTTTTCCTGAACACAATATCAGACGGCGCGCCTTCTTCGGCGCCACCTCTCGCTCAGGAATTACTGGCATAAAATGTCCATCGGCAAGATCTTCCAGAGAGGAAGTTGCAAGCTTGTGCCGCAATATCCATTTTGGACTCATGACTACCAGTGGCCGACGCATTGGTCTGATCGCCTGACGTCGAAGCATATGGTAGACCTGAGCAGGGGTTGTCGGAATGCAAACCTGAATATTGTGCTCAGCACAAAGCTGCAAAAAACGCTCGAGCCTGGCGGATGAGTGTTCAGGACCCTGTCCTTCATAACCGTGTGGCAACAACATGGTGAGGCCACACAAACGTCCCCACTTGTGTTCACCACTGGTGATGAACTGGTCGATGACAACTTGGGCACCGTTCGCGAAATCCCCAAACTGGGCTTCCCATATCACCAGACCAGAGGGTGCCGTTGTAGAATAGCCGTACTCAAATGCCAGGACGGCCTCTTCTGACAGAAATGAATCATAGATATCGAACTCGGGCTGATTTTCTGAAAGATGCTTGAGCGGCGTGTAGGTTTCGGCATCTTTCTGATTATAAAGTACTGCGTGACGGTGAGAGAAAGTACCGCGGCCAATATCCTGGCCGGTCATCCGAATAGGGTAACCCTGCTCCAACAGCGTGGCATAAGCCAGAAGTTCCGCCATGCCCCAGTTCAGCTCCAGAGCCCCGGCCGACATCTTCAGCCGGTCGTCATAAATTTTTTCCACCTGGCGCTGCAACACAATACCTTCTGGCACCCGACACATTCTGGTTGCCAGATCTTTCAGCTTAGCCAATGGATAAGAGGTATCCGCTGGCGTTACCCATTCGTGCCCCAAATAGGGAGACCAGTCGACAAACAGTGCATCATCTGGCTCTGAGACCAGCTTGTTCACGACATTATGTCCCTTGTCGAGGATGTTCCGATAATCTGCAAGCAGGCTATCCGCTGCTGACTCATTGAGCACACCCTCACTTGCAAGCCTGTCAGCATAAAGAGCCCTGGTGGTTTTGTGCTTCTTGATAACCTTGTACATCAGGGGCTGGGTAGAAGATGGCTCATCGGTTTCGTTATGGCCTCTGCGACGGTAGCAGAACAGGTCAATAACAATATCCCTCTTGAACTGATAACGGTAATCTGCAGCCAGTGAGGTAGCGAACATTACCGCATCCGGATCATCTGCATTAACATGAATGATCGGAGCCTGAACCATTTTTGCCACATCGGTACAGTATTCTGTCGAACGGGCATCTTCCTTCCTGCTAGTGGTAAAACCTACCTGATTATTGATTACGAGGTGAATACTGCCACCCGTTTTGTAGGCGCGGGTCTGAGACATTTGGAACGTTTCCATCACCACACCCTGGCCGGCAAAAGAGGCATCGCCGTGGACAATGACAGGGACTACCTGATCGCCCTCTGGATCTTGCCTACGGTCCTGACGTGCTCTGGCCGAGCCCACAACTACCGGAGAGGCGATTTCCAAGTGGGAGGGGTTGAACGCTAGCGCCAGATGCACTTCGCCACCTGGCGTCATGACATTCGAAGAAAACCCCTGGTGGTACTTCACGTCCCCCGAGGTATCAACATGCCGTTTACCCTCAAATTCAGCAAACAGGTCAGCCGGGCTTTTGCCCAGCACGTTCACCAGAACATTAAGTCGTCCGCGATGAGCCATGGCCAGGACAATTTCTTTGGCTCCGTATTCCCCGACTCTTTCAATCAGACCATCGAGCATGGGAATCAGTGATTCTGCGCCCTCCAGACCAAATCGCTTGGTGCCGGGATACTTGGAATCCAGATGCCGCTCCAGTCCTTCCGCGGCTGTCAGTCGCTGCAATACGTGCTTGCGTGTTTCAGTATCATAAACGGGTTTCGAACGCACACTCTCGAGACGTTGCTGAAACCACTGCTTTTCGGCCAAATCAGTGATGTGCATCAGCTCAACACCAACGTGGCGACAGTAAGTCTCCTCCAAAGCAGAGATAATTTCCTTCAGTGTGGCTTCCTGTTTACCGATGAACAATGTGCCACATTGAAAAGTCGTATCAAGATCGGCTTCCGTCAAACCATGGTAAGAAAGTTGCAGATCCGGGACCGTCTCCCGCTTCATTATTCCCAAAGGATCAAGGCTTGCTTGCTGATGGCCGCGGTTGCGGTAGGAACTAATGAGATGGAGTACTTTAACCTGCTTCCGCTCATGTTCTATATTGACGCCACCGGAACCAGGTGCGGGAACAGGCCTTGCCCTGCGACGACCGAGCAACTCAAAGTGCTCCTGAATAGTCGCATGGGATACATCAAGCCCATTATGTCCATTAACACCGGGAAGTGAGCTGAAGAAAGAGCGCCACTCGTCAGGCACTGCATTCGGGTCGTGTAGATAGGTTTCGTACAAACCTTCGATATATGCAGCATTCCCACCGGAAAGATGAGAAGTGCGCAAAAATTGCTGCATGATGCTTTCAGGCATCGAAATGTTTCCTGTAGTCAGTCAGATCACAAAATCACCAAGGCTCCCACCTAGGGAAGCCTTGGCAGATTGTACTGTAATGTACTTTAAGTAGCACTTCTCAGTAGCATATTTCTGATATGACCAATTGCTTTAGTTGGATTCAATCCCTTGGGACAAACCGCCACACAGTTTTGAATTCCGTGACAGCGGAAAACACTAAACGGATCGTCCAGATTGGCAAGCCGTTGCTCAGTATCCGTGTCACGGCTATCCACCAGAAAACGATAGGCCTGGAGCAAGCCCGCAGGACCGATAAACTTGTCCGGATTCCACCAGAAAGAGGGACAACTGGTAGAGCAGCATGCACACAGGATACATTCATAGAGACCATCCAGCTTGGCTCGATCTTCCGGAGACTGCAGGCGTTCAATTGCGGGCGCCGGCTGGTTGTTTACCAGATACGGTTGAATCTTTTCATACTGGGCATAAAACTGGCCCATATCGATTACCAGATCCCGAATAACCGGCAAGCCAGGCAGCGGGCGAAGTACCAACTTGTCGTTTTTCACTGCTGCCGAGAGCGGCGTAATACAAGCCAAACCATTCTTACCATTGATATTTACGCCGTCTGAACCGCAGACACCCTCACGGCAGGAACGGCGATAAGACAACGTTGAATCCTGCGCTTTGAGCTGCTCTAAAACATCTAGCACCATCACATCCTTGCCGGCAGTATCCACTTCATAGTCCTGCATGTATGGAGCTTCGTCCGTCTCAGGATTGTAGCGATAAATACTAACTTTCAACATGGTTCAAACCCTTATCAGTAGGTACGCGCCTTAGGCGCGAAGGCTTCCATGGTTTTGGGTGCAAAGTTCACACCTCGCTTACCAACTTCTTTAGTCTCGGGAAAGTAGACAGAGTGACACAACCAATTTGCATCGTCGCGCTCTGTAAAATCCTCACGGGCGTGAGCGCCGCGGCTTTCTGTTCTGACCTCGGCGGTGATAGCAGTAGCCTCCGCAACCTCTAGAAGATTCTGCAGTTCCAACGCCTCAATACGAGCTGTATTAAAAGCATTACTTTTATCATCGAGACGAACGTTTTCTATCCGGGGACGAAGGGCTTTAAGCTTCTCAATGCCCTCCTGCATGTAATCGCCACGGCGGAACACACCAAAATAGTTCTGCATAATACTTTGCAGCTCAGCCCGCAACTCTGCGGTGGTCTCACCCTCAGTCGAATTATTAATTCGATTTATGCCAGACATAGCAGCGTCAATATCTGCATCAGTTGCCTCCTTCAGGTCAATCCCTTCACGCAGAGCCTGCTCAATGAACAGACCTGATGAACGACCAAACACCACCAGATCCAGCAACGAGTTGCCACCTAAGCGGTTTGCACCATGAACAGACACACAGGCAACTTCCCCGCAGGCATACAAGCCATCAATAACCCGATCATTACCATCGGCATCAAGGGTCAGCGCCTGACCAGAAACATTAGTGGGAACACCGCCCATCATATAATGACAGGTGGGGACTACAGGGATAGGTTCTTTGACCGGATCCACATGGGCAAACGTACGAGACAACTCACAGATACCGGGCAGACGACTCTCAAGAATCTCTTCACCGAGATGATCCAGCTTCAGCAAGACGTGATCGCCTTTTTCGCCACAACCACGGCCTTCCAAAATCTCCAGAACCATGGACCGGGCAACCACATCTCGACCCGCCAGGTCTTTAGCATTGGGGGCATAGCGTTCCATAAAACGCTCACCATCTTTATTGATCAGATAACCGCCCTCACCGCGACAGCCCTCCGTCACCAGTGTGCCGGCACCAGCAATACCGGTCGGGTGAAACTGCCACATTTCGATATCCTGAACTGGAAAACCAGCCCGGAGGGCCATACCGACACCGTCACCCGTATTGATGTGCGCATTGGTGGTCGACGCATAAATCCTTCCTGCGCCGCCGGTGGCGAGCACCGTGGCCTTGGATTTCACGTAAACGGTTTCGCCCGTTTCAATATTGATGGCAATAACGCCTACAACTGCATTATCGGCATTTTTCACGAGGTCGACTGCAAACCACTCATTAAAGAACACCGTATTGTTTTTAATGTTATTTTGGTAGAGCGTGTGTAACAGCGCATGGCCTGTACGGTCGGCAGCAGCACAGGTTCTTGCCGCCTGCCCACCTTCACCAAAATTTTTGGACTGTCCACCGAACGGCCGCTGATAAATACGGCCCTCTTCGGTACGAGAAAAGGGAAGGCCCATGTGCTCCAGTTCAAATACTGCTTCAGGCCCGACAGAGCACATATATTCAATGGCCTCTTGGTCACCGATATAATCGGAACCTTTCACCGTGTCATACATATGCCAGCGCCAGTCATCGCTGGGATCGTCACTGGCAATCGCACAGGTAATCCCACCCTGCGCTGAAACTGTGTGTGAGCGCGTCGGAAAGACCTTGGAAATCACCGCTGTCTTATAGCCAGACTGGGCCAGTTGGAGTGCGGCTCGCATACCAGCACCACCACCACCGACAATTACACCGTCAAACGAAATGGTTCTTACACTACTCATGGATTTAGATTCCCCATACGATATCAAGAGCCCATATGACATAAACCAGAGTGACTGTAATCATCCCCAGCTGAAGAAAAATACGCAGCACCGTGGCCTTTGGACCAAGCAGACGCTCTGTGACGTAATCGGTCAGGACCGCCCACAAACCGATCCAGGCGTGGACAGCGATAGACAGTACTGTCAGGACATTAAAGATTTTCATGGCGATATGGCTGTGCAGCCCGAGCCACTGACTGTATTCAAGGCCGGAATTAAATAGCAGGTAGGCCGTGATAAATACCGTGTAGGCAGCCATAACCACGGCGGTAACACGTTGCAGCAGCCAGTCTGAGAGGCCACTGCGGCTGAAGCTTGTAACATTGGTAATCATACCCATACCCAGACCCCCGCGAGAATAATTAGAACAACAGCAACAAACAGGACAATTTTTGCGCCCAGGCGACCACCTTCAAGGGTCTCGCCCACACCAAAATCCATAATCAAGTGTCGGACACCCGCGACAATATGGTAGGCCAGGCCCGCTAACGCTGCCCAGACAATCAATTGGCAAACCGGGCTGCTCATCGTTTCCCTGATAGCATTAAATCCTTCTTCTGAAGATAAGCTGGTATCCAGCAACCACAAGAACACAGCGATTGCACCGAACAGTACAACTCCGGAAACACGATGCAAAATAGATACATAGGAGGTTATCGGAAGCTCTATTGTTCCGATATCGAGATTTACAGGTCTTTTCTTGTTCACGATATACACACCTTAAGTCCGCAGGTTGGGCAGAATGCAGAAATATAACGCAGGGAAAATCGGCTAAACCGTCGTCGGCATACCGGGCTAAAATCGGGGAAAAATTATAGAAGTATTGTCACAGGATTACAATGAAACCTGTCCGTCATTCAGTATTGATGCAGTTATATCTACAAAAGATAGCCGCTATTCACTCGCTGTATTTGCAGTAAAATTGACAAATCCAGAGAGAAGGCTATAGTTTTGCGCCTCAGAAATAGTTTGCACGCTTGATGCTTGCATCTCGCTCCCTGATTCGTAGGAGAACCCAATGAGCAATAAGAAGGTCCATCTTTCTGTAGAGGGCACAGATATTCATCTTGAATTACCGATACTTGGAAGTACTCTCGGACAGGATGTCATCGATATTTCGAAAGTGCCTGAAACAGGTTGTTTTACGTTCGACCCCGGCTTTAGTGCCACTGCTGCCTGTGAATCAAAAATTACTTTTATTGATGGCGACAAGGGCGTATTGCTTCATCGCGGCTACCCTATAGAACAACTCGCACAAAAATCCGATTATCTTGAGACCTGTTATCTGCTGCTGAATGGAGAGCTCCCCTCTCCCGAGGGGAAAAAGGATTTTGAGCAGATTATCAGAATGCACACCATGGTGAATCGCTCCATTGAGCAGTTCATGTCCGGCTTTCGTTACGATGCACACCCTATGGCTATGCTCTGTGGCGCGGTAGGCGGCCTGTCATCGTTTTACCACGACTCCATGGATATCAACGATCCAGAGCACCGACTGATTACCGCACACAGGCTAATTGCCAAAATGCCAACACTGGCAGCCATGTGTCACAAACATTTCATTGGCCAGCCTTATATGTACCCCGATAACAAACTGGGTTACGCAGAGAACTTCCTGCACATGATGTTTGGCACTCCCTGTGAAGAGAGCAACATCAACCCCGTTATTGCGAAAGCAATGGATCTGTTGTTCCTCCTTCACGCCGACCACGAACAAAATGCCTCTACTTCAACCGTCCGTCTCGCTGGCTCTTCCGGCGCCAACCCCTATTCCTGTATAGCTGCTGGCATCGCAGCACTGTGGGGGCCCGCCCACGGCGGGGCCAATCAGGCTGTTCTGGAAATGCTCGAGCAAATCGGCGATGAAAAACACATCGACAAGTACGTAGTACGCGCCAAAGACAAGGACGACCCCTTCCGGCTGATGGGCTTCGGCCACCGGGTCTATAAAAACTTCGATCCCCGCGCCAAGGTCATGAAAGAAGCCTGTGACGCGGTACTGGCTGAGCTCGGCATTGAAAATGACCCATTGCTTAAAATCGCCAAACGACTGGAACAGATTGCACTGGAAGACGAGTATTTTGTTGAGAAAAAACTCTACCCCAATGTGGATTTCTACTCGGGCATCATCATGAAAGCCATTGGCATACCCACTGAAATGTTTACTGTTATCTTCGCTACCGGGCGCACTGTTGGCTGGATATCTCACTGGAATGAAATGCTGAGCAACCCTTACCGTATCGGTCGCCCAAGACAACTCTACACTGGATCACCAAAACGGGATTATCCCGAGTAAGATCAGGTACATTACCAATTTCTGCATACCCCAAAGCCACTCTTTGAGTGGCTTTTTTAATTCTACCCAGTTAAAACGCAAGGGGCTTACAGCTACAGCTAATTCGATTATTCTGTAGTAACATCAGAAAAAAGCTAACCTGAACTTGATCCGAAAAATCGAGTCTGAGTAAAAAGTTACATCCGGAGGCTACAAATGAGCATTAAACCAGTGAGCAAACTACTTCTCCCCATCACCATAGTGCTGTCATTATTGTTCACAGCGACCGCCTATGCAGCGGAGAATACACCTGAAGGTGTCGTCAAAAGCTACTACGCTGCATTAAAAGCACGAAAATACGAAGATGCTTACGACCTGCTGACACCAAGAATGATTGATGGTCGTACAAAAAAAGAGTATGCAGCTGACTGGAAGAATATCGTGGATATGGCATCTGTCATTCTGCACGAATACGGCATATCGTCAGTCGAAATTGACGGGGAAACGGCCAAGGTCAATGCCTGGACCAGAGCCAGTGACGTCTTTAACACCGATGGTATTATTGAAAAAGAAGTTGATCACCTGATCCTGACAGACGGCGTCTGGAAACTGGATGCAACAGAAGTCAGTATGGAAGCGGTCGATATGTAGTGTTAACCCTGCCAATGAAACCGCCCTTTTGGGCGGTTTTTTTGTGTCTGCTGAATGACATCGGCACGACTAACGTCCAATAGAGCACCGCACCAATTCATGGAAGACTCAGCTGCAGAATATGTGGAAACAGAAGGCAGTCAGATAATGCAAAAAATTCAGGCCTACATCGTTGGTGCACTTCTGATGTTCGGTTCTGCCACATGGGCAGCCATCTATGCACAGAATGTATCCTCTGTCATCGCCATACTCTCGATCCCATCGCTTCTCGCCGGCTATATCTACGGCACTGCTCTACCACAATATGTATGGGGAATGTTACTGGGGATATGTTGTTATATGGTGCTGGAGTTTTTTATGTATGGCCCCGTATATCAGACAACCGGCCTAGTTTACGGCATTGCCTTCTTCACTTCCCTCGGGTGCGCCACGATCGGCTATGCACTGCTCCGCTGGAAAACCGGAAGAATGAGTCGTTTCTCCGATTAACACAGCAGTACCTCAGCCTTCGATTGAGTGATGAATCGGAACGTAGCGTTTGAATTCTTATGACACCAAACAAAAAATCCCCCAGATTTTCATCTGGGGGATTTTTTGTTTGGTGGAGCTAAGCGGGATCGAACCGCTGACCTCAACACTGCCAGTGTTGCGCTCTCCCAGCTGAGCTATAGCCCCGTAAAAGAGGGCGCAATTTTAGGCACAGCCCCCTGGAGTGTCAAGCCTGTTCTTCAGGGTGTTCAGTACGGGCTGCAGAGAGAAGACGGTAATCTTTATCCCAGGCCTTTAGCTGCTTTTTAGAAACCCCGCCAGAGGCCTCCAGAGCGCTCCTGATACGCGCCCTGACCATATCTGGCCCGAGGATAGCCATGGCATCAAACAGGGGCGGAGCCGAGGTGGATCCAGCAACAGCGACAAACAGGGGGGATAAAAAATCCTTCAACTTTAATTCCATCCCCTGTGCCAACTGATTCAGCTCCTCATACAAGCCATCCCGACTCCAATGACGCAACCCATCGAGGCGCCAGGAGCTGTATTGCAGAATTTTCCGCACTGTTTCATTGTCCAGTTTTTTGTGCTCGAAGTGGGAAGTATCGAGTTTCGGCATGCCCGAAAACATAAACCCGAGTAACGGCGCAATATCGGAAAACTTTTCCACTCTCTCCTTGATCAGTGGAATCATCCTGGCGAGGTTGTCACGGTTTATCGCCCATTCAGCAACACGATTGGCAAATGCCTGCTCATCCAGATTTTCACGGATCCAGCGGCCGTTCAGCCAGTCCAGCTTTTCAGTATCAAAAACCGGCCCCCCCAGATGCACAGCACGCAGGTCAAACTGATCAAGCATGTCCTGAAGGCTAAACTTCTCACTCTCGTCCGGCATGGACCAGCCCATACGCCCAAGATAGTTGACCACAGCCTCCGGCATGTAACCCATATCCCGATAATAGTTGATGCTGGTAGGGTTTTTCCGCTTGCTGAGTTTGCTTTTATCGGGATTTCTCAGCAATGGCATATGACAGAACTCAGGCATATCCCAACCAAAGTACTTATAAAGGAGAAGGTGTTTGGGTGCTGAGTTGATCCATTCCTCGCCACGAATGACATGGGTGATTTTCATCAGGTGGTCATCTACTACATTGGCAAGGTGATAGGTGGGCATACCGTCCGCCTTCAGCAGCACTTGCATATCCACCTGTGTCCAGGGAATTTCAATCTGGCCGCGCAGCAGATCCTGAAAAACACAACTGCCGTGATCGGGAACCTTCATACGGATAACGTAGGGCTCTCCCGCTGCCAGGCGCTTTTTAACGTTTTCGGCCGACAATGACAAACCTCGGCCATCATATTTTGCGGTTTCCCCTCTCGCCATCTGCTCACGACGCATCTCGTCAAGCTCTTCAGACGTGGCAAAGCAGTAAAATGCATGGCCTTTATCAACCAGCTCCATAACGTGTTGTTGATAAATATCCGTTCGCTCGCTCTGTCGATAAGGACCATAAGGTCCACCAACGTCGGGCCCCTCGGACCACTCGAGGCCTAGCCAGCGCAAGGAATCCAGAATCATCTTTTCAGATTCCGGGGTACTGCGAACCTGGTCAGTATCTTCAATACGCAGGATAAACTCACCACCCTGGCTTCGGGCAAAACAGAGATTAAAAAGGGCTACATAGGCAGTCCCAACGTGGGGGTCGCCAGTGGGAGATGGAGCAATGCGTGTGCGAACAGACATCAAATAAACATTCCGTTTGGGGTGAATTGGGTCAACAGGAAAAGAGCGTGATTATACGCAGAACAGGACTAATCAACAGTTCTCAAGGCTGGCGGGCCCAAAAAATAACCCTGTGCAGCATCGGCATCCAGCTCGGCAAGCTGATCCCATTCCTGTTCGTTTTCAACACCTTCCACCCATAACTGCAACCCACTGTTATGGGCAAGCCCGGCGAGTGACTTGATATAAAACTGGTTGTCCAGATTCGTGTCCAGCTCGCGCAGAAAACTGCGGTGAACCTTGAGATGATTCAATGGCAGACTACTCAGATAGCCAAAAGCCGCAGACTCTAGGCCAAAATGGTCGATGCCGAGTGAAGTACCGTGCTTTTGCAAAAGCTGACTAAAAGTCCTGAGAGACGCACCGTTTGCTTTCATGGCATATTCCGGCACCTCAAATACCAACTTCGCTGCCAGCCTCCGCTGAGATGCCAGGAAGTTATCAAGCCATCTCAGAAAACCGGAGGTTTTCACCGATACTATCGACAGATTGACACACAGTTTAGTGGGGGTCTCCTTTTCGCGCTCAGCCGAGGCCAGAGACTCCAGAATCAGCCTGTCAAGGCTAGGCATCAGCCCCAGTCTTTCTGCAATGGGAACCACCACAGCAGCCGCCAGTAAATCCTTGCCGTTGAGGAAGCGCACATACACTTCCTGGGCCAGTAGCGCTTTATCCTGAATACTGACTATAGGCTGGTAGTGAAGTGCCACAAGCCGGTTTTGAATGGCCTGATTGAGAAATACTTCCCACTCATTGAGGGGTTTTCCCAGTACGGGAACATCACCATTTTGCACATCGGCAAATTTGGTCCAACGGCTGGCACTACCCAGCTTGGCCTGCCGCAGTGCAATATCGGCTTCACCCAGCATTTCGGGACCACTGGTGATATTCGTATGAAAGGTATATCCCATGTGGAAAGACAATGGACACTTCTCGTTATGAAGCCAACTGATATCCTGGACGGCCCCAAATATCTTTTCTGCCAAAGCGTCGCCTTCTCCAGGGGTAATATCGGGGATAAACAGCGAGAACTCCGGACCCTGCCGTCTGGCTACAATAGCCCGGGGATGATCAATCACCGCGCTTTGCAAACGCTGGCCGACAGATTTGAGAATCGCATTTCCCTCTCCACGCCCGGCATATTCGTTGACGCATGAAATATCGTGCAATGCGACAATCGCCAGAGCGCCGGTATGCATGCCCTCCTCCTGATCATCGACATAGCTTCGCAGGCGGTTGTCAAAATCATTTCGATTGGAGAGACCGGTAACCGCATCTTGAAAAGACTGTTTCTGCAGTCGGTCGATGAGCGAAAGCTGATCTTCAAAAACGGCCTTGAGGTGAAGTGCCATCCTATTCATGGCCCGGACGACGCTGCCAAGCTCACGAGTTTTCGGCAGGGGCTCCAGAACAACAAATTTTTTATTGAAAATATCATTGGCCTGCTGCTCAACCCGGGCAAGTGGCACGAGCAACCATTTGAGCGCAATATAGGCCAACAAACAGACAGACAGTGTAATAGCAGTAAACCAGATTAACTGTGTCGTGGTAACCCGCCACAGTTTCAGGTAAGCCTGACCGGGATGACTGACAACGACCACCTCCCCCAGTTGCATCCAGTCAGACGTTACTTCTGCCCTCCCCTCGTTAATGGGCAGGTCGATGAATGACAAAAACCAGTCTGGAACACCCTCAAGAGAAACCGGAAATTCTCTGTCGATCAGGGTATTCCCGTCGAGATCAGAAAAATAAATACGCTGAAAATAACCGCTGTCAGATACCGCATTGAACATGGTATCCATGGTGGCAATATCTTTTTCCTGCGCCGCCTGCGTCATGGAAAGCCCAAGTGAAGTAGCAGTGTCCTGCGCATGGACTTGCATCTGTTCAGCAACCAGTTGCTGGTTGTTATAAAGACTGACAAGCGTATTGCCTGCGTACAGACAGACAAATAACAAGACAATAGCGATAATCAGCTGGCGGAACAGAGTCACGCAACATTCCTTTTGTGTTCAATTGATCGAGTCTAATCCAAACTGGCCCACTTGCCAATTGAGCACTGGATCACGCTACATCGACTCGCATCATAGCCTTGCCAGGCAATCTCTATGATAAGATCAAAGTCGCTGTAAATAGGCCGATAACGTCGCAAAAAACGGAAAGAAATTGAAGTCTTCATCAGCTCTACAAGCAATTTTTTTCGGTCGCATTGGACTGCTGGCTTCTCTGTTTTTCGTGATATTTACAGGCAACGCTGATCACTCCGGGATCAGTGACAAAATGCTCACCAGCATCCATAAAAAATATGGAGAGCCTGCTCAGTTGCGCATTGAATATTGGCAAAATATGACTCACGAATACCGCGGCAAAGCGGATATCGAGCAACTCACGGCAGTGAATGATTTTTTTAATGGCGCCCGCTTTGTCAGCGACATTGAGCTGTGGGGCAAGAATGATTACTGGGCGACTCCTATCGAATTTCTTGCCAGAGATGCCGGTGACTGTGAGGATTTCTCTATTGCCAAGTATTTCACGCTCAAGGAAATGGGCATGGATGTTTCAAAATTGCGGATCACCTATGTCAAGGCGACTTTGCTGAATCAGGCACACATGGTACTGGCCTACTATGCCACCCCAACTTCTGTACCCCTGATTCTCGACAATATCAATAAACACATCAAACCGGCCAATGAGCGAAATGACCTTCGACCGATTTACAGTTTTAACGCCGATAATTTATGGCTGGCCAGAACACGTAATGAACAACTCAAAGCAGGCAAATCAGACCAGCTCAATCTTTGGCGGGACCTGAATGCAAGAATGGCGAAGGAGTTAGAGTAAAGAATAATAACGACCAATCCAGAATGGACGTTATTGTAAAAAACCCGGCCATTTGACCGGGTTTTTTTAATTTTCAAACGATCAATCTACAACCAGATTATTATTACTAATGAGGCTTTCGATGACTTCTGCCGAAGAAAACTCACCACCATTTGTTAAATCCACACCTTGCAGCACAATTGTTTGGGTCGTAGTCCCCGCCGCGGCACCATCGACATCGGCGACAATACTCGTATCAGTTCCATCTGACGTGATCGTCAGAAAAGATGCATCCAGGGCTTCGGCTAAAGTCATGCCTGATGAATCCAGCCCCACAAGAAGATCTGAGAGATCAAGAATATCGCCCTCTGATGGATCATAGCTGCCACTCGACTGGTTAAAATCAGTAACAGTATCGGTCGCACCTATTCCTTCATCGCCGGCTACCCACTTGAACACATCTGCCCCGAGACCGCCCGTCAGTATATCGTTGCCAGGACCACCTACAAGAACATCCTCGCCCCCGGCGCCATTGAGAACATCATCACCGGCTGCACCGGTCAAATATTCATTCGCTGATGTACCCGTCAGGGAATCGTCTCCAGAAGAGCCGTAAATATTCTGATAGCCGGAAATATTAATTTCCAGTGTACTGGTAGTGCTACCATTCTGATTGGTAACCGTATATTCGAAGCTATCCACCAGATTCTCACCAACGTCTAGAACGTTCTTGATATCACCATTCAGTATATATTCATAACTGCCATCTTCGCTGACGGTCAGAGTGCCGTATTCACTCGAAGTATCAGCCCAGGTGACGACATCATCACTCCCTGTCCCGACAGTTCCGGAAACACTATCCAGCACCTGAGGGTTTTCAGATGACGAAGTGAAGCTGCCGACAATTTCAAAGTCATTTACTGCATTTTCATTCGTATAAATTTCATCAACCAAATTGCCATCAACATCCCGAAATCCCAATACATGGAAATCATAATCGAAGCCATCCATGTTGACAGTGATCATCTGTGGCGGAAGTGAAATAATATCCCGTGGATCACCACTATCATTAGGGGTTTCGTCGTGACTCATCAGCAGTTTCAAGTCTATCGGTTTTTCCAGGTGGACCCCATTAATCACTATATCCATATTAAGGACCAGGTAGACTTCCTGGAGGATTGACGAATTGACCGCTATGGGAAAATTTAAATGCTGGAAGTCCGCAATCTTGAAGGTTGAGCCAACGTCTACTGTTGACCCGGTTTCTGAACTGAAAAGGGTATTATCAACCAGTGTGTAACCAGACTGGCCGGTACTACCGACAGGTCTGCCCCAGCCCAACTGATCAATATATGGATCGGAATCAGTATTATATTCCGAGGTGTTTGCCGTTCCATTCACAAAAGTAGCGTCTTCAAAACCAACTTGAAGGTTTTTGATAACCAGTTCATCAAGGCCAACGTATAAATTTTTTGTAACACCCAGTTCTAACGGGGGCTGCCCCTGGTCCTGACCATTCACAGTGATCGTCAATGTTGATGAACTCTCTGCGCCACTTGAATCAGAAACCGTATAGTTGAACACCTCATTCAATTCTTCACCGGTATTCAGGTCGGCCAGCAGTGGATTATTATCGTCTAGGTCGTAGGCATATGAGCCGTCTGCCCCAATAGTCAAAACACCATATAAACCGGCAAGTTGCGTTCCATTAGCAGCCGTTGTTCCCACGCTGACTGACTGATTATTTATACTGACTATTCTCAAGGCATCGCCAAGATCAACATCTGTGTCAGCGACATCGGCGTACTGCTCGGCACCAGCAAATGAATCTGCCGAATCTATTCCATTTTCACCACCTGATATGACATTCCCTGAAATTATGGGGGCATCTACCCCATCAATACTCTTATTTACGAAATTGGTATCGGGGTTTGCCACGGGGCCGTCGTTGGTGCCATTAATCGTGATCGTGATGGTGCTCGTGCCACTGCCGTCCACAGAGTCAACCGTCCAGGTCTGAACCACCGTGTCGCCCGCCGCCAGGTACTGCACCGCCGCATTGTCTACCGCAAAACTGTAGTTGCCCTGGTCATCCAGTAGCGTCAGTGTCCCCAGCTCGGCGGTGTCTGTGTCCAATGCATTCGAGTTCGTCCGACCGCCAAACGACAGCGTGCCCGGATCAAAAGCCTCTTCGCCCTGATCTTCATCCGACACACTGATCGCGCCGGTCACACTCAGCACCGTATCCGGCACACTGTCCACCGGATTCAGGTCCTGATCTTCCGTCACCGAACGGGCGTCGTTCGTGACCACCGCTCCGTCGTTGGTGGTCTCTCCATTATTATTCCCATTATCACTGATATCCGCATTAGCAGTCGGATCAGGCAACGGCGGCGGTACATAGTCGGGGTCAATACCCGCCGTCGGGGTCACTTCTCCGCCGAGCAAGGAGAACTGCAGGCCCTGACCGATTTCATCACCCGTTCCAGAAGCACCGTCCTCAGCGCCAGCTGCTGTTGCTTCCTGATCTTCCGCTATATCCTCACCGGCGGCGAGTGTGGCCAGCAAATCCTGGAATTCGGGATTTTCCTCTTCAGCAGACTCGATAGCCGCCAGCTGTTGATGACTGTCCAGGCCGACAACAAAAGAATCGCCACTATTTAACTGGCGAACAGAGCCGTCGGCAAAACTGATCGCGACATGGCTACCATCAGTTACCTGGAGGACATCACCCTCATGAATGGGATCACCCATTTTGAGCTCACGGAGAGCACCGTCTGGAGAAACAACTACCACTGTGGCGCCTTCAGTCGATGCAACAAATCCGAGAATTTGCTGGTCTTGACCGGACTCGACGGTGTTTGCTTGTGAAGTTTGCTCGTTCATGATTTCAACCCTCCCGGCTCAATCCGGCTTAAACTTGGTCACATCTCTCACTTGACATGTGTCCTGCTATTAGAGTTCTACACCAACGGTGTAGAGCAGTTCTCCAATGGCGCGAAATATCCTATATTCATTGTAGAGAAGATCCTGCCTGGCAGTGACCAGAGACTGTTTGGCAGTGATCATTTCATTTTCAGTATTCAAAAGATCGAGGAGCGTGCGGCGACCAAGATCGAACTGCTGAATATACGCTGCTTTTGTTGATTCAGAATCCCGAACATAATCCTCAAGTACCGGGATTTGATCGCGCACTGCCTCATAGGCAACCCACGCCAAGTGCGTCTCCTGCTCGACCTGGCGATAGGTGTTGTTACGTACTTCTTTTGCCTTTTCCACCAGGTGGGCAAATTGCTGTTTCTTTGCTTCATCGGAACGACCTCGATAAAGGTTATAACGCATACGCAACATGACCGTCAGATCATCGACCTGCTCGTCTACGCCGTCGATATTCTTATTCAGGTCACGCTCCAGCTCGACATGAAACTGTGGGTAAAAGGTACTTTTTGTCTGTTCGTACTGAAAGTTCACAGCTTTGACATCCGATGCGGCGGATTTCAGCAACGGATGCGCCTCAATAGCCCTGGCAATGGCTTCATCGACTGTAGCAGGCAAATATTTACTGTAGGTGCCGGGTGCAACCAACTCACCTTCCTGGGGATAACGTCCAACTACTCGCTGAAAATTTGTTTTAGCATCCAGTAGATTTGCTGTCTGATTAATGACGTTCGTTTTTGCCAGGGCCAAACGACCGGATATCTGATCAAAATCAGCGGTACTGCCCACGCCGGAATCGGCACGTTTTTTCATCTTGTCATAAATATTTTCATGTGTAGCCAATGTTTGCTTGGCCAACGCAAGGATGTCTTGCTGCTTGATGACTTCCAGATAGGATCTGACTACCTCTAGAGCAATATTCTCGCCCACGGAATAGGCACGATGCTCAGCACTTTCGTGCCTGGCCATCTGATTTTTGTGTTCATTTGGAGTACTAAATCCGTCAAACACCAGTTGTTTGACGTTTAACTGAGCCTCGTGTCTCTCCAGCTCATTGCGTGTGCGGTCAGGATCAGAAAACTGGCGTGATGTGGGGTCTCTCTCCTGATAACCAAACCCGGCCAGTAGGTCAACAGAGGGATAATAGCCACCCAACGCTTCCCTTATTTGTCTTTCCCGTGCATCGACTTCACGAAGTTCCGCTTGAACCTCCGGATTGGATTGCAACGTTTCAGCAATAGCATCCCGCATATTTATTGTTTGTGCATTCAATTGCATCGAGAAGCAAGCAGCCCCGGCAATAGAAAAAAATGTCAGATATCGGTTAAAAAACATTATTACTTCCTGTCCTTCTTGTATTGCCTTCGGAATATAAAATCATAGTGATTATATATGGTTAGATTTATAACACAGAATTTGGGTGAACCAGTTACCGTTTGGATTGGTAAAATGACCACTTAAGTAGTGATCTATTTCAATTACGGCAACTAGCGTTCCCTGAACGCCAACTCTTTGGTTTTCAGGATGGGTTTGAGTAGATAGTCCAGAATGGTTTTCTGACCGGTCAGAATATCGACCTGAACAATCATCCCCGGAATAATTGGCAATGGATCGTCTTCGTTGCCCAAATGGCTGCTGTCCGTTCGCAACCTTACCTGGTAGTAGCTAACGCCCTCTTCGTCCACAATCGTGTCCGGGCTGATTCTGATCACCTTGGCCGGCAAACCACCGTGAATCGAAAAATCGTAAGCCGTAAACTTGACCGTTGCCTGCTGCCCGGGATGAATAAAAGCAATATCGGAAGGCGAGACACGGGCATCCACCAATAATGAATCATCAAACGGCACAATCTCAACCAGATCCTCCCCGGGCTGGATGACACCGCCGATCGTTTTAACTTTAATCTGCTTGACGATGCCTTTCATGGGCGAACGAACCAAGGTCCGGGTCACCCGATCTTCCAACGCCTGGTTACTTTGGCCGATACGGCCCAGTTCAGCCATCACCTCATTCAGTTCTGCACGGGACTCACTGGCAAAAGTTTGCGAATAGCTTTCGGCATTTTTAATTGCCTCCTGGTAAGCAGATTCCAGCTGGGGAATTGATATTGTCGCCCTGTCCAGCTCACCTTTAAGATCGTTAGCCTGACGCTCCAAGCGAAGTAATTCCACCTGGGAAACGGCACCCTGGGAAACCAGTGGACGGGTAAACTCGAGCTCTTGGCGAAGCAGACGGTAGCTGTCAGACAGGCTTTGCCGATTGACCCGCATTGAGGACAGTTCCTGCTTCTTTTGTGAAACCTTCTGATTGAGGCTGTCCAGCTGCGAGAGATGAGCCTGTTTGCGGGATTCGTATAATGCCCGCTCACTGGCAACCAATATTTCATTGTGAACATCGCCCAGCTTTTCCAGCTCTTCATCAAATCCGGTGCTATTGGCCTCAGCTCGCAACCGCGCAGCTTTGACCGTCAGCTGTTCGACTTGTAGCGAGCGCTCCCGGTAAGTCGATGCAAAAATGGTATCGTCAATCTGTAAAAGCGGTTGGCCGCGGTCGACCACCTCGCCTTCAGTGACAAACAGCACCTCCAGTATGCCGCCCTCCAGATTCTGCACTATCTGGATATTGCTGGAAGGGACAATTTTGCCCTCCCCACGGGCAAATTCATCAATTCTGGCCAGACTGGCCCAAATTATCATAATGACCAGAAATGCTGCGATCACCCATAACAACACCTGAGAAACAAACGGTGACTGCTTCAGTACCGCCTCTGAGGAGTACGACATGTACTTCAGGTCGACAGCAGAGGTCTTGTCCAGTTGACGGCGCAATTTTTCCAGTTGTTGCTTGGGCATCAGCCTTTCCCTCTGATTTTGCCTTCCTTGAGGGCCGCCAGCACTTCCGACTTTGGACCATCGCTAATGATCACACCCCTATCGACCACAATCAGGCGGTCAACCAGAGTCAACATACTCATCTTATGGGTAATGATCAGCAACGTACTGTTCGAAAAACGGGTTTTTATCTGCTGGGTCAAGCGCTCTTCTGTCCCCTGATCCATGGCCGATGTCGGTTCATCCATCACCAGCACACGGGGTTTGCGAAGAAATACCCGAGCCATCGCAATGGCGCTGCGCTGACCTCCGGAAAGTGTTTCTCCCCGCTCGCCCACCGGCATTTCAAAACCCAATGGATGGCTGTTGACCAACTCCAGTATACCAGCCTGCTCTGCGGCATCGACCACCTGCTGATCTGTAATACCATTCAGGCCAAACGTTATATTGTCTCTCAGCGTGCCAAAATACAGTTTTGCATCCTGTGCCACATAGGCCACGTTATGACGCAAATCTGCCGGATCGAGTTGATTGATATCGAAACCGTCCATCAGCACAGACCCACTGGTGGGCTCATACAAACGTATCAGAAGCTTGGCAAGGGTCGATTTACCTGAACCAATTCGACCGATAATCGCCACTTTTTCGCCGGAATTGATGGTGATATTGACATTTTCGAGTGCCGGCCTGGGCTGCTCCGGGTAACTAAACGTCACTTGCTTGATGCGGATATCCCCGTGAAAAACAGGGCGTGTCAGGTAACGTTTATCCGGTTCACGCTCAACCGGCAGGGCCATTACCTCATTCAGGGACTTCAGGGTCGCCTCCGCATGGTCATAACTGACCAGCAAATTAGCAATCTGACTTAGCGGCGCCAGTGCACGTCCATTCAAAATCACACAGGCAATCAGACCACCGAGCGTGAGGTTCTGATCGGCTATCAGATAAACACCCCACACTACGATGGCAACCATGGCTACCTGCTGCAGGAACTGAACAGCCTGAAGTGCGCTGTTGGAGGTCAAACGCGATTGCAGACTCCATTGCGAGACATAACCCACCGCCTGTTCCCAACCTCGCTGGATCTGACTTTCAGCACCCAGCGTCTTGATGGTTTCGATACCCACCAGGCTTTCGATTAATGTGGCATTTTTCTTGGCACTGCCCCGCATGACATTTTCAATGGTGGGACGAAGCTTTTTCTGGGCCCGAAATCCAAGGTAAAGCGCTATTGGGAACACCGTTAACGGGACAAACACCAACCAGCCGCCCAGGTACCAGATGAACACTATAAAGAGAACCACAAAGGGCAGATCGATCAGGGTCAGAATGGTGGAAGAGGTGACAAAATTTCGCAGCATATCGAAATCGTGTAGACGGGACGCAAAGGCACCGGTGGAATTGGGCCTGGCAGACATCTTCAGATTAAGCACCTTTTCGAGCAGTTGTGCAGAGAGCACCACATCTGAACGTTTTGCGGCCAGCTCTACCAGATAGGCACGCAGCAGTTTTAAGACCAGATCAAATGTGTAGACAATGAGCACACCGACAGCCAGCGCCCAGAGAGTCTCCACTGCGTTGTTAGGCACCACCCGGTCATAGACATTCATGACAAACAGGGGTTGGGCCAAAACAAAGAAATTAATCAGGAAAGACGCTAACAGGACATCGCGATAAATCTTCCAGGAGCTGCGCATGACGCCCCAGAACCAATGATCTCCGGTTTTCTGATAAATTTTTGGTGTGCGGGAATCAAATTGCTGCATTGGCCTGACATAAAAGACATGGCCACTGTGAAGCCCTTTCAGCGTTTCAAAATCCACTTGCTCGGAGGTATTGTTTTGAGGATCGGTTAATACAGCCAACTGCAACTCAGCATCCAGGCTGGACAAAACCACGGCCTGACCACTGTTAAGTAGCAGCACACAGGGTAAAACTTCCTGCGGAATATTATCCAGTTGTCGAGCAAGCAGAATCGAGGCCAGGCCCGCCCGGTTTGCCGCCCGGTTAAACAACTCCGGCGTCAGTTTTCCATCTACCAGCGGTAGGCCGGACGACAGAGCAGAAAGTGAGGTCGGGCGACCTTCCAGTCCAGCCAACAACAACAGGCAATCCATGAGCTCATGGGTGTTAATCTCTGCCGTATCCTGATGATATGCTGCTTTTTGCTCAGGCGTAGTCATAAATAGTATTCTTCATAAATGGTCAGTATCAGTGGCTGCGCAATGCTAACATGCCGGTGACTGAACACCCAGCGGGGTTATTTCGATGGTTTTTGCCGATATAATTCCAGCCAACACACTTACTTTACAGACAAATCAGTTGTACCCATGCCAACCAGCAGCAGTCTTTTAACCAACCCGGTAAACCGTCGGTTCTCTATCGCACCCATGATGGACTTAACCGATCAATACTGTCGTTATTTTCACCGGTTGCTGAGCAGGCAAAGTGTCCTCTATACAGAAATGGTCACCACCGGAGCATTGATTTACGGCGACCGGCCAAGACATTTACAGTTTCACTCAGCGGAACACCCCGTGGCTTTGCAGCTTGGCGGCAGTGATCCCACCGAGCTGGCCACGGCCGTTAATATTGCCAGTAGTTACTGTTACGATGAAATCAACCTGAACTGTGGCTGTCCCAGCGACCGGGTACAATCAGGCAAATTCGGCGCAATTTTAATGAAAGACCCCGGGCTGGTTGCACAGTGTTTTCAAGCCATGCAGGAAGTGAGTACCGTTCCTGTCACGATAAAACACCGCACCGGGATTGATGAACAGGACAGTTACGCCTTCTTATCTGACTTTATCGGCACTGTTGCAGAAGCAGGTTGTCAGACCTTTATCGTTCATGCGCGCAAAGCTTGGTTAAAGGGATTAAGTCCGAAGCAGAATCGTGATATTCCACCGCTGGAGTACGAGAAGGTTTATCGTCTGAAAAAGGACTTTCCACAACTGGAAATCATTCTAAATGGTGGTGTCACAACCTTAAATGATACCAAGGCACATCTGGATCACGTCGATGGCGTCATGATGGGCCGGGAGGCATACCAAAATCCTTATTTACTCGCTGAGGTCGATCGAGAGCTCTACCACGATCACCGTTTATCGCCTGACAGGGAGCAAATTCTGGAGAACTTCGCTGTTTTCATGACAGAGGAACTGTCTAAAGGCACCAGGCTCAGTCATATGACCAGACATATTCTTGGCCTCTATCAGGGTATGCCTGGCGCGAGAAAATTTCGGCGTTATATCAGTGAATATGCTCACCGGCCAGACGCCGGCATAGAGGTTCTTTACGGTGCCATGGCGGCAATGCAAAACACTCAAACCCACATACAACTAACCGAGCCTATTTAATATGATCAGCAAATTGGATCAATTGCGCGAAATGACTGTCGTTGTTGCGGATACTGGTGACCTCGACGCCATTAACCACTATCAGCCCATTGATGCCACCACCAACCCATCCCTGATCCTGAAAGCTGCCGAACTGGAACGTTATCGCCCCCTGCTGGAGCAATCAGTCAACAGATCCAGACAGTCACATTCGGACTGGTTGCCGGAATGTATGGACACGCTGGCGGTAGGCATTGGCCGTGAAATACTCCAGGTGATTCCCGGTCGGGTCTCAACAGAAATTGATGCCCGCCTCTCGTTCGATACGGAAGCAACCATCGCCCGGGGTATGAGCCTGGTGGAGAAATACCAGAATGCCGGTATTGCCAGCGACAGGATTTTGCTGAAGATAGCAGCAACCTGGGAGGGTATACGCGCCGCCGAACAACTGGAAAAATCCGGTATCCAATGTAATTTGACGCTCCTGTTCAGTTTTGAACAGGCAGCGGCAGCAGCAGATGCAGGCGCCTTTTTGATTTCCCCTTTTGTGGGTCGTATTCTCGACTGGCATAAACGCCACAGCGGTAAGACAGATTATCTCCCCGAAGAGGATCCCGGTGTTCTCTCGGTGAAATCAATCTACAACTTTTACAAGCAATACGGTTACAACACTATTGTCATGGGTGCCAGTTTTCGAAATACGGATCAAATCGAGGCACTTGCGGGCTGTGATCGCTTAACCATAAGCCCGCAACTGCTGGAAGCATTGAACAATGATAGCGGCCACCTGGCACGCCAGCTCCATCCAGACGACACTGGGAAACCAATTGATTGCGATCAGTTAAATGAAGCAAGCTTTCGTTATCAATTAAACAACAACGCAATGGCCACCGAAAAACTCGCCGAGGGAATACGCAATTTCATCGCTGATCAGGACAAACTGGAGAAACGGCTGATGGGAGAAATAACTCGATGATAGACCAGATCAAACAGTTTTTTTCTACCAGAATTGATCAACCCGACGGCGAACCTGTTCATCAGAGGCAGCTTGCGGCAGCCGCGCTAATGGTTGAAATCATGGTCATTGACAGGACTCTGAACGAAGACGAACAAAAGATTATCCGACAACTACTGGAAAACCAGTTTTCCCTGTCACACGAAGAAATCGAGACGTTGGTCCGTCTCGCTCACAGCGAAGTTAACGATGCCACATCACTGTTTCAGTTCACTCGATTGATCAATGATCATTTTGCCGTGCACGAAAAAAGGGAGCTGGTCGAAAACCTATGGCGAGTTGCCTTTGCTGACAATCAATTGGACAAACACGAAGAAGCGCTGATTCGGCGAATTTCAGAGTTACTGTACGTCTCCCACACAGATTTCATTCAGGCAAAACACCGCGCCAACCAGAACTGCGGAAATTAACGAGTCTGCTCGAGAGAGCGTATCAGATCGATGAACTCCTGCTGATTTCTCTCATTTAACACAGACAACAACCGGTGTGCTTCGAGCACACGGTCCCGAACCTCTTCTACTTCCACATCCGGGCTAATATCAGGCAATTCCTGATAGTCCGCAGCCGATGACGATGATTCCTGGATAATATTGAATATCTCATCCAACCCCATCACAGCAAGCACCTGGTAAAGGCTTTCATCACTACAGAACACAGTAGGCTTGATACCAAAATGGTCATGGCTGTAGATAGCGAGCTTGGCCAACAAACCCAATGTCGTGCTATCGACGGCAATAGTATCAAGCATATCGATCACCACTTCAGCGACATTACCGGTCTGAAAAATGGCTTCAATATAATTGTTCAGCGAAGTGCAAAGGGTAACGCGCACGTCCCCAACCAGCTTGATAAGGTAAACATCATCGTCATGGGAAACCAGAATTTTACCCGGCTGCACTAATACCCCCTGCGCACGGTCAAAACAGTGACATCGTCGGGTGCGTCCGCCAACTGGTTGATACACAAACCTTCGCAGATTGCCTCGATGGATCCATCTGATTTAGCCACCGCATCAGCAATAAACTGCTGCTTTTCACTGTAGGATTTTCCCGGCAAAAATTCCAGTACACCATCTGACACCACGGTCAGAACAAACTTTTCCGGCAATTTGATTTCCTCTACCGCCCACTGGGCTTCAGGGAAAATACCAATCGGTTTACCTTTGCCCGGCAGCAGGGAAACCTGATCATCGGTAACCAGCACCGGCATCGGCATATGGGCAGCAACCGAATAACGCAAAATATTCTGCTCCATATCAATAGAAGCAGAAAACATGGTCAGGTGTTTGTCGAGCCCCAGCGCCATAATCTGTTTATTGATGTGTTCAATAAAGCCCTCTGGGGCTCTGGTCATGGCCCCATAATCATTGCGACTGATATGCCTTCGCAAAATACGATTAAGAATGAATTTCAACAGGACGGTTAGAAATGCAGAAGAGGCGCCGTGCCCGGACACATCGGCGACATAAAGCACCATATAACGATCAAAAATGACGTTGTAGCCGACAAAATCTCCGCTCAGAAACAGCGATGGGACAATCCGATGGGCAATCTCGTAGTCGCCATGATAGAGCGGGGTCACCGGCAACAGGCTGCTCTGCACCTGCCGACCTGCCATTTGATCAACTTCCAGTATCCGGAGACTCTCTTCCAGCTCACGGTTTGCTTTTTCCAGCTGCTCACGGTACTGGCGGTTTTGCACCATCAGGCTTTTACAATGTGACGCGCGTTCAACAGCCTCTCGAAATCGGTCGCCATCAAATGGTTTGATAACCACGTCCGCCGCATAGTTATGGAAAAGTGCAACCACGTCCCGGGGATCCGTTTCCGGGAGCACAACAACATAGGCAACATCCACATCCTGAGAGGGAAGACAGGCAAACTTTTCTCGAATCGCCGAGAGAGGGAGGTCGATCACCACGACACCGGGGTGGTCGATTTTGATTGCTGCGAGAGCATTTTCAGGATTAGCAAAAATTGAAACGCGCCAACTGGTATCGACCAGATGCGCGTTCAAGGCATGACATTTTTCCTGACTGTCGGCAACAATAAACAGTTTGCCGTTCTTATCCATAGGTTACTCGGAACTGATATCCAGTTGTTCAGGTATAAGCTCCATGCCCTCTTCGACAGTTGCTTTCCCGGGCAACTGTCGATTAGCAAAGAAAAATGAACTGGGGTTAAAAATCCTTATAGTCCCCGAAGTCATCTTCCACACCGCCATCCGTCAGCAAAAACTTACGACGCTGTAAGTATGCATCGCGGATAAAGCTGTAGCGCTCGCCGCGCACGAACTTTTCAGCCTCGAGAAGATCGGCACGGGTAGAAATCACCTCAGCGCCGTAGATCTGATTTCTGGTTGGGACATGGTCTATTTCATTAATAGGATTGATAAACCGATCGACGATCCGGGCCGGGCCGTCACGGACAGTACTGGGACCGATCAACGGCAACACCAGATAAGGGCCACTGTCTACGCCCCAAACACCCAGTGTCTGGCCAAAATCCTCCCCATCATTTTTTGGCAGGCCAAAACGGTCGGCCACATCAAAAAATCCCACCAGACCGATAGTAGTATTGATGACAAACCGTCCAGTATCATTCCCCGCCTGACGGAATTTCCCCTGCAACAGATCATTGAAAACATTCACCACTTCACCAACATTGGAGAACATCCTGCTAACTCCACGCTCAACAGGATCAGGCGTGACCGCTCGGTAACCCTTGGCGATAGGCTTCAGCGTATAAGTATCTACGGTATCATTGAAAGCAAACATCTTGCGGTTGAAGCCTTCCCAAGGATCGTCGGGGTTCCCCGCAGCAAATATATGGGTAGACAACATAACGCCAGCCAGCAACAGCACTATTTTTTTCATCTGGGGTGTTCTCCCTGCTTTTTATAATCTAATAACAACAAATTCTCGCAATTCTACACGCTGAACTTTTTCAGGTATACCGTAATCATCCAAAACTACCCGCCACAAGTCTCTCCACCCTACCACTCAGCAGATAATAACCTTGTGTCATAAAACTGACATATTAAGATACCGACACCCGTTGATGCCTGTTTCGGAAAAAACAGCAACGATAAAGCACGCATCGACGATATCGAGCTATCAAGTATTAAATAAACAAGATTGGAATCATAACTATGAAACGAACTGCCATTTTCCTAGCCGTTAGCGGATTTACTCTGTGCCCTACCCTGTTCGCAAATGCAGACGAAGCAACTCTGCAGGAATTGAGGGCTCAGGTTGCCGCCCTGACTGAGCGCCTTAATGAAATGGAGGCAAAAACCAAAGTAATGGAGGAAAAAACCAATCAGGTCGTTGCCACCGCAAAACCAGCCACCTCCTGGGCCGACAGAATCCAGTGGCACGGCGATGTCCGGTATCGCATCGAACAGACTGACAAAGACAGCGCCTATGATGATATCAACCGCAACCGGATACGTGCGCGTATTGGCCTAACCGCTCAGGTTTCCGATGACTTCAAAGCTGGCGTAGCACTGGCCAGCGGCAGCGAGTCGCCAACATCCGCCAACCAGACTCTCGGAGGTGGAGGCAGCTCGAAACAAATCAATCTGGACATGGCCTGGATTGACTGGAATTTTGCCGAAAACCTGAACCTGGTGGCCGGCAAGACCAAAAACCCTTTCTATGCCCCTGGTGGTAGCGGCTTGGTATGGGATAGTGATTATCGCCCTGAGGGCGGGCACCTGTCCTATGACAACGGCTCGGTCTGGGCCATCGCCGCCTATCACTTTCTGAATAGCTACGATGGCAGCAAAGGGACGGACGATATCGAGGAAATGTTTGGTGCCCAGCTAGGCTATAACGCAACGTTTTCCGAAAAAACATCCCTAAAGGTGGGTACCAGCTACCTTTATATACCCGTAGCCGGCAGTGCCGCTTTTTTTGAGGATAGTGATGATAATGCGGAGTTCTTTGGTAACACCGGGATTGGCGGAACCCATGCACTGGATTATGAAGTTGCCGAAGTCTTTGCTGAGTTGAATACCAAGCTCGCCGGGATATCAACCATGTTGTTTGCCGATTACGTCAAAAATACCGATAGCGACGCCGATGAAGACATGGGCTACTCAGCAGGATTCAAGCTTGGCAAGATCAAAGGCAGGGGCGACTTCGCCTTCAGCTACCTCTATCAGGACCTGGAGGCTGATGCAGTCTTCGCCGCTTTCTCTGACTCGAATTTCGCCGGTGGCGGCACCGACGTGAAAGGACACAAATACGGGGCCTACCTGGGCCTTAGCAAGAACACCACCGCAAGCCTGTCCTATTATGACACTGAAATCGGCAAAGTCAGGGGTGAAGGCAAAAAGAGTGACTACGACGCCATCAAGCTCAACGTAGAGACGAAATTCTAGCCCATCATCCGCCAAGCACCAGAAAAGTGGCTCCTTCCGGGCCATTTTTCTGGTTACCTCCAATAGCCTTCACACCCGCCAACTGGGCCAATCTCGCTCAGAGAACAAATTATCCGAAACCCTGACTGTCACCAAATTGTCACGAAACTATCACGGCGCTGAAACAATCGCGACATAAGGTTCTCCTGTCTGAAGCAATCAGGCTAAACGCGTTTAGTTATTTGAGGAGAACGATTCGATGAAATCAAAAACATCTGCAATTTTAATCACCGGCGCCATGCTGAGTGCCGCTGTTTTGCCTGTTCAGGCGGACCCCATGCTGGATCTTCTGAAAGTGTTGCGGGATAAAGGTGCTATCAGTGCGCAAGACTACAACACCATCGCAAATGCAGCCAAAGCCAAGGAAGAAAAAACACTTGCTGAAAAAGAAGAAATTGTAAGCATGGTTCAGGAGGCTGACAAAAAAGCGTCCATCGTCACATTAAGTGAAAAAGGACTTAATTTTCAATCAGTTGATAAGGCGTTCACCGCAAATATCGGCGGCAGAATTCATACTGATTACGTCAACATAGATGACGAATTCTTCGATCGGAACTCCGGTGCCGATGAATTTGGTAATGCAGCCAAGTTTCGTCGTGCTCGCATCGGCATGGAGGGGACCATGTTTACCGACTGGAGCTACGCGCTTGAAATCAACTACGGTCAGGATGAAAGCACTGAATTTACTGATGCGACCATTGGTTACACCGGATTTGACAATGTCAAGTTAAAACTTGGCCGCCACAAAATGCCAAGTGGCCTGGAAGAGTTGACCAGCTCGAACCGCATTTCGATGATGGAAAGAACCGCTGCCACCAACACTTTTGCCAAAGGCCGACGCAACGGGTTTACCGCAGAAACTAAGGGCTCCAACTGGACACTGACCGGTGGCGTCTATCTTGGCGAAGGTGTAAGCAAAGAAGATAACGAGGGCAAAGACACAGACTATGGATATGGCGGTCGTTTTACTTTTGCCCCTCTGCATGAAAAAACCCAGCTTGTTCACCTAGGTGTCTCTTATCAACGTGAAGAATTTGAAAAGACTTTTGATGGCAATGAACTCGCCACCAACAATGGTCGTTTGAGGGCAAGGCCCGGCGTACATTTCTTCAACGATCGACCAGTACAAGTGCGTTACCGGAATACTGAATATACCGATACCATTGGCCTGGAAGCAGCCACAGTCATGGGTCCCCTCTCACTGCAAGGTGAGTATTTTAGACAAGACCTAAGTCGTGAAGATGCGAAAGATGCAGATGTAGATGGCTGGTACGCTCAGGCAACTTACACACTAACTGGCGAATCTCGCGGCTATCGGGGCGGAAAGATGCGCACCATCTCGCCGAAAAATCGCTTGGGTATGGGTGGTTACGGCGCATGGGAATTGGTTGCCCGCTATGACACGCTTGATTTGTTCGATAGTAGCGCTGCCAATGAACTGACTGACAGCATTCGGGGTACCGAGATCAAAACACTGACCCTGGGCGTCAACTGGTACGTCAACGACACCATCAGATTCATGGCTAACTTCGTCGATGCCGAGATTGATTCCGATCACGTTAGTAACATGGAAGGCGATGTCAAAGCCTTTATGGTCCGCGGTCAAGTCGCCTTTTAATTTACAGGACCTCTTCTCCTGAAACCTTAAACCCCACCTCTAAACTGGTGGGGTTTTTTTTGATCAAAATGTAGCAGCAACTACAAACCTCTACGGAGCAACTACCATGAAGATAAAGTCGCGCTTTCTAGCATTAACAATAACTGCTGGGGGTTGGCTATTCAGCAGCATGTTGGCTGCAGAATTGCCGAAAAACCATAGCATTAATAGAGGTGATGTGATCGCAGTACACCTTCATCAGCTAAGGCCAACACAAGCAGCTGTCGGTTACGATCAGATTTTTTACAAGTTTGGTCGTTATCAACATGACAGAGAAAAGAAATTTGATGAAATCTGTGAAACTAATGGCCAAAAGTCAATCGTTACTGTTTCAGCCAAGTCCACAGCCTCTGTTGCCAGTTCATTTGAATGCACTGACCCCATTGGGACTCACAAAATGGATATGAAAACTGTGGTTATTGGCCCTGACCATCAATTGTATTTAACGGACGGACATCACACATTTAACGTATTTTGGCATATGGAGGATGGTGGAGCCGACTTCGAAGTCAATGTTGTTGTTGCCGACGACTATCGTGATACTCCCACAATGGAAGATTTCTGGCTAAAAATGGAAGCGGCAAATAATCTTTGGCTTTACGATGAAAAATTTAAAAAAATTGCACATAGAACACTGCCCGAATCACTGGGCTTGGAGAACTTTCATAACAACGTTTATCGTGCATTAATGTATTTCTCTAGAAAAATTGCCTGGGAAAAACCCAAGCCAGCGATTAACTTTGTGGAATTTTACTGGGGTAAAGAAATCCACGATAAAATCAATCTCAATAAATATGATTTGAACTCAATGAAGGGTTATCAAAAAGCCGTTAAAGATGTGAGTGAGCTGATTTTGTCCATTGATAGTAACAATATCGGAGGTATCGGAAAATCCGCAAAGCAAATGGGGCAGTACGATGGTTTTGATAAAAAGGAATTTGAGAAGCTCGCGAGAAAAGGCAAAAAACTGGATTATATGCTTCTCTACAAAAAGCAGGCCTCAGGCAAGGGGCTTAGCTTTGATAAAGCTGTAAATCATAGCGTTAATCTTATCTTTAGAGATCAGACGACCCTTTTTTCTACTACTGATTTGATGAAGATACCAGCTATGAACATCTCGAATGAAGTCAATGCGTTGATCGAAATACCCACAGGCACATCGGCAAAATGGGAACTGAATAGGCACAATACGCATCAAATTATTTGGGAACTCAAAAACGACAAACCTCGTATTGTTAATTACTTGGGCTATCCAGGTAATTACGGCACCATCCCTAGCACTGCAATGCCTAAAGAATTGGGTGGAGATGGTGACCCTCTTGATGTTTTGGTTCTGGGGCAATCAATTCCGCGCGGCGAGGTTATCTCAGTTCGCTTAATTGCTGTGCTAAAAATGCTTGATGGTGGTGAGCAAGATGACAAGCTGATTGCTGTTATCTCAGAAGACAGCCCATTCTCCGGTGTTGAGTCCATCTCGCAATTGAATAGCCAATTTCCCGGAGTATTGGATATCATCAGGATTTGGTTCGAGAGTTATAAGGGGCCAAACGGCGACATGGAAAGCCAAGGCTTTGGAGACCATATAGAAGCAATGGCAGTTTTGAAAAAATCCATTCAAGCCTATCAAAACCTTTGACAAGAACTTTAAATCACAAATTTTCAACAGCATGGCATGGAGTTTTTAAATACGGGGGAAGTGACTTAACTTGATAGCCGTCATTAGCCACTTCCTCTGTAGTCATGGTGAAATCAAAATATCCAGTTGATAAAGCCGCTCAAGCAATTGCGCACCGTGAGCGATAACGGCGTCGGGGTTGTCATGCCCCAACTCCGTGGCAATAGCTTGCAGCGCATCCAGGCCGGTGCAATGACGTGCCTCCAGCAACTGCAACAGCCGAATTGTCACCGCGTTGCTCTCAAGAAACTTCACGCTGTGTTCCCGGTTACGATACACCACCAGAAATGTCGGCTGCTCGGGCGGTTCTGCTGGCTGGTATTCCTGTCCAATCAAATGAACCGGATATTCATAGGATAGCCGCCACGCCAGTGGCGAAACCTGCAGCGACTCAGCCATCACGTCAACAGGAACATAGGGCAACTCCGGTAGATCGCCTTCGGCGACATCAAGTGCCAGTTCTACCCATTCATAATGGGCCAGTTCCAGCAGAAATGGAGGATCCGTTACCAGTGGCTGGCGCTCTTCCTGAAGGTACTTGAGAAACTCCTGACTGATCTCCAGAAAATAAGGTGAATGGCTACAATGCCGGCTGACAAAGTCGCGAACCAGGGCATGCCACTGCTGGTCAGCGATCAACTGCCTCAACACGGGGAAACCGGTTGCAATGAACGATTCTATGTTGTTGTAAACCAGCTCCCGATAGATCTTCATACGCCGGTCTTCAATATCCGGGGGAGCTGGGTTAGCATCCGGGTCCCGCAGGTGTGCAGCAAATGCATATTGGGTTTGCTGAAACATCGGCAGGGTTGATGATTCGAGGGATGATTCAGACATTGGCTACTCTTCCACGCTCCCCGGTCTGCAGGGCTGACTGCTGCGACTGTCGGATACGCGCCACCTCCTCCAGCAAGACAGGCACGGGTGGTATGTTGAAGTCCCGTTCCAGCAGGGTTGGCACAATGCCAAACTGTTGATAGGCCACATCGAGGAGATGCCATACAGGGTCAATAACATCCGCGCCGTGGGTATCGACTCGCAGATCGTCCGCCTCTTTGTAGTGGCCGGCAATATGGGCATAGACCACCCGCTCCCCGGGCAATTGCGCGAGGAACTCCTCTGCGTTGTAGCGATGATTGATACTGTTCACGTAGATGTTGTTCACATCCAGCAACAGATCGCAGTCGGCCTCTGCGATCACCGCATTGATAAAGTCAATTTCAGACATTTCCTGTTGGGGCGCCGCATAGTAGGAGACGTTCTCCACTGCGATACGCCGACCGAGAAAATCCTGAACCTGACGAATTCTTCCAGACACGTAGTGAACAGCCGACTCAGTGAAGGGAATGGGCATCAGGTCATAGAGATGCCCGTGATCACTGCAATAACTCAAATGTTCAGTGTAGTAACGCACCTGATGTTGATCTAGAAAGGCTTTAACTCTCGACAACAGCTCAAAATCCAGCTGCGCGGGGGAACCGATTGACAGAGAGAGACCATGACAAACAAAAGGGTAACGTTCCGTAAAAGCGCGGAACTGATGACCAAGACGCCCCCCCACTCCGATCCAGTTCTCCGGGGCCACCTCCATAAAATCGATATTTTCAGGTGATTGGGACCACAGCGAACCCATCAGTGTTCGCCGCAATCCCAGCCCTACCCCCTGAACGGAGTATTGGCGATCAGACATGGTCGTACAGGCTACTCAACTTAGCCTTGGCCACCGCACTTCCCTTCACCGCACTTCCCTTCTTTATCGCCTTTATCACCTTTTTCGGCTTCGCCACACTTGCCCTCACCGCATTTACCTTCTTTATCTCCCTTTTCAGCTTCACCGCACTTGCCTTCACCACATTTGCCTTCGCCATGGTCACCGGCCAATTTATAGCCTGCGCCCAGCTCAGTAGCCTGAAAGGGATTTTCGGTGGCGGATGCCATTGGGGAAAGCGTGACAGATGCCATAAATGCGGCACCCACCGCCGCTGCTAGTGGACTCAGATTACGTTTGCTCATCATTAATCTCCATTTAGGTTAGTTGGCCGAAAGCATACTCGACCGTAGACGAAAGGGTCTAACGTCAGACTGGACGTCACTGAATAAGTTTCCCGATCCAGTTAATACACCGAATCAGGTCCCTGCCAGCATTGACTGCAGCTCGAGCCAGTGAGCGGTTATCCGCTTCTCAGAAACAGGCACACGGGTACCCAATTGCTGGGCAAACAGTGAAACACGGTATTCCTGCAACATAAAATAATGCTGCCACACCTCCTTCCGCACGTCACTAGCAAGATCGCGCCAGTTGCTAAAGCAAGGATAGAGGTGCTCCTCCAGTTTTGCCAGCTGCTGCACTGACTGTCGATCCTTTTCCGGCTGGCCCGGCAGCTTTTCCAGTCGCAGCAGGATCGCCTTGAGATAGCGAGGGTATTGCTGTAACCATTCCGCGGGGACATCCAGCAAAAAATCGTCGCAGAACAGACCGTCAACCTGCCGATTGATATCTGTTGCGGCATGTAATGCAACGAGGCCAAGTTTTTTGATGGCTCGATAAATATCAGCCCGCAAAGGTAAGCAACTGAGTAACAGTTGCTCGAGCTGCAGGGCGGCACCGGCAATCTCCGCCCTGCCCTCCAGAAGTTGCTGCTCAAAGGCTTGGCGGTTTCGCGGTACAGCGTTGCCCTCGATCAACGAACGGTAATAGGCTGCGTCTATCAGCGAGCCGAGCAGCTGCTCTCGACTCAGGAAATGGGCGGCTTTCAACGACAAATCACAGCCCTTCAGCAAGGTTTTTCGCAGGTATTTCACCCCCTGCGGATAGCTCAACTGATAGAGCTTCAGCAACCCCCTGACCGTTTCATTGGCGGCTCTTGCCGGATTATCCAGTAACTTCAAATCCACCCAGTTTCCGTCACAAACCAGCGCCGGATAGGTGCGAATAGCCAACCCCTGCTGCCGGACAGTGAACACCTCCGGCAACTCATCAAATGTCCAACCGGAAAGGTCTTTTTTCTCGATGCTGTCGACTGAGGATTCATTGATCGTTTGGGAGACCCGCCCCCGGTAGGTCGCTTTGAGTTCGTTCAGATTCCGACCCATCGCCAACAGCTCGCCCTGCTCATCGGTCAGGCGGATATTAATGGAATAAATGGGCTCCAGCTCAACCTGCTGCCACTGCCCATCGGCAACTGTCACACCGGAGAGCCTTTTCAACTGATGTCCAAGGGACTCGGCAAGAGGTAAATCATCCGCCTTCAGGCCCGCCAGCGCCTTGTCCACAAAACCGGGAACCGGCACGAAATGACGACGCAGTGATTTCGGCAACCCCTTGATTAAAGCAATACACTTATCCCTCAGCATACCCGGCACCAACCACTCAAAACGGTAGTTTGGCAACTGGTGGAGGATACTGACAGGAACCGTCATACTCACCCCGTCTTCGGGATGCCCCGGCTCGAAATGGTAACTCAGTGGATAGGCTGTGCCCTGCCACTCCAGATGATCCGGGTATTGGGTCTCAAGGTCTTCATCAAGCTCCCGCTGGATCAATAGGGACTCGTCCATCCACAACAGCTTGGGGTCCTTTTTTTCTGCCTCGGTGCGCCATTTTTCAAAGCCTTTCAGATTAACAATATGGAGGGGCAAGCGCTCCTGATAAAACTGGTACATCACCTCATCATCCACCAGCACATCGCGACGACGGATTCGCGATTCCATATCCTCGAGATTTTCCTGCATTGCTTGATTGTGGTCGAAAAATGCACCCTTACCCCGATACTCGCCCTCCACCAGTGCGGCACGAATGAAGATGTCGCGACACACGGATGGATCAATCGCACTGTAGTTACAGGGTTTTCTCGTGAGAATCGGCAGTCCATACAACGTCTGTTGCTCAAAAGCCATCACCTGCCCTCGCCGGGCACTGTAATGAGGTTCGCTATAACTTTTCTTGACCAGATGTGCCGCCAGCTCCTGCAGCCATTCAGGTTCAATCGCGGCGTTGACATGACTGTACAGTTTTGACGTCTCAATAATTTCTGCTGCCATTAGCCACTTGGGCGGTTTTTTAAACAGTCCAGAGGCGGGAAAAACATGGAACTTGCGATTGCGCGGGCCGAGAAATTCCCGTTCATCGTGGCGGAATCCCACTTGCCCCAGCAAACCGGTTAACAGGGCTCGGTGGATCGCCGGATAGTCCGCTGGATCACGGTTTTCGGGTAACTTCAGCTCACGACAATAACGGTGCAACTGGTGATGCAAATCCCGCCATTCCCTGATTCGCAGGGGCGATACAAACTGCTGTCGGCAATATCTGTCAAACGGGTTGCGGCCCAATGCCTGGCGCTGGTCTTCCATCGTATTCCAGAGGTTTAACAGCGCCGTGAAATCCGAGTGTTTATCCTGCCACTGGCGATGTTTTTCGTCGGCGGCCTGCTGCTTGTCGGCGGGCCGCTCCCGGGGATCCTGAACACTGAGTGCGGAGACGATAACCAGCAATTCACGCAGGGCGCCTTCTTTTCCGGCCGCAAGCAACATCCTGCCCAACCTCGGATCGGCCGGAATACGGGAGAGTTGCCGCCCTGTCTCGGTCAACTCGCCCTGCGGAGTAACTGCATGCAACTCCTGCAACAGACTGAAACCGTCGTTGATCAGCCGCTGGTCCGGGGCCTCGACAAACGGAAAGTCACGGATATCACCAATTTTCAACTGCAGCATTTGTAGAATCACTGAAGCCAGGTTGGTGCGGACAATTTCGGGATCGGTATAGGCCGGACGGTTATTGAAGTCCGCTTCGCTGTAGAGGCGAAAACAAACCCCTTCACTGACCCGGCCACAGCGCCCCTTGCGCTGGTTGGCACTGGCCTGAGAAACCGGTTCTATTGGCAGTCGTTGTACCTTGGTGCGATAACTGTAGCGACTGATTCTGGCCGTGCCCGGGTCAATCACATAACGGATGCCGGGCACTGTCAGGGAGGTTTCCGCCACATTGGTGGCCAGTACCACCCGTACACCCTTGTGGGGCAAAAATACCCGGCCCTGCTCCGCCAGACTCAAACGGGCATAGAGTGGCACCACCTCGAGGTGAGGCAGTTGCGCCTTGCGCAACAGATTGGCCGTTTCGCGAATCTCGCGCTCGCCGCTGAGGAACACCAGGATGTCACCCCGCTTTGGCAACGTCAGAATCTCTTCTACCGTATCCAGCACCTGCAGCGACAGATCCCGGTCTTCCTCGGCGGGACGGTATTCAACGTCCACGGGATAGGTGCGGCCGGATACCTCAATAATCGGTGCATCATCGAAGTGCTGCGAGAAACGCTCTACATCGATGGTCGCAGAGGTGATAACCACTTTCAGGTCGGGGCGCTGGGGGAGAATATTTTTCAGATAGCCGAGCAGGAAGTCGATATTCAGGCTCCGTTCATGGGCCTCGTCGATAATCAGGGTATCGTAGCGGTGCAGCAGTCGGTCATTCTGAATATCGGCGAGCAGAATACCGTCAGTCATCAGTTTAACCAGCGTGTTATCGCCGATCTGCTCACTGAAACGAACCTGATAACCGACCGTTTCGCCAAGTGGTTGCTGCAACTCCTTAGTGATACGGTTGGCTACCGTCCGGGCCGCAATGCGACGCGGCTGGGTGTGGCCGATCATGCCGGCGACGCCGCGACCGAGCTCAAGACAAATTTTGGGTAACTGGGTGGTTTTACCGGAGCCGGTTTCCCCAGCCACAATCACCACCTGATGATCGGCAATCGCCTTGCGAAGGTCCTCCCGACGGGCCGCAATGGGCAGATCTTCCGGATATGTCAGCGACGGCACACTGGCCCGACGTGCTTGATAGCGTTGGCTGGATTTTTCCAGCCGCGCCAAAAATGCCTTCATCTCCCGGTCAAACGGCTTGTCCTGCGCAGCCCGCCGGGCGATCTTGTCCAGTTGTCGGGTCAGCGGCTCACGGTCAACCCCGAGGCACCGCGCAATCCTGTCCTGCCATTGAGAAACATCGTCCGTCATCGTTGCGTTCGTGTCATTCGGTCAGCTATCACGCAACTCTCGACGCAAAACCTTACCGACGTTGGAGAGCGGCAGCTCATCACGGAACTCAATGTATTTTGGTAATTTATAGCGGGCCAGCTGCTTCGCACAGTAATCGTGCATGTCGTCCGCGGTCAGCTCGGGATTGGTGCTGACCAGATACAACTTGACCGCTTCACCCGAGTGCTCGTCTGGCACGCCAACGACCGCGCAGTAACTGATGTCGGGATGATGCGACACCACGTTTTCAATCTCATTGGGATAGACGTTAAAACCCGACACACTGATCATGTCTTTTTTGCGGTCGTGAATGCGGAGAAACCCATCCCGGTCCACTGATGCGATGTCACCGGTTTTCAGCCAACCGTCGTCAGTAATGGTTTTGGCTGTCTCTTCAGGGAAATCCAGATAGCCGGACATCACCTGCGGACCCCGCACCCAGAGTTCGCCGTGTTCATCAACGGTTAATGCCTTTCCCTCGTCATCGACAATTCGCAACTCTGTCTCAGGAACAGCAATACCCACAGAGCCGGCCTTGCCGGAACCCCGCGGAGAAAATGACACGATCGGCGAAGCCTCGGTAAGACCATAGGCTTCGCTGATCTCGCAGCCGGTCTTGTCCTGCCAGGCCTTACCGGTGTCACTGGCCAGAGCGGAACCGCCCGACAGGGTAATTTTCAGACCGGAAAAATCAATGCGGGTAAAGTCGGGATGCTTGAGCAATGCCACAAACAGGGTGTTCAGCCCGGAAAACAGTGTGGCGGGCCAGCGCCTCAACAGCTTGACGAAGCCCTTGATATCCCTCGGATTTGGCACCAACAGCGAGTGAGCCCCGATATACACGCCGGTGGTTACAGAGAGCGCAAAGGCATAGATATGATAGAGCGGCAACGGTGAAACAATCCGTTCTTTGCCCCGCTCCAGACCCGACATCTCAAGCAATGCCCAAGCCTGGCGAGTGACATCGACCATATTGCCGTGACTGATGATGGCGGGTTTGGAGACACCGGTTGTCCCGCCGGTGTATTGCAACAGCGCCATATCGTCCAGTGTCAGCTCAACCGGTTGATATGCGACGTCGGCAGTCTCGGCAAATACCTGCTGCAAAGGGATTGCACGGCCGGGCTTCACCGCTTTACCCATCAGTTTAAGCACCACGCTCATCAACCGACGTTTAAGGGGTGAATGAAGATCGAAGGGGCTGGTGACAAACACGGTTTCCACCGGTGTCTGATCGCGTACGGCTTCCACGATACCCAGGAAGCGATCAAACACCACCACGGCCTTCACCCCGGCGTGATTGAGCTGATAGTCGAGCTCCACCTCGGTATACATTGGGTTGATATTCACCACCACTAATCCGGCTTTAAAAGCACCGTAGGCCACCACCAGGTACTGAATCAGGCTGGGCATCTGAATGGCCAGACGGTCACCGGGCTTTAGCTGGGTGTGTTGCTGCAAATAGGCGGCAAACCGGGTAGAAAGGGTATCCAGCTCAGCAAAGCTTAACGTGCCACCCAAGGACGTCACCGCCGGGTTATCCGGAAAGTGCGATACCGCATCCTCCAGCACATCCAGAAGTGACTGAAAATCACAGGGCGGCAACTCCGCAGGCAATCCAAAGTGTTCCCACGATTTTCGTACTGCTTCGTTCACATCCATTGGCTGCTGATTCTCAGACATTGCTCACCCCCCCGGGATTGTTATGTTTTTTACCGCACGGGTCATTCTGCAATGGTTTTAGCCCGATAACCAATGCTAACCAAATGCCCGGCGGACGTACAACAGAACTTGTGGCGGTTTGTTGACCACCACTAAATTAATTGCCAAAAGTAACCCAAACGACGCATGCCAATGCGGCTTAAAGACCACAAATCCGTCATAATGCCGGCCATGATCATTCTGGAAAATATTACCCTGCAGCGGGGCACCAAACGGCTACTGGAAAAAACCAGCGCAACCATCCACCCGGGTCGAAAAATAGCATTGATTGGTGCCAATGGCGCTGGCAAATCGAGCCTTTTCAGCCTGCTTCTGGGGGAGTTGACAGTGGAGGAAGGCACGCTGCAGATCCCCGGTCAATGGCGCATGGCCCATATGGCACAGGAGATACAGACAACCGACCGGGCTGCGCTCGACTTTGTCATTGATGGTGACGAGACCCTGCGCAAGCTGGAGGCAGACATCGCCCGGGCCGAAACCGATCAGGCCAACGACCGGCTGGCCAACCTGCATCAGGCACTGGACGAGATCGATGGTTATACCGCTCCGCTACGGGCGGAACAATTGCTGGAGGGGCTGGGCTTTTCTGCAGAGGAAAGAGCTTCCCCAGTGAGCCGTTTTTCAGGTGGCTGGCGGATTCGCCTGAATCTGGCCAGAGCATTGATGTGCCCATCCGATTTTCTGATGCTAGACGAGCCTACCAACCACCTGGATATGGATACGACTCTCTGGTTGGAACGATGGCTGCAGAATTACCCGGGTACCGTTTTGTTGATTTCCCACGATCGGGATTTTATCGACAACGTCTGCGAAGAAATTTTTCATATCGAACACGCCAGCCTGCTCAGCTACCGCGGCAACTACTCGGCATTTGAGCGCCAGCGCAGCGAGCGACTCACCCAACAGCAGGCTGTTTATGAAAAGCAGCAACGCCGTATCGGAGAAATCAATCGATTCGTCGCTCGCTTCAGGGCTCAGGCCACCAAGGCCCGACAGGCCCAGAGCCGCCTGAAGGAACTGGAGCGAATGGCAACCGTCGCGCCCGCGCATATTGATTCACCGTTCGACTTTGAATTTTTCCCACCGGAACGAATCAGCGATCCGCTGCTATCACTCAGTAAAACTGTGGCGGGTTATCCCGACAAACCTATCCTCAGCGAAGTCAACCTGACCTTGCATCCGGGTAGCCGAATCGCACTGCTCGGCGCCAACGGCGCCGGCAAATCGACGCTGATTAAAACCCTGGCCGGTGATTTACGGCCTCTCGGTGGTGAGCGCGTTGCGGGGGAACACCTCTCCATCGGCTATTTCACCCAACACCAACTCGATGCTCTCGATATATCCGCCAGTCCCCTGCTGCATTTACAGCGACTGACGCCGAGCGCCACTGAACAAAGCATGCGCAATTTTCTGGGTCGCTTTGATTTCCGTGGCGACATGGCACTGGATGTGATCGAGCATTTCTCAGGTGGTGAAAAGGCACGACTGGCTCTGGCGATCATCGTCTGGCTAAAGCCCAACCTGCTGTTACTCGACGAACCCACCAACCACCTGGATCTCGAAATGCGCCATGCGCTGACCATGGCGTTACAGGACTTTGCCGGTGCTGTGGTACTGATTTCCCATGATCGGCATTTGATCCGGAATACCGTTGATGACCTATTGCTGGTAAACGCTGAGGAAGTGGCGCCTTTTGCTGGCGACCTCGACAGCTACACCCACTGGCTACTGTCACATTTGCGCGACAAAGGCGAACAAACATCCTCCGCACCCGGGCCTGCTATACAGCGCAAACAGCAACGCCGTGAAGGGGCTGAAATCCGGCAACAGCTGCGTCCGCTCAAGAAGGCCCTGAGTGAAGCAGAAATGCGCATGAACAAGCTGGATGTGGCGGTCAATGATGTTGAAAATCGTCTTGCCGACCCGGCAATTTATCAACCCGAGCACAAAGAGGCGCTGCAGTCACTGCTGTTTGAACAGAGTCAGCTCAAACAGCAGCGAGAGGCAGTTGAAATTCAATGGCTGGAACTGGCCGAGCAGCTGGAAACACTTGAAGTCGCTTTGACTCTCTAGGAATTCACTTCGTGGTCTGCAGTCCTGGAGGATCGAACAAACTGACCGGCAATCAGCTGCCCACCAGTATAAACCAGCAATGCTGCAAAAAAGCAGACGAAGATGGGCAGCGCGCCACGCAAATAACCCTGATCCGAAGCACTCGTTAGCCCCTCATACAAGCTGACAAACCAGGCCGGGGCCAGATAGTGGAGGTCGGGGTAGGCCTTGATAGGCACCAGTAAAGTGGCACTGATCAACAGCAGCAGCACATTGCGAAAATGCCTACCGGGTAACAGCTCGCGGAACCGCCATAAAAACAGCAACACCAGCCCACTACCGACATAATAGGCGACCAGTCCCCAAAGATAGTTTTCGTCTGAATACATAAATACGCTCCTTTCCCTTTGATACGTCCGTTATTCAATCCGTGACCGGCGAGTATAACCTAATGGTGATGATTGCCCGAGATGTTTTGACTCACCCTCTGAAAAGCAGAGGCCGCCACTAAAAACCAGTTGGCAGAAGATGTCAAAGAGAACTCAAGAAAACCGGATCAACTGCTCACCCAGTGGATCACATGGTCCTCCATATCCTGCTCTGCTACGGAAAATTCTTCAACCACCCTGCCCCGGACTGAAATGCCTGCCCGGTGTACTGATTCAGGATCGCCGGAAACCAGCGGATGCCAGGCTTTCAATCGGCGGCCAGCAGCCAGTAGGCGATAAGCGCAGGTATCTGGCAACCAGTGGAATTGATCTATTTTTTCGGGTGACAGGGCCAGACAATCCGGCACTTTTGCCAACCGATGCCGGTAATCGACGCAACGGCAGCTGGTCTGGTCGAGCAACTGACAGGCAACATCCGTATAAAAGATATCGCCATTCTCCTCATCTTCGAGCTTGTGCAGACAACACCGGGCGCAACCATCACAGAGCTGCTCCCATTCATCGCGACTCATTTCTGCCAGAGATTTTTCTTCCCAAAAAGGTTTTTTACTCAATCACTTACCCTTTAAAGCTTATCGTTTTTATTACGCAATTCCTGCATATACGCCTCGGGACTTGGTGGCAACTGCAGGTAATAACCCTGCTCTCTGATCGCTTCGAGCACCTTGGCGACATCGGCTCTGGCCAGCTTTTTATCCAAAGACAGTGCCAGGGTCATTGCCAGTTTGGGTTTGCCGAATCGCTGTAACAACGGCTCAGGGATTCGGTCCAGATCCTCCTGATGATCGACATAGAGATACATGGCTTCATTTTTCGAGCTGCGATAGATTTTGCAGATTTGTTTACTCATTGACGATACTCGCCCTGGATGACAAAAGACGACAGACTTCAGCAAGAAGCACCTGTCCGATCAGGTCATAGCGCCAGCCTTCCCGCAATGCAGCGGAGAGGACGGGCTTGCCGGTATCGACCGCCGAACGCACCAACTCTTCGATATCGCGCTTTCTGACCAGCATTTCAACCGACAGGTTCCGGGATTCTGCGCATTCGCTGGCCACCGCCTTAAGTTCCTTCGCCATATCCCGGGCCGCTTTTGGCAAAGGCGCATCCAGCGGCGGCAACGGCCTGGGATTTGATACATGATCGCTCTGCGCCCGATGAATCAGTGACAGAAGATCGTCACCATAACGGCGTAAAAAACCCGGGAAAATGCCTTCGATACCGGCCAGTGACTGCTTGTTGGCCGGTTGCGCGATGGCGATATCCAGCAGGGTCCGATCAGCTATCAGGCGGTTGCGCGGACGATTGCGCTGCCGCGCCTCGACTTCCCGCCACTGGCAAATTGCCTGCAATACCTGCAGTGCTTTCGCTTCCAACTTCCAGGCACCCTTAACCTTGCGATAATAGTCTGCCGTGTCATCGGTCTGAAGCGAACGATCGACCAATGTCGTCATTTCCTCGTCCATCCATGCCGTCCGATCGAGTTTTTCCAGCGCCGCCACCAACAAATGATAAACAGGCAGCAGGAAATAGACATCGGACGCCGCATAACCCAGTTGCGCCTCACTGAGAGGCCGCTGCAGCCAGTCTGAGCGGGTCTCGCCCTTGGGCACGTGATGACCCAACAGGTCATCCACCAAAGCGGCATAGCCCCGGGAGAACCCGAAACCGGACAATGCCGCCGCAATCTGGGTATCAAACAGCGGTTGAGGCAGAGTACCCATCACATGCTGCAGCACCTCCAGATCCTCAGAACAGGAGTGGAATACCTTGATAATTGCCGGGTTTTTAAAAACGCTGCCCAGCTCATCGAGTGAATCCAGTGCCACGGGATCAATAAGCCAGCATTGCTGCCCGTCAAATATCTGGATCAAACCCAGTATCGGGTAAAACGTATCGGTTCGCATAAACTCGGTGTCAACGGCCAGCACATCGGATTCATGCAGCACTTCGACGCAGTGGCTCAAAGCGGCACTGTCAGCCACCAGAATCGGTGACGGCATTTGTTCAGACATCAGTGCTTCCCGTTACAAAGGTCATTAAGAAATCTGCGGCATGAATTGGCAGACCCACTATAGTTGTTTGCGGCTGGTAAAGGCATGGGACAGAGTTCCGCCATCCACATATTCAAGCTCGCCACCCATTGGCACCCCGTGGGCGATACGACTCACGGTCACATTGAGCATTCTGGCTCTTTCACTGATGTAATGGGCCGTGGTTTCGCCCTCGACGGTGAGATTCGTGGCCAGAATCAACTCATTGATCTCTTCTTCGGCCAACCGGGACATCAGATGATCGACACCGATGGCATCCGGCCCAATACCATCAATCGGCGAAAGATGGCCCAGCAGGACAAAATAACGCCCCCGATAGCTGCCACTGTGCTCAATAGCAAACATATCGGCCGGTGTTTCCACCACGCATAACTGATGGATGTCGCGACGCCCGTTACTGCATATTTCACACAGGTCGGCTTCCGTCAACGTCCGGCACATCCGGCAACGCCGCACGTGCTCAGCAGCCTGATTCAGCGCACTGGAAAGACGAACGGCGCCATCGCGGTTGCGCTCCAGCAGCTGCAGCGCCATTCGCTGGGCGGACTTTGGGCCAACACCGGGCAGACAGCGCAAGGCATCAATCAATTCGTCTATCAAAGGGCTGAACACAGTCTGTTTCCAATCTCTCGGGAATCATTCGAACACACCCTTCATCAAGGCGCGCCCTGTCTTGCTATCTGAGCAACGGCTCAAAAAGGCATCTGGAAACCCGGCGGCATCTGCATGCCACCGGTGAGTTTTTCCATCTGTTTGCGCTGGTCTTCCTCGACCTTTCTGACGGCATCGTTGACAGCCGCTGCCAGCAGATCTTCCAGGAAGCCTTTTTCTTCAGTGAGCAGGGATGGATCCAGATTGACCTTGCGCACATCGTGGCGACCATTCATCACCACCTGTACCAGACCGGCACCCGCTTCCCCGGTGACCTCTGTTTTGGCCGCCTCGGCCTGCAGTTGCTGCATCTTTGTTTGCATGTCTTGAGCTTGCTTCATCAATTCATTTATATTCATATAGTTACCGATATTAATTAATCTATTGGTTTAATTGTATTTTCCAGCAAAATGCCATTAAACAGCTCGGTGATTCGCCGAACATTGGGATCCAGCCGCAGCTGCTCCACCGCCTGCGACTGGCGCTCACGGCGCAGTCTTTCAGTGCGGGCCAAAGGGGTTTCAGTAGCGACTGCACCTACTTCAATCTGCACGGTCACTGGCTCGCCAAAGTATTCTGTGAGGACATCGGCGAGGCGCTGTTGATGCGATTCCTCATACAGCGAACTACTGGCGATATCCAGCACAAAGTGTAACGTTGGACCATCGGCATCCACCAGGCACAAATTGGCGGCAATATTTTGCAACAAACCAGCCACCTGAAGTCCCTGGTAAATTTCAATCCAGCGGTCCGGTACCGCCTCAGCCAACGGCACCGGGTTCACGGCTATTAAAGGATTCGCGCGTTCAGCAACCTCAGGCACCACCTCTTCCTTCTGCACCGCCGACGTCAAATCACAAGTTACCCCTGACTGCTCGCTCGATACGGCCTCCGTTTTATTCTCAACAGTGTTGCTCTCAACAGCCGTCTGATATCGGGCCTGACGGGAAAATGAGGCCAGCGTCTCCGACTCAACCCAAGGCGCCGGCTCAATGGACGTTACCGCCATATCATCTCCAGTTGATGGCTTGGGAGTGATATCCAGTGGTGCCGGGTTAACCGACAGCGTTTCCGACACCTCATCGGCAATGGCGGAAACCACCTCCATCTCGGGGACCGATTCAACTGATGATCGATCCAGAGCCGGCTTGAATGTTTCTAGAGAATCCGCCCGCACAGTTGCTGACAGCGTGCTGTCGCGATCACTGGATAGGGACTTTTTTGGCGACTCCTCCGCCCCCTCTGCGGTCGGAGGGACGGACACAGCAGGGTCACCCGCTTGTACCGGGGGGGGTTGTACAGCACTGTCTGCCACCGGCTGAAATGCCAGCATTCTCAGCAGAGCCATTTCAAAGCCGATTCGGGGTTCCGGTGCCAGTGGCAGATCCCGTCGCCCCAACAGGGCTATCTGGTAAAACAACTGAACATCTTCGGGACTGAGTGCTTTTGCCAACTCGCGCACCAATGGGTCATCACCATGTCGATTGTCCAGTGCATCGGGAACGGTTTGCGCGATGGCAACCCGGTGCCAGACTGAAAGCAGATCGGCCAATGCGGCACCAAAATCCGGAGCATGCTCCGCCATACGCCCTACCACCGCCAGGACATCCACCGCATCCCGGTTAGCCAGCGCTCTGGCAATATCGGCGATGGCCCCAAGGTCAATGGCACCAAGCATGTCATAGACTTCCGCCTCGGTGATTTTGCCACCACCGTGAGCAATGGCCTGATCAGTTAGACTCAGGGCGTCGCGCATACTGCCGTCGGCAGAGCGGGCCAGAGCCCAGAGACCGGCCTCTTCGCAAGGGACCTTTTCCTCACCCAATACAAACTGCAGATGCTCCACAATTCGTTCAGGACTCAGGTGTTTGAGGTTGAATTGCAGGCAGCGCGACAGAATTGTCACCGGCAGTTTTTGCGGATCCGTGGTGGCCAGCAAAAATTTCACGTGAGGTGGTGGTTCTTCAAGGGTTTTCAGCAGTGCGTTAAAGCTGTGACCCGAGAGCATATGCACCTCGTCGATCAGGTAGACTTTAAAGCGCCCCGCCGTCGGTGCGTATTGAACGTTGTCCAGCAGCTCCCGGGTGTCCTCGACCTTGGTACGGGAAGCCGCATCCACTTCTATCAGATCAACGAATCGATTCTCTGCGATCGACACACAGGCACTGCATGTACCACAGGGCTTAGAGCTGATGCCCGTATCACAATTGAGGCATTTGGCCAGAATACGGGCAATAGTGGTTTTCCCCACACCCCGGGTACCGGTAAACAGATAGGCATGGTGCAGCCGGTTGTTATCGAGGGCATTGATCAGGGCCCGCAACACATGCTCCTGCCCAACCATCTCGCTAAAATTGCGAGGGCGCCACTTGCGGGCCAGAACCTGATAACTCATGGGGCAGTATCCGCCTTGCTGAAAGGAATGATTATAGGGTGATCACTCCGGCACCGAAAGCCGTAGCGCATCAGGCGGGCTCGCGGACAGCATCGCTGTCGGCATCCCAGAGATTGACCGCCCCGATGCGCGGCGACCGATCCAGCTTTAAATCCGCGAAATCAAACAGGGAGACATCGGCCAGCTGTGATGGCTCAACGGACTGAATGGCACTAAAAATCGTTTCCAGACGTCCGGGATGCTCTTTCTCCCAAGTTTGCAACATGTCCTTGATGACCTTGCGCTGCAAGCCATCCTGAGAACCGCACAGATTACAGGGAATAATCGGGAACTGCTTGGCTATGGCATAGCGCTCCAGGTCGCTTTCCTTGCAGTAGGCAAGTGGGCGTATCACCATATTCTGCTTGTCATCGCTGAGTAGTTTTGGCGGCATGGACTTCAGTTTTCCACCGTAGAACATATTCAGAAACAGGGTTTCAATCATGTCATCGCGATGGTGGCCAAGGGCAATCCTGGTGGCACCGATCTGCTCGGCAAAGCCGTACAAGGTCCCCCGCCGTAAACGCGAACAAAGACTGCAGTAGGTCTTGCCCTCAGGAATCAACTCGGTGACAACACTGTAGGTGTCCTTTTCCAGAATATGAAAGGGAACCCCCAGTTCGGTCAAATAACGGGGCAACACCTCAGGCGGAAAGCCGGGTTGTTTCTGGTCGAGATTGACGGCGACCAGCTCAAAGCTGACCGGTGCGGTTTTCTGCAGGCCGAGCAAAATATCCAGCATACCGTAGGAATCTTTCCCGCCGGACAGGCAGACCATCACCTTGTCACCCTCTTCAATCATATTGAAGTCGGCAATGGCCTTGCCCACATTGCGGCGCAGGCGTTTTTGAAGCTTGTTGAATTCCAGTCGCTGTTTGCGAGTATCGAAATCGATCATGATTGTCTTGTAACAGTTTTTTGGGTTGTGGAACCACTCAGAGAAGAGGCCATTCTATCGGTTTTAGCACAGACGCCCAAACGGGTCAGGCGCTGTCGGCATAGCGATTCTGCAGGGCCTGATAGAGATCATCCTTGAACTCAGGGCAACGATGATCAAGTTCTGCAACCGCTTCCACCAGGTGTTCATTATCTTCCTTGCTGCCCCACTGCTTGCGGTAGCTGCCGTCCTGGTAGCCGTGGTCCTGGCGAAAAAAGTTCAGCACATTTTTACCGACATAGCGTGTGTAGAGCTCATCAAAACTCAACCCCACCCCCGCCATCAAGGCACCGAACCCGGCCACATCAAACTTTTTGGTTTGCAGGGTGCTCAGGGTAAATGCCTCGAGGTCTTCACGAAAATCACCGGAAGGCTTGGCATTCGCCAACTGCTGCTCCACCAACAGGGCTATATCTCCATGATGGTTCCGGGATTCCAGCAGCAGAATACTGAGGCCGAAATGCCAGATATCCACCAGCTCCAGTTTTACCTGGTTTGCATCCGGCGTCTGTTTTTTCCACCACTTCCAACCATAGTGATCAAGCAATTCGGCACATTCCACCCATATCGCCCGATACCATGCAAAATGCTGCTCGGCCCAGTTCTCATTCACCCTGCTATTCATCGCATTCTGCAACTCCAGCATCGCCAGTATCTGTTGCTTCATAAGCACTCCGTCTCTGTTGGGGGAAGCGGGCATTCAGACCCGCACGAACCTGTTGTGATACTTCTCATCACCAATCGTGGTACCCGGCCCATGGCCGGTGACCACAGCCACATTGTCATCCAGAGTATAGAGCCGCTCGCGAATGGACTTGACGATCTGACCGTGATTGCCACCGGGCAAATCGGTGCGGCCGATACCACTGCGAAACAGGGTATCTCCGGCGATCAACAGATCGGCCGGCTCGAACCAGAAACTGGTAGAACCCGGTGTGTGCCCCGGCGTATGCATTGCCACCCCGCCACAACATCCCAGATCATGGTCATCTTCAAAATAATGGTCCGGATCGGGCAGAGTCACCAGGGGTACGCCAAACATGGCACATTGTTCCGCGACACCACGCCACAGAAACATGTCCTGACGGTGCAGATAAATGGGTGCACCAGTGGCCGTTTTGATCTCTCCAGCGGCGAGGATATGATCCAGATGCGCGTGAGTATGAATAATTGCCACAACCACCAACTGCAGTTCTGCCAGAATGGCCTGAATATCTGCGGCATTGCCACCGGGATCAATCACCAGCGCCCGACGGGTGGTCGGGTCGCCTATAACCGTGCAGTTACACTGCAACGGCCCCACCGGAAAGGTTCGAACGATATAGGGTGTCGCTTGGCTCATAACAGGCTGGCTTCATCAATCGCAAACCCGGCATCTTAGCATAGTTGGCGCTATTCATTGAGAACACGGGGATCCTAAAAAAACGAGCCCCCTCGGACACCTGCCCGGTCTTCATTGATCCAGATAGCCATCCCTCGCGTAATATTTATCGACGAAAAGTTCCTGCACCAGCTGCGATGAAAATTGCCCTGTTCAGGAACCATCGATAACTGGAGTACTCATAGTTGCCAATGCGTCGATAACAACCGTGCTTAATCGCACGACTAGCAGAACGACTATAAAGACCAGACTGAAACGTTTTACAGCAATAAACAGGTTGAAATGCATGGGCAAAAGCGCAAGCATACCGACCAACAAAAAATAAACGCGTCAAGTACTCATTAATACCATGGAGTCACACATGAAAATAATTCCACAGATCCTTGCCCTGTTGGCACTGGCTTCCCTGCAGGTACACGCCGGTTCAAACACTGAACCTGTCTCCCAGGAATCCTCCAAAGAAGCCAAAATCAATTGGCAGTCCCCGGAGGAAATCAGCACCCTGATCGAATACAAAATGGATCCGGTGAATGGTGAAATCACCTACGGACCGAACTTTGCCCTCTCGGAAAAAAAGCTGTCCGAGAATTTTTCCGAGATCTATCTGGTGCGCGCTGTAGACCTTGAAGGTGAAGACCAGTACGTTCTCTACGTCACAGCTCAGTACAATGATGAAGGCTGGCGCTCCTATAACAAGGCGACCACCAAGGATGGCGAGCTTCGCCTGGTACCCATGTCCAAAGATGAAAATGTCTGCGAGGCAGTCAATTGCCGCTACGAAGAGCGAATCGCCCTGCCGATCTCATTTATCAATTTCTTTGACAGCGCCAATATGGGAATGGATCTCACGATCACAGGCAATCGCACTTACCAGATCAAACTGCCCAGCAGCTACTTCAAGGCAATCCTGAATGCCGCGCCCGATGACGAGGTCTATGAAAATCTCCCGAAAGGCCAAAAAATCTGATGTAATACTGACTCAAATACCATAAAAAAGGGGCGTGCAGCCCCTTTTTTATGCCTATTGCTGTTTGAATGAGGCTACCTGCTTCCCCAGATTTTCACCACGGCCCCATCGCTGCCCAGCAGGGCAACCACAAGACAGACCGTGCCGGCCATCAAAAAACCTATGACAGGAATCAGCCCACCCATGACTGCTACTGTAATCACAAAATAGAGGGATATACCGGTCAGCACCAAAAAAAGAACGCCCACTAAAAGCAGAATTTTACGATTCAGTGGACGGTAGCCCTGTGCAGGCGCATTGCGCTCGAAAATACGCAGGACAGGCCAGAAGATTTTGCGAAATACCGTTTTCATAAAAACAACCTGTTCAGAGTGTGATAACAACTTTTCAGTTTTGGCTGACCACTACCGTCTCTTCGACAACTAATAAAATTTTGCACTAATACGAATAGAGTTTCGTTAATTTAAATCACGTGATAGCACCACCGTCTACCGGTACAGCACCGCTCACAGAACCTGCCCCTTCACGGGTAAATTTCAGGGCAGCGGCTTCCCCCAACCCGGACATTCCACCAGTAACAATCACGCCTTTTCCAACAAAAGTCCCCATCAATATTCTTTTCTGCGTTTTCACATCATCCGGGCATATTCATCTGGTTACCCCCTATTGACTCAGTCTACCCGCCGGCAAAGACAATTGGCAGCGCTGTTTACCTGGCAATCAGGTCCGTTAAACATGAACAGTGCCGATTGTCTGTTCTATACTGGCATCATGAAGCTTTTGTCATGTTGCACGAGTTACCTCCCTCGCAGTTGTCTGCTGATATGCCTTTTGCTCTTCTCTGCGGTTCTCCGAGCAGAAATATGGGTGATTGATATCGAAGGAGCCATAGGACCAGCAACAGCTGACCATATGGAACGGTCTATGGATAAAGCCATCACAGCGGAGGCCGGTCTGATCGTACTGCGTATTGATACGCCGGGTGGCTTGGATATGGCCATGCGGGAGATGATCAAGGTCATCCTGGCTTCTCCTCTGCCAGTCATTGGTTATGTGTCTCCCAGTGGGGCAAGGGCCGCCAGTGCTGGCACCTACCTGTTGTATGCCACACATTTGGCAGCCATGGCACCCGGCACCAATCTCGGAGCAGCAACGCCAGTTCAGTTGGGCGGTGGATCACCCGGGTTGCCGAGTATGCCGGGTAATGATGATGCCAAAGATGGAAAATCTGGGGGAGAGGGCAAGGAAAACACAGGAGCTGCCCCTACAGGCGATGCCATGGAGCGAAAGGTGGTGAATGATGCCGTGGCCTATATCCGCAGTCTGGCACAACTCAGGAGCCGCAACGGTGACTGGGCGGAACGCGCAGTGCGTGAAGGGGTCAGTCTCTCGGCAAACGATGCCCTTGAACAGGGCGTTATCGAGTTGGTCGCAGACTCAATGGAACACCTGCTGACGCAACTGGATGGCCGTCAAGTGACGCTGGATAAAAAATCCGTGACACTGTCCACTGCCGGGGAAACCGTCCACTACCAGTCAGTGGACTGGCGCAGCGAATTCCTCGCAGTTATCACCAATCCCAATATCGCCTACATCCTGCTCATGGTCGGCATCTATGGCCTGATTATTGAGTTCTACAACCCGGGTATTGGCCTGCCGGGTATTGTCGGAGCAGCCAGCCTGCTGATTGCCATGTATGCTCTGCAAATGCTACCAATCAGCTATGCGGGGATGGGCTTGATCCTGCTGGGCATCGCCCTGATGACAGCAGAGGCCTTTGCCCCCAGTTTCGGTCTCATGGGGATCAGTGGGGCAATCACCTTTTTGACCGGCTCGATCATGCTGATGGACACCAACTTACCCGCCTACCAAATTGCCCTACCGATGATCATTGCATTGACAGTCTTCAGTATCGGCCTGTTAGTGTTTGCCCTGAGCATGCTGGTTAAGGCGCGACATCGCAAAGTAGTCACCGGCACGGAGCATCTGATCGGAAGCATGGCAACGGTGGGACGGGTCGATGGTGTAAATGCCTGGATTTGGCTCGAGGGAGAACTCTGGCATGCCCGGTCAGAATCGCCCCTGCAATTGAATGAACAAGTACGGGTAACGGCTATTGACGGGCTGACCGCTGTGGTCAGCAAACCCACTGAAGGAGAATACTGATGTTCGAGATGCAAACCTTTTTCGGGATACTGCTGGTATTGGTGGTCGTACTACTGGCTTCCATGTTCCGTATTTTGCGGGAATATGAACGCGGCGTGGTGTTTATGCTGGGCCGCTTCTACAAGGTCAAGGGCCCCGGTCTGATCATCATCATCCCCGTGCTGCAACAGATGGTACGGGTGGATTTGCGCACGCTGGTGATGGATGTACCCACTCAGGATGTCATATCCAGGGACAATGTCTCCGTTCAGGTCAATGCGGTCATTTATTTCCGGGTCATGGACCCCGAGCGCGCCATCATTCAGGTGGAAAATTACCTCGAAGCCACCAGTCAACTGTCACAAACAACGCTTCGTTCAGTACTGGGGCAACACGAGCTCGATGACATGCTGGCCGAGCGCGACCGACTCAATGCCGATGTGCAGACCATTCTCGATAAACAAACCGAGGCCTGGGGCGTCAAAGTGGCCAATGTGGAAATCAAACATGTGGATCTGAACGAATCCATGATCCGCGCCATCGCCAAGCAGGCGGAGGCAGAAAGAGAGCGTCGTGCAAAAGTCATTCACGCCATGGGTGAGGCCGAAGCGGCAGAGAAACTGGCGGAGGCGTCAAAAATACTGGCTACAGAGGAATCGGCCATTCAATTGCGTTACCTGCAAACCCTGGTGGAAATTGCCGGCGACAAGAGTTCCACTATCGTGTTTCCACTGCCCGTCGACATCATGAAGAAATTTACATCCTGAGGCAGGCAACCACCATGCAGTCGACACTCGGAACGATGTTGAGGTCATTCGATAACACTGTGGAATGGCCATTGTAATGTCATGGCCGGATCGCTGTCCGGCCGGCAGAGAGAAACCACCGTGCCAGAGCAAGACGTCGATGTATTGATTATTGGGGCCGGACTGTCCGGTATCGGCATGGCCTGCCATCTCGCCCGACAGTCGCCGACCAGACGCATCAGACTTCTGGAACGCCGCAATGCGATTGGCGGTACCTGGGATCTGTTTCGCTATCCTGGCGTGCGCTCTGACTCCGACATGTTCACCATGGGCTACGATTTTCAGCCATGGATGAAGCCAGAAATTCTGGCCGGGGGCCCAATGATCCGCGATTACATCAAGCGGACGGCCGGGCAATACGGTGTTGACCAACACATCCACTTTGGTCTGAAAGTCACCGCCGCTGACTGGTCCAGCAGCCGAAACCAGTGGACGGTTACGGCAATCAATGAATCCACCGGGAAAACCTCGACTTACCGCTGCCATTTCCTGATCAGTTGTGCCGGTTACTATAATTACGATGCGGGCCACTCACCGGAATTTTCCGGCATCGACTCTTTCAAGGGCCAGTGTATCCATCCCCAGTTCTGGCCGGAATCCCTGGCTTATCGCGACAAAAACGTGGTGGTTATCGGCAGCGGAGCCACCGCGGCCACTATCGTGCCAGCGATGGCTCAAGAAGCTGCCCGGATCACCCTGCTGCAACGGTCGCCGAGCTACTATCTCAGCACCCCCCGCTACGAGGATCTGATCAGGCTGCTCGAAAAAATACTCCCGCGACAGTGGCTCTACCGCATCCTGCGCTCTGCCAACACCTTTCTCCAACGCCTGCTGTACAAAAGTGCCATGCGCTGGCCTGAGCAAATGCGCAAATACCTGCTGTGGAAAGTCAAAAAATCGATTGGTTATGATGCCGACATGCGGCACTTCACGCCGCATTATCCACCCTGGCAGGAACGACTTTGCGTGGTGCCCGGCGGGGACCTTTTCAAAGCCATCAAATCCGGTAAAGCCCGGATAATAACCGACCAGATAGATCACTTTACCGAGCGGGGTATTCAGCTCAAATCCGGGCAGGGGCTGGATGCGGATATTGTGATTACCGCTACCGGTTTACAGTTACAGACCTTTGGCGGCATGGCCCTGAGCATCGACAACAGGGTCATACCGGCAAACAGGCTGCTGAGCTATAAATCTGTTCTTTTGCAAAACATGCCCAACATGGCTTTTATCCTCGGCTATACCAACGCCTCCTGGACACTCAAGTCAGATATCGCGTCCCGTTACATCTGCCGCCTGCTTCAATACATGGACAGCAACCACATCGCCACTGTGACTCCCCGTGCACCCGACAACGAAGCAACCGAAGAGAATGTCATGAGCGTATTGAGTTCGGGCTATATTCAACGGGGTATTGATCATCTCCCACGCCAGGGCAGACATGCTCCATGGCGAGTCTCTCACAGCCTTGAAGCTGACCGGGCCATGCTGCTCAGTGAGCCGATTGACGACCAATTACTGGAGTTTACTGCCAGATGAATACGGCCCATTCCCACAAACCCGTTGAGGTGATTTGTCAATGAACCCGGTATTTGCCTTTCTGCTCGCGATTTTTGCTTTGGTCATTACCTGGGTCATGTTGAACCGGGCATTTCCCCGTCAGGCAGCAAAGGCTGGTATTGGCCTGGAACGCTGGCGTTCGTGCCTCGACAGCAAAATAGCCACTATTCCGGGTGCCACCATGCCCTATCTGGAAGGAGGTTGCGGTGAGCCGTTGGTACTGATTCACGGCTTTGGCGGAGACAAGGACAATTTCACCCGTATCGCACGCTTTCTCACCCCTCATTATCACCTGATCATCCCGGACCTGCCGGGCTTTGGTGACGCGAGTCGGGACCCGGATGCCAGCTATCAGATCACCGATCAGGCGAGAAACCTGTGCGAATTTCTGAATGTACTCGGTCTCAAACGGGTTCATCTGGGGGGCAACTCCATGGGCGGCTTCATTGTCTGCCAATTCGCCGCCGAACAGCCCGAGCGGGTTGCCAGCCTGTGGCTACTGGATGCTGCCGGTACCGAGCCCGCTTACGAGTCAGACATACTGAAACACTATCTCGCCACTGGTGAACTCCCCATGTTGTTGCACTCGGCAGGTGATTTCAAAAAACTCATGCAAATGACCACACATAAACCGCCTTTTCTGCCCTACTCCATAAGAAGCACAATGGCCCGACGGAGCGCTGCGGATTTTGATTTGCACAGCGAAATCATGCGGCAAGTCACTGCATCACCCATGCTGGAAACACAGTTTAAAGCCATCGACACGTCGGCACTGATTGTCTGGGGAAACGAGGATCAGATTCTGCACCCTGCCGGAGCGGCTGCTCTGCAATCCCTGCTGCCGAATAGCGAAGTTCGAATGATGCCCAACGTTGGTCATCTGCCCATGCTGGAGGCGCCCCGTCGCACAGCGCGGGATTACATTCGCTATCGCAACAGGTTCTAAGCCAAAAAAAGAAACGTCAGACCGAAATGCATCGAAAATCGTGCTGCATCGTGGCTTGCTAGAGATGGATTTCTGCTTCCATAAAAGTGACGGCTGAACCCGTTAGCATCACCCTGTCACCACGCACCTGGGAGTTTATACGACCACCGCAGCGGGAGTGTCGCCAAAAATTCGGTCGGTAAACGCACCGACCTGATATTGCTGAAGTTTCACGTCATAACACCAAAAGATCGCAGGTGCTCAACCGCTAATCATCACAGACTGCAGGGCAGTGCTTGCCACCCTTGTTCGCAGGATTACAGGGACCGCCCTTTCCCGCATAGCAGGCACCACCCACACCTTTATAGGCCGGTCCACCGAGACCATCGTATCTGGCGCCACCGTAACCTTTGTAAGCTGGACCGCCCAGCCCCTCATAGCGAGCACCGCCTTTACCGGTGTAACAAGGCCCTCCGATGCCGGCGTTAGCCGGCCCGCCAGGCCCTGCATAAGCGGGGCCACCTTTTCCCGCATAGCAGGGTCCGCCCGGTTTTTTGGAACCTTCGCAGTCGCAAATATCGTTGGCCAGCGCACTGTAAGGTGTAAATACTACAACGAGGAACAGAATGGCCCATTTCATCATGATGCTTCCCTGGTAGGTCATTGGCGATGTTGTCTTCGGCTGAGCCAGAGCTTATCACTAAAGCCGCTGGCCGTTTACTCCCAACCGTTTAATCAGGCGGCTGAAATTACCACGATCCAGCCCCAACTCCTGCGCAGCCCGGGACTGATTACCATCACAGCGGTGCAATGTATCACTGACCAAACGCCGCTGGAAATTCGCAGTGGCATCCCGCAAGCTCTGCGAACTGACGGCATCGGAGGGTGTCAGTGCGAGATCGTCTGCGGGACTTGAGCAGGTTTCCGGTGCCGACAGATCCAGCACCTCCAAGCCGATACTGAGCAATTTACGCGAACCGACCTCCTGTGGAAAACGTGCCCGCGCCCGCAGCACAGCCCGGCTGATCAGATGCTCCAGTTCCCGGACATTGCCCGGCCAGTCATAATGCAGCAGGGCTTCCCGCGCGCTGCTGTCCAGCCTTATACCCCGCAGGCCAAGACGACGCCGGTTCAGCTCGAGAAAGTGCCCGGCCAACACCAGCACATCGCGATGACGTTCGCGCAATGCCGGGACCTGGATGGGGTAAACACCCAAGCGGTGGTACAGATCCGCGCGAAAATGACCGGTCGCCACCTCACGACTCAGATCGCGATTGGTGGCAGCAATAATTCTTACATCCACCCGGTGCACGGCATCGCTACCCGGACGCTGTATTTCGCCACTTTGCAGAGCGCGCAAAAGCTTTGGCTGAACAGCCAGTGGCAACTCACCCACCTCATCAAGAAACAATGTACCGCCATGGGCCAACTCAAACTTACCGGCACGGGCCTGCGACGCACCGGAAAAAGCTCCCTGAGTGTGGCCAAACAGCTCACTCTCCACCAGGTTTTCCGGGAGTGCAGCGCAATTCACATATACCAGCGGGAAATCAGCACGTGCCGAACTGAGGTGAAGACGACGGGCCACCAACTCTTTACCCACACCGGTTTCTCCGGTGATCAGCACCGCCAGATCAGATCGCGCGACCACATCGATATCCTGGTAAAGCAGTTTCATTGCTTTGCTGTCACCAATCAGCTGTGATTGCCCCTGATCGGCCACCACAGCCTGTGCCACAAGATGCTCCCGCTCGGCGCGAGCCTGCAGGCCACCAATCAGATTGATAATCCTGATGGTCGCCTCAGTCAGACGAATGAACGTGCGCAATGCCAGCGTATCAATATCGTCGAATACGCCGGGCTGCAAAGCATCCAGGGTCAAAACCCCCCAGGGAACGTCATCAATGTAGAGAGATACACCGAGACAGTCATGCACATGCAGGCTGTCACTGGTGCCATCAATCAGCCCGTCATAGGGGTCGGATAACTCCGAATCTGCCAGAAACCGCACCGGCTCGCGACTCAATAAGATCTTCGCCAGCCTGGGCTGCTCATCCACCACGAAGATACGCCCCAGGGCATCGTCGCTTAGTCCCTTCACTGCCATGGGTTGCAGACTGGAGCCCTGCAGTTTCAGCAGAGCGGCAGCGTCGCAGGGAAAAACCTGTTTCAGTGCCGTCAGCAAGCGGGCATAGCGCTGTTCCGGCGACATTTCGCGGCACAGATCCGCAAGGATCTCGAGCATGACTTCAGGCACATTGTGTGCTGTCATAAATACACCAATATTGTCTTTTTGACATCTTTATAAGTGATGTCACTTTAACATCATAAAAATTATTTTCATAACATTCATCGAGTTACATATTGGCATAATAAATGCTTTACCTATTGTACTTGAGCAGTTTTCTATATTTGAACAGCGCTCATACCAGAGAACGGAGTACGCTATGCTTTCACAACAGTCCAGAGACATTATTGATACCACCCTGCCCACCGTGGGCGCGCACGTTAATCAGATCACCGAGGTTTTTTACCCGTTGATGTTCGAGCGCTACCCGGCGGTCAAGGACTATTTCAACCGGGCACACCAGGCAACGGGCACACAGCCACGGGCACTGGCCAACGCCGTGGTTGCCTATGCCAGTAATCTGGATCGCCTGGAAGTTCTCGGCGATACCGTCGGACTCATAGTGCAAAAACACGTCTCGCTGAATATTCTGCCGGAACATTACCCCATTGTCGGCGAATGCCTACTGGCCGCCATCAAGGAGACACTGGGCGATGCGGCCACCGAAGAGGTGCTCTCAGCCTGGGGTGAAGCCTATGGCCAATTGGCAGAAATTCTGATTAACGCCGAAGAGCAGGTTTATCGGGCCAACCAGGAGAAACCCGGTGGCTGGCGTGGTGAACGCGGTTTCGTGCTAACGAAGAAAATTCGTGAAAGCGACGTGATCACATCATTTTACTTTACCCCGGTCGACGGCAAGCCCATTGCCGACTTCCAGCCCGGCCAGTACATCACGCTGATACTCGACATTGACGGACAGACTGTCCGTCGCAACTACTCGCTATCGAACAGCCCCGGCAAGCCGTATTACCGGATCAGTGTAAAGCGCGAACCGGGCGGGCTGGTCTCCAACTACCTGCACGATCAGCTCAGCGTCAACGATCAGATTAAACTGACTGCGCCCTGTGGCGACTTTGTCCTCAACGACGCCCAGCGTCCGCTGGTATTACTGAGTGGCGGCGTCGGCATTACACCCACCGTCAGCATGCTGCAGCCCGCACTGGACAGTGGTCGGCAGGTGCATTTTCTGCATGGCGCCCTGAATAGCGAGTGCCACGCATTTCGGGATCTTATCGAGGATATGGGCCAGACCTACGAAAACCTCCACAGCTACTACTGTTACAGCGACCCCCTGCCCCAGGACAAAGACCAGCACAGTGGTTTTTTTGATCGCGATCGCCTGGCTGGACTATTGCCCACTGATCGCGAAATCGATGTGTACTTCCTCGGACCAAAACCCTTTATGCAGGCCTGTTATCGTGCGCTCAATGAGCTGAAAATTCCTCTCGACCGAATTCGCTATGAATTTTTTGGGCCATTGGAAGAGCTGTAGATAATTCACAATTCAGGCGATATTGAAAAGTGGTCTCTGCCACGGATGACAGACTGACCGCTCGCTTTGGCTAACCACAGCAGATAACGGTGACCATCCGCTTTCGAGCACAAGCTCAGGACACTACCTGTTCAAAAAAAATTCGACCGGGATCACAAACTCCAGCGCTTCACCCTGCATTTCCGCTGGCGGTTTGGGCAGGGGCTGGGCACGATCGATCAATGCCAGTGTTTCCTCATCCAGTAACGAATACCCTGCGCTTTGTTCAATACTTTTTGCCAGCACCTTGCCCTCGCGATCCATGGTAAAGCGTAGATAAGCGACACCTTCCTGTCTGTAACGACGGGCGCGAGCCGGGTAGCGCTTGGCCTCATTGAGTTTAAGCATCAGACTGTTCTGCCAGGTGGGAATGGCATTCGAATTAACAGCTGGCACGGACACGCCCTGGTTTGGCGCAGCGGCTTCCAGATCTTCACGCGGTGCGTCAGGTAGGGCAGTGGCTGTGCTGGACGGCTTCTCTTCGGGTGGTGCCACTTCCATTTCATCTGGCGGTGGCGGCTCTTCTGGCATTTGTTGTGTTTCAGGTTTTGGCTCTGGCTCAGGCTTTACCGGCACCTCCGGTTTGACCGCAGGCGGAGCAGGCGGAATCTCCGGTTCTGGCAGTGGCTCAGGTTGCGGTTCAGGCTCCGGCGGCACAGCTTCAGACAGCTCCGGCCCGGGTGCCTGATCTGTCGGTGTCGGAGGTGCGACGGGCGCAGGAGCCAGCTCCACCACCATGGCAGCGGGCGGCGGAGTATTGGGGCCGGACGATTCTTCCGGTATCAGCCACCAGACCAAGGGGGCAGCATAAATGATCAGAACAATCAGCAGAGACGTTAACCAGCGAAGTGCATCCTTCTCTGGCTGGGCCGGTTGACTGCCAAGTTCGGGAGCGAGGACCGCGACATCCGGCGGACTCAGTCCTCCCGCCTCCTCGACCAGTACCAGCCGGGGTTTGCGCGCGAGATTGTCTTTCATTGCCCAGCTCTCGTTACGCCTTCCAATCCGACCAGAGCCACTTTCAGGTAGCCGGCTTCCCTGAGCCGGTTCATGGCCTGCATCAGCGTCTCATACTCCACGGACTTGTCGGCGCGAAGGAAGATACGTTGCCCTGTGTCACCATTCGACGCGACCTTCAGTGCAGCAGACAGTTTCTCCAACGTCACATCATCGTTGCCCAGCGCCAGGCTGTTATCCGCCTTGATAGTCAGGTAAAGGGGGCTATCAGGCTTAGGTTGAGCCTCGGCGGTAGAAGCGGGCAGATCCACGTTCACATCCACGGTGGCAAGAGGCGCTGCCACCATGAAGATGATCAACAACACCAGCATCACATCAATGAAAGGCGTCACATTAATTTCGTGATTTTCCACAAGTTCGTCATCGTGCTGAATTTTGGCGCCCATGGATCAGCCCTCTCCCACGGCCTTCCGACCGGCTACTGAATGACGGCTGAGATCACGGGACACCAGCCGCAGAATCGCGGCAGAGCTATCCCCAACCATTGCCTTGTAGGCGGCAATTTGACGGGCAAAGTGGTTGTAAATCACTACAGCGGGAATAGCGGCAATCAACCCCAGTGCCGTGGCCAGCAGTGCCTCGGCAATACCGGGTGCGACGACAGCCAAATTGGTGGTCTGAGCCTTGGAGATACCAATGAAACTGTTCATGATCCCCCAAACAGTGCCGAACAGCCCTACAAAAGGAGCTGTGGCACCGATCGTGGCAAGAATGCTGGTGCCCCGGGTAACCTTCCGACCACTGGCAGCTTCCAGACGTTCCAGGTTGGACGCGATGCGCTCCTTCACCCCTTCCGCATCCGCCAGGTGGCCAGCGGACAGATGAAGTTCTTTGGCAGCAGCATTGGTGAGCTCGGTACTACCTTTACCCTCAACAAGTTTTTCGTGAGCAGACTTCAGGTTCTCCGCCTCAGACACGACCAATAAGGTTTGGCGCTGCCGTTTCACCAGCACACGCAGCTCACGCGTCTTGGCCACCAGCACCGTCCAGGTAACGAGAGAGGCCAGTGCCAAACCAATCATCACAGCTTTAACTACCCAGTCCGCCTGCATAAACATACCCCAGGCGCTCAGATCACTGGGTAATTCGATCGAACCTGATTTTTTCTGTATCGCAATGTCCGGATTATTGGCAGTGTCAGTGCCTACTGGTATGACAGACAACCCTTCTGACACGTCGCCGTACCTATCCACATTAACGGAAAAAACACCGTCCGCTTCATTGACAACAAGCTTGGCTTCGCCAGGTTGAGGTTCCACCAGTTTCGCGGACTGCCCGGTGGCGGCCAGGGAAAACAACAGGCAGACCAAGGCAAGACCCTGCCGCATCCAACCAAGAGGAATCATGGACCGTTCCCTTTGATGTCCTGTGAGGAGGCGGAGGGGGTGCGAATAATTTTATCTGCCAAGTTCAGATAAGCACTGCCCTGGACCCTCACGACACCTGTTTCAGCCCGCTCTGAGGCGACATGTACTTTCTCCAGTGTCTCCGCCAGCCCATTGAGGTCCGAACGGATTTTATTCAGGGCATTTTCCAGGGTGTAAGTCAGCTCGTGTATCTGGGCCATGTCTATGGACGTTACCTCCTCCTTCTTCAGGATAGCCGCGAGTTCCCTGTTATATTCCGCAAAGTTAGTGAGCGCAGCCTCCAGTGTATCGGCGGGTTTCCCATGGAAGTGATCTGGTCTTTCCGAAGCCAGTGCCGACCCAAAAGGACCGAGGATAAATAGCATTCCCACAATAAATACGGGCAAATTTTTAACGATCATGGTGATTCTCCTGTTGAATAAAAAGGAATAAAAAATTCAATGAAAAAGCGTTAAAACAGCACATAAAAACCTGTCAATATTGGGCCCGCGGCAACGCAGGCCAATGACGCAAGAACAAGCCAGCGAGGTCGATAGGTAATCAGGGCGATGACCAGCAAGGTTGCCGCTGACAGCATGCCAAAAAATGAAACCAGGCCAGGGCCCCAGCCCCGGACACCAACCATCATGGCTATTGAAAACGCCAATAATGACCACCCCAGCCACTTCAGACCCGGCCACTCTGTCCAGTGATTCAGGTTACCGATCTGCCGGGCATGAGACTTCATCGATAGACACAGGGATCCCATGCCGCCAAAGCCCCACACCCATTCTGTCAAGCCTGATAACATCGACTCCATTACAACTGCCCACCTGGAAATTCTTGCGCTGATCTCCCCTGTTTTATGGCAATCCCCCCCGCATCTATTAGCGGGCGTTTCTGCCAGACCTGCCATGCGGCCCAACCAGACATCAGGCCAACAATCAGCACCGTCAGGTCAAACCCCACGAATACCCAGTCGTTGGCCACCAGGCTATGCCAAAGGCCACGGTCTGTAGTGAGCAGGTTGAGCAACGGAAGCAAGCCAAAAGCGAGTCCTGCTATGGCCAGCTGCTCCACCCAGGCGCGATGGTTGGGACGGCACGCGGCATGGATGAGTACCATCAGCCAGGCCAAAAACATGAGATGTACCTCCCAGTCGGCACGACCCACCGACGCCACAGGTAAAAGACGGTTAGCCCAGAAATAGGCAGCAATACCGATAGGTAATCCCACCACAGTGCCCACGTTGAGCTTTTCCACCAGTCGCAGTCCGAGATGGGGCAAGCTATGCTTCTTCTCCATCCGTTGACGCCGCTTGACTGCCCACAGCACCAGGCCGGTGGCGATCATGCCGCTGCCCAATAATCCGGAGAAAAAAAACAGCCAGCGCAGCACTGGCGGAGCAAATAGTCCCTCGTGCAGACCGACAAACAGATCCCGGGCACCCTTTGCGGCCGATGTCGCCGGTGGCACCTGATGCAATAGCTCGCCGCTCACACCGTCAAATATCAGGCGCTCGCCGCCGCTGGCCACGCGGCGCTCGATATTCTCGTAGAAAATAATCCGGGCATTGCCATCACCGGGATGGCGGATATCAATACTGCGTATCCGGTGCTCGCCCCAGCGCTCTTCCGCCACTGCAATCAAATCATCCAGGGGAATCAGAGGTGCAGATTCGCCGGCTGATCCCATCAGGCCGGGAGGGTCAAACACCTCAGAAATGAACTGTTGCCGGGCCTCGTCGTCCACTCCGTAATGGGCAGCCACAATCAACGGCATATAGGAAAAGCCCATAAAGATGAGGCCAGAATATGTAATCATCAGGTGAAATGGCAAGGCCACCACACTCAACACATTGTGGGCATCCAGCCAGGAGCGCTGGCCCTTGCCGGGCCGGAAAGTGAAGAAATCCCTGAATATCTTTTTGTGAATAATAATCCCGGTGATCAGGGCCACCAGCATGAACATCGTGGCAAAGCCGACGATAATGTCCGCCTGGGTGCGGGAGAGATAATGCAGACGCCAGTGCATCTGATAAAGCAATTGCCCACCGCCGGTGTCCCGGGCAGAAAAGGGCTCACCGGTGTTACCATTCACCTGTAGCTCGCCACTGGTGGCGCTGGCGCCCGCCTTTGTTGACGCTCCCTGCCAGAAGATACCCGGGTATGGCTGATGGCGGCCAGCGGGCAGTGTCAAAAACCAGCGATCCGCCCCGGGAGCCTCGACTCGCAGGCGCTCGAGCAGGACCTGTGCGGTGTCGGTGCTATTCAGACCGGTTTGCGCTTGGGGCAATTCCGGTTGCATCCAGCGGTCGATCTCCGTATCGAAATAGCCGACAGTACCGGTCAGGAAGATAAAGAACAGCACCCACCCGAGCGTGAGTCCCACCCAGGTATGCAACCACGACATAGCCTGACGGAAACCACCTGCTGGGGAGCCGTCAGCTTTTGGAGAGCCGCCGAGACCCTTGCCAACGGGAGTACGCGTCATCCCGCCTGGCCCGTCAGTAACAGTCCGCCAGTCACCAACGCACAGGCGGGTATCATCAGACCCAACCAGACCTTGACGGGGCGACGTACCACAAATGTCCAGATCACCGCACCGGCATAGACAGCAAAGCTGAGCAGATTGCCAACCAGCGCCGCTTCACCCCGGGGCATGGGCAAGATGCCGCCGAGGAAAATCCCCACCGCCGTGGCCAGCGCGTAGCCCCCAACGAGAGCGGCCGCAACCAGCGATGCCAAACGTCCCCCCGTTAATCCCATTATTCAGTTACCTTCTATTACATCAGACATAAAACCACCCCTGGCGCCAGGCACCCGGGGTAGCGAAAACCACATTCATACCGGGCATATCGCCCAATTTTTTCCCTTCTATCTATAAAGACGGATGAAAACCAAAAAAGGGGCAATCCCATGTGGGTTTCCCCTGCCAATAAGCCTGAAATCAGAAGCTGTACCGGGCACTAACAACAAATGAACGGCCGGGTTCCAGCAGAGGCTTTACCGTGGTGAATTCCTGTCCATAGCTGGCACGGTCTGTGTAGTCATCGTCGGTCAGGTTGTCCACGGCAAAACGCAGGGACAGATGTTCCAACAGGGCATAATCGGCGTACAGATTGACGACGGTATAACCTTCCTGCTTGGCACCGCTGCTCTCGATGTCATCGTTATCCAGCGCCACTTCCGCGTTCAGACCCAGGGACAGCCGTAGTGCCGGGAAATCGAGCACCCCACTGACCGTAATCAGCTCCCCAAGGGGCACGGTAAAGTAGTTGCCGTCGTAGGAAGTGGCAGGTTCACCGTCTTTTTCCGACTCGATATTGGCGTATTTCAGATTGATCTCACCCCGGCTGCCGATATAGCCAAAAGACAGGTCGTAGCCATCAATATCAAAGTCCGCCACCAGCTCTGCGCCGCCGCCCCAGGATGGGGTGCGCCCGTTTTCGATACGGGTGCGATATGTGTTGGCCTCGGCCACAAAACCATTGAACTGTCCGCGTATACCCAAAGTATGATTGCTGGCTTCAACAGCTTTCAGACCGGTATAACTCCAGTCGCCGTTGAGGATAAAATTCTCTGCCAGCGCAGCGCCACCCCAAACTTCGGCGTAGCCGGCGTTCAAAGTAATGTAGTCATTCAGACGAACTTCCCCGAACAGGTTCCCGCTCACACCTGAATCATCGTGGCGGGAATCATCCGTGCCGGTAAAATCCTGGCGGTCGTAGCGCAACCCGTAGGAAAGATTGACCCTATCGCCTAACGGTTGGCGAAACTGAATGAAAGCACCCATGTTTTCCGCCTCTTCTTCCAGATCCGGATCACCGGAAAACTGGAATACGGCGCTATCATCGTAGTAGTCAAAACCAGCCGTAATGTCGGCAAAACTGGCGTACAGAGTATTCTTCGCGGTGGCGGAAACGCTCTCGGTTATGCCGGTGTAGACAATGGTCCGGGCAGGATCACTCAGTGGCTTTTCTCGTGTATCCAGCTCGGTTTCACTCTTGGCAATAGTGACGATGGGGTTCCAGTAACCCGAGCCTGTTTCCCGGCTGTAGTTAAAACTGGTGTTGCGCCGGGTCAGGTCGTAAACACGGGATTCTGGTACCGGACGACCAGCGGTAAGTCCGACAAAATTCGCTCGGTAGGGGCGGTCGGCCTCGTCGTTGACATACTCGTGGGATAGCTCAAAGCGACCGACTTGCCCGTTTTCGTAGGCTATCTTCCCCAGGCCGCTGAGCAGACCCGGGGCAGTATGACGCACCGTATCGCCGTCGCCATTTTCATAATCATTACCGTCGGTATGGTTGAGATAGCCCAGAAATTCAAAGCCCCCGCTGCGCCCATAGAGCGATCCGGCCGTTGTCACCTGATCGCCATTAGAGGCATATCGGCTATTCACAAAACCGCCCAGGGAGCGGTCAGGGTCTAGCACATCCGCCACATCCACGGTCTCGTAAACCAGACTACCACCCAACGCGCCGGGGCCGTCATCAGCCGCCGCGACCCCAGCCGAGGCACGAACAGCCTTGAGCAGGGCCGGGTCAATCAGATTGGTAGCATTGTGGTGAAAAACCTTGTTGTTCTGCCGGGCACCATCCACCGTCACCAACATGGCAGTCTCTTCCACGCCTCGCACATAGACCTTCTGGTTGACAGGAATCGAGCCACCGACGGACACGGCGGATTCCCTGCGAAACAGGTCTTTCATATCCTGGGGTTGCAGTGCTCCAATCTCATCACGGCCATAACCCACTGTGGTTTGGACACTGGCAATGGATGAGGCGCTGATTTTGACCGCGGGTAACGATGTGATGTCACCGGAAATGCTGCGCAGCGAATAACCTCCAGCACCTGTACTCACCAATTGACAGCCGCTATTGGCCAACAAAACCGAAAACCCTTCCTGTACGGTATAGAGACCTTCCAGCCCATCACTTTGCATGCCCTCCAGCAATTTCGGATCAAAGGACAGGGGCACCCCGGCCGCCGCCGCAAACCGGGCCAGCACATCACTGAGCTTGCCCGCCGAAATGGAGTAGCTGCGTTCTGCAACCGTTTCCTGTGCGTGGGCGGCGTGTGGCACAAAGGCAATAAAAGAGGTGGCGCCCGCAAGGGCGAAGGCCAGAGCCAGGACGATCAACCTGGGTCTGGGAGTCGCTGCTCTTGCGTAAGGCGTCGAGTTGTCGTTGGATTGCTGGTGCTGCTTTGTCTTCATGGGTGTTCCCGTCGGTGTGTTGATTTGAAATAAAGGTATCTGACAGGTACACCGGACAGGTTTTAAAAAGGTATCACCACATGTTGAAAAAAGATTATAGCCAGCCTGGCGGGCATCGGCGGCTCACCGCTTTAGCTGGCTTTCAGCGTCACCCACCAAGGGGTAATACGGCTCACCTGCACCGGCAGGGTTTGCTGTAAAAGAGTCAGGCTGGCATCAGTGTCATTGACAGGAAAAGCCCCGGAAACCCTGAGGCCGGCGACGGCCGGGTCACAGCGCAGCACACCGCGGCGGTAGCGGCCAAGCTCGCACACCAGATCACTCAAATACATATCGCTGGCCATCAGCATGCCCTGCTCCCAGAGCTCGGCGTTATCCGAAGCACGCTCTGAGGGGTGAATCCGGGTGCTGGAGAACAGGCGCTGCTCCCCTGCCGCCACCACAACTTTGCCGATGGCATCGTGGGGGGCAATCTGCACAGCGCCTTCATACACCGAAAGGCGAGTCTGGTCACCCAATTGGTGAACAGTAAAGCGGGTACCCAATGCACGCAATTGCCCGTGATCAGTATGAACCAGGAACGGGCGGGCAACCGGAGCAGGGTCTTTGCCGGTAGTAATCAGGATCTCTCCCTGTAACAGGGTAAGACTGCGCACACTGTCAGTGAAGGACACATCGACTGCTGTTGCCGTATTCAGAACCAGTCGGGTGCCGTCCGCCAGATCAAAGGACTGTTGCTCACCAATGGTGGTATGAAGGTCTGACTGCCACTCCCTCCAGGGCTGTTGCCGATAAGCGACCCAGCTGGCGGGCGCAGCCATTAGCAACAACGCAAAAGTTTTCAGCGCCCGACGACGGCCCGCGTTCTCCAGCTGGGAGAGAGTGCCCCGCGCTACGGGAGCAGATACCTGACTGAAGGTCCCCAGCACTGACTCCGCTCGCTGCCACGCGGCCAGATGCATATCACTCTGGCAGCGCCAATGTTCCAGGCATGATCGATCATCATCCGTAGCCTCGCCGGAACGCAATAGTGTCAACCAGTCCGCAGCCTCCTCCAGGATGGCGGGTTCAATGCGATATAGAGGTAACGGATGTGCTACTTCAGGCATGGGTTTATCCTGTTACTCCAGACTCAAGCAGGCCAAAAATGCCTTGCGCATATGCCGTTTGACGGTGGGCAATGAGACATTCAATTGATCAGAAATCTGCCGATACTTCATACCGTCCAGCTGGGCCAACAGGAAAATTTGCCGGGTGAGTCGGGGCAGCCCCCGCAGCATCGCCTCGATGCGGTAGAGCATTTCCAGTACCAGCCAGCGTGTCTCCGGTGATGGCATCTCTGGCTCCGGCAGATGAGCAATAGTCTCCAGATAAGCCCTCTCTACATCCTGCCGCCGCCAATGATCTATCACCAGGCAGCGGGCAATATGCGTCAGCAGGGCACGGGGCTCTTCCCCTAACCGTGCAGCGTCCCGGCGGCCGCCTAGCAGTCGCATAAAAGTATCCTGGGCAATATCCGCTGCATCGCAGTGGTTGCCCAGCTTGCGGCGCAACCACCCCTGCAGCCAACCATGATGGTCGCTGTACAGAGTATGGATTTCGGCTTGCTGAGCCAGCTCGGTGCCGGGCACGGGATGCTCCTGGTATTGCGGGATAAGCCTACAGGCAACAGTTAATGATAATGATTCGCATTCTATGGCAGGGAGCAACCAAAGGCAAATTCGCGAAGATCAGAAGAGCTCTTCGCTATCGTGCAGAACCTGATCTACCCAGACATGCCTGGGTAGATTGGGAATTCTAGCTACTCGTTTACCCGAGATACTCCACAAAGACCCGGCCGGTCAGATGGTCATGGCGCCGCCGCCTCAAGGTGCCGGGGTGACAGCAAATAAGAAGTTTCGGACGTACAAGTCAGTGCGGCATACTTGGTAAGATACTGAGAATAAAAAATAGGGGGTGCATTTAATCCAGTAGAAAATAGACGCACCCTACTCTATCAACGTCTGAAAACACTGCCGATCAACTTTCACCAACTGTATTCCACAGCAGCTCGAATAGACCGCTCTTGCCCCAGGTAACAACTGTGTGAAGCGAAGCATGATGCAATGTAGTACTTGTCAAACAGATTGTTGATATTGAGGTTGGCATTCCAGCCTTTCAGGCCGAATGGACTTTGTTCAAGATCGTAGTAAATAGCAAAATCAACGAGCGTATAATCGGGAACCGAAAAGGTATTTCCATTATCACCTTCCGTTTCTCCCATGTAGCGCACCCCCATTCCTAGCCCTATTCCCGACAGAGCACCTGAAGGAATCGAATAATTTGCCCATATTGAGGCGGTTTGCCTTGGGAGTTGAACACGGCGGTTGCCTTGATCACCATTATTGCTTTTGGTCACTTCATCATCAAGGTGGGTATAGGCAACGGTCATATTCAAACTTTCGTTGACACTAAACTTACCTTCCAGTTCGAGACCACGCGTCTGCACCTCGCCAGTTTGAATATTGAAACCGATATTGTCTGGATCAGTCGTGGTCATGTTTTCCTGGGTCAGCTCAAAAGCTGCCACGGTCATTAGGTGCTCAGTGCCACTGGGTTGATACTTGACACCCACTTCAACCTGTTTGCCCTTCATCGGTTCAAACTGCGAGCCGTCAAAGGCAGTGCCGCTGACTGGCTCGAAGGACTCTGAATAACTAACGTAAGGTGCAAAGCCATTAGCAAAATTGTAGATAATCCCCACACGACCGGTAAAATCGTAGTCCGACACTCTGGTGGTGGTAGATGTCAGATTATTTTTTGTAGTAGTTTCGGCTTGGTCATAGCGACCACCAAGGAGCACGGACAGGGCCCCAATTTTAATCTGATCCTGTAAGTAAAAGCCCAGCTGTTCTAACTTATTTTCATTATCTTGATAGATAGGCGGATTGGGAATTGCCTGATTATAGACTGGGTTGAAGAGATCGATACTCGGGACACCAGCAGCTCCAAATCCCCGTAAACCATCATTTTCAAGTTGGTGATAGTCGATTCCGGCAAGCACAGTATGGTGCATATCTCCACTGCCGAATTTCAATTCAAGCTGATTATCGATCGTCAGATCGTTGGAATTTTCTCTGGCACTAAAGGCACTACGTTGCAGGGTACGCTGGTCGGCTTCGAGAGAACGCCGGTAAAGCCAGTTGGATTCGAGCTTATTATCAGTTAACCGCAGATTCTGCCGAAAGATTAAGTCCTCATTAAAGCGATGGCTGAAGAGGTAACCAGCTGCCCATGTTTCGCGATCCCAATATTCAAACCCAGGATCTCCCACCCGAAAACTTGTTGGAACACGGCCATTAGGATTTGCAAACACGCCGTCGCGAGGAACAATACTCAGAATGGAGGCATTGATATCGTCACGTTGATAATGTGCAAGCAGAGTAAGTTCGGTTGTGCCATTAGACCAAGCTAGCGATGGCGCCAGCACTTGGCGTTTTCGGTCACTGTGATCCTGTTGGGTGTCCCCGGTTAAGCCAAGGCCAACCACACGGAAAAGTAATTCATCGCTTATTTCGCCCCCCAGATCGAATGCCACATTAGCATGGTCAAAATTTCCCGTTCCCATCCGAATTTTGTTGGTCATATCTGTATGAGGACGCTTACTAACCATATTGACTATGCCACCCGGTTGAGTCTGACCAAATAACACGGAGGCAGGCCCCTTGAGCACTTCAACACGCTCAAACAACCAAGGATCGAGGTTGGCACTGACGAATCCAGAACCTCGCAGCTTAAGGCCATCGAGGTATTCATTGTAAGATGCTCCTGCTGTACCGCTGCCCCCAAATCCACGGATCCTAACGTTGTTACCACCAAATAATGTCGTCTCGCCTGTGCTTCCAATTGCTACGCCCGAGGTATAAGCCACGGCTTCACCGATATCACGCACATTGCGATCATCCATCTCTTTACGTGATACAACACTGATTGATTGTGGCGTTTCAATGATAGGCGTATCAGTTTTTGTCCCCGTCGCACTATGTTTGGCAACATAGCCATCGACAGGGCCAAAGGCAGATTCCTGAATCGTATCAGCATTCACCTTCACCGACGGCAAGGTCATTACCCCCTTCTGCTCAAGGGCAATGCTGTACCCCCCACCACTTTGCGGCGTTGCCACCAGGCCAGTACCACTGAGCAAACGCTCCAGCGCCTGACCCGGCGTAAAAAGGCCGTTCAGCCCGTCGCTGCTTTTGCCACTGACCAGTTCACTGGAAAACATCAGCACAATTCCAGCCTGCCTCCCCACAGTACTAAGGACCTGCTCCAGTGTGCCAGCAGGGATCTGATATTCCTGCTTTTGCTGCGCTTGCGAAGACGCGGGTTGAGCATAGCCAATGGTGGGCAAGGTCAGCGGGAGGAGGATGGCCAGTGCGAGTGCAAACAGTGTCAGGCCACCGCAAGCGTTAGCAGGGAGCGCGTTACGTATCGGCATTACGGGTTCCTTTTTCAGGGGTTGAATATCGACAATTAATATTGGTACCTACCCTTGAAGTCGGATGAGTGCAGCAAACAGCTCAGACTTTTTATGATTTTCGAATATTCGGACGGGATGTATTGGTGAGCATGTCGCCTCGACAGGCTGCAGAGGACTCAGGCCGGGGCCAGTGTCACCCAGTAGCGAGTCACACTGCGCAGTTGTATCGGCAATGCACCCGTCAGGCTTTGCAGCACCGTGTCGGTTTCTGTTACAGGGTAGGTCCCGGAAACGGTCAGTTTCGCCACCCTGGGATCGACCCTTAGAATACCGGGTCGGTAGCGACCAAGCTCCTCGACAAACTGCCCCAGAGGCATGGCACGGACGACGATTACACCCTGGGTCCAGGCGGTTTCATCTGGTTTGACCGAACGCAATGGCGCCCAGCCGGTTTGCGTAAATAGTGTGCTGTCGCCGGGATTCAGCAGACAACTGCCCGCCGACCGACGTGGGCGCAATTCGACCTGCCCCTGGTAGACCGCCAACCGACATTGCTTACCCAGTTGCCGCAGGGCAAACCGGGTACCCATGGCCTGGACAATGCCCTGCTCCACTTCAACGAACAGCGGAACAGAGTACCGCGGACCAGTGGCAACGTAAATTTCGCCTTCCAGAAGATGGATACGCTGCTCTATGCCACTATTTCTCACCCGAATGGCGCTACCACTGTTGAGAGTGATTTCCGTGCCATCGGCCAAGGTCAATCTGCGCTGCTCGCCGGTGACCGTGCGGTAATCAGCCCGCCAATGGTTGAGCAGGCCGCTCTCATTCGCTCCATAACCGGTAGCACCAACGACCAGCAGTGCAGACAAAGCCTTGAGGACCTGGCGGCGGGAGATCCCGGCGGCATCAAGGGCATGCTGGGCCACTGCCGCCCTACCCGGCTCGGTTAAAAGGCCAAAACGCTGATTGAGCTGTTCGATATGTTGCCAGGCCCGCTGGTGATCGGGGTGGCGGGCGCACCAGTCCTCCAGCTCAGCTGCCGTTTTGTCGGGTTCATCACTGCTCTGCATCTCCAGAATCCACGCCACAGCGCGCTTAGCCACTGCTGGTGGCACGTCCGGTACGGCAGGAGATTCCGGCATCATTAACCGCTCACCTCCAGGGCGAAATAGCATTGCGTGTAGGCCTGCGTCAGATAGCGTTTCACGGTACTTAAGGAGACACCCAGCTCGTCTGCGATCTGCTGTTGTTTCAGACCACCCAACTGGGCATGGAGAAAAGCGTGCTTGACGACCATCGGCAAGCCGGCCAGACGGCGGTCAATATCCAGCAGGATTTCCAGTATCAGGTACTTCTCTTCTGGCCCGGGGGCGTATTGCTCCGGCAACTGTGCCAGCGCTTCCAGATAGGCCCGCTCCACCTGCTCGCGCCGCCAATGATCCACCAGTACCCGCCGAGCAATAGTTAACAGGTAGGCACGGGGCTGCTGGAGGGGCTGCATTTTTTCCTGGGTCAGCAGGCGCAGGAAGGTATCATGCATCAGGTCTGCAGCTCGCTCGGTACAGCCGAGTTTCTTGCTCAGCCAGCCACGCAGCCAACCATGATGGTCGTTGTACAGGGTATGTATTCTGGCTTGGTGAGCCAACTCAGTGCCGGGCACGGGATGCTCCTAGAATCAGGAAATTATTCCCCATATAAACTATTAATGAGAATCATTCGCATTCTATAAAAATGCCAGCATGGGTGCAACTGATGGGCGGGAAACCGAAACCTGCTGTAAATTGAAGAAACAGAAAATGTTGGAAAAATTAAACTTGGAAAGCTGTCCCTGTACTCGCCGATTCAGGCGCGGATTTCAATCATCGTCGATAAACGCCGTGCGATGAAATTCTGCCGCCGCCATCACTTCTTTCACACCACACTCCAGAATTTCTGGTGCATCACCTCCCGCCAGCACCTCCAGCACTGCGTGAACACCGCGTGAAAGCGATGTCAGGTTGTAGCCGCCTTCCAGCACAAACACAAGTCTGCCATCACAGTGCTGGTCGGCGATATCCTGAACGATACGCGTGAGGACCTTGAAGCCGTCATAGGTCAGGTTCATGGCCATATCATTATGGTGAGGATCAAAGCCGGCGGAGACCAGAACCAGATCGGGTTTAAACCGCTCGGCGGCCGGACGCAGGATTTCACGAAAGGCTTTCTCGACAGCAATATCACCGGTGGTTTCCGGAAGCGGCACGTTGATCGTGTAGCCTTCGCCGAGCCCGGCACCCACTTCGTCAAGATGGCCGGAACCGGGATAAAAAGGTGCGGCGCAATGGGTATCGAAAAACAGCACATCAGCATCCGCCCAGAATATATCCTGGGTGCCATTGCCGTGGTGTGCATCCCAGTCAATGATCAGAATGCGCTCGCAACCCAGCTTGGCCTGGGCGTGGGCCGCCGCCACCGCAACATTATTCAGCAGACAGAAACCCCTGGCTCGAACCGGCTCGGCGTGGTGGCCCGGAGGCCGCACCAGGGCGAAAGCACTTTGTGATTTCTTGTTGATCACGCTTTCCACTGCGGCGATGGCGTTGCCGGCCGCTGCGGTGGCGGCGTCAATGCTGCCGGGTGAAACAGCGGTGGTATCTCTGTCCAGCCAGGCGCTTTCGCCTGCCAGTGAGAAAATATGATCCAGGTAGGAAGTCGTGTGCACGCGGCTTAACTGTTCGTAGGTGGCACTGGGGCCCGAGGCGAAGTGAGTGCCGGAAACAGGATTCTCATCGAGATAGGTTTTGACAGCACTCAACCGCCCGGGGTGCTCTGGGTAACTCCATTTGAACTTCAGTTCCTGCAGGACGGTCCTGACACGCTTCTCGACCCGACTGGGAATGAAGGGCAGATCTACCTGTGGATCATGGCCAAGCATCACCTCGTCATAAAAGATATTTACCTTGCGATCACCTATCATTCAATTCCCCTTTGACCGTTCGAAATCGCCTGTTGACCGGTGACGACTTCATCGCCCTATTGTCAGGGCAGCCTGTACATCTGCCGTGAAGGCCACAGTGTGGATTCCCGCTTAAGTCCGAGCTTTCTCCAGCTCGCTACATTTAAAGGCCCTGAGCACCCCGTCTCAGCCAATTATGAACAAATGCCAGCTTGTAACGGGCGTGGTCTGACAGCACAAACGGGTAAAGATCCGATAGGCCCATGGAACGATTGACGTGGTTGATGCCCACGGTAAGCGCCGCCGCGATCTGGATCAGCCGCTCGGCATCGGGCTCCGAATACGGATCCCAGCCAGCGTGAGGTATCTGCGGCGATGACAGACCGGTGGCCACGAAACTGTCGGCAATGTCCGTCAGGTGCAGCAGGTGTGCCACCGTTTCTGCCCAGTCTTCATGGGGATGTGTGGATGCGTAACTGGTCAGGTAGTGCTGCCTCCAGTTTGGTGGCGGACCATTCTCATAGTGGTATTGAAGCGCCACGACATAGTCCACCCGCTCATCGCCAAACATGTTCCGGAATGCATCGAGAAAATCCTCACGAAGACTGAGCCGCCACCAGAGCATGTGGGCAATCTCGTGGCGCATGTGGCCTATCATGGTGCGATAAGGCTCCTCCAGCGCTTCACGACGGGTAGTGAGCAGCACCGGGTCCACCTCTGCCACACTGATGGTCACCACACCTTCAACGTGCCCCATCGCAACAGGGGTGGGACCTTCAGCGAGCAGATGAAATACAGGCCGCGCACCCGGATCCTCGGGACGAAACCAATGCCAGCGCCCCAGATTATCCAGCACCCACCGCTTGGCCGCCTCGGTTTGCGCCCAGTTGGGGATGGCATGGGTGATCGAAGGATCAGGAGCCAGCGCCGTCATGGCACAGGATCGGCAGAATGTTCCCTCGTCCGGCGCTATCCAGTTGCAGCCAATTCTGTCCCGATTGGCACAGAACGGTGGCATCGGCAAAAAAGCCCGCGCCTGGGGATCGTAGGCGACGGGGGTTCCGTCAGCCGTGGCAAGGTTATCGAACCAGAGAGAGCCGGCACCAACTGGATTGGCAAAAACACGCATTTAGTAAGCTCCAAAAGCGATGTAAGTGACCGATACAAGTCAACATCTTGGGCCATAAACCCACTTGGTCACAAGTAGCAACGGGATAGGCTTAACCCGATCACTTAATCTCTTATCTCACTTATTGCGGCTAACGCCGAACTGCAAGAAAAACACCAATTACCATCAGGATCAGGCCGGCAAACCGAACCAGATTTACCGGGTTGTACGGCGCACCGAAAAGCCTGAAATTATCAATGGCTGCCATCGATACAATCTGTCCAAGCAGGACGAATGAAACGGCATTGCCCACACCAAATTTTGGCGCAATCCAGGTGATGGTCAATATATAAAAAATGACGAATGCGCCACCGAAATAGTAGTAGACCGGGATATGAGTTGGCACGGACTTTGGCAGGCTGCCAGAAGCGATCAGGTAAACAATAGATAGCAGGCCACCGACGACAAAAAGAATGGTTGTTGCCAGGGCCGGATTTTGTAATTTTGCACCGAGGCCGCCGTTCAATGCTGCCATGACAGGTATACCCAGGCCAGCCAGCAGCATCACTGCGGCATATAAATAGAAAGCATGGTTGCTCGTCACTCTCGATTTCCTTCAACAGTAGATGGGGGGGCTCGCAATATGCCCAATAATCCGCCCTGCGGCAAATGTGCAGTGCAATGGAAAATTGGTGGCTATCAGCAGCATCCTGTCAGAAGACAGATCACCACAGATACATGCTCGACTTCCTGTTCATGACAGTGAGTTCAAATCGTTCTGTACAGGGAGTTTGAGAAAGGCCATAGCACACGTGAAGAGGCAAAAGATGCTCTTCTCTCGGGTGGCAAAATCGGGCACCGGGTGCCTCTTCCCAATCCACCAACAGATCTCGCCTCTCCTCCTCCAAATATTGATCACCAGCACAAACGTCGTACAACCACTTTTCAAATGAGTGATTGAGTTGCCGGGATTCGGCACTCTCGGGCACGAAAAAGGCTTTCAGGTTATGAAACGAAAACCCGGAACCGATGACCAATACATTCTGTTTTTTTAGCCCCTGCAGCGCAGTTCCAATATCGATATGAAGCGAAGCATCCAAAGTGTTCACCAGAGACAGCTGAACACAGGGAATATCGGCATCCGGGTACATGATTTTGAGAGGCACGAAAACACCGTGATCGAAACCCCTGTTCTCATCCAGTTGCGCGGCTAGCCCATAATCACCAAGCATGCGATGAATGTCAGTCGCCAGAGATGGATCGCCAGCACAGGGATACCTGATCTCGTATGACTCAGGCGGAAATCCGAAGTAGTCGTATATCAGGGCGGGAAAACGTCCTGCCGTAATCGTTGGCATTTTTTCTTCCCAGTGAGCGCTGACGACCACGAGCGCATCGGGTTTAGGGATGGTCGCAGCAATACCCTGCAGGCAGGACACCATCTCAACATGTCCAGAATCTCCCAATAACGGTAACGGTCCACCGCCGTGCGAGATAAACAGGGATTTTGACAGTTGCCTCATTGATTACTCCTCAACATGCTGACGCGAGACCAGGCAGTTCCCGGGCAAGGACGTCTGGTGGATGACCGCAGGTCCACAAACAGGCGTAAGCGCTTTGTTCCTGTACTTTTGCTAGGTATCCTGCTCGAATAACAAAACAGCCTGGAACTCTGCAGGTTTTGATTTTGGACAACCGGGGCCTGAGCTTGAAACCACTGACAGACCACGCAACCACAGAAACTATACTCTGGACCGTCCTGTTCGAACAATCCGGAGACGCCATGGTGGTACTCAGACGAGATGGCAGTGTGTACCGGGCCAACCAGCGTTATGCCGACATGCTCGGCTATACGCTCGAAGAAGTGGGCAGCCTTCACGTGTGGGACTGGGATATCCGGTTCAGCGAGCAGGAACTGCGGAAAATGCTTCTGTCCGCCGACAATTCAAGCGCACATTTTGACACCCGGCACCGCCGCAAGGACGGCACTATTACCGATGCGGAGGTCAGCACCAATGGCGCGCTCTATAATGGCGAGAACCTGGTTTTCTGCATTGTCAGGGACACCACGGTACGCAAGTCCTTCGAGGAGCGGCTCCGGCAGAGCAAGGAACTGCTTGAGCGCATCGCCAGCCAGGTACCCGGCGCACTGTATCAGTACCGTATCGCCCCGGATGGTATGCGCAGTTTCCCCTATTTCAGTGAGGGTTTCGCTGCACTGGGCGGTCTGGCACAGGAGGAATTGTCCGGTACCGACGTAGACCATATAGCCTCCCGCGTTCTTCCGGAGGATGCACCCGAAATCGAGCGCAAAACCGAGGAATCCGCAAGGACCCTGTCGCACTTTCATGCAGAGTTTCGCATCCGGCATATCGATGGCTCTATTCGCTGGATCGAGTCCCGCGCCACACCAGAGAAGGAACCGGACGGCTCCATTATCTGGACTGGAATACTTCTGGATATCACCCAACGCATCCATGCCGAAGAGCAGGTGCGCATTATGGCCATTACTGACGGTCTCACCGGCATTAATAACCGGCAGGAATTCGACCGCCTGCTGGAACACGAGATAGAACGTGCCAACCGCTACCAGACCCCGCTTGCACTGCTCATGTATGACCTCGATCACTTCAAGCAGGTCAACGATCGTTACGGCCACAATACCGGTGACACGGTATTGAAAACAGTGGCCAGCCTGGTCAACAACAACATCCGCGGCATTGATGTCCATGGTCGCTGGGGCGGCGAAGAATTTATGGTATTGCTGCCGCAAACCGGGTTAAACACGGCAAAAGACGTCGCCGAAAAGTTACGACAGGCCATTGCCAGCCATCAATTCAACAAGCTCGGCAGCATCACTGCCAGTTTCGGGGTGGTAGAGCTTGCCCCCCACGAGAACGTCAAGTCATTGGCCCAACGGGTCGATGAGGCACTCTATCGGGCAAAAGAGCGTGGCAGAAACCGGGTTGAGGTGTAGCGAAAATTGCGGAAAACCCAAGCATAGCCCAGCCGTGTCTAGCTATTGAGGGTAAATCCAGAAGAACGATTTCTTTGGTGCATTATCCCAACCATTACCTGAATCGTACCGGGTTTATCGGAGGCAAACTTTCTTGAGAGAATT